>Ga0194126_10000008_pt1 | contig 417636 bp, 379 predicted proteins | sample TA2KigC150mmetaG_FD_148641 | JGI IMG/M metagenome (GOLD analysis project Ga0194126, IMG submission 148641) | Freshwater microbial communities from Lake Tanganyika, Tanzania - TA2015035 Kigoma Deep Cast 150m | ecosystem: Environmental > Aquatic > Freshwater > Lake | place: Tanzania: Lake... | reverse complement strand
GCTCGCCGGCGACTCGCCGCGGAATGCCATAGAACCCAGCCTGATTGACGACGATGGTCTCGGGCGTTTCAAACTGATTGAGATTCAGCTCCTGCGGGACGACGCCGATGCAGGCCTTCGCTGCTTCGAGATCGGTATCGAGATCGTGGCCAAACACTCGAACGGAGCCCGCTGTTTTAGTGACCAGCGAGGTACAAATGCCGATCAAGGTGCTTTTGCCAGCGCCGTTGGGACCCAGGAGCGCAAAAAAATCGCCCTGGTGAACATCGAGGTCGACACCCTTCAGGGCCTCAACCCCATTTTTGTATTGCTTTACGAGACCTCGAACCGCGAGCGCTTCCATGAGGCGGCGAAAGATAGCATGCCGACCGCAGCAAAAAGCGTCCTACCCCTCACACCGGCATGACACCCGCCTGGGCGTCGCCTGACAGGATTCTCCGTTAGTTGGCGCTGCGCGATACGGCGGCCAGACGCTGAACTCCGGAGAGCGTGGCGTCCCAGAGCGCGGTGCGGTCTCCGGCTTTGGCGGCTTGGATTCGGCGTCGCCAAAAAAGGACATCTTCACCCCAACGCAGACTGACGTACGGACCCGCTGTTTCGGCGAGCTCGTCGATTTCAGGGAGTTCGGGTTCGCGCAGCACCTCACAGCCCGCGGGCGAGAGCCCGAGCAACAAGGATGCGGCAGCCGGTCGCGACTGGGCCGTTTGCCAAGCGAAGTAACAGACGATGCGTGCAAAGCCCTGACCTGCTTGCCCCTCGCAAAGGCCCGGCGGCAGGCGGGGCAGACTGACCCCCGCTTGAATTCTTCGCCAAAGCGCGAACGCGGTATCAGTGGAGAGATCGAAAAGGAGATAGGGGCAGTCGGCGACCGACGCCAACACCCCGTCTTCGAGGCCGAGCCAGTCCTCTCGAAGCATGGACGCGGCAGACGGCAGCACGATCTTGGAGCTCTCGAGCGCTTCGCGCAGGATGCGCAAGCCCCGAAGGCTCATGCCGCCGACCTGGCGGATGATCTCCCGGTCGACGCTCCGCGCGAAGTCGGTTTCGGTGGTGGCGAGCGCAATGGGGTCTCGAATCTGGGGGTTTTTTATCGGTAGCCATGCATTCCTCCGTTTTTTCGCTGGAAATGGTCGCCCAAACCAACTTGGAACGCAGCGTTTGTTTTGGGATATTTTCCATGGAAATACATTCTTTGATGGACCCCCCTCATGCATGTCACCGATGAGCGCTACAAGCGCGACCGTTTGCGTCTCGAGCTCGCCCTGAGACTCATCCGGCACGAGGCGCGCACCCACACGATCCGTCACTGGACGGGGCTCAGCGACGACCGCGTCCGAAAACTCTATCGGTCCTACATCAAACCGGGTGCTGGCGTGCGTCGGCATCGGGGTAAGTCACCGGCCCAGGTCAATTACTTTCTGCGCGCGACCAGCCTTGGCGCCGAGGCTCATGCCCTGGCCTCCATCCTCCTGCTCTTCGGGGCCATTTCCGATAAGCCCGATCCCGCTTCTCTCAAGAAAATTCCCACCATCGCCCGAGGGCGTCTCCTGTGTGACGCCTACGAGGCCTATCGGCGCGTTTCGCCACGCCCTCGCATCGACTTCGAACATGCGGCTTTTCTCGCTAAAGCCCTCACCGTCGGAGATGAAATTCGATTGCGTTTCTGTCCTGCCTGCCAGGCGCTCAACATCGTCGAAATCGTCACGCTACGTGACCCCGAATGTCGGGCTTGCGAAGCGCCCATGCCCGAAAAGTCCACGGCCAACCGCGGGTCGGCTCGACCCCTCAGCTCGCGCACTTAGAGACTGCTAAACTCCTTTCACCCCGGTGGCGTGTGCCGCACCGATGCGTTTCTCGCTCGGGGCCCACAGTCATGCCGCCATCCTCAGAACGCTCCGCCGCCAACTTTCTTGCTGGACCCTATCTCGACCGGCGAGCCGAGTTGCGCGAGGATCCGCGCTGGCTCGAGTCGGCCAGAGCCGATGCCGAGACGCTGTTTCTTCCCGCGCGCGGGACGGCTCTTGGCGTCACCGGCGACCCGCCCACCGCCGCCTTCATCGACCACTCCCATACGATCGTGCGCTCGAGTCCCGACGACTCCTGGGTGTTGCTCGGATGGTTTCGTGAGCGTCGCTGCGTGCTCGTGCAGCTTGATGAGCAGGCGATCGAAAACGGTTCACGCGATGACGCCCTGCGGTTCGAGGAGCTACGCCCGCTGGCGAGCACGCTAAGCGCCGATGAAGCCGGTCTACTCGCGTACGCCCGGGCGCTGACGTTTTGGCAACTACGACATCGGCACTGCGGGGTCTGCGGGTCCCCCACGCAGCCCACGCGCGCGGGTCATGTCATGACCTGCCGCGACCCGAGCTGCGCCACCGAGTTCTTTCCCCGAATCGACCCGGCCATCATCGTGCTAGTGAGTGATGGCGAACGCGCGTTACTCGGTCGACAGGCCTCTTGGCCATCGGGCCGTTACTCGACGGTCGCGGGCTTCGTCGAACCCGGTGAGAGCCTCGAGGATGCGGTGGCTCGAGAAGTGTTCGAGGAAACCGGCGTTCGCATTCTCGCCAGCGATTACCATTCCTCCCAACCTTGGCCCTTTCCCTCCTCATTGATGCTGGGCTTTATGGCCACCGCAGCGCCGGGGTCAGTCGTCGAGGCGGGGAGCGAACTGGAAGATGCTCGATGGGTCAGCCGAGACGAGATTGCAGCAGGCGAAGTCGTTCTTCCGCCGCACACGTCGATCTCCCATCGCTTGATCGCCCACTGGTTCGACGCAGGATCCTCCGTGCCACTTCGCACCTTGCGAACCCGAAGCTGGGGCTCTTCCCCACCCCGAGGAAAGGCCGCAAGCGGGTAGAATCCGGGGCGTGATTCGCATGGTCCGCAGCCCCTCCTCGATCGGTATTGTGCTGTGCCTCGCCAGCTTGGCTGCCGCGAGCGTCCCGGCCGTTGCGGACATCAATATCGAAATCAACGGTGTCGACGGCGCGATGCGTCGCAACGTGCTCATTTTTCTCAGCCTCGAACGTTACAAAAATCGCGATGACCTTGATCAATCTTTGATCGAGCGTTTACAGGAACGCGCTGAGCGGGAAGCCGCCGATGCCCTTCGACCTTTCGGGTACTACGAAGCGACGGTCACTTCGAACGTCGAGGCTCTAGGCGAAGGTCGATGGCGAGCGCGTCTCAACATATCGCCAGGCAAACCAGTCATCTTGGAGGAGGTCAGTATCGGCGTGACGGGCGCGGGAGGCGAAGACCCTGCGTTTCAATCTTTGCTCTCCGCTGCATCTTTGAAGCGCGGCGATCGACTCGAACACGTCAAGTACGACTCGCTCAAAGATGGTCTGCGCCGGACCGCAGCGACACTCGGCTATGTCGATGCCAAGTTGACGATCAGCGAACTGGTGATCGACCCCGAGAATTACAGTGCCTCAATTCGGCTCGCCATGGATACCGGCGAACGTTATCGCTTCGGTGCGACGACCATCGAGCAGCGATCACTCGATGAGTCGTTGCTACGACGCTTTCTTCGTTACGAGGAACTCGCCCCGTACGATGCCACTCAATTATTGAGGACACAGTTCGCACTCGACGACAGTCAGTACTTCTCGAATGTCGAAGTCCTCGCCGGATCGCCAGATCCCTCATCACGGGTCATCCCGGTGAGCATTCGCGCCGAACCCAACCGTCGAAACCGTTATTCAGTGGGCGCAGGTTACGCAACGGACAGCAAAGCACGCGGAACACTCACCTGGGAAAATCGTCGACTGAACGATCGCGGCCATCGCTCGCGCGCAGAGATCAAGGCGGGGCAACTCGAGCAGTCGATCGAGGCGCGCTATCTCGTGCCGATCGGTGATCCTGCTCTCGAAAAACTTGGATTTGAATGGCGCTATGCGCGCGACGAACTCGGCGATCTCGATACGCGAACCACGCGCTTCCAGCCGTCCGTCACGCGAGTCGATGGCGAATGGCAACGCGTGATGTTCGCATCGCTGAGTCGAGTGCGGACAATCACCGCCGGCTCAGCCAATCGAAGTGGATTCGAGGAGTCGACGACGCTCGTTATTCCGGGCATCAGCTATGCCTCGGTTCCGCGCGGTTATCTTGGAGAGGCGCTGTTCTCGAGAGCCCTTTACGCCGAGTTACGTGGCTCAGCGACGGGGCTCGGAGCGGAGGAGGACTATCTTCAGTTAAGGATCGAAGCGGAGCGCGTCTTCGATTTGGCGCCAAGGTGGCATTTGTTTCTGAGGGGACAAGTGGGTGCGACCTGGGTCTCGGATGCCACAAAACTACCGGGTACAGAGCGCTTTTTCGCGGGCGGCGATCGTAGCGTTCGTGGCTTCGGATTCAACGATCTGTCGCCCATCGAAGACGGTAGTACCAAGGTCGGTGCAAGACACCTCGCGACCGGTACACTTGAGGTCATTCGAGATCTCCCGCGCAATCTCGGTATCGCTGCATTCGTCGATGTGGGCGATGCGTTCGACTCTTTCGGAGATCCTGTTCAGTATTCGATCGGTATCGGGGTGCGATTCCGTCTGCCGATCGTAACCTTGGGTATCGATATCGCGCAGCCGCTCACTAACCCCGTTTGTCGCAGCGCCAACCCTGATCCGCGCTGCAATCTCGAACCTGGTTTCGACAAGCGGCCTGGGCCGCGTCTGCATTTCAACTTTTCGCCGAAGCTTTAAGCGAGCATGAAACGGCGCAATCTCATCATCACGATTATTCTGGCCTTGGTGGTCGCATTACCTGTCGCGGGGCTGTGGACGCTCGGATATTCAGAGCCCGCTTTGCAGCGTCTTATCTCTCTGATCCCGAATAAAGTCGGCACTCTACAAAGTATCTCTATCAAAGAGGTCCGGGGGAGTCTTGCAGGAGGCTTCGAAATCGGATCAGTCGATGTCGAGCATGACATCGTGACACTTCGGATCCGTGATCTACGCGCTCGGATCGAGTTGCTTCCGCTTCTGTGGCAATCGATTGAAGCCGCAGAGCTCTCGGTCGGCGAAGTGATCATCGAACAAGAAGCTCGTGATCTTCCGCCTCCAGAGCAAGCACGCCCTTTCTTGCCACGACTACTCACGATCGAGCTGAAATCGGCCGAGATTCCGAGCCTGCAGATTCGACCCATGCGAGGTGATCCTCTCGTCATTCGAGATATCGACCTTGACGCGCTGATTAGAAGCAAGACGATCGATCTCTCAAGGCTTGAAGCGTCTTTGGGCACAATCCAGCTCGATCTCCAGGGCGTTCTCACCGCTGCGCTGCCGCTCAAACTCAGTGGCGAAATCAGGGCGGCTTACGATCCAAAGCGCGGTCCACCGTGGCGGCTACAAGGTCGCTTCGAGGGTGATCTCGAGAGCGCGCGTCTCGATGCGAACCTGCTCGAACCGTTCGACGCGGAGATCAAGAACGGCACGATGACGCTTCAAGCGCCCTGGAGCGTTCGCGGCGATGCAGTGGTCGCCAACCTCGATCTTCAAAAATTTGGCGGATCGGCATTTCTCGGACTCATCGGTGGCGAAGTATCGATCGTTGCCGATCAAAACGGCTATCGCGCCAACGGAAAACTGCTGCCTCCCGGGCTCGCAGCAGGCCCTCTCGATGTCAGCTTTGACGGAGTTTTCTATCGTAACGTCCTCACGGCGCGCCGCATGACGATCGCTCACGCCGACTCTCGCCTCGCGGTCGATCTATCTGGAACGTTCACCCCGACGGAGGACGGCCCACTACTTGATCTCGAGGGACGCTGGACCCAACTCCGTTGGCCTCTCGCCGATCGAACGCCAGCGTTAGACAGTAATCGGGGGCGTTTCAAACTAAGTGGAAACGGCCCGTATGCGATCACGGCGGTGGCAGATGCTCGAATCGGTGTCTTGCCCCGAATCGACGCAGAGCTCACCTCCACACTCGATGTCGGCCGTTTCGAACTAACGAATATCGCCGTACGCGCGCTGGGTGGTACGGCCAAACTGAGTGGTGAAGTGGCTTGGAAGCCGCAAGAGCGCTGGCAGATCAGCGGCCTCATTCGCGATCTGAATCCCGGAGAGCTGCGCGCCGCGCTGCCGGGGCGTTTGAATTTCGCGCTCGACGCGCAAGGACGCGGATTTGGGAAAGGGGGCAGCATCTCGGTCGACATCAAAAACATCACAGGACGTCTACGCGGCGCATCCGCACGCGGATCAGGCCAACTGTCGATCGTCCATGAGGCACTGAGATTCAAAGATATCGATTTCTCAGCGGGTGGGTTGCGACTCGCGCTCGACGGTGAGATGTCGCCTCGTCGAAATGATCTGCAATTCAGACTATTCGCCGACGACCTCGGCGTCATCACCGAAAACGGCCAGGGACGACTGAGCGCCCAAGGAGCCCTTCGAGGTTCGCCGAAGGCGATGAAAGTACATCTCGACGCCGAGGGCGAGGGAATCAAGCTGGGAGATTTCTCAATCCGCCGCCTTTCAGCAGACGTGGATCTCGATCCGACCGGAGGCGCCGAAGCCAGTGCGTCAGCTCGCATCGAAGCCGATGACGTGCTCGTGTTGGGGCGTCGTGCCGATCGAGTACGGCTCGATATCGCCGGTCGTAGTGCCGCACACACGCTGAAGATCGACATCACTGGCGAAGATCTCGGCTTGGCTGCGAAAGCCGACGCGGGTTTCGACGCACAAGGCTGGACGCAGCGTTGGTCGTCCGTCGACTTGCGACTGCCCGACAATATTTTGTTGGGGCTTGATCAAACACTCGGTCTGCAGCTCACGACGAACTCGATCTCCGTGGGTCAGTTTTGTCTTCGAGGCCAAAAGGGCTCCAGCCTCACCGAATCCGCCACGATTTGTGCCTCGGGTGCGCGGACGAACGAAGGCTGGTCTATGGAGGCGGCTGCCTCACGCTTGCCGATCGCGAGTCTGCTCCCACCCCCGACGGCGAAAGCCCAGTACCTCGGATCGGTCAACGCATCGGTCAAGCTCCGCTCTGGAAACGACGGACTACCACTCGGCACGGTACGCGCGGATTTTGAAGGAGCGGGATTGCGGTGGCAGCGCGCGGGTGGGAGGCAAGATGTCATCCCGCTCGGCGCGGGATCCCTGGCCTTCGATTCGAACGACCAGGGGCTCGTCGGCTCGCTCGACGTCGCGGCCGATCAGCGCGGACGCGCCAAAGGTGAGCTTCGTGCCATTCGAAACCCAAAGGATGATTCTTCAGGATGGCGTGACCTGCCCATCACGGCGACGCTGCGAGCAGACTCCTCGGCGCTCGCCCTACTCTATTTGTACGTCCCGGAGATTGATCGCTCCGCAGGAGATTTATCGCTCGATTTGATCATCGGCGGAACACTGGGCGCGCCTCTCGTGAATGGCGTCGTGCGTCTCGAGAAAGGCGAGCTCGACTTTTATCAAGTCAATCTCGCTTTGCGAGGCATTCGAGCTGAAGCGCGTCTCCTCGACAATGGCTTTGTCTTGGACGCATCGGCTCGCGCAGGAGAAGGCAGCATTCAGGCCGATGCAGAGCTGACCTGGCGCGGCGGTCAGCCGTACGGGGAGCTCAAAATAAAGGGGCAGGATCTCGTCGTCGTCGATGTGCCAGAAGCTCGGATCACTGCCTCACCTGATTTGCGCTTCAAGGTTGCGGATCGGGACCTGGAGGCATCGGGAACCGTTCTGATCCCAACTGCGCGAATCACACCCGCTGATCTGACGGGCGCCACCCTCACCTCCGGAGACGCACGACTCGTTGGAGCGGAACCCATCGACCCTGCAAGCTCGTTCCGAGTCTCGAGCAATCTTCGTCTGACTCTTGGCGATCGCGTGACGCTCGATTCTTTTGGTCTCTCAGGTCGCCTCGCCGGATCTTTGAATCTTGTGACCACCGCGGATGGTACGAGCCGCGGAACCGGAGAGCTCGGCGTTGCAGAGGGCAAATATGCCGCCCTTGGACGTCGATTGGATATCGAGCGTGGGCGACTGATCTTTTCGGGAGGGTTGCTCAACGATCCGGGTGTTGAGATTCGGGCAACGAAGGAGTTTCCCGATGTACGCGCTGGCGTCAATGTACGAGGTTCGTTACGCGAACCACGAATGACATTCTTCTCCGAGCCCGCTTTGCCGCAATCGCAGGTCGTCTCACTCATTCTTGCTGGAGGTACTCTCGAGTCGACACAAGGCGGTGGCCAGGGAAACGCCGGACGCGACACCTTGCTCGCTCAAGGCGGGGCCATTTTGGCTCAGCAACTGGGCCAACGTATCGGTATCGAAGATGTTGGTATCGAGCAAAACCTCGCCAATGAGACCTCACTGGTCTTCGGTAGGTATCTCTCGAGCCGCCTGTATGTGAGTTACGGAGTCTCTCTCGCTGAAGCCATCAATACGCTCAAACTTCGCTACAGCATCAACGACCGCTGGACCTTGAGAACTGAGGCTGGAAAAGAATCGAGTGCCGAGGTCGTCTACACCGTCGAGAAGAACTGAACCGCACGATTCGGGCTCCGAGACCTTGGCTCGGCGTCTCGGCGAGGTACACTCAGCCCGTGACCCGAGATCATTATCTCAGCGCGCTTGTCGTCGCTTTCGCGATGCTCTGGATGGTTTTGGCTATCGCGCCGTACGATCGAGATACCTGGCTACTGGAAAATGTTTTGCTCGTACTGGGTGTAGTCGTCCTGTGGCAAACGCGTCGAGCGCTGCCGCTCTCGACGATGTCCTACTCGTTGCTATTCACGTTTTTTTGTTTGCATGCGGTCGGCGCGCACTTCACCTACTCGCTCGTGCCCTACGACGAAGCGCTCCGAAGTCTGAGCGGCATGTCCGTCACCGAGGCTCTCGACTTCAGTCGAAATCATTACGATCGCATCGTGCATTTCGCTTACGGGTTTCTCCTTGTTCTACCCGTTCGAGAGCTCCTTGTTCTGTTCGCAAAAGTTCGTGGGTTTTGGAGCTACTTCCTACCCCTCGACATCGTGATGTCATCGTCGCTTTTGTATGAGCTCATCGAATGGGGCGCTGCCGTGGTCTATGGCGGTGATCTTGGAGCAGCGTTTCTCGGCACACAGGGGGACGAGTGGGATGCCCATCGCGACATGGCGCTCGCCGGACTCGGCGGTCTCATCGCCATCCTCGTCGTCCTCGCGGTCAACCACTGGCGGGGATATGACATGACCCTCGAATGGTTCAAGCGACTCGGGCGAATCGACGGGCCGGAGCGCGCGCAGTGACGCGTCGTTTGCTCATCGTGCACGGTGGACACCCCGGAGGTCGAACCGAAAAGCTACGCACGGCCGTGACGAGCGGCATACGTGACTCGGGGGGCGACCTCGAAGTGCGTGAGCGCCGAGCACTGGACGCCCACGCCGACGATTTACTGTGGGCCGAGGCCGTCATCCTCGGTACGCCGGAGCACTTTGGCTATATGTCCGGAGCACTCAAAGATTTCTTCGATCGCACGTTCTACGCATGCGAAAACCGGACTGCGGGGCTTCCTTGGGGTCTCTTCATCAGCGCGGGTAACGACGGAACCGGCACCCGCTCAGCCGTAGAGCGTATCGTCGCCGGCTATCGATGGAAGAGCGTCACCGAACCGGTCATCGTCGTGGGCGCACCCGATGCCGTAGCCCTCGAGCGCTGCCGTGAACTCGGTGCCACCCTCGCCGCAGGACTCGCAGCCGGAATTTTTTAGCGCCCGATCGCCTTCGCCGCTGCAGCGAACTCCGGAGCTAAGGCGAGTGCACGTTCAAACTCTCGTCGAGCGCCTGCGACATCGCCCGCATCCCGAGCACATCGCCCGACCCAATAGTGCGACTCGGCAGCGCCCCAACTGACTCCGGCAGGTGAGAGCGCAGCGGAAGAACCAGCCGTCTCAAAGCTTGTCGCCGCTTCCTTGAAGCGAGTACACCCCTTTGCTTTGTCACCTCCAACGAACTTCGGACGGAAATAAACCCCGAATCCGTCAATCAAGACGATGCGCGGATTACGCGCGTCGAGCGCCAAGGCCGCCTCGATGCTTTTACCGCTACGTGAACCGTTACGAATGGCGCCCATGCCGCCGAGATTGGCGAGGTAGCCATAGCAAGCAGACTGCAAGGCATGGGCTTCGGCAGATTTGGGATCACGCTTCAAAGCGAGATCGAGCGCTTCATTGCAGGCATCGCCGGCACGCTCGGCCTCTTTCTCCCGCTTGGCTGCGATCGCCCATTGGAGAAGGCGAAATTGCACATACGCGTGGGTGTAGAGTTCCTTGGGGTTTTGAGACTTCGACCAAGCCGACGTCGTCGCGGCGAGTCTCGCGAGCTCCGCGTTATTGCCCGTCAAGTAGGCCGACTGCGCCTTCGTGGCGACGGATACGACATCTTGCGCCGACGCGAAACTGGCCGCGAGCAACGACAACACAGCGAATGCGATACGGATCATACGAGGTACTCCGAAACGAGTTCAGTCGATTTCTGCCAGAGCGCTTGTGCGAGAAAAAGATCATCCATGTGTTTTCCGGGCATGGGTACGACGGGATTGCAATCTTCAAAATATTGCCCGCTGACGCCGGCCAAGGAATTTGCCGTCGCCACATAGCAGGTGGTCGCAGCCCCTTCCGGAATCGTTTTCATGAACGTCCAGCCGATGAGCCGACCCATCGTGCGCTTCCATGGATCGAAGTGTCGTCCGAGGTTGGTCAGGATGATGCCCGGATGCACAGCGTTTGAGGTGGCTGCCGAGCCCGACTCCCGAAATCGCCGCGCGAGCTCGAGAGAAAAGAGCCCATTGGCCAACTTTGATTGGCCATACATTTTGTTGGGCTCGTAGCCTCTCGAGCCATCGAGGTTGTCGAACTCGATACCGTCTGCCGGCGCCCATTGGTAACCGAGACTCGACACGACGACCACTCGTCCCTGAGGTGCCGCCTGTACTTGCGGCAACAATCGGTTCGCCAAAATAAAGTGACCGAGATGGTTGACCACGAATTGCTTTTCAAGCCCATAGACTTGCTCGAGCTTCGGTAACGCCATGATGCCGGCATTACAGATGAGCATGTCGATGGGCATCCCGAGCGTCTTTATGAGATCGGTGGCACTGACGATGGTGTCCCAGCGCTCGAGCTCAAGTGCGACGGGCATCGTTCGTCCTTCCACACTCTCACAGGCGGCCTTCGCTTTGTCGAGCGTTCGCCCGGTACCGATGACGTGAGCGCCGCGCAGCGCCAGCACCCGCATGGTCTCGAGGCCGAGTCCTGATGTCGCGCCGGTGATCAGCACTGTCTTGCCTCGAAGATCGAGACCTGCCGTCACCTCTTCGGCCGTGCTCTCGTCGCCGAAAGGACCGATCGGTACGCCCGCCGGGCGCCGAACGTCATCACCACCACGCGAACAGGATGACAAGAGAGGCAGTGCCGCTACCGCTCCAGCCCCTGCGATGAACTGACGACGTTCGATATCCATGAGTTCGAGGCTAGCAGAACCTCGGGCGAGCGGCTAACTTGCCGATCAAGAACGGGGATTAACGAACATGAGCACCACTACACCCACGGCAAGCACCAAACTTGACGTCAAGACCATCACCGAGTTTCTCGCCGAACAACCCAACGTCGATGTCAGCCGGGCTTGGGAGCGCTGCTGGGGAATCCATTCCGGCATCGTCGATCGCGTGAAGCAAAGATTTGCGGTGCAGAAGCACCCAGCGACGGAAGGTCATGAGTACTTCACGTCGCTCGATAAATCGATGGAAGGCTCCTTCAATGCCTGGACGGGCCCGCGCGTCGAATGGTTGGTGCACTCCTGGCTGGGCAATCGCAAAGCCAGCCTGCTTGATATGAACGCTACGGTGTTCTTGTCGCAGCAGAACCGTGTCCCTCACCTCGTCATCATTTTCGGAACCGTACCGAAGCTTTTCTTTTACGCCGACTACACGCCGCGCGTTGATCTTCGAATGAACCTCGATTACGTCAACCATTATTACGAGCCGGCTAACGCCAGCGCGATCCGCTTCAGGGGACTGCCGAACTTCACCTGGAATTGGAGTCACGGCACTTACCTACGCGGATTGATGTCGCCGGTCTGCACGAGCGTGATGGGCGATCTCAATGAGCAAAATATCGCGACCTGCGAGTCGTACCTCGAAGAATTTGTCGGACGCTGGTTTCAGTGGCTCGATGAAGCGGATCGTCAACCGCTCCCCCGCGACGAGCGACTCGAGCAGCAACGCTACGATCACTACGTACGCGAGGTCGGCTATCGCACCGATCCGATGAATGTGCTCGCTCAACGCGCGTTTGGCAATGAAGAGTTCAATCGCCGCCTCGAGTTGCGAATGGGCTCTCAGCAGATGACAGAGACTCGCGGGAAGATCGCTGGGGATTGATGTCGCAGATCCCTCCACTTACCACGCGCGTGGCTCGCCCAAGTGATGCTCGGGAACTCGTCGCGCTGGTGAACTCCGCCTATCGCGGAGACAGAAGTCGCGCCGGTTGGACGACGGAGGCCGATCTTCTCGGCGGCCAACGTACCGACGAACTCGCATTGATCGAGTTCATCGCCCGCGGCGAAACAGCAGGGGATCGAGCGATGCTCGTGCACGAAAGAGAGGGACGTCTCATCGCGTGCGTCCAGCTTGAGCGACGCAAGCAAGCGGCCTACCTCGGCATGCTGACCATCATGCCTACGCTTCAATCTGGCGGGCTCGGTAAAGCTTTGTTGGCCGCGGCGGAAAACTTTGTCCTGCACACATGGAATGGGACCTCAGTCACCATGACTGTCATCGAGCAACGCCCTGAGCTCATTGCGTGGTACGAGCGGCGGGGTTACTCCCGAACGGGTGACACCGCGCCGTTTCCGTATGGCGATGCTCGCTTTGGAGAGCCCAAACGACCCGACCTCAAGTTCGTCGTCCTCTCAAAACGACTCGGCTCGGCCCCGACTTCTCCATGACACTCGACGTCACCTCTTCGTCACGCAAGTTTCGTAGGCTCGAGCCATGCGTAGCATGGGCAGCTTGTTTGGCGTTCTTTTGTCAATGGTCGTCACCGTGAACACGGTGGCCGCCCCGCTCGTCATCGCCCATCGCGGAGCCTCCGGCTATCGACCGGAGCACACGCTCGAGTCGTATCGACTTGCCATCGAGATGGGCGCCGACTTCATCGAGCCCGATCTGGTCGCAACCCGTGACGGGCACCTCGTCGCGCGTCATGAGCCTGAAATCGGAACCACGACGGACGTCGCAAATCGTCCCGATTTCGCCGACCGAAAACGAACTCTGATCCTCGACGGCATGACGGTGACCGGCTGGTTCACCGTTGATTTCATGCTCGCCGAGTTACGCACGCTCCGCGCGATACAACCGCGAACCGATCGTTCCAAAGAATTCGATGGTCAATTCCTGATCCCGACCCTCGAGGAGATCATCGATCTCGCCCAGCGCGAGTCGAAGGCGCGCGGACGGACGATCGGTATCTATCCGGAGACTAAGCATCCGACTTGGCATTGCGAGCTGGGGCTTCCGCTCGAGTCTCGATTACTCGAGACGCTTGCTTCGGTGGGTTGGACGACTCGCGACTCACCCGTGTTCATTCAGTCGTTCGAGTCGGGAAACCTGCGTTGGCTGCGATCGCGAACCGACGTGCGACTCATCCAGTTGCTGGACGGCGGCGAACTTCGCGATGACGGCAGCGTCGCCCCTCGGCCGCGCTGGAGCTCAGCAGGCACGTGCAACCTCTATTCTCAAGGCGATATTCCGCAGGATTTCACACGACCCGAGACCTTCCTCGCATTTCGTGAGTACGTCGATGGTTTGGGTCCCTGGAAACGCCATCTGATCGGCACACGTCGCACGGACACCACCGACACGACGGAGCGCAGCCGACGCGTCGTCGCGCCGACCGAGTTCGTTCGATTGGCTCACGCTGCAGGCTTGCAGGTTCATCCGTGGACGTTTCGTAACGAAGCCCACCAGCTTGCCGCCGATTATGGTGGCAACCCTGCAGCCGAGTATCGAGCGTTTGCCGAACTCGGTGTCGATGCCGTCTTCACGGATTTTCCCGATACGGCGATCGCCGCATTCAGCCGAGGCCGCGTAACTGGTCGATGATGGCCGGGTTCTCAAGGGTACTCACGTCCTGAGTAATGGGCTCCCCACGAGCAATGGCGCGCAACAAGCGACGCATGATCTTTCCCGATCGGGTTTTCGGAAGATTCTCGGCGAAGCGGATGTCATCGGGTTTGGCGATGGCTCCGAGCTGCTCGGTGACCCAATCTCGCAGCTCTTTTTCGAACGCGCGAGTATCGCCAGTCGGTCTCGCGCCGCGGCACACCACGAACGCAAACACCGATTCGCCCTTGATCTCGTGCTGCTTGCCCACCACCGCCGCTTCGGCGATACGAGGATGCGCCACCAGAGCCGACTCGATTTCCATCGTACCGAGACGGTGACCGGCGACGTTGAGCACATCGTCGATACGGCCCATGATCCAAAAATATCCATCTGCATCGCGATGGGCGCTATCGCCTGCGACATAGAACTTGTTCTGGAACTTCTCCCAATAAGTTTTGAGGTAGCGCTCGTTGTCACCCCAAATCGTACGCAGCATCGATGGCCACGGTTTGCGAATCACGAGATATCCGCCGGCATCCGGCGTCGTCACACTGCGCCCCTCGTCATCGACGATATCGGCGAAGACGCCCGGTAGTGGCCGGGTACAGGAGCCCGGTTTGGTTGAAGTGACACCCGGAATCGGCGAAATCATGATCGCTCCCGTTTCGGTCTGCCACCACGTATCGACGATCGGACAACGCCCCTGCCCAATGACGCGGTGGTACCACATCCAGGCTTCAGGGTTGATCGGCTCCCCCACACTACCAAGCAATCTGATCTTTGATAGATCGTAATTCGCAGGAATATCTTCGCCGAGTTTCATGAGCGCACGAATCGCCGTCGGCGCGGTATAGAACACCGTCACGCCGTGGCGTTCACAAATGCTCCAGAATCGGCCACCATCCGGGTAGGTTGGCGCCCCCTCGTACATCACAATCGTCGCTGCTGCAGCAAGTGGTCCGTAGGCCACGTAGCTGTGCCCGGTGATCCAACCCACGTCGGCCGTACACCAAAAGACGTCGTCGCTCCGCAGGTCGAAGACCCATCGACTCGTCATCTTGGCGCCGAGTAAATAGCCGGCGCTCGAGTGCTGGATGCCTTTCGGCCGTCCGGTGGAACCCGAGGTGTACAACAAGAAGAGCGGATGCTCGGCGTCGACCCACTCGGGCTCACACTGATCGGAGATGCCGGAGATCGCCTCGTGCCACCAGATATCGCGGCCTGCCTGCATCGGCACGGATTCACCCGTGCGTTGCAGCACAAATACCGACTCGACCGTGGGACAACCCTCGGTGAGCGCTTTATCGGTGGCCGCCTTGAGCTCGATGACGTTACCGCCTCGTCGCCCACCGTCTGCCGTGATGACGCAACGCGCACCGGCATCTTCGATACGGTCTTTCAAAGAAACCGCCGAGAAGCCGCCGAACACGACCGAATGGATTGCGCCGATGCGAGCGCAGGCCTGCATGGCGATCACCGCCTCGGGGACGAGAGGCATGTAAATCACCACTCGGTCACCCCGACGAATGCCCCTCGCCTTCAGCGCATTGGCGAATCGACACACCTCGGTATGCAATTGCCGATAAGTCAGACGCCGAACATCGCCCGGCTCACCTTCGAAAATAATCGCAGTTCGATTCGCATTCTCGGCGAGATGTACATCGAGACAGTTGAACGACACATTGAGCTCGCCATCGGCGAACCATCGATAGTTGGGCGCTGTAGAGTCATCGAGCGTCTGTGTGAAAGGCTTGCGCCAAGTGATCTCCGATCGCGCAAGATCGCTCCAATAGCCGATGGGGTCAGACTCGGCTCGCCGATGCAGGGCGGCGAGGTCTTGATCCCCAATGCGCGCCTCGCGCGCAAATTGCGGATTGGCGGGAAAGACTCTTGCCTCGTGCAGTACCGACTCAATGTTGTTCTGGCTCATCGATCAACCCTGAAGATCAGTAACGGACAGGATACTCCGGACCCAAACACTTGAATCGCTTGTGCAGCCAAAGATATTGCGCGGGTAGGCGTCGAATCTCGGCCTCGATCAATTCGTGATGGCGGAGTGTGTCGGACACGCTGTCGGGACCGGGGAAGTTTTCGAGTGCCGGCCCGATACGCACGACGTAACCCTCCTCGCCCGGTAAACGCTCGACGAAATAAGGCAGCACGGCTGCACCGGTCAGTCGCGCGAGCCGAGACGTCGCGGTATTCGTCGCAACCGGGATACCGAAAAACGGCACCATCTCCGCGCCTTTGGCTCTAAATGCCTGATCGGGTGCGTACCACACCGCTCCACCCGCCTTCAGCACACGCACCATGGCGCGAATGTCATCGCTCGCGATCATGCTGGCAGCGACTGCACCTCGATACTTTCTAAAAAACTCGCTGAGTAGCGGATCACTGGACGGTTTATAAACAGCGTGGACTTTACGCGCAGCGGTGATGAAGCGTGCGCCGATCTCGAGCGTGGTGAAATGCGCCGCCAGCAATATTACGCCTCGACCCGATGCGACCAGCCGATCGAACTCATCGAGACCTTCAAAGCGAACAAGAGAGAGTAAGTGCTCACGCGGCATGAACCACGCCAGCGCCGTCTCGGGTAACGAGATGCCCGCCTCACAAAAATGACGCTCCAAAAGACGCTGACGCTGCGCGTGGGGCATCTCCGGGAAACACAACTCGATGTTGCGGCGCACGACTTTTTTCTGAGGCAAGGGAAGTCGTCTGGCGAACTCGCCGAGTCGTCTGCCGAATCGTAGCGACGCGGGATAGTCGCGACGCGCGAGTGACTTGAGCATCCACAACGCCGCCCACATCGGCCAACGCTGAGGAAAATAAAAACGCCAATTCATACAGTCATCACCCGACCGTGATGCCAGCCAACGCGGCAAGTCGCTCACCCTGCTTGCGCAACGTCGGTCCGAAGTTCTGTCGATCGAAGAATGCACTCAAGGAATCGAGATCGGGCGCTCGCGGACGCAGGGCGTTTTGATCGACCTCGATGGGCATGTCGCGGACGATCTCCGTAAGACGGCGAGCCAGGAACGCATCATCGCGATGACGCTCGAGTTTCTCGGGCAACTTGGCCGCACCGCGAATCGGAAGCCGGGCAACGGCATCCAGATTGTCGTACAGCTCTTCGAGCGACACAAAATCGCGAAGCAGCGCAGCGGCCGTCTTGGGGCCCACGCCCGGCACACCGCGGATGTTGTCGACGGCATCGCCCGTCAAGGCGAGGTAATCGGCATATCGTTCGGGCACAACACCGAAATGCGCCTCGATTTGATCGTAGGTGAGCCGCTGATTCTCTGTGTAATTCCAATAGATGTCGCCTTCACGGATGAGTTGTGCGAGATCTTTATCCCGCGTCACCACCGTCGCAGGCATACCGGCTGCGCGAAAACGCGCATGCAAGGTACCGATGATGTCATCGGCCTCATACTCGCCACTACCGAAGTGCGCGACACCCAGATGCCGACAAAACTCCCTGCAGCGTTCGAACTGTAACTTGAGATCCGGGGGAGCCGGCTCGCGGTTCGCCTTATATGACGGATCGATTCGATTGCGAAACGATGTGGCGAGGCTTTCGTCAAATGCTACGGCAAGGCAGCGAGGCTTGGCGCGCTCCACGAGGTCGCCGAGAAATCGGGCGAATCCGAATAGCGCATGAACCGGATTACCCTCTTGATCCACCATGTCGGGAGGTAGGGAGTAATACGCACGAAAGACGTACACCGAAGCGTCGACGAGATAGAGCACGCTTCATTGTACCGACCGCGACGCCACCGGGACGCCTTATAAGGCCGTCAGGCCATCAGGTGCTTGATTCGCCCGTGCAACGGACTGCTGCGCGGGAAATGCGCCAGCAGATACTCCATTTGATCGAAGAGTACGCGACGACCTTTCAAAAAAATGTATTCCGCATAGGTTGGCGTAAACGGCACGGCCAGCAGCTGCATCTTGGCCTGCTCAGGGGTTCGCCAAGCCTTGTAGTTGTTGCAACGGCGACAAGCGGTCACGACGTTGGTCCAGACGTCACGGCCACCCTGGCTAAAGGGACGCACGTGATCACGCGAGAGGTCTCGGGTCGAGAACCGGTCCCCGCAGTACAAACACAGGAAGGCGTCGCGCCTGAACAGTGTCTGATTATTGAGGGGAGGAACGTAGTCGTTGCGCAGATGGCCCGGGTTACCACTCTGCCCGACCGTCGCGATGATCGAATTAACCTCAAGGACGGTACGTCGACCCGTCAGGGCATTGGTTCCGCCGAACAGCCGGAACAGGGGCGTACCGCAGGTGTAGGCGATTTGCTCCTGGTGATAGAGCCGAGCGGCTTCGCGATAGTCGATCCATTCGAGGGGCATGCCGGCGACATCGGTTCGCAGCACATGCTGGTGCAGCGATACCCCTTCCGCAGGGCGCGCAACGATACCGAACTCTTCGTGGTCCAAACTCGACATCTCCGATGTAATTTACGGTAGTTTTGTTACAACATTCAACGGTTCCGAACTCGCCGTCGGTCGACGGGTCCTAATTGCACTCACGATGAAACTCGCGCTATCCATTTTCCCTTGGCTCTTGGCGGCCCTCTTCAGCTCCGCCAGCCTATCGGCGCAAACGTCGAGCCCGATCCTCGAGCCCGCGGGCGACTCCATTCCCCGTGAGGGGGGCGCCCCCACCGAGAACGTCGCAGACGAAATCGAAGAGGTCACGATCATCGGCGAAGCCGCCGGCCCTGGGCTCTGGAAGGTTCGCAACGGCGAAAACACCTTGTACCTGCTCGGCACCCTGAGCCCGCTCCCGAAGAAGTTGCAGTGGCGCTCGCGAGAAGTCGAAAACGTCCTGTCGCGCGCCAAACAGGTCATTCCCGCGCGCAGTGACGTCGACGCAGACATCGGACCGATCAAGGCCGTCCAGCTCTACATGCAATACCGAAAGCTGCGCGGAAACGAGGATAAGCAGTCGCTCGAGGAGGTGCTCCCGCCCGACGTGTTCGGACGTTTCGAAGCGTTACGTCAGAAATATGCGCCACGCGAGCGCGACATGCTCAAACACCGCCCCCTGATCGCAGCCGGAGAGCTTTGGCGTGAGGCCCTCTCCCGTAGCGGACTGACCGGTCGTAACGATGTCAGCCGGCAAGTCGAGAAGCTCGCCAAGTCGCGCAAAGTCCCCATCGTCGTACCCACCATCGTCATCGATGATCCCAAGGGCGCGTTAGCGGAAGTGGGCAAAATCTCGAGAGAAGCAGAGCTTGCCTGTATCCGCTCGACGCTCTCGCGGATGGAAAGCGACTTGGACGCTGCGCGGCGCAAAGCCGAAGCTTGGTCGGTGGGTGATATCGACCGACTGCGCTCACCGAGTGCCTCGGAGCAGCGCGAGGCGTGCTGGTCGGCCCTTCAGCAAAGTCCAAAAATCGCTGGGATCCGTCAGCAGTTCGAGGATGGATGGTTTCGTCTCGCAGTCGAAGCGGTGGAGAACCACGACGTGGCACTGGCGGTCGTCCCCATCGACGAGCTGTTTGGGCGTAATGGCGTGATCGCGCGCATGACCGCGCGCGGATACAGCGTCGACGAACCCTGACTCACCCTCGGCGTATACCGCCCACCGCCTTCGCCGACGACCCAGCGACTCTAGAGCGCGATCGAGTCGAGATAAGCGCGAAGCTCCGCCAAAACTTGGCGGGTTTCGGTTGAGATTCGGACGGACTTTTCACGCCGGTCATCCCGCTGACCCACCTCGATGACGAGCAGATTGAGTCGATGGAGACGATGGATGAGCTTGCGGCAGGCGCGATCTCCCCCTAACCCGTTAAAGCGCAGCACCATGACCAGCTCGGAAATCGACACCGATTCATGCTGGGCCGCGAGCACCAACGCCGGGATGAGATGAAGGTGGCGCACAAGCGGTTCGGGCTTTAATTGACTGGCCCGAGCCGATCTACTCAAAGAGTCCACTGATGGAAGCTCCGACTATTTGTTTTTTTAATCCAGACCCTTCCTAAACGGGTCGTTTTATAAATTTTCGAACCTTAACCGACTCTAAAACTCTTGTGCGGCAAACTAGACCAAATTTACTAGTCGTTATTAATCGCTTTTTTGGGTATTTTTTGTACAAATGCGACGAAGCGGCCATCCCCGTATTCTATGATCCGCGCCAATGAAAACCTTTCTCACATGCCGTGTCCGTCGTCGTGCTACTCCGCTCGTGGTTCTGCTCGCGATCGGTTTGAGCGGGTTAGAAACAGGGGCCCAGACTCCGCCGGCCCTCGCCGCACCCCCCTGCAGCGTTGCCTTGAATGTCGGTCGTCTGATCGACCCCGAGCGTGGCGCCGTGTTGCGCAATCAGATCATCCGTATCGCAGGGGATCGCATCTCAGGCGTGTCCCCGGCCGGTGACGCTGCGGTTCAAGGCTGCCCGCAGGTCCTCGACCTCTCGCGCTCGACGGTGCTTCCCGGCCTGATCGACACCCATACCCACCTCACCTCGGACCCGACGATCCTGCGTTACGAGCGTCTCGGTCTCTCGATTCCTCGTCTCGCACTGATCGGTGCCGCCCATGCGCGTCGTACCCTGCTCGCCGGATTCACGACTGTGCGAAATCTCGGCGCCGACGGTTATGCGGACGTCGCACTGCGCGACGCCATCAACGCGGGAGACGTCATCGGGCCACGCCTCATCGTCTCAGGACCCGGCATCGGTATCACCGGCGGACACTGCGGCAGTAACTTGCTTGCGCCCGAATTCCGACAAACCTCTCTCGGCACCGCGGATGGTCCCGATGAAGTGAGAAAGGCGGTCCGACAAAACGTGCGCTATGGCGCCGACGTCATCAAGTATTGCGGCACGGGAGGCGTCTTCTCAAAAGGAACGCAGCCTGGCATGCAGCAGTTCACGCCCGAAGAAGTCGCCGCGCTCGTCGACGAAGCGCGGATGCACGGCCGCAAAGTCGCGGTACATGCCCACGGTGCAAGCGGAATCAAGGTGGCGTTGCGCGCGGGAGTCGACTCCATCGAACACGCTAGCCTCATTGACGACGAAGGTCTCGAGCTTGCGAAGAAGTACAAAGTTTACTTCTCGATGGATATCTACAACACCGACTACACGCAGAGCGAGTCGAAACGTCGCGGCGAGCTGCCTGAATTCATCCGTAAGGATGCGATGATCGGTGAAATCCAGCGACGTAACTTTGAGCGTGCATTAAAGGCGGGCATCCGCATGACGCTTGGCACCGACGCAGGCATTTACCCGCATGGTGACAACGCCAAGCAGCTTGCCGTGATGGTGCGCTACGGCATGACACCCATGCAGGCCATTCAGGCTGCGACGATCAACGGGGCCGATGCGCTGGGTCTCGCTGGCCAAGTCGGTACGCTCGCAGTCGGCGCCTATGCCGATCTGATCGCCGTCGATGACGACCCGCTGGTTGATATCCGCGCGCTCGAGCGCGTCAGCGTCGTGCTGAAAGGTGGCGAAGTAGTCAAAAGCGGAGCGGCGAGCTCCATCCGATGACGACCAGCGGTCGAGGCGTCACGGCGATGTTCATCGCCGTTGCAGCGTTTTCTTTTATGGATGCGCTGCTCAAATTATTCGCGGCGCATTACCCGCCGATGCAGGTGACCGCGATTCGGGGCGCAGCCTCGTTACCTTTCGTGATCCTTCCGCTGTGGTACTCGGGTCGCCTTCGCGAGCTCAAGCCCTCGCGTTTCGGACTGCATCTCGTGCGCGGCATCCTCGGCATCATCATGCTGGCGACCTTCGTGCTCGCGCTGCGCGAGGCGCCGCTCGCCTCGGTCTACTCGATCTACATGGCCGCCCCCTTGTTGATCGCGGCCCTTGCCGCGTGGTGGCTCGGTGAGAAAGTCGACGGCGGACGTTGGCTCGCGATCGTGATCGGACTCGTCGGTGTGATCGTCATCCTCAGACCTCGCCCCGATGGTCTGCCGCTGATCGCGGGCCTCGCTGCGGCAGCCTCTGCGCTCTGTTACGCCCTCGCAGCGATCACGGCACGCATCCTCACGCGCACCGAGCGCTCCTCGACCATGGTGTTCACCTTCTTGATGATTGTTACGCTCGTGGCAGGCGCGCTCGCCGCGCCGGGCTGGGTGTCCATCCGTCCCACCGATTGGTGGCTCATCGTGGCGGTCGGAGGCTTGGGGGCGGCAGGTCAGCACTACATCACCGAGGCCTTTCGCCATGCGCCGGCGGCCGTGGTCGCGCCGATCGAGTACACGGCCCTGCTTTGGGGAATCGCGATCGACTGGGTGGCTTGGGCCGTGCTGCCGGGCGGGATCATGCTGAGCGGAGCGTCGCTCATCATTGCGGCCGGCCTGTATGTCGCCTGGCGAGAGCGAGCAGTGACACACTCGCCCTCGTGAACAGTCTCTACTTTCGGCTCGCGGGTGTCGCCGCACTTTGGGGCGGTACCTTCATCGCGGGTCGTATCGCAGCACCCGAGCTCCCGCATTTCACCGTCTCTGCGCTGAGATTCTGGGTGGCCTTCGCCATCCTCGCCCCTCTACTGATCGCCGTCGAAGGACGGCTGCCTCGGCTGCGGCCCCGTGATTTCGGCTTCACGGCGCTTCTCGCCCTCTTCGGTCTGGTCTTCTACAATCTGCTGTTTCTCGGCGCGCTCGAACTGATTCCGGCGGGACGCACGGCTCTCGTCGTCGCGCTCAACCCCATTCTGACTGCGCTCACCATGGCGCTCGTATTCGGTGAGCGATTACAGCGTCATCGCTGGGCGGGAATCCTTCTCGCGCTGACCGGGGTCTGGATCGTGCTTTCCAAGGGCGATCCCTCGCTCTTGCTGCAACGAGTCGGACGCGGCGAGTGGCTCATGCTGGGCGGCGCCTGCTGCTGGGCGATCTACACGGTTATTGGCCGTTATGCCCTGGATGGAGAAGCGGCGGCATCACCGCTCGCCATCACGACCGTCACCACACTCTGGGGCGCCTTGATGCTCACGGTTGGGATGCCATTCGAGTGGGAGGCCTGGCACGCGAAAGAGGTCTCCGTCGCGGCTTGGGCGTCGATCGTTTATCTTGGCGCGGGAGGGACCGCGTTGGCTTTCGTGTGGTACGCCGAGGGGCTGCAACGCCTGGGTGCTGCGCGCACGGCCGTCTTCAATAATCTCGTCCCCGTGTTCGGCGTATCGTTCGGCACACTCCTGCTGGGAGAGTCGTTGCTCGTCTCGATGTGGGTCGGCGGTCTCGTTGCCGTCGCCGGCGTGACGCTGACGAACTGGAGCCGGTCACGATAAATCAGTGACTTGCGTGAGGTCGTGGAGAAACGGTTTCACAAATGCGTCATAAGAGTGTCTGATAACGGATACACTCGTAGTTAACTAATTGATTTAAATGAGTTTTTTCTGATCTGGTCAATCTTTAACCAAGCCAACGAAAATCCGCGGAAAAAGCGGCGATTTTTCGCTTGAAAAGCTCGCTATCCACAACGTTATCCACACCCTCTGTGGACAAACTTCAGACGCCGAAAGCGTCGATTTGTCGAGTGGCTCTCGATACGCCGCTGAGACGAACCTTCGACTATCGCATCGAGGCTGAGGTGCCGGCGCCAACCCTCGGAAGTCGCGTCTCTGTGCCCTTTGGGCGACGTCAACTCGTCGGTGTTGTGATCTCCCTCGAGTCCGAGTCGGACGTCGACGAATCCAAACTCAAGTCGATCTCGAAAATACTCGACCCAGCACCCACGTTCGACGCCCCTCTTTTGAAGTTGCTTCGGTGGGCGACGGAGTACTACCACCATCCGATTGGCGAGGTGATCGCCGCCGCCTTGCCTAAACTCTTGCGCGACGGTGCCTCGCTCGTCTCACAGATCGACTATTGGTCGGCGACTGAAGCGGGAATCGCAGCCCTTGCGACGGGCGAACCCAAGCGTGCACCGAAACAGCGGGAGCTCCTCGAGAGCCTCGTCGCGGCGGGCGCTCGGGGTCTCGATGTCGACGCCCTCAATGAGCGACTGCCTAGCTGGCGAGAGGCGGCAAAGGCTCTCGCCAAGCGCGAGTGGCTGACCTCTTCCTCACGCGAAACTTTCTTTGAGCCTCGCGAGCGACTCCCGACGAGCGATTCGACCTCGACAGACCTCCGGCCCGAACTCTCCGCGCAACAGCGCCAGGTACTCGAAGCCGTGCAATCTGCAGGCGTGACTCAGTATCACGCGTGGCTTCTGCACGGCGTAACGGGCAGCGGCAAAACCGAGGTATACCTACGGCTCGCCGAACAGCAGTTGCAAGCGGGTCGTCGCGTACTCGTGCTAGTGCCCGAAATTGGTCTCACGCCCCAACTGGTCGGTCGATTTGCTCGACGATTTCCTCAAGCGCCTCTGGCCGTCCTGCACTCAGGACTGACGGATTCAGAGCGACTCGCCGCGTGGCGTGCCGCGCACAGTGGTCACGCGCAACTCGTGATCGGTACACGCTCAGCAGTCTTCGCCCCCATCCCGTCGCTCGGAATCATCATCGTCGATGAAGAACACGATTCGTCCTTCAAGCAGCAGGAAGGAGGATTCCGTTATTCGGCGCGCGATCTGGCGATGGTGCGTGCTCACTTTCTTGATATTCCGATCGTGCTCGGATCGGCGACGCCCTCGCTCGAATCGCTTCATAACGCGGCGTCAGGAAGGCTCACCCGTCTGTCGCTCCCCGATCGGGCCGCGTCAGCATCACCCCCAACGCTGCGTCTCGTCGATTTACGCCAGGAGCATGTGCACGCAGGGCTGTCGACCACGGCCGTATCCGCCATCCAACGTCATCTCGCCGCCGACGGTCAGGTACTCGTGTACATCAATCGACGCGGCTATGCGCCCACGCTCGCCTGTACGGCTTGCGGCTGGGTGGCGCCCTGCCAGTCCTGTGATGCGCGCATGACGGTGTACCGTCAGGCAGCACGACTGCGGTGTCATCACTGTGGCGCCGACCGCGACTTACCGCGCCAATGCCCTCAATGCGGCTATGCCGTAAAAACCGTCGGGCAAGGCACGGAGCGCGTCGAGGAAAGTCTCGTCGAAGCCTTTCCCGGCATCGGGATCGCCCGACTCGATCGCGATGTCGTCCGTCGCAGCGACGAACTCGAAGCGGTGGTGACTCGAATGTCCGGCGGCGAGGCGCGCATTTTGGTGGGGACTCAGATGGTGGCGAAGGGACACGACTTCCCCTCACTTACCCTCGTCGTCGTACTCAACGCAGACCAAGGCCTGTTCAGCACGGACTTTCGTGCCGCCGAGCGCCTGGCGCAGACCATCGTCCAGGTGGCTGGACGCGCGGGTCGGGCCAATCGTCCCGGCGAAGTGCTGATCCAAACGGAGTATCCCGAACACCCTTTGCTCTCGGGTCTGCTCACGGGCGGCTACGAAGCCTTCGCTTCCGCGGCGCTCGAGGAGCGGCGCAGTGCCGCCTGGCCACCGTTCTCGCGGCTTGCAGCGTTGCGCGCATCCGCCACCGAAGCGGAGACGGCCATCCGTTTCCTCGAAGCCGCGCGTCGCGCAACCCGGATGCTCAACACCGGGGCCGTTCGACTGCTCGGGCCGGCGCCGGCCGCCATGGCCCGTCGGGCTGACCGCCATCATGCGCAGTTGCTTCTGGAAAGCGCCGATCGAGGTGCGCTGCATCGCCTGCTCGATCAGTGGCTGCCCGCCGTCGAGGCTCTACCCGAAGCTCGGAGAGTTCGATGGGCCCTCGATGTCGACCCGCTCGAACTGTTCTGACCCGGTAGAATCGCGCCCGTGAAAGAAGACCTGCACATCCTGCTGCAGCGCGCGCTGCAATCGCTCGAGGGCTCACTGCGCTCAGGCCCCGTCGATCCGCAACTGATCGTGCTCGATCGAGCGCGTGATTCCGCGCACGGCGACTTCGCCTCGAACATCGCCATGCGCCTGGCAAAAGCTGCGGGCAAACCGCCTCGAGCGATCGCCGAGGCCATCATCGCCGCACTGCCCGCATCGCCCATCGTCGAACGCGTGGAAGTTGCCGGCGCCGGATTCATCAATTTCTTCCTCGCCAAAGATCTCTACGCGCGCGAGCTCGTGCGCATCCACGAACAGGGCGAGGCCTACGGGCGCCACCGCCCCGAGCATCCCCGAAAGGTGTTGCTCGAGTTCGTCTCCGCCAATCCCACCGGACCCATGCACGTCGGTCACGGCCGTCAAGCGGCCTTTGGGGATGCCTTGGGAAATGTGCTCGCCGCAGCAGGCGATGTCGTCACTCGCGAGTACTACATCAACGACGCGGGTCGCCAGACAGAAATTCTCGCGGTGTCCGTCTGGGTTCGTTACCTCGAGGCCTGCGGGGAGGTTTTGAAGTTTCCGGAAAACGGGTATCGAGGTGACTACATCCGGCCCGTCGCACACGCCTTGCACCAACGCGAGGGCAACGCCCTACGACACCCTGTGACAACGGTGTTCGAGGGGCTGCCCGCCGACGCTCCAGAGGGCGACAAAGAAAAGCATATCGATGCGCTGATCGCACGATGTCGCACGCTGATTGGGGAGCCTGCGTGGGAGCGCGTGTTGGAATCGAGCATCGCCGCGATGCTGGCCGAGATTCGCGATGATCTCGACGGATACGGGGTTCACTACGATAACTGGATTTCCGAGCGCGCGTTCACTCAAGGCGGCGCTGTCGACCGTGCGCTTGAAAGACTGCGTGCCAAAGATTTGCTTTACGTCAAAGACGGTGCTGAATGGTTCAAAGCCACGCAGTTCGGCGACGATGAAGATCGCGTCGTCGTACGCGAGAACGGCGTCAAAACTTATTTTGCTTCAGACATCGCCTATCACCTCGACAAGCGCGAACGGGGGTTCGACTTGCTCATCGACGTCCTCGGCGCTGATCATCACGGTTACGTCACCCGAGTACGCGGTGGGCTGCAGGCCTTCGGTCATTCTGGCGATTGCCTCGAAGCACCGTTGATCCAACTGGTCGCGCTGTTCAGAAATGGCGTCAAGATGTCGATGGGTAAGCGTGAGGCTAATTTCGTCACGCTTCGCCAACTGCGCGAAGAAGTGGGTAACGACGCCTGCCGAATCTTTTATCTGATGCGTAGCAACGATCAGTCGCTCGACTTCGACCTCGATCTTGCAAAATCGAAGAGCAACGAGAATCCTGTTTTTTACGTGCAGTACGCACATGCTCGCGTCGCGAGCGTCATGAAAGAGCTTGCGGTCCGAGGCATGGAGTACGATGCAGAGAACGCGCGCCAAATCGTCTTAGATCGAGGCGCCTCCCTGCTCGCGGGACCGCAGGCCGAAGCCATGCTCTCGTGCGTATCGCGCTACCCTGAGGTCATCCGACAGTCGGCTACGCAGCGCGCACCCCATGCGCTCGTACACTACTTGCGCGAACTCGCGACGACCTTGCACGCCTTCTACAACGCCGAACGCGTACTCGTCCCCGAGACAGAGATTCGTAGTGCCCGGGTCTATGCGTTACTCGCCGTGCAACAGGTCCTTCGAAATGGCCTCGAGGTACTCGGTGTCTCGGCTCCGGAGTCGATGTGACCAAAACACCCATCGGCCGAGACTTCAAGCGCACAGGCCGTCGTAGCGGCACCGAGTTTAGTTTTTCGCGTGAATTCTTTGCAGGGCTCGCTGCGGGACTTGCCGTGGCGGTGGGGGTCTTTTTTTGGCAGCAGCAGGCTGTCAAAGACGCTCGAAACTCGATCGACGAAAATCAGCCGACGCCGCGGCCCGCCCGGCGAGACCCGGCCTCGGTGACGGCGGCAGAACCTGAGCGTGAGTACGATTTTTACGGAATGCTGCCGAAAAGCGAGGTCATCGTCCCAGAGACGGATCCCAAAGCACCCGTCGCGGCGATTCCCAATACGCCGATCGAAAGGCCAGGGGTCTACGTTCTTCAGCTCGGGATGTTCAAAAATCTCGAGGAGGCAGAGCGCCTGCAGGCCAAGTTACTGCGCCTCGGCGTGCAATCGGCCGTCCAGCGCATCGCCATCGAAAATGAAGTGTTACACCGAGTTCGAATCGGACCGGTCAGTAATCTCAATGATCTCAATCGAACTCGTGCTGCGCTCCAGCGCGCCGAGATCGACGCCGTCGTGATTCGCGTCGGCGATTAAGCTTCGACGTCGTCCGACACGCTTCGGAAATCGACACCCAGCGCGCGCAGCTTGCGATAAAGGTGCGTTCGCTCCATGCCAACTCGTTTGGCCAACTGACCTACTTTCCCGTGGCACAGCAGAAGCTGCTGCTGCAGATAGGCGCGCTCAAAATGTTCTCTCGCTTCGCGCAAACCCAGGGCCAAAAGATCTTGTTTTACCAACGTCTCGGCGGGAGGCGTGGCCTGCGAAAGCTCGCGCTCAATCTCTTCGAGCGAGACTTCCTCGCCCCCGCCTTGGAGTAACAAACGACGGACCATGGTACGCAACTCTTGGACGTTCCCCGGCCACGGGTAGTTACGCAGGCGATTTTGTGCGGCGATGCTGAAGCGACGGAATGTGAGGCCCTCGCCGTCGACCACCCGATCAACATGGTGTCGCAGAAGATCAGGGACATCCTCCGCATACTCCCTGAGCGGAGGTACTCGCGTGAGAGCAGCACTCAGATGCGACAGCAAGTCATGGCGCAAGACTCCTTGCTCGATATCCGGTTGCGCTGAGCAGATGATGCGTGCGTGGAAAGGTCGGGATTTCGAATCGCCAAGGCGCGAATAGCTGCGGGTCTCGAGCAGCCCGAGCAACGCGCGCTGTGCCGCCGGCGGAAGATCGCCGATCTCATTAATGAACAACGTACCGTCGCTCACCTCCTCGATCATGCCGCCCCGATCCCCTTGTCCGAACAGGGCCGTCTCAGCATCGAGCTCACGGAGTGCACTCGAGACGATTGCCACAAACGGCTTGGCCGCGCGCGAACCATGATCGTGTACAAACCGCGCAAAAGCCTCTCGGCCGGAGCCAAATTCGCCGATCAACATCAGCGAGGCGTCACTAGTGGCGTGTCGAAGCAGCTCGTTTCGCAACTGCTGAACCTGACGACTCTTTCCGACTGGGGTGGCAATCGCGCTCGACTTGGTCTTGGCTGACGTTTTGCGCGCTCGCGCTCCCTCGAGCGCCTTCTCGACGGTTCGCAACAACTTGGCGAGTGACAACGGCTTTTCGACGAAGTCCATCGCGCCGAGTCGGGTCGCCTCAACGGCAGTATCGACCGTACCGTGTCCAGACATCATCACGACGGCGCATGAATTGGCCGTGGTCGAGGACCATTCGCGAAGCAAGGTGATGCCATCGACATCGGGCATCCAGATATCGAGCAGCACGAGATCGGGTTGATGACGTTGACGCAGCGCGCGGGCCTCGGCCCCGTTCGCCGCGACGTCCACCTCATACCCTTCTTCGCTCAAAATTTCTTTGACGAGACCGCGGATATCCGCCTCATCATCCACTACAAGAATGCGTGCTGCACTCATGCCCGCTCCCTCCTCCGCTCCCCCTGTTCGGCGCCGGGGGCTATCGCCCTCTCTTGCTCCGATACCGGGAACATAACACGGACCATAGCACCGCCCGAGGGACGATTCCCCAACTCGATGCGTCCACGATGATCTTCAACGATCTTTTTGACGATGGCGAGGCCGAGACCCGTACCGCGCGGCTTACTGGTGACATAAGGATCGAATACCCGGCCGATCATGTCGGACTGGAACCCGGGTCCGTTGTCGGCGACGGCCAATTCGATGAACGTATGCCCCTCCAGCGTGATTGCCGACGTCCGGATCTCGATCACCGCCGGTCGAACCCCTTCTAGCGCTTCGAATGCGTTCGCCAAGAGGTTGTTGAGGACCTGCCTGATACGGGATCGATCCGCCTCGATCTCCGAAAGCGTCTCCCCAAGATGAGTCACCATCTCGATCGCCGCATCCTGCGATCGATAAAGATCCGTCACCTCGGTCACGAGACGATTGAGGTCGAAAATCGCAACTTGCATTGCTGGCGCCCGGGCGTACTCGCTAAAGTCGTTCACCATCTGCTTCATCGACTCGACTTGCTGAACGATGGTGTGAGTCGAGCGCTCGACCATATCCGCATCGGACCCCGATAAAGCCGGTAACAACTTCCGGCGCAATCTTTCCGCGGAGAGCTGTATTGGGGTGAGCGGATTTTTGATCTCGTGAGCCAAGCGACGCGCCACCTCGCCCCATGCCGCATCGCGTTGCGCCTGTAACAAATGGGTCACATCGTCAAAGACGATGACGAACTGCTCTGCTCCACTTTCTTCTTTAGGCAGCGGAACACAGGCACAGACGAGCACCCGTGAACCGGCTTTACTCGAGGCGGACTGCAACTCGATTTGTTCGCGCCATTCATCGCGCCCCGTCGCGAATCTCGATCGTAATTCCACAACAAAGGCCGATAGCAGACCCGTCTCGGCGTTAGCGCCCAGGCCAAGCACACGGCCCACCGTCGAGCTGAGATCGACGCCCAAAATGCTTCCGGCTGATTCGTTGACTCGCTGAACGAGTAGATTACGATCGACCGTGATCACTCCCGCCGAAAGACGAGCTAAAATAATCGCGAGCCGCTCGCGTTCACGCTCAACCGCTGCACGACTACTTTCTGTTTCCTCTCGTGCGCGTCGCAGCCTCTTGGTCATATCGTTGAACGATTGCACGAGAAAACCCATCTCGTCATGAGACGTCAGCGGCACACGCATGCCGAAATCACCCTTGGCGACCGCACGTGTACCTGCCATGAGATCCTGTACGGGTTTGAACAAAATCTCTGCTGAGTAAATAGCGCCGTAGATGGCTCCGAGCAAAGTAACGAGCAGCACCATCGTCAGCGTGAGCCTGAAGCTGTATTTCAATGGTTCGCGTAACGCCGCGAGATCGCCATACTGCGAATAGGAGCGCTGAACCGTATCGGTCAGCTCGGCGAACTGCCTAGGAAGTTCGTAGACCACGACGACGAACCGCGCATCGCCTCGCGAGAACGGCGTGCCTGGAATCGGCGCAGCAGTACGGATCAGGTAGCGGGAATCGCCGACGGGCTCAAGACTCAGATAAGTTGATCCACTCGAGACGGCACGAACAAGGTCGGCAGGCGGGCGATCGGGCAACGCGTCCGCAACCTCCTGACTCGCAGCGCCGACGATTCTTTCGTATTCGCCATAGAGTACGATCTCGCTGGCTCCAGAGCTTCGAAGCTCTTCGTCCAATGCAAAGAGCGCGCCCCCCGCGCTCTGATTGGACAGCGATGCGGCAAAACGCTCGGTCCGTCCACCATATTCACGCATGCGAAGATCGAGCGCTGATCGCGACAGCACCACGGCGTCGTTGAGACCTTGCTTGATTTCCACGCGAAACCAACTGTCGATGCCACGATTCAAAAACTCGAGCGAGAATATATAGACCGTCAGCAAGGGGAGCGCCACTAAGGCGCTGAACACGAGTACGGTTCGGGAGGTCAGTCGAGAACCCGGCACGCCGCTGCGATAGGCCGAGACGAGCTGATAAATTTTTCGCGCAAGCAGTCCAATGATCACGACAACAGCCGCTGCACTCGCGAGCAAGATCCAGGGCTGCAGTCGACCAAATTGCTCAGAGTTCTGCGCAGACAAGAAGAGCGCGAAGAGCGCACCAACGACGACCGCGATCCAAATCGCGATCACGATACGAGTGCGACGATTGCTCAGCGCGGCAGCGACCATGAATACCACTCGCTCTCTCGTTGCCAGTCATCCGACCAGAACATGAGCGCGCGCAGCGCATCGGTGAGACGTCCACGCCGCACACTGGCCCGGACACTGACGAGGTAAGCCCCCGGCTCAACGACTTGTGAAACCACGAGAATTGGCCAGCTTTCAATGCTGCCTAGCGCGGCGAGCGCTTCATCGAGCGTGGCGTATGATTTTTGCTCGTCATCGAGCAGAGGATCACGCACCACATAGCGCTCGCTGACAGAGTGATAACTCAGCTCTCGTCTCAGCTGCAGCGTCACGATGTTTTCATTGGCCCAGAAACGCCGCTCGCGCGCGACTTCTACGTCGACGTCGTAGGACAACGAAACACCATCCCGTAACGCGCTGGCCGTTTCGTCACTCGAGGAATATCGGGTCTTCACGTGCAGCTGGTAAACCCCGCCCACCACATTGACAAACGCGGACTGAACTTCGAGGGTTCCTTCGAGCGGATCGGCGCGGAGTTCCGGCCACTGCCAAGGCATCGCTCCTGCGAGCCAAAGACAGACCATGGTCATGATTCTGACCCACAGCTGCCGGGCTTTTCCGTCCTTTGTGGTCATGCGCCTCTATCCCGAACGAGGCAAGCATAATAGAAGCCGTCCGTCGACGCCTGACCCGGCGCTGGAATCAGCTGTACACCGACCTCGCGACGCAGAGCCCCCGGGGGTAGAACGATGTCCTCCGGCCACGGCACCACCTTCGCCTCCGGGGTAGCCGCCAAAAAGGCTTTCACTACCGCCTCGTTCTCTTCGGGTAACACGGAGCAGGTGGCATAAACGAGCTTTCCGCCCGGTATCAGCTTAGAAAAGCAATGGCCGAGAATCCGCTTTTGAAGCGCCGCGAATCGCGCGCCGTCCTCCGTTCGACGAAGCAACTTGATATCTGGATGACGTCGAATCACCCCCGTGGCCGAACACGGTGCATCGACGAGAATCCGATCGAAATGCAATTCATCCGAGAGTGCTTCGGGGTCTGCGAGATCCGCAAGGCGAGTTCGAGCGCGAGAGGGAGAAGCGCCGATACGCTCAAAAGTAGATGAGACGAGCGCGAGACGCGCTGCATCGTCATCGACGGCGAGTAACTCGATCTTCGGTTGTCGCTGCAAGATATGCGCGCTCTTGCCTCCGGGTGCCGCACAGGCATCGAGCACACGATGCCCCGGCTGTACGTCGAGTAGCCACGCCGCGAACTGCGCACCTGCATCCTGCACCGACACCCGGCCCTCTGCGAAGCCGGGTAGACCCGCGACCGGAATGGATTGAGTAAGCACCACCGCCCCCGGCGGGGTTTCAAGCGCGAATGCCTCGCGCCCTGCCGCTGCAAGTTCGGCGAGATAGTCTGCAACGGCGGTCGAGGGTGCGACTCGAAGCGTCATGGGCGGATGCTCGTTGTTCGCCGCAAGTATCGAGCTCGCTCGATCGCGATAAACCGACTCGAGTCGATCGACAAACCACTTAGGATGCGCAACCCGCGTCGCAAGATCTCGATCTGCGCGCTCGAGTAGATCGTCGCGCTCACGAACAAATCGGCGCAGCACGGCATTCACGAATCCTGTCGCCCGTCCGAGTCCGAGCGCTCGAGCGGCATCTACAGCAAGGTGAACGCTCACCTCAGGAGCCGAGCGCGAGTACTCGATCTGATGCGCAGCGGTCACGAGAAGCGAGCGAAGTAGCGGTGGAATGTCTTCGGCCGGGCGATCGACGATGGACGAAAGCGCCGGCGCAAGCCTGAGATACCAACGAAGAGTGCCGAGAGCGATGGCGCGGACAGCCGCTCGATCACCACGCTCGTCCGCCGCTTGCAGAGCGAAATCGGCGGAGCGACCCGAATGGGCTACGGCGCTGACGGCTTCCACCGCAGCCGCGAGCGTCGCGGCGCCTGGGGCGAGTCGAGAATCGCCTTTTGCGGACTGCGATTCCATGACCTCTGCATCGGCGTTCATTCAAAAAATTCCTCAGTGGAACGTAGGCTATTGGCAAATTCACGAGCGGTCATACTGCGACGCCCAGCGCGTTGCAGTTCGGCGATACCGAGCACCGCTTCACCGCAAGCCACGAGAATAAGACCGTCTTCAAGCCCGAGAATCGAGCCAGGGGGTCGGGATGTCGCGGTTGAGACAGGTAGGACTTGCGCGCGATGCACCCGAACCTGCTCACCCTGATGAGTCGTCTCGGCGATCGGCCAAGGTCTGAAGGCCCGAATTTGACGATCGATCTCCGACGCAGCGCGCCGCCAATCGATGCGCGCCTCCGATTTCTCGATTTTTTTGGCGTAGGTGACGCCGTCCAAGGGTTGTGGCCTCGACACGAGCGAACCCGACTCGATGCCCGCCAGCACTTCGAGAAGCGCGGGTGCACCGAGTTTCGCAAGCTTCTCGAGCACGGAGACCGAATCGTCGATATCCGAGAGGGTCAGCGCTCGCTGCAACAGGATCGGTCCCGTATCGAGCCCCGCGTCCATCTGCATGATCGTCACACCCGTTTCAGTATCCCCCGCGAGGATGGCGCGCTGTACCGGAGCGGCACCCCGCCACCGTGGCAGTAACGACGCATGAATATTGAGACATCCATGTTTCGGGATAGCCAGCGCCTCGGTGGGCAAGATCAGTCCATAAGCGACGACCACAAGTACATCAGGTCGCCAGGCCTCGAGCGCCGCACGACCTTCTGCCGTACGCAAGGTTTGGGGCTGCGCAAGCGACAGCGCGTGTTTGAGTGCGAATTCTTTGACGGCACTCGACGAAAGAGTTCTTCCGCGTCCGGCAGGACGATCCGGCTGCGTCAGTACGCCGACGACCTCATGTCCCGACTGCACGAGTGCAGCGAGCGGGGGCACCGCAAAGTCCGGCGTACCGGCAAAAACGATTCGCATCGGGGCGAGAGGTCTGAAGTCAGCGACCGAGCGCTGCGCCGGCAGGAACCTTGTCCGACTCCTGCTTGGCGGGCCGATCACGGCGCTCTTTCTCAAGTTTCTTGCGAATCCGGTCTCGCTTCAGCATCGAGAGGTAGTCGACGAACAACTTGCCATCGAGATGATCCATCTCGTGCTGAAGGCAAACGGCACGAATACCGTCGAGCTCGCATTCGAATACCTTACCGTCGCGATCCTTCGCTCGTACACGTACGCGTTGTGCGCGCTCGACTTCGTCAAAAATTCCAGGGACAGATAGGCACCCCTCCTCCATCACGCCCACGTTTTCGCGCGAGAGAATCTCGGGGTTGATAAAGACCAAAGGATCACTGCGGTCATTGCTGCAATCCATCACGATGAGTTGTCGATGAACGTCCACCTGCGACGCCGCAAGCCCGATACCCGGCGCGGCATACATCGTCTCGAACATGTCGTCGATGAGCCGAGAGAGCTCGCCATCGAAAGCCGTCACCGGCACGGCACGGGTTCGCAGTCGGGGATCCGGAAATTCGAGGATGTCGAGCAATGCCATGGGAGGAGACCCCTGCCAGAAAGGTAATTCGTTGGACAGCATTATATCAGTGAGGTTTCGCGCCTTTTGCGGCTCGCCGAAACTGTGGCGCTCCGTACTCTTTGGCACCCATGACCACACCGGAACATTACCGCTTTGCCTGCCTCCCGCGACTCGACGCGAGTTCGTGGTGTCGCCTCGTCGAGCGCGTGTCTTCTCCACTCGACTTGATCGGCCTACCTGAAGATCGCCTGATGTCGCTCGGGTTATCCAAACCCGCAGCGCTGGCCCTTCAACGCAACGACCCATCTCGACATCGCGCGACGCTCGAGGCACTGGCCCGACACCACATCAAGATCATCGCGGCCCACGAATCCGACTACCCTCCACAGCTACTCGAAGTGCGCGGTGCGCCGGCCGTAATCTTCATTCGCGGTCATCACGAAGCGCTGAAAATGCCGCAATTGGCGATGGTTGGTAGCCGACACCCGACTGCCAACGGGGCGCTCACCGCCCGCGATCTCGCCTTTCATTTTGCTCAATGCGGGCTCGCCATCACGAGCGGACTCGCCATCGGTATCGACGCGGCGAGTCACTCGGGCGCCTTAGCGGCCGAGGGCACCACGCTCGCCGTCTGCGGAACGGGGCTCGACCGTATCTACCCCGATACTCACACGGACCTCGCCGCGCGCATCCTCGACCGTGGCGCTCTCATCAGCGAGTTCCCACCGGAGACCGCCCCGCTCCCTCATCATTTCGTGCAACGAAATCGCCTTATCAGCGGTCTGTCGGTGGGGGTCCTCGTGATCGAGGCGGCATTCAAAAGCGGGTCCCTGACGACGGCCCGATACGCCGGGGACCAAGGCCGGGAGGTGTTCGCAGTCCCCGGATCCATCCATAGCCCCCTGTCGCGGGGATGCCACGCACTTCTCCGGGAGGGGGCCGTCTTGGTAGAGAACGCTGACGATGTTTTTCGAGAGCTTAAAATTAATCAATTAAATCATGGCTTTACACTACCTTTTCCGCTCTCGTCAGCGGAGCCTCTCGGGGGGTCGCGGTTGGACAACCCCTCCGAAATCCTGTTAGATGCCATCGGCTTCGAGCCTACGAGCCTCGATGCGCTCATCGCGAGCACCGGCCTCTCCAGCACATCTGTAGCGTCCTTGCTCCTCTCCCTCGAGACCGAGGGGCGTATCGCATCGGACTCGTCAGGCCGATTTTATAGAGTGCTCCAGTCAACCCATATCGAATGACTCAAACGACCGACAACGGCAGCGTCCTCGACATCCTCATCTATGTGTTCGACCGGTACATGCTGGCCGATGCCCCTGAGGTGCCGGAGCGGGATGCCTTGGCCGAAGACCTCGAGCGCGCCGGTTTCCCGGGCGATAACGTCGAGCGCGCGCTCGATTGGCTCGCTGATCTCGCCTATGAACGCCACCGCCCGTCGCTCGCTGAGTCCGGCCCGCGCGCGATGCGGGTGTTCACGGACGCGGAACTCAATCATTTGCCGGCAGACTGCCGCGGTTATCTGCTCGAGCTCGAGCGCACCGGCATCCTCTCGCCCCAGCAACGCGAAATTGTCATCGAGCGCCTGCTCGCGCTCGATTCCTCCGAACTCGATGTCGACCAGCTGAAGTGGGTTGCCCTCATGGTGCTCTCCAGCCAGCCCGGCGAAGAACTCGCCTGCTCGCGTATGGAAAATCTCGTGTTCGATCTGCCGGTCGAACGGCCCCACTGACCCAGCGCCGGAGACGGCCCCATGGCTGAAAACCTCGTCATCGTCGAATCACCGGCGAAGGCCAAGACCATCAAGAAGTACCTCGGCCCCAAATTCGAGGTGCTTGCCTCGTATGGCCACGTACGAGATCTCGTGCCTAAGGAAGGCGCCGTGGATCCATCACGTCGATTCGCGATGAAGTACGACGTCATCGAGCGTAATGAGCGTCACGTCGAGGCCATCTCGCGCGCCGTCCGCAAAGCCAAGGCGCTTTACCTCGCGACCGACCCTGATCGCGAAGGCGAAGCCATTTCGTGGCATCTGCGCGAGTTGCTGCAAGATCGTGGCGATCTCGATGGCAAGGAAGTGCATCGCGTCGAATTCTTTGAAATTACCCGAAATGCCGTACGCCAAGCGATCGAGTCACCGCGCGATCTGTCGCTCGATCTCGTCAATGCTCAGCAGGCGCGTCGCGCACTCGACTACCTCGTCGGGTTCAATCTCTCACCGCTGCTCTGGAAGAAAGTCCGTCGAGGTCTCTCGGCGGGTCGCGTTCAGAGCCCTGCGCTGCGCATGATCTGCGAGCGCGAGGCCGAGATTCAGGCCTTCATTCCGCGCGAGTATTGGTCGCTCGATGCTCAGGGCGAGCGTGAGACTCAGTCTTTCCCTTTGAAGCTCGTCGAATTCGAGGGGCGCAAAGTCGAGCAGTTCAGTTTCACCAATGCAGACCAAGCACAAACCGTCGAACGCGCGCTGTGCAAAGCGAGCGGTGCAGGGGCTCCCGCCGGCGAAGCGCCACTGTCACCGTCCGGAAAGTTGCGGGTGCTCTCCGTCGATCGCAAACAGCGTAATCGCAACCCCGCGCCGCCATTTACCACCTCGACGTTGCAACAGGAGGCTGCGCGCAAGCTCGGTTTCTCGGCGCAGCGCACCATGCGTCTCGCACAGCAACTGTATGAAGGCGTCGATTACGGTGAGGGCGCTGTGGGTCTCATCACCTACATGCGTACCGATGCGGTGAATCTGGCTAACGAAGCCATCACCGAGATCCGCGAAGTCATCGGACGCGTTTACGGCGCCGAGTCGCTGCCGGAGTCCCCACGCTTCTACAAGAACAAATCTCGTAACGCCCAAGAGGCGCACGAGGCCATCCGTCCGACGTCGGCATCTGTGTTACCTCAGATGCTCGAAGGCAAAATCGACGCGGACCAACACAAACTCTATTCGCTCATCTGGAAACGCGCGGTCGCGTGCCAAATGACTCATGCCGTTTTCGACACCGTCGCCATCGACTTGCTTGCCGGCCCCGATGGTCCGCAGCGTCACTTGCTGCGCGCCAACGGTTCGACGCTACTGAAGGCCGGCTTCATTGCAGTCTATATCGAAGGGCAAGACGACTCCTCAGACGACGAGGGCGATCGCATTTTGCCGGTCATGAACGAAGGCGACGAAGTCAAACTCGTCAACCTTCGCGGTACCCAACATTTTACTGAGCCGCCTCCGCGCTACTCGGAAGCCTCGCTCGTTAAAGCGCTCGAAGAGCATGGCATCGGTCGTCCGTCGACCTATGCCTCCATCATCTCGACCCTCAAAGATCGCGAGTATGTCGACATGGATGGTCGCCGTTTCATCCCGACGGACATCGGCAAGATCGTCAACAACTTCCTGAGCTCGAACTTCGGCGAATACGTCGACTATGGTTTTACAGCAGCCATGGAAGACGAACTCGATGCCATTTCGCGCGGCGAAGAAGCCTGGACCGATCCGCTACAGAAATTTTGGCAACCGTTCATCGATCGCGTCGAGCACATCGAGAAAACGGTTTCGCGAGACGAAGCGGCGCAAGCTCGAGAACTCGGTACCGACCAGGCGAGTGGCAAGCCCATTTCGGTTCGAATGGGTCGTTTTGGACCCTTCGTTCAAATCGGCACGCGTGATGACGAAGACAAACCCCGCTTCGCAGGGCTGCGTCCCGGGCAAAGCATGGACAAGATCACGCTGGCCGAAGCGCTGCAGCTTTTCCAGCTGCCGCGAAAGCTCGGTGAGAGCCCGGAGGGCGAACCGCTTGAAGCGAACATCGGACGCTTCGGCCCGTACATCAAATACGGGAGCAAATATGCTTCGCTCAAGGCTGAAGATGATCCGTATACCATCACACTCGAGCGCGCGATCGAGGTCGTGGCAGCAAAGAAGCTCGCCGATGCGAACCGCATCATCCAAGACTTCGGTATCGACGATATTCAAGTACTGAACGGGCGCTATGGTCCGTACATCACCGACAAGCAACGTAATGCGCGCATCCCGAAAGACCGCGACCCGAAAACCTTGACGCTCGACGAGTGTCGCGCATTGCTGGCCGCGGCGCCGCAACGCCCGGGTCGTGGTCGCTTCGGCGGCAAGACTGCAAAATCGGCCGGCAAGAAAACCGCTGCAAAAAAGACTGTGAGTGATGTCGTCGAGACTGCAGAGGCGCCGGCCAAGCCTGGGCGCACGAAATCCGCATCGAAGGCACCGACGAAGTCGGCACCTAAGAAAAAGAAAGCCAAAGCCAAGAGCAAGAAAGCGGCGACGGACGCTGCAGACTGACGCGGGCCGGTGAAATACCGACACGCGTTTCATGCTGGAAACTTCGCGGATGTGCTGAAGCACGTCACGCTGCTTGCGCTGCTCAGGTCGCTCACCAAAAAAGACAAGGGACTGCTACTGCTCGACACTCATGCGGGCCGCGGTCTCTATGATTTGTCGTCCAGCGAATCGAAGCAGGCCAACGAAGCTGCGAAAGGTATCGAGCGATTGCTCGTTCACGCGGCGCAAGACGGCACAAGGTTCGCTCCCTTTCCTGAGATCGCCGATTATCTCAAGGTCGTGCGCGAGACACGTCAACGTACGTCCGATCGACAGGCGTATCCCGGATCCCCCCTCATCGCACTCGCAGCCCTTCGACCTCAAGATCGGCTCACTCTCATCGAGTCGCAGCCCGCCGAACACGCAGCGCTGCGCGAGGCGGTCAAAAACGCGAGCAGGTACGCTCGGGAGCACGACGGAACGCCGGCATCGATCACCATCGAATGTGCTGATGGCTATGGGCGGCTCGCCGCCTGGCTGCCTCCCATCGAGCGACGTGCACTTGTAGTGATCGATCCGCCATACGAGGACACTACCAGCGACTTCAAGGCCGCAGAGCGCGCCTCTCAAGAGGCCTTGCGTCGGCTGGCCAATGCGGTGACTGCGATCTGGTATCCCATCAAGCAGGTCAAAGATACAGACACATGGCGGACGAAGCTGATTTCAGCACTACCGCAGAAAGCCGGCGGCGAGGCCCTCTCGACTCTGGCCCTCGAACTTTGGATCCATCCTCTCGATACGCGGGTGGGGTTAAACGGATCGGGGATGTTGATCATCAATCCGCCGTTTCAATTCGAGGAGCATGCCCGCCAATGGTTGCCTGCGCTGCATGCGGCGCTCGATCCGGAGTCCCGCGGCGGCTGCGCCGTGAGATAACATCGTGTAAGTCATGACGCGATCCAATAAACCTGTTTCGGCGATACCGGATCGTTATGGCGTTGTCGGTCATCCGGTCGCGCACAGCCTATCGCCATTGATCCATCGCGCATTCGCCGATGCGAACCGACAATCCATGAGTTATGACCGATACGACATCGCACCCGAAAACTTTGATCGTGAAGTCTCTGCGTTCTTCGAGAGCGGAGGCCGTGGTCTCAATGTCACGGTGCCTCATAAAGAGCGCGCTGCGACGTGGGCGGACGAGCTGACCCCGCGCGCCCAACGCGCCGGTGCGGTCAACACTCTCGTCAAACTTGAGGACGGTCGTATACGCGGGGACAACACCGATGGCGCGGGTCTCATGGCAGATCTCACACGACTCGGTATCGAAGTGAGCGATCGTCGTCTGCTCATTCTCGGAGCGGGCGGTGCGACACGCGGCATCCTCGGACCTCTAAAAGAACGTCGCCCCGCCGAACTCGTCATCGCCAATCGTACGGCCGAGCGCGCGCGAGCCTTAGCAGGAGAGCAAGGTTGCCGCTATGACGAACTCGGTCCGTTCTTGAATCGAGGTAACTTTGATCTCGTGATTCATGCAACACCACTCGGTCTGACTGGTGACATTCCGGCGGTCGATCCACGAGTCATCGGCCCACGAACGTTTGCGTACGATCTCGGTTACGGCAAACCCGACACGCCGTTCATACGCTGGGCACGACAGTATGGCGCAGCTGGCGTCGCTCAGGGACTTGGGATGTTGGTCGAACAGGCGGCGGAGTCTTTCCGAATCTGGCGGGGTATCGCCCCCAACACCGCAGACGTTCACCGCAAGATCGCGGCGTAAGACAACTTACTCGTCGTTCGATCTGAAAAGCTGATGACGCCGCGCATACCAAACGAACAGTGGTAGCTCCATCAGTAAGAACGTCACCACGGTGAAACCGAACCAACCCACCTCTGTGATCAGCAAGTCGAAACGCTCCCCGGAGCCCCAGAAATTCAAACCTACGACGAGCAACGCACAAGCGTTGGCGATCAAATCGTTGATGGCGAGGTGATTCTGATCAGAGCCCGCAAAGCACGGATAAATGACGAAGTATGCGCAGATGAGAATGACGGCGTTGACCATCAGGACGAATTGTTCGGGGCTGCTCATCAGGGGTTCCGTACGTCATTAACTTGTCGCATTCTATCGCAAGTGACTCGGCTATCCTTCCGATCACGGACGCCTGTCTAGCTTCGCCAATTCCAGGAGCGCGCATGACTTTACGCCTCGATCGTCGCCAACTGATTCACGCCGCCATGTTCGGTCTCGGCGCCCTGTCGCTGCCGGCGATGGCCAGCGTGCTTTCGGCGCGCGGCTTCACCCACGGCGTTACGAGCGGTGAGCCGGACTCTGATTCCGTACTGCTCTGGACGCGATTCGTCGCCGAGGGTGATGTCCGCCTAAAAGCGGAGATCGCTCGAGATGTCGGATTCACTCGCATCGTCAACGGTGGCGAAGTCGTCGCCGAAGTTCAGCGTGACCACACCGCACGCCTCACGATTCGCGGTCTCGAGCCTGGCCGTTGGTACTTCTATCGGTTCATCGCTCCTGATGGCTCGATGAGTGTGACGGGTCGTACGCGTACGCTGCCGGTCGGCGAGGTTTCAAAATTTGGTATCGGACTCTTTTCTTGCTCGAACCTCGGATTTGGCTGGTTCAATGCCTACGCTCACGCCTGTGAACGCAGCGATCTCGACGTTATCGTTCATGTCGGCGATTACATCTATGAGTATCCACTCGGCAGCTATCCTGATTTGAAATCGTTGATCCCGGGTCGCCATATCGAGCCCGAACACGAAATTGTCTCGCTCGCCGACTACCGCTTGCGATATGCAAGCTACCGACTCGATCCCGATCTGCAAAGAATTCATCAGTTTTATCCCATGATCGCGCAATGGGACGATCACGAACTCACCAACGATGCGTGGATGGAGGGTGCCGAAAATCATCAGCCCGCTACGGAGGGTGATTGGCCGACACGTCGCGCGGTCGCTGAGAGGGTGTATCGCGAATGGATGCCCGTCAGCGATTCGCGTTGGCGCGACTATCAAATAGGCTCTTTAGCCACACTGTTCAAGCTCGAAACTCGCATTTCCGGTCGCAACGCCCCGCCGGATCTCGAAAGCGCACTGAAAGGACGTGAAGACATTGCCAAGGCCCTCGTGGAATTTCGTGAGGGTGTAGTGAATTCCTCGAGCCGAACGATGCTCGGCGCAGAACAAGAAGAGTGGCTGCGTCGCGGTTTGCGACGATCGACGGCTGCCAAAACGCGATGGCAAGTATTGGCGCAACAGGTGTTGATGGGTGAAATCATCATGCCGCAGGACGCCGCAAAATGGGTGAGCACAGAGTCGCCGGAGTTCATTCGACGACGACTTCGTGTCGGTCTCGCCGCCTCACGCGCAGGTTTACCCTATAACCTCGACAGCTGGGGAGGCTTCCCTGCTGCTCGAGCACACCTCCTCAAAGATGCAGCAGATGCCAACGCGGATCTCGTCGTTCTCGCCGGCGATACCCACAACGCGTGGGCACAAAATCTCTCTATCGGACAACAGAAGGTCGGGGTCGAGTTCGCGACTCAGTCGGTTGCATCGCCGGGATTCGAATACAACTTGCCCGGCGTCGATCCGCTCGACATCGCACGCGCGGTGACGGCGCACAACCCAGGTCTTGCGTACATGGATGCAAGTCGACGCGGCTATACGAGCATTCTGCTAACACCCGAATCCGTCACCGGGCAGTTCCATTTCCTTAAAACCGTTCGTGAGCGCGGGACTGCGCTTGATGGCACGCAGACGCTGCGCGCCGCGCGCGGCGCCCGCAAACTCGATCTCATCTGACGACCGTGGCGTTTTCCATGACCACTGATCTCGTAACAACGCTCTTTTTGGTCTTTCTCGGGCTGAGCGTACTGCTTCAGATCTGGCTTGCTCGCCGGCAGATCAGGCATGTCAGTGCCCATCGCGACCGGGTGCCTGAAGGTTTTGGCGAAGTCATCAGTCACGAGGCGCACGTCAAGGCCGCCGACTACACGTGTGCGAATCAAAGATTTGGACTGGTGCAACTGGCGTTTGCCACGCTGATACTTCTGGGATGGACGGTCGGGGGCGGCCTCGATCTACTGAACGATGGTGTGCTGCGGTTTTTTGGTGGCGACGAAAGCGCCACGGCCAGTCTTCTCTACCCCGTTACGCTCGTCGTGCTCTTCACGCTCGTTGGTAGCATCATCGAGTTGCCCTTTGAGTGGTATCAAAACTTTCGCATCGAAGAGAAATTCGGCTTCAATCGCATGACGCATCGGCTGTGGCTCACCGACGTCATCAAGAATACGCTGCTCTCGATCGTCATCGGTGTCCCTCTCATTGCTGCAGTGCTTTGGTTGATGGGCGCGGCGGGCCCCACGTGGTGGCTGTGGGCGTGGGCGCTTTGGATGGCCTTCAACCTATTGCTCATGGTCATCTATCCGCTTTTCATCGCGCCGCTGTTCAATGAATTCAAACCGCTCGAAGACGAAGGGCTTCGCGCTCGAGTCAATGAGCTGATGCAGCGCTGTGGGTTCTCCGCGAAGGGGCTGTTCGTGATGGATGGCAGCAAGCGCTCTGCACAATCAAACGCCTACTTCACCGGTATCGGTCGATCCAAGCGAGTCGTCTTCTACGACACGCTGCTGGCACGGTTGTCCGCGGGCGAGCTTGAAGCGGTGCTCGCTCACGAGCTCGGACACTTCCATCACAAACACATCATGAAGCTGATCGCCGGACTCTTTGTCATGAGTCTGATCGGACTAGCCACGCTCGGGTGGCTCGCTCAGCAACCCGCGTTCTATCTCGGCCTCGGCGTGACGCCCAATGCCTCAGCCTCCAACGATGCTTTGGCATTACTTCTCTTTCTTTTAGTTTTGCCCTGCCTCAGCGTCGTCTTCGGACCGCTTTCAAGTGGTCGGTCGCGCCAATATGAGTTCCAGGCGGACGCCTACGCCAAGAAGCAGTCGAGTGGCGCGGATCTCAGCACCGCCCTCGTCAAATTGACCGAGGACAACGCGAGCACTCTGACCCCCGATCCGTGGTACGTCCGGTTCAACTACTCGCACCCCCCGGTCATCGAGCGGCTCGCCGCCCTCAAGTCAGGCTGAGACCCCTGCCCCAAGGGGTGCCGAAGGGCACCCCCGACCCGGCCGGGCCACCCGTCCCGGGTGGGCCCCCGCCTATTGACTGGCCTGCATCAATATGCATAATGCGCGCACTTTTATGCAGACCGATCTCCAACAAACCGATCGCCGAAACGCCATCCTGCGCCTCCTGCGCGGGAGTGCCGTGCGCAAACAGGGGGAGATCGTCGACCTTTTGAAGGCGCAGGGGTTTCCAGTCACCCAGTCGTCGGTGAGTCGCGACCTGCGCGATCTCGGCGTACTCAAGGCCGGGGGGCGCTACCTCGCCCCTGATTCCACCCAACGCTCACTCGATGACTTTGGAACCCTGCGGCAGTTCGTCAGAGGGGTCGCCACCGCCGGCAGCTCGCTCACCGTCCTGCGTACCACCGTCGGCGCGGCCCAAAGTGTCGCGATCGCCATCGATAAGGCCGAGTGGCCCGAAATCGCCGGAACGATCTCGGGTGACGACACCATTTTCATTGCCACCGACAGCGCTGCTGCGCAGACGGCCGTCGTCGCGCGCCTGCGCGAACTCTTCCGCGTCTAAGGATTTTCCATGTCTCAGCCCATCGTTCTCGCCTACTCGGGCGGCCTCGACACCTCTTTCTTGGTGCCTTGGCTCAAAGAGCAATATCAACGCCCAATCATCACGGTCACGGTCGACACGGGCGGTATCGATGCTGAGGCGGCCAAGACGCTCGAACAACGAGCGCTCGCGCTCGGTGCCGTCGAGCACCACCAGATTGATGCCCGTGCCGATTACTTTGATCAAGTGCTGCGATTCCTCATCATGGGCAACGTCCGACGTGGTCAGCTCTATCCGCTCTGCGTCGGTGCCGAACGCGTGATGCAAGCCCAGACGATCGCGGTCATGGCGCGAAAGCTCGGTACGGGCAGCATTGCCCACGGCTGCACGGCCGCCGGAAACGACCAAGTTCGCTTTGAAGTCGCCCTGCGAACGCTCGCGCCCGAACTCGAGGTGATCGCACCCGTCCGAGATCGACACTTCAAGCGACAGGAAGAGTTGGAATTTCTGCAGACTCGAAACTTGCCCGTGCCACCCTTCGGCGCGGCCTACTCGATCAATCGCGGCCTCTGGGGCGTGAGCATCGGCGGAAAAGAGACCTTGACCTCCCAAGGCAGCATTCCCGATGACGCCTGGGTACTCTCGAAAGAGGCGTTCACTCAACCGCGAGCACCTAAGCGGTATGCGGTGCACTTTCAAAACGGCGTGCCCTGCGGCCTCGATGGCAAAGCGATGTCACCCGTGGAGGTCATCGAGACGCTCGAAGCGCTTGCCGGGCCTTTCGGCATCGGTCGGGGCATTCATCTCGGCGATACCATCATCGGCACCAAAGGGCGCGTAGCCTTCGAAGCGCCCGCTGCCGAAGTGCTGCTCAATGCCCATCGCGAACTCGAGAAGCTCGTACTCACCGGGCGACAGCAGCGAATCAAAGAAATGCTGTCTGGACCTTATGGCGACTGGGTTCATGAAGGGCAACTCCTCGATCCGGTATGCCGGGACATCGAGGCGTTCTTCATCTCGTCTCAGCAACGCGTAACGGGCGTCGTAAACGTGCTCTTCCGCCCGGGCTCGGTATTCGTCGAGGGCGTGGACTCTCCTTACTCGCTGATGGCCGCCTCGAAGGGCGTTTACGGTGAAGCCACGGGAGAATGGACGGCTGCCGACGCACTCGGCTTCTCACGCATCGTCGGACTCACAGGTGTTTTCCATCGTCGAGCAGGTGAGCTCGCGACAGCTCAGGGGACTTTCAAGAAATGAGAACTATCGTCGTCGACAAGATCGCCTCCGTCACGCAGGCCTGTGGTCTCGGACAAGAGTTGCGCATCGCCACGGAAAATCTGCCTTCGGAAGAAGGTGTCGTGGTGGTCGTGGAAATCCTGAACACCAAGTCGAGCTATAACACGCTCGAACTGACGAGCGGCCGCATGGCGAAGGTCACGAAGGGTGACATCGTCGTCGGCGCGCTTGGACATCGAAAAGCCCTATTCGGTTACTCGGGTCACGTACCCGAGAAACTCGCCGTGGGCGATGTGATCCAGATGCTCAACATCGGCGGTGTCTTGGGCGTATGCGATTCGACCAACCCTGACAAAGGCAAACCCTTCGACTGTCGCGTGCTGGGCGTGGTGTTGCACTTCCCCTACCTCGGCGAGCGTATCGGCGTGCCAGCGCGAGCCGGTTATCGAAAACTCGATCTCGCAGCGCCGCTCGATTCCCAAGGCGTTCCCGTCGTGGCACTCGCTGGCACGTGCATGGAAGCAGGTAAGACCGCTGCGGCCTGCGCGATGGTAAGTCGTATGCGTCATCGCGGTCTCGTCGTCGATTGCTTCAAGGCGACAGGCGTCTCACTCCGTCGCGACATCCTCGCCATGGAAGATGCGGGCGCGAGAAATTCCATGATCTTCACCGATCTCGGGATCATCACGACGACTCGTGCCGTCGGTCCTGCGCTCACACGCACGATGATCACCGACATCGCAGTCAAGAAACCCGATGTCATCGTCTTCGAGCTTGGCGATGGCATTCTCGGCACCTACGGCGTCGACTCGATTCTCGAAAGCGCTGACATCCGTCGAGCACTGACGGGTGTCGTCCTGTCGGCGAACGATCCCGTCGCAGCCTGGGGCGGCGTCAAATTACTGCGTGAGCGCTTCGGGATCGAGCCCTGCGCGGTGACCGGGCCAGCCACCGACAACGCCGTCGGCGTCGACATCATTCGCGAGCAGATGAACGTCGCTGCCTTCAATGCGCTATCCGATGGCGCAGCGCTCGGCGACTGCGTCATCGATGCCATCGGACTCGGCGCACGATCCCCCGTGGTGGCAGCATCGTGAAGAAGATTCCGACACTCGTGCTCGGCGGCACGGGCTACGTCGCGGGCGAAGTCCTTCGCCTCGTGGCGGGTCACCCGCAACTCGAAATCGCCGGTGTCATGTCCGACTCGCAACCCGGCGAATCGGTCGCAAAAGCCCTCCCCCACCTCGCGCCAGCGCTGGGTGACCTGCGCTTCCTCTCCGAATCGGAGATCACGACACTCATCACGACGCTGCCGAAGAGCGCTGTCTTTTCGGCAGCACCTCATGGCGTCAGTGCCGAGCTCATCGACAAGCTGTTGAAGGCTGCGGAAGCTGCGGGCACCCATCCCCGCGTCGTCGATATCTCGGCCGACTACCGCTACGCCTCGGCGGATGCGTATGCCGCGGTCTACAAGCATCCTCACGGCGCACCGTCACGACTCAAAGATTTCACCTGCGCCCTGCCCGAGCATTTGCAACAGTCACCGACACCGCACGTCGCCCACCCGGGCTGCTTCGCGACGGCAACTTTGCTCGCGAGTGTGCCGTTACTCTCGCTGGGTCTCGTCACGCCGACGCTCTTCGTCAGCGGCGTCACCGGCAGCACAGGCTCAGGCCGAAAGCCAGTCGACGGTACGCATCATCCAACGCGGCACAGCGATTTTTACGCTTACAACGCACTCGCCCACCGTCATGCTCCGGAGATCACCGCCTGCGCCACGGCGGCAAGCGGAATCACGGCGAACTTCGCCTTCGTACCTCACTCCGGTCCGTTCGCCCGCGGGATCCATGTCGCCGTGCAAGCCACCCTCGCGCCGGCATATGTGGGCCTAGATTCTAAAGCGCTCCTCACTAAGTTGCGCGGCTTCTATGAGGGCTCGGTATTCGTTCATATCGTCGATACCCCGCCTCGCCTCAAGGACGTGGTCGCGAGTAATTACGCGTGTCTGCATGCCTCCACCGATGGCCGCACGCTCGCCGTGATGTGCGTGATCGACAACCTCACCAAGGGCGCCGCCGGGGGCGCCGTGCAGTGGATGAACCGTTTACTCAATTTGCCCGAGCATATCGGTCTCACGGCACCGGCTGCAGGCTGGACCTGACCTTTTACCTGAGAGCCTTTACTAATGAGTCCTATCGATCATCTCGCTCCGGTTTTCGCGCAATACCCCATCGAGGTGATCGATGCGGAAGGCGTGTGGCTGCATACGCGGGACGGGCGCCATATTCTCGATCTTTATGGCGGTCACGCCGTCGCGGCGCTCGGCTACAAGCACGCGGGCTGGACGCGCGCGCTGGCTCGACAAGCCGATGCTTGTAGCTTCCAGAGTAACGCCGTGCCCATGGATGTGAGAGCACGCGCTGCCACCCGGCTCGCCCGCTTCGCGGGCGGTCATTTCGACAGCATTTTTTTCGTGAACTCGGGCGCAGAAGCCAACGAAAACGCACTGCGTATGGCGTTCAAGATGACGCATCGCTCCAAGATCGTCGCTATCGAAGGCGGCTGGCATGGACGCACTGCGGCCGCCGGCGCAGTGACCTGGGGAGCAGATCAAAAATGGTACGAATTCCCACGCGCACCTTTCGACATCGGCTGGATCCCGCGACGTGACGTCAGCGCGATCGCGGGTCAGATCGATTCCGATACGGCGGCGGTCATCGTCGAACCGGTTCAAGGTGTCGGCGGTGCCTTCGACTTGGGTCACGAATTCCTCGCTGCACTTCGTGCGCGCTGCAACGAGACCGGTACTTTGCTCATCTTCGACGAAGTACAAATCGGCGTCGGTCGTAGCGGTCAGCCTTTCGCCGCGCATTTCTACGGTGTCATGCCAGACATGATCACGACGGCCAAAGCGCTCGGTAACGGCTTTCCCTGTGGCGCCTTGCTGATGACCCCTCGCGTCACGAGCGCTCTCAAACTGGAAGGGCTCGGTACCACCTTCGGCGGCGGACCGATGGCCTGCGCGGCCATCGAGGCGGTGATCGAAGCTATCGAGAACGAAAAACTTCTCGAAAACGTTCGTCGTGTTGCAAAGTACTTGCGAGATACATGCACTGTGGGCCCCGTCACCGGTCACCAGGGCGCGGGTTTCCTGCACGGCCTGATTTGCTCTCGGCCGGCCAAAGATATCCAGAAGTCACTGCTGGAGCGGAACATCCTCGTCGGCACGAGTGGCGATCCGCATGTTGTCCGACTCTTGCCCCCGTACATTCTTCAGGAAACACACGTCGACTTCCTGAGAGAGGCCCTGCAAGACCTATGAAACACTTTCTCGATCTCGCAGACTTCAGTCGTGAGGAGATCCTCGATCTGCTCGCGCTCGCTCGTCGCCTCGAAGAACACCCCGAACCGCGCGCACTCACTGGGAAGATTCTCGGGCTCGTATTCTTCAACCCCTCGCTACGCACGCTCTCTTCGTTTCAAGTCGGCATGATGCGGCTCGGCGGCCAGTCCTTCGTGATCACACCGGGCCAGGGAACTTGGCAACTCGAAACACGCACCGGCGCGATCATGAATGGCGCGGCGGCCGAGCACGTACGCGAAGGACTCCCCGTGCTCGCATCGTATGCCGACGCACTCGGTATCCGCGCCTTCGCCGAGGGCAAAGATCTTCGTCATGATTTGGCAGAGACCAACTTCAAGGCGATGGCTGCAGTCGTCGACAAGCCGCTCATCAATCTCGAGTCGGCAATGAATCACCCGTGTCAGGCGCTCGCCGACTGGAAAACCCTCGAAGACCTTCGAGTACCTCAGCGTGCGAAGTTCGTGCTCACTTGGGCGAATCATCCGCGCGTGACGCCGCTCGCCGTTCCTGCCGCCACCGTGCACATAGCCGCACAACGCGGCATGGAAGTCGTCGTGCTTCGCCCGGAGGGTTTTGCGCTCCCACCAGAAATCATGGATAAAGCGCGAGCGGCCGCAGCGGCCTCCGGCGGCTCGGTTCGCGAAACCAACGATCGATCCGAAGCGCTCAACGGTGCTCACGTGGTGTACGCCAAAGAATGGGGATCGACTGCGCATTACGGCGACTCCGTCGGCGATGCCACGCTACGCGCGGGCCTCACCGACTGGTGCGTACGCGAGAATTGGTTTTCAAAATCCGCGAGCGACTGCAAGTTCATGCATTGTCTGCCGGTACGCCGCAACGTAGCCGTCGCCGATGAAGTACTCGACGGTCCGCGCAGTGTGGTTCAACGCGAGGCACACAATCGTTTGCCCGCACAGATGGCGGTGCTGCACCGCATGCTTTCGAATGGAGGAGCCGAACGATGATCACGCACCGAGTCGACCCTGCCGCCGTCATCCGAGCACTGCGTAGCGCGGCCCCGTACATCCGCTTATACAAGGGGAAGACTTTCGTCGTCAAAGCAGGCGGTGGCGTGTTCGGTGATCCCGATGCCACGCGAGGCTTGATCGAACAGATCGCCATTCTCCACTCGCTCGGAATCCGCGTCGTGTTCGTGCACGGCGGCGGTCCGCAGCTCACCGAAGTCACCGAGAAGCTCGGCGTACCGACCCAAATGGTGGAAGGCCGGCGTGTCACCGATGCTCGCTCCATCGATGCCACGGCCATGGTGCTCTCGGGACTCATCAATACACGCATTCTCGCAACCTGCCGTGAGCTCGAGATTCGAGCGATCGGTCTCAGCGGCGTCGATGCCGGTCTCATCCAGGCTCACAAGCGCGCCCCCGTAAAACTACAAACGGGCGATGCGACCATCGACTACGGTTTCGTCGGCGACATCGACTACATCGATACCGACGTCCTGCGCAAACTCCTCGACAATGGACTCATGCCAGTGATCTCCCCGCTCTCCAGCGACGGCTCTGGCACCTTGCTGAACATCAATGCCGATACCGTAGCCTCGGCCATCGGGGCAGCGCTCGGCGCAGAAAAACTTATTCTTTGTACCGGCGCTCCCGGCATCCTCGAGCGCGTAGAGGACCCGTCCTCCGTCATTTCTTGTACGGATCTCGCGGGAATTAAACGGCTACGCGACGAGAAGCGCATCATCGATGGCATGCTCCCAAAAGCAAAAGCGATCGAGGGTGCAATCCAGGGTGGTGTCAAACGCGTCCACGTTATCTCTTACAAGTCGCCGGATGCCATCCTCGCAGAGGTCTTCACCAACGAAGGAACCGGCACACTCGTCGTGGCCGACATCGGCAAGCTCGCACCGACCGAACTTGCGGCCGGCAGCAGCTCGAAGTCATGAGTCGCCTCTGGGATAAAGGCGCACCGCTTGATGAGCGGGTGCTCGCCTTCACGGCGGGAGAGGATCACGCTCTCGACGAGCGCCTTGTTCCGTATGACGCACGCGCCTCGATCGCTCACGCCCAGATGCTGAACGAGCAAGGCCTCCTCTCGGATGCCGACTGCGAAGCCATCGAGAGCGGCCTCGAGGCCCAGGCTGCATCGCATGCCAAAGGTGAGTGGAAGATCGAGCTCTCGGACGAAGACGGTCAGACTGCGCTCGAGCGGCGCCTCACGGCGAAAATCGGCGAAGCGGGTGGTCGTATTCACCTCGGACGCTCTCGTAACGATCAGGTGCTGACGGCACTTCGGCTTTACTTGCGCGACGTCACCGAGCAACTGACGCGAGGAGCCGAAGAGGTGGCCTCTGCGCTCGATCGCCTCGCTGCGCGACAAGGCGACATCGAGTTGCCAGGCTACACCCACATGCAGCAGGCGATGCCGAGTTCCGTCGGCCTATGGGCGAACGGCTTTTCATCCGAGCTGCGTGACGATGCGTCGGGCCTGCGCGCCGTGCAACGGCGTCTCGGAAAAAATCCTCTCGGCTCGGCTGCAGGCTACGGCACGCCCGGTCTGCCCATCGACCGAGAGTCGACTCGTCAGGCGCTCGACTTCGACGAAACACACGAACCGGTCACGGCGGTGCAACTCTCGCGTGGCAAAGCCGAAGCGCAGCTACTTTTCGAAATCACGTTGTTGATGCAAGACCTCGGACGATTTGCGGCCGATACCTGTCTCTTCTATACGCAGGAGTTTGCCTTTCTCGAGCTGCCGGACGAGTTCACGACGGGCTCTTCGATCATGCCGCAAAAGCGCAATCCTGATGTATTCGAGCTGCTGCGCGGTCGAACCGCCTCGGCACACGGCTGCCTCGTCGAAGCGCTCGGCATCTTCGCCAAACTGCCGTCGGGCTATCAGCGCGATCTGCAATTGCTCAAGGCGCCGCTCTTCCGCGGTATCGATCTCGCGCTCGCGAGCACGTCGATCGTCGCGCCGGCCATCGATGCGATGTCCTTCAAGCCAGAGCGCATCATGATGGATCCGGCAATTCATGCGGCTGAACGCGCTAATGAACTCGTAGTCAAAGAACGGATCCCCTTCAGAGAGGCCTACAGACGGGTGGGCGCTGCTTTGCGAACCGACAAAGAAGGCGGTAACTCGTGAAAGGACAAAAAATTCCTTGGCGCCCCGAGGCAACCCTCGCGGCGATGAACGCGAAAGCGCACGACACCATGGTCGAGACGCTTGGCATCGTACTCACTGAGGTCGGGGACGACTATCTCAAAGGCACGATGCCGGTCACCTCACACAACTGCCAACCGATGCGCATCTTGCATGGCGGCGCCTCAGTCGCGTTTGCCGAGTCCTTAGCGAGCATTGCCGCCAATTGGTCTCTCAACGACGACCAGGCGGCGGTCGGTCAGGAAATCAATGCCAACCACCTACGCCCCGCGCGCGAGGGCGAAACCGTGACGGGCATCACTCGACTCGTACATGCCGGCGCCCGCAGCCAGGTCTGGACCATCGATATCAGCAACGAGCAGGGTCAACCCGTTTGCATTTCTCGTATCACCATCGCCATCATCAAGCGACGACCATGAACGAACCCCAACGCACGCCCGATCCGTCTCTCCTCACTTGGACGCATGTGGTCTACGGACTGCATGCACTGTCCGTACTCATCGGCATCACCGGACCAGCCACCATCGTCGGCAGTTTCATCTTCGGTCTGCCATCCATCGCGGCAGTCATCATGAATTACGCACGGCGACGCGATGTCCAAGGAACCTGGCTCGCATCACACTTCTCGTGGCAGATCCGCACGTTCTGGATTGCCTTCATTGCGAGTGCTCTGGTGCTCATTTTTTCCGCACCACTCATGCTGATTCTGGTCGGCTTCGCTACCGCCGCGATCGGCTTCCTGATCATCGGCGCTTGGGTGCTCTATCGCGTGGCACGTGGCTGGCTCGCCTTGCGCGATAGCCAAACGATGCCCGTGCCATGAGGAGCGCCGACACGGTATGAGGTTTTTTTTGAAGCCCTTCGTCGCCGCCTCGCTGACCTTGCTGCTCGTAGCCTGCGGACAGACCGGTGCACTTTACCTTCCCGATGAACCCCAGCAGGTCGTGGTGCGGGAGCGAGATGCGTCCAGCTCACCTGCGCCATCCGATACACCCGCGCCTCCGCCGCCTCAGCGCTGACCCCTCAGGTTTTCCGCAGCATCAAAGTTCGCCGTGCCTGCCCAGTCGCGTGACCGGCCTCGGAACATTCTGGATGCTATGGGCCTTCGGTCTCGCTCTACCGCTGGTAATGAGAATCAATCGTGATACAGCGCACACGAATTCGAATCCTCGAGACAATCGAGTTCGCGGTCCGCCTGCAGGTTGAGTCGACGCGTATAATTGCGCCGCTATTCGACCTCTCACCAAAAGGATTTGCTCATGAAGTCTGACAAGCTCTCTCGCCGTCAGGTACTCGGTGCCACCGTGCTGGGTCTGCCGGCCATTCCGGTCGTTGTCGAAACCGCGTTTGCGCAGGCCAAGCCGGCCGCCGGCGCCCTGCCTGTCCTGAGTCCGACTGAGCCCGCTGCCAAAGCTCTCGGCTACATCGAGGACACCAAGAAGGTCGACCGTAAAGCCAACCCGAATCACAAGCCGGAACAACACTGCGGCAACTGCCTGCAGTGGGCAGACAAAGATCGCAAGGCTCCACTCGCCAAGTGCAACCTCTTCCCGGGCAAGCTCGTCAAGAACCCGGGCTGGTGCAAAGTCTGGGTGAAGGCACCCGGCGTCACCGTCTAATTCACGTCGCATCATCACGCCGGGCCGCGTGGGTTCGCTCGCGCTGCCCGGCGTTCTCTTTTAAGGGCATGATTGCCGCCGCATGACTGCCATCTCCACTTCCCCACCCGATCTCGTCCTCGTCGACGGATCCTCCTACCTTTACCGCGCCTTCCACGCGCTTCCGCCGCTCACCAACTCGAAAGGTGAGCCGACCGGTGCCGTGCTCGGCGTCGTCAACATGCTGCTCAAGCTGATGCGCGAAACCGCGCCGGCTCGCTTTGCCGTCGTATTCGATGCGCCGGGAAAGACATTCCGCGATGAGCTCTTCGCCGAATACAAATCGCATCGACCACCGATGCCCGACGATTTGCGCTCGCAGGTGGAGCCCTTGCTCGACGTGGTTCGTACTCTCGGCCTGCCTCTGTTGCGTATCTCGGGTGTCGAGGCCGACGATGTCATCGGTACTCTCGCCCGACGTGCGTCGAGTGCGGGGCACAACGTATTGATCTCGACGGGCGACAAAGATATGTGCCAGCTCGTCGAACCGCGCATCACCCTCGTCAATACGATGAGCGGCAGCGTCTACGATCGCGCGGGCGTGAAAGCAAAGTTCGATGTGTGGCCCGAACAGATCATCGATTACCTCGCGCTGGTGGGCGACAGCTCGGACAACATTCCAGGCATCGACAAAGTTGGGCCGAAAACCGCAGCAAAGTGGCTTGGCCAATATCAAACACTCGATCAACTCATCGCGAACGCTCACGAAGTGACCGGAAAAGTCGGCGACAACTTGCGCGCCGGTCTCGAGACGCTCGAACTCTCTCGAAAACTCGCAACCATTCGATGCGATCTCGAATTGCCCGCCGAGGCCGAGACGCTTGAACGTCAACCCACCGACGACGAGGCTCTGCGCACACTGTATACACGCCTCGAATTCCGAGCCTTGCTGCGTACGCTCGGTGGCGGCAAAGACTCAGACGACTCTACCGAAACTCGCGCCGAGACAACGACCTCACAGAGCGCACCAGATGCTTCGAGGCTCGAACTGCGTCCCGACATCGCCAACGCTCCGCGGCGCTACGAAACCGTACTCGATCAAGCCTCTCTCGAGCGTTGGTACCAGGCACTCGAGCGCTCAGAGATCTTCGCGTTCGACACCGAAACCACCAGTCTCGACTACATGGTTGCGCAAATCGTGGGCGTTTCGTTCTGCATCGAACCTGGAGTGGCCGCCTATGTGCCGCTGAGGCATGAGTACGTCGGAGCGCCCGAACAACTCGATCGCGACACCGTTCTTGCGCGTCTCAAACCCCTGCTCGAGAGCGAGTCTCACTACAAAATCGGTCATAACTTGAAATATGACGCCCACGTGCTCGCTAATCACGGCATCACGCTGCGCGGTATGCGTCATGACACCATGCTCGAGTCGTATGTCTGGAACAGCGTCGCGACGCGCCACGACATGGATTCTGCAGCGCTTCGCTATCTGGGACTGACGACGATCACTTATGAAGACGTCGCCGGAAAAGGAGCGAAGCAAATTCCTTTCGAGCAAGTGGCGATCGAGCGCGCCGGCGAATACGCCGCCGAAGATGCTGATGTCACGCTGCGACTACACCGAACGCTGTGGCCTGCAATCGAACATCAATCCCTATTGAAGCGTCTTTACGAGGGGTTCGAGCAGCCGCTCGTCGGCGTATTGCAGCGTATGGAAAGACGCGGCGTGCTCATTGATCGAGAAATGCTGCGTCTGCAAAGCGGCGAACTCGCACGTCGAGCCGAAGAGCTCAAAACGCAGGCGCATGCTGAAGCCGGCACGGATTTCAATCTCGACTCACCCAAGCAGTTACAGCAAATTCTGTTCGAGAAGATGCAGATTCCGGTTTTGCGTAAGACGCCGACCGGCCAGCCCTCGACTGCGGAGGATGTACTGGAAGAGCTCGCGGATGCATACGCGCTCCCGCGATTAATTCTCGATTATCGAAGCATCGCGAAACTGCGCAGCACCTATACCGAAAAACTGCCGTTGCAGGTGAACGCGGGGACGGGACGCGTCCATACGTCCTACCACCAAGCCGTCGCGCAAACTGGGCGACTCTCTTCGACCGATCCAAACCTTCAGAATATTCCCATCCGAACGCCTGAGGGGCGTCACATTCGCAAGGCCTTCATCGCGCCGCCAAAGCATGTACTGCTGGCCGCGGACTACTCGCAGATCGAGCTGCGCATCATGGCGCATCTGTCGGCCGATGCAGGGCTGCTCGGCGCGTTCGAAGCCGATCGCGACGTGCACCAAACCACGGCGGCCGAAGTGTTCGGCGTACCGCTCGATTCGGTGTCCGCCGATCAGCGGCGATCGGCCAAAGCCATCAACTTCGGACTCATCTACGGTATGTCCGCCTTCGGCCTCGCTCGACAACTCGGCATCGATCGAAGTTCCGCTCAAAGATATGTCGATTTGTATTTCGAACGATACCCGGGCATGAAGGCGTATATGGATCGAACTCGCGAACACGCCAAGGAGGCGGGCTTCGTCGAGACCGTCTTCGGACGTCGTCTGTACCTGCCCGACATCCGCTCGCGTAATCGCGCGCTGCAGCAGTACGCCGAACGCAGTGCAATCAACGCACCGATGCAGGGGACGGCTGCGGATCTCATCAAGCTTGCGATGATCCATGTCGATGCTTGGTGCGAGCACGAGTCTGCGGGCAAAGCGCAGCTCATCATGCAGGTGCACGACGAACTCGTACTCGAAGTACGCGAAGAGGCCGTCGCTGCGGTCACTGATGCCGTGCGTCGCTGCATGATCGACGCGGGACGTGGGGCGCTGCGCGTACCGCTCAAGGTCGACGTGGGAATCGGCCAGAACTGGGACGAAGCCCACTGATCCTGTTTGCTGTTGCGAACATGCGACAGAAACCCACTTAACTCATTGATTTTCTTATATTTTTATTTCTGAACTATTTCGGGTCTCAGCGGGTCTTAACTTCTGAACGTAGAGCGTTCCCCGCTTCAACCCTCCCTGAGCGGGATCCCGGCCGTGAGACCTGTGCCGGGTTCGTCTGCCCCCGGTTACCGCAAGGTTTCCGGGGGTTTTTTTATCCCTCGGCATTCGCCCACAGCTCGTCGAGCCGATTGCGAGCTTCCTCGACGCCCAGCCCCGAATGAGCCGAGAACAACTGCGCCGTCGCGGCCTCGCCGAGCACTGCCTGCGCCTCACGCAAGGCCGCGGCGCGCTCCGCCTGGTTGAGCTTGTCTGCCTTGGCGATCAGCACATGGATTCGGCGGCGCGACGGGTCGGCCCACTCGATGAGCCCTAGATCCTCGTCCCGAAGGCCACGCCGACAATCGACGATCAACAGCAGCCCCCTCAGACTCTCGCGCTCGCGAAGGGCGTCGAGCAGCGGTACCCACTTACGACGTTCTTCGGAGCGAATGTCGGCATACCCGTACCCGGGCAGGTCGACGATCCGGTGTCCCGCCTCGAGCTCGAAGTAATTGAGCAACCGGGTCTGTCCTGGGGTCTTGCTGGTTCTGGCCAAGGCTTTGCGGCCAGAGATCGCATTAATGGCGCTTGATTTACCGGCATTGGAGCGACCCACAAACGCCACCTCCGCCCCCGTATCGGCTGGGAACTGGATCGGTGCCGCCACGCTCAGAATGAAATCCGCCTTGGGAAAACGCGACACGGTGGGACCGCCCGCACAGGCACGAAAAAGGGTCGGTAGTGTAAACTCCCGGGCGTTAAATCCACGTTCGGAGCCCTGAGAAATGTTTATCGCCAAGCCCTTCGCTGCCGTCCTGGCTACTGCTGCCCTCGCCGTCCTCATGGCTCCTGCAGCGCTTGCCAAAGGCAACGCTGAAGCGGGGGCGACTAAAGCGGCGATCTGCGCGGCCTGTCACGGCGTGAACGGTAACAGTGTCAATCCGGAGTGGCCCAACCTCGCTGGCCAAGGGGCTGCGTACGCCGAAGAACAACTGCGCTTGTTCCGCGCCGGTCACCGTAACAACTTGGTGATGTACCCGCTCGCCATGGCGCTCACCGACGAAGACATCGCTGATCTCGCGGCTTACTTCGCCACACAGAGGCCGTACGGGCTTGAGGCAGACCCCTCTTACTACAAGGTGGGCGAAGCGCTATACCGAGGGGGCGATCGTACCCGCAACATTCCATCGTGCACCTCGTGCCATGGCCCGAGAGGGCTCGGTAACGTAACGGCGGGCTATCCTGCGCTGCGTGCGCAGCATTCCACGTATACGCTCAAGCAGTTGCTCGACTACACCAATGATCAGCGTTACGTCGATGTCGCAACCGGCACGCCGACCAAATCGCGCAACGGACACATGATGTCCGCCATTGCCAAGCGCCTCACCGAAGACGACAAGAAGGCGTTGGCGAGCTACATCCAGGGCCTGCGTTAATGAGGATTCTCCGGGCGGCATGGTGGGCTGTCGTGGGTGTCGTGCTGATCGGCACGTCGATCACCCCGAACACGGCCGAAGCCCAAGGCGCTGCTCAAGGTCTCTCGCGCTGGCAAGAAGGCCGCCATTATCGTCGTGTCTCCCCGGCCATTCCGACTAACGTCGCTGCGGGTAAAGTCGAAGTCATCGAAATTTTTTGGTACGGCTGCAGCCACTGCTATACGCTCGATCCGTTCCTTGAGCGTTGGAAGAAAAACGGCAAGCCGGCGAACGTCGAGTTCGTGCGCGTCCCAGTCACTTGGAATGCCGGTGCCAAATTACATGCGCGCCTCTACTACACGCTGCAGGCGCTCAAGCAAGACGAACGGCTGCATACTAAGGTTTTCGACACCATCTTCCGTACGGGCAATGGCCTGCTCGGTCGCGATGAAGCGTCGACTCTCGAAACGATGATCGACTGGGCCAAACAGAACGGGATCCAGGAAAAAGCCTTCCGTGATGCCTGGAACTCCATGTGGGTCAGCACCAAGCTGCGACAAGCCGACGATATCGTTCGACGGTATCGGGCAGAAGGCACGCCGTTCATGGCGGTAAACGGCCGCTACTCCACCGATGTGGGCATGGCGGGCGGTACTGAGCAGATGCTCAGTCTGATCAGCGACCTCGCCAACTCGGAGAAGGCTCGCTGAGCCTCGAGCGCGCGACTTTCGAGCAGCGCGCGTGATCCGATTTTTCAAACTCGACGCGACCGGGCTGCACGGCGAAACCCTGCACGAAGGAGCCGTCGTGCCTGACGACGCCATCTGGATCGATCTCGTGGAGCCTTCCGCCGAGGAGGAATCACGAATCGAGCAGTTCCTGCGCATCGACGTGCCGACGCGCGAGGAGATGCGGGAAATCGAGACGTCGAATCGCTTTTATCAGGAAGGCGATGCGTTTTACATGACGGCGACCGTGGTCACCAAACTCGATACCGCGCGCCCCGAGAATAGCCAGATCACGTTCATTCTCACACCCGATCGACTGATAACCAACCGATACGTCGATCCGCTGCCGTTTCGACGGTATATCGCGTACGCAGAACGCCACCCTGCGCTCTGCAACTCCGCTGCAGCAGTGCTTGCAGGCTTGCTCGAAGCCATGGTCAATCGGATCGCCGATGTGCTCGAACGTACGGGCGATGAGATGGACACGCTCTCGGCCGAGGTGTTCGGTTCGTCGACCGTCGTCAGACGACGTGATCGGGACTACCGTGCGATCCTCGAGCGAGTCGGTCGAAATGGGGATCTCAACTCAAAGGCGCGCGAAACCCTCGGCAGCCTCGCGCGCTTGATCGGGTTCATGCAGCAATCGAATGGACAACGCCTGGATGAGGATCTCAAGGGTCGTCTGAACTCGATCCTCCGGGATGCCGAGCAGTTGAGCAGTCATGCGGGGTTCATGAGCAACAAAGTTCAGTTTCTGCTCGATGCCACGCTCGGGATGATCAATATCGATCAGAACAATATCTTGAAGATCTTTTCTGTCGCTACCGTTGTTCTGCTACCGCCTTCGGTGATCGGTGCGATATTTGGAATGAATTTTGATGTCAATTCGAGCTCGCACGCTGAATGGGGCTTCTGGGGAGCGCTCGCCATGATGGCTTTATCCGCCGTTATTCCTTTCATCTACTTCCAACGGCGTGGTTGGCTCTGAGATAATGCCCCCATGCGACTCTCCATTTCGCCCCACGTCCGTGGACTCTCTCTTGCCCTGATCGCTGCGCTTCTCGTTGCCGCCTGCGGCGGGGGTGGGGGTGGCGGAAATGGAGGCAATACGGGCGGTGGTAACACCGGCTCTACTTGTTCGCTGACGAATCGCCAGAACTGGGTCGTCACGCAGATGAACGAGTGGTATCTCTACCCCGAAACACTGCCGGCGAATATCAACGTCGCGAACTATGCGTCGATCGACGCGCTCATCAGCGCCCTCATCGCCACGGCGAAATCGCAGAACAAAGATCGCGATTTCACCTACCTCACATCGATCGCGCAAGAAACCGCGCTGATCAATTCAGGCTCGACGGCCGGCTTCGGCATTTTGCTCTATTACGACCTGACGGCTCGTCGAGTGTTCATCCTCGAGGCTTATGAAAGTGCGCCCGCGTACATCACCGCGAGCATCGACCGCGGCGATGAAATCATCGCAATCGGCACATCCGCCAACGACCTGCGTTCGGTCTCCGACATCCTGGCTGCCGAGGGTCGTCAAGGTGTGTCGAACGCGCTGGGTCCGAGCACCGCAGGCCTCACTCGGGTGCTGAGGATCGCGCGCGGATCTAATGTTCGCGATGTGACCGTCTCGAAGGCCGACTATTCACTCGAGCCGCTGTCGCCGCGATACGGCGCTCGCATCATCGACGACGGTGGCAAGCGATACGGCTACATCAACCTGCGTACGTTCATCGTGAGCTCTGCGAGCACTCGCCTGAGGGAAGAGTTCGCCAAGTTCAGGACTGCCGGTATCACCGAGGTCGTGATCGATTTTCGCTATAACGGTGGCGGTCTCGTCAGCGTTGCCGAGACCATGGGTGATCTGCTGGGCGGAAACCGTCAAACCTCCGAAACCTTCTCGGAAACCGTTTACCGCAGCTCCAAGTCTTCACGAAATTCATTGAAGCGGTTCTCGCCTCAACCCGAATCCATCTCCCCGATGAAACTGGCGTTCATCACGACGTCATCGTCGGCGTCGGCGAGCGAGCTCGTGATCAACAGTTTCATTCCCTACTTCAATGATCGCCTTGCTCTGATCGGTGGCAACACCTTCGGCAAACCAGTAGGCCAGATTGCTGCCGACAACGCCGCCTGTGACGATCGGCTTCGGGTGCTCGCCTTCACGACCCGCAATTCCGCCAACTCCGACGCGTACTTCAACGGTCTCGCCGAAGCCGTGAAGGCCAGCTGCCGAGCCAGTGACGATTTCACTCGAGCGCTCGGCATCGCCAGTGAAGGCTCGACTCGGCAAGCGCTGGACTGGCTTCAGGGTCGATCGTGTACACCTATTCCGGCGACGACGGCCCAAGCAGCATCAGCCTCCGGAATTGGGCAAGGTACGACCGTCGAAAGCGGGGAGATCCTCGATCTCGAGCCGGTGCCGGTCTCGGGTCAACCGACTCCAGCGCAGCGAGAAATCCCCGGCCTCTTCTAATCCAAGCACCTGAATGTCAATTCGCTTGCCGATCACAATAAGGGTCGGTAACTTCTTGGGTGTGCGCTCGACCACACATCGCCAACTGTCACTGAACGTTTCGACTCTGCTCGTTGGAGCGTGCTTGTCGTTCATCGCGCCGCTCGCACAAGCCTCAGGCGCTCAGTCAACGGCCAAACTGCTGGCGATTGCCGAACCGCAGCGCGGGACCGATCTGCCGATCACGCAACTGATCGTTCGATTTCGCGACGATGTCGCAGCCGGTCGCCTAGCTCGCCCCTCGCTGGCAAAACTGGAATCGCTTTCGAGCCGTGCCGGTGGGCGTCTTGCCTACCGAAGACCGACTGCCGATTTTTCGCATGTCCTGCGTCTCGGCGAGCCGTTGCCGCGCGCCGATGCAGAACGCGTCGCGCAGCGTCTGCGACTCGACCCGGCGATCGCGAGCGTTGAGATCGACGAGTATGTGTTTCCTTTCTTGACGCCAACCGATCCCTTCTGGACGGACTCACGAGAAGTTCTTTGGCATTTGAAAGCGCCTACTGTCGAGCGTCCGGGTGGCGCGAATTTGCCAGAGGCTTGGGACACCTCAACCGGCCGAAATGTCGTCGTCGCAGTGATCGACTCCGGAATCACGACGCATCTCGACCTCGATACCAACATTATTCGGGGACACGATTTCATCTCCGGCGACAATGGCGGAGGCTTTCTCGTTGCCAATGATGGTGACGGACGCGATGCCGATCCTGCGGACCCAGGCGATTGGATTGACGACAACGATCTCACCAAGACCGTGTTCTCCGGTGGAAGCTCGCCGTGCACCAAAGCAAATAGTTCATGGCACGGTACGCACGTCGCCGGAACAGTGGGTGCGGTGACAGGGAACAACGCGGGCGTGGTCGGCATCGCCCACGAAGGCAAGGTGCTCGTCGTCCGCGCCCTCGGAAAATGTTTCGGCTACGGCTCGGATATCACTGACGCCATCCGCTGGGCCGCGGGCGCGCAACCGGCGAGCGGCACGTGGCCCGATCTTGGCATTCCAGTCAATGCGTCGCCTGCGCGAGTCATCAATCTCAGTCTCGGCTCCACCAGCTCAAGTTGTTCGAACAGTCGTCAGAATGCCGTCACCGCAGCCCGCGCGATGGGCGCCGTCGTGGTCGCTGCCACCGGTAATAACAGTCGCGCCACCATCAGCTCTCCCGCCAATTGCTCCGGCGTGATCGCCGTGACCGCCCATACGGTTGAGGGGGATAAGGCAAGCTTCGCTAATTACGGAGTGGGTACGACTCTGAGTGCGCCGGGGGGCGGCTCGTGTACGACGTCAGTCTTAAATTGCCTTCCGCAAGGCAGCAGCGGCGCGACCGGAACGATCTGGCGTCTCATCGCCTCGACGACCAACGACGGAACCACGACGCCGGGCGCTGCTGTTTACTCGGGAAAGTCCGGTACCAGTATGGCGGCGCCACATGTGTCAGGTGTCGCGGCGCTTCTGATCTCCGCAATGCCCACTCTCACTGTCGATAGCGTTCGAAATGTACTCGCTGCCAGCGCGCGAGAGTTCCCTGCCGGTACATTCTGCTTCGGCAAGGTCGATAATCCCTGCGGAGCCGGCATGCTCGATGCCGCGCGGGCCATACAGCGTCTTGCTGCACTGGCGCCCACGGTTACAGCACAGGTCAACGCCGCGCTTGTCGAAAATGGTTCGACAGTGACCCTGTCCGGGATGGCGACCCCCAAGGCGGGAGGTAACACCCTTTTCAGCTTGCGTTGGCAGCAGACAGCCGGCGCAACAGTGACCTTGAGCAGCGCGACCTCTGCTCAGACCACTTTCACGGCACCGAACGGTTCGCGAATGACGTTCAGACTGACCGCAACCGATGGCGACGGGTTTTCAGCGTCGCGCTCCGTAGACGTTCGGTCTAACGGCACGCCTGTGCTCGCTGCCTTACCCGCAATCTCCGCATCCGCTGGAAACACGGTGAGCTTCAGAGCATCCGCCACTGATCCGGACAACGATCCACTCACCTACAGTGCGGCGGGTCTTCCATCGGGCGCCACGCTGAGTGCTGGAACAGGTGAATTTTCTTGGCCGAACGCCACAGCGGGAACGTTTACGGTCACGGTAACCGCCAGCGACGGGCTCGTCACCAGCGCCCCTCAAAGCGTCTCGATCACGGTGACTGCCTCTCGTGGCGGAGGCGGCTCGCTCGATCTTTGGACTCTGTTGATGTTGATCGCCGCCTTGGCGTGGCGTCGATCGCTTCGACCTAACCGAACTACTTGAGTTCGGCGATCAGTACCCGCGACAGCTCAGCCATGAGCTTCAAACCGACGTTGTCCGGCGAATAATCGATATTAGGCATATCGTCGATCGTGATAGCGATCGCAATACGACCGTGCGGCGTGTAGACGATACCCACATCGCTTCGAAGCGCATCAAGACTGCCGGACTTGCTCGCCACTCGCCACTCGCCGCTGTAACGCCCGATGGCGTCCTTGTACTGCTGACGCTCAAGTACAGCGAGTAGTTCTTTTGAATGGGCTGCGCTCACCACCTTGCCTTGCTCCAACATCTCGAGCAGACGGACCATCTCTCGAGAGGTCGATGCGCCGATGCCGAACCGCTTGTTCTCAGGCTTATCCCCCTCCCGACTCCACCCCTCCGCAGGTTTGAGCTGGGTACCATCTCCGCGGACCTTGCGCATCGAGCGAGTTTGCGTGAGCCCCAAAGACTGCATAAAATCATTGACTCGATCCGCACTGATTCGATCGAGGATCAGGTTGGTCGCCGTGTTGTCACTGACGATGATCATCATCGTTCGAGCATCGCGCAGACTGATGGATTCTCCATCCGAGAAGTCGGTGAGTACGCCTGATCCGGAGACTTTGTCTTGTTCTCGGATCACAAGACGCTCATCCCAACGTGCCCGCTTCGCTTCGACTTCTGCGGCCAAGGCACAAGCGATCGGAAGTTTGATAGTGCTCGCCGTACGAATACGGCGATCGGGATCTATGCCGACCTCGTGGCCCGTATCGAGGTTGCGGGCATACAAAGAAACCGTTCCGCGAAAGTCCGTGAGCATGTCTCGAAGCTTGGTCTCGAGAAGGTCGGCTCCGTCCGCCCGCACGCCACGCGGGACCGCCCACAGCAAACTCGCCCATAACATCGCACGTCTGTTCATCACCATCCGCCTCCCTCGAGCCGCTCCGATATAATGCCTCGCGGAAGCGCCCGTAGCTCAGCTGGATAGAGTACTGCCCTCCGAAGGCAGGGGTCGTGAGTTCGAATCTCGCCGGGCGCGCCAACTCTCTCGGTCTTCACGACGATCACGCCCTATTCAGCACCCTGAAAACAGATTCTGCTCGGCTCATTGAGTGTACTCTGCACAGAGTCGTGGCAAGGCTAGGATGAGCGCAGAGGTCGCCTTGAATTGTGTGACCACGGCTTCCGGCGCTGGGACGCCTTCCCCCGGCACGTAAACCGAAAACACGGCGTCTCCGAACTGATCGAAAAAGACGATGCCACGGAGTGTCGTCGAGGCGCCGGGGATCTCGAGCAGATAGATCGATGCGTAGAGATCGGGTCGAAGATGGCCGGCGAGTCCCGGTCCTTCTCGGTGAAGATTGAAGAACTTGCTTCGGGTCGAGGGCTCGCCTCGTCCAACCGGCCCCTGAATCTCAAAAAGGTTCGGGCCCTTGATGATGAATGTCGTCGCATCGCTCCAAGTTTCGATGCTTTTCCAGATCGTCTGAAAATGGATGGCGCTCACCCCATGAGTTTGTTCGTGCGGCAACGCGCTCGCGACAAGGGCCTCCGGCATCTTGAGGGCTGCAGCGGTGGCACCCAGCGGCGCGGGCTCTTTTCCAGCAAGCGCCGTCCGAACGACCGCGATCTGCTCCGATGACGCGCACATCGGTGCGGCTTGCCCCTGCGCCTGAAGAGCCGCGGCAGCAACCACCACCGCCAGCATGACGAGCAGGCACGAAAACGTATTGGCTCTCGACATGTTACCCCCGAAGTCCGTCGGATCAGCCCACCCCGGCATTCTCATCTAGAAAAGCTCGCACGAGTCAGTGATCCGAATAATGTGACGTAGGCCCGTTCATCGCGCGGACGATCTCCTCAACATCGCCGCCCTGTAACCGATACGACATAGGAGGGGCGCTTCTCCCCGCTCGTGGACCTTCCGAGGATTCGGTCATGCTCAATCTGCCAGATCACCCCATCAGCGACCGTCATGCACGGGGACTGCGGCGTAATCTCGAGCGCCGGATCCGCGATCGGCGTGCTCGTTACAAACCCGTACGCCGACCCCAGAAATTCGGACCTCGGGTTCGGATGGTCCACGAGTTTTTATTCGACACTCTCGGTCACAGCAGAGTGATTATGATCGAGGGCACCCGGAAGTTTGCGATGTGGGGGTATTGCGAGCTGAATGAATATTGCGTGTATCAGTTGCACGGACACGCGCTGCGCAAACATGCGGATGGTGTGTGGAGCGAGCGATACGACTTCCCCCTGCTCGCGACGCCACATTTCTTCGACCGGATTATCCAAGGCTTGCGGTTCGAAGGGCACACGCTCATCACCACGATGATCGATGTCGTTCGTCTATTGATCGATCAAGTGGGGATCGACGAATCGGCACCTCTCGATCAATGGCCGACGTGGCAACACTCGAGCAGCGCGTGGTTCGCTCTCGACTATGGCCTCGCCGCGGGCGATATCCCGAACCATGGTGGCGTGGTGCTACGTACGATCATTCCCACCGCAGGCTTGCATCCCGATCGACGTGAGGACTGGGAGGCGATGCGTGCCGCAGGGCAGCACGTCTCGATCTCGAGACTCAGCCCAAGCTGAGAGACTTTCGCCTGCTAACGAGTAAATCGGCGGGCATCGTTTCACCCCCTACCCCTCGACGGCCGTATCCGGTTCGGCCAGATCAGGAGCGGCGGGGCGAACTTGGTGGGGGTTTCGCTGCAGCGAGAATCCGGCCCAACCCGTGCGCCTGCCCCCCGGTAGCGGCTATACTCCGCCCCGATTTTCCCAAGGGCTTTTTGGATAACGTCGTGAGCAAACAGGACTCCCAGTTTTTCAACATCTTCAGCCTCGTGCTCGGCATCCTCATCGTCATCGCGATCTTGCTGTTCGCACTTGCACGCGCAGTGGGCCGCGATACCCAGAACGCACATCTCCTGCTCGATCCGAAGTACGTCGCCGACGTCGAAAAAAATCTCTCGACGGGTCGAGTTGCCGTCGCAGGACGAGATAATTCGGGGCTCGATATCGTTCCGGCTGCCGGCGCTATCGTTGCCGAGCTCACTATTCCGACCGATGGCATCGGTGTGTATGAACAGGTCTGTGGCGCATGTCATCTCAACGGCATCGGTGGCGCGCCGCGCTCCGACGACCGCGCTGCTTGGGCACCTCGATTGGCACAAGGCAAACCCACTCTCTATAAGCACGCCATCGAGGGTTATACCGGAAAGGGCGGCGTGATGCCCGCGAAGGGTGGACGCACGGATCTCCCGGATGATCTCGTGAAAGCCGCTGTCGACTACATGGTCACCAAGGCGCAGTAAGCGCCCGTCGATCAAGACAGCGCCTGTCTCAACGCGACCGCCTCGAGTACATCGGCCTCGCTGATCGAGGGCGATTCGCGTAGGTCTGCGATGGTTCGCGCGACCCGGATCAACCGGTCGTAGGAGCGAAGGTCCCCCCCCCGCCAACACCCGTGATGACAGCAAGACTCGATGCGCGGCGTGATCGAGGCGACACGCCGAGGCCAGCGCTTGTACCGTCAAAGAAACATTTAAACAGCCCTGTCGATCAAGTTGGCGTGCCCTCGTGGCGACGACTCTAGATCGAATACGCTGCTCATCGGCGATCGCTGCACTCTCCTCGGGACCATGTCGAGTTCGACGGTGTTCGGCGAGGTCGGCATCTCCCACTGACTCAAGCATCACCCTGAGATCAAGTCGATCGAGTAAAGGCCCAGATAGTCGGGCTCGATATCGATCGACCGATGCAGGCGTGCATCGACAGCGCCCATAGCACGATCCGGTGTGCCCACAAGGACAGGGATTCATCGCAGCGATCAACTGAAAATGCGCAGGGTACTCGGTTTTCGTACCGACGCGAGAGATTGCGACTCGCCCCGTTTCGAGCGGCTCACGCAAAGCCTCGAGAACTCGTCGATCGAATTCCGGTAACTCGTCGAGAAATAGAACGCCCCGATGGGCGACGGTGATCTCCCCCCGGCCCTGCCGACGCGCCCCCGCCGATGATGGCGCTCGCTGAGGCCGTGCGATGGGGGGCTCGAAATGGTCGTGGGACGACTTCGGGTAATGAGGCAACGGATAACGACAAGATCATCGCGACTTCGAGGGCTTTGTCTCGGGTGAGCGTCGGCAGCAACCAGGGCAGTCGCTCCGCGAGCATGGTCTTTCCACATCCGGGTGGCCCCACCATGAGAAGACTGTGTCCGCCCGTGGCCGCAAGCTCGAGCGCGCGCTTACCCCTCGTCTGCCCGCACACCTCCGACAGCCTCAATCCTTCGATCGCCGAATCACCACAAAAAAGATCGAAGAGCTGTTCGAAGAGCTCGCCGATATAGGAGACCTCTGGATTTCTTTGGCTACAAGTTTTTCGCAGACGGAGCGCAAGCTGTCAGCGATCACGGCTTCGAGATTCGGGCACCAGGTGAGTTCAAGATGATTGCCGAACGGCAGGACGACCTGATGGCCATCGGCGGCCGCAGCCGCAGCGGCGGGAAGCGCACCACGAATCGGACGCAGATCACCCGATAAGCCGAGCTCGCCATAAAACTCGAGGGTGTCGAGGGCTTAGCGGAGCGATACTTGCTCGCTCGCCACCAGAACGCCGATTGCAATGGCAAGATCGAAACGACCGCCGTCCTTGGGTAACTCAGCGGGCGCAAGATTGATCGTGATGCGCCCGGCAGGAAACTCGAATCCGGAATTCGCGAGTGCAGCCCGAACTCGCTCCTTGCTATCTTTGACCTCAGTGGCGGGCAAGCCGACGATGTTGAAGCACGGTAGTCCCGCGCCGAGATGAACCTCGACATCGACACGGGGCGCGATCAACCCGACTTACGCACGACAGAGAATGCGTGCGACCGACATGACGGAGGATCAGTCGCGAGCCGTCGCCGCGAGACGCGCTTCGAGTTGCGCGAGTCGCTGTTCGACGTCTTCAAGCCGAGCACGAGTACGCTCGAGCACTTTGGTTTGAGCCGTAAATTCGTCGCGAGCGAGCAGGTCGAGGCGAGCGAGATTAGCGCGCAGCACGGCCCGAAAGTTAGCTTCGAGGTCATGACGCATGTTTTGGACGGTCGGAGGCATGCTCTCGAACAGCCGGCGGGCGAGATCATCGACGCGAAAATCCATGGTGCTACCTCCTTTGCCCCCTATTGACGCAGGCGGTTTCGCCCGAAGCGCCAAAACGGTGCGCCAAACTCGAAAAAAGCCGTGAAAAAGACCCGAAACGCCCGGTTTGGGGCAGTCGGGGGATGGCATGGAATCTGCAAAACCCCGAGAGCAGGCCGGACGTTGCGAAGGATAACGCGACCTTAGGCTCTGCGCCGAGCGGCATTAGCCGCCGGATCGTTCGGTTTGGCACCCAGCTGGGTAGGCAAAGCGATGAAGGCGTGGCGATGAAAATGATCACCGCGATCATCCGGCCCTACAAGTTGGACGATCTGGAAATGGCCGTGGCGCAAATCGGGGTGCAGGGCATGACCGTGATGGAAGTGCAGGGATATGGCGCTCAACATGGCCATGTCGAGGTTTATCGGGGCGCGGAGTATCACGTCGATTTTGTACCACGTATGCAGGTCTTGATCGCTGTAGACGAAAGCATCGTCGAACCCGTGATCGAGGCCATCGCCAACGTAACCCGCACTGGCAAAGTCGGAGACGGCAGGATTTTCGTAACCAACATCGAACAGGCTATACGCATTCGCACCGGCGAAACCGGGGTGGCGGCAACTTGATTACACGGCGAGCAGGGAGAGAGACATGATGACGACGACCAAAGATTGGATCACTTCGATAAGCGGCTGGCATCGCAAGGCCATCGGGCTTTCGGCACTTGTGCTCGGCCTCTTTGCACCGGCGATATCGCTTGGACAGGATGCGCCCACTCCGGACAAGGGCGACGTCTCGTGGATGATGGTGTCGACGCTCCTGGTCGTGCTGATGACGATTCCGGGTCTCGCTCTCTTCTACGGTGGCCTGGTTCGATCAAAAAATATTCTCTCCGTACTGATGCAGGTGATGGTGGGCTTCTCCCTCATCGTGGTCCTGTGGTGCATCTACGGTTACTCGATTGCATTCACCGAAGGCAGCGCCTTCATCGGTGGCACCGATCGGCTCTTCCTAAACGGCGTCTGGGATCCGGTCGCCGGAACTTTTGCCTACGCAGCGACCTTCAGTAAAGGTGTCGTCATTCCGGAAATCAGTTTCGTGGCCTTTCAGGCGACATTTGCGGGTATCACGTGCTCCCTGATCGTCGGCGCCTTCGCCGAGCGAATGAAGTTCTCCGCGGTACTGATCTTCATGGTGATCTGGTTCACCATTTGCTATTTGCCGATCGCGCACATGGTCTGGTTCTGGATGGGACCCGACGCATACACCGATCCCAGCGTCGTCGATGAGTTGAACTCAAAGGCGGGTCTGCTATGGCAATGGGGTGCGCTCGATTTCGCCGGTGGTACGGTCGTCCACATCAATGCGGGTGTCGCTGGCCTCGTCGGTGCCTATATGGTGGGCAAGCGTGTGGGCTACGGACGCGAACCCATGCCGCCGCACAACCTCGTGCACACCATGGTCGGCGCATCGCTACTGTGGGTGGGTTGGTTCGGTTTCAATGCGGGCTCAGCCCTCGAGGCCGGCAACTTCGCAGCCCTCGCCTTTCTCAACACCCTGCTTGCTACGGCGGGCGCCGTCGTCGCCTGGTCCTTCGCTGAGTGGGCGCTGAAGGGGCACGCGTCGATGCTCGGCGCCGCCTCCGGTGCCGTGGCGGGTCTCGTCGCGATTACGCCGGCAGCAGGTAACGTTGGAATGATGGGCGCACTCGTCATCGGTCTCGTTGCAGGTCCTGTCTGCCTCTGGGGTGTCACGGGCCTCAAGAGATTGCTTAAGGCCGATGACTCTCTCGATGTGTTCGGTGTCCATGGCATCGGCGGAATTTTGGGTGCCCTGCTCACGGGCGTCTTTAACAGCCAAAGCCTCGGCGGGCCCGGCCTCGTCACGGATTGGGTTATGGCCTCAGTGGGGTCGAACCCCATTGCCACGCAGGTATTGACTCAGGCGAAGGCCGTCGGCGTCACAATCGTCTGGTCCGCCGTCGCCGCGTTCATCGCCTTCAAGATTGCCGATCTGATCGTCGGGCTGCGGGTCGCTGAAGAATCCGAGCGCGAGGGGCTCGATACCAACGAGCACAACGAGCGGGCGTACACCAGCTGAGATTTTTGAGGTTACAGTTGTCCCCTGTAAAGCCTGGGGGCGGCAATCGAAAGGTTGCCGCCCCGTTTTTTTTGTAGCGGTCTCTGCGGCTACCGAGCGGTAACGGCCTGCTAAACTTCCGGGCATGCAAGTCGGATTCATCGGGCTCGGCGCTATGGGTATTTCCATGGCGCGCAACCTCCATAAGGTGGGGCTGCTTACTGCAGTCTGGAATCGCTCCGTCGAAAAATCTGCCGCGCTTGCACTCGAGCTCGGCTGTCACGCCGCCTCGAGTCCGACTGAACTCGCGGAGCGTTGCAACATATTGGTTTTATGCGTCTCGGCAGATGCCGACGTGCTTGAAGTACTGCGCGCGGTAGTACCCGTCATCCGGCCGAATACTCTCGTCATCGACTGCTCCACCGTCAGTGCCGACACGGCCCGTACTGCTGCCGCCTTGCTTGCAGAACGTCGCGCTGCATTTTTGGATTGTCCTGTGAGCGGCGGAGTCGAGGGCGCACAAAAAGGCACCCTCGCCATCATGTGCGGTGGCAACACCGCAGACTTCGATCGAGCCCGACCCGTGCTCGAAGCAATGGGCAAGACGATCAGTCTATTTGGGCCGCATGGCGCGGGTCAGGCTACGAAAGCGACGAACCAGATTCTTTGTGCGGGCATTATCCGCACGGCAGCCGAAGCGATGGCGTTCGCACGCGCTCAAAAATTACCCCTCGAATTGCTCGTCGATACGCTGGGTAAAGGCGCGGGTAGCGCGTGGTACTTCGTCAATCGGGCCCCCAATATGATTCGCGGAACCTTTCCCGCAGGCTTCAGAGTTCGGCTGCACGAGAAAGATCTGCGTATCTGCCGAGACATGGCCGCTGCCTGTGGTGTCTCGCTTCCCGTCGTGGATGACATGCTGCGCGAATTCGGAGAGCTGATTCGTCGAGGCTACGGGGACGAGGATATCTCTGCCGTGTATCGACTCAAGTGGGAGTTGTTCGAGAACGCATCTTTCACGAACCCTCCAGAGAATGAGATCTCGGCCTTGCTGCGTCGTGTGCAGACCATCGCCATCGTGGGTTTGAGCGCCGATCGTACGCGTCCGAGTCATGGCGTCGCGCGATCACTACAGAAGTTCGGGTATCGCATCATCCCCGTCACACCCTCTGCCCCCGAAATCCTCGGCGAGCGTTGCGTACCGTCGCTCGATCGACTCGGCGACGTGCTCTCTCCGGGAGAGACTGTCGATCTCGTCGACGTGTTTCGACGGCCTGAACATGTCTCGGCTATCGTCGAGGACTGCATTCGTCTGAAGCTGCCCGCGTTATGGCTGCAAGATGGCGTCATCGACGAGGCTGCCGCACGACGGGCTCGTAATGCCGGGGTCTTCACGGTGATGGACCGCTGCCTCTTCCGCGATCGCGCGGCGATGGGTTGATCTCGGAGCCCATTCATGACGCTTCGCTTCACCAAAATGCACGGGCTCGGGAACGACTTCATGGTTATCGAAGCGCGTAAGGGAGATCCGCTTCCCGATACATCAACTTGGCGAAAGCTGGCGGACCGCCATACGGGCGTCGGCTTTGATCAGGCCCTCGTGATTTTGCCGCCTCACCAACCGGACTCCGTCGCGTCCTACAAAATCTTCAATGCGGATGGCGGTGAAGTCGAGCAATGTGGAAATGGTGCCCGCTGCGTTGCTGAGTGGCTCAGATTATCAGCAAGACTCTCTGATCAAGCCGTCCAGATGGGCTTCAGCCTCGAGAGTCTTGGCGGTCGTATCGAGGCCCGCTTCGGCGAACCGGGGATGGTCTCGGTGAATATGGGAACCCCGCATTTTTTGACTAAGGGCAACACGACTCTCTCGGTTGCAAATCGAGACGTCTCGTTCACCGAAGTCTCGATGGGCAATCCTCATGTCGTCCTGCGAGTCGATGAGGTTGATGTTGCCCCCGTCGCAACGCTCGGTGCCCTCCTTGAATCTCATCCGAGATTCCCCAATCGAACGAATGTTGGGTTTTTGCAGGTGATCGATCGCGCTCATGCGCGATTGCGCGTCTTCGAGCGCGGAGTGGGTGAAACTCTCGCCTGCGGCACAGGAGCCTGTGCTGCGATGGCCGCGGGTCGTCGATCGGGTTGGTTCGGAGATGACGTAAACGTCCGTTTACCCGGTGGATCACTACAGATCAGCTGGCGCGGTGAAAACTCGGTACTCTGGATGACGGGCCCTGCAGCAGTCGCCTATCGGGGCGAACTCGATTTTCTTTGAGGAGCATGAAGCCATGAGCAGTGCGGATGACGTTGCGCAATATCTGAAGCAGCATCCAGGCTTTTTCGACGCTCACCCCGAGCTACTCGAAAACCTTCATGTCCCGCATGGCGGAAACGGAACGGTATCCCTCGTCGAGAGACAACTCAAAGTACTGCGCGAGCGGCAGGCGGCGAGCCGTGAGCGGCTTGCAGAGCTCGTTCGGGTGGCGCGTAATAACGATCAACTCGCGGAGCGAATCCATAAACTGACGCTGCGCTTGCTGCATACCCGAACCGCGGCCGACGTATGCGCTCAGGTCGAGGCCTCGATGCGGGAAGACTTTGATGTCGCCCCCACGCAGCTCGTACTGGAGCCCGAGAAACGCCCGATGCTGGAATCTCTGCTGTCGGCAGGCAAACCGCGTTGTGGTCATTTTTCAGAGGCGCAACGTAAGAGTTTACTCGGCGATTCAGGCGCGAGTATCGCGTCGATGGCGATCATTCCCCTCGGACCGGGTGCGACGCTGGGCGCACTCGTACTCGGCAGTACGGATGCGGATCGATTCAATCCGGCGGTGAGCACAGACTTCCTGGCGCGTATCGGCGAAATGATCAGCGCGGCGCTCACGCGTTGCGGAAGCGGACTTCAGGTGTGAAGCCTGAGGCGCGACGATGGCGTGATCGCTTCGGTACTCACCTCGGTACCGAGCGTCGACTTTCGCCACACACCGCCGCCAATTATCTTCGCGAAATCGATGCGTTACTCATCTGGTGTGAGGCCAACCAGGTCGCGTCGTGGAAGTCACTCGATGCGCAGCATCTGCGCCTTTTCGCAGCACGCTCTCATGCCGGTGGATTATCGCCACGAAGCGTTCAGCGCCGTCTTTCGGCGGTGCGTACGTTTCTTCGTTATCTGCAACGTGAGCGGGTCATTACCCAAAACCCTGCGGCAGATGTCCGGGCCCCTAAGGCAACGCGTCGATTACCGGAGACGCTAGACGTTGATCAGATGAGTCGTCTGCTCGCAATCCAGAGCGATGATCCACTCGCCCTACGTGATCGCGCGATCATGGAGCTCTTTTATTCCTCAGGACTACGCCTCTCCGAACTCATCGATCTCGATCTTGGCGCCATCGATTTTGCAGATCGAACCGTTCGCGTCACAGGCAAAGGAAACAAATCTCGTATTCTCCCGGTCGGTCGAAAAGCCATCGACGCGCTCGAGGCTTGGCTCAAGGTACGCGGCGATCACGCCGGTGCGGGCGAGACGGCTCTATTCACAGGCGGCAAAGGCCGCCGTGTGGGGCATCGCACCATCCAGACGCGTATCGCACGCTGGGCCCGATTGCAGGGACTTCCCGTCCACGTACACCCTCACCTGTTCAGACATTCTTTTGCGTCGCATCTGCTCGAGTCGAGTCAAGATCTGCGCGGCGTCCAAGAGCTACTCGGCCACGCAGACATCGCGACGACGCAGGTGTATACCCACCTTGATTTCCAGCATCTCGCCCGCATCTATGATCAGGCCCACCCGCGAGCCAGGAAGAAGACATGAGCGAAGGATTCAACCCGCACGGCACCACCATTCTCGGCGTACGTCGAAACGGAGTCGTGGCGATTGGCGGAGACGGACAAGTCACGCTCGGTAGCACCGTCATGAAGGGCAATGCCCGAAAAGTTCGGCCACTCGGACAAGGCAAAGTGCTCGGCGGGTTCGCGGGTGGCACCGCAGACGCTTTCACGCTTTTCGAGCGCTTCGAAGGCAAGCTAGACAAATTCGGCAACCTCACTCGTGCAGCCATCGAGCTTGCCAAAGACTGGCGCTCTGACCGCTACCTGCGCCGACTCGAAGCTCTCCTGCTGGTCGGTGATCCGCACAAACTTTTCGTCATTTCCGGAAATGGCGATGTCATCGAACCCGAGCATGATCTCGTCGCGATCGGCTCAGGCGGTCCGTTCGCGCAGGCCGCAGCCCGCGCCCTACTCGAAAACACCGATCTGTCCGCTCGCGAGATCGTCGAGCGCGCACTCAACATCGCGGCGGACATCTGCGTGTACACCAACCGTAATCTCGTCATCGAGGAGCTGTCATCGTGACCGACCCGGCCACGAGCCTACGTCCACGACAGATCGTGGGCGAACTCGACAAACACATCGTCGGACAAGACGCCGCCAAACGTGCCGTGTCGATCGCGCTTCGCAATCGGTGGCGTCGCATGCAGGTCGATGAGCGTCTTCGGCCTGAGATCACACCGAAGAATATTTTGATGATCGGCCCGACCGGCTGCGGCAAGACAGAAATTGCACGTCGGCTCGCTCGTCTCGCCAACGCGCCGTTTGTCAAAGTGGAGGCGACCAAGTTCACCGAGGTGGGTTATGTCGGCCGAGATGTCGACTCCATCGTCAAAGAACTCGTGGATGTCGCCGTCAAAATCACGCGCGAAGCGGAAATCGCCCGAGTAAAGGATCGAGCGGCCGATGCGGCTGAAGAACGCATCCTCGATGCGCTGCTCCCAAAACCCAAGCTGATGGGTTTTTCGACGGACGAGCCCGCCGCTCCGCGGGACGCCGAGACCCGACAGAAGTTTAGAAAGATGCTGCGCGAAGGCGCGCTGGACGAACGTGAGATCGAGATTGAACTTCGAGGCATGGGCCCCGGCATTGAGATTCTCGCTCCTCCAGGCATGGAGGAGATGCAGCAACAACTGCAGACGATGTTCCAGAATCTCGGGGCGGGTAAAAGTCGCTCGAAAAAGATGAAAGTGCGCGATGCAGCAAAGATCCTCGTCGATGAGGAAGCTGCAAAAATGCTCAACGAAGAAGAGCTGCGCGCCCAAGCCGTTCGCAATGCAGAACAAAACGGCATCGTGTTCATCGATGAAATCGATAAAGTCTGTCGTCGACAAGACACGTACGGTGCCGATGTCTCACGCGAAGGTGTTCAGCGTGACTTACTCCCACTCGTCGAGGGCTGTACGGTCAATACGAAGTACGGTCCCATCAAGACCGATCATGTGCTCTTCATCGCCTCAGGAGCATTTCATGTTTCGAAGCCCTCCGATCTGATTCCGGAGCTGCAAGGTCGCTTCCCGATTCGGGTCGAACTCGAACCGCTCAAGATCGAAGATTTCGTGCGGATCCTGACCGAACCCGATGCCTCTCTCACCACCCAATATGCCGCGCTACTTCGTACTGAAGGAGTCGAGGTCGAGTTCGCTTCGGAAGGCGTGCGCCGGTTGGCCGAAATCGCTGCTCACGTTAACGATCGTACTGAGAACATCGGTGCCCGTCGACTGCACACCGTGATGGAGCGACTGCTCGAAAGTCTCTCTTACGACGCCAGTGAACGCACCGGCAGCTCCATTCGTATCGATGCCGCATATGTCGACAGCCACCTCGGCAAGTTAGCACAGGACGAAGATCTGAGTCGGTTCATTCTTTGAGCGACCTCGCTCTCGGCATCGTTGTATTTACGTTCGTCGCGGTACCCGCGTCGCTCTTACTACTTGCGCTCGCGGATATCATTCGACTCGAGGGCGAGGGGCGACGCAAACGCTGGATTCGAGTGTGCCTTTGGGCGCTTGCGTTGCCCGCGTCGATCCCTCTCGGTATCGCTGCATGGGGCTGGGCGGGTGCGGCGCATCTCGAGCCCCTCTGTCAGGCCTATGCATCGCCGGAGTATCGGAGCGAGAGACCGATCTTCGCATCGAGTCTCGTCATCGATAGCGATCAATCACGAACCGGAGAAACGCCGCCGGTCTGGGCGACCGTCGTCGTTGAGCAGTTGCAATCACCACAGGGGCCGCTCGATGAAATACGTATCTCGTCGCAGTCATCCGATCGTTCAGTCATCACGCCGAGTTCGTCAGGGCGCGCGCTGGGACTGCAGGTCCGTCGGTTACTCCACCACGAAAATCTTTGGTTTCGCGTGGAGATGGATCGTTTCCGGCTCTACGATGCGAATGACGGAATGACCCTCGCGCTCGCGGATGAACTCTGGATCGATGCGGGACGCACCCGTTATCACTGCGGGATCGTGAGCGGACGGAACCCGAAGACGGGGTCAGGGTATCCGGCGGGTGACGGAGTCGCTCGCTTCGTGGAGCGCGCGATTGCAGGGACGACTCGGCGCTAGTAACCCTATCTATAACCGCACGTTCGCTCAGACTAAAAAGCCGAGATTTCGGGTCGTAAAGTTGGAGAGGCTTGGTGCGACCTTGGGGAGATCCGAATCGGCGACCCCGAACCAACTCGCCAGCGTCGCCGCGTACTGATCGGCAGAGATCGTGGGGATGATCCGTCCTCCACCAATCTCCAGGGTACTGCCGATCTCGAGTAGCGGATAGCTTCCATAAAATCGACTGCCCCGAACAGCGCCGCCCGCAACGAGTTGCAGGCCGCCCCAGGCATGATCTGAACCATCGCCATTCGAAGTCAGGGTACGTCCGAAATCGGAGTGAGTGAATAAGGTCACGTTGTTGTCCATGCCGATTTCGACCATCGCGTCATGGAAAGATTTGATCGACAAACTGATATTCGATAACAGGCCCGGCTGGTCGCGAACAAGATCATCGTGCTGGTCGAAACCTCCAGCAGATACGAAGAAAATTTGGCGAGACAACCCTAAGCTCTGGCGCATCGAAATAATCTTTGCCACGGTCCTAAGTTGCTGCTGCAGCGCCGAAAGGGTGCCTGTGTTAGGCAAAGCGGTAAAACTGTAGCCCGAAGCAATGGCCGCGCTGATGCGGTCTGCGAATTGAACAGCCCGCTGCTGTACTCCCGCGAAGGACCGTTCGTAAATCGTATTCGAGGCGGACCCGGCTGCGGCCGACAACACGGCCTCGAAGGCCGTACGCCGCGCGGGTCCGGCGCCCGTCGTGGGAAACGCCGTAAAAGGCGTCGGACCGTTCGCACCCATGACATAGGGCTTGGCAATCTCACTGGCCTGAAAATAGGTCTGCCCCGCCAGTGAGACGTTGACTGAGAGTGACTGGGCTCCGGTCTGCGCGTTGAGCACATCGGCGACTCGCCCAGCCCAGCCGGACTTTAGCGTTACGCGTCCGCGTAGGCTGTGCCACTGATCCTGCTGATCATTGTGGGAAAACAATTGAGGTGGGAGCGTATGGCCAGTTGTCGCAGCCGTCTGATATTGGGTCTTCGTAGTCGGCCGAATCAGCGGACCCACATTCGCCATGACCGCAAGCTTCCCGGACGAAAACAGGTCTCGCGCCCCCACCATGCTCGGATGAAATCCGTAGGTTGGGTCTCCAGACAACTGCCCTTGAAGTGTTACGGGCAGCAACGCGGAGCGATCGATTGCCAGGCTCGAGGATGTGCCCCCTCCGCGCGAACGCGCGTAAGCGTTGTACTCAGCCGTGCTGCTCGGGACGACCATATTCCAAGAGTCATTTCCGCCAAACAAAAACAGGCAGACCAATGCCTTGTAATCACCGAAACCACCCGTGCCCGCCATTTGGGCATGGACCGTACCGGCTGTCCGAGCGAAAGCGTGGGCGATTCCGCCTGCTGCCGCTGCTTTGATGAATTTTCTGCGTAGTCGGTTCATGGCACCCGGGTCTCAGCGCTGCAGGGTGTATTCAGGTGACGTCACAACAAAGAAAATCGCATCAGCTGTTCGAGTCGCAAGTGCCGTGTTGGGGTTAGTAGCTGGAACCGACGTTCTTTCAATCTGAGCCTTGGCTTGCGTCTTGAGCGAATTTGATATCTGCGTTGATCCGCCGAGCAGCCGGTCCGCGACACGATTGATCAGTGCTTCGCTATCTGCGGCAACCAACAACTCATCCGCCGTATTGATGTACATGGTATCGACAGCAAGGTTGGTCGCCGTATGCGTACGGCTCTGAGCCTGTACCCAGAAAAAGTTTGCCATCTGGGTGTTGAGATACTCAGTCGCCAGTTGCATCTCGGGAGCCACTCGCCCCGCATCAGCAATTTCACCCGGCGGCGCGTAAAACGGACTGAAAAAATTGAAGACTGAAGGTGCACTGCCCTGCGCCTGACCAAAAACCGCCGAGACACCGCCCGTGAAATTCGCGGCCACGCCCAGCTTTCCGGATCGCGATGTCGCCTCGTAGGCCCGCCAGAATTGGGTCAAGCGCAACAAGGGCTCCTTCAGTTTGCCCGCTGCAGAGGCTGCATTACCACTGGGAGCGGCGCGCGCTTCAGAATCGAGGAGGATTGCCCGGACGACCGCCTCAAGGTTTCCACGGCGTCCGTTTCCATCGTTATTGAATCGTTCCGCAACGCGCTGGACGTAAGCGGGCGACGGGTTACTGGTGACTAACCTTTGAATCAGTTGCTTCGAGATGAACGGGCCAACGTTTGGATGATTGAAGACGTTATCCAAAGCGTCTTTCAAATCTTGTGCTCCCGTTTGGCTTGACGGGATGGTGGCGTTTGCGAGAGCCATGCCGGGATAACTCAGCACGAGCTTGCTACCCGTCTCGTGTTGCTCAGGGTAAAGCCGCATCGGCCTCACTTGGTTATAGCCGATGACAGGCGCGAGCTGCGGACGCGTGTTGGCGAAGGTACAGGCTGGCAGCGTCGAGGGGCATTCCCACTTCCAGCCCGTAAAGACTTTAGCAAACCCCTCGATGACATCCTGGTTATAGGTGGGTAGTGGCTGTCCGGTCGCATCAGTTCGAACAGTCCCGTCGAGATTGAGCTGTACAAGTCCAATGCTGAACAGCTGCATCATTTCGCGAGCGTAGTTCTCGTCGGGCCTAAGATTTGTACCCGCCACCGCTTTTTGGTTACCCAACATCGATAGGTAAACGCCCATCGCCGGATGTAACGTCACCTCCTCCAATAATGTTCGGTAATTGCCGAACGCGTTCCGAGCCAACATGTCATGAAAATCGGCCGTGGCATTGGGCAAATTGAGTAATGCGCCGACCTGAGATACGACAAAAATCTCGGATAAGGCGAAAGCCACGCGCTGACGCAGCTGATCGTCACCCCGAAGAACATTGGCGAACCAGCGCTCTAAACGAACGGCGTTGAGAGATCCGACGTTGAATCCTTGCGGAACAGGATCTGGGTAAGCCGACTCAACCGCCGGTAAGAGCAAAGACGTTTCGCGAGTGAACTGAGCGTCGATCCAACGAGCATAGCCATTGCTCGAATCTCCGAGTGCGATGAGCCGCGATGCTTCTGCTTCAGTTGCGCCAAAGCTGGCCTGATTGAGAAACCGATACGCGTCGGCCTTGGTGATCGGAGGCGGAGCCGGCGCAGCGCTCGTAGGATTTGTAGAGGATCCGCCCCCACTCCCGCCCCCGCCACACGACGAAAGCAGCAGCAGGACGACCGCGACACACAGCCGCGGCACCGAGGCGTTAAGACGAGAAACAGACCCCATGACGCGAATCTAACGCAGTCCGGAGCGAGACGGTCTAAAGGGTCACACTCTCAATTTAAAAGAATTGTGAAGATGCGAAGCAGATCCCGAATCAGGAAAGGTATTGTGCGGCGAGTAGGTCGAGTCGCTGCTCGAAGTCGGCGCCGGTCGGCAGCAAGACGCAGCCCGGAGGCAGCTCCTCAGGCGTGACCATGCGCGCTGCGAAACCGCCGACCCATACTTCGCATCGGCCGCTGAGTTGCTCCGCGAGTTCACGCAATTGATCGAGAGCCGGCACTTCGTTCTCCGGCATGACGAGCGATACCAGCACGGCACGCGCATCGACCTCGAGTGCAAAGCGAGCCAGCTCCTCAGGCGGAACATCGACTCCTAAATTATGTGTGCGGAAACGACGGGTGGCTGCGAGCCAGCTACACATCAGGATGCCGAGTTCATGCCGCTCTCCCGAGAGCGTGGAAAGCACCAGGCAGGGGCCGCTGTCGGAGCGGAGGTATCCGCGCGACACGCTGATGATCAAGCGGCGCACGATGTCCGTGACCATGTGCTCCTGGGCGATCGACACCTCGCCGCGGTGCCAACGCTCACCCACTTCGCGGACGAGCGGTACGAGCACTGTATTGACGACTTCGTTTGGGGGCAGCAGGGCGACCGCAGAAGTCAGCACCTCTTCCACGCCGGAGGGGTCGGAGTGCTCGGTGGCGTCGATGGCGCGCTCGACGTACGACTGTCCACGTGGTGGACCAGGACGCGCTTGGCCGCCCGAATCGGCCACCAGCTTTGCGAGTTCGTCATCAGGAAGAGAGGCAAGCCGACTGATGGTATGGCCAAGTTCGGTCGCCGTTCGTAGCAGGCGCAGGCGAGCGACATCTGCAGCGGAATAAGTGCGTCGGCCCGCAGAATCTCGGGAAGGACGCACCACTTCGTACCGGCGCTCCCATGCTCTCAGGGTCTCGACGGTGAGGCCGGTGGCCTGGGACACGGCCTTGATCGTGAACTGGCCCGCAGAGGGGATCGTCGCAAGCCTGTTCATGATTTGTTCATCTCGTGTATAGCCTCTACCTGTACAGAAGCTTGACAGATTCCTCAGCCCCTGTCATCCTTTGTTATGTCGAAACTCAGCGTACGCAGGGAATCCGGTACGCCCCAGAGCTAACCCACGGAGGACTGCCATGATTTTCAACGCCAAGAACTTTGCCGCCGCCGCCCTCTTGGGCCTGGCGTCGGTTGCCGCCCAAGCCATCGACTCGACCGTTCTCGATGTCGCGAAGGAAAAGGGTAATTTCAGCACCCTCTCCAAGGCCATCGAAGCGGCCGGTCTCAACGACGCCCTGACGGCCAACGGCCCAATCACCATCTTCGCCCCGACGGACGAAGCCTTCGCCAAGCTACCCTCGGGCCAGCTCGAAGCCCTGCTCCGTCCCGAGAACAAGGACCAGCTCGTCAAGATCCTCACCAACCACGTGGTGCCGGGAAAGGCCCTCGAGGAGAACGATCTGAAGCGCACCCGCAGCGCCAAGACCGTCTCCGGTGACGACGTGAAGATCGAGCTCGTTCGTGGCCGCGTCCGTGTCGACGGCGCCCGCGTTTCGGGTGACTTCAACGCCACCAACGGCGTGGTCGTCGCCATCGACAGCGTCCTGCTGCCGAACTGATCGAATCATGAAGGACACGGCGTCCCCGTCCGGGGCGCCGTTCCGGACACGGATGTCCGGATGTAAGGAAACCCCCGTCCAAGGATGATCCGGGTGGAGTGGGCCGAAAGGTTCACTCCACCCCGGACGACGGTTGAGCGTCGTAAGATGCGCAGGTGTTGATCACCACGACCGTAGGCAGCCTTCCCAAGCCGGACTGGCTGGCCGAACCTGAAAAACTCTGGCCCGAGTGGCGTCTCAAGGACGCTGAGTTGCAGCAAGGCAAAGAGCGTTCTGCGCTCGAATGGCTGCGCGAGCAAGAAGCGGCGGGCATCGACGTCGTTGGCGACGGCGAGCAATTCCGCATCCACTTTGTCCACGGCTTCCTCGAGCAACTCGAGGGAATCGATTGGAATCGCAAGACACGGATGGGCATCCGTAACAATCGTTACGAAGCCGATGTCCCCACGGTCACCGGACCCCTCTCGCGCCCTCGCCCGGTTCATGTGGCTGATGCGTCATTCATGCGTCGCCATACCGAGCATCGACTCAAAATCACGTTGCCCGGCCCGATGACGATCTGCGACACCCTCGCCGATGGGTACTACGGCCGACGTGCCGACATGGCAATGCGTTTCGCCGAGCTGCTCAATGCAGAAGCTCGAGAAATCGAAGCGGCCGGCGCCGATGTGATCCAGTTCGACGAACCCGCATTCAACGTATTCCTAGAAGAAGTTCGTGACTGGGGACTACCGGCCCTCGAACGTGCCATGCAGGGGCTCAAAGCGACCACGGTCGTGCATATCTGCTACGGCTACGGAATCGAAGCGAACATTCGATGGAAGGCGTCACTCGGCAATCAGTGGCGGCAGTACGAACAGATCTTCCCGTGGATCAACCAGAGTAGCGTGAAGCAGGTTTCGCTCGAGTTCGCAGGGTCGCGCGTCCCTCACGAGGTGCTGCGTCTGTTGCCGGACAAAGAATTATTGGTCGGCGCGATCGGAGTGCTGCCAGGCAAACTCGAGACCCCTGAAGAAGTCGCCCACAACATTCTCGAGGCCACACAGCACGTCGAGAAGTCGCGTCTTCTGCCTTGCACCAATTGCGGTATGGCGCCGCTTTCGGCTGAACTCGCCCGCGGTAAATTACGCGCGCTGGGTGCCGGCGCGGCCATCGCGCGCAACCGTCTCTGACCAACTCGTGTCCGAGGATCTTCAACTCTCGGATCACCGGATCGTCCTCTGCGGGGCGAATGGAACCCTGGGTCGCGCCATCGCACGAAAACTCGCGGATGAGGGTGCGCACCTCGCGCTACTCGGTCGGAATATCGACTCGCTGCGTAACGTAGTCGAGGGCTTACCCGCCTCAACAAGTGGCCATCCTCATCTCATCGCTCACTGCGATCTCGGACAACAGGAATCGATCGATAGAGCTATCGAAACCGCCCAGAAAGATCTCGGTGGCATCGACGTATTCATCTCGGCGGCAGGTGCTTCGCAAGGTGGAATTTTTTGGGAGCTCGATGATGCGGCGTGGCAGCGCAATCTCGAAGTGAAGCTATTCGGTACTCTACGTATCCTCCGTACTGTGACGGCCCGTATGGCGCAGTCGAAAAGGGGGCGTGTCGTTGTCATTGCCGGAAACTCTGCTGAAAAACCTGATCCCCGTATGCTGCCGGGCGCGGCTGCGAACGCCGCCTTGCTCGCCGTGGTCCGCGGCCTCGCGACGGAACTTAAACCTCTCGGCGTCAGCCTCAATGCCGTTAATCCTGGCCCCGTCCGCTCGCCGCGCCTCGATGCCCTGATGAAAGCCGAGGCGGAACGCACCGGCGTAACCCCCGAGCAAGCGACTACTGCATTCCTTGAGCGAACGGGTGTTCGCGAACTCGTTACACCAGAGGACGTCGCGACCTATGTGGCGTTCTTCGCATCGTCATTGTCCAGCCATCTCACCGGAACTTCGATCACCGTATGACGGATCAACTCGGCCATCGAGCGCGTATTGCTCTCGTCGTTCCCTCGACCAATACCAGTTGTCAGCCGGAATCCGAGATGCTGAGGCCTCTCGGAGTCACCAACCAAACCGGTCGTATCAGCATTAAAGAAAGACCGCTCACCAGCGATCAGGCATTCATGGAACACGTGCAAGCCATGCGCGATGGTATGCGCACGGCTATCGATCAGGTCATGACCTGCCAGCCGACACACGTGATCATGGGTGTGGCACTCGAGGCTTTTTGGGGTGGCGTTGCTGCTGCGAACGAGTTGCAGCGCGAACTCGCTGAACGAGCGGGCGTCGGCGTATCGATGGGATCAACCGCGACCGTTTCAGCATTACAAAGATTCGGCTCCAAATCGATCGCGGTACTCACGCCTCACCAGCCACGAGGCGATGAGCAAGTTCGACGATACTTCGAGGAGGCGGGGTTTTCCATTCCGCGACTCATCGGACTCAAATGCCCTTCCCCCGTGCAGATTGCTCACACCACTCGGCAACAAGTTGTGGATGCTTTGCATGCACTGAATGGCGATGACGTTGATGCCATCGTACAGGTGGGAACTAACCTCGCCGCGATCGGCATCTGTGCCGAGGCAGAGCGGACTTTCCGAAAACCCGTGCTGGCGATCAATGCGATCACTTATTGGGATGCGCTGCGACGTTGCGGTATCGAAGATCGGATTCAGGGTTATGGGCGAACCCTCGAAGAATTCTGACGACATGACGCCATGAGCGAACGCGTACTCATCGCTGGAGGCGGGCCGAGCGGTATGGCCGCCGCGCTGTTTCTGACTCAGCGTGGCATTCCCGTTACGGTGATCGAACGTAGCGTAGAACCGCACGCCGACCCTCGAGCCGCCACCTATCATCCGCCTACGCTCGAGATGCTCGCACCATCCGGCGTTACCGACGACCTGCATTCGAACGGCCTCATCGCGCCGCGATGGCAGTTCCGAGATCGACGTGAGGGACTCGTTGCAGAGTTCGATCTCGGGATCCTCGCAGGCGATACCCCTTACCCTTACCGACTTCAGTGCGAGCAGCACAAACTGGTCGAGATGATGGAGCGACGCGTAGCAAGTTCGCCGCTTGCAACGATCATTCACGGTACCGCTGTGGATGAGGTAGCCCAAGACGAATCGAGCGTGCGCGTCAGAGTCGCTCGTACAGACGGACGGTCTGAGTGCTTTTCAGGCTCCTATCTCATCGGCGCTGATGGAGGTCGAAGTCTTGTTCGAAAGAGTCAGCACATCGAGTTCAAAGGATTTACCTGGCCGGAACGTTTTCTCGTCATCACAACGACCTTCGACTTCGAGTCTCTGGGGTACGCTTACAGCTCGTACACCATGGATCCTGTGGAATGGGCCGCAACTTTCAAGGTGCCAGGGGACGATGGGCGCGGGATTTGGCGCTGCGTGTTTCCGACTCGGCCCGATGAGAATGAGGCAGATCTACTAGACCGGTCGCGCGCCGCTGCCCGTCTCGCGGAGTTCGTGCCGGAGAGCGTGTCGGGGCGCGTCTTACACGTGAATCTGTATGCCGTGCACCAACGCGTCGCGGCCACCTATCGAAAGGGTCGGGTTCTGCTCGTCGGCGATGCTGCGCATATCAATAATCCCCTCGGTGGAATGGGACTCAACTTCGGTATCCACGATGCACACTCGCTCGCTGGACATCTGATCAGAGCGATCGAGAATGGTGATAGCGCTCCACTTGATCGATACGATCGACAACGGCGGACCGTCGCCGAGCGTTACCTCCAAGCGCAAACCATCGCAAACAAAGAGCTTTTAGAAGAGAGCGATGCCGGTCGTCGCACGGCTCGCCAGAGGGAGATGCGTGCGATTGCCGCAGATCCAGAACGGGCGCGGCAGTATCTTTTGCGAACCGCCATGATCGAGGGACTGAGAGCCGCGGCGTCGATCGAGTAACAAAGGCGCTACAATCGTCCAAAGTGGAACATTACGGTGCTTCGGGGGTCTTAGCTACGTGAAAAAATGGCAAAAAAGAACGCTGACCGTTGTAGGCGCATTGGTGCTCGTCGTCGGTCTGTTCACCTTGGAGTTCATGTCCTTCGGGGGGCAGTTCCGCGATCTCAGCGTCCGGTCGCCCGGCGCCTGCTCCACACTGCCTCTGAATGCCAGTGCAGAGGACATCCAGATCGATCGCAATCGAAGCATCGCGTATCTCTCCTCTCTCGATCGCCGTGGGCTCGTAGAAGGTCTTGCCGTCGAAGGGACGGTCCTTCAAGTCGACTTGGTCGCCGATCCGCTTCGAACCGAACCTGCACTCTCGTCAGCACCTCCGGGCTTCCGGCCGCACGGCATGTCGCTTTACCGTATGGGCGATGGCAAGCAGCGCTTGTTCGTGATCAGTCATCCGGAAGGTGACGAGCATGTCATCGAGGTCTTCGAGCAAAATGCCGACAACCGATTCACTCATGTCGGATCGATACGCGATCCGTTGCTCGTGTCTCCGAACGCTATCGTTGCAGTGGGTCCGCAGCAGTTTTATGTCGCCAATGACAAAGGTGATGCGGGCTTCCTGGGTCGAATCGGTGAGTCGTTGTTCCGAACAGGCTTATCGACGGTCGTCTACTTCGATGGTGAGTCGATGCGAGTCGAAGCCGAGCGCCTCAAAAGTGCGGTCGGAATGGGGCTATCGCCCGATGGCCTCACGGCCTACGTCGCCGAAACGCTCGGGAAAAGAGTGTCTGTCTATACCCGAAACCCGCTGACCGGCGATCTGACCTTCAAGCAGCATATCGAGCTCGATGGCTCGCCAGATAACATCAATGTGGATGCTGATGGTGCGCTGTGGATCGCTGTACACGCAAAGCTCATCGACCTGATTCGTCATTTTGGCGACGCGTCGCATCACGCTCCAACCACCCTCCTTCGGTATACTGCAGGCACGACGACACCTGTCTATGTCAATGACGGATCGGAGATCTCCGCGGGAAGTGTTGGCGCAGCCTTCGGAGGTCGGTTGTATATGGGTTCCATCACGGAACCCCAGTTGCTGATTTGCAGAATGCGCTGAGCCAGACGGGAGATTCGATCATGAGCATGAACCGTCGCGAATTCGTTGTATCGACCGCTGTGTCCGCTGCGATCGCCGGGCTCTCGACCCGCGCGCATGCATCCGCCTCCAAAGAGCCAGACGTGATTGTCATCGGTGCGGGTCTCTCCGGTCTCGAAGCAGCATTGACTCTTGAAGAGAACGGTCTATCGGTACTCGTCCTGGAAGGTCGTGATCGAGTCGGCGGACGCGTCTATACCCTGCTCGATCTGCCCGGCTACCCGGAAGTCGGCGGTAACGCCATCGCCAATGCCTACGGCCGCTGCATCGCAGCCGCCGCTCGCCACGGGATCGAGGTCGTCAATCTCGCGCCGCGACTTTTCGCCAATCGTGCAGGCCAAGAGTTATTCATCGGTAATGAACATGTTGCACTCAAAGATTGGGCGGCACATCCGAAAAATCCTTTCGCGGGAGAGTTACGGAAGTTACCCCCATGGAGTTGGGGCGATGCCATGTTTCAACAGCACATGCCTTTCCGCGATCTCGAGAACTGGTATGACCCAAAACATGCCCAGCATGATATCTCGGTTCACGACTTCCTAAGCGCTCACGGCGCTACCGATGATATGATCCGCCTCGGGTTTGATACCAATATCGCCTACGGCACGACGGCCCGTGATGTTTCACTACTTCAGCAAGCTTTCGCAGACCATTGGATGGCAGTCAACCGCGGAGCCGTCACGGCCTTCTCGCGAACGGGCGCATCGAATGTCTCCACTGGAGTTCCTGCAGCGGGCGTTCCCCCGGGCGTTTTAATCGGGGCGTTCAAGGGCGGCAACCAACGACTGCCGATGGCGATGGCCAAAAAGCTCAAGGGCGATTTGTTACTCAATTGCCGAGTCACTGCCATTGAAGTGACAGACCAAGGCTCGAAAGTGACTTGTAGTGACGGTCGAAGCTATAAAGCGAAAGCCGTCGTCTGCTCCATGCCGTTCTCTACGCTCCGTCACGTCGCGATCGACCCGTTGCCAGAGCCAACTCAGTACAAAGCGATTCAGTCACTCGGCTACATTCCGATCACTCAATATCACCTCATTGCCAAGCGCCCGTTCTGGTTGGAAGACGGATTATCCCCATCGATGTGGACAGACGGACCGCTCGGTATGGTGCTCGCTCAACGATTTGGAAAAACCGATGATGAAGTGACGAGTCTTACCGTGTGGGCTCGCGGCCTGAACGCCCAATACCTCGATCGTCTCGGAGTTGAAGAAAGCTCGCGGGTGGTGGTCTCCGAATTCGAGCGGCTGCGCCCTGCCTCGAAAGGCTTGCTATACGTGGCAGCGGTACATTCTTGGAGCACCGACCCGTTTTCGGCGGGCGACTGGGCGATCTTCCAGCCAGGGCAGGTTCGAGAACTTCGCGCTTCGATTGCCAAGCCGCATAAGCGGCTCTTTTTCTGTGGCGAACACACGGCTATTGGGAGCCGCGGAATGGAAGGCGCTTTCGAGTCGGCGGAGCGGGTCGCGCTGGAAGTACTTGCCTCTAGCTAAACGCGATACTCGATCAAAGATTTCCGCCGGCACCACGCCACTCCGGCTTGGGATAAGGATCTTCGCTGACCGACTTCGGCTTTACGGTCGATCGCGATCGCCAAACGATCAGCCACCAGAACCCGAAGAACGAGAGTGCCATCCAGCAAAACTCGTGCATGCCCCAATTCTCGACGCCATATCGAGCGAGTTGCTCGAACATGATGAATGCGACGGTATAAACCACTGCACCGATCAGCGCACCGAACTTCCAACTACCCGAGCGCTGTCGTCCGCGAATGGCAATCGTCCACCATGCGACAAGAAAGAACACGGTGTAAAGATTAATGAGCCAGAGCCAGTAAGGTGACTGCTGAAAATAGTGGTTGACCCAGAACGCGCCTGCACCAAAAAACGAGAGCAGCACGTAACGCCATTCGTCGAGCGGCTCTTTAAGAATTCGCTGCCAGAGAAGGACGAGAAAGACATAGGCAGTCCACGTGCCGAATAGCAATTCATAGAATTGCACCTTGCCTTGCCAGGCGTCCTCGAGCGGCGGCATCCACATATCGAAATCCCCCCCTTAACTCAGCAGCCGTGCTGACCATAAAGGCGACGGTTCGTGAAATGCCAAAAACTTCGACTCCCATGGCCGACTGACGGAATCGACAAACCGGAGTATCCTCGCGGCCACGGGAACCTATGTTGAATGCCACGATAACGGGCTGGGGCAAATGTCTGCCACCGGCCGTACTAAGCAACGCGGATATCGCGACCTTTCTGGATACCACTGACGAGTGGATCACCACTCGAACCGGTATCAAAGAACGTCGAGTTTCGCATGTGTCGCTTGGCGAGATGGCTTATGTCGCCTCCGCACGCTCGCTCGCCTGCGCCGGACTCGAAGGCCGAGACCTCGAGCTCATCGTCTTCGGTACGACAACACATGATGATCAATGCCCCAACATGGCTTCGGGCCTGCAACGTCGACTCGGGGCCGACGGCTGCGGCGCGATGGACGTCAACACCGCCTGCACAAGTTTTCTCTACGGTTTGTCGACCGCTGCCGCGATGATCAAAAGTGGTGTCGTACGCAATGCACTCGTCGTCGGAGGCGAGCTGATCTCGCCTTATATGGACTGGAACGATCGCAACGTCTCCGTTCTTTTTGGCGATGGCTGTGCAGCGGTCGTCTTGCAAGCCACCGACAAAAACGAAGGGCTGATGCTCGAAAAACTCGGCTGCTACGGCGAGTCTCGCGAGATCCTGCGCATCCACGGCATTGGCGGTGCCTATGTTCATCAGGGGCGGATGCTCGGCTCGACGGAATGGCAGTTCGAAGGTCAAGAGATTTTCAAAAAAGCCGTGAATGGCATGGGACTCGCGAGCGAAGATGTGCTGAGACGTGCAGGTCTCACCGCCGACGATGTCCATCTTGCAGTTCCGCACCAAGCCAATCTGCGCATCATCGAAGCCGTGGCCAAGCGTGCGGGTGTTCCCATGGATCGCGTCTATGTCAGTGTCAGTCGCTACGGCAATATGTCGGCGGCAACCGTGCCGGTGGCGCTTTGCGAAGCGCTCGAAGAGGGGCGTGTTCAGCCTGGCTCACTGTTATTGATGCCAGCGTTTGGCGGAGGGCTGACGTTTTGCGCGCATCTATTACGCTGGGGTGAGCGTACGACGCCTATCGCCTCCAGTGACGCCGAGCTTCCTCCGGCCGAGCGCTCCGCGCTCGAGATGGTGCAACGTTACCGAACATCGCGAGGCGCGGGTTGGGCATGAGCTCCGATCCACGACGACGAATGTTGCCTGTCGTTGCGATGGCGTTGTTCATCGATTCGATGGGCATCGGCATCATCATCCCGGTTGCGCCACAACTCGTCATGCAACTATCCGGTGCATCGATTGCAGATGCCGCGCCCATCGCCGGCTGGCTCACCCTCGCCTACGCGTCGATGCAATTCATTTTCTCGCCAGTCCTCGGAAACCTCAGCGATCGGTACGGTCGAAAGCCCATCCTTCTCGCTTCGCTCGCGGCGCTGTCCGTGGACTATGTGCTCATGGGCTTCGCGCCGACGCTTGCGTGGCTATTCCTCGGTCGAATCATCGCCGGTATCGCCGGAGCGACGTTTTCGACTGCTAATGCAGTCGTGGCCGATATCATTCCCCCCGATCAACGCGCCAAATATTTTGGTCTCAACGGCGCGGCTTGGGGCATGGGCTTCATCGTGGGTCCCGTCGTCGGAGGCTTGCTCGGCGGATACGGCCCGCGGGTGCCTTTCTTTGCTGCAGCGGTGTTCACCGCAATCAACTTTCTGATCGCAGTCGTGGTACTCAAAGAAACATTGCCGGAAGCTCAGAGACGAGCGTTCTCAGCGCGCCGGGCGAACGTTCTGGGCGCAATCAAATCCATGCGCGCGATTCCAGGTGCCGCGTTACTGCTCTTCGTGTTGTTCATGTACCAAATCGGACACGACACGCTGCCCTCCACCTGGACGTGGATGACCATGGCGAAATTCGGCTGGGGCGAACGCGAGATGGGCATCTCTCTGGCCGTCTTAGGACTCGGAACAGCCGTGGTGCAAGGCGGTCTCGTGGGAGTCTTCACTCGCAAACTGGGCGAGCACCGCTCAGCCCTGATCGGACTGACAGCAGGCTCGATTGGCTTTCTGGGTTATGCGCTGTCCACAGAACCTTGGATGCTGTTTGCGAGCGTTCCGATCGCCTGCCTGATCGGCCTGACCATGCCGTCGATCCGCGCGATCCTCTCGCGACAGGTACCCGCCAATGCACAGGGAGAACTCCAGGGCGCCATCTCGGGCATCGTGAGCTTCACGGCACTCGTCACCCCGTTCACGATGACTCACCTGTTCAGCCTGTCGATGGGGCAGATGCACTTCCCGGGGGCGCCGTTCGTCGCGGCCGCGGTTTCGCTGGCTGTCGGTGCCGTACTGTTCCCGCGCAGTCGATTCAGCGGCGCGAACGCACCCAGATAGCGAAGGCCAACAGGAGAATGTTGGCTCCCGCCATGATGATGAACGGAGAGCCAGGTCGCCATTCGTCAAAGGTATAGCCACCGATCTTCGAGATGGCGAGGATACCGAGGGCGCCAAAGAAACCCACCATGCCGATGACCGCGCCGCGAATGGCACTCGGCGCTTCCTGGGCGATGAGCACTTGCGAGGCGAGAATACCGCTCGCCTGCCCGATCCCGAGCATGGCCGCCGCGCCGAACGCCAAACCGCCGAGCGCCGGGTCGGGCGTGAATCCCATCCAGCCATAACCGATTACGGACAGCACGGTGGCGATGATGACGAGGGTCACTCGATTCACCTTGTCGGCCATCCAGCCGAAGATTGGCGCCCACAGCATCGCCGAGCCTTGGACGATGCCGAATAAGGCACCTTGCCGTGACGACGCTTCGGCTGCTGTCGCACCGTCGGCGATCGCTGCCGTCTGTACCCATAGCGACAGAAACAGCGCGACGATCACCAGGTCCGCACGGGCTGCAAACGACGCGGCGTAAGCGAGCGCGATACGCGGCTGTCGGCCCGCGATCAAGCCCTGAGTCAGGAGGGTACGTAACGGCAAACGCTCGGTGAGTTGATCGGGGCGGCCGGGTTTCAACCCCAACATGATGAGCGCACTCACGACGCATACGGCCGAAATCGTGAGGTAGGCAAACTGCCCCGCTTCGGTTTCAGTCGCGCCGAAACCCTGATAGAGCGAGGGAAGCCGGGTGAGGACAGCGAAGAATAACAATGCGCCGACTGCATTGAGAAAGAAGGAAATTCCCGTCAGCTTGCCGCGATCGGCATCGACGGGATAATCGGCGAGCACCGTCGCCAACATACCGCCAAGCGCTGCGATCCCGACGGCGTAGATGAGTCGGTAGATCAGTAACTGGCCGACATCGTTTGCAAAGGGATAGGCCGCGTAAGCGAGTGCCGTAATGAGAAACCCCGTGATGTAGACCACTCGTCGCCCTACCCGATCGGACCAGGCCCCGAACAGTCCCACACAAAGCAGGGTGATGATTTCCTGCCAGAACTGCAGATCGCCCGACACCACCCCGCGCTGCTCGACCGGAACGCCAATGTTCACCTCGAGGAGATAAGGTTGAAGCGTTGTTGCATACGTGAAAATGCCGATGCTGACGAACGCCGCCCAAAGATAAGCGCCAACGTGTCCTCGGGTGACTCCTGGCATCAGGCGGACTGGGCCGAACTTGGCGCCGGCGGATTGGTCACTCATGAGGAATCTCCAGGGTCAGCGAAACATCCAGAAGGCGGGATAGCGAGCATGCATCCTTGCGTCGAGACCATGCCATTGGCCGGTTGGCCAAATTACGAAAGGAAGAAACATCAACGCAAGCACGATCAGCGAGGCGTCATGGTACCCGCCGATCGCAAAAGAAAACATCATGAGCATTGCGCCCATTGCAGCACTGCGCGTCATGAAGCCGAATAACAATCCGGCAGCGATAAAGGTTTCGCCCCAACAGACGAGCCAAGCGAGAGGCTGGTAGTACGGCAGACCGAGGTTCTCGATGAACCAGGCACCGAAAGACTCAGGGTCGATTTCCTCAAGCCGCTGCATGAAGATCTGCGACAAGCGATCAGTGGTGATGTATTGCTGGCGCCATTTATTGACCGCGGCGCCCAAGAAAAACAGGGCGAGTAGATACCGCAATACGAGCAAGGCGATGCGGCCAGCGCCGAGTTTCCGGCGTTCGTTCACGGCGCTCGCTCGACAGGCAACTCACGGCCAAGCATCGCGCGCACCCAGGCATAGCCTTCACGACGAGGTAATGCCCGACATCGCCCCTGTAAATCACCATTGAGCGTCCGCCATTGGCCGTTACGCATGTCGATCACCGAATCCGGTAAGAGGATGAGGCCTGCCGCCGCATCTACACGCGCCTTGGCCTCAGAACTCACGATCCGACGACGCTCACCCTCGTTTTCATAGACCGTCAGAGGCCGGACGTCCGCGGTCTTTTGGCGAAAAAGCTGGATGAGGTAATCCCAGATCGTTGCGATCTGCGCCCAGAAACTCTTTTCGCGTAGTCGGTACAGGCGATAGGAATTAGTCTCCGGTACGACGTCCGAGACCTCGCACCGGAGGAAATCATCGCAGGTACTGCATAACAAGTTGATGCGTATCTGTATGGACTCAGGCGGAAGCGGCGCGGGGCCGCGATCACAACCCGCCAAAAAGAGGAGTGTCGCAACGAGCATCGCTCTGCCGAGGGAGCCTGTTTGATTGATGGTTCGTTGATCCACGGGTCGATTTCGGTCAGCGTTGCGGACCAAGTCAACATTGAGCGATAAAAGCGTGTACCTTGCGGACAAAGAGGGTACGACGATGGCTTCGAACTCTGCCTGGTTTGTCTTGGCACTCGCCATTTTGGTGTCCAGTTGCTCTTCGACACCCAAGACATCCACCCCATCTTTCAACACGACTGATCGCTTCTGCGTCGACGCGCAGGCTGCCATCGTCACCTCAGAAGTCGAGGCGCGGAATGAGATTCATACCGACGTCGCCGCCTTCACCAAGTCGAAGCCCGTCGCTCGCCCCCTTGTCACCACCCAATACGTCTGGCCCGAGAGCGCTGAGCCGAACGCGCAACCGATGATGGTGTCCTGCAAGATGAAGACGGCGGATCATCTCGTCAGCGAGTACGGCGCTGAGGCCGCGGGCGCTGATATCGGTTGCAGCGGGGTAAACGCCCTCACCTTGCAGCGCGTGCTCGACTCCATGACCCCGGCGGAACGCCGGCGCGCGCTGTTCAAGCGTGGTCGAAACGTTGTAATGGAAACCGACATCGTGACCGCCATGGGTCCTATTTGGCTCGAGCCGTATGCGATCGCCCGCGTAGATGAGTCGGGCACTCTCCGGCTGCAAGCAAAAGCCATGCGTAACGACTGGCTCGATCCGCGCTATCTCACAGCGCCTCCGCAGTTTCGGGGCACGCGTTACTGTCATCTCGTCGCGCCAGAGTATCTGCGACGACTACTGCTCGGGGAGGTCAAACCCGTCAGCGCATCGTGACGAATTCTTCTGCGCTCGTCGGATGAATGGCGATCGTGTCATCAAAGTCTCGTTTGGTCGCGCCCATCTTCACGGCGACGGCAAATCCTTGAAGCATTTCGTCGGCACCCGCGCCGATGACGTGACAGCCCACGACTCGCAGCTCGGAGCCCACCGTGACCAGTTTCATTTCGGCACGCGGCTTGCGCGATGTCAGGGCGTGATACATCGGCACAAACCCTGACGTGTAGACCTTCAAAGATTCTGCGCCATAACGATCTCGGGCTTCCTGCTCGCTGAGGCCCACCGTACCAATCGGTGGATGACTGAATACCACCGTCGGGATGTTCGAGTAATCGAGATGGCGGTCGGTCATGCCGCCGAAGACTCTATCGGATAATCGACGCCCTGCGGCGATCGCCACAGGCGTCAACAAGGCGCGCCCCGTGACGTCCCCGATGGCATAAATGCCACCGACGTTGGTTTGCTGGAACCGATCGACCGCAATGTGCCCGGAGTCATCCAGTTTCACCCCTGCACGATCGAGCCCAATCCCCTCGACCATCGGGTCACGGCCGATGGCCCAGACGACGCAGTCGAACGCGCCGAGCGTGCGTCCATCTGCCGTAAGCATACGCAGACTGCCATCGACATCACGCTCGAGCGCGCGAGGCGTGGCGTTGGTTTCGATCGCCGTGCCTTCATCACGCATGATCTTCATGAGGGTATCGCCGAGCATGCTGTCGAAGTGACGCAGCACATGCTCGTGGCGAATGACGAGCGATACCTGACTGCCGAGCGCAGCGAACACCCCGGCAAGCTCGACGGCGATATAACCGCTCCCCACGACTGCGACTCGGTCGGGCTTTTCTTCGAGAGCGAAAAATCCGTCGGAGGTGATCCCAAGCTCTGCGCCTGGAATGGCAGGCTCGGCGGGTCGGCCGCCCGTCGCAATCACCACGTGCGGGGCCTCGAGTGTGTCGTCGTCGACCCTCACCTCGCCTACTGCGATAAAGCGACCGTGCCCTCGCAGAAGTTCGATTTTTTTGCTCGCGAGATTGCGCTCATAGATGCCGTTGAGCCGATGGATATAGGCCTCACGCGACTCTCGAAGCACACGCCAGTCATGGCCGCGCAGTGCGAGATCGAAGCCGTAGTGCGCCGCATCATGCGCCGCATGAGCGATCTGGGCGGCATTCCACATGACCTTTTTCGGAACGCAACCGACGTTGACGCAGGTACCTCCGAGCCGCGCAGACTCGATGAGCGCCACTTTGGCGCCGTATTCCGTCGCACGCTGCGCGCAGGCGAGTCCGCCGCTGCCACCGCCGATCACCACCAGATCGTATTTTCTCGTCGTCATGGCCGAATCGTACACGGCGTCCCGACCTCTTGCTGCGGGGAGCATGACCGTTTCGTCATCCGTGCATTACTCTAGGGCCATGACCAAGACCACCGTCGCCACTTGGAACGTCAACTCACTGAGGGTCCGACTCCCCCAACTTGCGGAATGGCTTGCCACGGCGAAGCCCGACATCGTCGCCCTGCAGGAAACCAAGATTCCGGATACCGATTTTCCGGCCTCCGAGATTGCCAATCTTGGATACGAGGTCGTCTACAGCGGGCAGCGTACGTACAACGGCGTCGCCATCCTCTCCAAGAAACCGCTAAAGATCATCGCCACCGGTATTCCAGGCTTCGAAGACGAGCAACGAAGGGTGCTCGCCGCCGAGACCGACGGTCTCATCGTGCTCGATCTCTATGTACCCAACGGCCAGGAACCGGGCTCAGACAAGTACGCTTACAAACTCCGTTGGCTCGAGGCACTTGATCACTGGCTGCGAAGCGCCTTGCTCAAAGATCGTGAGGTCGTTGTCCTCGGTGACTTCAACATCGCCCCGGAAGATCGTGACGTACATGATCCAGCCGCCTGGGTCGGGAGTGTCCACGTCAGCGAACCGGAGCGCGTAGCGTATCGAAAGCTGCTCGATGCCGGACTCGTCGATGTCTTCAGAAATTTTGAGCAGCCCGAGAAGTCTTTTAGTTGGTGGGATTACCGGGCGGCGGCTTTCCGCCGAAATCATGGACTGCGGATCGATCTGATCCTCGCGACGACTCCCCTCGCAAAACGTTGCGTCGCCTCGCATATCGATCGCGAGCCGCGCCGTGCAGAGCGACCCTCAGACCATACGCCGGTAGTCGCCGAGTTCCACCGCGAGTGAGGCGGTCGACGCAGGCGCGACATCCGCGACGAAGCGTTCATATAAATCTTCGATACGCGCCAGTACGATCTCGCGCCCGTCGATCGACGAAGACTCGATGGCGCGGTACAGGACTTGGGGAGTGAGCTGGTTCGAGCAGCGCGTCGCAAGCGGCGCGAAGCTGAGATGCCACGGTTCGGGGCTGACGCCGCGTGGACTTCCTCCGTCGTTTGGCCCGACATACGGTCGGAAAAATCCGAATCGATGCATGTGCGCGTCGAGCCATGATGTGAGCGGCGCAAACGGTCCGTCGCTCGCATATTCTCCAGGTACCAACTGAAGCCGAGAACGCTCGGGCAATGCTGCGGCATCAAATACGTCGAAGTCCGTACCCCAATGGTGTCGACTCGCACCCGGCAACGCCGACCAGATGAGAATCGCCTCAACCCGCCCCTCGGGTGAGAGCGATGCCACGTCCAGTGCATTACCCGCTCGATCGAGCATCGGCCGTTCGCCACGAAATTTCCCATTCCAGATCGCCAGTTGACGATCGAAATCTCTGAATGAGGACGCGACGCGCAAATCTAAACCTGCCCCCTTAGCCGCCTCGCGCATGACAAGAAAGGCCGACATTGCGTCCCGATGCAGGGTGCACCCGATATCGGCGGCGTCGATGACGTGCGAACGACTCCGGCCGGTGAGCTCAAGTTCGTTCAGTAAGTCAGGCAAATTGCGCGTAGACCGCATGAGCCGCGAGCATACACGTACAATCGCGCCCGTGATTCACCTGCGTACCATTCAACTTCGTCGCGGTCCCGACCCCCTGCTCGAGGATGTTTCCGTCAGCATTCTGCGCGGTGAGAAGGTCGGACTCGTCGGCCGAAACGGCTGTGGCAAGTCATCCCTGCTCGCCCTGTTGCGCGGAGAACTCGCTCCCGACCGAGGCGAATTCGAGCTCCCCGGCAAACTTTCCGTGGCGTCGGTGGCCCAAGAGTTACCTCACTCGCAACAGCCGGTCATCGAGCATGTCATCGACGGCGATACCGCCCTGCGGGAATGCGAGCGCGCACTCGCGGAAGCCGAGCAGTCGGACGATGGTATTCGACATGCGCATGTGCTCGGAGAATATGACTCGCTGGGTGGCTACACAGCTCGTACGCGGGCGGCCGAGTTACTCGATGGTCTGGGCTTCGATCCGGCCGCGATCGATCGCCCCATCGCTGATTTTTCCGGCGGTATGCGAATGCGCGCCAACCTTGCTCGGGCACTCATGTGTCGCTCAGATTTGCTTCTGCTCGACGAGCCGACCAATCACCTCGATCTCGACGCCGTACTCTGGCTACAAGACTGGCTACAGTCGTACCCGGGCACACTGATACTCGTCTCGCACGACCGAGACTTTCTCGACGCCATCATCGGTCGTGTACTGCATATCTCGGCGAAGCGTATCGACAGTTACACCGGAAACTTCAGCGAGTTCGAAACACAGCGACTGTCACGCCTCGCGCAGCAACAAGCTGAAAACGATCGGATCAAGCGCGAGACCGAGCGCGTTCAACGTTTCATTGATCGGTTCCGCGCGCAAGCCACCAAAGCGAGACAAGCTCAGAGTCGCATCAAATGGCTCGAGCGACTTCCTGCCTTGGTCACGCAACACGTCGATGCCGCGTACGACTGGGAATTCAAGCAGCCACGTAAGCTCCCTGCCCCGCTCGTCGACCTCGACCAGATCAGCGCGGGATACGGTGATCGCACAATTATCTCCGGCGTCAAACTATCGATTGCGCCGGGTGCACGACTCGGCATCTTGGGTCGAAACGGCGCAGGTAAATCAACATTGATGAAAACCATCGCCGGAGAGCTTGAGGCGATGTCGGGCTCACGTACTGGTGCGCCCGATCTCGAGACGGGATTTTTCGCGCAGCTCGAAGTCGATCAGCTCGACGCCTCGAGCACGGCCATCCTCGAACTGACCCGTCGCGGCGGATCCGAAGCCGCCGTGTGGGGCGAACAACAAAAACGCGACCATCTCGGACGATTTAATTTTTCCGGTGACCGCGTATTCGAGCCCGTGGCGTCATTCTCAGGTGGCGAGCGTGCGCGGTTGTCACTCGCCATCTTGGTGGTACGGCGACCCAATCTGTTGTTACTCGACGAGCCGACTAACCATCTCGATCTCGAGATGCGGGATTCTTTGTTGCTCGCCCTGCAAGAGTTTGAGGGTGCGGTCGTCGTCGTGTCGCACGATCGAGGGTTACTGAGCAGCGTTTGCGACGAATTCGTACTCGTGGGTCATGGCGAGGTCATGCCCTTTGATGGAGATTTGGCTGACTACGCCACGTGGCTCTCGCGTCGATCGCGTGTAGCGTCGATCTCCGGCAATCTCGACTCGAATCAATCGTCATCGCGTAAAGGGCGAAAACGTCAGGAGGCCGAGAGCCGAAATGCGATTACGCCTCTGCGCACAGAGCTTCGTCAGGTTGAGAAAGATCTCGAGCGCCTCGGTAAAGAACGACTGGCACTCGAACAAAAGATGGCGGATCCCAAGGCTTATGCCTCGGCCGATGCGGCGCTCACGAAGTTGCCCGAGACTCACGCCAAACTCTTGGAACGGATCGCCTCGCTCGAGGAGCGATGGCTCGAACTCAGCGAGCAGCTCTCGGGCTAAGCGGAAAATCTGGCCCCAGAAAGAAACCCCAGAAAGAAAAATGGGCGGATCTTTCGATCCGCCCGAACGGGGGTCACTCGTCAGAAGGGACGGTTGACGACCTCAATTCTACCGGCCGATCGAGGGGTGTCAAGCATTTGTACAGAACAAAAGCTATACGTTTTGAACCCCCTTCGACACAGGGAGAATTGTCTTAAATATTAGACACTTATTGTTACATTTTTTTGTGGGAGCCATCGCAATGCGGCGCCTTGGCGGTGTGTTTGCAGCCGCAAAACCAGACCGTTCCGGTCTTATCGGCGTCGTACTTCATCGGCGTGAAAGCCGAGCCTTTGTGAGACCCGTCGCAGAAAGGCTGCTTGGCGGACTTACCACACGTACACCACCAATAGGTCTTCCCCGTCTCGACATCCACGGCGTACGGCGTTTTGCTGGCAATGACTGGATCGGACATGACGAAAATTCCTGAAGTTAAACTGCCGCGCAGTCTATCCCGAGGCCTCGCATGACCACCATTGGCACTCCCCGCAAACCTTCGGCCACGCGCCTGATGCTGCTCGGCTCAGGAGAGCTTGGAAAAGAAGTCGCCATCGAAGCGCAGCGTCTCGGCCTCGAAGTCATCGCTGTGGATCGATATGCCGATGCACCGGCAATGCAGGTTGCGCATCGAGCTCACGTCATCCGCATGCTCGATCGATCCGCCTTACGCGAACTCGTCCTGAGAGAGCGACCACAATTCATTGTTCCGGAAATCGAGGCCATCGCGACCGAGGAATTACTCGCGCTCGAATCCGAAGGATTCAATGTCATCCCAACTGCCCGCGCCGCGCGATTGACCATGGACCGCGAGGGTATTCGACGCCTCGCGGCCGAAGAGTTGGGGCTGCCCACGTCGCCCTACCGATTCGCCTCGACGCAGGACGAGTGTCGAGCGGCTGTTGCAGCCATCGGCACGCCTTGTGTCGTGAAGCCGGTGATGTCGAGCTCTGGGAAAGGTCAAAGCGTCATCAAGAAATCTGCCGATATCGATCGCGCGTGGGATTACGCTCAAGCGGGCGGTCGCGCGGGGGCTGGCCGGGTGATCGTCGAGGGTTTCATCGAGTTCGATTACGAAATTACCTTGCTCACGGTTCGTCATGCGGGTGGCACATCGTTCTGCGAACCGATCGGCCATCTGCAAATTGCAGGTGATTATCGCGAGTCTTGGCAACCGCACCCGATGAGGGACACCGCGCTCAAAGAAAGTCAGCGCATCGCCGAACGCGTCACCGCAGCACTCGGTGGACGAGGCTTGTTCGGAGTGGAGCTTTTCGTGAAGGGCGATTCGGTGTGGTTCAGCGAGGTGTCACCCCGCCCTCACGATACAGGGATGGTCACGATGATTTCCCAGGACCTCTCGGAATTCGCGCTGCACCTGCGCGCGATTCTCGGGTTGCCGATCCCGGCGATCCGACAGTTCGGCCCTTCGGCATCAAGCGCCCTGCTCATCGAAGGCGCCTCCGTCAACGTGAGCTTCAGCGAACTGGATGCGGCACTGGCAGAGCCTGATACCGCTCTGCGACTTTTCGGCAAGCCCGAGGTAAGTGGTCAGCGACGAATGGGCGTCTCGCTCGCCAGGGCCGACTCCATCGAGGCGGCCCGCGTCAAGGCCCGACGCGTCACCGAGATCGTGACGAAAGGGACTCGGTTCTAGCGGTCATTGTCAGGCGTCGTCGCGCCAGCGGCGCAACCGAATCGCCAGCAGGACGAATATCGCCGCGACGGCAAGACCGGAGTAAAGATGGAGCTCGCCCAGCAACGAGGCGGCACTCATCTCGTTATAGGTATTCGCGATGGAATCGAGGATCACTTGCGGCCCGGCGCCCGTCTCGACATTAATGCCCAACGATGCCGCTTCAAAATAATGAATCAGACGATGACCGATGAGCTGGGCGACGTACTCGGTATTGAAAATGATCTCTTCGAAAAGTATCACGAGCGCTGGGGGCAGAACGGCCCAAAGAAACGGCGCACGCTTCGCCCAAACCGAGACCAACAGCAACCAGCCCGCGATGGGGGCATACCATAACGAAGCAAGAAAAAGGTTCTGCAGCAGGGTCAACTGCAGTGCCAGCCAGGCGGTCAGGTGGAAGTTACCGAGCGGTGCAATCGGACTTCCTGACACCTTGAGCGCGATGATCACGAAGGTCAGAAGGCCCATGACGAGCGATACGGCCCAGACCCATACGGGCACGGCCACCATGGCGGTAAACAACTTGGAGAGAACCGTGGCCGAATCCGATACGGGCATCGACTTCCAAAATAAAATGCTGCGGTCCTTGCGTTCGATATAGAGCGCGTCGAGCAAATAGAAAAACAGGACGATGATGGTGACAACGAGCACAGGAAGTCCGATGGAGCCCATCCAGATACTGAAGAGCTTCGCCTGAGCCATCTGATCCGCTGCCAGCAGACCAAAGAACGCCGCGCTTTCGACGTCGAGGTCGACATCGAGTCGAATGCTTCCGGCGACATTCGTACTGATGATTGTTGCGAGGACGATGAGTGCCGCCGTGACGACGGGTACCCAGAGCAGGCTGCGATGCTCCCAGGTCTCCCGTTTGACGAGTGTTAAAAAAGACTTGGCATTCATGACGCACCCCCGGCCATTTTGGCGACGAAGAGATCGGCTACGGACGGCGTACGTATCTCGCCGAGAGCAGCGAGCTCGGTCGCATCACGCCCCTCGAAGACGAACGCAGTTCGACCAAAGACTTCACGCTCGTAGATCGGCTCTAGGCGCCGAGCGGCCTCGCAAGCGTCACCGTTTGCAATCAGCTGAACAAATCGGCCTGGTAAATCGTCGATGGCAGAGTCGAGAACGATCCGTCCGTGGTTGATGAACAGCACGTCGGTCAGCAAATTCTCTACTTCTTCGACCTGGTGGGTCGTAACGAGGATCGTGCGCTCATGATCAAAGTAATCATTGAGCAAAGCCTCATAGAACGCCCGTCGATAGAGAAGATCGAGACCGAGCGTGGGTTCGTCGAGCACCAGCAACTTCGCATCGATCGCCATGATGAGCGCAAGATGCAACTGGGTGATCATGCCTTTCGAAAGCTCGCTGATTTTGCTTCGCCGACGAATCTCAGTGCGCGCCAATACGGCGTCGGCCCGTGCGCTGTGGAATCGGGGATGTACGCCCGCGACGTACTCGATGGCGTCGTTCACGCGCAACCATTTAGGCAGTACGGCCACGTCGGCGATGAAACAGACGTCCTGCATGAGACTGTCGCGTTCGCGTCGCGGGTCACGACCAAGCACATCGAGCTGCCCCTCGAATGGCGTCAAACCGAGAATCGCCTTGAGGGCTGTGGTCTTACCGGCGCCGTTCGGTCCCATTAGTCCGACGATTCGACCGCGTCCCACGGCGAAACTCGCGCCATCGAGTGCCACGGTGTGATTGCCATATCGCTTACGTAATTCTTTGGCTACGATGACTGAGTCAGTCATTTTTGTTTTCCTGTGGACATCAGCTCGTCCACCGTGAAGCCCAATCGCTCAATCGTGGCGCGAGTGCGCGGCCACTCGTCACGCAGGAATCGTCCGCGCTCATCTTTAAGCAGCGTCTCACGAGCACCGGCATTGACGAACATGCCGCGACCTCGACGCTTCTCGACGAGTTGTTCGTCGGCGAGCTCCTGGTAGGCCTTGAGGACGGTCAGAGGATTGATCCGGAACTCCGCCGCGACGTTACGAACGGAAGGCAGGGGGTCCCCCTCCTTCAATACGCCCTCGAGAATCATCGCCACGACGCGATCGCGGAGTTGGCGATAGATCGGGGCGTTATCGGTCCATTGCGGGTCCATTCACGTCGCTCCGAGAATCCGGTCGATTAAAGGGCGCCGGAAGCCTCGATCAGATTCCAGAAAAAACTGAAGGTCAGCGCAACGGCAATCGAGGCGGCCGCGACGGTCGGGGCCAAATCCGGGGATATCTGATTGATAGGGCATGTGCTCACGTTACTTTCTCCTGAACTATCCTTCTAGTGTTTTATATAACTACAACACCATAACGAAGTCGAGGGCTTCTGGATCGTCCTCTCTCCCGGGGGGCGATACCGTAGAATCCGCGCGCGAAAATAATCTTGTTTCCCCGGAGACTCTCGAGATGAAGCAGCCTTTGAATGTCGCCATCACCGGCGCCGCTGGCCAGATCGGCTACGCCCTCGCTTTCCGTGTCGCTTCGGGCGCCATGCTGGGCTCCGACCAACCGGTCAACCTGCACCTTCTCGAGATCACGCCGGCGCTACCCACCCTGCAGGGCGTCGTGATGGAGCTCAACGACTGCGCCTTCCCCACGCTCAACAAGGTGGTTGCCACCGACGATGCGCGGGTCGCCTTCAGGGACTGTCATGCCGCCTTGCTCGTGGGTGCTCGCCCGAGAGGCCCCGGCATGGAGCGCAAAGACCTGCTGCTCGCCAATGCGCAAATTTTCTCAGCCCAAGGCAAGGCCCTTAACGAAGTGGCCGCCCGCGACATCCGCGTGCTCGTGGTCGGTAATCCGGCCAATACGAACGCGTTGATCGCCATGAAGAACGCGCCGTCGCTCAAGCCGCAAAGCTTTACTGCAATGACTCGCCTCGATCACAACCGTGCCCTGTCGCAGTTGGCCGAAAAGACCGGCAGTCACGTGAACGACATCCAAAAAATGATCATCTGGGGAAATCACTCCGCGACCCAGTATCCCGACATCGACCACTGCTTCGTCAAAGGCCAGCCCGCCCGCAGCCTCGTCGATGCCGAATGGATCGAGAAAACCTTCATCCCCACCGTCCAGCAACGCGGCGCAGCCATCATCAAGGCACGCGGTGCCTCCTCGGCCGCCTCGGCCGGCTCTGCCGCCATCGATCACATCCGTGACTGGTTCCGCGGATCGGCTCAGGGTGACTGGGTGTCGATGGGCATCCCCTCCGACGGCAGCTACGGCATCCCCGAAGGCGTCATTTATTCGTACCCCGTCGTCTGTCGAGGGGGTCAGTACGACATCGTTCAAGGCCTCGCCATCGACGAATTCAGTCGTCAACGCATGGACGCCACTCACCAGGAACTGCTGGAAGAGCGCGACGGAGTCAAAGACCTCCTCGGTTGATCTCGGAGGTTCAGATCAGGCGGCGTGATGCCGCTCTTTAAAAAGGGATTGGGCATGCAGTAGTCTTCTATGTATGACCCACATCCTCATTGCCCTCGCCTTGCTGGCCCTCACGGGACTGGCCCTGACGCTCAAGGGCGGCGTCATTGCGATCCTTTTCGTCACGGCCTTGCTCTATCTCGCATATAAGAGACTGAGCTTGCTCAGCTACACCGTCACCTTCGGTGTGCTGCTCGTCGCATACTCAGCGATCGGTGAACCTGCAGGGCTTTGGAAAGGATTTCTTTGGTTGTTGTTTGTGGGTCTCGTACTGCTCAACATCGCGCCTCTGCGTCAAAAGTGGGTGACGCGTCCGTTTATGAAGATCTACCGGCGAATGCTGCCGGCGATGTCGTCCACCGAACGCGAAGCGCTCGAAGCCGGTACGGTCTGGTGGGACGGCGAACTCTTCACAGGCAAACCGAACTGGTCGAAGTTGCTCGGCGCGAAGGCTCCGAAGCTCACCACGGAAGAACAGGTATTCCTCGACGGCCCGTGCGAGGAGCTCTGTCGCATGATCGACGACTTCGACATCACACATCGTCGCGGTGACATGCCGCCCGAAGTGTGGGACTTCCTTAAGCGAAACGGCTTTTTCGCGATGATCATCGCGAAGAAATATGGCGGCCTAGAGTTCTCCGCCTATGCGCACTCCTGCGTTCTCGCCAAACTTTCGAGTCGTAGTGCGGTCGTATCATCGACGGTTGCCGTACCAAACTCTCTCGGTCCGGGCGAACTCCTTCAGCACTACGGCACCGATGAGCAAAAAAACTATTACTTGCCGCGGCTCGCAAGCGGCGAAGATATCCCCTGTTTTGCACTGACGGGACCGCGTGCGGGTTCCGATGCCGCCTCGCTCCCAGACTCAGGCGTCGTATGCCGAGGGATGTGGCAGGGCCGTGAAATCATTGGTCTGAGACTCAATTTTTCAAAGCGTTACATCACGCTCGCACCCGTCGCCACGGTGGTCGGCTTGGCCTTCCGAATGTTTGATCCCGAACGTCTGCTTGGAAATACGACGGATATCGGCATCACCTGTGCGCTTATTCCGCGAGAAACCCTGGGCATCAGCATCGGACGTCGTCACTTCCCGCTCAATGTACCTTTCCAGAACGGCCCCATCAAAGGCACGGATGTGTTCGTTCCACTCGACTACATCATCGGCGGTCCGAAGATGGCGGGCCAAGGCTGGCGGATGCTCGTCGAGCAACTTTCCGTCGGGCGCTGTATTTCGCTGCCCTCAAGTGGCACCGGTGGCGGCAAGGCGGCCGTCTTCGCAACCGGTGCGTACGCACGCATTCGTCGGCAATTCAACATGCCCGTCGGCAAGTTTGAAGGTGTCGAGAGCGTGCTCGCCAAGATGGTGGGGCTCACCTACACCATGGACGCAGCGCGTTCGGTAACGGCGGGCGCCATCGACGGCGGCGAGCGCCCATCCGTGCCGTCGGCGATGCTGAAGTATCACGTGACTGAAATGGGCCGACAGATCGCCAACGACGCCATGGACATTCATGGCGGCAAGGGGATCTGCCTCGGCCCTCGCAATTACCTCGGTCGCGGCTATCAGGTCGTGCCCGTTGCCATCACGGTCGAGGGCGCAAATATCCTGACTCGCAGCCTCATCATATTCGGTCAAGGCGCGATCCGCTGTCATCCGTTTGTGCTCAAAGAAATGGAAGCTGCCCGCAACCCTAACCGCGCCCAGGGTGTCAAAGATTTCGATAGTGCCTTGTTTGGACATGTCGGATTCACCTTGAGCAACGCGGTACGCTCCCTCGTGATGGCCATGACGAACGCTCGCTTCACTGCAGTGCCCGTCGAGGGCTCCGTCGCGCGTTACTACCAACATATCGTGCGATTTTCAGCGAGCTTCGCTTTCGCCGTGGATGTGGCGATGTTGAGCCTCGGTGGTTACCTCAAAAAGAAGGAAAACTTGTCTGCGAGACTGGGTGATGTACTTTCCTGCATGTATCTCGCCTCGATGGTTCTCAAGCATTACGAGAATCAGGGTCGTCGCCCCGAGGATTTTCCGCTCGTGGAGTGGGCCTGTCGCAACCTCCTTTATAAGGCTCAAGAGCAGTTGCACGGGTTCCTTCGCAACTTCCCAAACCGCTTCCTGGCAGGGGTGATGCGCCTGATGATTTTCCCAAGAGGTCTGCAGTACTCCGCGCCTGATGACCGACTCGGTCGCAAACTCTCCGAGCTCGTACTCGGACCTACCGATGTGCGAGACCGCCTCTGCTACCCGGTCTACCGCCGTATCGAACCCGGTAATGCGCTCGGCTTGCTGCAAGAGGTCTTAGAGATGGCCGAACGCGCCGAAGCCCTCGAGAAGCGACTGCGTGTCGAGGGTGTCAAAACAGGGCGCATCACCGCACTCGATCTGCCGGGTCAAATCGACGAGGGTGAGAGCACTGGACTACTCTCGACTGAAGAGGCAGCGTGGCTGAGAGCCTACGATCGCAAGGTCATGGAGCTCATCAACGTTGATGACTTCGCGCCTCATGAGCTCGGCACTCACGGCAAGCCGCGCCCCCGCATCGATTTGGCGACTCAGGAACAAGCCGAACTGTTCGTGTGAGCGCGGACGGCGATCGCGCGATCCTCCATGTCGATATGGATGCGTTCTACGCGTCCGTCGAGCAACGCGATCATCCGGAGCTTCGCGGCAAGCCGCTCATCGTCGGTGGCGTGAGCGGACGCGGCGTCGTCGCTGCGGCGAGTTATGAGGTGCGCAGGTTCGGGGTGCGTTCAGCCATGCCGATTCGGCGGGCGTTGGCGCTGTGTCCCGAAGCCGTGTGTGTGCGTCCACGCATGGCCCGATACGCCGAAGTATCCGCTCAGGTGTTCTCGGTGTTTCACGAATTCACGCCCCTCGTGGAGGGGCTCTCGCTGGACGAGGCTTATCTCGACGTCACCGGCAGTCGCACACTCAAGGGTGATGCCTTACACATCGCGCGGGATGTTAAACGACGTGTCCTCGAGATCACCTCACTCACCGCGTCGGTCGGCGTCGCCTCGAACAAACTCGTCGCCAAAATCGCCTCCGATCTACACAAGCCCGACGGCCTGACGGTCGTCCCGAAGGAACGAATCCACGAGATTCTCGATCCGCTCCCCGTTAATCGCTTGCCCGGGCTCGGACGCAAGCTCGGTGACCGCGTCTTCGCATCTGGACTCTCGACGCTCGGCGCGCTGAGACGAGCGGAGGACGAGAAACTCCGATCCTTGTTCGGAAGACATTGGCAAAGTTGGCGCGATCGCGCCTCAGGGCTCGACGATCGGGAGGTCGAACCCGATCACGACGAAAAGTCGGTCAGCAACGAGTGCACGTTCAGCGAAGACTTGCGCGATGTCGGTCTGATGAAAACCGAGCTGTCCGCACTTGCCGACAAGGTGGCCGCGCGACTACGGGCTAAAGATTTGAAGGCCTCATGCATCGGCATCAAGGTGCGATTGCATGACTTCACGACACTGACCCGCCAGTGCACGCTGATCACTCCAAGCTTCGAGAGTCGCGTGATCTCGGGGCGCGCACTGGCTCTTTTCGAGGCATGGCTGACGACGCAGCCGCGACCCCGCATTCGACTGCTCGGCGTCTCAAGCTCGGATTTCGATGGCAAGGTCCAGACGGATCTTTTCGCGGAACCCACGCGTCAGCAAAACGAGAAACTCGATGCAACCCTCGATGCGATTCGTGGAAAATTCGGCGGCACGGCCGTATCTCGGGCGAGCATTCTCAAGCGACGTCGGTAAGCGGCCCAGACGAACGATGTCGAGTCGGGATGAGTCCGAGTGCCATCCCGATCACTACACCGAAGAGGTGGACGTCAGTCACCACTGAGGTCTCGCGGCCGGAAAACGGCATCGGCCCGACCGTATTTTCATACACAATCTTTCCGAGACCGAACATCGCGACGCCCCACGCCACTCGATCATGACGATCGACGATGAGGCGAACGACCGATGCGGCGGCCAAGGCATGCAACAGCCCTGACAATCCGACGTACCACTCGAGGTTACCCAGCCAGATCAGTCCTGCATCAATGAATAGAATTCCAATGATGGCGTGAACTCCATGGCGAGCAAGCGTAAAGACGCGACCAAACAGCGCGGCGAGCAAGATCAGCACGACGGCGTTAAGCATCGCGTGGAAGAGATTGAGATGAACAACATGTGCCGTGATGACCCGCCACCATTCACCGTGCTTCACGCCTGAGCGGGTCCACTGGAGAGTGTCGCGTGTGACATCTCCGGAGATCGCAAGAGCGACGATCAAGCTCGCCAAGATGATTGACATGATCAGAGCGCGATCAAAGAATACTTTTTGCGGCGTCATGGGACGAGCCGTGACGTAGTCCAAGAGGGCTGGACAATCGCCCCGGATCCGATCACTGCAGCAGCGGCTACTCCGGGTGTGGGTAACGCCATCGACCAAACACCGGCTTCCCATCCGGGCCTCTGCGGAAGGGGTGTACGACGAAAATCCGTCTCGATGCCGACTTCGATCTCACGAGCGACCCAGGAAAAACCGCTTCCCGCTGCCTTGAGGACCGCCTCTTTACGCGTCCAACATCGCAGGAATGCCGTATCGCTCTTTTCCTGGTCGGACGAGCTGAGCGCGGACAGCGCCGTGCGCTCGGCGCTCGAGAGCACTCGCGTCGCAAGACGCGCAGCGCTGGGCACCTGAGTTCGAGTTTCAACATCAACACCGATTTCTCGACCGCTCGTAACCCCACACAACCAGGCGTCGCCACCGTGGCTGAGATTGAAGTGAAGACGGTGAAACTCCAGTGAGTCAGCAAGCCTAGGTTTCCCATGCTCGCCACGCACAAGTTCAATCTCGGCCGGATCCATTCGGAGGTGAGCACTCAATAGGCGTCGTAGCAACACGCAGGACGTGAGATAGGCGATACGACTCGGCTCGGCGGACATCCATCTTGCCCGCTCCCGTTCATCGGAGCTCAAAATGATGTCAGCCGTACTGGACAGAGCGTCTTCAAAATCACTGAGCTGTGCGAACCAGAACGTCACACCCGCGACACGGGATGACAGAGTGCCTGACTGAAGGTTAAAGATAGACTGCGGCTGCCAAGGTCCGTGCACGATGGCCGGGACTATGCCCGTCGGGGTCCCGACCGTGCAATACTTCGGAAAAACGGGGGACTTCCGTCGACTTCGGCGGGATAATTCATCATGTCTTTCATTCTCGACGCGCTGCGAAAATCAGAGAATTCGAGACTGCGGCAGGGCCATCCGGCCGTTTTCTCACACCGGATCGTGGCAGAGCAGCCACGGTTGCCCGTCTGGGCCGTCGTGCTGATCGCACTTCTGGCGATCAACCTGTTGATCGCAGCCCTCCTACTGTTAAGAACGCCATCGGCTGACACCGAAGTAGCGATCGCGCCCTCACCCGCGACGAGTACGCCGACCCCCCTCGAGGCTTCGATACCCGAGTTGCCGCAGACACGCCCGTCTAAAACCTCGATGACACCTGTTGCGATCGACTCCGTCACACCACCCAAATCAGACAGTCTGATCACGCGTGACGATCTTCTCGCGCGCGGCACCAGTCTGCCGCCTGTCGATTTGAACATGCATGTCTACGACGCCAATCCCTCAATGCGCTTCGTACTCCTGAACGGTCAACGACTCAGGGAAGGCGAATCGTCTAAAGAAGGCCTTGTCTTGGAGCGTATTACTCCTGAAGGAGTCGTTCTGAGATTTGGTAGCAACGGCTTCGCCGTTAATCTTCAATGAAAAATGAGCTCGTCGAACTCGACGGATTGCAGCTCGCGAACCTGCTACGCGCCGGAATCTACCGTTTGTTCGAGAAAACGGATCATATCAACAAGATCAATGTATTCCCGGTACCCGACGGCGATACGGGAACCAATATGTCGCTGACCTTATCCGCGGTGCTTGCTTCGCTTAATCGGTCTCCGGAGCCTCACGCTGGGAGCATGTTGGTTCGTGCTGCCGATGCGGCGCTCGATGGCGCGCGCGGCAACTCAGGAGCGATCCTCGCGCAGTTCCTACTTGGACTTGGCGATGGTGCAGGTCACCTCGCCCGTCTCAGTATCGGAGAGTTCGTGCTCGCCTTGCGAAAGGGTGCCAGCTACGCCAAAGAAGCCCTATCGCAACCGCGCGAGGGCACGATTCTTACTGTGTTAAGAGAGTTCGCTGATGCGGCCGAAGCGCAGGCTGCTCGTTCACCTGATTTTCATAGCTTGTTCACCCACTCCCTCACACGAGTGAACGAAGCGCTCGAAGCCACACGTAATCAGCTCGAGGAACTGCGCGCAGCGAATGTCGTCGATGCCGGTGCACTCGGCTTCGTCGAGGTACTCGAGGGTATGCGCCGATTCCTCGACACAGGCGAGCTTGGTACCGTCGTCGCGCCCCTGCACGTCGGAGATGAGCTCATGGCCGGTTCAGCAGCGCCATCGATCGATCAAGATTATCGATACTGTACCGAGTGCCTCGTCACCGCCAAGACGGGCGAAGACATCGACCTGAGGCTCCTGCGTGAGACGCTCTCGGCCTCCGGCGCAAGCCTCGTGGTGAGCGGGAGCAAGCGGAAAGCCAAGATCCATGTTCACGTCGACGATCCGGAAAGCATCTTTCGGATCGCCGAGGGGTTTGGCGAGCTCAGCGGCCAAAAGGCTGATGACATGCGTATGCAGCAAAGCGCTGCACATCATCGCCGTACCCAACGCGTAGCCGTCGTCGTCGACTCGGGTGCAGACGTGCCGGAAGAGTTCGTCGAACGCCTTGGCATCCATATCGTTCCAGTGCGTATCCATTTCGCCACGCACTCTTATCTCGACAAGGTCAGCATGACGCCGGCCGAGTTCTATCGCGAACTCGTCACCAATCCGGAACATCCCAAAACGTCACAACCGCCGCCGGGTGATTTTCGTCGAATGTTCGAGTTCCTCGCTTCGCATTACGACGCCGTTGTTTCAGTCAATCTCACTTCTCGTCACAGCGGAACGTGGGATGCAGCCACCAAGGCCGCGCAGCGTGTCGCCACCGAAGGGAAGCCTGTCTCGGCGCTCGACAGTAGAAATGCCTCGGTCGGCCAAGGCCTCGTCGCGATTGCAGCGGCTGAAGCTGCCTCCAAAGGTGTCGACGCGCCAGCTGTTGTCGTCGTAGCTCAAACAGCGATGGACAACACACAAACATTCGCCCTTCTCGGAAGTATCGATTTCGCCGTTCGCGGCGGACGTGTTCCAGCCATCGTCGGCAAAGTGGCTCGGCTGTTAGGACTCAATGTGATTTTGCGTACCTGGCCTGACGGTCGCATCAGCGCAGGGGGTGGGCTGTTCGGACCATTGAAGTTACGCAGTCGCTTCGCACGATTCGTGGTGCGCCGTTACCGCGTCGACCCCGCGAAAGAAACCGTGCGTATCCTGGTGGGTCATGGCGATCGCCAAGAGGAAGGTCGGTTACTAGCCGACGAGCTGATCGCCAAGTATCCGAAGGGCAGCGTCGAGTTTTGCGCTTTGACCGACATGGGCCCTGCGATCGGCGTCCACGGCGGCCCCGGCACTCTGATCGTCGGGCTACACCGAATGCCGAAGGATTGACCGACGGATCAGCGCTCAACCGAGCGCTGCGATGACCTCAGGCGGCGCCTGGACGAGCTCCACGAGCACTCCCTCTCCCGTAATGGGATACTCCTCGCTCGATTTCGGGTGGAGGAAACAAATGTCGTAACCTGCCGCCCCTTTTCGCATGCCCCCTGGAGCGAAACGCACGCCTTGAGCCGTCAACCATTCGACGGCCTTCGGTAAGTCGTCGATCCAGAGGCCGATGTGGTTGAGCGGCGTCGTATGCACCGCTGGTTTTTTCTGAGGGTCGAGCGGCTGCATCAGGTCAACTTCGACACGCGTCGCACCATGCCCTATGACACAGATATCTTCGTCCACGTTCTCACGCTCGCTGACGAAGTTTCCGGTGACCTCGAGCCCCAGCATGTCGACCCACAACGTACGCAGACGCTGCTTGTCTGGTCCACCGATGGCCACTTGCTGAATGCCGAGAACTCGGAAGGGACGTTTCAATGAATTCGCCATACTGAACCTTGCCCTGTCCGCTCACTGAAACTTGATGATGACCTGATCGACCGCGAGGCTATCACCTTTCTTCGCGAGAACCTCAGAGACGACGCAGTCCTGCGTCGCGAACAGGATGTTCTCCATTTTCATGGCTTCGATCGCCGCAAGACGCTCACCGGCCCGCACTGTTTGACCCGGCTGAACCGAAACGTCCACCAGCAGGCCAGGCATGGGCGAAAGCAACACTTTCGAAAGATCGGGCGGCGCCTTGAACGGCATCAAGGCTTCGAGCTGCGCATGGCGCGGAGTGAAGACCTTGGCGAACAAACTCGTGCCGTTATGGGAAATTCGGTATCCGAGACCAATACGCTCGATCTGAGCGCAGAACGGCTTGCCATCGAAGTAGCCGTGAACCGCAATATCGCGCAAGTTATCCTCGAACGACACCTCATGGGTGCGGCCGGCGATGCTCACATTGAGCATCGAACCAACCGGGTGCACGTTGACCGGAATTTCATCACGTCCGCCTGCCTCATCGCGCAGCACGATGATGAAATCTTCTCGGATGCGCACTTCCCGATGACGAAGCTGTCCGGTCATGCGCGTGGCGCGCTCACGCGTGCGCCGATGTGAAACGGCGGCCAGTGACAGCAGGAACTCGGGCTCATCATGCGGTACGGCCGATGAGGAGAACCCCTTTGGGTATTGCTCGGCAATAAATCCGGTATTGAAATCGCCTGCAATGAAACGAGGATGTGCCAGCAGTGCCGCCTGAAACGGGACATTGCTGGAAATTCCGCGGATGACAAACCCATTGAGCGCTTCGCGCATCTTCGCGATCGCCTCGTGACGATCGGCGCCGTAGGTAATGAGCTTGGCGATCATCGAGTCGTAGTACATCGGGATTTCGCCGCCCTCGTACACGCCCGTGTCGACGCGAACACCGCCCTCTGCAGGCACCGGGTGTGCCGCCTCCATATTTTGAAGGGGGGGTCGATACTTCACGAGCCCGCCGGTCGATGGCAGGAAATTACGGAACGGGTCTTCAGCGTTGATTCGGCATTCGATGGCCCAGCCCTGACGTCGAATCTCTTTTTGCGAAAAACCGAGCTTCTCGCCTGCCGCGACACGAATCATTTGTTCGACGAGATCGAGGCCGGTGATGCACTCCGTGACCGGGTGTTCCACCTGAAGCCGCGTGTTCATCTCGAGAAAATAAAAACTACGGTCTTTACCGACGACGAACTCGACCGTGCCCGCGCTTTGATACTTGACTGCCTTGGCGAGCGCGACTGCCTGTTCACCCATAGCCTTACGAGTCTTGTCGTCGAGGAAGGGGCTCGGCGCCTCTTCGATTACCTTTTGATGGCGACGCTGAATCGAGCACTCGCGCTCCCAGAGATACACGCAATTGCCGTGACCATCGCCGAGAACCTGAATCTCGATATGACGCGGCTCTTCGACGAATTTTTCGATGAAGACGCGATCGTCGCCGAAACTGTTACGAGCTTCATTACGGCAAGAGTTGAACCCTTCGAAGGCGTCTTTGTCGTTCCATGCGACACGAAGACCCTTACCGCCGCCGCCCGCGCTCGCCTTGATCATCACCGGATAACCGATGCTCTTTGCAATCTCGACGGCCTTCTCCGCCAACTCAATCGGGTTATTCCATCCGGGAATGGTGTTGACCTTGGCTCTGGCCGCAAGCTCTTTCGAGGCGATCTTGTCGCCCATCGCAGCGATGGAGGCGTGTTTCGGTCCGATGAAAATGATGCCTTCTTCCTCGACCCGACGAGAGAACTCAGCGTTCTCAGACAAAAACCCGTACCCCGGGTGAACCGCCTCGGCACCCGTCTGCTTGCAGGCCGCGATGATGCGGTCGGCGACGAGGTAAGACTCGCGCGAAGGCGCTGGACCGATCAGCACCGCCTCATCCGCGAGTTCGACATGACGTGCGACCTTGTCGGCTTCGGAATACACCGCTACGGTCTTGATGCCCATGCGGCGAGCCGTCTTGATGACGCGGCAGGCAATTTCGCCACGATTGGCAATGAGTATCTTCTTGAACATGTTCGACTCCCTGCGCGCGATCAAAGCGGAATGTTGCCATGCTTGCGCCACGGTTCTTCTATTTTCTTATCGCGCAAGACTGTGAGCGCACGGCAAACGCGTCGTCGTGTGCCATGCGGCATGATCACGTCGTCGATGTAGCCGCGGGCTCCCGCGATGAACGGATTCGCAAACTTTTCGCGATACTCGGCCTCGCGCGCCGCGAGCTTTACCGGATCGGACTTTTCCTCACGGAAAATGATCTCGACCGCACCTTTGGCGCCCATTACGGCGATTTCGGCATTCGGCCAAGCGAAGTTGATGTCGCCGCGCAGATGCTTCGAGGCCATGACGTCGTAAGCGCCGCCATATGCCTTGCGAGTGATTACGGTGACTTTGGGTACCGTGCACTCGGCATAGGCGTAGAGCAGCTTTGCACCGTGCTTGATGATGCCGCCATATTCCTGCGCGGTACCCGGCATAAAACCTGGTACATCGACGAAAGTGACGACTGCGATATTAAAGGCGTCACAGAAACGTACGAATCGTGCAGCCTTGATACTGCTCTTGATATCGAGACAGCCGGCGAGCACCAGCGGTTGGTTGGCGACGATGCCGACCACCTGACCATCCATGCGGCCGAAACCGATTATGATGTTCTTCGCATACTCAGGTTGCAGCTCAAAGAACTCGCCGTCGTCGACGATCTTGGCAATCAACTCCTTCATGTCATAAGGCTTATTCGGGTTATCGGGCACCAGCGTATCGAGCGAATAGTCGTCGCGATCCGGCGGATCGAAGGCTTCTCGCGTCGGTGGTTTTTCGCGATTGTTGGCCGGCAAATAATTGAAGAAGCGCCGTAACATCAAGATGGCCTCGACGTCGTTGTCGAACGCGAGGTCCGCGACGCCGCTGCGCGTGGTATGGGTGATCGCGCCACCCAGGTCTTCGGCGGTCACCTCCTCGTGCGTGACGGTTTTCACGACATCAGGCCCCGTGACGAACATGTACGAGCTGTCCTTCACCATGAAGATGAAGTCGGTGAGTGCGGGGCTGTATACCGCGCCGCCCGCCGATGGACCCATGATCAGACTGATCTGCGGCACTACGCCGGATGCCGTGACGTTGCGCTGAAAGACTTCAGCATACCCACCGAGCGACGCGACACCTTCCTGAATTCGAGCGCCGCCGGAATCGTTGATGCCGATGACGGGTGCGCCGACCTTCATGGCGGTGTCGAGCACCTTACAGATCTTTTGAGCGTGCGCTTCGGAGAGCGAGCCGCCGAACACCGTAAAGTCCTGGCTGAACACAAATACCAGTCGACCATTGATGAAGCCGCAACCCGTCACGACACCATCGCCTGGAATTTTTTGGTCCTGCATGCCGAAATCGGCGCAGCGATGCTCGACGAACATATCCCACTCTTCGAAAGTCCCGTCGTCCAGCAACAGTTCGACGCGCTCCCTCGCGGTGAGCTTGCCCTTGGCATGCTGTGCGGCGACGCGTTTCGGGCCGCCACCCTGCCGGGCCTGGGCGCGCTTCTGTTCGAGCAGGTGAATGATGTCGTGCATGGGCTATCCCTATATTGAATTCTTGTGGTGTCAGTGTGCTTCGAAAAGGTCAAGAAGTCTGCGTGCAGCCGATGACGGCGCAACCCTCGCGTGGATCACATCTTCAGTCGTTTTCGGTAACGCGGCGCGGACCGCAGCGCTATCTCGGAAGTCGGCCGCAAGTCGCGCATGGACCTCATCCCACATCCAGGTGAGGGCTTGCTGACGACGGCGCTCGGCAAACTCGCCGCTGTGGTCACGCATGGTTCGAAAATCGGTGACGTGTGACCAGAAGGCCTCGAGCCCTTCACCCTTGAGTGCACTGCCCTGCATCACCCGCACATGCCAACGCAGCTCGTCGTGTGAGCCAGGCGCTCCCGTAAAGCGCAACACTCGCAGTGCAGAGGTGAACTGAGCCTCAGCACGCGTTGCCGCATCGGGGTCAAGATCGGCTTTGTTGATCACGATGAGATCGGCAAGCTCCATGATGCCTTTCTTCATCGCTTGCAGATCGTCCCCTGCGTTGGGCAGCTGCAGCAAGACGAACATATCCGTCATGCCAGCGACGGTGGTTTCGGATTGACCGACACCCACCGTCTCGACGATCACGACGTCGTAGCCGGCCGCTTCACAGACCAGAACAGCCTCACGGGTTTTTTCCGTCACCCCACCGAGGGTGCCTGACGAAGGGCTCGGACGGATGTAGGCATTCTGCTGCATCGAAAGTCTCTCCATCCGCGTCTTATCGCCGAGTATGGATCCTCCCGACACCCCAGAAGACGGGTCGACGGCAAGAACGGCCACTTTGTGTCCGCGCGCCAGGAGAAACATGCCGAGCGCCTCGATGAACGTCGACTTGCCGACTCCGGGCACACCCGAGATACCAAGTCTCAGCGCCTGACCCGAATGGGGCAACAACGCATCAAGAACAGCATCGGCACGACAACGATGATCGGCTCTCGTCGACTCGAGCAGCGTAATCGCCTTGGCGAGCGCACGGCGATCGCCACTGCGAATGCCGTCGATCAATCGAATATCGTCTTGATCAAGCCCCATTACTGGCGCGCTTGATATGGTTGAGCACGTTACGTGCACTCTCGGGGATCGGCGTACCGGGGCCGTAGATGCCCTTCACGCCGGCCTCGCGCAGGAACGCATAGTCCTGCTGCGGTACGACTCCGCCTACGAACACGATGATCTCGGGCGAACCTTGTTCGCGCAGAGCGCGAATGATCTCGGGTACCAATGTTTTGTGTCCCGCAGCGAGCGTACTCACCCCCACCGCATGGACATCGTTTTCGATGGCCTGACGCGCACACTCTTCCGGCGTCTGAAACAAAGGTCCGACATCAACGTCGAAGCCAAGATCGGCGAACGCGCTCGCCACGATCTTCGCTCCACGATCATGCCCATCCTGTCCGAGCTTCGCGATCATGACGCGTGGACGTCGGCCATGGCTTTCAGCGAAGGCTGCGATATCGGCCTGCAACTTCGTCCAATCCTCACGCGATTCATAGGCTCCTGCGTACACGCCACTGACCTCCTGGGAATTGGCTCGATGTCGGCCCCAAGCCTGCTCAAGCGCATCGCTCACCTCACCTACCGTCGCGCGAAGGCGCATCGCCTCGATTGCGAGGACGAGCAAATTCCCTTGACCAGACTTGGCGGCAGCGGTGAGTGCAGCGAGTGACGCGGATACTTTTTTTCCATCGCGCGAGGCTCGCACTTTCTGGAGTCGGGCAATCTGATTTTCGCGGACGGCGACATTGTCGACCTCGAGAATCTCGACTGGGTCTTCTTTATCGAGCCGAAATTTATTGACGCCGATGATGACATCACGCCCGGAATCGATACGCGCCTGCTTCTCGGCAGCACTCGCTTCAATACGCAACTTCGCCCAACCACTTTCGACAGCGCGGGTCATACCGCCGAGGGCATCCACCTCTTCGATGATCGACCACGCCTTATCGGCCATGTCCTGCGTGAGTCGCTCCATCATGTAGCTGCCTGCCCAGGGATCAACCACATGAGTAATCTGAGATTCTTCTTGCAGGATGAGCTGGGTGTTACGCGCGATGCGCGCGCTGAACTCGGTCGGAAGCGCGATCGCCTCATCGAAAGAGTTGGTGTGAAGGCTCTGCGTTCCGCCGAAAACCGCCGCCATTGCCTCGATGGTGGTCCGCACGATGTTGTTGTACGGATCCTGCTCCGTGAGACTCCAACCTGAAGTTTGACAATGCGTACGCAACATCAGGCTTTTTGGATTCTTTGCACCGAAGCCGCTCATGATGCGCCACCACAGCAAGCGAGCCGCGCGCATCTTGGCGATCTCGAGGTAGAAGTTCATGCCGATCGCCCAGAAGAAGCTGAGGCGGCCCGCGAATTCGTCGACGTCGAGACCTTGGGCAAGCGCAGTCTTTACGTATTCCTTACCGTCCGCCAGCGTGAAGGCGAGCTCGAGCGCCTGATTCGCGCCGGCCTCCTGCATGTGATAACCGGAGATCGAAATCGAGTTGAACTTCGGCATATTCCGCGCCGTGTGCTCGATGATGTCGCCGACGATGCGCATCGACGGCTCGGGCGGATAAATGTAGGTATTACGGACCATGAACTCTTTGAGGATGTCGTTCTGTATGGTCCCGGAGAGTTTGTCGGGTTTGACGCCCTGCTCCTCTGCGGCGATCACATAGGCCGCGAGTACCGGAAGCACCGCGCCGTTCATCGTCATCGATACCGACACCTTGTCGAGCGGAATACCGTCGAACAAGATCTTCATATCCTCAACGGAATCGATCGCTACGCCGGCCTTACCAACATCGCCTGTCACACGAGGATGGTCGCTGTCGTAGCCGCGATGCGTGGCGAGGTCGAAGGCGACCGACACGCCCTGCCCACCCGCCGCCAACGACTTACGGTAGAAGGCGTTCGAGGCTTCCGCCGTTGAGAACCCGGCGTACTGACGGATGGTCCACGGACGCACGGCGTACATGGTCGGCTGCGGACCACGTAGGAACGGGGCAAACCCCGGCAGGGTGTCGGCGTAGGTCAGCCCCTCGAGGTCGGCCGCGGTATACAGCGGTTTGACCTCGAGACCCTCGGGGGTCTTCCAGACCAACTTGGAGAGATCGCCACCGGGGGCCACCTTTGCAGCCGCTTTCTCCCATGCCGGGAGAGCTCCGGAGTCGAGGATGTCGTCTTTGGCCATGAGCGCGGGCATTCCCTGCCAAAAACGTCAGTCTAGCAAGGGGTTACTCCTCGGGGGAAAGACCTCCGACTTGAACCGCGGAGGGGGCTGCCCGAACCCCGAATTCGTCCCCCGTCAGCTCAGGGCGCGGGGGTCGAGCCGGCGATCAGGGCCTTCCAGGCCGGGTAGTCCCCATCGAGGTGCTTCAGGTTGGTGTAGCCCGCTGCGCGCAGGGCCTCGATAGCCGCTGAGGCGCGCCGACCGGAGCCACAATACAGGACAATTTCCGCGTCTTTGGCCGCCGGGACAGCCGTTGCAGGGCTCGCCATGACAACCGTATGGGCCACATTGAGCGCCCCCTCGACATGGCCCGCGGCGAATTCGTCGGCCCGTCGAACGTCGAGCACGACCGGCCGGCTTTCGCCCTGGGTCAGTCTGGCGCGAAGTTCGGCGACTGGAACGGCGGGCACCGAGGCGAGGATTTCAGCCGTTCTTTCGGCTGTGGGCAGCGCGGGGGTCGCCGCCGCAGGGGCGGCCGCGGCGGGTTTCGCCGTCTGCGGCACCTTCACGAGCTTGCTCACGTCGTAGCCCATGTCCGCTACCTTTTTTACGAGCTCCGCGTATCGGGCATCGTCCATCGTCGGGGTACGGGCCATGATCCAGACGTAGTCGCGCGCACTGCGGGCGATGATGGTTTCGGTGTAATTGGCATCGACGTGGGAGATGACGTATTCCGCCTTGATCGGCCAGACGAACTGCATTCCCCAGATCGCGTTATTGGTACCCGGGATCACGAATCCCTTGGGCTCCATTTGTTTGGCGGGCCCATCGAATGCACCCTTGTTGAAAGTAAAAGTGGTTTTGATGGTGCCGTCGGGCGCGAGCTCATAGCTTTCGATCGCGTTGTAAATGTCTTTCTCGATGAAGGTGGGGATCACCCCGATGACGTACCAAGGCCCCATGAAACGCGGAAGATCGACCGATGCCACCACCGGAACGGTCACCTTTTGAGGCGATACGCCGCAGGCAGACAACAGCGCGGCCGTCAGGGCTACGGCGAGCACTCTTGCTCGCCGATTGGCAATGCGATGGATCATGGTCAGTCTCCTAAATTCTTTGGCTAGACATTATTCCGCGATAAACCAGCGGCCGTCGACTCGCTCGAGCACATAACGGTCGTAAGGCAGTCCCTGCCCCTCGACATCGTAAACCGCGCGACGGCCCCCTTCCTCAAAGATCGGGGTCGTCCGTCGGACGATACGCAATGCAGCGATCAGCAACTCACGCGTGGCGATGCTCCGGTTGCACGCGGCGACCAGTGCATCGAACGTTCGACCCGATAATGTGCGCCGTAGTTCCGGACTGAGAAAATCCCGGTAGTAACGGTCGCATCGACCCTCGACCAGCGTTTTCTCCGCCTGCTCGAGCAAGGAGAGAATCTCAGGCGTGTTTCGCCCCGGGGCCGAAGCGGCTGCCGGAGGCATGGTCGCTCCCGACTTGTCTGAGCTCGAACTGCTGCCCGATCCCGCACCACTCCCTGCGCTCGAGACGGCGGCGGGGGGTCGCCTGCCTGCGATGAGATCGTCGATCTGCGCCTCAAGTTCGAGGGGGATGGCAGCTTTCCACTCTTTGCCGTAGGGCACGAGGGTCACAAGCTCTACGACTTCGACCCGACCACGATCTCGTGGCTGCCGACCCTTCAAGACGACATGCACGAACTTACCGTCGCGCACGGCAGTCAGCCCATCGAGCTTGTCGTAGGTACGCATTTGAAGGTTTAGCCGGCGCGCAATCGTCCGAAAGAGATTGACGCTGGTCAGGCGCTCGATATCGCCCATGAGCATGGCATCACCGAACAGCCGCGTACGAATCCCGGATTCGCCTCGAGCGGCTTCCTCACGTAATCGTTGTACGACCATGATGCGAAGACGATCGAGCTCGGCGGGATGAACGGCGAATGTGACGGCCTGCGCATCACCCGAGGAGATCGCCGCAAGCAACTCTGCGGCTGCGCGCTCTTGTGATCCGCTGACACTTTCAGCCGATACCGGGACGACGGAAGTCATCAGTACCGCAATCATGAGAAGCGATTTGATGATGCTCAAGTGCATTACTTTGATTCTCGAGGCTCTTTGGCATCGTTGAGTACCGCCGTTCGATCATGTCGACGGCCGAGCAACCAGCCGTTTACGGCCCAACCTGCAGCAAGGGCGGCACCGACAAACGCCGCACCTGCCGGCGACGCGGAGACCGCATCAAGCGCAGTCTTGGCTTGCGCGCCAACATAGTCGGCGGCGCGATAAACCGGAACGTCGATGAAACTCTTCGCTTTATACTTGGACTCTTTGTCCATGGCGCCCCAAAGCATCTCTCGCCCTGGACGAACGAAGGCGTACTCACCCCAACGACGCAAAATCAGCAACGCGGCAACCATGCCGAACATGTTGAGCATCGATAGCATCATGAATCCAAAGATCATTAATACGGGGACAAAAGTCAGTAACGTCCTGACCCCGAGTTTCGAGGCAATGCGCCCGGTAAGAAAAACTTGCGACAGAATAGTCATCGCTTGAACGATGAAATCGATATTCGCGAAAACCTCGGTACGGCGTGTCGTATCGGAAAAGGTTTCGCTGACGATACGGAGTTGCTCGAAGTAAACGAACGTGTTCACGGCAGACAGGAAGACGACAAACAACGCGATTCCGAGCAGGTAGGGCGAGCGCAGCACGATAAAAATTCCGGCGAAAGGATTTCCACCGAGACCCTCGTCATCGCGCGCCCCGGGGGTACTGAGCGGCGCTCCGGATGGCGGTTGGCGATTCCAGATCTTGATCAGAATCCGTTGGCAAAAAATTGCGCCCAGAAAACCGACTGTGCCGAGATACAGCACGCCGGAGTTGCCGATGGTGTCGACCGTGAGACGGGCCGTCAGCGGTCCGACTAACGCACCGAGCGTACCGCCGGCTGCAATGAATCCGAAGAGTCGCTTGGCCTGCTCACTATCGAACATCTCGAGGAGGAAGCTCCAGAAAACCGAGACCAGCATCAGGTTGATGACGCTGACCCAGACATAAAAAAATGTGCCTACGCGAAGATTGCTCCCGTCGACTTGAATGGAGGAACCGATGATGGCGAGGATGATCGCTACGGAGCCGTAGAGCACCGGAAGAAGAAGACTGCGGCGCATTCTGGCAACCAACCAGCCCCAGAGCGGTACGATCGCGATCGAGAAGAGCGCCGTGTAGAACCAAAGGTCTGCCACACGCTCTCGTCCGAGGAGTGTAGCCACTGTCTCTCGTACCGGTCGTACCGCAAAGTAACTTCCGAGTACAAAGAAAAACAGGCAGAACGCCGCCACCACTGCAGCGGTTTCACGGGGCTCAACTCGCGCGAGTCGCGCAAGGTAGCGTTGCATGGTCATTCGGACCTCGATGTCATAGTCATGGTGGCGAGATTCAGTCTCGCCCCCGGTTTTGGCACGATAGCCTTACCGCCCAGTTTGTCTATCTTTTGTTGCAGCGCATGGGCAGGTTCGAGCTCGCCGTGCACGAGACATACCAAAGGTCGACCGGCAAAGGAGCCGTACCACCGAAGAAGATCGCCTTGGTCTCCATGAGCGGACAGGCCACCGACCGTATGGACCTTCACGCGCAGGCGTAGCGTTTGCCCATGGATACGGACTTCCGAGGCCCGGTCGACCAACCGACGACCCAGCGTCCCCGGCGCCTGAAAGCCCGTGATCATGACGTGACATTCCGGACGCTCCAGGTTTTTAAGGAAGTGATGCAGGATGCGCCCACCATTGCACATGCCGCTGCCCGCAATGATGAATGCCCGAGCCCGAATCGAATTGACCTCACGTGACTGCTGCGGGGTTTTACACAGACATAGATTGGGAAGCTCCGGCATCGACTCAAAAGTCGCTCGAACTCGCCGCGCTTCGTCATCGAATCGATCCGCATGCGCCCAATAGACTTTGCTTGCTTCGATGGCCATAGGGCTGTCGAGGAAATCTTCCAGCGTGCGAGTCCCCACTCACGAAAATGTTGCCCGAGCAGATAAAGAATTTCCTGACTACGGCCGACAGCGAAAGCCGGTACCACGACGTTCCCGTTGTCTTGATCTGCCTCCCGAATAATCTCACCAATTTCTTTGATTGTGTCTTCCCGGCGATGATGAAGTCGATCGCCGTACGTGCTCTCCATCAGAATCACATCTGCCAAATCGAAGCGAAAGGGATCGAGAAGGATAGGAGAGTCATACTGACCGACATCACCGCTGAAAACGACGTGCTTTGTCACTCCATTCTCGGTGCACGCCACATCGAGACTGCTGGAGCCCAGTATGTGTCCGGCGTCTCGTATCCTGAGTGAAACGCCTGGGAATGGCGCGTACTCCGTGTCGTAACGCAGCGCACGTACCAACTTTAGAGTGCGCTTAACGTCCTCAAGATCAAACAAAGGCTCGACAATCGGCTCGTGATCATCAGCCCGCCGCGCACGTCTCTCGGACTCGCGCGCCGCAAGATCTGCGGTATCACGGAGCAGTAGCGGCAGCAAATCACGGCACGCTGCATTCGTGTAGATCGGACCACGGAAGCCCCTCTTGACCAGCAGGGGCAGTCGTCCGCAATGATCGATATGGGCATGCGTGAGCAGAACAGCGTCTATGTGTGCAGGATCGAACGGGAAGTCAAAGCGGTTGCGGCGAGTGGCATCCCGACCGCCCTGCACCAGGCCGCAGTCGACGAGTAGAGTCTGTCCGTTGACCCGAAGGATATGACAGGACCCCGTTACTTCACCTGCCGCGCCGAAGAATTCGATCTCCAAGCCTGATCTCCCGAGACGTCAACTTGGGTATAGTCCAACCGTCAGCTAAATGTTACCCGGAGAATCTGCGTGATCAGTCTCAAAGTGAACGGAGTGGTCCGAGAGACCGATGTCGAACCCGATGCGCCACTACTGTGGGTCATCCGCGATGTGCTGAAACTGACCGGAACCAAGTACGGCTGTGGGATCGCTCAGTGCGGCGCATGCACCGTTCACCTCGATGGTCAGCCGATTCGTTCGTGTGTGACACCGGTATCGGCCGTTGGCACGGCGGAGATCCGGACCATCGAAAGCCTGTCGGGCGCTGACGCATCCCATCCCGTACAAAAAGCCTGGCTCGAACTCGACGTCGTACAGTGTGGCTATTGTCAGTCGGGTCAGATCATGGCGGCAGCGGCTCTCCTTGAAGCAAAGCCTAACCCGTCAGACGACGACATCGATGCCGCGATGAATGGCAATCTTTGTCGGTGCGGCACTTATCCCCGAATTCGCGCTGCCGTGAAGCGTGCTGCAGAAATCAAGCGCAGCTCCCCTTCAGCGTAAAACTGCTGCCTGCTCTGTCCGCGAAACAGCCGTAGCGACTACCTCGAAGACTGCACGGCTGGTTCACCGGCGGCGCCTGCAACCAGGTAGTCGAGAGCAAGCTGTCCAAAAGCGCGGCTCGCAATCGGGATTGCTGTTTCGTCCACATAAAATAGCGGCGAATGATTGGATGCTGCCGTGAGCATGTTCTGATCACGCGGCGTCACACCGACAAAGAAAAAGAAACTCGGAACTTTTTCTGCGAAGAAGGCGAAGTCTTCGGCTCCGGTGACGAGCGGAACCGCTCGTACGCTGTTTGCGCCTGCCGCTTTCCTCAGCGAGGGAAGCACTCTCTCGGTCAGCATCGGGTCGTTACGAACCACGGGGTTGCTACCGGGTTGAATCTCGAAGGTGGCCGTCGCCCCGCTCGCTTCGGCGATATTCGTCACCATTCGGTCGATGTTTTTGATGACCATCGAACGCTGCTGCGGATCGAAGGTACGGATCGTGCCGAGCATCTCGACATCATCGGGCACGATGTTGAATCTCACTCCGCCCTTGATTGCCCCGACCGTGACGACGGCCGGGTTGAGGGTGATATCGGTCTGACGACTGACCACTGTCTGTAAGGCGCCGACGATCTGCGATGACACGACGATCGGATCTATTCCAACCCAAGGTCGCGCCCCGTGAGTCTGCTTACCTTTGACGACGATCCGGAAGGTATCAGAACCTGCCATCAGCGGTCCGCCGCGATAACCAATCAGTCCTGTAGGCATATTCGCGAAAACGTGCAGACCAAACACCGCCTCAGGACGATGACGCTGGAGCACCCCCTCCTCGATCATGAGTGAGGCCCCGCCTTCTTCACCTTCTGGTGCACCTTCTTCGGCGGGCTGAAACAAAAAAATCACGGTGCCGGGCAGATCTGCTCTCATGCTGACGAACGCTTCGGCAAGCCCCATCAACACGGAGGTATGGACGTCGTGGCCACAGGCATGCATGACGCCCACTGTTTGATTTCGGTACGTCGTCGTCACGCGTGATCGAAATGGAACATCCGTCTGTTCGACGACGGGCAAGGCGTCCATGTCCGCACGCAACGCGATGGTGGGTCCAGGCTTACCGCCCTTGAGCACGCCGACGATCCCCGTCTTAGCGATCCCGGTCTGAACTTCGAGGCCGAGACGCTTTAGATGGTCCGCAACGACCTTGGAGGTACGCAACTCTCGATTCGACAGTTCGGGATTTTGGTGAAGATCACGGCGCCACTCGATGACGCGAGGCTCAAGTGTTGTGATCGCAGTCGCCAATCTTGTATCTAGATTTTCAGCGCTCGCGAATGAAGCAAGAAAAAGCCAGGCAATGAGCGCCATGTTGAAGCCTTCGAGTCGCATCATCATCCTCCCGCAATACGAACGAGTTCGAAGACTGATAGCTTTCCGTTACGCTCGCCGACAGCGATAAAGCGCCCATCTGGCGACCATCTAAGACAGGTCGGTTCGGAGTCCGTCAGTTGCGCATCGAGCGCTGCGGACGATTTTCCAGGTAACCAAAGCGACACGCGCCAATCGCGACCGCCGGTGACAAGATGATTTCCCGCAGGCTGAAACGCTACACACTCGATGCGATCGGTATGCCCACGCAGTTGTAGAGGGCGCGAACCTTCGGGTCCCTTTCCACTGAAGTCCCACACGACGACCTGATCGTCGGCAGCCGTCGCCAGATAACGCGAGTCACCGCTCCAGGACACGTGCTCAACTTTGGAAGGGTAGCCCCGCATCTGCGAGTCGCGCCCGGTCGACAGATGCCAAAAATGAACCGAACCATCCTGAGTTCCCGTCGCAAGATATCGAGCATTAGGGCTGAAGGCTACCGCCAGACATGGCGCAGTCCACTTATAGTGACGCATCTGGAATCTCGGTGGTTCGACGCGATGTACGACGAGGCCGCCGTTGATTGCGGCGCCGAGATCACGACCGGGCTTGTCCCAACCCAACGCGACGACCGTCGAGGATAGCGGTGCAAACACGTGCTCTTTTTCGAGCGATGGCGACCAAAGCGTGATCTGCTTACCCGCGGCTGTCGCCAACCGTTTTCCATCCGAGGTCCACACCATCGTAGTCGTCCAGGCCATCGCCGGACGCTGCTCCGAAACACGATTACCCGCGGCATCGTAGAGCGCGATACGAGAGTCTTGGCCACTCGTGACGAACGCCTCTCCGCGCGGCTGCCAAGCGACGGTGATCGCCCCCATCCCGTGTTCACCCACCGTACGCGCCGTCATAGCTGATGCATCGTGCGAGAGCAGGAACACTTTGCCTTCTCCGCCCGCGACGGCCAATCGCCGAGAGTCGGCAGACCACGATACCTCGACAACGTAATCGTCGAGGGCAACGCTACCGCGCGGCTCGAGGATGGCGGTGGGCTGCTTCACGCGGTGCAGGAGTGGAATCCGGCCTCGAGCTCTTGCCGATCAAGTTTTCGTCCGATAAAGACCAGTGTGTTCCGCCGCATCGCGCCGGACGGCCACGGCCGCTCGAGCTGCCCATCGAACATCATGTGTACGCCGTGAAAAACGTAACGACGATCTTCACCCTCGAGTGACAACACGCCTTTCATACGAAAAATATCGGCGCCACGACTCTGCAACAGATAAGACAGCCAGTCGTTTACCTTCTTCGCGTCAAGGGGACGGGGGTCACTGATACCGATCGACGAAATCTCCTCGTCGTGATGATGCGATGCGAATGCGCGCTGAGCCGCCGGTCGAACGCCGTCGATACGCAAATCGAATTCTGCCGGAGCATGCTCGCAGAAAACGGCGTAGGCGCCCGCCTTGGACACCTCGATGTCGAAATGGCTGCCGTCGTGATCGACATCGATGGCATATCGCGTATTGCCCGGCACGATGTGCCCCCCGCAGGCAACCGTTTTCGCCTCTTCGGCGAAGGCCCTGACGGCTGGCTCGATCGACGCATCGAGTGCCACAGCGTCCGCTGCGGACGCCGCTAGCATCACGAGACCGAGGCCGCCGGCGTGCGCATGATCATGGCCATGATGATCGTGGTCGTGGTCATGCTCGTGATGGTGATCGTGGTGGGCATGCGCTTCAGAACCGGTTCGCAGCGTGAATCGGCCGGCGAGTAACTCATACATTCCACCCCACTCGAACAGATACTCAGGCTCCAGAAAACTTCCATCCACCGCCAAGGCGCGTTGTAAGTCGAAGGCGCCCACATCGAGTACCCGATCGATGGGTACATTGGCATTTTGAGTACGGAAAATCTTTGCTGTGCCGTTCATCGCCCGAATCCGACGCTCGATACGCTCGAGTTCAGACTCGGTCACAAGGTCAGTTTTATTGAGGAGGATCACGTCGGCAAAAGCGACTTGCTCGCCAGGCTCTTTCATCTCATCGAGATGTTTTTCGATGTGCCGTGCATCGATCACCGTAACGATGACATCGAGCAGAAACTGCCGCTTGAAGTCGTCGTCAAGGAAAAAGGTCTGTGCGACGGGACCCGGGTCGGCCATGCCCGTAGTTTCGACGATGATGTAGTCGAACTTGTCGCGACGCTTCAGCAGCTGCCCGAGGATACGCAAGAGGTCGCCCCGGACCGTGCAACAAATACAGCCGTTATTAGTCTCGAAGATCTCCTCTTCGGCACCGATGACGAGCTGGTGATCGACTCCCACCTCGCCAAATTCGTTCTCGATCACGGCGATGCGCTTGCCGTGGTTCTCAGAGAGGATGCGATTGAGCAGCGTGGTCTTTCCAGACCCCAAGAATCCCGTCAGGACGGTGACGGGCACCCGATCCGTGGTCGCCATAGGGGTCACATGATAACGTAAGGCATGGCCAAACCCCGCGATCTCGAATCCACTCATGCGCACTCACATGCGGCGGGCCACGACCATGCGGCATGTATCGTCGAAGCTGTGCGGAACGCAGCGGAGGTGTGCGCCGATAGAGGGCTCAACCTAACCCCTGTCCGAAGGAGAATTCTCGAAATCGTCTGGCGAGCACATGAACCGATCGGTGCCTACGAGATCCTCGCCGAACTCGCCAAAGAACGGGACAAGGCGGCGCCTCCTACCGTCTATCGTGCCCTCGAATTTTTGATCGATGCCGGGCTGGTGCACCGCATCGACTCACTCAATGCATTCATCGGCTGCGACAAACCGGCGCGTACGCACGTCGCGCAGTTTCTGGTTTGCCGAAAGTGCCATCGTGTCGTGGAGATCGATGATCCGGAGATCAACCGCTTGCTTGCCGAGAAATCACTCGCAGCAGGATTCCGGATCGAGCCAACGTCGCTTGAAATCAAAGGCCTGTGCGGTGACTGCGAGGACTCGCATTCCGACTGACCGGCCTTAGCGGGTGGCGACCAGCCAGATCCCAATGATCAGCAAAACAATGCCCACTACTCGCCCGAGGCTGACCGGGTGCTGCGGAAATCCCAATAAGCCGAAGTGATCGACGATCACGGAGGCCAGCATCTGCCCTGCAACCGTTAGAGCGAGCAGCAATAAGGCGCCGAGTCGCGGTCCTGCCAGTGTCGCTACCGCAACATAGAGCGCTCCGAACAACCCCCCGAGCCACGCCCAAGCTGGAACGCCTGCGAACGCCTCACGCGCTGGCCAAGCTTGCCGCGTCATCAACATGAAAACAGCGATTGCTGCGGTCCCCACTAAAAAATTGGTCAGTGTCCCGTATACGGCACCGCCGAGTGCGCGACTAACCGTCATGTTGAGCCCCACCTGAATGACGAGCCCGGCACCGACCAGGAAAGCGAGCAGCATAGAAAAACTTTGCACGAATCAGCTTCTCGGATGAGGACTGTAACGACGAGTGATCAGCGAACGCCCCACCGATGTTCTCATAAGCCAAAGCACGAGGCGCCAGAACACGCGCTTTCCTAGCGGAACACGGCGCGGCGGGATAGCCGCCTGCACCGTAGCGCCGACATCCTCGTGGAAAAGGGGGGATCGACCGCTCATCGACGCGAGGATAGCGGGCAGATCAGCCCTCGCGCTAGGCTTGGCCCGACGGAAGTGCACCGTGACGACTGTTCCCCAACATACGCGTACCCTCGTCGAACGCTTACTCGAGGCGTATTGCGCTCGAATCTGCCCGCCCACGGCGCGCAATACCGTGCTGATCGGCTATCGCATCGCACAAGATCACGCTGTAATCCACGAGCTTCGGCGTATCTGTGGCGTTCAGGGAACCTGGCTACCCTCACCGGTTGCGCGCTTTCGTTACCGACATGCTACGCAGGATTGGGCGCTCGATTATTTTGAAGAGTCCCCCGAGCCGACCGGCTCCTGGCGGCGCTATACACCCTTGCGGCACAGCCGAAGCTTCATCGAACTCCTGCGGGAGTTCGATCTTGATCCCGTCGGTCATTTTTGGGGACGCCTCGACGGAAAAAGCCTAAGGTGGTGTAGCGCCAAAGGGCGCTGCATGGAGTGTGACGTTCGATACAAGCAAGTCCTCGGCCTGGCCGTCTCCATCGACTCCACTACCGACAATCAGAAGGTATACCGGAGTGTCACCCCATAAGTCGTGCGGCGCGGGTGCTATACGCTGTATCGAAAAGGAAGAAACGTGCCGGTTGAGTGGCTGCCATTCGGCAACGTGTTGCTGAGGAACGCATCACGAAATGCCCCTGTCGGTGCATCTTCATCGGTCAGGTTCCGCCCCCACAACTCCAACGACCAATCGTCTGCGCGCAATCCGAACGATGCGTTCACGAATGTCGCAGCCGGAACGATCGTTTGATTCGATGCATCAGCAAACTGCCTACCACGATGCGACACATCGCTGCGGATGAACATCTCGTTGTCTCCCGAGGTGTTGGCCGAATACTGAAATCCAGCGTTCGCCTGCACCTTCGACGTTCGCAGAATCTGGTTTCCGGAAACATCACCCGTCGGCGCAAAGCTGGGGAAGTCCCCGAACGTTTCGATCTGTGCCTTCTCGTAGGTCGGGTCGGCGAACGACGCGCTCACATTCAACTCCAAGCCTGGGAGAGGTCTCGCGAACAATGCAAGCTCAATACCTTTGACAGTCGCATCTCCTGCATTCACGTTGACGCCGGTTGCAGAGACAATCGCGCGGCCATCGATTCTCGAGATGACCTGCGGGATAACGATATCGGACCAATCGAGTTGATAGACGTCGAACTCTACGCCCAGTCGACGATCAAGAAACTCTGCTTTCACGCCAAGCTCGTAACTCTTGAGCGTCTCTGGATCGAACGGAGCCGGAACCGTCACCTCAACCGCAGCGTTATCGACAAAGCGCACTCTCGTCGGATCAAAGTCGCCGGATTTTTCCGAGTACGCGAGACTTGCGAAAAACGTCATGCGCTCTGACGGTTTGTATCGCAGCGTGCTACGCCAACTAAACAGACCCCAAGTGTTCTCGCGACTAGCTCGCGTGTTTTTGTCGATGAAGGATCTCTTTTCGTCGGTGTATCGCGCCTCGACGGATGCCGTGAGTTGATCGGTGACGTCGTACTCGATGGAGCCAAACGCCGAGGGCGCGGATGCGTCTTCGATGATGACCGCACCGAAGCCCGCCCCACCCGAGGGGTCGCGGAACCATGGAAGAAATACCGCATTGCCACCGTCACGGACAAAATCGACAACCGTCGTCGGTCCGAAAGACGTACAAGCGAGACAGAACGAACCAAAATCAGCCGGGAGCGGACTCGTCGCAATTGCGCCGTCGATACCGCTACCTGATGATGTTTCGTAGTAGTAGAGGCCCAAAGAATAGCGTAAGGACTTGCCGCGATCGCTGGCGAAGCGAACCTCCTGACTTTTATCGAAGGTGTTGTCTACGCCGCCGACCTGCAGCAACCCGGTCTGAAATTTCTTGAGCGGCCCCGATCGCGTACCAAATACCCCCGCACCAAGCGGGAACGGCGACAACAGCGCGGGCTGATACGTGAACCACACCGTATTTCCGGTATTGCGTGAACCATCGACGAGATAGCCCTGCTTGACACGAGAGTAGCCAGTAATCGCCTCGAGAGTGCCTCCAGCCAGATCGTGGGTGAGTTTGAGATAACCACGGATGAGATGTCGCTTTTCGCCCGTTGCATCCGGCATGGTTGTCAGAGCGTTACGATCGATCGACGGTAGCTTGCCGCAATAATTGAGCAACCGACTCGAGCGAGGATAAGTGGTGCCGCCGATGCTGCCGCTCAAGCCGAGGCTCTGATCGCGTACTCGCCGATCCTCACAGTTCATGGCGAGGCCAGTAGTCGCCGTATTATCGACATCATCGCTCGAGACGTAGAGGCCGAGCTCAGCAGCAAACGGAGCCCCAGCGTCCCACAACAAAGCCCCATTGAAGGTCGAAAACTCGTATCCGCCAATCGTCGCGCTGCGGCCTGGTCCTGAATACTGATTTTTGTACGACCCATCCCACTCGTCATGAAGAAAGGTGGCTCGACCTTTTAAACGGCCGACGATCGGGCCGCTCAGCGTCAGGGATGCGAGTCGCTTCCCGCGATTCCCTGCGGTGAGAGTCGCGCGAGCCTTAAACATATCGCCCGGCTTAGCCGACACGTAATTGATTGCGCTGCTGAATGCATTCCGACCATATAGAGACGCCTGCGGGCCTTTGACTACCTCGATGCGCTCGAGATCGAGTTGGTTGAAATTGATCCCCTCGCGTCCAGACACGAAGACACCGTCAAAGAAAACTGCCGTATTGAGCTCGCCGAAGATATCGATCGGCGCAACTCCACGAATGACGGGGGCGGGAAGAAAGTCGCCGAGTACGTTGGAAAATGTCAGCCCAGGAGTCAATGACGCGACGTCATCGAGGTTGGCGATACCTCTCACCTCAATGGCTTCGGCCGTGAACGCCGTTATCGCGAGCGGGACATTGATGAGGGATTCGGACGATTTGCGAGCCGTCACCACCACTTCATCGAGCGCGAGAGTGTCTTGCTCGACGGTTTGGGCCATTCCGCTAGACCAGGGGGCGACCGCAAAAACAATAATCGTCACCCACGGAAAGCCAACCCTCGACGGGAATCGTTCATGATCAACATGCCTCCTTGGCATTAGGTTCGCTGATTTACGACGTGAATTTTACAATGTCCCGCCGTCGAGTGGCCATCGCATGATTTTCGATTGTCTTTGAAAACTTGTAGGCATATCGTCGGGTGACCGGGAGCTTTTTTGTGATTCAACCCTGCAGAGGACTTGACACGCATGGCCAGAAAAATTTCGAAAATCGATCGACGTTCCTTACTCGCGGGTGCTGCGATTGCCAGCGTTGCGGCCATCGCCGGCCGTGATGGCGTTACCGATGCCAAAGCGCAGGGCACCTCGACCTCCTCAGCGACGAACGACATTCAAGTGGCCAATCGCGGTCAATACTCGACCGTAGCGCTCAAGCAAGACTCGATCAATGTCGCTGCCGTGCAATCGCAGCTGTATTCAATCGATCTTCGAGATCGCGCGAAAACGCTCAAGCGTAATCTCGATCGCGTGCTGCGCCTCATCGACCTGTCGCAGAACTCGCCGGAGGAATGGAACGGTGAGCGCCGCTGGGGCTCGAAGGTAGACCTCATCGCCATGCATGAGTTCCCGATCCAGGGCTTTCAGCCTTGGAATCGGAAGGAGCTCAACCAAATCGCTTTCGAACTCCCCGGTCCCGAGTCAGAGGCCATCGGTGAGCGCGCACGTCGCTATGGTTGTTACATCTCCTGGGGTTGCTACGCCAAAGAAAAAGATTGGCCGGATCACGTGATTAACATGTCGGTGCTTACTGGCCCCGACGGCAAGATCGTGAGCAAACAGTGGAAGGCGCGAAATATCTTGGGGCTTTTTGGTGACGGCGCCCTCATCGGTACAACCGTTTACGACGTGCTCGACCGCTATGTCGAAATGTACGGCTGGGATGCCGTGATGCCCGTCGCTCGCACCGATATCGGCAATATCGCAATCACCGCGGTGGGTAACGAGCCTCTTCTTTATACCTGTCTTGCACTCAAAGGTGCGGAGGTGCTCGTGCTTTCGGTCACTGGCGGGAGCAACGCCGAAACCGCCAAGGCGACAGCGCGATCCACTCGGATCTACACCTTGGGCGTCGGTAATGCGGTGTCACCCAACAACATTGGCTTCCCGGAATCATCGGGAACGCGCGATCAGGGCACCGTGATCGTCGATCCGCGAGGAAGCGTACTTGCGGAGACGGATAATCATCACGAGGACATCATCACCGCTCGGGTCCCCATCGCTGATTTCCGAAAAACTCGCCGAGTACAAGAACTGCCCATGGCGATCCTGCTGCCGATCTTGCAGCAGTATCAGCCGCTCTTTCAGCCCAATGCCTTCCTAGACAAACTGCCTCAAACCTATCAGGAGGCGGGCGAGCTCGTCAGAAAGCGCATGAGCATGAGATGAGTGAAATAGGCCCTGCGCTCAAGGCGCGGTGCCGCCGGTGAGTCCGATACTTAAATCGACTGCGTCGATACCCACCGGATATCGATGACGCATGCCTTGGGTCGGCGTCCATCCTTCGACTGTGACGACCAACGCAAACACACCGAGAACATGGGTATCAAAACTTGCGGTTCGCGTTTTGATGTCATATCGCAATGGCATTGAGCCGGCAGGTAGAAATACTGGATCCCATCCGAGAGATGCTTCGTTGTAGACAAAGGCTTTCAATCGGGAGATTTCGTCGGTCGTGAGCTTCCGCTTGCCTGTAATCGGCAGCGTGATCGTCGCAGGCCGATTGACGATAGTGCGGTAAGGCCCCATGAGTACCGCCGGGCTCACCGGCTCACCATGGTCGCGCAGATGCTGAACCGGGACGCTCTGCGAGCCGATATACGCCTCAAAGCTGTCCCAAGCAGAAACGAGGTTGTCGGCCGGGTCACGAAACGCCCGATAATTCTTAGCATCGAAGGACTCGGGTTCACCAGGATAGGCGTCTCTGGCGATCACCAGCTTCGAGCCGCGCAATGCGCCCGACTTTACCTCGACGCTACCGCCTCCCTCACGATCGACCGCGCCCCTCGCAGCGATCGACAGATTCGTACCGACGGGGAACACGCCGAAGCGCTCAACGGCAGTTCGGATGTTATTTGCGTATCCGATCGAGAACTCTCGACCCCAGGCATCGAAGGTTTCGGAATACTGAAGCTTCACGATCGACGAATCTGACGGGTTGCACTCGATAGGCGTCGGAGAGTCCACGCGCTCGCACCACTCGACCCAACGCTTACCTTGACGCAGGTCGGTTCGGGAGTTGAGCGGAATCTGCTGCATTTTTCTAATCGCGAGTAAGGGATCGCGACCGTCATGATACCAGTGCGACAACAGTACGAGAATCTCGCGGCGCCCGTCTCGCTTAGCCAAATCAATATTTTCGCGAAGTGTTCGAAATCTGTTTTCAGGATCTGTGGACGTGAAATCCTGCGGTAATGACAAACCGTAGGAGTAGTAGTTATCGAGTCGGATATCTCCAGACTTTCCGACAGGATTGAATCTCAAGGTATAGCGATCGCCGAAATACGCCTCGAGGTATCGCTTGAACGAGATGTAGTTGTTGTACGCGTTCTCGTGATACACCTCTTTCGACCAAGGATGTGGCGCCGAAAATGGACCAGCGCCCGCCCGATCTGGGAAAGGCAAGCCGTAAGTCGTATAAAGTACAGCCACTTCCGACCCGCGCGGTAACCGATCGAAATGTTTCTTTGCCACGTGCAGCAGTGCGAGGTTGTACTCGGGAGTACGCCCGACCTGTCGCGCTTGCTGATAAGTAAACGTATCGCGGTGTCCAGACAGACATAGCGCGCGTTGAATATAGCCGCGTGTCATGAAGTTGTTGGCGTAATTGTTGTTATCGGTCGTTTCACGAACGAGCACCATTTTCCGAAAGCCTTCTCGCGCGAAATCGAGCGCGACATCCTCTTCGAAACGCGTGAGGCCAGTCGTTGGTGAGTACGCACCGAAGCGGACGTCGATCTGATCGCCGAATATTTGGTGAAGAATGCGACTTGTCTTCTGTTTGACCTCCTCAGTCATGGGTGACAGTCGCGGCTTCAGATCGTCATGCAGGATGCTGAAATCGGTGATGCCCGAGGCCATTGAGAGTTCATCGGCGTTGCGAATGCCATTGGGCATCGCGAGCGGATTAGGACCCGGGCCTCTCGAACTCGCACCGATCATGACGACGTCCTCGAGATAATTCGTACCGTCACGTGGATCGATTGCCTAGAAGGAGCGCTGCTGGGGATTCTTCATGTCCTTCGCGGGCGTGATCATTCCCAGCAGATCCGGGACGTCCTTGACTGAAAGCCTTACCCTCGGGTCGTAGATGGAGACCCAGTGCAAACCGTCGGAGGAGCGCCGATACAATCCCATCGCGTCGTAGGCGCCCTCCAGCCCACGCGTCTTGAAGCCGAGAAAATATGGAATCAGCCCCAGCTGCTGTCGAAACGGCGGAGTTCCGACGAAATCCTCAGTACAGGGTTCATCCATCGCGGATGCGCTCGCCCCAAAACTGCGGTTGAGGACCTGCCTTCGGTAGAGCGGGTCGATCCCTTCGGGCTCGGTCCAGTCGGTCACCAGCACGGCAATTTTTTCAGCGTTTCGCGCCGTATCGGGCTGCGCGACCGACAAGGCCGCAGCAAAGACTGCAGAAAAAACGGTGATGCAAAGTCGCATGATCCCCCCCCTGATTCTCGCCTACAGCCATCCACGGCGAACGCGGTTTAGGTTAGCCTCGCAGCTCCCTACGAGCAGACTGGAAGATGCACCGATGACCGAAAATGCGATCGCCTCCGCCCTCGCCGCCCTTCAAGCCCGAGTCGGCCACGAGGTTCATGTCAGTGACTGGATGATGATCTCGCAGGAACGTATCAACGCCTTCGCCGCAGCAACTGACGATCCCCAGTGGATACACGTTGATGTCGAGCGCGCGACTCGCGAGTCCCCTTACAGCGCACCAATCGCCCATGGTTACCTGACACTGTCGCTGAGCGTTCCGCTGCGAGGCCTGGTGGATGCCAGCAAACCTATCGCTCCTGGTGTTCGAAATGTCATCAACTACGGACTCAACAAACTTCGATTTCCGAATGCCGTCCGTGTCGGCTCGAAGATTCGTGGCCGATTCACGTTACAAGCGGTAGAGCAAGTTGCTCCCAATGTATTGCAGGTCACTGAGCAATACACCGTAGAGATCGAGGGCGTGCCGAAGCCTGCGTGTATCGCTGAAAGTGTGATGCGCCTGGTATTTTGATCTCGATCGCTCTGATCGTCAGACGATGAGGTCCGTCTTCCTCGATTTTGCAACCTTGGGTAGCGGCGATCTCGAGACTGCTCGACTTGAGGCCGCAGCGCCAGGTCTCACGCTGCTTCCTGCGACGCCGCAGCCCGAGGTGCTCGAGCGTATCGCCGGTCACGCCATCGTGATGACCAACAAACTCAGACTTGATCGAAGCATCATCGAGAACTCTCCGCAATTGCGGCTCATCGCACTCTCGGCGACCGGAACCAATAACCTCGATCTCGAGGCCGCGCGGGAACGCGGTGTCGCTGTCTGTAACGTCACCGACTACTGCACGCCCTCCGTGGTTCAGCATGTGCTGGGGGTTTTGCTATCGCTGACACACCACTTACCTGACTACTCGCGCGAGGCACGCGACGGAACTTGGGCGAAGGGCTCGCAGTTCACCTTGCTCGGTCATCGAATACGCGAATTGCGTGGGCGCACGCTAGGAGTCGTCGGCTGGGGGGTATTGGGTCAAGCTGTGGCGCAAGCCTGTGAGAAGGCGCTGGGGATGCGCATCCTCGTCGCGAATCGTCCTGGCGGAACACCCATCGACGGACGACTCGATCTCGATGATCTGCTGCGCTGCGCGGATGTCGTGACACTGCACTGCCCACTGACCTCGGCCACCACGAATATGATCGACGAACGGCGGCTCGCACTCATGAAGCGCGACGCTATTCTCGTCAATACGGCGCGCGGCGGGCTCGTCGACGTCGACGCTCTTGCGACCGCCCTAAGAAATGGCCGCCTAGGTGGGGCAGCCATCGATGTGCTCCCCATGGAGCCCCCCGTCGGCGGCAGCCCCTTGTTCGCCCCGGACCTGCCCAACCTGATCGTCACGCCGCATACCGCTTGGGCGGCCGTCGAATCTCGCCAGCGTTGCCTGGATGAGGTGGCCGCCAACGTCGCGGATTGGCGGGCGGGAGGAACTCGGCACCGGGTGGTGTGATCAAAAGTTGGCTTGGGGGGAAGTCCCAATGGAATTAACCTCCTTATATGTAGAATCCCGGGCCCAACCTCGGACCCCGATATCACCGATGATCTCCACCATGCCTCGCGCTGTTCTTGGTTCACTTTTGCTCGGCACTCTCTTCGTGCTCGCGAGCTGTGGCGGAAATGGGCCTACAGGGGCTTCGGGCAGTGATCGCCCGGCAGGCTCGGGCGGCCCTCCCCCCGCTAAGGTCATCACGGCCAAGATCGATCGTCGCCCTTTCGGCCCTCAAATCGAGGCCGTGGGAACCGCGCTCTCGCGGGAATCCGTCGAGATCACTTCCAAGATCGCAAACGTCATCACTCGTATTCGGTTCGCTGAGGGACAGCTCGTCGCAGCCGGGACAGTGCTCGTGGAGCTCGACCGTGCGCAAGCGGCGGCAGCGCTTGCAGAGGCCGAAGCCAACCTCGCGGAGTCGCGTAACCAGTTCAATCGCGGGCGCGACCTCTCGGTCACTCAGGCGCTTTCCAAGGCTCAGCTCGATCAACTCGAGACGGCAGTGAAAACCGGTGAATCACGGGTCGCGGCTGCACGGGCACGTCTCGAAGATACCGTCATTCGTGCGCCCTTCGCAGGACGTACGGGGCTGAGAAAAGTCAGCCCGGGCGGCCTCGTGAACCCCGGCACCGTCATCACTACGCTCGACGACTCCTTGGTAATGAAGCTCGAGTTCACGGTGCCCCAGTCGTTTCTCAAAGATTTATCACTCGGTCTGCCCGTAGAGGCTCGTGCTGAAGGTCTGGGTGATCGTGTGTTCGCCGGCAAGATCACGGCGATCGACTCGCGTATCGACCCCGTCACTCGTGCACTCAGGGTACGCGCTGAACTCGCGAACTCAGACGGCGCGCTGCGTCCAGGTTTGTTCATGAGCGCTCGGCTGCGCGGCAAACCTATCGATACACTCATGATCCCGGAAGAAGCGCTCGTGCCCGAACAGGGAAAAACCTATGTTTTCGTCGTCATTGACGGAAAAGCGATTCGGCGTGAAGTCCGAACGGGCGGACGTGAGCCGGGATATGTGGCGATCCTCGAGGGTCTCGATGGCGCTGAAGCCGTCATCGTGGAAGGTACTCAGCGCGTTCGCGACGGCGGCAAGGTGATCGCCGAGCCTCGCGCATGAAGCTCTCGGAATTCTGCGTCCGCCGACCGGTCTTCGCGACCGTCCTCAGCTTGATGCTGGTGATCTTCGGTCTCGTCGCGCTCGAGCGATTGACCCTGCGCGAGTACCCGGACATCAATCGTCCGGTCGTGTCGATCACCACCATCTACCGCGGTGCATCGGCCAACGTGGTCGAGAACAAAGTCACCCAAGTCATCGAGGATCGAATCGCGGGGGTCGAGGGAATCCTCAAACTCGAGTCGGATAGCTCCGACGAACGATCAAGCATTCGAGTCGAGTTCGATGTTGCACGCGACATCGACGATGCCGCTAACGACGTCCGTGATCGAATCTCGCGCGTGCTCACGCAACTTCCCCCGGAAGCCGATCCGCCTCAGGTCGTCAAAGCGGATGCCAATGCCGAATCGGTGATGTTCCTCAGCTTCAACTCGGAGGCAATGACTCCGCTTGAAGTGACGGACTACGCCGAGCGGTATATCGTCGATCGTCTTTCGACGGTGCCCGGAGTTTCGCGTGCGGCGCTGTCTGGCGCACGGCGTGCGGCCATGCGCATCTGGATCGATCGTCAGGCTCTCGCAGCCCGGGCGCTGACCGTTGGCGATATCGAAACGGCGCTACGTCGTGAGAATGTGCAGCTACCCGCTGGACGCATCGAATCACAACAGCGGGAATTCTCGCTGCGGACCGAGGTCGGGCTCGATACCGAGGAAGATTTCCGAAATCTCGTCATCGGTCGTAACTCCGACGGACATCTCGTACGCCTCGGCGAAGTGGCAGACGTCCGAATCGCTGCCGAGAGCGATCGCACGCTGCTGCGTACGAATGGCCGTGCCGGGGTTGGTATCGGCATCGAAGCGAACTCTAAAGCCAACGTTCTTGAGGTCGTCCAAGGAGTCCGTGCAGAAGTTGAACGCCTGCAAAAGAGTCTGCCGAAAAGATCCTCCCTGGTCGTCAACGTCGATAACGGTGTAGCCATTCAGGCTGCACTGCGCGAAGTGCTGATTGCAGTGCTCTTCGCGTTCATCTCAGTGCTTGTCGTCATCTACGGATTTCTCGGAACGCTTCGCACCACGATCATTCCGGCGGTCACCATCCCGGTGTCGGTGATTGCTGCATTCATCTTTGTCTATGCGCTTGGCTACTCACTCAACGTCATCACACTGTTAGGCGTGGTGCTCGCGATCGGACTTGTCGTCGACGACTCGATCGTGGTCCTCGAAAACATTCATCGACGTGCCGAACTGAATGAACCTCCGATCGTCGCGGCAATCCGCGGCAGCAGCGAAATCGGCTTCGCAGTCATCGCGACAACCCTGACGCTCGTTGCAGTATTCGTACCGCTCTCTTTCTTGCCGGGCGATAACGGTCGGCTGTTCCGCGAGTTTGGCCTGACGGTAGCCGCCTCGATCTTGTTCTCTGCCGTCGTTGCGCTGACCTTGACGCCGATGATGGCCTCACGTTTGCCGCCCGAACAGGAAACGAAGCACGGTCGGTTTGCGATACTCATCGAAGGTTTTTTCAAGACGCTCTCCGATCAATACGAGCGTCGCTTACGGCAACTCATGCGCCGCCCATGGCTGATCGTCGGTTCCGTTCTCGGGCTCGGCTTTCTCGGCGCCCTCAGTTTCCGAGCTCTGCCTTCCGAGTTCATGCCGTCAGCAGATGTTGGTCGAGTATTTGTCATGCTACAGGCGCCTGAAGGTGCCAGTTTCGAATACACCGAAGAATATGGCCGTCGACTCGAAGCGATCGCCCAGAGCGAAGTCGACACGGGAGATGTTCGTCGCGTGACGCTGCGCGTTCCCGCCGGGTTCGATGGCGCAGGAGGGGTGAACTCTGCTCGACTTATTCTCGTACTCAATGATTGGAGTGGGCGCGATCGCTCTGCGCAAGAGATCGCCACGTCACTGCAACGCAAGCTTGGCGACCTTCCAGGCGTCCGCGTTAACACCATGGCCGGTGGAAATATGCGTGGTGGCTGGGGCAAGCCCGTTCAGGCGGTTCTCGGGGGCCCCGATTACGAGACGCTCGCGGAGTGGTCCGACAAACTCGTCCAGCTCGCCGAACAAAACCCCGGCCTGACCGGTGTGGATAGTAGTTACCAGCCCCGTAAACCGCAGATCCGTGTCGCGATCGATCGCGATCGAGCGGCAGATCTTGGCGTATCGCTGCAAACAGTCGGTCGGACGCTCGAGACCATGCTCGGGTCACGTATCGTGACGACGTTCATCGATCGCGGTCGTGAGTACAACGTCGTCCTACAAGGTCGCGCCGATGAGCGTGCCACGACGACGGACCTGACCAACCTGATGGTCCGCTCCGATCGATCGGGGGAGCTCATTCCCCTCTCGAGCGTGGTACGTCTCACGGAGACGGCAGGGGCCACTGAGCTCAGTCGATTCAATCGACTCCGTGCGGTAGAGATCGGCGCAGGACTCGCCGATGACTACACCATGGGCGAGGCCATCGAGTGGTTCGAGCAGACCGTCGCTCGAGAACTGCCCCCCAGCGCCACACTCATGTGGGACGGCGACTCCGGCGATTATGTACGGAGCGGCGGCCAGCTTTGGATCACGTTGCTGTTCGCGGTCATCATCGTCTTCCTGGTGCTGGCGGCACAGTTCGAGAGCTTCGTGCATCCTGCGATCATCATGGTGACCGTTCCGCTCGCGCTGCTCGGTGCCGTGTTCGGACTGCAACTGCACGGCATGAGCGTGAACATCTTCAGTCAGATCGCCGTGATCATGCTCATCGGCATCGCAGCGAAGAATGGCGTATTGATCGTCGAGTTCGCTAACCAACTCCGCGAACGCGGAATCGAGTTCAAGGAAGCCGTCGTACAAGCCGCAGCCGTACGTCTACGACCGGTGTTGATGACCAGTCTTTGCACGGCCTTTGGTGCCATTCCATTCCTGCTCGCATCCGGTGCGGGCGCCGAGCAGCGCGAGCCCATCGGAGTAGTCGTGTTCTATGGCACCTTGGTATCGGTATTCCTGACCCTGCTCGTCGTTCCCGCGGTGTACTCACTCGTCGCGCGGCACACCCGATCGAGTAGTCACACCACTCGCCTCGTCGATCGATTGATGGGTAACTCTCCGCAAGACTCCGGGGTGTAAAGGAGCGCCGCGCTTCCACGCGGCGACCCATTAGGCAGCGAGTTCCGCCGCCTGTTCTGCGAAGCCTTGCTCGAGGACACACGCCACGGCGTGAATCACCGCAGCAATTCGGACGGTGCTCTGAATCGAGTCGCGCCCGATGTCGTGCTTGCGCAGCAACTTTTCGTGTGACTCGATGCAGAGGCCGCAACCGTTCACCGCAGACACCGCGAGCGAGTACAACTCGAAGTCGAGCTTGTCGATCCCGGGGTTTGCCATCACGTTCATCCGCAGTCGTGCCGGCATGGACTGATACTCCACATCGCCGACGAGGTGCAGGAAGCGGTAGTACACGTTGTTCATGCCCATGATCGCAGCAGCGGCTTTCGCACCGCTGATGCCCGCCTCATCGAGCTCCGCGCGCGCCGCCGTCTCGATCGCCCGAACGAGAGGCAGATGGCGCGAGGCGATCGCTGTGGCGAGCGCCGTACCCCAAATCTGCTTCGCGGTGAGCCCTGGTGCGCCTTGAACGGTGAGCACCGAGCCGAGATTCAGCTTGAGGTCGCGGGCGTAATCGGGAATCGAGTCCCGAAGTTGCTCGAGGGCGGTCATGATCAGGCCGCCTTGAGGGTGTCTTCGCCCTTCTGCCAATTGCAGGGGCAAAGCTCGTCCGTCTGCAGCGCATCGAGAACACGCAGCACTTCGTCTGGCGAACGGCCAACGTTCAGGTCGGTGATGTAGACGAAGCGGATCACACCCTGCGGATCGACGATATAGGTCGCGCGCTGAGCGACACCGGCTTCTGCGTCGATGATGCCGAGAGCGCTCGTCAGTTCGCGCTTGATATCGGCGAGCATCGGGAACGGCAGATCCTTCAGTTCCGACTTGCTACTGCGCCAGGCGAGGTGTACGAACTCGCTGTCGGTGCTGACGCCGTAGACCTGCGCGTCACGCGCCGTGAATTCTTTGTTCAGCTTGCCGAAGGCGGCGATCTCGGTCGGGCACACGAAGGTGAAGTCCTTCGGCCAAAAGAAAACGATCTGCCACTTGCCGGCGGCCGAGGCGTTGGTGAACGGCTGGAAAGCCGTCTTGATGTCGTTGGTGACGACGCCGGTCAGGGCGAACTTGGGAAACTGCTGTCCGATGCCGATCATGAGATGCTCCTTGCGTTAGATTCGAACCGGTCGCGCATCTTGGCGACCCTCGGCTCGACAATCCAATCGATTGATGTGATGATTTCGATAGACGCTATTTATCGAATTCCGGCGAGGGACCCGCCCCATGGCTGACATCAAACTGAAGGATTTGCGTTATCTCGTCGCGATCGCCGACACCCGACATTTCGGCCAAGCCGCGGAACGTTGTTTCGTCAGTCAGCCCACCTTGTCGGCCCAACTCAAGAAACTCGAGGATTATCTAGGTGTCCCTCTCGTCGAGCGTCAACCGCGCAAGGCGCTCCTGACGCCCGCCGGTGCAGAGATCGTGGCCCGAGCCCGACGTATCGTCGAAGCGAGCGACGAAGTAGTCGCCATCGCCCAAGCCCATCGTGAGCCGCTTGCAGGTCGCCTAAAGGTCGCTTTCTTGCCGACCATCGGTCCTTATCTGCTGCCCGTCGTCGCTCCACGACTGCGTAAAACGCTGCCTCACCTTGGGCTCATGCTCTACGAGTATCAAACGGCGACGATGCTCGAGCGCTTGAAAGCGGGTGAGATCGACATGGGAGTATTGGCGCTACCAGTGGATCTCGACGGTCTCGCCTCGCGACGGCTGTACGACGAGCCCTTCGTCGTCGCGGCTCCGGCTGATCATCCACTCGCCGTACGAAAGCAGCTCAAGGTGGGTGATCTCAAAGGCGCAACGCTACTGCTGCTCGAGGATGGTCATTGCCTGCGTGATCAAGCGCTCGACGTCTGTAACCGAATCGATGTGCACGAGAAACAGGACTTCCGCGCCACCAGTATCGAAACGCTCAGACAGATGGTCGCCTCAGGAGCAGGTCTCACGCTCATGCCGGAATTCGCAACTCGCGGCAGTCATGCCACACCAAAAGGCCTGGTGTTTAAGCCCTTCGTCAAACCCGTTCCCACTCGTAGTATCGGCGCGATTTGGCGAAAGAGTTCCCCGAGAACCGTCGCCATCGATGCCGTCGCACGCGTGATCGCCAACCATGCCGAGTAATTCTATGAGTGCCACCCTACTCTGGTTCAGACACGATCTTCGCCTCGCCGATCACCCGGCCTTACGCGCAGCGCTCACCCGCGACAAGCCCGTCATCCCGGTTTTTCTTTGGTGCCCTGAAGAGGAAGGCGAGTGGGCGCCAGGCGGCGCCTCGAGGTGGTGGCTGCATCGATCCTTGACCTCGCTCGCCAAAGATCTCGAAAAAGCGGGCTCGAAGCTTTTGATTCGGCAGGCTGACGACTCGCTGGCCGCGATCAAGAAACTGATTCGCGAGACGGGCGCGGACGCGGTGTATTGGAGCCGGCGTTATGAGCCTCTGGTCATCGAGCGCGACCGGCGAATCAAAGAAACGTTACGCACCGAAAACATCGAGGTACGCAGTTTCAATGCGGCGCTACTGATCGAACCTTGGGACGTTCAGAACCTGAGCGGGAAGCCCTTTCAGGTATTCACCCCGTTCTGGCGCAAAGTCTCCGCGAGTATCGAGCCGCCCGCGCCTCTGCCCGCACCCAAAAAAATCTCGGCGCCGGCCAAGTGGCCCTCCGGCGTGAAACTGGAGTCGCTCGACTTGATGCCGGAGATTCCCTGGCACGAGGGAATGGCGAGGACTTGGCATCCTGGCGAGCGTGGCGCCAAAGAACACCTCGAGACGTTCCTTGAGGGCCCCGTCAAACATTACGGTGAAGCCCGCAATTTGCCAGCGCAGTCAGGAACTTCGAGACTCTCACCGCATCTTCATTTCGGCGAGCTCTCACCCAGACAGGTTTGGCATGCCGCACCCAAGTGGCGAAGCAGTCAATTCATGGCGGAGATCGGCTGGCGGGAGTTCGCTCACCATTTGCTCTATCACTTCCCCCGAACGACGAACGAGCCGTTGCGTTCCGATTTCATTCGCTTTCCGTGGAGAGAGAACACTCGGGAGCTCGCGGCGTGGCAACGTGGAAAAACAGGGATTCCGCTCGTCGATGCAGGGATGCGTGAGCTCTGGGAAACCGGCTGGATGCACAACCGCGTGCGCATGGTCGTGGCGTCGTTTCTGGTGAAGAACCTGCGCATGCATTGGCTGCATGGCGCGCGTTGGTTCTGGGACACGCTCGTAGATGCCGACCTCGCAAGTAACACGCTCGGCTGGCAATGGGCTGCGGGTTGCGGCGCCGATGCAGCGCCCTACTTCAGAGTCTTCAATCCTGAAAGCCAGGCCGAAAAATTCGATCCGCAGAGCGAATACATCAAACGCTGGATTCCAGAGCTCTCTGGTGAAGGCGCAAAATCCTACCCTACTCCGATCGTCGATCTCAAAGCCTCGCGCGAGGCTGCCCTCGCAGCGTTCAAAACCTTGCGGAAGTAGATATGGTCAAGCACATCGTCATGTGGCGTCTTCGCGAAGGCGCCTCCAAAACGACAGATGCCGAGTTGATCAAGTCATTGCTCGAGAGTCTTGCCGGCAAGATTCCCGGATTGCTCAAGATCGAGGTCGGGGTCAATTTCATCGAGGATGCCAACGCCTCGGACGTCGTGCTCTACAGCGAATTCGTCGACCGGGCAGCTCTCGAGGCTTACCAGAGCCACCCGCTGCACTTGGCGGTAGTGCCCGAGGTCAAAGCCCGCGCCATCGAGCGCCGATCAGCCGATTTCGTCGTTTTGGGTTGATTCCTCGAGATCTTACGCGACGGCCTCGACGATCATCTGACGCTGTCGCAAGTCGGACAGTCGGTGTCGCCCGCCCGTTAGGGAAGCGACATATCTTTGAGCCGCGCAAAGATTTTCCCGTGATCGAATGCGCGGTTGACGATTAAGACGCTCCACTCGCCACACCCAATGCTGTAACCGATCCGACGAGAAACTCGCGCCGGGATATCCAGTCAAGCTCGGTATTCACGACGCACCCTCGGTCAGAGGATCGCCGCATCGGCTTCGAGCACACTCGAGGCGCCCGCGGTCACCACTTTGACCAGAGCCTGCGCCTGCGGCAGCACGTGCGCGGCATAGAAACGCGCCGAGGTAATCTTGCCACGAAGGAAATCTTTGTCTTCGGCGCCTGCCACCAACTTTCGAGCGGCGACGTCCGCCGACTTTGCGAGCAACCAGCCGCCAAGCACATAACCCGCAAGTCGCAACATCGGTACTGAAACGGCCAAAGCACGCTCGGGCCCTTGGGCAAACGACTCGAGAATCTGGCGAACCGCTGCCTCGAGCGTATCGACAGCCGCGAGCGCGTCAGTGCGTACAGTTTCGATGGCAGAGTCACCGCCCTTGATCGCCGCGAGTTCGCGACGCATATCGGCGATAAGCGCCGCCATCGCCGCGCCCCGATCACGTGCAATCTTGCGCCCAATGAAATCATTGGACTGGATTGCCGTCGTCCCCTCGTAAATCGTGGTGATGCGTACGTCTCGATAGGCCTGAGCCGCACCGGTCTCTTCGATGAAGCCCATACCGCCATGAACTTGCACGCCGAGCGATGCCAACTCGATGCCCGCCTCGGTGCTGCAGCCCTTGATCACCGGAATGAGCAGATCACCTCGAGCTTGCGCGGCGCGACGCATCCCTTCATCTGCATGCTTTCCGCCGACGTCGAGTTGATAGGCCCCATAGAGTGCGACTGCGCGCAGCGCCTCAACTTGCGAGCGCATCGTCAACACCAGGCGCTTGACGTCAGGGTGATGAATGATCGGCGCAGGTCCCGGAGGGAGAGCAACCGGAGGCTTGCCCTGCACACGGGTGCGAGCCCACTCGGCGGCCTGTTGGAACGCGCGCTCCGCGACAGCGTAACCCTCGAGACCCACGGAAAGGCGCGCCGCATTCATCATGACGAACATGTATTCGAGTCCGCGATTGGGCTCGCCGACGAGATAACCGATCGCGCCGTCTTTTTGACCGTAAGCCATGACGCAAGTTGGGCTGCCGTGGATGCCGAGCTTGTGCTCGATCGAAATGCACTGCACGTCGTTGCGTGCGCCGAGCGATCCATCGTCGTTCACGAGCACCTTGGGCACGATGAACATCGAGATACCCTTCACGCCCGGCGGAGCACCATCGATGCGCGCCAGAACGAGATGAATGATGTTCGGCGTTAAATCGTGTTCGCCGTACGTGATGAAAATCTTTTGGCCGAACACGCGATATTGATCACCCTCGGGTGTGGCGCGCGTGCGGATGGCGGCGAGGTCCGAACCCGCCTGAGGTTCGGTCAGGTTCATGGTACCCGTCCACTCCCCACTCACCATTTTCGGCAGAAAGAGATTTTTTTGATGATCCGTGCCGTAATGCTCAAGCGCCTCGACGGCGCCCTGCGTCAGCATCGGGCACAGCTTGAATGACAAGTTCGAAGCCGCCCACATTTCTTCGACGGCCGTTCCGATCATCGTGGGCGCGCCTTGGCCGCCACTTTCTTGCGAAGCACGCAGTCCCGCCCAGCCCCCTTCGACATATTGCTGATAGGCCGCCTTGAAACCCTTCGGCGTCAAGACACCTTCAGGTGTCCAGCGCGCGCCCTCACGATCAGAGCTCTTGTAGAGCGGATCGAGGACGTTCTCAGCGAACTTGCCGGCCTCTTCGAGAATCGCATCGGCAACCTCAGGCGAATAGTCGGCGAAGGCCGGACAGCCCTGCAGAGCGCTCTCATCAAGCAACTCATGGATGACAAACTGCAAATCTTTGAGCGGTGCACGGTACATCGTCGAAATCCTTTTGCCCGGCCTGGGCTGGACACGTTGAATAACAGGGGATGGCGAATTCTAACCCGCGAGGGCCGGGACGAGATTGGCCGCGAGAAAATCGACAAACGCCTTGACCCGCTCGTCCTCGGCGAGCCGTCCGGGATACACCGCATACAGCGGCGCCTGCTCGGGCGGACGCCAATCGGGCAGGACTTTTTTGAGACGCTGCGAGGCGAGCCCCTGCCGACACAAAAACTCGGGTAACACACCGATTCCGAGGCCCGCCGCGACCGAGGCGTGCAGGAGCGCTGGATCATTCACGGCCAACTTGGGACTGATACTGACTTCCTCTCGACGCTTGCCATGAGTCAGCCGAAGCACGAACAGGGAGCCGGGCGGCGTCTCCGGAGTAAGCATGTCGAAACGAGCCAAGTCGCCTGGGGCGATCGGCTCCCCAGCCTTTTGGAGGTAGGTCGGGGTCGCGCACAAGATCGCCGGTGGAGCGCCGAGCACACGAGACACCCGATCAGTCGAAGGGTCCTCGCCCACCCGAATCACGAGGTCATGCTCGACCTGAAGTCCGGAGGAAAGGTCCCCGAGCTCGACCTCGAGCGGGATCTTCGGATACCGCTCGAGGAATCGAGGTACGAGGGGGGCGAGCAGTACCCGCCCGAAGGTCGGTTCGGCCAAGACTCGCAGCGGCCCGCCTCGCGACTCGATGAGTTCTCCGGCAAGCCGGCGCGCGTCATCCGTCGATTGCAGAATGGCGCGACACGCTGGGAGCAGCCGCTCACCTGCCGGGGTCAACGTCAGCCTTCGGGTCGTTCGGGTCATGAGCTTCACCCCGAGCTCATCCTCAAGCTCCGCGATCGCACGGCTGACCGCCGCCTTAGGAACGCCGAGGGCTCTGGCCGCTGCGGAAAATCCGTTCAGATCGATGATTTTGGCAAAGGTCGCCATATGCGCCGGAGACCAAAACTGCGACATGGGTGAGACTCCGAGAGGCCAATTGCCGCTTATTGTTTCTCCCGAGAATCAAAATGGCAAGAGCATCCGAACGCCCCTAAATTGTATCGCCGACGGTTACCATGCTGTTCGATCATCGAAGAGTCACTCGCCTACGGAGACCGACATGTCGCTCAGCGTTCACGCCTGTACGTCCGAACTGTTCACCCCCATGCTCCAAAACCTCGCCCAGATTTTGGGAAAGGCGAAGGCGCATGCCGAGGCGAAAAAGCTGGAGCCGGGGGTACTCGAGGGGCTGCGTCTGGCGCCCGATATGTTCCCGCTTAAACGACAGGTTCAGTTGTCGACGGACTTCGCGAAGAACAGCACGGCACGATTGGCCGGGATCGAGCCGCCTAAGTTTCCGGATGAGGAGCAGACGCTCGACGAACTGATCGCGAGGGTCCACAAGACCCTCGATTGGATGAAAACCGTGCAGCCCTCCCAGCTCGAGGGCGCCGAGACCCGTCACATCGTGGTGCCGCTACGAACCCGGACGTTGGAGATGGATGGCCTGCCCTTCATTCAGCGCTGGGCGTTACCGAACTTCTACTTTCACGTGACCGCGACCTACTCCCTGCTCAGGCAGGCGGGGGTCGACGTCGGCAAACAGGACTTTCTCGGCGGGGTCTGACGAACCTCGGACTACCAAGTGTACCGAACCCGGTAACTCACTATCGCGGTGCCGTTCTTGGGAAGCTTGGTGACAAACTGGACCTGGCGGGCATCGAGCTTGGTCGACTCTTGGCTCTGCTTGATACCCGTATCCGCAAGAACGACCGGAACGATCAAGGCGATGACGAGAAGCGAGGTCAAAGGCCTAAACGAAGTGTTGGACCACATGAGTCTTGTCATGATGACCTCCGGAGTTTGTACGATCAGCCGCCCCTCAAGGTGCTCGCCGGCGGTTGCTTCAAAACACTACGCGTCGCCAGCCAACCGCTTACCGCAACCAGCGCACCACCACCTAACAAGCCGAACAACCACAGTAAAGGATCGAAGGAATAGGACACCTGCAGTATCTGCTGCGCAAGAAAGTATCCAGCGATCGAAGCGCCTGTCGCGGCAAGAAGGCCCGAAAGCAGGCCGAGCGCACTGAACTCGGCCAAGATGCCACGCGCTACTGTTCCACGACTCGCGCCCAAGGTACGCAACATCGCGCTTTCGTAACGTCGCTCGTCGCGCGAAGCCTGCACGGCTGCGAGCAATACGACGAGGCCCGAGAACAGCGTGAACACAAAAACGCTTTGAACCGCCATCGCGGCTTTATCGACTACGGAGCGAACCTGGGACAGCAGATCGTCGAGATCGAAAACCGATACGCTGGGGAATCGGCGAACCAGATTAGAGATCACGCGTCCATCGCCTGGTTTGAAGTAGGCGCTCGTCATCCACGTCCCTGCGAGCTCATCGAGTAGTCCCGGTGGGAAGACGATGAAGAAATTGGGCTGGAAGCTATCCCACTTGATCTTGCGAACGCTCGCAACCTCCGCCTCGATGATTTCACCGGCGATATCGAACGTCATGCGATCGCCGATCTTGAGCCCGAGGCCTTCCTGATACTCATCTGAGATCGATACGAGAGAACGTCCATGCTCAGCCGGAGTCCACCAGCGTCCCGACACGATCTGGTTGTCATCGCCGAGCTCGGCTTGCCAAGTGATGTTCTGGTCACGACGCGAATACCCTTCGCCACGAGGATCAATGAATTGCAAGGTCTGTATCGGCTGCCCGTTAATCTGCGTGAGCCGCGCCCGAATCATCGGCAATGCACGAGATCTCGAAGCGCCTTGCTCATCGAGAAAATCAAAAAACGCCACGCGCTCATCAGGCGGAATATTGATGAAGAAAAAATTCGGCAAGTTTTCTGGAAGACTTCGGCGCCAATCGGTCAGCAAGTCGTTACGCACGACCGCAAGCAGTAAAAGCACCATGATTCCAAGACCGAAAGCCACGATCTGCACCACGCTTTCGGCGCGGCGACGACTCAAGTTCGCGATACCGTAACGCCAAGACACGCCGACCGTGCCTCGCATCGAACCCGCCAGGCGAACCATCGCCCAGCCCGCGAGCGCGAGAATCACCGTGAAGACTGTGAGCCCGACGGTAAAACCAGCGAAGAGCCGTACGTCACGTACAACCCACCATATAAGAAAAACGACGGCAGCGATCGCCGGGCCAAACGCGAGCCAGACCACAGGCGGTGGCGGCTCTATGTCTCGGCGGAGCACCCGAATCGCCGGTACTCGAGACAGCTGAAGCAAAGGCGGAAGGGCGAATCCCGCAAGCAGCGCGATTGCGGTGAGAAATCCGAGTCCGAGCGGAAATAAATTGGGTGGCGGGAGATTCGCGCGCAACAGCCCCTCGAGTGCGCGCAGCAACCACTCTTGAGCAAGATAGCCGACTCCCGATCCGATGAGTGCGGCCGCAATCGCGATGATGCAAAGCTGGACGAGACTCATCGATAGCGTGAATGCGCGCGTCGCGCCCACGGTTTTGAGTAGGGCAACGGAATCGAGGTGGCGCTGAACGTAGCGTCTGGCAGCCATGGCGACAGCGATCGCGCAGAGTAAAACCGCAACGAGACTCGCCAGACTCAGAAAGCGGCCCGCGCGATCGATCGCATTTTGTATTTGAGGACTCGCCTCACTGACATCGAGTAGGCGCTGCCCACGTTGTTTGGTCTTTTTGAGCCAAGCCTTGAAGCTCACGACAGCATCGCGCTCTCCGGCGAACAGCAAAGCGTGCGTTGCACGAGAGCCTGGCTGAAGCAGCCGAGTCGACGGTAAATCATCGGCGTGCATGAGCATCGACGGCGCGAGTTCACCGAACCCACCGCCTTGATCGGGTCGAGTGATGAGCACGCGGGTAACACGGAACGTGGCGGCGCCGACCGAGAGGGTATCGCCGACAGACACCTCGAGGGCTGCGAGTAGCTTGGAGTCGGGCCAGACCTCTCCACGCGCGGGGCCACGGGTGACGGCAACCGGAACACCGAACGCCTCGTCTGCAACGCCCACCGTGCCGCGCAGCGGATAGCCCTCGCTGACCGCACGTACGTTGGCAAGTTGGTTTCGATCATCTCGGAACACGACACTCAGCACCGATGTGCTACGCGCCGTCCGCAATCCGCGCGTCGTCGCCTCGCTAACGTAGGTTCCTTCTGGTGCGGCTGATCCTGACTCAAGGCGCAAGTCTGCCGCGAGCACCTCATTGGCCTGCAGCGCGACCGACTGGCTGATGCGATTCACGAGGAAACCCACTCCAGTGAGCGCACCCACCGCCACGATCAGGGCAATCAATAAAATTCCGAGCTCGCCCGATTTCCATTCGCGGCCGAGCAAGCGTACTCCGAGGACGGCGGAACGACGTAGCATGCTTAGCCCGGGGCGAGACGCCCAGCCTCCATCACCCAAACACGATTACAGCGTGCAGCCAGTGCTCGATCGTGAGTGACCAAAACCAAGGTGGTTCCCGAGCCGGCGTTCAAATCGAAGAGCAAATCGGCAATTCGACCGCCGGTGACGGTATCTAGATTTCCGGTGGGCTCGTCGGCAAAAAGAACCGCCGGTCGTACGACGAAAGCTCGGGCAATGGCGACACGCTGCTGTTCGCCTCCCGACAACTGCCTTGGATAGTGCCCGACTCTTTCACGCAGGCCGACACGCTCAAGCGCCTCAAGTGCCCCCGTTTTCGCATCGGAGCGGCCTGCAAGCTCGAGCGGCAACATCACATTTTCGAGTGCCGTGAGCGCCGGGACGAGATGAAATGACTGGAAAACGAAGCCTACGCGCTCAGCGCGAAGACGAGCCCGACCGTCTTCATCAAGCGTGGTGAGGTCTTCCCCAGCAAGCAGCACCTTGCCCGAGGTCGGCGTGTCGAGACCAGCCAGCAACGCCAGGAGTGTCGACTTACCCGCGCCCGACGCGCCGACGATGGCCGCCGACTCACCCGAGTGAACCGAAAAGGAAACCTTCTGCACAATGGCGAGTCTGCCTTCAGGGCTGCTAACCTCTTTAGACAGTTCACGGGCTTCGAGGACGATATCTTTGGTCACGAAACGTTCCTTCGTCTTGGCGCTGCTGATTGCGATCGCACCAGCATGGTCCTATGGCAATACGGCGCGCAACGACAGCCCCACCATATTGGTTCTGGGGGATAGCGTCAGCGCGGGTTACGGTCTGGCCTCCAACGAGGGCTGGGTAGCCTTGCTTCAAAGCCGACTCAAGGTTCAAGGTTACGGATACCGAGTGATCAATGCCAGCGTCAGCGGCGAAACCACCACGGGCGGGCTCGCCCGCCTGCCAAGGGCTCTGTCCGTACACCGTCCTCAGATCGTCATCGTCGAGCTCGGCGGTAACGACGGCCTCCGCGCCCTCCCCCTCGAGACATCGCGCCAAAATCTCGAGGGCATCATCAAAGCCTCGCAGGCATCGGGCGCGCGCGTGCTGCTACTCGGCATGAAGATTCCGCCTAATTACGGGCTCCGATATTCACAAGGCTTCGAACAGCTCTTTCGCGATCTGGCGCGCCGCTATCGCCTGCCCTTTGAGCCTTTCTTTCTGGAAAAAATCGCGCTCGCCCCCGGCATGATGCAGGCCGATGGTCTCCACCCCACAGCCAAAGCCCAGCCCGTCATGCTCGACACGGTCTGGCCGGTGTTGAAACCGATGCTTCGTCGTTGAGTCACACCCCGGGCAAAGGCTAAAGTCTCGTCATGTCAAAAATTTGGTTGTCTTCTTACCCCGCCGGCGTACCCGCCGAAATCGATCCCAGCCGCTACTCCTCGGTGACGCACATGGCCGAGCAGTGCTTCACCGAATTCGCCGATCGACCGGCCTACATTCAGATGGGTCGGCAGATCACCTACGGCGATCTCGATCACGAGTCGAAGGCTTTCGGGGCTTGGTTGCAGCACCGCACAGGTCTCAAACGCGGCGATCGTGTCGCCATCATGATGCCGAATGTCCTGCAGTATCCAATCGCCCTGTTCGGTGTGCTGCGCGCTGGCGGAACGGTCGTCAATACCAACCCGCTTTACACCGCTCGCGAACTCGAACACCAGCTTAAAGACTCGGGTGCAGAGACCATCGTCATCCTCGAGAATTTCGCTCATGTCCTGCAGGAAGTGATCGAGAGGACGAGCGTACGCACCGTCATTCTTACCAGCGTCGGTGAACTGCTGGGCTTTCCTAAAGGAAACATCGTCGACTTCGTGGTTCGGCGTGTTCGCAAGAGCGTACCGGCCTACCAGCTTCCAGGGGCACTACGCTTCTCTGACGTGCTTCGCGAAGGGCGAGGTCTCGAGCTCACGCGCCACGCGCTGACGCATGACGATCTCGCATTCCTGCAATATACCGGCGGAACGACGGGGGTCTCGAAAGGCGCGATGTTGAGTCACGGCAATATGGTCGCCAACGTTCTTCAGTCGTCAGCTTGGACAGAAGCCGTCCTGCCACGCAATGAAGTCGGAATCGCCATCACGGCACTGCCGCTGTATCACATCTTCGCACTGACGGCGAACTGCATCTTGTTCTTGAGATTGGGCTGGACCAACGTTCTCATTACGAACCCTCGCGACTTCCCGGCTTTTGTGGCTGAGCTCAAAAAATATAAGTTCACCTACATGTCGGGCGTGAATACTTTGTTCAACGCCTTGCTTCATACACCGGGCTTCGATCAGGTGGACTTCAGCAAACTGCGTTGCACGCTCGGCGGCGGCATGGCTGTCCAGCGCGCGGTGGCGGAACGCTGGAAGCAAGTCACAGGCTGCATTCTCACGCAGGCATGGGGGCTCACCGAAACCTCGCCGGCTGCCTGTGTCAACCCGATCGACGTCGACTTCAACGATTCCATCGGCTTGCCCATCTCCTCGACTGAGATCGGCATCGCCGACGACGACGGGAAAATGCTCCCCGTCGGAGAGCTCGGCGAGATTTGCGTACGCGGTCCTCAAGTGATGAAGGGCTATTACAAACGTCCGGAAGAGACCGCGAAGGTGATGCTGCCAGACGGCTGGCTGCGTACCGGCGACATCGGCCGAATGGATCAGAAAGGCTTCGTCTATATCGAAGATCGCAAGAAAGACATGATCAACGTGTCTGGCTTCAACGTATATCCGAACGAAGTCGAGAGCGTCGCCGTCACCCACTCCGGCGTACTCGAGGCAGCCGCCGTTGCCAAAGCCGACGAACGCTCAGGTGAAGCGGTCGCACTCTTCGTGGTTCGAAAAGATCCTAAGCTCACCGAGGAGCAGATCATCGAGCACTGCCGCGGATCCCTCACCGGATACAAAGTGCCGCGATACGTCTACTTCCGTAAAGAGTTGCCCAAGACGAACGTCGGAAAAATTCTGCGTCGCGCCTTGCGCGACGAAGCACAGACGCTCTGATCGCGTTACTCAAAATGGATCGGCGGGCGTAAAGAGCCGTCGGTGCTCACCGATGGCATAGCGATCGGTCATGCCGGCGACGTAATCGGCCACGACACGCGCGCGTCCTGATTTGCCGCCTGATTGTTCGGCTAGCGCAGCTGCATCACGATGTTCGCGCGGCAACAAGTCGATGTCGCCCATCATCGCCTCGAATAACTCGCGCAATACTTTGCGCGCCTTGTCGGTCATGCCCAGGACTCGATGGTGCCGATAAAGATTGGCGTTCAGAAAACGCTTGAGCTCAACATGCTCGGTGCGTACCGCATCGCTCAAGGTGATGAGCGGTTCAGCCTGAGTACGTACGTCATCGATCGAGCGAACGCCGGAGTCGAGAATACGCGCGCGACTGGTCTCGACCACGTCCCTTACCACGCGATTGATCATGCGCCGAATGGTTTCATGAATGACGCGTCGCCCCGTCAGCGCGGGATATCGCGCCATGACGGCCGCATGCTCGCGACCGAAGAGCGTGACTTCGCGTAATCCATCCATCTCGACAAGCCCCGCTCGCAGTCCATCGTCGACATCATGGTTGTTGTAGGCGATGGCATCGGCGAGATTCGCAAGCTGAGCCTCGAGACTCGGCTGTCCGCGACGCAGAAAGCGCTCCCCGAGCTCACCGAGTTGTCGCGCATTATTAAGCGAGCAGTGTTTGAGGATTCCCTCGCGCGTTTCATACGTGAGATTGAGTCCCGGAAACTCTGCATAACGCTCTTCGAGTAGATCGACAACACGAAGCGACTGAAGATTGTGCTCAAATCCGCCGTACTCTCGCATGCACTCGTTGAGCGCATCCTGCCCGGCGTGTCCAAATGGTGTATGCCCAAGATCATGCGCGAGACAAATGGCCTCGGTGAGGGTCTCGTGCAATCCGAGCACTCCAGCGATCGTGCGCCCAATCTGCGCGACTTCCATCGAGTGGGTCAGTCGCGTTCGGTAGAGATCCCCTTCGTGGTTGACGAAAACCTGCGTCTTGTAGACGAGGCGTCGAAAGGCGTTCGAGTGCACGATGCGATCACGGTCGCGTTGAAACTCGCCGCGCATCTCCGGCGACGGCTCGGGATAGACCCGACCTCGCGATGCGGCGTCGTGCGCAGCCCACGACGCAAGACGCAGCGCGTCGGCAGCGCCCTCGCTCGTCATGACAAATGAGCCTCGAGGGTAGCCATCAGCGCGTCGGTCGGATAGTCGTCGCTCACGAATGCTTGACCGACACTGCGCAACAAGATGAGTCTCATACGACCATCTTTTGCTTTTTTGTCGATGCTCATGGCACGGCGGGCTGCATCGACCGTCAACTCGCCGCGAGTCTCGGTGCGCAGGCCCAGCCGTTGAAGCAACAGGGCAACACGGGCGACATCGCGACCGGAGATCAAACCGCAACGCTCAGAGAGAGAGGTCGCCATCAGCATGCCGGCCGCAACCGCCTCACCATGTAACCACCTCGAGTAGCCCGTGACACTCTCGATGGCGTGCCCGAAGGTATGGCCGAAGTTTAGGAGTGCACGCTCCCCGTGCTCGCGTTCATCGCGAGCTACGATGGTCGCCTTGGTTTTACAGGAGTGATGGATGGCGTATCCCAATGCATCGACATCACCCGTGAGCAACTTCTCGGCATTGGATTCCAACCAATCAAAGAACTTAGGGTCGCAAATCACGGCGTACTTCACGACCTCGGCGAGTCCTGCCCGCAATTCACGCGACGATAGGCTACGCAACGTCGCGAGATCAATGACGACCGCGCGCGGTTGATGGAAAGCACCGATCATGTTTTTGCCGAGCGGATGATTGACTCCCGTCTTGCCACCGACAGAGGAGTCGACCTGAGCGAGAAGCGTGGTTGGGATCTGTATAAACGCCATGCCGCGCTGGTAACACGCCGCAGCGAACCCCGCCATGTCGCCGATAACACCGCCGCCCAAAGCGACGATGACGTCATCTCGCGCAAATCGATGGTCTATTAGGCGATCGAAGATTGTCGATGCCGTGGCAAGCGTCTTGTGCGACTCGCCATCCGGTAAAACGATGTCGTATGTCTCGGCACCCTGCCGCGCATCATGGAGGGTCGCGGCATAAAGCGGCGCGACCACATCATTCGTGACGATCGCCGCCTTACGGGCCTTTAGTACGTCGCCGAGCCACGTCACGTCACGCAGCAGTCCATCGCCGATGTAGATCGGATAAGACCGCTCACCGAGCGGGACCGTCATAGAGTGGAGCAGCGTCATGCCGAGCAAAGTATACGCGGGGCGAGGCCGAGTCAGTCTGACGACAACCGTTTCAGAATTTGATCTACGACGTCACGTACGCGGTGCCCGTCAGTACGCACAGTCACCGACGCAACGTCGGCGTAGAGCGGTGCGCGCCGTGCCATCAACTCCGCCAGGCGCCCCGGCAGATCAGGCGCCCCCGAAAGGAGCGGTCGACGCTCACCCCGACGGACTCGTTTTACTTGCTGTTCGATAGAGGTCTCGAGATAGATGACGATCCCACCCTCGCGCAATCGCTGGCGGTTTTCATCCAGAAGGACCGCGCCACCACCTGTCGACAAGACGATGCCCTGGCGAGTCGCTAGTTCGGCGATGAGCTCGCGTTCTCGTGCGCGGAACCCCGCCTCGCCCTCTTTCTCGAATATCAGTGGGATATCGACGCCCGTGCGTGCTTCGAGTTCCGTGTCGCAGTCGATGAACGGCCGCCGGAGTGCTCGGGCGAGTTGGCGACCCACCGCGGACTTACCGGAGCCCATCGGTCCGACCAGAATGAGATTTCGTGTGTCTTTCATCTTTATCAGGACATCGCCCAGACGATCCAAGCCTAACCGAAGGCCGGGGATCCCGGGATGGGGTACCGGACATCTCCATTCCGGTAACATGCACTGATCGTGAAGCGTTACCTGCCGAAAATCGCGTTTCTGGCCGCAGCGGGCCTCGCGATTAGCTCTCTTGCGATCGCCGCGCTCATCTCTGGCGCCTATCTCTATTTACAACCCTCGCTGCCCACCGTCGAGGCGATGCGCCAGATCGAGTTACAGGTACCGTTGCGGGTCTACTCGCGCGATGGACAGGTCATTGCGCAAATCGGTGAGCAACGACGTATCCCGGTGACCTTCGACGATATTCCGCCCATGGTGCGTCAAGCTTTCATCGCGGCTGAAGACGACCGCTTTTTCGAGCACTCCGGATTCGACTATCAAGGCATCCTGCGTTCACTGGCCGTCAACCTATTACCCGGTTCACGCCTCCAGGGTGCCAGCACCATCACGCAGCAGACTGCCCGCAATCTCTTTCTAACCCAAGACCGAACCTGGAGACGAAAAGTACAGGAGATGTTCCTCACTTATCGTATCGAGAACGAGTTCACCAAAGAGGAAATCTTTGGTCTGTATCTTAACGTCATCCACTTCGGAAAGCGGAGCTATGGAATCGCCGCCGCTGCCGATCTGTACTTCGGCAAGACTCTCGATCAATTGACGCTCGCCGAGGCGGCCACACTCGCGCGCGTGCCGCAGGCTCCGTCACGCTACAACCCAATCAATAACCCCGAGGCTGCTGCGCAGCGTCGCAGTTATGTGCTACGCCGCATGCGCGAACTCGGGTATATCGATCGCGAAACCGAAGAGCGTGCGGCCACTGAAAAAGTATTCGCCAGAGAGCATGTTCAGACATTCGAGGTGGAAGCGCCCTACATCGCAGAAATGGCGAGGATTGAACTCGTACAACGGCTTGGCGCTGCGGCGCAAAATGAAGGCTACAAGATCTACACCACCATCGATCCGCGTATGCAGAGCGCTGCCAATGCCGCTCTCAGAAAAGGACTACTGGACTACGATCGTCGACACGGATGGCGAGGCGCGAAAACGCGCGTCACACTTCCGGCCACTAACGACGAAGGGGAGCTTGAGGCACTCATTGCCGATCAAGATGCCAGCGGTCCTGTGCTTCCGGGTGTAGTCCTCGATGTTCAGGAAAAATCTGCGCGGGTATATGTGCGTGATGCCGGTATTGTCACGCTGCCTTGGGAAGGTCTCTCTTGGGCACGCCCGAAAATCAACGGGCGACTCGGCAAATCGCCAAAGATGGCGCGGGAGATTCTGGCGCGCGGCGACGTCATCCACGTCACGCTGATTCCCACGCCGCAGCTCGCTCAGATTCCCGAAGCCGCTTCGGCGCTCGTAGCGCTCTCGCCGTCTGATGGCGCAATTACGGCGCTTGTCGGGGGATTCGATTACTTTGATCCGACTGCAGGCAAGTTCAATCGCGCCATCCAAGCCAAACGACAGCCTGGCTCTGGCTTCAAGCCCTTTCTCTACTCGGCGGCGCTCGATAACGGATTCACACCCGCCTCGGTAGTGCTCGATGCGCCGTTCATCATCGACGATCCGAACATGGAGGAAGCGTGGCGCCCCGAAAACTCGAGTGGTGATTTCGGTGGGCCGACGCGACTACGCGAAGCGCTCGTCAAATCACGCAATCTCGTATCGATCCGGGTGCTACAAGCGATTGGCATGGGCCCGGCCATCGCTTACAGCGAACGCTTCGGCTTCGCTCGCGCAAGCCTCCCCCGTAACCTCACGCTGTCGCTCGGCACCATGAGCGCCACGCCGCTGGAGGTCGCCTCTGGCTATGCCGTCTTCGCCAACGGCGGACATCGCATTCAGCCCTGGTTCATCGAGCGCATCGAAGATCCGGCCGGCCAGGTGGTGTTTCAGGCGGCACCTCGGCGCGTTGCGCTCGAGTGCGATCCGCCTGACCCGATCAGCAGACCAAGCGCCGATGGAATGTCCCTCCCAGAGGTGCCGATTGCGCCCTCTCCAGCAGAAACTGAAGGGCCGTCCCTCGTACCAGCAGGCTGCGCATTACCGGCGACCGAAATCGCACCGCGCGTGATCAGTGCACAGAATGCCTGGCTGATGACCGACATGCTTCGCGAAGTCATCACGCGCGGCACGGGACGTCGTGCGCTGGTGCTCGGTCGTAGCGACATCGCAGGCAAGACCGGCACCACCAACGAAGCGCGCGATACCTGGTTCAACGGATACAACGCGTCGGTTGTCGCGACCGTGTGGGTCGGATTCGACCAGTCACGGCCTCTTGGCGAAGGCGAAGAAGGCAGTCGGACGGCGGTGCCCATTTGGATCGACTTCATGGCCGAAGCTCTGAAGGGCGTGCCTGATCGTCCGTGGGACATGCCCGGCGGACTCATGCAAGTGCGGATCTCGCCCGTCACGGGAGAATTGGCGGGAGCAGACGATCCGGACGCCGTCTTCGAAACTTTCATGGTCGATCGACTCCCGGTCGGCAGTAGCCCCGGAAACCCTGCGGCCGATCCTCGACGCCCGAACGAGACCCCAGCTGAACCTATTTTTTGATTCCTCGTCATGAAAAAGCTGCCGCCGCGCGCCGAAAATCTCAGACGAGCGCTCGCTCAAGAAGCCGCACGCGTGATGGCCGAGCACGGGATTCGCGATTTTCTTTTCGCCAAACGTAAAGCTGCTGAACGATTCGGCGTAGTCGATGGCTCAGTGTTGCCACGCAACACCGAAATCGAAGAAGCCCTGCAGGAATATCAACGTCTGTTCGGGGGTGACGCACATCTCGAGTCGCTGCAGGCGCAACGAGAAGTTGCTCTCGATGTCATGCAGCGTCTCAAAGAGTTTCAGCCTCGTCTCGTAGGGTCGGTCCTGCAGGGCACGGCAACCGACCACGACGACGTCCTACTTCACGTCTTTGCCGATCGCACGGAGTCGGTGACGTTTCGATTGATGGATCAGGGCGTCCCCTTCGAGGTGGGCGAGCGGCGCACCCGTCTCAATCCCGAGCGCGTCGTTCAGCAACCGGCCCTACGGCTAGAGGTCGATGGTCAGCCCGTGGAGATCGTCGTTTTTCCGATAGATGGAATCCGACAGGCGCCGATCAGTCCAGTCGATGGCAAGCCGATGCGCCGTGCCGACACGAGTGAGGTGTCGGCCCTCGTCGCCACAGGCTATGGCGGAGAATCGATCTCTCGCTGAATCTTAGGCGCGCTTGGCAATCGGCAGGTAGTCGCGCTTCACAGGACCTGTATAGAGCTGACGCGGCCGACCGATCTTGTAGGCCGGATCGCTAATCATCTCTTGCCAATGCGCCACCCACCCCGCCGTTCGCGCGATCGCGAACATGACCGTGAACATCGAGCGCGGGATACCGAGGGCGCTGTAGATGATGCCTGAGTAGAAATCGACGTTCGGATAGAGCTTACGCGAAATGAAGTAGTCGTCTTTGAGGGCGATTTCTTCGAGACGCTGGGCGAGCTCGAGCAAGGGGTTGTCGGCGCGCCCCATTTTCGCAAGCACTTTGTGACACATCTCGCGGATTATCTTGGCGCGCGGGTCGAAATTTTTGTAAACCCGGTGACCGAAACCCATCAGGCGCACGTTGCTGGTCTTGTCTTTGACCTGCGCCAGGAACTTCGTAATGTTATCGACGCTGCCGATTTCTTCGAGCATTTCGAGCACGGCTTCGTTCGCACCACCGTGCGCCGGGCCCCATAGCGCCGAGACGCCCGCAGAAATAGCGGCATAGGGGTTAGCACCCGTTGAGCCTGCCAGGCGTACCGTCGAGGTACTCGCGTTCTGTTCGTGGTCTGCGTGCAGGATGAGCAGCAGGTCGAGCGCCTGCGAAGCAAGCGGATCGACGTGATAAGGCTCGCAGGGTACCGCGTAGTACATGTGCAGCAGATTGCTGCAGTAGTCGAGATCGTTCCGCGGATAGACGAAAGGCTGTCCCACCGATCGCTTATAAGCCGCCGCAGAGATCGTCGGCAGCTTCGCGATGATGCGATGCATGAAGATTTCGCGGTGACGCGGATTATTGATGTCCATCGAGTCGTGATAGAACGCGGACATCGAGGCCACGATGGCGCTGACCATGGCCATGGGGTGCGCATCGTAATGAAATCCGTTGTACATGCGCAGCAACGACTCGTTGATCATCGTGTGGCGCTGGATGCTCACACTGAAATCAGCAAGCTGCTTCTGATCGGGAAGCTCTCCGTTGTTGAGGAGATATGCAACTTCGATGAACGAACTCTGGGCAGCCAGTTGTTCGATGGGATAGCCGCGGTAGAGCAATACGCCCTGATCACCATCGATGTAGGTGATGCGACTTTCGGTGCTCGCCGTCGCCATGAACCCCGGATCAAAAGTAAAGACACCGTGGTCTTTATTGAGTGCGCCGATGTCTACGACGTCCGGACCGATACTGCCGGAGCGCACCGGCAAGGTGCTCGTTTTGTCCGAGGAGAGATCTTTGAGTTCGAAGTTCTTGGTAGTCATGGCGTGAACATCATCATCTTGAAGCTCGTCGCAGAAACGCGACGAATCGTGACGAAATTGACACGGCGGGTGCACATAATCAAGGCGCTCCAGATGATTTTTTTAGTCAGCCGTCCTCATTCGACCACCTTGTAGAGGGTTCCAGGCTGCAGCTTGCGGTTGGGGTACAAACCGTTGATGAGCATCAGCTCTTCCCGCGGATACTTTTCGACCGGCATGTCGTCGGCGTAATCCTCCAGTCGAGTATCGGCTGTGGAGGTGCGGATTCGCAGCCGATAGGGCTCGGCCAACGGATACTCAGATGGCTTCAGGGCACGAAGCGTCTCGGCGACCGACAAGAACAGACCGTCGGCTTCCGGAACAGCGCCTCGGGACGAACGACTCGCGCCGGCAAATAGATAGGCGCTCTTGCCGCGATACAGCACCACCCAACGCACCGGCCCCGCTCCGTTGTCGAGGGGTGAGCCAGAGGTGGTACGCGCCGTGTACCCCTCCATTCCATTGATCTGAATCGGCTCCCCTCCCGACAAGGTCGCGCCGCGCAGTTGCGAAAACAGAAACTCGCGCGGGCCCATCGTGGGTGGATAGTCTCGCAACGTGATCTGCATCAACGTGTCTTTGCTCGGGGTATAGGCGATCAGCGCGTCTCGCTGGTTCTCGACCGTCCAAGCCTTCGGAAACGCAACCGTGATGCCGAGCTCGGCGTGGTACAGGCGGTTTCCACGAACAATGCCCTGCGCGCGGCTCGACCCATAAGTCAACCCGTCGATGGCCTTCATGTATCGCTCGCGGTTATCGACCCACCCGCCCTCAGGGCCTGCCTCGAGGTTGGCCGCAGCCTTGGCTGCCTGAACGGCTCGGGCATCAGGCGCGGGGTGTGAGGAAAACATACCGTGATAGACGCGGGGCTCACGACCTTCGGCGCGTGCACGGTCGATTTCGAACCGCTCTCCGCGTCGGAACATGTCGAAGACCTCACCCATTGCTTCGGGTCGGTACCCCGCACGAACGGAATACTGCAGACCAATGCGATCGGCCTCGAGCTCGTTCTCTCGACCATATCCGCGCATCCAGGCCGTCGCGCCCAAGTTCGCGAGGTCGGCGACCGCACCGGAGCCGGTGTAGATCGCTGCCGCGGCGGCAGCGAGCGACGCCAGCACACCGCGGGTCATTCGCTTTTGGGGATGCTTTGCCGTGACATGCGCGACCTCATGCCCAAGCACAGAGGCCAATTCCGCCTCGGAGTTGAGGTGGATCAACAAACCGCGATGGAGGTAGACATAGCAGCAACCCGTCGTGAACGCGTTGATGGAGTCGTCGTCGAGCACGACGAATTTCCATTCCTGGTCGGCCAGGCTGCTTTGTCTCGCCACGCGCTGCCCGATTTCGCTGACGTAGTCTTGCAGCGCCTGATTTTCATAAACGCCGTACGCCTTGAGAATCTTCTCGTGCGCTTTGCGAGAACTAGAGCTCTCTTGAGACTTTCGTTCAGTTTGTTTGCGCGAGGAAGACTGCGCGTCGAGTTGCAGCGATGCCAACGCGACCGTCATCGCGACGAACAGGGTGGCAAGCGCTCTCGACGGCTTCATACGGCGATCCAAAAATCCACGTCCATTCTGACGACTAGACGCTAACAGAAGTTCCGGTAGATCCGGATGTGCTCGACCCAGAAACGACAAAGCGCCCTGTCGGGCGCTTGGTCGAAAGCGATCGGGTCGCACGAGGCGCCCCGTCCAGCCTCAGCGCGCAGCGGCGGAGGCGTACTTCTTTCGGAACTTATCGACGCGGCCTGCCGTGTCGACGATTTTCTGCTTGCCCGTGTAGAACGGGTGGCAGCTCGAGCAGACTTCGAGCGAGAGGTCCTGACCGAGGGTCGAGCGCGTCTGAAACGTGTTGCCGCAAGAGCAGGACACCTTGATCTCGTGATATTCCGGGTGAATCGAGGGCTTCATGACCGACCTTCCAGTTAACGGGCAGGACGAAAAAGGGCGCGCAGTCTAAGCGCGGCGGGCCGGTTTCGACAAGGGCAAGTCGCCTCCGTCGGGGTGTCCAGATCAAATTGGAAGCCCAAGCCACTGAAATCTGTGGATAAGTCTGTGGAATAGCGCGAGGCCCTCCCGACCTGATCACGGCATTCCAGCCTTGTTCGGTCGTTCATCAAAAAATTAAGAGGGTGTTTTTATTATTAAAATCATGGACTTATATGTTTAATTTTGTATTAAAACTGAAAAAATCACGTAATTCACGAGTTCAGCGGGGTTTTTTAGTCGCTGTGCATACTTTTCGAGCCGTCTTCAGGCAGGAATTCCAGCAGCACTTCATTTAAAAACTGGCGTCCGATCGGCGTGGCCGAGATCCTGCCGCGGCCCGCGGAAGACGCTGAGTGAGACAGTAGCCCTCGACTTCGGAGTCTTTGCACCACCGGATTCACGACCTCCCAGTTCAACCCTGTTCGGCGCTCGAAGAGCTCGATCTCGAAGCCCACGGTCAAGCGCAGCGCATTCAACATGAACTCGAAGGGCCGCTGGTCATCCTCGACATGCTGCCAAACGAGCGCACTCTTCGGATCACGCTGATAGCGACGCGGCTCACGAGGTTGGACGCTTCGGATCACTGCGATTCCGCCGTCCGCGCGAGGGCCCGACAGCTTGCCGTGCGCGCCCGCGCCGATGCCGAGATAGTCGCCGAAGCTCCAGTAAACGAGGTTGTGGGCGCAGTCGAAACCCTCGCGGGCATACGCCGACACCTCGTACTGGCGGTACCCATCCTCAGCGAGTCTTCGACTCGTGACCTCGAGCATGCGTGCCACGTGTTCATCGAGCGGCAAGCCCGAGGGCGGTCGGGCCGCGAAAGGCGTGCCAGGCTCGAGAGTCAGGTGATAGTGGGAGATTTGCGTAGGGCGCAATGCGAGAGCCGCTTCGATATCTCGAAGAGCGCCCGCCTTATCTTGCTCGGGCAACCCGTACATCAAATCGATATTGAAATTGGAAAGCCCCGCGGCGTGAAGTTCTGCGGCAGCGTTTCGCGTTTCGTCGGACGAGTGAATTCGTCCAAGCTTTCGTAAAGCCTCTGCATCAAAACTTTGAGCGCCAAGCGAAACCCGATTGACACCCGCTGCGGCATATTCGGTAAATCGTCCTCGCTCGATCGTGCCGGGGTTCGCCTCGAGCGTAATCTCGGCATCCACCGCGAGACCCGGCCCCGCTCGAACCGCATCGATTACACGTCCGATAGCGGACGGAGAAAACAAACTCGGCGTTCCACCCCCCATGAAGACAGTCGAGATACGACGACCGCCAATGAGCGTCGCCTGTGACTCGCATTGAGAGGCCAGATCGCTAAGCAGGGTCGTCACATACGACTCTTCGGGTACGCGCTCTCGGCCAGGGACATCCTCCCGCAATGCGTGCGAGTTGAAGTCGCAGTAGGGGCACTTGCTGACACACCACGGAAAGTGGATGTACAGACTGAGCGGCGTCTCGAAGTTCATGGCTCCGTGCCGTTTAGGCACTACGCAAGCGCGCGTGCAGATCGCGCAAAGCCGAACCGCGATGGCTTTGTGCATGTTTTTCTGCGGCGGCGAGTTCAGCCACGCTGCGAGTCTCACCGCGAGGTGAGAACACCGGGTCGTAACCGAAACCACCATGGCCTCTCGGAGAGCGCAAGATGACGCCTTCCCAGATACCACGGCCGAACGCCGGTGACGGATCATCGGCAGTTCGAGCCAATGCAATCACGCAACGAAAGCGAGCCGATCGTGCCGCCTCTGGCACGGCCTGCATTGCCTCAAGCAATTTTTTGATGTTCGCGAGATCGCCAGCCCCCTCGCCGGCATATCGTGCGGATCGCACCCCCGGCGCACCACCGAGCGCATCCACCTCAAGACCCGAGTCGTCCGCCATCGCCGGCAGACCGCTCAACGCCGCGGCATGCCGCGCTTTCAAGAGCGCGTTGTCTTCAAAAGTTTCGCCCGTCTCTTCAGGAGGTTCGATACCGAATTCGGATTGCGGGACGAACTCGAAGCCGAACGGACCGAGCATGTCGGAAAACTCGCGGATCTTCCCGGCGTTACCGGTAGCGAGCACGATCCGCATGGTTCAGGGGTTGCCCGCCTGGAGGGACTCGCGCTGCAGGTCATGCAGTCGCGAAATACCGCTCGACGCCAAGCCCAGCATGACGTCCAGTTCTTCTCGACGGAACGCATGACCTTCGGCAGTGCCCTGAATTTCAACGAACGTACCACCGTCTTTCATCACGACGTTCATATCTGTCTCAGCCTGAGAGTCCTCGTCATAGTCGAGATCGAGTACGGGCACGCCGCCGCAAATGCCGACCGACACGGCCGCAACCTGCCCGTGCAGCGGCGAACGCAGAAGTGTGCCGTGGGCGATCAAAGTCTGGCAGGCATCAACCAACGCCACATAGCTTCCGGTGATGGCTGCCGTGCGCGTACCGCCATCGGCTTGTAACACGTCGCAATCGAGCGTCACGGTGCGTTCACCGAGCGCAGTCATATCGATGACTGCACGCAGACTGCGGCCAATCAATCGCTGAATCTCCTGAGTACGCCCGGATTGCTTCCCCTTCGCTGCTTCGCGAGCAGATCGAGTGTGAGTCGACCTCGGTAGCATGCCGTACTCGGCCGTCACCCAGCCCTGACCGCGCCCACGAAGGAATCCGGGCACCCCCTCTTCGATGCTGGCCGTGCAAAGCACCCGGGTGCCGCCGAACTCCACTAACACGGACCCCTCGGCATGTCGGGTGTAGTGACGATGGAAGCTAACGGGACGAAGTTGGTCGGGGCTGCGACCGCTCGGACGTTGAAACATCTTTGATTTCCGTCTCTGGCAGAGCCGTGGGATAAACTGCGCGCTTTATACACCCCGGCCGGTCTGGACGCACGACAACGGTGGCCGCGAGCAGAGGACTCTCGATGATCAGCAGCATGACGGGCTTCGCGCGACGCGAGGTGAGCGGTCCTTTCGGAGAACTCACCTGCGAACTGCGCAGCGTCAATCACCGGTATCTGGAGCCCGGGTTCCGGTTACCCGAGGAACTGCGCTCGTTGGAGGGTGAGTTGCGGCAGTTACTCGCCAAGGAACTGAGACGCGGCAAACTCGATTGTACGATTCATCTCCGTGGATCCCACCGAGCCGAACAAGAATTGAGGATCGACGAAGCCGTGCTACAGCACTTGCTCACACGTACCGGCGAAGTCGCCTCACGGCTGTCGATCGGCACTGCGGCTCGGGTCGATCCGCTCGACGTATTGCGCTGGCCCGGCGTACTCAAAGACGACGCCCCCGACACCGAGAGCCTGCACGGCGCCTGCCGCACACTGTTTCAAGAGACGGTTCGAGAGATGGCAGCGGCACGCCGTCGCGAAGGTCAAAGATTGCGTGAACTCATTGAGCAGCGCTGCGGCGCACTGGCCGAGCTCCTCGTCCACTTGCGCTCGCGTATGCCCGAGTTGCAAACCCGCCTGCGTACCCGTCTGCAAGATCGTCTTGCCGAACTCGGCACTACAGTCGATGCCGGGCGATTCGAACAAGAAGTCGCCTTGCTGCTGCAGCGTGCCGACGTCGATGAGGAGCTCGATCGTCTGGATGGGCACATCGCGGAAATCCGTCGTGTGATCGAAGGGGACGAAGCCGCCGGTCGTCGGCTCGACTTTCTCATGCAGGAACTCAATCGTGAGGCAAACACCCTGTCGTCGAAATCGCAGGAAATCGACATCACGCGTATCGCCGTCGACATGAAGGTTTTGATCGAACAGATGCGAGAGCAGGTACAAAACATCGAATGAGTGGTCGGCTTTTCGTAATCGCCGCGCCCTCGGGTGCCGGCAAGACCAGCCTCGTCAAGGCGGCGCTCGCGCGCGAGCCGAACCTGCGTGTCTGTGTTTCGCACACGACCCGTGCCCGACGCGCTAACGAAGTCGATGGTCGTGATTACCACTTCGTCTCCGTCGACCAGTTCAAAGAAATGATCGCCGCGGACGGCTTCCTCGAATACGCGCCCGTGTTCGACAATTTTTATGGCACCAGCCGCGCAGCGCTCGAGGAGGCCTTTGGTCGCGGACACGACGTGATCCTGGAAATCGACTGGCAGGGCGCGAGGCAGGTGCGCGAAAGGATGCGTGACCCGGCGACCGGCAAGTCGGGATGTATCAGCATCTTCGTGCTACCCCCCTCGCGAGCCGAACTCGAGCGGCGACTGCGCGGACGCGGAACCGACAGTGAATCGGTGATCGCCCGACGACTGAGCGATGCGGTCAACGACATGGGGCACCACGATGAGTTCGACTACGTCATCGTCAACCAGGATTTCGATCGAGCCGTGTCGGACCTGCTGAGCGTGGTGGCAGGGGATGCCCAGGACCTTTCCGGGGGTCGGGCGTCGCTTGCGCCCCTGTTGAGCGACTTGCTCGCCTAGATCGGCGTGGCAGCGTTGCCGCTGGCGGTCAGCCCCCGCGCTCGCCTATACTTGCCGGCCCATTTCAGGTTATTCCGGGCTGATCCCGAGGGCTTCTCCACATGGCGCGAATCACCGTCGAAGACTGTCTCCAGAACGTCGACAACATCTTCCAGCTCGTGATTCTCGCGTCGCAGCGTGCGCGTCGGCTGGCCAATGGCGCCGAATCGACCGTGCCTTGGGAAAACGACAAACCCACCGTCGTCGCCTTGCGCGAAATCGCCGCAGGCAATATCACCCCAGAGATGCTGCTCGAGCCCGAGCCGGAACCCGAGCCGGAGCCGAGCCTGCTGCCCGATATCATGGAGCCCGATCCGGGCTTCCGTGCTCCCCAGTTCGGTCTCGGAGACTGATCGCGCGGCCCTGACAGGGCGGAGGCACTTTGGATTATGCGCAGACACTGCTCGGCCTCTTGCCCGGCGGTTCACGCAGGACCCCCGGCCTCAAGGAGCTGCTGAGCGCTGCCAGCGCGTACCTGCCCCCCGAGCACGTCGAGCGCATCCGCGAAGCTGCGGAATTCGGTGCGGAGGCCCACCAAGGACAAAAGCGCAAAACGGGTGAGCCGTACATCGCGCACCCCGTAGCCGCAGCCGAAGTGCTCGCAACTCTGCGGCTGGATGCCGACACCATCGTCGCCGCCATCCTCCACGACGTCATCGAAGATACGCCGATCGCCAAAGAAGACCTGGCGAGTCGCTTCGGTCAAAGCGTCGCGGACATCGTCGACGGCGTCACGAAACTCGACCAGATTCAGTTCAAGAGTCGGGAAGAGGCTCAAGCAGAGTCTTTCCGAAAAATGCTGCTCGCGATGGTTCGAGACCTGCGAGTCATTTTAGTCAAGCTTGCCGATCGGCTGCACAACATGCGGACGATCGAAGGCATGGCGCCACCGCGTCGCCGGGCCATCGCCCGAGAGACGCTCGATATTTACGCCCCGCTCGCCGAGCGACTCGGCCTCTATGCCATGAAGCTCGAGCTCGAGGATCTCGGCTTTCACGCCTTGTATCCGCGCCGATACAAGGTCATCGAGAAAGCGCTCAAGCGGGCCCGCGGTAACCAAAAAGAGTTTCTCACACGCATCTCCGAGACCATCAACACCGCGCTCTCCAAGGCTGGTATCGAAGCAGAGGTCGAAGCTCGCGAAAAGCATCTCTACAGCATCTACCGAAAAATGCAGCGCAAGCGCGCTTCTCTTTCGGAAATTGTCGATGTGTATGGGCTGCGTGTGATCGTGGAGTCCGTCGATCATTGTTATCGGGCTCTCGGTGTTGTCCACGGCGCCTATCGTCCGATGCCGGGTCGATTCAAAGATTACATCGCCATTCCCCGTGTCAACGGTTATCAGTCGCTGCACACCACGTTGTTCGGACCCAATGGGCAGCCCATCGAAGCGCAAATTCGAACTCGCGATATGCATCGCGTCTCGGAGTCGGGAATCGCCGCCCACTGGAAGTACAAGTCGGGTGAGGCCTCAGCAGGGCACGAGCAGGCCCGCGCACGCGAGTGGTTGTCGAACTTGATCTCGATGCAGGAAACGGGCTCTTCCGAAGAATTTTTGGAGAGCGTTCGTCTCGATCTCTTCCCCGACAAGGTTTACGTGTTCACGCCCAAAGGCAAGATTCTTCGACTTCCGCGCGGCGCAACCGTGGTGGACTTCGCCTATGCCGTACATACCGATGTCGGCAATCGTTGCGTCGCCGCCAAAGTCGACCGCAGGCTTGCGCCTCTGCGTACCCAGCTGCGAAACGGACAGACGGTCGAAATCGTCACGGCACCGGGAGCGATCCCCAACCCGTCATGGGTCAACTTCGTTGTCACGGCCAAAGCTCGCGCAGCCATCCGGCAGTATCTAAAAGGACTGCGAAGATCCGAAGCCATCGAACTCGGGCAACGGCTCGTCAATCAGTCGCTCGCGGAGTTCGACCTGTCGCTCACGGACATCAGCGAAAACGCTTTGGTGGCCACAGCCGGCGAGCTCGGTATGGCAGACACTGATGAGCTATTCGAAAAAGTGGGTCTGGGAGAACGTCTCGCGCCCCTCATCGCGCGCCGACTCGGACCGGCTGCACCGTCGATCCCCGGCACAGGCGGTGAGGAAGGGGGTGAAAGCGCTCCTGCACCGCTTGCGATCGCGGGAACCGAGGGTCTGCTGGTCAGTTACGCTCGCTGCTGTTTCCCGGTCCCAGGTGATCCGATCCTTGCCTATCTTTCGAGTGGACGTGGAATCATCATCCACCGAGAAGACTGCGCGAACGTCGATGATTACCGCAAGCATCCGGAAAAATGGATTTCCGTCGCTTGGGCGGAGCAGCTTGGACGAATGTTCGGCTGCGAACTTCGCGTCGAGGTTCAAAACCGAATGGGTGTACTCGCTGCAGTAGCCTCGTCCATCGCGGCAACCGAAACCAATATCGATCACGTCGAACTTGAGGAGCGCGATACCGACACCTCCGTGCTGATCTTCGAGGTACGCGTTCGTGACCGCCAACATCTCGCGAGCGTCATTCGGGTGATCCGCCGTATGCCCGACGTCTTACGTCTCTCGCGTACACTTGCCGTCAAGACGCGCGACGACTGACTCGCGCGGAAATCAAAATGAGGTTTAAGACATGACTCGACAGATCATCAGTACCCCCGATGCTCCACAGGCGATCGGCACCTACTCACAGGCCGTTCGAGTCGGTCCCACCGTCTACATCTCCGGACAAATTCCGCTCGACCCCGCGACCGGAGAGCTCGTCAGCGGCGATATCGATGCTGAGATACGTCGAGTCTTCGACAACCTATCTGCAGTCGCGAAGGCAGCAGGTGGTTCACTGAGGCACGCCGTTCGGGTCACCGTATTCCTCACCGACCTCTCGAACTTTGCGAAGGTCAATGAAATCATGGCGACCTACTTCCCGCAGCCCTGGCCGGCGCGCGCTGCGCTAGGGGTCTCGCAATTGCCCAAGGGAGCGAGAGTCGAGGTCGATTGCATCCTGCACCTTGACTGAACCCCGAGAACAACGCCCGGTCACCGCGCTGCGCGGCGTAGGCGATGCACTTGCAGCTCGCCTCGCTGTGCTCGGCGTGATCACCGTTCAGGACCTGCTCTTCGTTCTGCCCACGCGGTACGAGGATCGAACTCGTGTTCAACCGATCGGCTCCCTGCTCGCGGGGCACCGCGCCGTCGTCGAAGGTGAAGTGCAGTTGACGGAAGTCGTTTACCGAAGACGCCGTCAAATGCTATGTCGAATTGCGGACGGCTCGGGTTTTCTCACGCTGCGCTTCTTTTACTTTTCGAGCGCCCAACAAGAAGGGCTTGCACGAGGGACGCGTATCCGATGTTTTGGCGAGGTCCGTCGGGGCCCCCTCGGGCTCGAGATGGTACATCCGGAGTACCGCAGAATCTTTGACGATCACGCCCCTCTCGAGAATTCGCTCACGCCTGTCTATCCGGCGACCGAGGGCGTCAGTCAAGGCCGACTGCGGATGCTGATCAACATGGCGCTACGTGAACTCGATACTGCAGGCGTTCGAGACTGGCTGCCCGCTTCGATCATCGCACCGCTAGGTTTGCCTGCTCTGCGCGATGCGTTGCGCTACGTGCATCGGCCTCCTGTTGACGCCGCACTCGACGAACTTGAGGCGGGGCGACACCCTGCTCAGCGGCGACTCGCCTTCGAAGAATTACTCACGCATCAAACGGTGATGCGACGCCTGCGAGAATCGACTCGGACGGATCCCGCCTGGGCGCTCGATGATGCCGATGGGCTCGAATCCCGATTCATCGCGACCCTCCCCTATTCATTGACCAGCGCCCAACAGCGCGCGCTGAACGAGGTCGATGCAGATCTCGAACGCGAGCGGCCAATGGTTCGGCTCGTTCAGGGTGATGTCGGCTGTGGAAAAACGGTGGTGGCCGCGGCGGCGGCGGCCCGGGCGGTCGGCAGCGGACGCCAGGCGGCGCTGATGGCACCGACCGAGCTCCTTGCCGAACAACATCAAAGAAATTTGGATGCCTGGTTCCGACCATTAGGCATAACGGTCGGCATGGTGTCTGGCTCGCAGCCCGCGCGTACGCGACGCAGTGCACTTGAGGCCGTGGCATCGGGCGACGTTCAGATCGTGGTCGGGACGCATGCGCTTTTTCAGGAAGGTATGCAGTTCCGCGATCTCGCACTCGTCATCGTCGATGAACAACATCGGTTTGGAGTACAGCAGCGACTGCGCCTTGCCGAGAAAGGGCAAGCGAGCGGGCGGCATCCTCATCAGCTCATCATGACCGCCACTCCGATCCCGAGAACTCTCGCCATGACCGCTTATGCGGATCTCGATGTATCAGTCATCGACGCCCTGCCTCCCGGACGAACACCGGTCAGAACCGTGGTGGCAGCCGAAACCCGTCGAGAGGAGGTCGTCGCTCGAATCGACGCGGCGTGTCGGGAAGGCAGTCAGGCCTATTGGGTATGTCCACTCATCGAGGAGTCCGAGGAGCTTCAGTGTCAGGCTGCGGAGGAGACGGCCGCCGTACTCGCCGAAGCGTTGCCGCATCTTGTGGTACGACTCGTTCATGGCCGCATGAAGCCTCGCGAGAAAGACGCGACCATGATGGCGTTCAAGGCCGGGAAGATTCATCTTCTCGTCGCGACGACGGTGATCGAAGTCGGCGTCGATGTTCCAAACGCGACGCTGATGGTGATCGAGAACGCGGAGCGTATGGGCCTCGCGCAGTTGCACCAGTTACGTGGCCGTGTGGGTCGCGGCTCGCGTGAAAGCGGTTGCGTCCTACTTTATCGTGCGCCGCTCGGCCCACTCGCTCGTGCGCGACTCAATGCCATTCGCGAAAGCAATGACGGCTTTGAAATCGCGCGTCGTGATCTCGAACTACGCGGGCCAGGCGAGTTACTCGGTACGAAGCAGACCGGTCTTGCGCGAATGCGGGTCGCAGATCTCATTCGAGATGCCGATCTGTTGCCGAAAGTACAGGAAGCCGCAGAAATCCTGCTCGCCGCCCATCAAGATAGAATCGGCCCCCTGACTCAACGGTGGATCGGAACGGATGAACGATATGGCCGCATCGGCTGATTCCCTCTCGCTGCCACCCGCGGTGCCTGCAGCGGCGATGTGGCTGCCCGCAAGTGCGCTCAATTGCTATGTCGGCGATGCCGCCATGCGTGACTGGCTACTTACCCCCGGATTGCTCACCCAGCGAATTCGCGAGGCGGCAGGCGATGGTTTCGCCATGCACTACCTTCGAGAGGGATTGCTTCACGGCGAACATGTACGCGAAATCGATATGTGCTGTGACGACGTCGTCTGGATGTTTGCGCATACGCGTATCCCCACCTCAACGCTCGCGGCCCATCCTTGGCTAGGACAGATCGGTGGTCGGACTTTGGGTGAGGCACTCGCAGGTCGTGAAAGCGTGCAGCGTGAAGATTTTCGGTATGCACAACTTTATCCGGAGAGCTGGCTCGCCGAACGGGTACTACATCACGCGAGACTGCCGCGTCAGCCTCTATGGGTGCGCCATTCCGCGTTCAAGATCGGTGCTTCGCCTTTCGATCTCTACGAAGCGTTCCTACCCGCGATCGGACGACGCGGCTCCGCTGACACCTAACACCGTCGATAACGCGAGCACGCCGTGACGCCTGCCTTTAAACGACGCTTGAACGAATACGTATTGCTAACGCGGTTCAATCGCCCTATCGGAACGTTGCTTCTGTTGTGGCCCGCGCTCTGGGCGCTCTGGATCGGCGCAGGCGGTCTACCCGATCCACTGCTTTTAGCCGTATTTGTTTTAGGTACGCTGCTGACGCGTTCGGCTGGTTGCATCATCAATGATTTCGCCGATCGGAATTTCGATCCGCATGTCGAGCGGACACGGGAGAGGCCGCTCGCTGCGCGACGCATATCACCACACGAAGCGCTCGCGCTCTTCGTGATCTTGATGCTGCTCGCTTTCGTGCTGGTTCTACAACTCAATACGAGGACCGTATTGCTGTCGCTCGTCGCGGCCGGTTTTCTCGGCACCTATCCGCTGTTCAAGCGATTTTTTCCGGCACCCCAGCTCTATCTCGGCGTCGCTTTCGGCTGGGCCGTACCCATGGCGTTTATGGCAACTCAGGGAAAAGTCCCGCTGATCGCCTGGCTGATCTTTGTCGCCACCGTGGTCTGGGCGTGTATCTACGATACGTTCTATGCGATGGTCGATCGCGAGGACGATCGTCGTATCGGTATCAAGTCGACTGCGCTGCTCTTCGGTCGTCGCGATCTCCTCGTTATTTCTTTGTTACAGATCTTGATGATCTCGACTCTAGGTCTGGTCGGTGTGATAGCCAATCTTGGATGGATCTATTTTTTAGGTGTCGCCTGCGCAGCAGCTCTGTTTGTCTCGCAGACCTGGTCTGCTCGAAACCGTGCCCGTGAAGCCTGCTTTCGAGCGTTTCTTAACAACCACTACGTCGGCATGGTGCTCTTTGTGGGCATCGCTTTGGCCACAGCCCAGCGCTGAACGTCCACGACGCCCACTTCGAGAAGCGCCTCCCGAGCCGCATTGAGTGTGGCGCCGGTGGTGACGACATCATCGATGAGTGCGACCCGACGCAGACCCAACGATTCGATGTGGGTGCGAAACTCCGAGCACACGATGAACGCGCCCTCGACATTGTGACGTCGCTCAGCAGCATGAAGCGTGGTTTGTGAAGGCGTAGCGCGAATTCGGGACATTCCGTATGAACTCACGGGGCAACAGAGCCAAGCGCCCACATGTTTCGCGATGAGTGAGGATTGGTTGAAACCTCGACTGCAGACACGGTCGGGATGCAAAGGCACCGGGATCAGGACATCGGGTCGTGGTCTGTCTCGGGCAGCCGCGGCCAGGAGCGCGCCAAAGAGCCGTGCCGCACAACGATCGCCCCGATACTTGAGCGCTTTCAAGGCCTCGTCGACAGGGTCCCGATAGGCGAAGGCGGAGAGCGTCGAGGCCAGACGATCAGGCTCGACCCTCCACGGCAAGATCGATAAACACTCGCTACACACGTCGACGGACCCCAGATTCGCGGGGTCATGGCAGAAGAAACATCGCGGTGGCAGTCCAAAGAAGCTCCATCTGGCTCGCCAAGGTAATCGGCGACCCTGTTCAACCAGCCAAAGCCCGAGCGCGTTGATTGTCGACTCATTCGGCACTTGCAAGTTGACAGCCTCCCCCGCCCTTGAGGAACATCCTCTTCACGCAGCGGGACAGGCTGCCCTCGGACCGTGCCGTCAGGCACTCCGGGAATCTCGCCATCGCACCAGGAAACACCATGACCGAACACGCCGTCCGACACGATTGGTCCATCGACGAGGTCGAGGCCCTGTTCGCGCTGCCTTTCCAGGATTTGTTGTTTCGTGCGCAATCGGTACATCGCGAACATCAGGCCACCAATACGGTTCAGATGAGTACTCTCTTGTCGGTCAAGACTGGAGCGTGTCCCGAGGACTGCGCGTACTGCCCCCAAAGCATCCGATACGACACGGGACTCGATCGCGAGGCGTTGATGGCTGTCGCCGACGTCGCCGACCGAGCGCGAGCGGCGAAGAATGCCGGCGCCACACGTTTCTGCATGGGTGCCGCGTGGCGATCGCCAAAGAAAAAAGACATCGATGTCATGACTGCGATGATTCGTGAGGTCAAGGCGTTGGGCCTCGAAAGCTGCGCCACACTCGGCATGCTTAATCGCGAGCAGGCCAAAGAATTACGCGAGGCGGGTCTCGATTATTACAACCACAACATCGATACCTCTCCAGAGTTCTACGACAAGATCATCACCACGCGCGATTTCCAAGATCGGCTCGATACGCTCGAAGCGGTTCGAGAGGTGGGAATGAACGTCTGCTGCGGCGGGATCGTCGGCATGGGCGAGACGGTGAAAGACCGGGCACGCATGCTCCAGGTTCTTGCAAACCTCGCACAGCACCCCGAAAGCGTTCCGATCAATAAATTAGTAGCCGTTCCGGGTACCCCGCTCGCCAATCAAGCACCCATCGACCCGTTCGACTTCGTTCGTACCATTGCCGTAGCGCGCATCGTGATGCCGAAGTCGGCCGTGCGACTGTCTGCAGGTCGCGAGCAAATGTCCGACGAACTCCAAGCCCTCGCTTTCTTTGCTGGCGCAAACTCCATCTTCTACGGCGAGAAGCTGCTCACGACGGGTAATCCCGACGTCGAGCACGATCGCGAGTTGCTTCAACGCCTCGGCATACGTACCGCGACCGGAGCATCCGGTGCGTTGCACGCCTGAAGCGATTGCCGCCGCATTAGGCGACATCGATGCCCGCAATCTCCGTCGACGACGTGAACTCGCTCCGGACGGTCGCCTCAATTTTTGTAGCAATGACTATCTAGGGCTCGCGACCGACGAGCGCCTCTCGAGCGCCATGGCGGAAGCGGCACGGCAGTTGGGCGCGGGTGCCGGCGCATCACATCTCATCAGCGGGCATAGCGCCGAACACGATGCACTCGAGCGAGAGCTCGCCGAATTCACGAGGCGCGAACGCGCCCTCGTGTTCTCGACGGGCTATATGGCTAACCTCGGTGTGCTATCGGCGCTCGCGGATCGCCATGCCGTACTGATCGCGGACGAACTCAATCACGCTTCTTTGATCGATGCCGTGCGCCTCGTCCGCAGTTCGTCCAACCATCGGTATCCGCATGGGGATGCCGCAGAAGCGACTTGTCTGCTTGATACGCACGCTCCAACGAGCGAGGTCAATGGCAGCGGAACCTTCCTCATCACCGATGGCGTCTTCAGCATGGACGGAGATTTGGCGCCCCTCCCAGAGCTTGCGGACGCCGTCGCTCGGCATCACGGTTGGCTCATCGTCGATGATGCGCACGGGCTCGGCGTCGTCGGTGAAACGGGGCGAGGTAGCTGCGAACTTCATGGGCTGAGCGCGAGGCATGTTCCCGTTCTCATCGGCACATTCGGCAAGGCGTTCGGGACGTTTGGAGCGTTCATTGCTGGAGATGCAGACGTCATCGAATTGATCATGCAACGGGCAAGAACGTACATCTATACGACGGCGCTACCGCCGGCGGTCGCCGCGGCGACCCGAATGGCGCTCGCGATCGTCCACGAGGAGTCGTGGCGACGAGACCATCTCAATTCGTTGATATCACGATTCAGAGAAGGTGCAACATCGCGCGGCATTCACCTCATGCACTCGACAACGCCCATACAGCCGATGGTTCTCGGTTCAGCCGAGGCGGCTTTATCGGCAAGCGCCAAGCTTTCCGCAGCGGGCTTTCGTGTCACCGCCATCAGACCACCGACGGTCCCTCTAGGGACCGCAAGACTACGTATTACGCTCTCCGCAGCACATAGCGAGTCACAGATCGATCAGTTACTCGTGGCGCTGGAGGCTGCGATATGAACGCGCGCGTTTATGAGGAGCTTCTGAGTCGACTCGATCAGTTCGCTCTGTCGCCGAAGATCGTCATAGACATCGGCGGACATGCTGACGGGTCTCAGGGTGCACTGAGACAAAGATTTCCAAAGTCGAGACTGATCTCGACAGGTGAGGTGAAAAGAAAGGAGGGTGGTCAAGGCTCGATCCTGGGTCGCTTGTGGCGTCGCAGATTGCAGGTTGAACATCTCGCCTGCGCCATGCATGAGCTACCCCTTGCAGACGGCAGTGTCGATCTCGTCGTCGCTCACGATTGGCGTCCCGGCGTCGATTCGCTCGACCGGGCACTGACGGAAATTCACCGCGTATTGATGTCGGGCGGGATTTTTCTCTCCACGACGCCCAGTCCGACATCGCTCTCAGGTATGGCGGATATCTACGATTTCGGTGGTGCCTTGATGCGGGCAGGTTTCATTGAGCCTGTACTCGACATCGATCGATTAGCGGGCGACGACGGGGAAGTCATTCATGTGGCGGCCTTTGCGGGCTCACCTCGAGAGCCACACGGCGTCGGCGAGATCATCGTGCCGTTATCAAAGATTACGCGCCGATGAAGCCGGCCATCAGGGTGTTTGTCACGGGGACCGATACAGAGATCGGTAAGACCTTTGTGTCGACTGCACTTTCGGCGGCAGCGCGCAGCAAGGGCTTGAGGGTCGGTGTGATGAAGCCGGTGGCATCGGGTGCTCACGCGACGCCGGATGGGTTGCGCAACGACGATGCCCTCGCGCTGATGTCAGCAGCCGGCGAAACGGACTATGGCGCTGTAAACCCCTACTGCTTCGAGCCCCCAATCTCCCCGCACCTGGCGGCGGCGGATGCAGGGGTGGACATCGACGTCCGACACATCGCGGAGCTCGTGCGGAATCGCGTCGAAAAATATGACTGTCTGGTGGTCGAAGGTGCGGGTGGCTGGCAAGCGCCGCTCGGGCGCAATCTCAGCATGTCGGACCTTGCCTTGGCGCTTGAGCTGCCGGTGATCTTGGTCGTGGGTCTACGCTTGGGGTGCCTCAATCACGCCGCGCTCAGCGCCCAAGCGATACGCCGGTCCGGCTTGAGGCTCGCGGGATGGGTCGGAAATCGAATCGATCCGGCCATGTCGCGCGTTCAAGATAACATCTCGACCCTCGAGATATTACTCGGAGCGCGGCCCTTAGCGGTCTTCCCTTTCGGAGCTGAAGAGTCAGAGCGCCTTGTGCTGGGAGGACAGATGCTTGACCACTTGGTGGACGATTATGATCATTCTCTATCGATTTAAGTGACTGTATTGATTGAATTTTAACAAATTGGAAGCACTTTTTGCGGAGTGCAACGTCCAAGTTCTGTGCCCGAGTCCGAAGCCCGAATTGACATCGCTCCCCATTGCTCGCTATCACCCCGCGGAGCGCGCTGGTTTTTTATTAGCATTTGCGTCGCCTCACTGTCGATCGCCCTCCCGATCTCCCTGATGGGTTTCTGGCTCGTTCTGCCCTTTGCGGGACTGGAAATCGCACTGGTAGGGTGGGCTTTGCGCGTCAGCATGGCGAGGCGACATCAGCGGCAGACGATCATCGTGTCCGAGGACCTCGTGACCATCGAAGATGTATCGCCGCCCAATCACCAGCGTGTCGAGTTCCCGCGACACTGGGCGCAAGTTAGAATTCGCGGCGGGGGTTCACCGCTACATCCGAGTCGACTGACCGTCGAATCGCATGGTCGCGGCCTCGAGATCGGGCATTTCCTGAATGAACAGGAACGGCTCAGTCTCGCCAAGCGGCTCCGTCGCTTGATTGGTCGGATAGCAGAGTCCCCGCCATTGCCCGCCCAGGGTGGTCCGGCTTGACCGGCATGCTCGGGCAGGTTCGTTTTTTGGTTTTTGATCGACCCATCGGATAAGCCATGACCAGACATGCTCGCACTGCCCTCTCCGCTACCGCCTTCGCGATCCTGGGCAGCCTCGCCCCGCTCGCCGCCCATGCCGAGTGGGGCAATCTGAACATGCCGGTCGGTGTCACCGTTCTCTCCAAAGAAATCCATGCCCTGCACATGACCATGTTCTGGTGGTGCGTGGCGATAGGCGTGTTCGTGTTCGGCTGGATGATCTGGTCCTTGGTCGCCTTCCGAAAATCACAAGGCGCAAAACCCGATACCACGATGACTCACAGCACCAAGGCGGAAATCGTCTGGACAGTGATCCCGGTGGTCATCCTCGTGATCATGGCGATTCCCGCGGCTCGTACGCTCATTGCAATCGAAGATACCCGCAACACCGAGATCAGCATCAAGGTGACGGGTTACCAGTGGAAGTGGCACTACGATTATCTTGGCGAAGACGTGAAGTTCTTTTCCTCGCTTGCCCGTGCGAGCGACGAGGCCCGTCAACTCGGTTCGGGCGTCAATCCTGAATCCGTCGAAAACTATCTCCGCGACGTCGATAACCCGCTCGTCGTGCCGGAGGACACCAAAGTCCGCGTGCTGCTCACCGCGCAGGACGTCATCCACGCCTGGTGGGTGCCGGCCTTCGGCATGAAGAAGGACGCCATTCCCGGAAACGTGAATGAACTGTGGTTCAAGGTCGAGAAGGGCAAGACCGGTCTTTATCGTGGTCAGTGCGCCGAGCTCTGTGGCCGCGATCACGGCTTCATGCCCGTCGTTGTGAAGGTCGTCACGAAAGATGAATACCGCACTTGGCTCGCGGGCCAGAAAGCTGGGGAGTCAGCCCCCGCTGACGCATCGAGCGAACCCGCCGCGGACTCCGCGCCAACGGTCGCAGCTCTTCCCGCTGCCCCCCAGGGCTGACTCGATCCCGACTAATCAAAGAATTCAACGCAAGACTTAAATCTAGAGAGCAAGAACATCATGGCCAACACCGCGACCCACGATCACGCGCACGATCACCACGATCACAAGCCGCATGGCCTCAAGCGCTGGCTCTACGCCACCAACCACAAGGACATCGGCACGATGTACTTAGTGTTTGCTTGCGTGATGTTCTTCCTCGGCGGCGCCATGGCGCTCGTCATTCGCGCTGAGCTCTTCCAGCCTGGCTTGCAGTTCGTCGATCCGGGGTTCTACAACTCGATGACGACCATGCACGCGCTACTCATGATCTTCGGCGCAGTGATGCCCGCGTGGACGGGTCTCGCCAACTGGATGGTGCCCATGCAAGTGGGCGCTCCGGACATGGCACTGCCCCGACTCAACAATTTCAGCTTCTGGTTGCTGCCGTTCGCCTTCACGTTGCTGCTACTCACGCTGTTCGTCCCGGGCGGCGCTCCCGCAGGCGGCTGGACGCTTTATCCGCCTCTCTCCCTGCAGGCCGGTGACAGCTTCCCGCTCACGATCTTCGCGATTCACCTCATGGGTATCTCGTCGATCCTCGGCGCCATCAACGTGGTCGTCACCATTCTCAACATGCGCGCCCCGGGCATGGGGCTGCTCAATATGCCGCTCTTCTGCTGGACATGGCTCATTACGGCTTACCTGCTGATCGCGGTCATGCCGGTGCTCGCGGGTGCAGTAACCATGCTGCTCACCGACTATTTCTTCGGGACGAGCTTCTTCGCCGCGTCGGGTGGCGGTGACCCCGTTATGTTCCAGCACATCTTCTGGTTCTTCGGTCACCCCGAGGTCTACATCCTCATCCTGCCGGCCTTCGGTGTCGTATCGGAAATCATTCCGACCTTCTCGCGCAAGCCGCTGTTCGGTTACGAGTCGATGGTCTATGCAACCGCCTCGATCGCGTTCTTGTCGTTCATCGTGTGGGCACATCACATGTTTACGGTCGGCATGCCGCTGGCAGGCCAACTCTTCTTCATGCTGTCGACCATGCTCATTGCCGTACCGACGGGCGTAAAGGTGTTCAACTGGTGCGCGACGATGTGGAAGGGATCAATCAGTTTTGAAACTCCGATGCTCTTTGCGATTGCCTTCTTGTTCTTGTTCACGCTCGGTGGCTTCTCCGGCTTGATGCTCGCCATCGTCCCGGCAGACTTCCAGTACCACGACAGTTACTTCGTCGTGGCGCACTTCCACTACGTACTGGTTCCAGGTGCCGTGTTCGCCATCATGGCGGGGGTGTACTACTGGCTACCCAAGTGGACGGGCCGCATGTACAACGAGAAAATCGGCAAGCTGCACTTCTGGCTGTCGACGATCGGTGTCAACGTATTGTTCTTCCCGCAGCACTTCCTGGGGCTCGCCGGCATGCCGCGTCGTATCCCAGACTACTCGACCCAATTCGCCGACTGGAACATGGTGTCCTCGCTTGGCGCCTCTCTCTTCGGCTTTTCTCAGCTGCTCTTCGTCTACGTCATCTGGAGCGCGGTGCGCTCCGGTGAAAAAGCGGCCGATCGCCCGTGGGAAGGCGCGCATGGGCTCGAGTGGGAGCTGCCGACTCCGGCCCCGTATCACAGTTGGGAAACGCCGCCGACTCGCTCCGTCATTTCGCACGGCGCGATGCACTAATCATCACTGAAGGACTGCGTGACGTGGACCCGCACTCCGCTGAAGTTGAACGAGCCCGACGAGTGAAACGCTCGGCGATCGTGCTCGGACTCGTCGCGTTCGGATTCTATCTCGCGTTCATCCTGATGTCAGTTTTGGGCTTGCGACAATGAGCGAGATGCGAGAACAAAATAATCGTCGTCTCACGCTGCGCCTGCTTGGTTTTGCAGCGGGCGCCTTCGCCTTTGGTTTTGCGTTGGTTCCGTTGTATGACGTGATTTGCGACATCACCGGCGTAGGAAATCCCAAAGATCTGCTGCGCGCGTCAAACGTCCAAGCCATCGAGCACGATGAGTCACGCTTGGTCACCGTCGAATTCGTGGCTGATCTGCCTTCGGTCGGGAGTTGGGAGTTTCGTCCGGTCATCGCCGAGATGAAGGCGAACCCGGGTCGGCTTTATGAAATCGACTATGTCGCCCGCAACCTGACGGGTCGGGATACCGTCGCTCAGGCCATTCCGAATGTCGCGCCGGGTAAAGCCACGGCGTTCTTCCGCAAGACGGAGTGCTTCTGCTTCATTCCGCAGAATTTCGCCAAAGATGAAGAACGCGTCATGCCGGTGCGCTTCGTGATCGACCCCAACCTGCCGAAAAGTATCGATCGGGTGACCTTGTCTTACGTTTTTTACGATAACTCGACGCGGGTCGCCGCGCTGAACTAGGAAATACAACATGGCCAATGCCACAGAACACGCCGCCGACAAATATTACGTACCGCATGAGAGCCCTTGGCCGATTTACGGCTCATTGACGCTCTTCGTGTTCATGATCGGTCTCTGCGGCTGGCTCAACCAGTGGTACGGCCCGTGGGTGTTCGCGATCGGCGTCATCATGCTGATCGGTTTGTTCGTCGGCTGGTTCGCGGTCGTCATCAACGAGCATCAGCACGGCATGTACAACATGCAGGTAGACAAGTCATTCCGAATGGGGATGTTGTGGTTCATCTTCTCCGAGGTCATGTTCTTCGCGGCGTTTTTCGGTGCGCTCTTCTACGCACGCACGCTCTCGGTTCCCTGGATCGGCGGCGAGGGCGTAAAAATTTTCAACAAGCTGCTGTTGTTCCAAGACTTTAATGCGACGTGGCCGACGAACGGCCCGGCAGCGCTCGGTCCTCGTGATGACGGGTCCTTCGAAACCATTCCGGCCTTCGGCTTGCCTGCGATCAACACGGCGATCCTGCTGCTCTCAGGTGTCACGATCACCATCGCACACCACGCCCTCAAAGAAGGTAATCGCAAGATCCTCAATATCTTCTTGGCGGCAACGTTCTTGCTCGGCTTCTTGTTCGTCGGGTTGCAGGCCTACGAGTACGTCCACGCCTACACTGAGCTCGGACTCACACTCGCAACCGGTATCTACGGTTCGACGTTCTTCATGCTGACGGGCTTCCACGGTGTACACGTGACGCTCGGCGCCATCATGCTGCTCGTCATCTGGTTCCGAACCATGAAGGGTCACTTCACACCACAACGACACTTCGGCTTCGAGGCCGTCGCCTGGTATTGGCACTTCGTCGACGTGGTCTGGCTGGGGCTCTTCGTGTTCGTCTACTGGGTGTGACGATCACGGTGGCGGTCGCCACACTTTAGATGATCCGACGGGCCGGGAAACCGGCCCGTTTGCTTTTCAGCGGGCTACGCCGAGCGGCTGGATGAGTCCGGTGGCCCACGCCACCATGAGCAGCAAGAAGAGGCCCACCGACAAGCCCACGCGAACGGTAAGCGCTCTGACCATCTTCTTTGAGTCGCCTTTGTCGGTCATGAGGTGGAACAGCGCTGAGCCCAGGCTGACTACGATGCCCAACATGACGAGTCCGACAAAAAGCCGCAAGAGTTCCATAACCGTTATTATAGGCGTGTGCCGCTCAGAATCGCCGTCGGTCGCAGGGTTTTTTCTCCGTCGTGGCTGATGACCATCGTCACCTTGCTGCTTCTTGTTCTCTTCATCAGCCTCGGCCGTTGGCAATGGGGTCGTGCGGAGTTCAAGCAACAGCTGGGCGACGCTTTTACGACCCAAGCGGAACGCATCGTCGCGCTCGGCTCCAAATCCTCGACCGCCTTGCCGCGTTATACGCAAGTCGAGACGGACGGCCGCTGGGATGATTCGCGTCAGTTTTTGCTCGACAATCGTACGCGCGACGGTCGCGCGGGATACGAGGTGCTGACACCGCTGCAGCTCGCAGACGGGCGCTGGTTGTTGGTGAATCGAGGTTGGGTGCCGTTCGAAGGCTATCGCGATCGTCTGCCTGATGTTCGCGTAGCGCAGACCGGTCGCGAGGTCCAAGTGTTAGGTCGGCTCGATGAGTTGCCCACAGCGGGTCTCGCAGGAGGGCGCGCGCCGCCAGCCGTCTCTGGAGAGTGGCCGCGCGTGACCGCGTACCCGCAATCAGCGGAACTCGCCCGATCGCTGGGAGTCGACCCAGAGAGGCTCGAGTCGCGAATGTTGTTGCTCGACGCATCGGCACCCGAGGGGTATCGACGCGACTGGAAGCCCTATGCAAAGGGCCCCGAGCAGAACTGGTCTTATGCGATCCAGTGGTGGAGTTTTGCGGTACTGCTGCTGGTGCTGTTTGTGATCATGAACTTAAAGAAACGGAATAAAGCATGACTGAGACCCAAAAATTTCATACGCCCACCGCGGGTCGAGGGGTATTGGTCGGCCTTGCCGCACTTTTCTTCCTGCCGCTGCTCGGGGCGTTTTGGCTGTACTACGTCGGAGGTTGGCGCCCCGCTGGCGGTACGAATCACGGTGAGCTGATCTCGCCCGCCAAGCCGCTTGCCGACCACGGTTTCGTCACACCCGATGGCTCACCGTCGAGGGAAAACTTATTCCGTGGGAAATGGACGCTCCTCTACATCGACGAGGGGGCGTGTGATGCTGCGTGTCGGCAGGCGCTGTGGACCATCCGTCAAACGCGGCTGCTACTCGCCGAAGACATGGACCGCGTCCAACGAGTCTTTCTCGCCGAAAAAAACTGCTGCGACACGGCGTTTCTGGCAGCCGAACATCCAGGCTTGGAGACTATTCAATTTGCCGATGCCGCCTCACCGACGTGGCTAGAACAATTTCCGCGCGAGGCATCAGGCTCCACGACCTACATTTTCGTAGTCGACCCTCTCGGTAATCTGATGATGCGATTCGATTCCACGCAGAATCCGAAAGGTCTGCTCGAGGATCTCAACAAACTTCTCAAGCTTTCACATATCGGCTGACCCTCCATGTCCATCCACTCATCAATTCCACAGGGTGCCACGGCGATCCGCCGGTTGGCGCTGCTTGGCGTCTCGCTATGTCTCATCGTCATCGTGCTCGGCGCATGGGTGAGACTGACCGATGCGGGTCTCGGTTGCCCCGATTGGCCGGGCTGTTACGGTCACGTCACACCTGCCGGTGCAGAGCGTAATGAAGGCAAGATCGAGTCTTTTTCCCCCGGATGGGAATACGACTCCGGAAAAGCTTGGCGCGAGATGATCCATCGTTATGCCGCGACGGCTCTCGGATTGATCATCGTGCTGATCACTGTAATCGCCATCGCTTATCGGCGCGAACGCCCTGCCAGTATTCCCCTTGCCGTCTCACTGCTGGTCGTCGTGGTATTACAAGGAACGTTGGGTGCCTTTACAGTGTGGTGGCTCGTCAAGCCTCTCGTCGTCGTATTGCACCTTATTGGTGGACTCACCACGTTGTCGTTACTAATGTGGATGTGGCTCGGCATGCGTCGCAGAACTCGGCTCATCGAACCAACACCGGGTGCCACACATACCTCTGCGCTCGATGGCGCGCGTCGTATGGCGGTCGTCGCAACGATCGTCGTCGCCTTTCAAATCATGCTCGGCGGCTGGACGAGTAGTAACTACGCGGCGGTCGCCTGCCCCGATCTGCCGAAGTGTCAACAGCAGTGGTGGCCCGAGGGCATGGATTTCAGCGAAGCATTCGTTCTCTGGCGAGGTCTCGACATCAACTACACCGGTGGGGTGCTCGAACATCCGGCTCGGGTCGCCATTCATTTCACTCACCGAATCGGCGCTGTGGTGGCCACACTCGCCGTGTTGTTTGCAGCGTGGCTCGCCATCCGTCGTGCGCCGACCGTCCTCGTGAGTCGTGCGGGTTACTGGGCGATCGGCGCTTTAGGCGTTCAGCTGCTCGTTGCATTTTTGATGATTCTGAAAGCCTTCCCGTTGTCACTCGCGGCGGGTCACAATGCGGGCGCAGCGCTTTTGTTGATGTCGCTGATTCTCCTCAATCGTCGCCTGCGTGAGGCCTGAGATGTCAACCCCTGCCGCCGCTCTCGCGCCTCGCCCAACGTGGAAGCTGTACTTCGAGCTCACCAAACCGAAAGTCGTCGCGCTCATTGTCTTCACCGCGATCGTCGGCACACTGCTCGCGAGTCCGGGCATGCCGCCACTCGATGCGCTTGTTTGGGGAAACCTCGGCATCGCACTCGCCTCGGGATGTGCCGCAGCCATCAACCATGTCCTCGATCAAAAAATAGACGAGCAAATGGCGCGTACGCAGAGTCGTCCCCTGGCGACGGGTACGCTGAAAACATCCCAGGCGCTGACGTTTGCGTTGTCACTCGGTGTGCTTTCGATGCTCATCCTGTGGTTCCTCGTAAACCCGCTCACGGCCGTGCTCACCTTCGCCTCGCTGATTGGCTACGCCGTGATCTATACCGTGTTTCTCAAGCGGGCAACTTCGCAAAACATCGTGATTGGCGGCGCAGCCGGTGCAGCCCCACCCGTTCTCGGCTGGGCGGCGGTCACCAACTCGATCGAACCGAACGCCCTGCTGCTGTTTCTCATCATTTTCATCTGGACGCCGCCCCATTTTTGGGCGCTCGCCATCGCGCGCCGCGACGAATATGCGAAGGCTGGCATTCCGATGCTGCCGGTGACCCACGGCATCCCCTATACCCGCCTGCAGGTGTTGCTCTACACCGTGTTACTAGTGCTGGTCACGTTGATGCCCTGGATCTCAGGGATGAGCGGGTTGATCTATCTCGCCGCGGTGCTCGTACTGAATGCCCGGTTTCTGTATTACGCCTTCGCGCTAAAACTGACAGATCGCGCCGAACTACCGATGAAAATCTTCAAGTTTTCCATTTCTTACTTGATGTGGCTGTTCATCGCCCTGCTGGTCGATCACTACCTGCCGACCACCTCACTGCACACGATCTAAAAATAAACGATCGGCGACAAACGGATTACTGCGCCGCTCCGCACCAAAGGTCGATGTAGGTCCGTGTCCCGGTAAAAAGGTCACGTCGTCGCCAAGTGGAAACAAGTTGTGGCGGATCGATCGCAGTAACTGATCGTGGTTGCCGCGTGGAAAGTCGGTACGGCCGATGGATCCAGCGAAGATCACGTCACCCACGATCGCAAATCGCGATTCGCGCTGAAAAAAAACGACGTGCCCCGGCGTATGCCCCGGGCAGTGAAACACCTCAAACTCGATATCGCCGACCGTGACCCGGTCGCCCTGGCCGAGCCAACGATCGGGTGTAAATCGATCTGACGGTGGGAAGCCGAACATCTTGGCTTGCGCGGGCATCTGATCGATCCAGAACTGGTCGTCGGTTTGCGGCCCTTCGATCGGTAGCGAGAATCGACGAGAAAGCTCGGCGGTTGCACCTGCATGGTCGAGATGCGCATGAGTGATCAAAATCTTTTCGAGTTTTAAGCCATGCCGTTCAACGACCGCGAGTATTCGATCGAGGTCACCTCCGGGATCAATCACCGCAGCACGCTTCGTTCGCTCACACCATACGATGCTGCAGTTCTGCTGAAACGCTGTCACCGGAACGACTTCGATCTTCATACCGTGATCGCAAGCCCTCGGTAGATTCGAGCTCGATAACGACTCTCCTGTGCCTCGACGATCGGCGCAGCCGCCAACAAGACGGCATGCGCGTAGCGTTGATACTCCTCAGCTTGTTCAGCCGCATCTCTCGGCTCCTCGCTCCGCATGCGTCGCGTCAAATTTACCTGGTTGACCGGTACCGACGTCGGTAGACGCTCATTTTCGACGCCGAGTGTCGCCGTGAATGCATGCAGCGTGGTCTTGATGAAATTCGCCATCGCAAACTGCGCAAGCGTCCCGCCGGCTGGGACATCCGGCGAAGTGAGAATGAGTCGGGCGCCCTTGAACAAGGATACTTTCCGTGCCACACGGAAATGATGTGTGAGGTTCATCTCAATGAGCGCAGAAAACTCGGGTGCTGCAAGATGGTCCTTGCCTTCGATGCCAAACAACGCGCGCGGAATCGGCGCAAACGGCGTGGAAACCACGGCCGCTGGCGGGCCATGGTTGGCAAACGCGGTATCCATCCCCTCCTCGAGGTCATCCCCGACAGTCAGGTAGGAAATTCGGTCGTGGCCCAACGCGCGGCCCAATGCGAAACGGATGGCATCACCAGCCGCCGCAGTACGCGTCAGCATCACGATACTGCCCACATGACCCTCTGCCAGGAATAACTTCGCGGCCGCGGCGAGCGGTTCAGACATATGCTCACCGATGAGCCAGATCGTCTCGCCTTCCATCCGGCGTACACGCTCAGGCTTGGCACGACCGAAGAGTTCACGCTCGGTAATCGTGCGTTCCTGTTGTAAGCCACCCGAGGGCTCGAAGGTTTCGCCCGAGATTGCGCGGTCGGCCATGAAGAACACCGTGGCGAGCGCCACATCCGTTTCGGTCGGCATGCGATTGAGATGCAGCATGCCGATCACGCCCGTCCGAATTTTCTCTGCCTCAATATCGATACGGGCAGGATCGATGAAGGGCTCCGGCGGAACGGGAAGGTCGAGAATCCACTGCTCAGCCAGATCATGATGGATACGCTGTGGCATCAAGCAGCCGTTGCACAACCGCGCGATCAACCGAGTCGCTATCGAACGCGTCATCAAAAAATGTAAGGACGAGTAGGTGGGCTCGTCTGAGCCATTAGGTTCAGTTTTCAATTTGACGCTAAGGTCGCGCAACGCCGCTGGAACCTCGGGCGACTGCAGCAAACCGATGTCGTTGGAGCACATGGCGCCAAGGACTGCGTCGAGCGTTGCGCCATCCGCGAGCGCTTTCAGCACCGCACCATGGAGCTGATTCAATCGCTTATTTTCAAGGATCAGCTTCGCGCGTCGATCAAAGAGCCCCGCCTTGCCGTCCTTGCCCTTGAGCCGCTGCCCTTCGACAGGTCCAGGCGCAATGGCGTTGATTTGAATCTCAGGCCCTACGAATCGTGCAAGGTTTTCGACGAGGGCGCGCTGGCCGGCTTTTGAGACGGCGTAGTCGGATCGGTTCGGATACGGCACGGCGATATACTTTTCGCCGCCAAAGTAGGAACTGACATTGAGGATGTAGCCCGACCCCTGCTGCTTCATCATCGGTACGACTTTTTCGATGAGCGAATAGTTCGACACCAGATTGGCGTGCAGCGTGTTGCGCCAGTCTTCAGGCAACAAATCGACTGCCATCTGTTCCGCGCCGGCGACTCCAGCGTTGTTGATCAGATAATCGATTCGGCCAAAGGCCTTCAGAGTCGCGGCTACCGATTTCACCAGCGCTGTTTCATCGGCGACGTCAATGTCCGCCAGAATCCGTACTCGCTCATGCGCTCGGTTATAGCCGATTTCTTCGAGCTCTCGAACGATGCTGTCACGCAGATCGATGAGCTGATTTTCGCGACGGGCGGTGAGCATCACTCGTGCGCCGGAGATCGCGAGCAAGCGGCCGAGTTGGCCTCCAATGCCGGCCGAGCCCCCCGTGATCAACACACACTTACCGAGGTGCAAGCCCATGAGCGATTCAATCCAGCCGAAGTTCGGACGCGTGGAGCCCGTCGCATCGACAATCGCAGCAGGCATGTAGAGATTCACCTGCGGTACACGTCGCTTCGTGTAGAGCAAACGAGCAGCCTGCGCGGCAGCGAAGAGTAGTCCGTTTTCTTCGGTATTCGACCAGCGGAGAATCTGGTTCGACCATTCGAGCACGGCACGATCGCCGGATTTGACTTGCGTTTCACTTTCGTCACGCCAGACGCGAACAAGTTGCTCGATGCCCGCCCGAAGAATGTCGGCGTAGGTATCCCCGGATTCATCGCTGCCATTTGACATGAAGATAATTCGCGGACTGACGCCAGCCGGCGCAAGTCGGTGCCAAAGACGGGAGAGCTCTCTTGCGATACCAATGGCGCCCGCGAGCTCGCCCTTCAAAAAAGCGTCGACATCCGAATCGCTCGCCTCCGACAGCGGCGCTTTGAAACGCCAGTGGCCGAAAGCGGGTAACACGACGGCACCGTGTAATCCTTGCGACGGATCGACCGACGCAAGCGATACCGCGAGCGTGTCGGGGCGATGGCGATCGAAGAGAACGGGCTTGATGCGTCGGTCGGCGTCACTGTTTTGCAGAGCGGCGGCGGCGGCCTGAACGGCCTCTTCCGTTCCGAGCCCCAAAAGAACTCGGGCACCACAGCTCGCTTGAATACGAGCGATCATCAAAGCATCCGCGACTTGATCACCCGCAGCGACGAGCACGGTTGATCCCGTGCCATCGACGGTCCGAAGCTCGGGTCGCGATACCCACGTCGACCGGGACTCTTGCATGACCTGCATGCCGTTGGTGACTTCGAACCCTTGGGCGCTGAAGGCCTGGGATTCGTCGCTACCGAGAAAGACGATGGTATTGGCGACATCCTCCACACTCGGAAAGCTGTGTGTCGCCCCTGTCTCAGGCGTCGCTCTGGAAAGTGCCATGGTCGAGGTGAAATCGTTGGCCGTCGTACCATCTGGCGCTTTGCGCAGCTGATCCATCGCCTTGAAGACCGTACGAATCCGCTGACTCTCAATGGGCCCCGGGTACACGGTATTGACGCGAATGCCACGCTGACCTAGCTGAACCGCCAGCTGCTTCGAAAAAGCATTGAGGGCCGACTTGGGTACAACGTACGCCGCGCGTCCAAAATATTTGGTACGCGAAAAAATCGTGGAGATGTTGATGATCGAGGCGCCGGCTTGTAAATAAGGCGCGGTCGCACGGACCATGTTCCAGCTGAGACCAAGCAGGTTGCCTGCAGCATCGGCGACGGTTTCGGTGTCGGTCGCGCCGCCGGCACGCATCGCATCGAGTTCTTCACGCGATAGCGGTAGATTTTCGATAGGTGCTTTAGGACCTGCCGAGCCCGCGTTATTGACGAGGATGTCGATACGACCGAATTGACGCATCACTGCTTCGGTGCCGTATCGGGCCTGTCCCGAGTCCGACGCATCAAAATCGAGAACATAGGCATGACTCGCGGGCGCACCGGTTTTGGCGAGCAGTTTCTCGCGCGCTGCCTCGAGCTTCGTGCGGTTTCGCCCCACCATCACGACGCGGGCGCCTTCTTCGAGATAGCGCCGGACGATCACCTCGCCGATGTTTCCGGCGGCTCCCGATACGAGCGCCACTTTTCCGGCGAGCCGCAGTGGGCGCGAGCGGCCGTGTCGTGCGGTCGAGGTCGCTGGCTTTTTCGGCGAGCGTTTAGCCTTGGCTTTGCTTACAGCACGTTTAGGCGCAGCGGTCTTGGTCTTCGATTTCTGAGTCTTTTTGACCTGGGTCGTCCTGACGATCATCGAGCCGCTCCCCATTCCTGGAAAAGTTCATCGCGCGAGCGCAGCCCAATCCGTGGCAGCGCATGGTTAACAACGTAATTCGCTCCAGCGTGAGTGTTGTCCCACATTGACTGGTGTGCAGCCGGCAGGTCGCCCCACGGAACGATGGTGGGTGGACTGACCTCGAGTTGCCCCGCCGCGATCATGTCGTTCATGCGGGCAACTTCGAAGGCGTTGCAAAGATGGGTTCCTGCAATGGTGGCGGTGGGCATGATGATTCGTCGCTGTCGCATCCACACCTGCGGTGCATAGAACGTATAGCGGCGCCCCGCCATCGACTCGCAAAACACGACGCGTCCCGTAAAAGGTTTGACGAGCGACGTCGAGGCTGCGAGGGCGTCGTGCCCGGCACGCTCGATGATGAGATCTGGGTAACCGCGGGGATTGTCCGGTGAGCGTAACCAGCGTCCGATCGCTCCGCCGAAGGGCTTCATGGTGCGATCTTGAAATTGCCGCACGGCCTCTTTGAATCGGACCGTGTCTTTCTTCGAGTCGGGCATCGCAGGAAGCGCCGACGGCCAATCGAAGTCCGCACCTTCTTTACGACGGATTTCCTCGATGGACACGACACCGCGAACCGCATCGCCATAACCCAGTGACTGCACGAATTCTCGCTGAGCGTCGGTGGCCGTCGCCACCACCAACCGTCCACCGGCTTTGCGTACCGCCTCGATCGCCTCGAGCCCGACCGGATCGAGTAGATCGTGTGCGCCGACGCCGTAATAAAGCAGCACAGCCTCGCCGGCACGCAACCGCGCTCGACGCAGCATGTCTTCAGGGGTCGCAGATCCTTTTTTACCGACGAAAGAGAACCAGTAGCCACTCGTCGCGCCGTAGAAGGTCAGCGTGCCGTTCTCAGCCAAGAGCTGGAAAGACCGTGGGAAGGACTCCTGTCCTGCATGCGACACCACATAGTCTGCAAGTCGGCCACCCGCTTGCTGACGCATTTCTTTGAGAATGGGCTCACCCGCCTGCTCCCAGGCCGCGATGTCCGCCGCGCTTTCGGGAACGGCCGTAAAGGCTTTTGCCCAACGCGGATCGCGTCGATTGATCGCGCCCGCTGCGCCGTGACCTGCAATGAACGTCGCGCGCTCCGAACTCGACACCAGACCCACACTCGTGAGCCCATTACGCGCAGCACTCTTGAGTGCTTCGAATCCGGTACCGGTCGCTGCACCTTCGACGAAGAGTGTCTTCCCACTCTCGATCTGCAGCGTGGTGAAGAGCGCTCTAACGACCGTGCCGAGATTGAGTACGTAGGAGCCTGCCGCCTCGAGCGTGAGATCGGGGGGGAGCGCATGTAGCTGCGGTCCCTGTACGAGCAGAAACTGTTGATGACTACCGGTGTCAGTTTCGTATCCCTGAATCGAAAATCCTGCATACATCGGATCGCGAGCTGCGAGCGGAGAGAGCAGGTCACTTTGCCCCGAGTACACCGTGACGAGATCGCCGACTTTCAATCGCCCTTCTCGTTTGACCTCGCTGCCCACCGCTGCGATCAGCGCGACGCCGCCGGAGCCCGTCACCTGATAATCGAGATCATGATTGTCGAAAGGCGAAACTGGGATGCCGGTGATCGCCCAGATGTCGTTGAAGTTGACCTCGGACGCCAACACATACACGAGTGCCTCGTTCGGGCCAGGTGTCGGCACTGGAACGATGATTTCCCGCTCGGCGTTTTTAGGAAGGCCGTGCGCTGGAGCGCCGGTTCGTTCGTCTTTGACGACCGCATGACCGTATTGCCATGTCGGCAGCGGCGTCAGCCCAGGGAAGAATGCGGCGCCCACCGGCAGCAACTCGCCTCGTTTGACGAGGTCTCCGACCTTCTCTGGTCGGGGTGTTTCAGCGCGGCGCGTCGGTAACGGTGCGCTCTGCTTGTCGAAGAACGCTCGAATGCCCGCCTTGCCACCTTGAGGATCGACGATCGCTTCGGCGAATAACTGCGCCTCGCGAGCGAGTCCTGCGCCGATGCCTTGATGCCAACCCGTCTTCACAGCATCGAAAATCCGTTCGGCCGTTGGGCCGCGACCGACGGCACGCGCCTGCGCGAGGAGTCGCTGCACTTCCGAATCGGCGATGGCGGCAACGAAGTCGGCGCGACCTGCCGATTGCCAAGCGGCATTGGCCGCTCGGCGCGCCGCGAAGGTCTTTGCGACGAGATTGCGGCCGGCCGGTGCAGCGACATATTCGCGAGCGAGTCGTGTCGCGAGCGCCAAGACGTCTTCGTTCTCGTCGGACACGGCGTGCAGTAATCCGTCGGCCTGCACTTCTGCAGCCTCGAGCGTTCTGCCGCCCATAATGATCTCGAGAGAACGCACGATCGGTGACGGATGACCCGCCTGCTCGAGCAGTCTCGGCAATCTTTGTGTGCCGCCGTATCCCGGCAACAGATTGAGGCGAACCTCAGGCTGTCCGAAGGTGGCGAGTGGCTCGGCGACGCGCACATGACAGGCCATCGCGAACTCCATGCCACCCCCGAGCGCCACACCGTTGATGGCGGCGATCGCGGGTTTATCCATCGCTTCGATCTTGCGAAATGCGAGATGAGCGTTGTTCGGCAGCGGAAGCGCCTCATCGAGCGTATGGGCGTCTTCGTAGAGCTGGCGAATGTCGGCACCGGCGACGAACGCCGAGGTGCCCTGTCCAGTGAATACCACCGCCTTGACGTCATCACGTCGAGCCACGTGATCGATCACGATATTGAGCTCATCGAGTGCACGCTCATTAAGCGCGTTCACCGGCGGGTTGTTGATCGTGATCACCGCGATACGCAGCGCGGCCTTTTTTGAGCGACGCTTGCCGATCGAGGGCGTCGCGAGCGAGTGATAATGAATTCGGAAATAACGGAAGTCTTCGAAGAGTTGCTGCTCGTCGGCCACTCGCTGACGCGCTTGCCACTCGGCGATGGCACTACGGAGCTCGGCGATGGATTCGGGGTTACGCAGCGTCGAGGTGTCTCCGACTTCCTGACCTTCGACCAGCGCGCGAACCATGCGTCGCATGTACTTGCCGCTGCGAGTCTCTGGGAACTGCGTCACTTCGACGAAGTCTTCCGGGATCGCAACCTGGCCTTTTTCTTGTCGAACGGTCTCAATGAGTCGTCGACGATCTTCGGCGGTAATCTTGCGGCCGGGGGCGGGCCGGACGAACGCGAGTGGCGTCAACCCTTTTTGTGCATGCGGCGCGCCGACTACGATGACGTTGCCGACGGGTGAATCCGGATTCACCTGCTTGTCGCGCAAGATGGCGCCTTCGATTTCTTCGGTACCGAGTCGATGACCTGACACGTTAATCACGTCGTCCGATCGTCCATGCAACGAGAAACCGCCGTCGGCGTACTTCACCGCGAAGTCACCCTGCGTGTAAGCCAGTTTTCCTTTCCAGCGAGTCCAATACGTTTTTCGATATCGCTCGAAATCGCCGCGCCATTGACGAACGACTCGGCGCCCCTCGACTTTGAAGTCTCCCTCCGCGCCCCAAATGGTGCGGCAGAGATACGGAAACGGCGCTGCGATCACGATTTCGCCTTTCTCGCCGACCGCTGCCGCGCGTGCAACGACCGTACCCGACGCGTCTGCCTCGCTATCAGCGAGCCAAACGTCGCCCATGATCCACGGTAGCGGATAGGTGTGGGCATCGGCGCGCAACGGGAAGTCCGCGTTGCCGAACAGGTGCGTCCAGACGATGCCGCCGTGCTCGGTCGCCCAATACGAATTGGTATACCAAGGCGTGACGAGCTCCATGCCGAACTGTTGAACCACCGGCGAAGTGGGTTCGGCGCAGAACGTCGCAACACGCAGGCTCGCGCGCGAGTACGCGCGGACATCCTCGACGTTCTGCGGGTCGGTCATCACTGTTTTGAGGAAGGTGACGCCGGCTTTGAAGATATTGACCTTCAACCGCTCGATGATGCTCGCGAAGCGGCCAGCACTCGGGAAGACCGGCACGCCCTCGGCAATCACCGTCGTGACGCGCGTCGTCAGCGCACCGCAAATCATGTAGCTCTGTCCCGTGATCCAGCCTGGATCGGCGACCACGTACATCACATCTCCGGCGCGAGCGTCGAACGCCACGCGCAAGGTGTAGGCGACACCGCTGACGTAACCACCGTGAACGTGCACGACGCCTTTGGGTTTGCCCGTCGAGCCCGAGGTATAGATGAAAAACATCGGGAATTCGGCGTCGAGCGGCTCCGGTGGAACCGTCGCCCAGATCGCTGCGACGAAAGCGCGATCATCGAGCGCCAACAGTTGCGCTTCGTTCGCGACGGCATGGCCCGCCTTGCGTGCTCCGTCCAACAAAATCTGCATTGCGGCGTCGGTGAGTGAGTGAGCCCAACGATCTCGCTCCGGACGCCACACGATGTCGGCTTGTCCAGCATGTTTGACGACGACGACGGTGTCGACTCGCGGTGGCGTCGTCACGAGGGCACTGGCGATGGCCGTACGAATTCGACTGGCGGCAGAAGGCGAAAGTCCTGCGATCCCCTCGAGAGCACGACCGACGCCACGCATCACGTCGGAACGTTCGAGGGTAATTTCATTGGCTACGGTCTTGCGCGCACCCTCGAGGATGGCGTTCGCGTGTAGCATTTCGAGGCCGAGGGACTCGAGCGCTTGGGTCACCGCCGCGATGGCCGTCTCTGCAGGTACATAACCATCGAGGGCCGGATCGGTATAGGCCTCTTTGAACGCGACGATTTGTGCGTTGCGATAACCGCCGTCAGCCGTGATGACGATGCGGGCACCGGCGTTGTGAATGCGATCGGACAGCGTTTTATCGCTAAATCCGCCGAACACGGGCGTGTAGACGATACCCAGACGCTTGCAGGCTTCGGTCCAATAGATCTGCTCGGGAATGTTCGGCATGTTGATCGCGATGCGATCACCTGTCTTGAGGCCGAGCTGGCGCAGCGCAAGCGCACACCGCGCCACCTCGAGCATCAGCTGCTTACGCGAGACGCTATAAGAAACGACCGGAGCACCGCGTCCACCGTCCTGAGACTGGTCCCACCGATCCCCCTCGAACCACAATGCCGCTTCAGCACCGTGTCCGGCGAGGACATGTCGATCGACTTCGTTGAAGCAGGCGTTCGTCAGGGCATCGCTGAACCAGCGATAGAACGGCGCCTCGGAGTCATCGAGCCCGCGACTCCATGGCCGATAACTTTGAGGCAGAGAAGGGTCGACGGGAGCGCCGGTTCGAGCGTCGAATCCGTGCCAACGCCCTTCGGGATCGCGGGTGATCCAAGCGCCGTGAGAGCCGACCTTGGGTTCGAACCAATGAATTTCGCGACTGGCGATATCGCCATGAAACGCGCCCGGGTCGGCCACACACGCATCGCGTGCAGCCTGCCAGGCAGCGCGGTGGACGAAGGGGTTTACGGAAGCCGACGGTGGCGTAATCGCCACGGGCGTCGGGGCCGCGTCCATGGACCCGTTAACACTCGACATTGATGCCGCACTCCGACCCCCGAAAGCAGACTAGCACGGCAGTATGTGAAAAGATGCGTGTTAAAATTCACTGTCAAAATATGATCATCGAACGCCTCTGGCCAGCCAATGCGTGGCGGAACTACCACTATCTCATCGCTTGCGCAGAGACCGGCGAGGCCCTCGCCGTCGACCCCCTCGACTGGAGGTTATGCGCCGACACCGCTCGGGCGCGCGGGTGGACCATCACCCAGATCCTCAACACCCACGAGCACGGCGACCACATCGGTGGCAACGAACCTCTTCGGGAGGCGACGCGGGCGAAGGTGTTGGCGCATGCCGGTGCAGGGAGACGCATTCCGGGTCTCGATCGCGGCCTCTCGCATGGAGACACCGTCAGGGTTGGGCACAGCGTGGAACTCGAGTGCCTGGATACGCCTGGCCACACGCGCTCGCACCTCTGCCTGCTCATGCGGGGAAGGTCGTCCTATGCCCCGCCCGAGCTGCTGTGCGGAGACACACTGTTCAACGCGGGCGCGGGCAATTGTCACAACGGCGGCGATCCGGAACTGCTCTATCACACCTTCGTACAACGCCTCGCGCCGCTGCCGGATGCCACGCGCATCCATCCAGGACACGACTATCTCGCTCGTAACCTCGCCTTCACCCTCGATCGAGAGCCGAACAACCGCGATGCCTCGACTTTGCTGGCGAGCATGCAAGGTTTGGATGGCGCGCAAGCACCTGTCACGACGCTGGGTGACGAACGCCGTATCAATACATTTTTCAGACTGCAAAACCCGGTCGTGATCGAGGGCTTGCGCAAAGTTTTTCCGGACCTAGGCGATCGGCCAGACCCTCGAGAGATTTTTTTGAAACTGCGCGAGCTGCGTAATCGCTGGTAAGGCATCAGCCCCTTGGCTGTTCGACGAGCAGTACGACCAGCCCGGCGGGTGATGTCAGCGTGGCCATTCGGACCCGTCCGAAAATCGTTTCCACCACACCATGATCGCGCGTCGGTGCACGCATGGCGTCTATTCCGCGTGATTGCTGAAGCGATGCCGCTCGGTCGAGGGCCTCGCCAATATCTTTGACGAAAAACGAGACAGATAAAAAACCACGCGCAGGTGGCTGGGCGCGCGAATAAAGATTGTTGCTCTTCACGCCTTCGTACTGGACGATTTCGAGGCGTCCGTAGTCGTAGTCTGAATCGCCGAAAATCCGTACGTCGAGCGCGCCACCCGGAGGTAATCCGATGGTCCGTTCCACTTCTGGCCCAGAGAAACGATGGTACGAGGTTTCATCAAGATCGAGGACGCTCTCGAAGAACGCTTTTTCGCCAAGGTTGTCGGGCGTGGTGGCGATCACTTGCGGCGCGACTCCATAGCCTCTGATGCTGACGTGCTCAGGCTTGCCCTCCATCTCGAGGAATACGATGTTCACGGACTCGGGACCGTTCATATGAACTTCATGCACGACGATACCGTCGGTCTCGAACCGCCCAATCTTTGAACGAAACTTGAAACCTGCGGCTTCGAGCTCTGCGAATCGGGACTGGATGTCATGGACGGCGATGTCGACACTCTTGGGTACGAGGTCCGTCGGCGCGGCACCCTCACGCACAGCAGGGCCCGGCTGACGAAAGCGTACGAGATGTATGCCGCCCTGTTGTCGGCCCGGCGTGACCAGCAATGCCTGATCGACGATGTCATCGTCCGCAAGCCCCCACAGACGCGAGAGTCCGTGATCATCCCCCCGTCGCCGCACGACGACTTCCATACCGAAACGGGTCGCCCAAAGATCAAGCGCTTGATCCATGTCGGTCACGCTGATCAAGACATATGCGAATGCTCTGGGGTTGACGTTGAGGGACAGCACGGGCGAAACCTCCAAGATGTGCTAATTGAGTATAGTGATGTCCATGTCAGAGTTTTACCGACGAAGTGTTCTCGTCCTGAGTGCGGCCGTTCTTGGATTCGCCGTATGGCAGGTCCTTGCGCCCTTCTGGGGTGCACTCGCCTGGTCCATCGTGATGGCTGTGTTACTCGCACCGCTGCAAGACCGTCTTCTCGCACGTCTCGGGGGCCGTCCGTCGCTGGCTGCTGCAGTGCTCACCCTGCTCACACCATTAGTGATTTTCCTGCCGTTGTTTTGGCTCGGGGCCGAATTCATTGAGCAAGGGCGCGCCCTGATCGACGGAATGCAGCACAGCAATTGGTGTATAGACGGGTCTCTCGTCAGCCGCCTCGGTGACTACCCGGTCTTGGGCGGTGCCGTCACGTGGCTCACCGAAACACTCGATCTCGATCCATCCGAGATCACCGGATTCCTCGTCACGCTCGGTCAGACCCTGCTGCGCTACGCCGCCAGCTTCGGCAGCCAAATGGTCTTGGGTGCGCTCAATACGACCTTGGCGTTTCTGCTGATGTTATTCCTGCTTTTTTTCATGCTACGCGACGGCCGCCATTTCCTCGCGCGCATCACCCATCTGCTACCGATCGACCACGGACGGCGGGAGCAGCTATTCACACTAATCGCCAATACAACCCGCGCCGTGGTGTTCGGGTCTGGACTCACAGCGATTTTTCAAGGGGCGCTCACGGGGATCGGCTTTGCCCTGACCGGCCTGCCCTCTCCGGTGGTGTTCGGCGTGCTCGCGGCACTGTTCTCTTTACTGCCTGCGGGTGGAACCGCGTTTGTTTGGGCGCCTGCCGCGCTGGCACTTCTGGGCATGGGGCACTCCGGTGCGGCCGTGTTCATGCTCGGTTGGGGTACATTGATCTCGATCTCCGACAACTTTCTGCGCCCCCTGCTCGTATCGAAACATGCGCACGTCTCGACACTGGCGGTGTTCATGGGCGTCATCGGCGGCGCAGCGGCCTTCGGTGGCATCGGGTTGATCATCGGACCTGTGTTGTTGACGCTGGTCTCGGCGCTACTCGGGTTCATCGAAGAAACGCGAGCGCAGGACTCCAGCAAAAATCCTTAAGCAGGTCCGACGATTCGCTCTAGAATCGCCTCCCTCTTTTCGATCGTCGCCAACATTCCATTGCCATGGACGTTTCGCCCATCCTCAATCCGCTCAACGACGCCCAGCGCGAGGCTGTGACGGCGCCGATCGGACCCGTGCTCGTACTCGCCGGAGCGGGTAGCGGAAAGACCCGCGTCCTCACGCATCGCGTGGCCTGGCTCATCGAGGCGGAAGGTGTATCAGCCCACAGCGTGCTGGCCGTCACCTTTACCAACAAGGCCGCGGGTGAGATGAGAGCGCGCATTGAAGCCTTGCTTGGGATGCCGGGCGCGGCACTTTGGATCGGTACATTTCACGGTATCGCCCATCGTCTGCTGCGTCTGCACTGGCGGGAAGCCAACCTTTCCCAAACATTCCAGATTCTCGATGGTGACGATCAACTCAGACTGATCAAAAAGATTCTCAAAGCGCAGGCGCTCGATGAGACGCGCTGGGTCCCTCGCGATATCCAATACTTCATCAACCAAAACAAAGACGAGGGGATGCGCCCCAAGGCGATGAAGGATGGCAATGATCCAACTCGTCGTCAGTTCATCAAGTTGTACCAAGATTACGAGGACGCCTGTCAGCGAGCCGGTGTCGTCGACTTCGCCGAACTGCTGCTGCGCGCATTCGAGTTGTGGCGCGACAATCCTGAGATGCTCGGCCACTATCGTCGCCGCTTCCGGCATGTGCTGATCGACGAGTTCCAGGATACGAACACCATCCAATATGCCTGGATGAAATTGCTCGTCGGGTCAGAGGGTGCGCCCTTCGCCGTCGGCGACGATGATCAGTCGATCTATCGTTGGCGCGGCGCCCGGGTCGAAAACCTGCAGACGTTCCGACGCGACTTCCCCCACGCGCGCCTCGTCAAACTCGAACAAAACTATCGCTCGACTGGCACCATCCTCGATGCGGCCAATGCACTCATCGCGAACAACAGCGGACGCCTCGGCAAGAACCTCTGGACGAGCGGAACGCGCGGCGAGCCCATTCGTTTGTATGCGGCATTCAACGAGCGTGACGAAGCCGAATTCGTACTTCAGCGCATCAAGGAGTGGACGTCGCGCGGCGGGAATCGACGCGACATCGCCATTCTTTATCGATCGAATGCTCAATCGCGAGTGTTCGAAGAAGTGTTTTTGTCAGCCCGAATTCCTTACCGAGTTTACGGCGGGCTCCGCTTCTTCGAACGAGCCGAAATCAAGGACGCTCTCGCCTATCTCAGACTCGTGTCCAACCGACACGATGACACGTCGTTCGAGCGCGTCGTCAATCTTCCAACGCGAGGGATCGGCGCCAAGAGCCTCGATACGCTACGGGAGCAAGCGCGAGCAGCCAGCAGCTCCCTTTGGACGGCAGCGACCACGGCGTCGGGTGGACTCGGCGCCAAAGCCAGCGCCTCCATTCACGGGTTCCTACAGTTAATCGATCGGCTCGCTGAGGATACGCGGGGCCTCGCGCTGCACGAAATCGTCGATCAGGTGATCAACTCGAGCGGTCTCCTCGAACATCACCGCAAAGAAAAAGCGGAACGTGGCGAAGCCCGGGCCGAGAACCTGCTCGAGCTCGTCTCCGCAGCGCGCGGCTTCGAGCCTGAAAGAGTCGACGGCGAAGATCTCCCTCCGCTCGAGGCGTTTCTCGCGCATGCGGTACTTGAGTCGGGCGAGGGTCAAGCCGAGGCTTGGGAAGACTGCATTCAGATGATGACTCTGCACACCGCCAAGGGGCTCGAGTTCCCGCTCGTGTTTCTCGCGGGCCTCGAAGACGGGCTGTTCCCGCATCAACGATCGCTCAACGATCTCGACTCCTTAGAAGAGGAGAGACGTCTCGCTTATGTGGGTACGACGCGAGCGATGACACAGCTCTTTCTCACCTATGCCGAGCAGCGTCGCCTTCACGGCATCGACAGCTATGGACAGCCTTCGAGATTCATCAAGGAAATCCCCGAGGAGTTACTCGAGGAAGTACGTCCTCGGGTGCAGGGAGGCCAAGGCTACGCCGCCAGCGTGGCCCGCGCCCATTCCCCGCCGCGCTCGACAGGTCCCTCGGCCCTGCGAAGCGAGTCGGTGGCGCCGGGGCTTCGACTCGGTGCGCGAGTCCGCCACGCCAAGTTCGGCATGGGGGTCGTACTCAACATCGAAGGCCAGGGGCCACACGCGCGCGTTCAGGTCAATTTCGAAGGCGCGGGTAGCAAATGGTTAATGCTGCAGTACGCCAATCTCGAACCGGCTTGAGTCGAACGCCCCCGCGGGCGGCGGCTGCGGTTAAACTGCCGTCCCATCATGAGCGCTTCTAAGTTTCTTCAACGACTCGATGCAGCGATGACCTCGACGCAGTCTCTCGTCTGTGTCGGTCTCGATCCTGAGATTGAGAAGTTTCCCGCCCATATACGGCAGCGGCCCCAAGCCATTCTTGAATTCAACTGCGCCATCATCGATGCGACAGCCGATTTAGCCTGCGCCTACAAGCCGCAGATCGCTCACTACGCTGCGGTCGGTGCTGAAGAGCAGTTGCTTGAAACCATTCGCTATATCCGTCAGCGGGCGCCGGGAATCCAGGTGATCCTCGATTCCAAGCGAGGTGACATCGGCAGCACAGCGGAGAAGTACGCGCGCGAAGCGTTCGAGCGCTACGGTGCCGATGCCGTCACAATCAACCCTTATCTCGGTCGTGACTCTGCAGAACCCTTCCTCGAATACGCTGATAAAGGCGTCTTCGTGTTGTGTCGAACCTCCAATTCCGGAGCGCGTGAACTGCAAGACCTCGACGTGGGAGGGCGCAAGCTCTATCAACTTGTCGCGGAGAAAGTCTCCAAAGAATGGAACTCGCGCGGTAATTGCTTGCTCGTCGTCGGCGCCACCTACCCTGATGAACTCGCTGATATTCGTAGGATCACCGGCGACATGACCTTCCTAGTGCCCGGCATCGGCGCGCAGGGTGGCGATATCGAAAAAGCCGTACGCAATGGCCGGCGTGCCGACGGTCTCGGCCTCGTGATCAATTCCTCTCGGGGCATCCTGTATGCGAGCCAGGGTGAGGACTTCGCGACTGCAGCCCGACGTGCGACACTCGAACTACGCGATGCGGTCAACGCCGCACGTCGCTGAACCAACTTTCGGGAGGGGGCGCCGATGCTGCGATTGACCCGCTACCAATGGATCGTACTCTTTGCCGCCTGGCTCGGCTGGGGCTTCGATATCTTTGACGGGTTGTTGTTCAACTACGTCGCACCCAATGCCATCCCGACGCTGCTCGGTCTCGAGATTGGCTCCCCAGAGGCCCGCTCCGCGACGCTCTACTGGACAGGGCTCATCACGGCCATTTTCCTCGTCGGCTGGGCGGTCGGTGGCGTGCTGTTCGGACCGATCTCCGATCGCTATGGTCGCAAGCGCGTACTGCTCATCACGATGGTGCTCTACGCCGTCGGTACGGCGCTCTGTGCCTTCGTCACGACGATTGAACAGCTGATTGTCTGTCGAATCATCGCGAGCCTCGGGATCGGCGGCGAGTGGGCGGCGGGTTGTGCACTCGTCGCGGAAGTCGTTCCGGAAGACCAGCGCGTCGAGGCCGGTGCAGTCCTTTATACGGCGGCTCCGTTTGGTCTGTTCCTCGCGACAGGCGTCAACGCGCTCATTGCGGGCCATTTCTTCGCCGATGTGCCCGAAGTCTCTTGGCGTTATGTGCTGATTTTCGGTCTTCTGCCGGCGGCCTTCGCGATCTGGGTGAGGACATTTGTCGAAGAACCGGAGCGTTGGCAGGCTGCTGCTGCCAAGGCACCCCCGCCACGATTGCGCGAGCTGTTCACGCCCGAGATCTGGCCGCGTACGCGCAGCGCACTACTGGTCGCTCTCATTGCACTGCTGACCTGGTGGAGCTGCAATGCCTTCATTCCCGTCGTGGTCGCCGGGCTGGCTCAAGCCGAAGCGCTGCAACTCGGACTCGACCGAACGGCCACGAGTATTCTCACCGAATCCTGGAAAACGCAGGCCACCACGATCTTCAATTTAGGTGGTCTCATTGGCACCTTGCTGACCATCCCTTTTGCCAAGCGCTGGGGTCGCAAGCCGATGTTCGTCATTTACCTCGGTTGCTCGGCGCTTTCGCTACTGTCTACTTTCGGTCTCGACCTGCCGCCGCAGGTTCGCCTCTACATGTATTTCTTCATCGGCCTCACCGTGTTCGGCATCTTCGGCAGCTTCACGTTCTATCTTCCGGAGTTGTTTCCGACGCGCCTTCGTGCAACAGGTTCCGGATTCACCTACAACATCGGTCGTGTCGTCGCGGCTGCAGGTCCATTCTTCGTGGGATCGGTTGCGGCTGCGGGCGCCGGAGATCCGGCTGTCGTCCTGAATACCCTTTTCATGGTGGGCTTCATCCCACTCATCGGCCTGCTCGGTATGGGTTGGGTCATCGAAACCCGCGGTCAAAGAATACCGGACTGATATGGCTGACTGGATCGTCGACGTCATCATCGGCCTCGTCGAAGGCCTGACCGAATTCCTGCCGATCTCGAGCACGGGACATCTTGTCATCACTCGTGCGCTACTCGATCCGGAAGGCGAGATCGGATTCCGTCAGCTCATCGTGGTTCAAGGCGCCGCGATTTTGGCCGTGTGCTGGGAGTATCGCCGCCGCCTATGGGCCATCGGCACGACCTTGATCAGCGATCGCCAGTCCCGTCTGTTCGCGCTCAATCTTTTCCTCGCCTTTTTGCCTGCAGCCGTAGCGGGGCTCGCCTTCGAGGACACGATCCGCAGCGTGCTGTTCGCGCCGATTCCCGTCGCGCTCGCGCTCGTCATTGGCGGTGTACTGATTCTTTGGGCGGAGCGTAGGACCCATGTCGAGCGTGTGACGTCCGTAGATCAGTTGCAGCCCATGGACGCTTTCAAAGTCGGACTTTTCCAGATGCTGGCACTCGTCCCCGGAACCAGCCGTTCGGCCGCTACCATTCTCGGCGGGTTGTTGACGGGGCTCTCCCGCAAGACCGCCGCCGAGTTTTCGTTCTTCGTAGCGATCCCAGTGATGCTGGCGGCAACGGGCTACAAATTGCTCGATGCGCGCGAGCCCATCACGGCAGATGAAGCCCGGTCGATTTTATTGAGTAGCGTCGTGGCGTTTTTTGCAGCGTTGATCGCGATCCGCTTTCTCATCCGCTACGTCAGCCAGCACTCTTTCGCGGTCTTCGCGTGGTACCGAATCGTCTTCGGCGGTTTCATCCTTCTGAGCTGGCAGTTCGGTTGGGTGTCTTGGAGTCCCGGCTGAAATCCGGGTAAGGCCCAAGCAGCAGCAACAAGAACGCGCCGGCCAGGAACATGATTGCCGCAGCAAGTAGCATCGGATCAAAGCTCCCGGTGGTATCGCGAACCCAGCCGTAGAGCGTGGGCGACAACGCCGCCATCAAGCCAAAGGCCATGTACTGCACGCCATAGATCTGGCCATAACTTTTCATGCCGAAATAGCGGCCTGCGAGATACGCAATGAGATCCGTCTCGGCGCCCGAGGCAAATCCCATTAGAAATGCGGCCAGAACGGCCATGGCTAATCCGACGGGTGCGTCCCCCATCAACATCCAACACGAGAGCGCGGGCAAACAAAGAATGGGCAGCGTGACGAGCGGCGCCCAAAACCGGTCAAGCAGTAAACCCGTGATGATGCGACCTGCAAAGATCGACAGGCCAAACACGCTGAGGACCGTCGCGACACTCGTCGGATCAAACTCGCGCTGCTTGAGCATGGAGGGCAGGAACACCAGCGCACCCGCATAGGCCAGCGTGATCAGCGCGACGGAGGTCCAGAGAATCCAGAATCGCCCTTCGCTCATCGCCTCTTTTAATGTGCGTCCGGGCAATGCGGACGGATCCGACGCCGCGCCGACGCCCGGGGGACGCTCTTCGGGGCGTGGCTCGCGAAACCAAAGTATGCCCAGAGGCAACGCCACGGCGAGCGGCAACAACGCCAGCAGGGCGTACGCCGTGCGCCAGCCGAAATGGGTGATGAAATAAGTAGTCAGGAACGGCAAGACGATGGCCGAAATGCTGGTGCCCACCAACATGAGCCCCAGCGCCAGACCGCGCTGCGTGAAAAACCAGAGGTTCACGGCACGGGACCAGGTGACTGGCGTCGAGCCGATTCCAAACAAACCGATCATCAGCCAGACGAGATAAAACGCCCACAATTCGCCCGGTACCACGGCAAATGCGGCAAAGGTCAGACCAAAAATCGCCAAAGATCCGAGCGCGACCGGCCTCACACCATGACGATCCGCCAGTCCGCCAAAGACGGGGGCAAGCAACGCTGCAAGGATGCCGTAAATGGTCACACCGAGACTGATCTCGGTTCGGCTCCAGCCAAACTCTTGTTGCAGCGGGTCGATGAAAAACCCGATGGTGATGAAGGGAAGCGGCGAAGCGCCGCATGCAACGCCAACCATCGAAGCCGTGAGCACTTTCCAGGCGTGTCCGAATTCGGAACGGGTGTTCATGGCGTCCAAGCATACCCCCTCGCCTCTGTTCCGTGGGCGGCGTTGAGAGTACCCTACTCATTCTTATGAAGATCGTGATCCTCGGCGCCGGACAAGTCGGGCGCACGGCGGCCTACCAACTCGCTCGTGAAGAGGCCAACGAAGTCACGGTCGTCGACACCAACGAAGAGCTGCTGCGCGATCTTCAAGATCGCCTCGATATTCGTACGGTTGTCGGTAACGCAGCGTTCCCCTCAATCCTCGAGGCAGCGGGCGCGGCCTCCGCAGATATCCTCGTCGCGCTCACGAGCTCGGATGAAGTCAACATGATGGCCTGCGAAGTGGCGTACACGCTCTATCGCACCCCGACCAAAATCGCGCGCATCCGATCCGCCGAGTACACCCGCCATCCCGAGCTCTTCAGCGCTGAGGCCTTGTCGGTCGACGTATGGATCAGCCCCGAACAGCTCGTCACCGATTACATCGAACGGCTCATTCGTTACCCCGGTGCGCTGCAAGTACTCGATTTCGCCGACGGCAAAGTTCGCCTCGTGGGGCTCTCGGCGCGCAAGGGGGGTCTGCTGGTCGGTCAGGCCTTGCGCAGTCTCAAAGATCACATTCCGAATACCGAAGCGAGAGTGGTCGCGATCTATCGAAATGGTCGAAGCGTGCAGCCTGAGGGAGACACCGTCATCGAAGATGGCGACGAAGTGTTTTTCCTCGCTGCCAAAAACGACATCCGTCAATTCATGGCCGAGATGCGAAAAGAAGAAAAACCTGTGCGCCGAGTGGTCATCGCTGGCGGCGGACATATTGGTTTCGCACTCGCCAAGCGTCTCGAAGAAAATAATCAAGTGAAGCTCATCGAGCGCGATCCGAAACAAGCGCGTCGCATCGCAGAGCGGCTCGATAGCGCCATCGTGCTCGAAGGTAATGCCGCGGACGAAGAGCTGCTCGTCGAAGAAAACATCGACAGCTGCGATGTCTTCGTGGCACTCACCAACTCAGAGGAAGCGAACATTCTCTCGGCGATGCTCGCCAAACGTCTTGGCGCGGCCAAGGTGATGGCGCTCATCAACAAGCCGTCATATGCCGAGCTGATGCAAAGCGGCAGTATCGACGTCGCGATCTCTCCCCAGACCATCACCATCGGCTCGCTGTTGACGCACGTCCGCCGTGGCGACGTCGTGCAAGTGCACTCTCTGCGACGTGGCGCTGCTGAAGCGCTTGAGACCATCATCCACGGCGACCATCGTAGTTCGCGGGTCGTCGGCCAACGCGTGGAAGACATCGCGTTACCCGAGGGCGCGAAGATCGGCTGCATCGTCCGCGGTGACGACGTCATCATGGCGCACCATGACTCGGTCGTGCAGGCCGACGATCACGTCGTGCTATTCATCACGGATCGCCGCCACGTCGATCAGGTCGAGCGTCTGTTCCTCGGCGAAACCGCCGGCAGGCGCTGAGCGAAGCGCTCGTCCATGCTGGCCGTCGCTCATGTTCTCGGCCTGATGATGGCGTTCTTCGCCACGACGTTCATTATGCCGATGGTCTGCTCGATCATCATGCAAGATGGCATGTTTCTCGATTTCGCCATAGCCGCCGGCATCAATGTCGTTCTCGGGCTCCTGATCGCGGCACTCACGAGGCGTCATAAGAGGGAATTGAAAGCCCGCGACGGGTTTTTACTAGTGACGCTCGCTTGGGTCCTGATGTCCGCCTCAGCGTCGATTCCCTTTTTGATCGCGCTGCCTCATCTTAGTTTCACGGGCGCGTATTTCGAGGCTGTTTCGGGGCTCACGACATCAGGTGGCACAGTGCTCACCGGTCTCGACAACCTCCCTCCCTCCATCAATTTTTGGCGGCACGCGCTGCATTGGTTCGGCGGCATCGGCATCATCGTGCTCGCCGTGGCCGTGCTGCCACTGCTCGGTGTCGGTGGTATGGCGCTGTATCGTGCAGAGACACCTGGGCCAATCAAAGACGAGAAGCTCACGCCGCGCATCACTGAGACGGCCAAAGCACTCTGGATTACCTACGCCGGTATGACGTTGATCGGCATCGTCGCGCTTCGACTTGCGGGAATGAATTGGTTCGACGCCATCTGTCATGCGTTCTCAGCAATGGCGCTCGGTGGCTTCTCGACTTACGACGCCAGCGTCGGTCATTTCGATTCCGCGGTCATCGAGTTCGTGATGATCGTATTGATGATCACTGCCGCACTCAATTTCGCGCGTCATTTCACGGCTATTCGTACACGCTCGCTGATGCCCTACCGGAAAGACCCTGAGGTCAGGGCGGTGTTATCGATTATTGGTGCAAGTGTCATTGCAGTCGCGGTCGTGCTCAAGGTTCACGGAGAGTACGAGAGCGTGCTCGAGTCGCTGAGGCACGCGGCGTTTGCGGTGGTATCCGTCGCCACGACGAGCGGCTTTGCAGGCGAGGCTTACGACAGTTGGCCGCTGTTCGCGCCCGTGTGGATGCTGTTCCTGTCGTGCATCGTCTGCAGTACCGGCTCCACTGGGGGCGGCATCAAGATGTTCCGCTCGCTGATGCTCTTACAGCAGGCGCGGCGCGAAATGAAGCAGATTGTTCACCCCTCTGCGGTCATTCCCATTCGAGTCGGGGATCAAGTCATTCCAGAGCGCATCGCCGCCTCCGTGCTGGCGTTCATCTTTCTTTACTTCCAGACGATTGCCGTCCTCACTTTTTTGATGCTGCTGTCGGGGATGGATTTCATTCCGGCGTTCTCGGCGATCGTAGCGAGCGTCAACAACCTCGGTCCGGGTCTCGGCTCAGTCGGGCCGATGGGAAATTTTCAGGGTCTCACCGATTTCCAGACCTGGATTTGCACGGTCGGGATGATTTTGGGGCGACTCGAGATCTTGAGCGTACTCGTACTGTTCTCGGCAGCGTTCTGGCGTAAGTAACGCTCTCGTCAGTAGCGCCAACTGCGCACATCGGCACCCGGTGGCGCGGATTTGAGCATTCTCTCGGTGGCCCAAGGCAACACCATCTGCGGATAGCGCAAGCGTGAATAGGCATTCGCGCGAGTGTGGTCGCCATTCCAGCAGTGCTCGGCTCGATCGCCGTAGTCGATGACGGCATCCGCGGCGGGCTGCGCGGTTCGTAGAAATTCTTCGACCGCGTAGACCGCGTTGTTCAAGTAATAGTTATCCATGTCGCCGACGTAGAGGCGCAACTTGCCGCGCAGCTTCGGTCCGAGCTTCTCCCAGTCGCGGCGCAGGATGTGTCCAAGGTCGTAGTTTTCGCGCCAATGTGCAGCGGTTACGGGATCGATCTCGCCTGTGAGGCGATCAAAGATGCGGCGCGGGTAGCCGTCGGGGCCGACGGGCGAAAACACCGACTCCCACGCGTCCCACTGATCACCGCTGCGGCCTTGAGTACCCAGCGCAAGCTCCCAAAGATTGTTTTCTTCGATCGTCGTGTCGATATGACCCAGCCAGTTTCGATGCGCAGGGCGCGGTGTACGCTTGAAGCGGTTCGGCATGACGTAAGCGTTTTTGTCTTCGTAAATGTTGACGGTCATGTAGTGCCGAAAATCGATCGGGTCCGGGCACGCGATCCACGCGCCGTTGTACTCGTCGGGATAAAACATCTGCGTGGCCATCGCGATCCAGCCGCCAGTGCTTCCACCGAACACGAACCGCGCCCAACCCTGCCCGATGCCTCGAAAGCGTCGCTCGATTTCAGGAATGAGCTCGTACTGGATGGCATCGCCATAGGGACCGTTATTCGCGGAATTGACGCCGTAGGAGTCGTCGTAGAACGGCGTGGGGTGCTGGATTTCGACGAGCAACACTCGAGGAAAACCCGGGCCCGTCCACGCCTGGAAAAAATCCCAAGCGTATTGCTGCTGGATGCGGTTGTAGCCCTCGAGCTTGAAGCGCGAACTGTAGTCGGGCTCGAGAGTCGGATCGGGCGGTGTTTCGCGCCAGTTGGAGGGCGCCGAAGAGAAATGCCCATGATTGATCGCGAGCGGATAGCGTGCATCGGGCCGATCGTTGAAACCGAGCGGCAAGGTGACGAAGGCACCGAGATGCACGTCGCGGCCCCAAAACTTGGACAGTCGCTCGCTGCGCACGCGCACGGATTTGACCCAAGCCGTCTCGCGGAAAGGCTCGACCGGTGGAATCTTCTCGGTCAGCACCAGCCTTGGGAGCGGTGAGGCGGTCAGCGGGCCACGCCAGCGCAGCAGGGTCGGTCTCGAGTACAGGTTGCCGGGCTTTTCGCGCCACTGCTGCCCTTCTCCCCGATCAGGCGGCAACTTGAGCACTCGCCCGTCTGCGAGCCGGAAGGTGTCGTAGCGATTGAGTACGGCCTGTACCCGGTAATCGCCCGGGGGCAGGCTTGAGAGCGCGCGTATCGGAAACCCGAAGGCGCCGTCATCGACGCTCCGGCTGGTTCCCGGCTTCCAGCCCTCGACATCGAGACCAAAAAACGGGATCGCTCCGCTGTCCCAATTGACCAAAAACCGAGGCTCTCGGTCGGGTGACTGGTCGGCTGGAACCAGGATGAGGAGTAGGCGCCCGTCCTGGGGACCCTCCCGAAGATTGGCCGGGAGCTGAACCTCGAACGTGGCCGCCGGAGCGTTGAGGGAGAGGATCCCGACCAAGATGGCCACGATCCCTTGAACGACTTTTGAGGGTTGGGGTCTCATGGCCTCGATCCTACGCCGAGCGCGCGCACCCCTCATCGGGGGCGGTCTCGAAGCCGGCGTTATCTGATCGATTCACATAGAATCTCGCCGACCATGGGTTACGCGGACACATTCGAAGTCATCGTCATCGGGGGCGGTCATGCCGGCACCGAGGCTGCGCTCGCCTCTGCGCGAATGGGTCGACGGACCCTGCTGCTGACCCAGAGCATCGAGACCCTCGGACAGATGAGTTGCAACCCCGCCTTCGGGGGTATCGGCAAGGGTCACCTCGTTCGCGAAATCGATGCCATGGGAGGTGCGATGGCGCGCGCCGTCGACCGAGCCGGCATCCAGTTTCGGACCCTCAACGCGAGCAAAGGTCCGGCGGTCCGAGCGACCCGTGCGCAGGCCGATCGGCTGCTCTACCGGAAGGCGATTCGGGCCCTCCTCGAGAACCAACCGAACCTCTCGATCTTCCAACAAGAGGCGGCCGATCTCGTGATCGAAAACGGGCGCGTTCGGGGCGTCGTCACGGTCACCGGAATTCGCTTCGGAGCGCCCGCCGTCGTGCTCACGGTCGGCACCTTTTTAGGGGGCCGAATCCACGTCGGTCTCGATCAGTACTCGGGGGGTCGCGCGGGTGATCCGCCATCGAATGCGCTCGCTGCCCGACTGCGCGAATTGCCCCTCCGAGTCGGTCGTCTGAAGACGGGCACGCCGCCCCGAATCGATGGTCGAAGCCTCGACTACAGTGTCATGGCGCCCCAGTACTCCGATGACCCGCGGCCCGTGTTTTCATTCCTTGGACGCATCAATGAGCATCCAGAGCAGATCCCTTGTTTCATTACGGCGACAAATGAGCGTACCCACGCGTTGATCCGATCGGGCTGCGATCGCTCGCCGATGTTCACTGGAAAGATCGAAGGCGTCGGTCCGCGCTACTGTCCGTCGGTCGAAGACAAGGTCCATCGCTTCGCCGACAAGAGCTCTCACCAGGTGTTCGTCGAGCCCGAAGGACTGTCGACTCACGAGGTCTATCCGAACGGAATTTCGACGAGTCTTCCGTACGATGTTCAGGTCGAATTCGTGCGCTCGATTCGGGGCTTTGAACGGGCCCACATCACCCGCCCCGGCTACGCCATCGAGTACGATTTTTTCGACCCCCGCGACCTCCATGGTTGGCTCGAGACCAAGGTCATTGGCGGGCTCTTCTTCGCGGGTCAGATCAACGGCACGACGGGCTACGAAGAGGCCGGTGCTCAGGGTCTGGTCGCGGGCATCAACGCCGCGCGCCAGGTTCGTGACGAGGCCCCTTGGACCCCCTCCCGAGCGGAGGCCTACCTCGGTGTCTTGGTGGACGATCTCATCACCCGCGGAGCCCCCGAACCCTACCGGATGTTCACGAGTCGGGCCGAGCATCGGTTGCTCCTTCGGGAGGACAACGCGGACCTCCGACTGACCGAAATCGGTCGCTCGATGGGGCTCGTCGATGACGAGCGCTGGACGTTCTTCTGTCGAAAGCGGGAGGCTACCGAGACCGAAGTTCGACGGCTGTCGACCACCCGCCTCAAGGGGGTCTTGGCCTTCGATCTGCTCCGCCGACCCGAGGTGGACTACGCCGGGCTCCCCGCCCTCGCCACCGCGGCGGGGGAAGACATCGGCGCAGCCTTCTCTTCCGCCGACCCGATGCTCGCCCTCGCCGCCCTCGACGACCGGCTCCCCGAGGCGGTCCGTCTCCAAGTCGAGGTCCGCGCCAAGTACTCCGGGTACATCGAACGGCAGCAAGATGAAATCGAGCGACAGCGCAAAAGCGAGGAGACCCCCCTACCCGGGGACCTCGACTACAGCTCGGTCGCTGGGCTGTCGAACGAAGTGCGGCAGCGGCTGGCGGCGGCGCGACCGGATACCCTCGGTCAGGCCTCGCGCTTGCCGGGCGTGACCCCCGCTGCGGTGTCCGTCCTGCTCGTGCATCTGAAACGCCGAACCGCCTGAGCGCCCCAAGGAGACCGACCATGACCGACCGCACGCCTCCCGAGATGGTTCGTGCCGATGGCACCTACCCCGTCGTCGACCTGCGACAAGAGGCCATCACGGCCGCCGTCGTGCAGACCCGGGTGAACGGGGTCGATGGCGCCAATCCGGGACCCGATCTTCGACGCAACCTCGATTACTTTCTGGAGTCGATCGATATCGCGCAAGGGTTCGGTGGCCGCTGCGATCTGCTGCTCTTCCACGAATTTCCGATCACGGGCTTCAGCAACTGGACGCGCGATCAGCATTACGCGCTCTCGATCGAAGTGCCGGGCCCGGAGGTCGAGGAGGTCGCCAAGAAGGCCAAGCAGTACAACTGCTACATCGTCTTCGGCACCTACGCCAAAGACACGGTGAATTGGCCGGGCCACATTCTTCATCTGATGGTGATGTGCAAACCCGACGGCAGCGTGGTCTCGCACTGGAAGCAACGCAACGTGCGCGGAATGTTTCCGTTTGCCGAGCAATACACCTCGGTGATCTACGACGTGTACGACCGGTTCGTCGAAATGTACGGCATCGATGCGGTGATCCCCGTGGAGCGCACCGATATCGGCAACATCGCCATGTCGGCCGTGCAGTTCGAGCCCGAACTCTTCCGCTGCCTGGCCTTCAAAGGTGCCGAGATCATCTGCCGCGTGGCGACCGGTGGCTTCGAATGGGATGACATGCGCCTCACGTCGTACCACAACAGCGTCTACACCATGATCGCCAACAATTCCGTCGCCACTCAGGGGCGGAATCCGGGTTTCTTTGAAGACGCCAATTACGGCGGGCCAGGACGATCTTCGATATTCGGGCCACGCGGTGTGGTGCTCGCGAAAGCAGGGCCCTTCGAGACTCGCGAATCAGCGCGAATTCCCATCGCAGAGTTTCGATCCAAACACCGGATTCCCGATTTGCATCTGCATCTCTACCGACCGGTGCTCGACCAGTATGTCGAGCGCTACGCGCCTAATGGTTATCTCGATTACCAGCCCAAAGACAAACGCGATGCCTTTCAGCATTTCGTGAAGCGCGCCAAATGGCAGCATTACTGGTGAATCAGCTCACAGCACGACTGCTCGCGATGTTCGGCTGGGCTGCGCTGGCGGCTCAGCTCGTAATCAGTGTGCAGCACCAAATGAAGCTGGGGCATAGCGCGGCTTTTGGTGTCTTCATGTACACCGGCTACTACACGATCCTCACGAATCTTTTTTGCACGATCGTCGCGACCGCGTTCAGCGCTCCGCGAGAGCCCGGGTCTCGTTGGGCCGCCTGGCGCGAGCCTTGGGTCGTCACGGCAGCCGCAGTCTCGATCGTGATGGTTGGGCTCATCTTCCACGTGCTGTTGCGCGCGCAGTACCAACCCACCGGCGTCGCTGCGATCACGAACGTGATCCATCACTATATTGTTCCAGTCGTCTTCGCCATCTTTTGGTGGCGCGTGGTACCACGGGGTTCGCTGGTGTGGGGCGACGTATGGCGGGTATTTGCCTATCCAGCCGCTTATCTCGTCTACATCTTGATGCGGGGCGAGATCGGCGACGTATATCCCTATTTCTTCATCGACGTTCGAAACCTTGGCTACGCGCAGGTGTTCGTCAACGTATCGGCCATCTCGGCATTGTTCATCGGTGCAGGGTTCGCGTTCATCGCAGCGAAACGCTGACCCTTCAAGAGCTGGGTTCGTTATTTTCCGATGCAGAAGCTGCCGAAGATTCGGCCAAGCAGATCATCGGCATGAAACTCACCCGTTATGTCTGTGAGCGCCGTCTGCGCCGCGCGCAACTCTTCAGCCACCAGCTCGCCAGCTCTCGATTCTTTGAGTTGTCGGACAGCTTCTTCAGTGTGGCGTTCGGCGCGCTGGAGCGCCTCGACATGACGCGCTCGCGCACTCACGGTTCCAACCTGACCGGCATCGTAGCCCATGCAGATTTTCAAGTGCTCACGGAGCTCAGCCAATCCCGCGCCAGTTTTCGCCGAGATCATGAGCATGGCATCGGCGCCAGATTCTGTGCGGTGAGTGTCGACGCCTCCTGCTGCGGCATCGATTTTGTTGAAGAGTAGGGTGATCGGAACGCCCGTCGGCAACCGCACTTTTTCTTCGGCAAGTGACTCCGCACGCCGATCGGTCGTGGCATCCACCACGAACAGAACACGATCGGCCTGTTGCATCGCAAGTCGCGCGCGGCGGATGCCTTCTGCTTCGACGAGATCTCCCGCGTCTCGCAGCCCTGCGGTGTCTACGATATGAAGCGGCATACCGTCGATCGAGATCAGCTCTCGCAGTACGTCTCGAGTGGTTCCGGCGATCGGTGTGACGATCGCGGCCTCGTAGCCCGCAAGGGCGTTCAGCAAGCTCGACTTACCGGCATTCGGGCGGCCCGCGATGACGACGGTCATACCATCGCGTAACACTCGACCCTGCTGGGCCGCGTGTCGTACCGACGCAAAGCGGACACGCAGGGCGGACAGGCGACTCGTGAGCGCGCGATCGGCCAAAAAATCGATTTCCTCTTCGGGGAAGTCGATGGCTGCCTCGACCCAGACACGCAGCTCGATGACCGCGTCGACGAGCTCGTGAACCTGCGCCGAAAATTCACCCTGAAGAGATCGCACCGCGGCCCGCGCTGCCGCCAGAGAACCCGCATCGATGAGATCGGCGACGGCTTCGGCTTGGACTAAATCCAGCTTGTCGTTGAGAAATGCACGCTGCGTGAATTCGCCAGGCCTTGCGCGGCGCGCTCCAAGCGAGACCGCGCGCTCGACAAGCGCTTCGAGCACCACAGGTCCACCGTGTCCCTGTAACTCTAGAACGTCCTCTCCGGTGTAGCTATGTGGCGCAACAAAGAAAAGGGCGAGGCCTTCGTCGAGTACGGCTCGGGCGCCATCGTGAAATCGAGACCGTGTCGCAACGCGCGGTTCAGGGAGCGCTGTCGATAGTAGGCATTCGCCGATACGGCGCGTAGCGGGCCCTGAGATACGGACGATTCCGACGCCGCCGCGACCCGGTGCGGTGGCGACAGCGACGATCGTGTCGGTCGAGAATTCCGACCTCAACCCGACCTCGTTTTCTTCGCCTCCGCTTCGATGCGGCGGTTGATGTTCCATTGCTGCGCGATGGTCAAAAGCGTATTGGTGACCCAGTACAGCACGAGTCCCGCCGGGAAAAACGCGAAGGTGATACTCATCACGAAGGGCAGGATCATGAACACCTTCGCTTGAATCGGATCGGGAGGTGTCGGATTGAGTTTGTATTGCACGTACATCGCGCCCGCCATGATGACTGGCAGCACGAAGAACGGGTCTCGCGAAGAGAGGTCTTGTATCCAGAACATGAACGGCGCTTGGCGCATCTCGACGCTCTCGAGCAGCACCCAATAGAACGCGAAGAACACCGGCATTTGAACGAGGATAGGTAGACACCCTGCCGCCGGGTTGATCTTCTCGCGCTTGTAGAGATCCATCATCGCGCGGCCCAACTTTTCGCGATCGTCCTTGTAAGTTTCCTGGAGATTTTTCATGCGCGGCGTCAAAAGGCGCATTTTCGCCATCGAGCGGCCCGACGACTCAGAGAGCGGATAGAACACGAGCTTCAACAAGAAAGTAACGATGATGATCGCCCAACCCCAGTTGCCAACGATGTTGTGCGCCTGCTCGAGCAACCAGAAGAGCGGCTCTGCCAGCAGCGTCAGAACGCCGTAATCGGCTACGAGATCGAGTCGAGGGCCTGTCGTTTTGAGTTGTGACTGAAGTTTGGGCCCCATGAACAAGGTTTCTTTGAGCGTTGCGCCGCTCTGAGGTGCCACCGTGACCGACGGTCCGGTGGTCGATAACAAATATTGGTTGCCTTCGGTCCGCAGGGCATACGCATAGCTGCGGCCTTCCGTCGGCACGACCGCCGTCACAAAGTGGTGTTGCATCCCGGCGATCCAGCCGGTGGTGACTTCGCGCGGCAGCTCACTCTCAGGGATGCTGGTTCGATCGATCTTGAAATATTTGGTGCCGTTGTAATAAGCCGGTCCCTGGAACGCGTAGCTTTCGACACTGAACATCGAGCGCTCGACCGGCGGGTCGTCGCGAAGAATCTGGGCATATGACGCGGCACGCCACGGCTCTATACCGCGGTTATCGATGTTGTACTCGAGGTCAATGCGATATGAGCCGCGGCGAAGAATATAGGTCTTCGTCACGGTGACGCCGGCTATTTCATTGCGCCAAGACAGCGGCACGCGGATCTCATCCTGCGCGTCGCCAAGCGTGTAGTTCGATTGCGCTGTCTCAAACGTCGCCAAGTGTGTCGGATGCGCCGCGCCGTCTGCATCGGTGAGGCCGGTTTGAATGACGTAGAACCCGGCCTGTCCGTCGTTCAGTAACTGGACTCGCGCATCTTGTCCCTTCACTTGCGGATACTTCAGCAAGTCCGCTCGTACGAGATCGCCGCCACGCAAGCTGATATCGAGATCGAGAACGTCCGTCTTGATTCGAATTTCTTGCGGCGGTGCCGCGGCGGCAGCCGGCGCGGCGGCCGTCGATGCGACACCCTCTGCGGCAGGAGCTATCTGCGAGGTTGCTGCGTTAGGCGCCGGTGTGGGAATCGCGCCAGACAGCGCGGAGGGGGTGGCGATGGGTGTGCTGGCCGGAGGCGAGGTGGGTGGAACGGCCTTCGGCACGCTTGAGCCCAGACCGCTCGTGGCGGTTGAGCTCGGAGCCGTCGGCGTCGAGCTGGTCGACGGCAGGGCGTAGTCTCGTTGCCACGTCTCGAAATTGATCCACAGCACGAGGACCAGGCCGAGCCACAAAAACATGCGTGCATTAGTCGAAGTCACGATTAGCCTTGTCGAAATTTCAAAGAAATAAAAAGGGGATCAGTCTGCAGCGCGGGGTGGTACGGGATCGAAACCGCCCTCGCGAAATGGATGACAGCGCGCGATGCGACGAACGGCGAGCCATGATCCGCGAAGTGTGCCGTGCTGTTCGAGCGCTTCCATCGCGTAATGCGAGCACGACGGATGATAACGGCAGGTCGGCCCGCGCCACGGGCTGATGAGTAATTGATAGGCCCGGATCAGGGCCCGGAAGATGGCGCGCATGTCGTTGCTACCTTTTGCCAGAGCGCTTCGAGGCTCTCGCGAATTCGGGTGGCCGGCGCCTCGCGGGCCGCTGCGCGCGCGCCGACGATGAGGTCGACGGCGGGCAAGCGGTGCTGGGCGTGCCGGAACGATTCGCGAATTATGCGACGAAGTTTGTTACGAGCGACGGCATTTCCGATCACTCGGGCTCCGATCGACAAACCGAGGCGTGGGCCGCGGCCGCTACCCGGGCAAACGATGAGTGAAAAACAGGCGTTCCCAAGACGACGGCCGTCCCGGTAAGCGGTTTCGAAATCGGACTTGCGCAATACCCGGCGCGAAGGCGGGAAGCCCGACCGAAGAGGCCGGGTGTCAGCGTCCCGAATCAGGGGATCAGCTTCTTACGGCCTTTGGCACGACGGCGGGCGAGAACTTTGCGCCCATTGGCCGTGGCCATGCGCGCCCGGAACCCATGGGTGCGGGCTCGTCGGACTTTGCTGGGCTGATAGGTGCGTTTCATGGTGTCGTCACCGGAAAAAGGCCGCAGAGGGTAAGCAGGGGGTCGGATGGTGTCAAGCCAAAAAGATATCCACAGGTCCGCCGCCCGGTATATTCTCTCCATCCCCTTGGTGAAACCCATCCCCTGCGCTTTATCGGGAGGCCGGCATTCGCGTGGACGCGTCGATTTGGAACCGTTGCTCGGAAGCGCTCGCCTCCGAGCTGCCCGATACCCAGTTCAACACTTGGGTGCGGCCCCTGCAGGCCATCGAAAACGGGGGCTCTCTTCGGCTACTCGCGCCCAACCGGTTTGTCGTCGACTGGGTCAACGCCCATTTGATGACTCGGATCGTCGATCTCGTTCGTGGGCAGACGGGTGAAGACCCTTTCGAGGTATCGATCGAGGTTGGAGAAAAACCGGAACCCGCGAGTACCCCCATCGAAGGCCCGGTAGTTCGCGAACGAAGCCGGATCACGCACCGACCGAACGTTGAAATTGTAGGAGGGCGCCTTAACCCTGACTCGACGTTCGACACGTTCGTCGTCGGAAAAAGCAATCAGCTCGCCAAGGCGGCTGCGCAGCAAGTGGCTGAAAATCCCGGTAAAGCGTACAACCCGCTCTTTATTTATGGCGGCGTGGGATTAGGTAAGACTCACCTGATGCACGCGGTTGGGCACGCCATCATCGCCAAAAATCCTCATGCGCGCGTTGCGTACGTGCATTCAGAGCGCTTCGTGAGCGACATGGTCAAAGCGCTGCAACACAACCAGATGAATGATTTCAAAGCGGCCTATCGCTCGCTCGATGCGCTGCTGATTGACGACATTCAGTTTTTCGCTGGTAAGGAGCGCTCGCAAGAAGAGTTTTTCCATACCTTCAACGCGCTGCTCGAAAGTCAGCAGCAGGTCATTCTCACCTGTGATCGCTATCCCAAAGAAGTAGAAGGTCTAGAGGAGCGCCTAAAGTCTCGTTTCGGTTGGGGGCTTACGGTGGCGATCGAACCGCCCGAGCTCGAAACTTGCGCCGCCATTCTCATCAGCAAAGGGGAAGCTGCGGGCGTCACGCTCAGTCAGGACGTCGCGCTGTTTATCGCGAAGAGAATTCGCTCGAATGTCCGCGAGCTTGAGGGGGCGTTGCGCCGGGTGATCGCTAATTCCAGATTTACTGGGCAGCCGATCACCTTGGATTTTACGAAAGATGCGCTGAGAGACCTGTTGACCCTGCAAGCCAGGCTGATCACGATCGAAAACATCCAAAAAACCGTGGCGGATTATTTCAAGGTTCGGGTCGCAGACTTGCTCTCGGAACGTCGGAGCCGTTCGGTCGCACGCCCTCGTCAGATTGCGATGGCGCTCGCGAAGGAGTTGACGAGTCACAGCCTCCCGGAGATCGGAGACGCGTTCGGCGGGCGAGACCATACGACGGTGTTGCACGCATGTCGACGTATCAAGTCGCTCCGAGACGAGGAGCAGCGAATCGCTGAGGATTATTCAAATCTGTTGAGAACTCTGACGAATTGATGTTGGTATCCTGTGGATGTTTTCGTGTGTGAAAATCATTCACAATCGGCCCACAGGAAACGGACGTTTTTTTCTACTATCGGTGCACCGCGATCAATGACACAAGATACTGAAAACACCGGGAATTCCAGGGTTTTTCACATATCCACCGCGCCAATAACCTCTACAGTCTTTCTTAAATCTAAATAAAGAATTTATGAAACTCACAGCCACTCGCGAAGAGATCCTCGCTCCGGTTCAACATGTGATCGGTGTCGTGGAGCGTCGTCAGACGATGCCCGTGTTATCCAACGTGCTGCTCAGCGCTCGGAACAACCGACTCAGCGTCACAGGGACTGACCTCGAGGTGGAACTCGTCAGTTCCGTGGCACTCAAGGTGCAGTCAGCTGGCGACATCACCGTGCCTGGCCGAAAATTTCTCGATATTTTGAGATCGCTGGCCGAAGGCGCCAACGTGACCCTCGCAGTCGAAAGCGATCGGCTCGTCATTCGTGCGGGACGCAGCCGATTCACACTGTCCACGCTCGCGGCCGCCGAATTCCCGGTCGTTGAGGACATCAACGCGCAACAAGTACTCAAACTTCCGCAGGCGGAATTCCGAAAGCTCATCGACAAGGTTCATTTTTCGATGGCCCAGCAGGATGTTCGTTACTACCTCAACGGGATGCTGCTCGAGTCAGAAGGCGGAAAGGTTCGTGCCGTCGCAACAGACGGGCACCGTCTCGCCCTCTGCGAAGCCGCGCTCAAAGAACGAGTGACCGGCAAGCAGCAGGTGATTTTGCCCCGCAAAGGTGTGATGGAGCTCCAGCGGATGCTCGGGACGGAAGGGGAAGTTGCTCTAGAGATCGGGACCAACCACGTTCGCTGCGAGATCGGCGACGTTCGCTTCACTTCAAAGCTTATTGACGGTCGTTTCCCGGAATACAACCGGGTCATTCCCGCGAATGCTCACCGTATAATCGACGCAGATCGTGGATTTTTGAAGCAAAGTCTCTCTAGAACGGCAATTTTGTCGAACGAAAAATACCGCGGCATTCGACTGAATGTTAAGCCGAACCTACTGACCCTTCAGGCCCACAACCCCGAGCAAGAAGAGGCTGAGGATCAGATCGAGGTCAGTTACGCCGGGGAAGAAATCGAAATCGGCTTCAATGTCACGTATCTGCTCGATGCCTTGTCCGCCATCGATACCGATCGCGTCAATATCGCGCTGACCGACTCCAATAGCAGCTGCTTGATCACCGCTGCGTCGCCCGATGGGACGAAGTATGTGGTGATGCCGATGCGGCTCTGAGACAGGGAATGCCTCTAGCGGAGCTCACGCTCGAGAACCTCCGCTGCATCGACAAAGCCGAGTTGGCGTTCGGGCCTGGAACCAATTTGGTCTTCGGCGCAAACGGTGCAGGAAAGACCACGGTCCTGGAGGCGGTGTTTCTGCTCGGCCGCGGTCGATCGTTCCGAACCCGCCTTAACGAACGCCTCATCCAACACGGAAAGCCCTTAGCTCGGATTATGGGTCAGGTGAGCGCCGAACTGGTCACCCGGCGACTGGGTATTGAAATCCAACGTTCGGCTGAAGGTAAAACCGGGACGATAGGGCGTTTAGACGGCGCTGACTTACGCAGTTTTGCGGAGCTCGCTCTGGCGTTCCCCGTGCAAGCCATGGATCCGGACGCCCATAAACTCATCGAGGAGGGGTCGGCTCGCCGCCGCCGGTGGCTGGACTGGGCCGTGTTCCACGTGGAACAAGGGTTCGCCTCAAGCTGGGCGCGATACCAAAAAGCACTACAGCAACGAAACGCCGCACTTCGTTCGGGCCGCGCCGAGTTCACGGCTTGGGACCCAGAGCTCGCCCGAGAGGGCGAAGTGCTGACAGGAGCGCGGGAGCGGGTGGCGATGGCATTGGCGCCCTACTGGTCCGAGGTCGCCGCTGAGCTGACCGGTTTAGAGATCACGCTCGATTTTCAACCTGGATGGGACCGAGACCACTCCCTAGCTGATCTGCTGGCTGCGTCGGCCGGCCGGGACCGAGATCGCCGATCCACCACGGTCGGGCCCCATCGGGCCGATCTCACTCTGAGGATGAGTGGTCGAGTGGCGCGGGAGGTGTTGTCGAGAGGACAGCAGAAGCTCGCCGCAGTGGCCCTGAATCTCTGTCAGCTTGAATTCTTAAAGCGCGAACATGGACTCAGCCCAACGGTGCTTTTAGACGACCCGTCGGCCGAGCTCGATCGTGATCGATTGGCGCGGTTCATCGCGCGGGTTGAGGCACTGGAGACCCAGTTGATCGTCACCGCGCTGGATCGAGACAGCCCTCTTTTTGGCCAACCAGAAACCGTGTTTCACGTGGAACAGGGCAGGGTATTTCGGGTATGATTTCGCATCACATTATCGAGCCCAAGCATGTCTGAAGCCGACGTCTACGATTCCAGTAAAATCAAGGTCTTAAAGGGGCTCGACGCTGTTCGGAAACGGCCCGGAATGTATATCGGTGATACCGATGACGGCACCGGCCTACACCACATGGTTTTCGAGGTCGTCGACAACTCCATCGACGAGGCTTTAGCGGGCCATTGTGACCGCATAGTGGTCACGATTCATGCCGACGAGTCGGTCACCGTTGAGGACAACGGCCGCGGCATTCCGGTCGATATTCATGCTGAAGAAGGCCGGTCGGCGGCTGAAGTCATCATGACGGTGCTGCACGCCGGCGGAAAATTTGACGACAGCTCATACAAAGTTTCAGGCGGTCTGCACGGCGTCGGCGTATCGGTCGTGAATGCGCTATCTGACGTGTTGCACCTCACCATTCATCGCGATGGCAAGTTGCACACGCAGGAATATCGCCTCGGCGAACCTGTTGCGCCGCTCGCAGTTGTGGGAACGACTGATAAAACCGGCACGAGCGTTCGCTTCAAGCCCAGCCCGACGATCTTCACGAATATCCAGTTCAACTACGACATTCTCGTCAAGCGACTGAGAGAGCTGTCGTTCCTCAACTCCGGTGTGCGCATCGATCTGATCGACGAGCGCGAAGACAAGCGCGATGTGTTCGAGCACGAGGGCGGTTTGCAGGCCTTCGTCGGCCACCTCAATCGCTCGCGCCAACCGATTCACGATCAGGTGTTTTGGTTCCGCACGCAAGAAGGCCCCATCGGCGTTGAAGTAGCGATGCAGTGGAACGACTCTTATCAGGAGTCGATGTTCTGCTACACCAACAACATTCCGCAAAAAGACGGCGGTACGCACCTCGCGGGTTTCCGCGCGGCGCTGACGCGCACGCTCAATGATTACATCGAGAAAGAAGGCATCGCCAAGCGCGAAAAAGTGCCGACGACCGGTGACGATTCTCGCGAAGGCTTGACCGCCATTCTCTCGGTCAAGCTTCCGGATCCGAAGTTCTCGTCGCAGACGAAAGACAAACTCGTTTCGTCCGAAGTGAAGGGTATCGTCGAGACGGCCGTTGCCCAAAAGTTCTCCGAGTTCCTGCTCGAAAAACCGCAGGAAGCGAAAGCGATCGCCGGAAAAATCATCGAAGCGGCGCGCGCACGCGAGGCGGCACGAAAAGCTCGTGAACTCACGCGACGCAAAGGCGCGCTCGATATCGCCGGCCTTCCGGGCAAGTTGGCAGACTGCCAAGAAAAAGATCCTGCACTCTCCGAGCTTTTCATTGTCGAGGGCGATTCGGCAGGCGGTTCAGCCAAGCAGGGTCGCGATCGGCGAACGCAGGCGATCCTACCGCTGAAGGGCAAGATCCTGAACGTCGAGAAAGCCCGCTTCGACAAAATGCTCTCGTCCGCCGAAGTCGGTACGTTGATCACCGCGCTCGGGTGCGGAATCGGGCGCGACGAGTTCGACATCGAGAAGCTGCGCTATCACCGCATCATCATCATGACGGACGCCGACGTTGACGGAAGCCACATCCGCACGTTGTTACTTACGTTCTTCTATCGCCAATTACCGCTTCTTATCGAGCGCGGCCACATCTACATCGCACAGCCACCCCTCTACAAAGTGAAGCGTGGCAAGCAGGAGATGTACGTCAAAGACGATGTCGAGCTCAACGCCATGCTGCTCAACGCGGCCCTCGAAGACGCAGAGCTGCACCTCAACTCCTCGGCGCCGCCACTACGCGGTGCAGGCCTTGAGTCGCTCGCTCGTCAGTATGTCGAGGCGCAGGGCATCATCGAGCGCTGGGCCCGTCGATACGATGCGCGGGTGCTTGAGCAACTGCTCTACGTCCCGGTGGTGTCGCGCAGCGACTTCGATCGCCCGGAATGGGTAACGGCTTGGGCCAACGAATTGGCTAACCGTCTCAACGTCATGGCCGATGGCAACGCGGTCTACACGCTCGAGTTCCAGCCGGCTTCAGATAGCCAGGCCATTTCCCGCATTCATGTCTCCAAGGCCGAGCATGGCAGCCGTTTCGATAAATACCTCACACGCGATTTCTTCGATTCGTCGGAATACCAGCGCATCGCTGCACTCGCGAAGACGCTCGCCGGGATGATCGGCGAGGGCGCCTTCGTTCGCCGTGGAGAAGCGCGCCGTGATGTGGCGTCGTTCAAGCAAGCGATCGATTGGCTGTTCGAGCACGCCAAGCGCGGACAATCCATCCAGCGCTACAAGGGTCTCGGCGAGATGAACCCCGAGCAGCTCTGGGATACCACCATCAATCCTGAGACACGCCGTCTGATGCAGGTCCGCATCGAGGATGCAGTCGCGGCCGACGAAGTGTTCACGACGCTGATGGGAGACGAGGTCGAGCCGCGCCGCGAGTTCATCGAAAAGAACGCGCTCGCGGTATCCAACCTCGACGTATAAGGGTTGCCCACACGCCGACCAAGCGTCGGAGCCATGAGCACCAGCCACACCATCCTCCAATCTTTGCCGGTCGGCGAGCGTGTGGGGATCGCGTTTTCCGGCGGACTCGATACGAGTGCCGCCGTTCACTGGATGCGCGCTCATGGGGCTCGCCCCTGTGCCTACACGGCAAATCTAGGACAACCTGACGAGACAGACTACGACGCCATACCGCGTAAGGCGCTGGCACTCGGCGCTGAGCACGCGCACCTCATCGATTGCCGTCATCAACTCGTCGCAGCAGGCCTTGCCGCGATTCAGAGCGGCGCATTCCACATCACGACCGCCGGAACCACCTACTTCAACACCACGCCTCTCGGCCGAGCCGTGACGGGCACTTCGCTCGTTCTCGCCATGCGCGAAGACGGCGTCGATATTTGGGGTGATGGCAGCACCCACAAAGGTAACGACATCGAGCGCTTCTATCGGTACGGGTTGCTCGCCCATCCCGCACTGCGGATCTATAAACCGTGGCTCGATACGCACTTCATCGCCGAGTTGGGCGGACGTCGGGAAATGTCAGCGTATCTCGCCTCCGCGGGACTCGATTACCACCTGAGCGCGGAGAAGGCCTACTCGACTGATTCAAATCTTTTGGGAGCGACCCACGAGGCGAAGGATCTCGAACTGCTCAGTCGCGGCATCCACATCGTCGACCCGATCATGGGCGTCGCATTCTGGCGCGATGATGTCGTCGTTCCCCGTGAAACGGTAAGTGTGCGTTTCGAGGCCGGCCGACCGGTTGCGATCAACGGTCAAAGCTTTGCCGACGATCTCTCGCTGTTTGAAGAAGCCAATCGCATCGGCGGTCGGCATGGACTCGGCATGAGCGATCAGATCGAGAACCGAATCATCGAGGCTAAAAGCCGAGGTGTTTACGAGGCGCCAGGGATGGCGCTGCTCTTTATTGCCTACGAGCGCCTGGTCACGGCGATCCATAACGAAGACACGATCGAGCAGTACCGAAACAACGGCCGACGCGTTGGTCGTCTGCTTTATCAAGGGCGCTGGTTCGATCCGCAATGTTTGATGTTGCGCGAAAGTGCCCAACGCTGGATCGCGCGTGCCATCACGGGCGAAGTCACACTCGAATTGCGGCGTGGTAACGACTGGTCGATTCTCGACACGACCGGGCCGCAACTCAGTTATCACCCTGAGCGGCTCACCATGGAGAAAGGTGAGGGCATGTTCACTCCGAACGATCGCATCGGACAGCTCACGATGCGAAACATGGACATCGTCGATACGCGCGAGAAACTACAGCTCTACGGCGAGGCGGGATTACTCGACCGCGACCCCACGCGGCTACCCTGACGTCAGCCATGCATGGGCTGTAACGCCTCGGCGAGCCGTTGCTGAAAAGCCAAAGAAGGTAAACCTGCTAAATCGCGAGGGACTTCTTGCACGATGTGCTGTTGGGCAGATTTCGGCAGATGGCTGCGAACTTCAGCGAGAAACCGTGGCGCGGCGACGAGTGCGAGTCCGCGGCTATTGCCGTCTCGAGCGGCAATAGCGATGCGTTCAGCAAGTTGGCGCGCGAACTGTTCGACGGCGTGTTGCTTGTGACTACGTCGAGCTTGCAAGCTCGTCCGTCGCTAGCCTGCGCCACCTCCGCCGCGGGCGGCTCGCATCACGACGCTTCCAGGCGCATCAGCCCCCAGATCGCGATCATGTCGAGCCGTGAACGGATTCTGCAGGGTTTCGAGCGCACGCGGGGGCGCGCCAGGTTGGCTCAGTTCGAATACGGTGGCATGCCGCGTATCGGCGACGAAAATGGTATAGCCACTCACTGCGACGATCTCCGAATCGAGGGGTTCTGACCTATGACGGACAAACTGTTCATTTCAGCGGACTCCTTGTTGGCTGATTCCTTCGAGTTGGCAGCCAAGGTGTTGGCGAGCGGCTATCGTCCCTCCTTCCTCGTGGCGCTCTGGCGTGGTGGCGCACCCATCGGCATCGCCGTGCAGGAGTGGCTGGAGCATCGTGGCTTGCGAACGGACCACATCACGGTACGAACCTCGAGCTATACCGGCATCGACCAACCGGATAAATCGGTACGCGTACACGCGATGGACTATCTCGCGTCGACAGTCACGAGCGAAGATCGAGTGCTGCTCGTCGACGACGTATTCGACTCAGGGAGGAGTATCGACGCAGTGCTCGCCGAGTTACGACGACGCTGCCCGATGAACCATCCGAAAGAGATCAAGATCGCGACGGTCTATTTCAAGCCTGCACGCAATCGAAGTGCACTCAAGCCCGATTGGTACGTGCATGCCACCGATCAGTGGCTGGTCTTCCCGCATGAGCTCGTGGGGCTGACGGATGAGGAAATCGCCGCGCACAAACCGCCGAGTGCGAGACGCGAGCGCCCGAATGATGTCGGGAATCAGACCCGCTGAGCAGTCGGCGGGATTCGAAGCTGCCCGGTTCGTTCAAACAGGGCTGCAGCCTCGAGCAGACGACTGTCATCGAAACGCCTTGCGATGACGGTCATACCGACGGGCATGCCGCGAACGAGTCCGATGGGCAGCGTCACGCTCGGATAGCCCGCCACTGCGGCCGAAGAGCCTAAGACTGAACCGCCAAGATCGTCTCGGTCACCGAGTACGTGATCGATGAGACCACTGGGACCTGAACCCGGCGCGACGATGACATCGACGCTTAAATCGCTGAACACCTTTTCGAGACCTTCAACCTCGACGAGCTGCCGCAATTGGCGCAGACACTCGAGATACTCGGGATCGCTGAGAGGCCCCTTCGCTTCGGCGAGCTCAAAAATTTCCTGACCGAAAAAAGGCATCTCGCGATCTTTGAGACGACGATTGAATTCGATCAAATTTTTCAGCGAACGTGTTTCGGTTAGGCCTGCTGGGAGTGTACGAAGATAGGTATTGATCGAATCCTTGAACTCGAAGAGCAGCGCGGTGTACTCGGCTTGCCCGGCTTGTCGCAAACCGCTCGGGAGCGGCGCATCGATCACGGATGCGGCACACCGTCGCCAAATGTCGACGGCCTGCCCATAGAGCGCCACGACCTCGGCGCGCATGGAGCTCGCAGCGGGGACGATACCGACACGCCACCCACCGGACTGCGTCGCGCCACCTGTAGGCATCCGGCGCGGGGATTCGACCATGACGTCAGCGAGTAGGCGCGCATCCTCGACGGATCGCGACATCGGACCCGCCACGTCCTGACGGGGCGACAACGGGACCACCCCCCGCCCGCTGACGACGCCAAGGGAGGGCTTAAATCCCACCAGCCCGCTGACCGAAGCCGGGGACAAAATAGATCCGTCGGTCTCGGTTCCGATCGAGGCTGCAGCGAACGACAGCGCGGCGGCCGTGGCTGAACCGGAGCTCGAGCCCGAGGGGTTGCGCTTCGGATCATAGGCATTGCCTGTCTGCCCGCCGACGGCACTCCACCCACTGCTGGAAAAAGTGGAGCGAAAGTTAGCCCACTCACTGAGATTCGTTTTTCCAAGAATGATGGCGCCGGCCGCCCGAAGCCGCGCGACCAAAGGCGCATCTTCGGTGTGGAAGGCGTTGGCCAGCGCCAGTGATCCCGCAGTCGTCGGCATCCGATCCGACGTTTCGATGTTGTCTTTGATCAGAAGCGGAATACCGTGCAGAGGGCCACGTACCCGGTTATCTCGACGCTCTTTGTCGAGGCGACGAGCAATCTCGAGTGCGTCCGGATTGATCGCGATGATCGATCGATACGTTGGGCCCTGTTGATCCAACGCCGTAATGCGACGTAAGTACGCGGTCACCAGCGCAGCAGAGGTCAATCCAGCGCTCAAGTGGCGTTGAAGCTGGGCGATACCCGCTTCGGTTGGGTCGAAGTGGCTCGCTCCGGCATGATCGTCGGCACGTGCCAAAGAAAGCGTTGATGCCAGGCTCGTCATGACTGAGCCCGCCGTAGCCGAAATGAGGAACTGTCGACGCTTCATCATGATCTCTCCGTACGAATGCGTGTAATCGTCGCCTCGATCCACGCTTGAGCTTCGTCATTGATCTCGCGCGGCTCGCGACCGCCAGCGTTGATGGGGGGGCCGACGATGACACGCACGGTACCTGGTTTTTTCATGAGCCCTCGGCGCGGCCAGTAAAAACCCGCGTCGTGTGCCACCGGCACGACTTTGCACCCCGTACGACTCGCAAGCAGTGCTCCGCTTACGCCGTATCGACGGGTCTCTCCTGCTGCGACGCGCGTCCCTTCCGGGAAAATCAGAATGGAGAGCCCCTCGGCAAGACGGCTGCGTCCCTGACTTACCACTTGATTGACCGCCGATGCGCCTGCCCCGCGCCTGACGTCGATGGATCGCAAGAGCCAAAGTCCGAAACCAACGAAGGGGATATACATGAGTTCGTGTTTGAGCACGATGACTTTGGGCGGTCCGACTAGAAACTGACCGAAGGTCTCCCACGCTGAGGAGTGTTTCCAGTAGGCCACATGCGGTTCGGCAGGGATGTTCTCGAGTCCCTCGACACGATAGTCCAATTTGCACGTGATACGAAGCACATCGAAGATCCGCTCTGCGTACCACTCGATCAGTGCGAAACGACGGCGGTGAGACATGAATCCGCCGATGAGAACGAAGAACGCGGCGTAGCCGATCGTCCAAAGAAACAGGAAGGTCGTGAAGACGATGGAGCCCAGCGTCTGCACGGAGCGCCTCAGCCGGGCAGCCTCGAGAAGTCGGCGACGCCGGCGAACAGATTTCGAACACGCGCCACCAAGGCGAGTCGGTTGGCGCGCAGCGCTGGATCGGGGTCGTTCACCATGACGTCATTGAAAAACGCATCGATGGATGGACGCAAGCCAGCGAGCGTTGCGAGCGCCTCGTCGTAGCGATGCGCGCGAATCTTGGCCGTGACGGCTGAGGAGACGGCCTCAAGGGCGCTGTGCAAGGCCTTCTCCGCATCGGCACGGAGCATCGAGACATCGATTTTTGAGGGCACTTCGCCCGCATCCAACTTCCGCAAGATGTTGGCAATACGCTTGTTGGCTGCAGCGAGGCTATCTGCCTCGGGTCGCTCCCGGAACTTGGCGAGTGCCTGCATGCGCTGATCGAAATCGAGGACGCGCGTCGTCCCGGTGGCGAGCACCGCTTCAAAAGACTCCGCGGGATATCCTGCCTCAAGGTAATACGACCGCAGACGTTCTTGCAGATAGGCCAGCACGTCTCCCGCCGTGTCCTTAGTTTTGACTGGCTGCGCCAGAACCGCCTTGCCAATGAGCTCAGCAAGGTCGAGGTCGAGCTTGCGCTCAAGAACGATACGACATACGCCGATCGCGGCTCGACGCAACGCGAAAGGATCTTTCGTGCCGCTCGGTTTCTGCCCGATGCCGAAGATTCCTGCGAGCGTGTCGAGCTTGTCTGCCAGCGCAACGACGATGCTGACGGGATCGGCAGGCAACGCATCGCCCGCACCGCGCGGCAGGTAATGCGCTCTGACTGCCGCCGCGACACGAGGATCTTCTCCGTCCGCCGCCGCGTAATACGCACCCATCACGCCCTGCAGTTCCGGAAACTCGCCGACCATCGCGGAGAGCAAATCACACTTCGATAATTCGGCCGCACGCGCAGCGAGCGTGGTCTCGGCGCCCACCAACGGCGAGATCTCCCGAGCCAGCGCGACAACCCGCCGGACTTTATCGCCGATCGAACCCAACTTAGCTTGGAAGGTCACGCTATCGAGACCTTGGCGCCACGCGTGCAGAGGATGGCGACGATCTTGTTCGTGGAAAAACGCTGCATCAGAAAGTCGCGGTCGAACCACGCGCTCGTTGCCCGCTCGCACGCGAGCCGGATCGCGGCTCTCGATGTTACTCACCGTGATGAACTGGTTCGTCAATTCGCCCCGCGCATTTTCGACAGCGAAGTAGCGCTGATGTTCCTGTAGCGTCGAGATGAGCACTTCCCGAGGCAAAGCGAGGAAGCGCTCGTCAAATTGTCCTTCGATCGCCACGGGCCACTCTACGAGTGCCGTCACTTCATCGAGTAGCGCCTCGTCGAGCACGGCGTTTCCACCGAGAACCTTTGCGCGAGCAAGAACCTGTTCTCGAATGCGTTCGCGGCGCTCAGCGAAACTCGCCAGTACAAAACCTTTGGACCGGAGGGTATCGGCATAGTCTGCGGGTGAGGCGATGGCGAGCTCTTGTGGCGCATGGAAGCGATGGCCCCGCGTCGTCGCACCGGCTTGGGTGTCGAGGATACGCACGGGCAGGGTCTCGTGACCAAACCGCATCACGACCCAATGAACTGGCCGAACGAACTCCGCGTCGCTGGTTCCCCAGCGCATACGCTTTGGGATCGGCATAGCATCGAGGCTGGCTTGAACGATCCCGGGCAAAAGCGCTGCCGTCGCTGCACCGGGCTTGCTGCCTTCAAAGAAAAGGAACTCACCTTTGCCTTCGGTGACGCGCCCGAGACGCTCGAGAGTCACCCCACAGCTCTCGGCGAAGGCCGTTGCAGCGCGTGTTGCGACGCCAGATTGATCAAACGCCGCGGAGATGGGCGGGCCGCGCCGCTTGATTTGCTGCTCAGCCTGCGTTTCGGCGAGAGCCTGAACGAGGACCGCAAGACGCCGTGGTGCTGCATACGAGACCACATCGCCATGAACCACGCCCGCATTCGCGAGACCTATGCGGATGCCGTCCGTCAGGGCACGCTCGAGTTCCGGCAGCGCACGAGGCGGAAGCTCTTCGGTGCCGAGCTCAAAAAGAAAATCACGAGCGCTCATGCAGAACGCACCATCGGAAATCCCAGTGCTTCGCGGCTATCGTAATAAGCCTGAGCGACGCCGCGAGCGAGTGTACGCACACGAAGGATAAATCTTTGGCGCTCAGTCACGGAGATCGCTCGACGCGCATCGAGCAGATTGAATGTGTGAGAGGCTTTGAGCACCTGCTCGTAGGCCGGCAAAGCGAGTTTGGCCTCGAGCAAGCGAACACACGCGGCTTCGTACTCGTCGAAGTGACGAAAGAGTACGGTCGTATCGGCATGTTCGAAGTTGTAGTTGGATTGCTCGACTTCGTTCTGGTGATACACGTCTCGATAGGTGACGCGACCCATCGGGCCGTCGGTCCAGACGATGTCGTAGACGCTATCGACGCCCTGCAGATACATCGCGAGGCGCTCGAGGCCATAGGTAATTTCGCCAGTGACGGGTCGGCAGTCGAGGCCGCCCACTTGCTGGAAGTAGGTGAACTGCGTGACCTCCATGCCATTGAGCCACACTTCCCAGCCGAGCCCCCAGGCGCCGAGGGTCGGCGATTCCCAGTTGTCCTCGACAAAACGGATGTCGTGAGTCAACGGGTCGAAGCCGAGCATCTTCAGTGAGCCGACGTAACGATCGAGAATATCGAGCGGCGAGGGCTTCATGACGACCTGGAACTGGTAGTACCGCTGCAGACGAAAGGGGTTGTCGCCATATCGTCCGTCCGTCGGGCGACGTGAAGGCTGCACATACGCCGCACTCCACGGTTCAGGGCCGATCGATCGCAGAAACGTTGCAGTGTGGAAGGTTCCTGCGCCCATTTCCATGTCGTACGGCTGCAAGATGACGCAGCCCTGGTCCGACCAGTACTTCTGAAGCGCGAAAACCAGTTCCTGAAACGTGCGAGCCATGGCTCCTGGCGAGCGGCCATCGCCGCAGTCGATCAAAGGGTAGTTAGTATAACGGGTGCGCTACCCCGCTCGATCCTCTAGCATCGACCGACAACAACGAGGGGGCAGGGGTATGTCGACGGAACGCGCTCGCGACGACGGCGCAGTGAAGGTCGGGATCTGGGAACTCGCCCCTGGGGTCCAGCGTTCAAACTTCTACGCGCTTCTGGGCGTCGCGTTTTTCTCCATCGGATTACTCACGCTCGTAGGGAATCTCCGACCCTATCTCTTCAACTCGATGCTTGGCATTCCCGACGATATTCAGGGCCGCGTCAGCGGCGTCATGGATGTCATCAGCGAGATCCCTGCTCTGCTGCTGTCGGGCGTGATCGGCGCTGCATCGGATCGTCTGGGTCGGCGCGTGATCTACGGCATGGGGTTTGCCATTCTCGGTGTGGGGTATCTGCTCTTCCCGCTGGCGCAGTTCAATTGGACCCTCTACGCGATGGTCTTCATCACGGCCTGCGGGTCCTGTCTGATTTCCGCCATGCTCGCCGCCGTGATCGCGGATTACCCGCGCGAAACTTCCCGCGGAAAACTCGTCGGAATCTGCTTTTTCTTGAATGGTCTGGGCGTCGCCACGCTAGTCGGTCTCGCGGCCCAACTGCCTAAGTTCTATCTCGGTCAGGGGATGGATGCGATCGAAGCGGGGCGTGCCGCGTACTGGACCGTCTCGGCGATCTGCGTCATTCCCTTCGTGCTGGTGCTGCGCGGCCTCGCCCGTCAATCCCCCGGACAAATCACCGAGCAAGAACCGGTCTTGGCGACGCTGCGTATCGGCATCGCCGCAGCACGCGACCTACGCGTCCGCTTGGCGTACGCCTCTGCTGCGGTATCGCGCGCCTCACTGTCCATCATCAGCGCATTCTTTTTCTTGTGGATGGTGCAGGCAGGAAAGCAGCAAGGCATGACGCCCGCCGAAGCGCTGTCCGCGAGCAGCGGGATTTTTGTCGTCATCCAGATTACAGCGACGCTCTGGGCCATCACGGTCATCACATTCATCGATCGCGTCGACCGCGTGCTCTTTATGGCGGTCGCGTCAGCCCTCGCTTGCGGGAGTTACGTGTGGTTCGGCTTGCAGGACAATCCGTTTCAGCCAGCGATGTATGTGGCCGCCGTGTTTCTCGGCGTCGGTGAGATGAGCGGAATCTTGGCCTCGCAAGCACTTATCGGGCAGGTCGCGCCCGAGAGGGGGCGCGGCGCCGTGATCGGCGTATTCACCCTATGCGGGTCGATCGGGATTTTTCTGGCGGCGATCGTCGGGGGCACCCTGTTCGATGCGTGGCGCCCCTCTGCCCCTTATGTCGTGATGGGCTGTACCAGCGGGCTGTTGTGCGCCCTGGCGGTCTACACCTGGATCAACACTCGGGTTCGAGTCGGCGCCCCCGGATAACGCACCACGGGCCTAAATTGCACCATCGTGGTGCATTTCTTCTAGAAGACCCCGTCTAAATGGGTCTTAAATTCTTGATTCTTCGAAAATACAGGGCCTCGGCACGCTAAATGCATCATACTTGGGCGTCTCAACCCTATGGAGCGAACATGAGCAGCGCGAGTGACGTCATCAAGATGATCAAGGACCGAGAAGTGAAGTGGGCAGATCTCCGCTTCACCGACACGCGAGGCAAGGAGCAACACGTCACGATCCCCGCCAAGCTCGTCGACGAAGGCCTGTTCCGCGACGGCAAGATGTTCGACGGCTCTTCGATCGCCGGTTGGAAGGGCATCAACGAGTCCGACATGATCCTCATGCCCGAGGCCGCGACCGCGATTCTCGACCCCTTCTTCGAAGAAGCGACGGTGAACATCCGGTGTGACGTCATCGAGCCCGCAACGATGCAGGGCTACGAGCGCGATCCGCGTTCCATCGGCAAGCGCGCCGAGGCCTATCTCAAGAGCACGGGCATCGCCGATGGCGCGATGTTTGGTCCGGAGAACGAATTCTTCATCTTCGACAGCGCGCGTTGGAAGAACGAGATGCACGGCTGTTCGTACGACATCGACTCCGTTCAGGGTGCTTGGAACAGCAACACCCAGTTTGAGGGCGGCAACAAGGGCCACCGCCCCGGCGTGAAGGGCGGCTACTTCCCGGTTCCGCCCGTCGATGCCTATCAAGATATCCGCAACGCGATGTGCGGCGCCTGCGAAGAGCTCGGACTCGTCGTCGAAGTGCACCACCACGAAGTCGCGACCGGCGGCCAGTGCGAAATCGGTATCGGCGCTGGCGGTCTCGTGAAAAAGGCCGACGAAGTTCAGATCTTGAAGTACGCCGTCCATAACGTCGCACACGCATACGGCAAGACGGCGACGTTCATGCCGAAGCCGCTCGTTGGTGATAATGGTTCGGGCATGCACGTCCATCAGTCCCTGCAGAAAGATGGCAAGGCGCTGTTCGCCGGAGACAAGTACGGTGGTCTCTCCGACATCGCGCTGTACTACATCGGCGGCATCATCAAGCACGCCAAGGCGCTCAACGCATTCACGAACGCTGGTACGAACAGCTATAAGCGTCTCGTTCCGGGATTCGAAGCGCCCGTGATGCTTGCGTACTCCGCGCGCAACCGCTCGGCGTCGATTCGCATTCCGTTTGTCTCGAATCCGAAAGCACGTCGAATCGAAGTGCGTTTCCCAGATTCTTCGGCTAATCCATACTTCGCGTTCGCTGCGATGATGATGGCGGGCCTCGATGGCATCCAGAACAAGATCCATCCGGGCGATCCGGCCGACAAAGATCTGTACGATCTCGAGCCCGAGGAGGCGAAGCACATTCCGACGGTGTGTCACTCGCTCGACATGGCACTCGAAAGCCTCGACAAAGATCGCGAGTTCCTCACCCGAGGGGGTGTGTTCACCAATGACGTGATTGACGCCTACATCAATCTCAAGATGCAGGAAGTCACGCGTTATCGAATGAGCACTCACCCGGTCGAGCTCGACCTGTACTACAGCTGCTGATCCCACAGCATCCGACAACTAGGCGGCGTGATGCGCGGCAATGACCATGGCGGTTGAGCGACTCTTCGAGAGTTTTGCTGCGCATCACGACCCTGCGGATTTGCTTGACGCCCTATCCACGGGCGTCGTGCTCCTTGATCCCGCATTGGTCGTACTGCATGCGAATGTGGCGGCTCAGGGCTTGATGGCTCTCGGGCTCAATCAAGCGCGCGGACGAGCTTTTTGTGATCTGTTTGCCGACAGCGGCAATTTGCAGCTCGCGCTGTTACGCGCGCGGGATACCGGAGAGGTCGTTACCGAGTGCGACCTCACCTTGAGACTGGCGGGGACACCCAAAGATTTCAGGGTGGTGGATATGACGGCTACTCCGATCGATAGCCCGTCCGGCGCGAGAAGGGTGGTGCTCGAGCTCGCCGATGCAGAGCCTCGAAATCGCCTGAATCGTGATAACGCGCTGCGAGCTCGTCTCGAAAGCAGTCGAATGATGACCCGCCAACTCGCCCACGAAATCAAAAATCCGCTCGGGGGTGTGCGAGGTGCCGCGCAGTTACTGGCTCGCCAGCTTCCGGCGCCGGAGCTGCGCGAATACACCTCGGTGATCATCAACGAAGCCGATCGGCTGACATCGTTGGTCGATACCATGTTGAGTCCGGCTCGACCCCCGCAAAAAGCGGTGCTCAACATCCACGAAATCTGCGAGCACGTCCATCGACTGCTGGTCGCGGAGGCGCCTACCGGCGTGATCGTCGAGCGGGACTACGACCCCAGCGTACCTGAAGGCCGTTTTGATCGTAACCAGCTTGTGCAGGCGCTGCTCAACCTATCGCGAAATGCCATGCAGGCGGTAGGTGAATCGGGCCATATCATTTTGAGAACGCGAGCTTTGACACAGACGCACATCGGCATCGTGCGTCATCGTCTCGCTGTGCGTATCGACATCATCGACAACGGTCCGGGTGTGCCCGAAGAAATTCGTGGGACATTGTTTTACCCGCTCGTGACGGCACGACCGAATGGCACCGGTCTCGGCCTCGCCGTTGCTCAAGAGCTCGTCAATCGGAACGGCGGCATCATCGAATTCCAGAGCGAGCCCGGCCGTACCGTGTTCTCCATCACCTTACCGCTCGTCTCGGGTGATTCGCCGGCAGCAGGGAGTGGAGCATGACGCGACCGTTGCGTGTTTGGCTCGTCGATGATGACGCTTCGATTCGCTGGGTGCTCGAGCGCGCGCTGAAAGGCGGGGGAATATTGACCCGTGCGTTCGGGGCAGCTGAGCCTGCGCTCGAAGCCTTGCGCACCGAGTCGCCCGATGTGCTGCTGACCGACATCAGGATGCCTGGACTGTCGGGCCTCGAACTCGTTCGCAAGATTCACGGCAACCGCCCACAACTTCCAATCATCGTCATGACGGCGCACGCCGATCTCGATAATGCCGTCTCGGCCTACGAGAGCGGTGCATTCGAGTACCTCCCGAAACCCTTCGACATCGACCAAGTCATCGATTTGGTCCGGCGGGCTGCTCAAAGTACGCAACGCAGCGCCTCTGGAGTCGAGGCTGATGGCCGGATGCCCGAGTTGTTGGGCAAAGCCCCTGCGATGCAGCAAGTGTTTCGAGCGATCGGCCGACTGTCGCGCTCCGCTGTCACCGTACTGATCACAGGCGAGTCGGGCACTGGCAAAGAATTAGTCGCGCGAGCTCTGCATGAGCATAGCCCCCGGGCGTCCAAGCCATTTATCGCCCTCAATACGTCGGCGATCCCCTCTGAGCTGCTCGAATCCGAGCTGTTTGGTCATGAGAAGGGCGCATTCACCGGGGCCGATACCCTGCGACGCGGCCGCTTCGAACAAGCGGACGGCGGCACGTTGTTTCTCGATGAAATCGGCGACATGCCTACGCCGTTGCAAACGCGCTTGTTGCGCGTTCTGGCAGAAGGCGAGTACTACCGAGTCGGTGGACAGACGCCCATTAGAGTCGATGTTCGAGTGATCGCAGCGACCCATCAAAATTTGGAAGATCGAGTGGCTCGTGGGTTGTTTCGAGAAGATCTTTTTCACCGGCTCAATGTCATCCGGATGGAGTTGCCGCCGCTACGTGCTCGCCGAGAAGACGTAGGCGATCTTCTCGATCACTACCTTCGTATCGCGGCGACAGAGCTCGGAGTCGAGGCGAAATCATTGTCGCCAGAGGCCAAGTCGGCGCTCGAGGCGTATGGATGGCCGGGTAATGTCCGCGAACTCGTCAACTTGTGTCGTCGATTGACCGTTCTTGCGCCGGGAACCGACATCCATCTCGAAGACTTGCCGACCGAGATTGCGGGGGCGAGTCTGTCGCGGGTCGGCGGCGACGGTTGGGCAGCCGCGCTCTCTCGTTGGGCAGAGATGGAATCATTGCGCTCGGAGGCTCCGCCGCTTCTCGATACGGCCCTTCCTGAGTTTGAACGGACCCTCATTCGCGTCGCCCTCGGCCATACGGGCGGACATCGACAAGAAGCTGCCAGGCTTTTGGGTTGGGGTCGTAACACGCTGACTCGTAAGCTTAAAGAACTCGGTATGGAAGAGGGTGACCTCGAGACCGGAGACGAAGCCGCAGCTTGAGTTGAGCCATAATGGCGGCGATGGGCGTACTCGACCTCGCGTACTTCGGAAATCCTCTTAGCGACTGGCTGCTCGCCGCGGTCGCTTTTCTCGTGTGTTTCTTTGTTCTGCCTGCTATTCGACTCTTTGTTGTCGCGAGATCTCGGAAGCTCGTGGGGCGTGAGGCACCAAGTTGGATCACGCTCGTTCTGCTACTCATCACCCGCACCCGCCGACTTTTTCTGGTGGTGGTGGCGTTTTATGTCGCCGAGCGATTTCTCGACTTACCCGAACGCGTCGAAGACGTCTCGACAGCGCTCATTGTCCTGACGTTCTGGATTCAGGCGGCCCTTTGGGGCATCGCTGCCGTCGAGTTCGCGTTGAAACAACGACAAGATCGAATGATCGCCGCGGGCGAGCTGAAACAGTCGGGCTCGATGAGTGTCTTACTCTTCGTGGCGCGTGCGGCGATTTTCGCTCTCGCCGCATTACTGGCGCTCGATAATCTCGGCGTCAACATCACCGCGCTGGTTGCGGGTCTTGGTATCGGCGGTATCGCCATCGCGCTCGCCGTTCAAACTGTCCTCGGCGATCTCCTTGCCTCACTCTCCATCACCCTTGATAAGCCGTTCCGAGTGGGCGATCTACTTCGACTCGATGACATCGAAGGCGTCGTTGAATTCATCGGCGTCAGAAGTACACGACTGCGTAGTGTTACCGGAGAACAAATCATCATCGCGAATGCTGATTTGCTCAGAAATCGGTTACGCAACCTGGGGCGCATGCCCGAGCGTCGAGCGCTCTTCCAGCTCGGAATCGCCTATGAGACGTCGCCCGAAAAGCTGTCGATGGTGTCAGAGGTCGTTCGACGCGCAGTGGAGTCCGTTCAGGGAACGCGGTTCGAATACTGCGCGATGCGCGGATTTGGCGAATCGTCGCTGAACTTCGAGGTGGTGTATTTCGTACCGGATTGGGATCAAGCCCGGCTCCGCTTCATCACGATAAACGATGCGGTCAATCGCGCGATCCACGCGGCATTCGTTGCCGAGGGTATCGTCTTCGCCTATCCGACGCGCAGCGTGATCGTCAGGCAGTAAGCCGCAACGAACCGACGAGGTCGGTGACGTTTTTCATGCCGTGGTCGACAAGATACTGTGCGATGCCCGCATTGATCTTCTTGCAGGTCATCGGATCGTAAAACAGCGACGTGCCAATCCCGACCGCGCTGGCGCCGGCGATGATGAACTCGATCGCATCGGTCGCAGTGGTGATGCCGCCTTGTCCGATGATCGGCACGTTATGGCGACGCGCGACGTCATACACCTGATGAACCTTGAGCAAAGCAATCGGCTTGATCGCTGGGCCAGATAGCCCGCCTTGCACGTTACCGATGACCGGGCGACGCGTTTTTGCATCGATAGCCATCCCCATGATGGTATTGATGACCGAGAGCCCATCACTACCGGCCTCGATGCAGAGTCGGGCATTTTCTTTGATGTCCGTCTGATTCGGAGACAGCTTGGTGATGATGGGTTTCTTTGTGACGGCGCGACAGGCAGCAACGACTCTGGCGGACATCTCCGGGTAGTTGCCGAACGCAACGCCCCCTTCTTTGACGTTGGGACACGAGATATTGATCTCGATGGCATCGATGGGCGAGTCCTCGAAGCGCCGTGTCACCTCGGCGTACTCTTCGATGGTGGATCCTGAGACGTTGGCGATGAACCGGGTCTCACTGAAGTCCAGCGCCGGCAAGATATGGTGGACAACATGGTCGGTGCCGGGGTTCTGCAGACCGATCGCATTCAGCATACCCATCGGCGTTTCATAGACTCGATGGGGTGGATTGCCGAGTCTCGGCTCTAGAGTCGTCCCCTTGAGCACCACAGCACCGCAGTCGGCGTTCGAGAATCCTTCGACCCGGGTGTACTCCTCACCGAAACCCACACACCCTGACAGCAGTACGATGGGTGAGGCGAAGTCAATCTCGAGGAAGCGATAGCGGAGTGATTCGGGGACGGCGTGGGACATACCCCGATTATAGACGGCACGGGCATTGCTACCATGCGGAGCATGTTCCGCATCGTCTTGTTCGAACCGGAGATCCCGCCCAATACCGGAAACGTGATTCGCCTATGCGCCAACACCGGCGCTGAGCTGCACCTCGTCAAACCTCTGGGCTTCGATCTCGATCGACGCTCCGTACGCCGCGCGGGACTCGATTACCGTTGGATGACGGCCGTGCACGTTCACGCCGACTTTGGCGCCTGTCGACAGGCGCTTGGACCGACGGCGCGCTGGATCGCCATCGAGACGGGTGGGGTTCGTCGTTATGACGAAGTCCTCTGGCAGCCGGGCGATGTGATGCTCTTCGGATCAGAGCGCCGAGGTCTTCCGCAGGAGATCATCGATCTGTTGCGCCGAGAGTCAGGCGAAGCTGCTGTCGTCAGCATCCCGATGCGCGAAGGAAATCGCAGCCTCAATCTCTCGAACGCAGTCAGTCTCGTGACCTACGAGGCGTGGCGACAGAACGGCTTTAGCCCTACTCGCTGAACTCAGCCTTGATAGGTCGAGCCATCAAAGCTTTGACGACTTCGCGCGCCGGCAGACCCTCGTAAAGCAGACTGTAGATGCCCTCACAAATGGGCATCTCCACTTTTTCTCGGGCCGCCACCTGATGTAAGGCGCGCGCCGCCAGGTAGCCCTCGACAACCTGCCCGATTTCTCTGAGAGCCTCATCGACGCTCTTGCCTGCTGCAAGTAACAGTCCGAAACGCCGGTTACGCGATTGATCGTCGGTGCAGGTGAGGACGAGATCGCCGAGTCCGGCGAGACCCATGAACGTCTCGCGCTGTGCGCCCAGCGCCACGCCAAGCCGAGTCATCTCAACGAGCCCGCGCGTAATCAGGGCAACACGCGTGTTGGCACCGAAGCCAAGACCGTCAGCAAGACCTGCGCCCACCGCCAGAACATTTTTGGTAGCACCGCCCACCTCGACACCGATGATGTCGGTCGAGGTATACGCGCGAAAATTGGAAGCAGATAGGCTACGAGCGAGCGCATTCGCAAACTCCGCATCGGCGGAGGCGATGGTCATCGCCGTGGGAAGCCCTACGCCGACTTCTCGGGCGAAAGTGGGTCCAGACAGCACGGCGAACGAACGCGTAGTTCCGAGTACCGCGCGGGCCACCTGATGCGGCAGCAGCCCCGTCTCGAGCTCGAAACCCTTCGTAGCCCAGGCAAGTCGAGCATCCGTAGTCAGAAGAGGAGCGATTTCTTTGAGCAGGCTGCGTAACGCGTGACTGGGTACGGCGATCAGGATTTCGCTGACACCATCCAGCGCCTCATCGAAGCTGCGTACGACCGACAAGTTTTCGGGAAATGGGGCGTCGGGTAGATAACGTGAATTGCGACGGGACTTCGCCATCGCGACCTGTTGAGCGGGGTCACGACTCCAGAGTCGAGTCGGATGTCCCGCCCGAGCGAATTGGATGGCGAGCGCCGTCCCCCAAGATCCGGCGCCGAGTACGGCCAACGGTGCGGCCGCGTCGCTCATGGTCGTCAGCTATTAAGGTTCGAGGGTGGAATTTGCGCCTGCTGCTTGGCAGCGGCCTCCGCGACCGATCGCGCATAGAGGGCATCAAAATTCACCGGAGGCAACAGAAGCTGCGGGAAGCCACCCTGTGAAACCAGATTAGCGATGGTTGCCCGTGCATAAGGAAACAAGACGGAGGGTGCGATCGCTGCGATCGCGCGGCGGTGTTCTTCTTCGTCCAGATTACGGACTCCGAAAAGACCGGCTTGCTTGACCTCTACGAGGAAGGCGGTTGCCTCACCGAGCTTGGCCGTGATGCTGACGGTCAGCACGACCTCGCGCAGTTCTGGAGAGACGGCCTCAGAGGCCGTATTGAGATCGAGACCGATCTGCGGATTCCAGGGACCCTCGATACGCGGACCTTTCGGCGCCTCGAAAGAGCAGTCCTTCAGATAAACCGACTGCAGCGAAAATTCAGGAGCGTTCGCGTCGGCCCCTGGAGGAGTGGCGCCGTCGGCGCGCGGATCTGGATCAGCCATATCGTGAAGCCTCTGTGATGATGTCTTTGAAAGAGAAAAGGGTAGAGATTAGCCAGCAAGTAGCGGATCGAGTCCGCCTTTGGCCTCTAGCGCGCGCAGGTCGTCGCACCCACCCACATGCATTTCACCGATGAAGATTTGCGGGACGGTATGCCGACCGCTACGCGTCATCATCTGTTGTCGGAACGCGGGATCGCGATCGACATCGATGATTTCGAGGTTCGCCTTTTTCCGCTCGAGCAATTCCCGTGCTCGAGCGCAGTAGGGACACCATGCGGTGGCATACATCAAAACTTTTGCGGACATCGGATCAGGCCTTTCCTGTGCCGGTCGTCAGTGGAAGATTTTCACCGCGCCAGCCCGTGACGCCACCCTTGAGGTTAAACACTTGTTTGAAGCCCTGACGGAGGAGCACTCGAGCCGCCGCTGCGCCCGTGGAGCCTGATTCGCAGTAGACGACGATATTCTTCTCCTTGAACTTCTTGAGCGAGTCTCCTGCCGTCAGCATCTCGGCGGAGTCCATACGGCGAGCCCCACCGATATGCCCGGCACCGAAGGCCTCGGGATTGCGAAGGTCGATGATCAGGGCTCCTTGGTTTTGCAGGCGGATGAGGTCCTGCGGCGAGATACCCGCGAAGGCGTCACGACGAGCACGGATTTCGAACACGATCACGAGCACCGCGGCGATGACCGCCAGCGAGACGAGCCAAGGGTGGTTAGCGACGTATTCAGGCAACTTTTCCATCGCTGGGATTATACAATTTGGTCCGATGCGCGGACGGATAACTCGTTGGATTCCTCTTTTGGTCTCGGCAGCACTGCTGTCATCGGCTGTGGGCCAGGATGCGGCCCGCGCTGAGGCGGAGCTGCGACAACTTCGTACCGAAATCGAGCGGATCAGGGGGCAGGTCGCCAAGGACGCCGCAGAGCGGGATCGCCTCACCCGGGCACTGCGAACCGCAGAGACCGCTGCGAACCGTGCGCGAGGCGAACTTGACCGGCTGCGCGGAGAGCGACGGACCCGAGAACAGCGCCGCGCCGACCTCGCAGAGCAAAGACGACAGCGTGAACAAGAGCTCGCCCGAGAACGCGCTGAACTGGCCGCTCAGGTTCGTGCGGCATATCTCATCGGGCGTGATGAACCGATGAAGATGTTCCTCAATCAGGAGGATCCGAGCCGAGCGGAGCGTATGTTTTCGTACTACGGGTATTTTGGGCGGGCCAGGGCGGGTCAACTGGCCGCGATCGAGGAGAACTTGCGCGAGATCGCGGCACTCGATGCCAGCCTGGAAACGGAGCGAGAGCGTATTCTGCGTCTTGAGCAGGAACAGAAAGACGAAGTGTCACGGCTTGATAAGGCCCGTGCCGAACGTGGGCAGGTGCTGGCGAGCCTGACGGCCGAAGCGCGCGCGCGGAACGCGAGCTTGCAGCGACTACAGAGAGAGCAGGCCGCTCTCGAGAAGCTGCTTCGAGACTTACGCCGCGTCGCGCCGCAGTTTCCCTCGGATAGCCGCAGCCCATTCGCGGGCATGCGCGGCAGGTTGACCTGGCCGACGACGGGGCGCCTCGAAGCTCGGTTTGGCCAGGCGCGAGCCGGTACGGTGAAATGGGATGGCGTCGTGATCGCTGCGCCTCGCGGGACGCTTGTGAAGGCGATCTACCGCGGTCGCGTAGTCTATGCCGATTGGCTCGCGGGCCTCGGATTGCTCATGATCATCGATCATGGCGGCGGCTTCCTGAGTCTGTACGGACACAACGAGCAGCTGTTCCGCGCAGTGGGTGACCAGGTTACCGCGGGCGATACCGTTGCCGGGGTCGGCGACTCGGGTGGGCGCGCTCAACCCGGGCTTTATTTTGAGATTCGTCAGGGTGCACGGCCGCTCGACCCAGCGCCATGGTTCAAAGACCGGCAGCCCTGACTGGCAAGTCTGTAAAATCCCCACGAATGAATTCCCCCCGCGTGCTGCTTCTATCAGGCGTCGTCGCCGGTCTTTTGACCGGCGTCGCTTTGGCGCGCTGGGTGTTCTTCGCGGATGAGGCAACCCCTGCATCGTCGAGCCCGATCACAGCGCCGCCCGCGACCGCAACGAATGGCGCTGCGTCAATGTTGTCGAAGCAGCTCTCCGCGGACGATGCGCGTCGACTGGCCGAAGTGCTTGCTCAGGTGCGACGCGAATACGTCGATGAGGTTCCCGACGACAAGTTGGTCGACAGCGCCGTCCGCGGCATGCTCTCGGGGCTCGATGCACACTCCGCTTATCTCGATCCTCGCGAGTTCGAAGAGATACGGCGAGGCGCCGCAGGCCACTATCCGGGCATCGGTATCGAAGTCGCGGCTGAAAATGGCTTCATCAAAGTTCAGAGACCTCTCGAAGACTCGCCCGCCGCTCGGGCGGGGATCCGCACAGGAGATCTCATTCTTCGTATCGATGGCGAACCGGTCGGCATCAATGTCGCCGAAGCGATCGAGCAGATGCGCGGGCCCGCAGGATCTCTGGTTCGATTGACTGTGCGTAGGGCTGCTCGCGACGAGCTCGTGGATGTCGTGCTGGAGAGGGCTCGTGTCGAAGTACACAGCGTCTCGAGCTCACGCCTCGATACGCGTTACGGCTATCTGCGCATCGCATCTTTCAGTGATACGACGCCGACTGATTTCGCCGCAGCCATCCAACGACTCCGCGGTGAACAGCCTGAACTGAAAGGGATCGTCATCGATCTTCGAAATAATCCGGGAGGCGTTCTCGAGAGCGCAGTGGCAGTCGCCGACGCGATGCTGGATCAGGGGAATATCGTCATGGCTCGAGGCCGCGCAGCTGACGCTCGTTTTCGCATGGATGCCGAACCGGGGCAGCTCATGACAGGCCTAGACATCGCCGTACTGACCAATGGCGCATCGGCTTCTGCTGCGGAAATCGTCGCGGGCGCGCTCAAAGATAATGGTCGGGCTTTACTTGTCGGGCGAAGAACCTACGGTAAAGGATCGGTGCAGAGCGTTATTCCGCTCAGCAATGGCCACGCGATCAAGCTCACGACCTCGCGATACGCCACACCCTCCGGTGTGTACATCAATGACCGTGGGATAGACCCCGACATTACTCTGTCGGGTCCCGACTCTGCGCCCACCGATCCGGTCATCGACGATGAGGTTCGCGCGGCGCTTCGAGAACTTCAACGCCGTGCTCCTCGGGGTACCCGCACAGCCGAGGCTAAGCCTCCCAGAACCTCATGATCGAATTACTGCAGTTTTTCATCGACTTCATTCTCAACCTCGACACGCACCTGGTCGAGCTCCTGCGGCAATACGGACTGTGGCTCTATGCCATTTTGTTCGTCATCGTCTTTGCGGAAACCGGGCTCGTCGTGACGCCGTGGCTGCCCGGCGACTCGCTGCTCTTCGCTGTGGGCACGCTCGCAGCCATCGACACGAGCGGTACGTTGCATGCTCCGACGGTTGCGGCATTGCTGATCGTTGCGGCCATCCTCGGTAACAGCTGCAACTACGCCATCGGAAAAGCGATCGGTCCGCCCGCGTTCAGTGGTCGTTATCGGCTGCTCAAGATCGAGTACCTTCGGCAGACCGAAGCGTACTTCGTCAAGCACGGCGGCAAGACCGTCGTGATTTCGCGCTTCCTACCACTGCTACGCACGCTCGCGCCGTTCGTCGCGGGAATCGCGCGTATGCAGTACTCACGTTTTCAGATGTACAACGTGCTCGGCGCGCTATCTTGGGTGACGATCTTCTTAGGCGGCGGTTACTTGTTTGGCAACATTCCGATCGTGCGCGACAACTTCGGGCTCGTGACGCTGACGATCATCTTCGGATCTTTGATCCCCGTGGCGATCATTACGTTACGACGTCGGCGGAGTTGAGCGGCGAACTCAGAGCGCTCGAATTGCTCCGACGATACCGCCGATCAGGAGCGCGAGCATCGGAACTGAAGACAAGGCAAAACCAAGACTACGCTTGTCTGCCGCTTTGACGTAACCCATGAAAAACACCAATCGACCGACGATGAAGAGCGCGCCGAGGCCAGTCGCCCACATCGGATCGACCAAGATCGCGAACGACCACAAGGCTGGGATGAAAATGATGAGGACCTCGAGGGTATTCATCTGGACTCTGTAGTAACGCTCGAAGTCCGGGTTGCCGCTCGTGGCGGGGGCTTTGACGCCGAAGCGATGTCGAGCTCTCCCGACGGCCGCGGCAAAACCGAAGTACTCGACGAGCGCGATCAGCATGACCAGAAAGACCGGTACGTAGTCGGTAGACATGGGACCCCCCTTGATGAACGATGGTCAAGCATAGCGCGATGGCAGAATGCTGCATAAGGAGAAGATCACATGGCCGGGTTTTTGCTTCGAGCGGTGATCGCCGCATTTGGGTTGTGGTTAGCCACGCTTTGGATCGACGGGTTTACCATCGATGAGCCCGCTAACTTACTGATCGCTGCCGTGGTACTCGGTCTCGTCAATGCCGTGGTCAGACCCATTCTCATCGTGTTGACGCTTCCGATCAGCGTCGTGACGCTGGGGCTTTTTCTGCTGGTCATCAACGCGAGCATGATTTTGCTTGTCGCCGCCATCGTTCCCGGGTTTGACATCTCGGGTTTCTGGGATGCGCTGTGGGGTGCTTTGCTCGTCAGCCTGACCGGGTGGCTCGGCTCCTGGTTCATCGGCTCACGCGGACTCGATCTTCTGGGGCGCCGATGAATCTCTCTATGCACCGATCGTTCTTACTCATCCCATCCGTGGCTCTGGCCGCAATCGTGGCGTTGCCTGCAATGGCGACCGATCAACAGTTCACGGGCTATGCACGCTCACGGGACGACGGCCGCGTGCTCTACGTCGAATCTCATCACGTGCGTCGCGCCGGAGAGGTGGGCGAGGCCCGGATCGTGATGTATCGCTGCTCGGCCGAGGGGCCGGCATTCGCTCGAAAGGAGCTCACTTACGGCGCAACGCGGGAGACACCGGAGTTTACTTTTACTGACGCGCGGAGCGGATATACGGAGGGGCTGCGTCGCACCGCGCAGGGACCTCGAGTCTTCCAGCAAGAGAATTCGAAAGCGCCGCGACGCGAGGCGAAGGTATCGACTGACGTGGCCTTGGTATCGGATGCGGGTTTCGATGAGTTCGTTCGCAAGTACTGGGCAGAGCTTGAAGCGGGTAAAACGGTGAGATTCCCGTTTCTTATCCCGAGTCGGCTGGACTACCTCACCTTCAAGGTCAAAAAAAATCGTGAGACGCAGATCGAGGGGGCGACGGCCAGCGTGATTCGTCTGAATCTCTCCGGTGTGTTTGGTTGGTTTTTGCCCTACATCGAGGTGTCGTATCGAAAGAGTGATCGCTCACTCAAACGTTACGAGGGGCTGACCAACATACGTGGCTCAGATGGACAAAATCTTGTGGCCATCATCGAGTTTCCTATACGCGAGCGTCGCAGCGGCGTCGAGAGTGATTTCGTCAAGCTCCGGGCGGAGCCTCTGGTTCCGCGCTGCTGACGCGCGACTCGGCAGAGGCCGAACGTCGAGGCCAGTTGATGAGCACGGTCCCGCCGAGAATGACGATGGTGCCTGCAATCTGTAGCGGCCCGAGACCCTCTTCCAGAATCCACCATCCGAGCAACAGGGCGATCGCTGGGTTCACGAACGCATACGTCGATAACTGCGCGGGGGTGACGTTGACCGACAGCCACGCGTAAGCCGTGTATGCGATGCACGAACTCACGATCGTCATGTAGGCGAGCGCCGCAAGACCGCCGATATCCCAGCTCCACTGCGTCAGCTCACCTGCGATCAATGCAGGGACGATCAGCATCGCGCCTCCACAGAGCATCTGCAGCGCAGTAAAAGTCATGAGATCGAGCGAAGTGCCCGAGTTACGAATGTAGAACGTGCCGAGTGACCAACCGAAGCAACCTACGAGCACGATGAGCGTCGGCCACGCCAGTGCCGCCGCGGCTGTTTCACCGCCCGGCCACGCGACTAATACGGTTCCTGCGAATCCTGTGATGAGTCCGATGGCGACGCGCCCGCTGATGGGCTGGGCCCTCGCGCCGAACATGCCGAGAATCGGGATCCAGAACGACGAGGTGACGTTCAGTAAGGCAGCGAGATTGGAAGGGATGTACTGCAAACCCCAGACGGCCGCTCCGTTCGAGACGAATACCGCGAAAAAACCGACGATCAACAGGCCGCGCCATTCCTGTTTTGGGATGACTGGCCGGCGCGGCAGACTACGGCTGCGCGCAAGCAGTCTCGCGACGAACCACAGCAGGGCGCCGCCGATGAGAAAACGCACGGCTGCGAACGAGAACGGCGGCAATCGATCGACCCCGATTTTCGTGACGACGTACGTCGAGCCCCAAACGAGGTAGACGATCGCGAACGAGACGAGAACTTTCGTCTTTCGCGAGGCCGCGAGATCGTCGGTCACGCCGTGGGGGTATCCGATTTGAGAGCCGTTCTATACATCATCCAGCCCAAGAGGGCGAGCACGATGAGGCCTAGCCATTCGCCGAAGTGCATAGATGCGGGAAGCGCGAGGACGTCGGCACTACCGGAGGTCACGATCGGCACTGCGATGACGATACCCATCAGCGCTTCACCCGTAATCATGCCGGCGGCGAACAGCAAGCCTTTGCGACCGCGGCGCTCGAGATCGGCTTCGGCACATCCGGCTTTGCGCAGGCTGCGCTCGGCAATGAAGCCGATCAAACCGCCGAGGAAGATCGGCGTCATCAGCTCGATCGGAAGATAAATCCCGACGGCGACGGCGAGTACCGGCGTACGAAACGTAGACCCGCGAGCCTTCAGGATTTCATCGACGACGATGATGCCAACGCCGATCAGTGCACCGATGGCGATCATCCCCCACGGCAACTGACCACCGAAGAGACCTTTGGATACCGACGCCATCAGCGTGGCTTGAGGAGCAAGGAGCGGATTCGGATGTTCTGCGGTCGGCACGCCGATGCCGTAGGCCTGAGCAAGAAGATTGAGCACTGGCGCCATCACGAGGGCGCTGCTTACTGCGCCGATGCCAAGCATGACCTGCTGACGCCACGGCGTCGCGCCGACGATGTAACCGCATTTCAGGTCTTGCAGATTGTCGCCCGCGATGCAGGCTGCGCAGCAGACGACGGCACCGATCATGATGGCGGCGACGGGACCGATTTCGCTGTCGCGCCCCATGAGCATGAGCAGCACCACGGCCGAGAACAGAATCGTCGCGATGGTGATGCCTGAGACGGGGTTGTTCGACGAGCCGACGAGACCGGCCATGTAAGCGGAGACGGAGCAAAACAAGAATCCGGTGACGATCATGATGAGGGTCATCGGTAGGCTGACGCCGAGCGAGCCAACGATGGTTTCGTAGAGCGCCCACAGCGGCAGCGTGAAAAGCAGAATGCCGATCAGCACCGACTTCATCGGTAAGTCTTGTTCGGTATGTTCAATCACCTGACCCGCAGCACTCGCACGCGCTGCGGCAAGACCACTGCGTACACCGGATACGAGCGAATGCCGCAACGAGATCAGCGCCCACACACCGCCAACGAGCATGGCCCCTACGCCGAGGTAACGAATTTGTTTCGACCAGATGAGTCCGGCGAGATCCTCTGCCGGTAAGCCTGCAGCCGCTTGAGCGAGCTCGACATTGCTTGGCAGAACGTTGGCAACGTAATAGGGGATCGCGATGTTCCAAGAAATCATCGCGCCGGCGAGCGCGACGATGCCGACATTGAGCCCGACGATGTAACCCACGGCGAGTAGGGCCGGCGAAAGATTCATACCGACGAAGCCGAGATACTTTCCAAAGAACCCGGCACTCGCTGCGGTATCCGGAATGAGCTTGAGTCCGCTACCCGCTGCGAGTTTCGCGAAGGCACCACCGAGCGCGGCAACACCCAAAATGCGGATGCCCTGCGAGGGGTTTTCACCCGCCTTGAGCACTTCGGCCGCAGCTTGGCCCTCTGGAAACGCGAGCTTCTGCTCGACGATCAATGCACGACGCAGCGGTACTGAGAACAGCACACCGAGTATGCCGCCGAGACCCGCGATGGCGAGCACCCAGGAGTACTGGAAGTCTTGCCAGTACCCGAGAATGACGAGTGCCGGGATCGTGAAGATCACGCCGGATGCAATCGACGAACCGGCTGACGCGCCGGTCTGCACGATGTTGTTCTCGAGGATGCCGCCGCCTCCGAAGAGGCGAAGCACGGCCATCGACACCACCGCTGCGGGAATCGCCGACGCGATGGTCATCCCCGCGAACAAACCGAGATAGGTGTTCGCCGCTGCGAGGATCATCGCGAGGACGATCGCGAGGACGACCGCACGCAGCGTCAGCTGCGGCGGTAGAGCCGACGTGGGCGTCACGAGACGCCGCCCATCCAACGTCGTACGACGGGGCTGATGATGAGCAAGATCAGCGCCGCGATCATCCCGAACCAGAAGATGTCGAGATACTGGCCTGGCATTGCCGAGACGTTTTCTGCATCAAACTCACCTGCGATCCGACCGGCGATGAGATTGCCGAGCGAAGCCGCGAGAAACCAAATGCCGAGACTTTGACCGACGAATCGTTGAGGCACGAGCTTGGTCACGGACGAGAGCCCCACAGGCGAGAGGCAAAGTTCGCCAAAGGTGTGCAGCAGATAAGTCAGCACGAGCCAGTATGCGGCGGCCGGAAGGCCATCTGCGACGATACGCGCGGCCACGAACATAGCGAGGAAGCCGAGCGCCATCCCGACGAGACCCAGCGCGAACTTCACGGGCGTCGAAGGATCGAGATTTCGGCGAGCGAGCGATACCCACATCGCCGAGAACACCGGTGCAAACACCACGATGAAAATCGCGTTGAGGGACTGGAACCACCCTGCCGGAACCGTGAACGCTCCGATGACCCGATCTGTGTAGCGCTCGGCAAAGAGGTTGAGTGATGAGCCAGCCTGCTCGAAACCCGACCAAAACAGCGCGCAGGCAATGAAGAGCACGATGAGGACGAGCACGCGCTTCTTCTCGATGGCATCGAGTCCTGCGAGGAAGAGCAAGTAAATGAAAAAGAGCACTGCCATGCCGATGATGACCACGATGCCGTAGTCCGACAGTTGCACCGGAGACACTTGCACGACGCCGAAGAACGGCAGGGCCACCAGTACCGCGGTGATCGCAGTACCGAACCAGAGGCTGCGCCATGCAAGAGAGGAATCCGCCCCGGTAGCCGTATGAGGACGCGCACCCGCCCCACCGAGATGATGGCGAGTCATCACGAACTGCAGTACACCGAGCGCCATGCCGACACCCGCGGCCATGAAGCCGACGCGCCATCCATAGACCTGCGCGAGCCAAGCCGTGATCAGCGGGCCAATGAAGGCGCCGATGTTGATGCCCATGTAAAAGATGGTGAAACCCGCATCGCGTCGACCACCGCCCTCCGGGTAGAGATCGGCGACGAGAGCGGAAATGTTGGGCTTCAGAAGGCCGACGCCCAAGATGATGACGATCAGCCCAAGGTAAAACATCTGCGCGGTTTGCGATAACCACAATCCGAAGCTACCGAGGGAGATCAGGATGCCCCCGTACAACACGGCTTTTTGCGCACCGATCAGTCGATCGGCTATCCAACCGCCGGGCAAGGCCACGACATAGACGGCCGCGGTGTAGAGGCCATAAATGGCAGTGGCTGTTTTGTCGTCGAGCCCGAGGCCGCCGCGCGCGATGGCGTCGACCAAGAACAGCACGAGCAGAGCACGCATGCCGTAGTAGCTGAACCGCTCCCACATCTCCGTGAAAAACAGCGTCGCGAGCCCGCGCGGATGACCGAGAAAAGTCTTGTTGTTGTCCATGTCTTCCCCCCTCTAATCTTTGATATTGATCGTCATGCGGGCGTCCGCATCCGGTTCATGAGTCGCGCCATCGCGAGGCCCCCTTCATACAAAAGGTACATGGGGACCGCCATGATGGTCTGAGAAATCGCATCGGGTGGCGTGAGCAGCGCCGCGACGACAAAAATTCCGATGAGCACATATCCGCGGATCTCGGCGAGCTTCTCTACTTTGACGAGACCCGTGAGCACGAGTAACACCACGACGACGGGTACCTCAAAAGCGAGTCCGAAGCACAGGAACATCGTCAACACGAAGTCCATGTAACTCGCGATGTCGGTCATCATCGTCACCCCTGCCGGCGTCGTATTCGCAAAAAACTGAAACATCACCGGGAACACGGCGAAGTAAGCAAACGCAATGCCGGCATAAAACAGGATGATCGATGAGACGAGCAGCGGCAGTGCGAACTTCTTTTCGTGCCGATACAGGCCGGGCGCAACGAAGGCCCACACCTGATACAGCACGAAGGGCATCGCCAAAAAAAGCGCAACGAAAAACGCCAGCTTGAACGGCGTCATGAAAGGCGAGATCACACTTGTGGCGATGAGTGAGGCACCTTTGGGCAACTGATCGATCAGCGGCTGGGCAACAAAAGTAAAGACCTCGTTCGCAAAGAATGCGATAGGGATAAACACCACGATCACCGCCAGAAAAGCGCGCAGTAATCGATCGCGCAACTCAAGCAAGTGCGAGATCAGCGTTCCTTCGGCAAGCTGCTCAGGTTCTTGGGTCATTCGATGACAAGGCGTTATTCGGATCCGCAGACGGCGCGATCGAGAGTTCGGATGAGGCCGGCGCGGTAGCGTCGGGCGAGGTTGGCGCGGCCGGTGTCGGTGGCGGCGTACTGCGCTGCCGGTTGATTTCCGCAGTCTCGTCCTCGAGCTGTTCGCGGAACTGCCGTGCCATGGCGCGGGCGCGACCCATCCATCGCCCGATCTGGCTGACCACCTTGGGGAGTTTTTCAGGTCCGAGCACGAGCAGTGCGAGACCCATGATCAACAGCAATTCGCTGAAGCCGACTTCGAACATGATTCGTCAGGCCCGCGACCGGCGGGCTCCCTCAGCCGTTACGGTCGGAGGGTTTCGTGTCGGCGGAGGGCGTCTTGGCCGACTCGGGGAAATCCGCATCCGTCGCCTCCTGCTTGATTTGCTTGAGGCTTTCTTCAGCGTCGCCCTCGTTCATGCCTTTCTTGAAGCCCTTGATCGCCGCACCGAGATCGGAGCCGATCGTGCGCAGTTTCTTGGCGCCGAACACCAGCAGGACCACCAGCAGGATGATGATCAATTCGCGCATTCCGATTCCCATAACGACCTCTGCAGCCTGCGAGCTTGGCTAGTGATGTGGACAAACTGGATGTTAGACGGTTTCCGGGGTTTGCAGCCAGAACGTCACTGGACCGTCATTGATCAGGGCCACTTTCATATCGGCGCCAAATTGACCGGTCGCGACCGTCGGATGGGCTCGGCGTGCGAGTGCACACAAATGGTCGAAGAGTCGTTCTGCCTTCTCGGGGGGCGCTGCGGTACTGAAGCCGGGTCGATTGCCTTGGCGGGTATCGGCGGCTAGCGTGAACTGCGGCACGAGGAGGAGACCGCCGCCCGTGTCGGTGAGAGAACGATTCATTCTTCCCTGCTCGTCTCCGAATACGCGGTACGCGAGTAGGCGCTCGAGCATCCGCTGGGCGGTCTCCTCGTTGTCGTTCGGCCGGACGCCGACCAAAGCCAGTAATCCCGGCCCGATTTCGCCGAGACGCTCGCCGTTGACGGTGACGCTGGCCTCGGTGACGCGTTGGATGAGAGCGATCATGCGACCCACGTGGTGGCAATTCGGGCGCCGAAACCTTAACATCGCGGGCTGTTTTTCGCATGAATCGACGGGTTTCGGGGGTTACGGTGTCGAAGTTCCTCGTGGCGCTTTTCTGGATCGTGGCGTGGTCTATTCCTTCTGCCCATGCACAATCGGCTGGCAACGCCGAGCGGGGCGCGAAGCTCGCGTACACCTGTCTTGGCTGTCACGGTATTCCCAACTACCGAAATCCCAGCCCCAATTACCGCGTCCCCAAACTGCGCGGCCAACATCCCGAATATCTGGTTCTGGCACTGCAGGCCTATCAAAGCGGTGAGCGTAGCCACGCCACGATGCATGCCAACGCTTCGGGCTGGAAAGATCAGGATCTCGCCGACATGGCTGCCTTCCTCGCCGGCCCTCCGGTGACGCCTGCGGCCGGGTCGAAGCCGGTCGGTCAAGCGCCGGACGTGGCCCAGACCTGTGTGGCTTGTCACGGAGTCGATGGCATCGGCATCACGCCGCAATACCCGACGCTCGCCGGTCAGCACGCTGACTACCTCGAGCGAGCGCTGACCGATTACAAGCGGGGCGGACGCAAGAACGCCATCATGGGGGGATTTGCCGGTGCGCTCTCTGCTGCCGACATTCGAGCCTTGGCGGCGTACTACGCGGCGCAGCGCCCGGGTCTCGATACCTCCAAGCGCCCCGCACCCGCGAAGCGCTGAGTATTGCCCGTCTTCACGGAGCGGCGAGTCGCTCCAAGAAGGTGACGGCGGTCTTGAGGTAGAAGTCGCGATTGGTTTTCTTTCGGAAACCGTGACCTTCGTCCTTTGCCGCGAGGTACCACACCTCGCCACCCTGTTCGCGAATCTTTGCCACGAGCTGCTCGCTCTCGGACGCCGGGACCCGCGGATCGTTGAGTCCCTGCACCACGAGTAGCGGACGTCGAATCATCGAGGCTTTTTCGAGCGGAGAAATACGACGCAGGAACGCACGCATCGACGGATCACGCTCATCACCGTACTCCACCCGACGCAGATCACGGCGATAGCCCGAAGTGTTGGTGAGGAAGGTGACGAAGTTGCTGATGCCGACGACGTTGATGCCTCCCTTGAGTCGGTCGCCGTACGCGATGAGCGACGCCAGAACCATGTATCCGCCGTAAGAACCCCCCATCACGACGACTCGATCAGCATCGAGATCCGGTTGCGCCGCGATCCACACGAGTAGCGCACCAATGTCTCTGACCGAATCTTCACGAAGTCTCCCGTTGTCGAGCATCGTGAAGCGGCGACCGTAACCGGTCGACCCGCGAACGTTCGGTTGGATGACCGCATAGCCCAATTCATTGACGAGGTACTGCGCGAACGGGCTATAACCCGGGCGTGACTGTCCTTCGGGGCCGCCATGAATGTCGATCACTACGGGATGCCGACCTGATTTCGCCGGTTTGTGGATCAACGCCGGAATTTGCCGCGGCGTACGGCCGATACGATCCCAGGTCGGATATCGAAACACCTCGGCTGCGACGAGCTGAGTCGGATCGATGAGCCCCATTTCGCTGCGCGTCCAGCGAGTGGCTGCGGCTTTCTCGACGTCATAGGTCCACGCGTCCCGTGGGGACTGCGAGGATTCGATACTCATCCCGAGTGTTTTGCCCTGACGATCGAAGCGTAAGTTTGAAATGATTCCAGCCGGTAAGCCTGTCGACCGAACTGTCACGCCCGCGCCGAGATCGGCGATGAACAACTCGCTGAATCCATCGATGTTGGCGACGTAGGCGAGCCATCGCCCCTCTGCACTGACCTCGAAGTCATCGACGTCCCATGAGAGCTCTGACGTGAGCGTTCGCAGGCTGCCGTTTGCGAGATCGACGTAACGAATTTGGCGGAACTCCCCACCAAGATCTGCCGTGAACCATACACCCTGACCGTCAGCGGAAAAGCGTGCGCTACCGATACCGCTTTGAGGTGAAGGTTTTGCTGGGTCACCCGAGAGCGGCACGCGCGTGAATCCGCCCGTGGCGATCTCTGCGACGTAGAGCGATGCGTCGGTGACCGAAGAATAATCGAGTAGCAATAATCTTTGACCGTCCGTCGACCAATCGAGCGGTGTCCAGGTTTGGCCCTGCGAGGCGACGACGAGGCGCGGGCCTCCGCTGCCGTCAATCTCCGCGATGTAGACGTCTTGGTTAACACCATTGCGTGCATTGCTTTGAAACACGACGCGCCGTCCATCGTGTGACCACAGCGCGCCGCCGTGTCGCGAGCGACCGTCAGTCAACCGCGTCGTCTGACGGGTATCAAGATTCTGCAAGTAGAGCTGGGCATTCTCATTTCCGCCGCGATCACGCGCGAACAGGAATACCCGAGACTCCGACGCAGAGTTCGCGCTCGCGCCTCCTGCGGGGTCGATATCGAAGGTCAGCTGAGTGCGCGCGGCGCCGGGCCGAGCAACATGATGAACCTGGTCCGCATCGCCAAATCGCGTGGTGATGAGGATGCTGCCGTCCGGCATGAAGTCTTGGAAACTCGCGCCGCGTCCAGCAAGCCAACCGTCCAAGGTTTCGAGCGCGCGAGTCGAGTGCGGCGGAATGCCCTCGAGTACGAGATTGCCACGGGTTTCACGAGCGGGAGACTGCGCGTGGGCCGCACCGGCGAAAAGCACGAGAGCGGCTGAAAGGAGGGTGAGGGGGACGGAGCGGCGTTCGGTGTAAGGTTTTGTCATGTCTGATATGTTGCCCGAGCTTTATCACGACTCCAATGCCGCCGCGGAGGGCGGGCGATGATCACCCACCGTTACGACCACGGCATCCATGTCATCGATGCCGAATATTTGATGCCTCTCTTCGATGCCGTTCATGTTGTCGTCGACGCGGGTCGGGCTGCCTTTGTCGATTGCGGGACGGCCCGCTCGGTTCCCGCCATGCTCGCCGCGCTCGATGAGCTCGGTGTGAAGCGCGAGGACGTCGACTGGCTGCTGCTGACGCACGTTCACCTCGATCATGCAGGAGGCGCGGGGCAGTTGATGCGGGCTTTACCGAATGCCAAGGCCATCGTGCACCCGCGCGGCGCGCTCCACATGGTCGACCCGAGAAAGCTCATCGAAGCCTCGATCGCTGTTTATGGGCGAGAGCTTTACGATCGCCTGTACGGCGAGCTCCTACCGATCGACCCGTCGCGGGTGGTATCCACCTCAGAAGGTCAACGTATCGCACTCGGCGGACGAGAGTTCGAAATTCTCCACACGCCTGGCCATGCGCTCCATCATCAGACTTTCTTTGATCATGGTAGCCAGTCGGTATTCACGGGAGATACCTTGGGCCTCTCTTATCGGGTGTTCGACGTCGAAGGACGGGCCTTCGGGGTTCCGACGACCAGTCCGTCCCAATTCGATCCGTCGCAGCTCATCGACTCGATCCAACGCATCCTTGCGCGCCGCCCCAAGGCTGCATTTCTCACCCACTATGCCCGCATCGATGATCTCGAGCGGGTCGGCGCAGATCTCATCCGCATGATCGAAGCGCATGTCGCGACGGCGTTGTCGCATGAGGGTGAGTCGGCGGAGAGCGCTCGTCCTGCCATTCGCAATGCACTCAAAGAAATATTCGTTCGTGAGCTGCACCAATTTGGTAGCGCTGCAAACGACGGCACGATAGAACTTTGGTTGGGTGGAGATCTCGATCTCAATACCGACGGCTTGCTGGCTTGGCTCGCACGCCGAAATCGCGCGTAAGCATAGAAGCACTCTCATGGAAAAAACCTTCAAAGCATTTCGCATCCACGAAATCGATCAGAAAATCGTTGCTAGATTCGATCAACTGACGATCGACGAGCTGGGGCCGGGCGATGTCGTGGTGCGCGTTCTTTACTCCGACATCAACTACAAAGACGCGCTGGCGGCGACGGGCGCTGGAAAAATCCTCAGAAAGTATCCACTGGTGGGTGGCATCGATTTGGCGGGTGTCGTCGAGTCGTCGAGCGACGCGCGATATAAGAGTGGAGATCATGTGCTCGTCACAGGCTGTGGTCTCTCTGAGACTCACGATGGAGGTTATGCCGAGTACGCTCGACTCAACGGCGAATGGGTGATTCCCATGCCACCGGGTTATGGGGCCTTCAAGGCCATGTCGCTCGGTACGGCGGGCTTCACGGCGGCGCTCGCCATTCATCGGATGGAACACAACGGCCAGACCCCGGCAAAAGGCCCGATTGTCGTGACGGGCGCCACGGGCGGTGTCGGCAGTATCGCGATCGACATGCTCTCGGCTCGTGGATACGAAGTCATTGCAGTGAGTAGCAAGCCCAAGTCCGTTGACTACCTAAAGTCCTTGGGGGCCTCCAAAGTATTGCTTCGCAAAGAGATCGATTACGGCAAGCGACCCATCGAGACGGCGCGTTTCGGCGGTGCGATCGACAACGTGGGCGGCGAGATGCTGACGTGGCTGACACGGACCGTCGACAACTGGGGCAATATCGCGAGCATCGGTCTCGCGGGAAGCGCTGAACTTCATACGATGGTGATTCCGTTCATCATTCGCGGCGTCAATCTTCTCGGCATCAATTCTTCGGCGACGTTACGCGATACGCGGCTCGTCGTCTGGAATCGCATCGCAACCGATTTGAAACCTCGTCATCTCGATCGGATCGCCACTCGTACCATCGCGTTCGACGACCTTCCGGGTGCATTCGATGCCTATATGAAAGGTACGGTAACCGGCCGAACGATCGTCAAGATCGGCGGTTGACCGAGCGGCGAAGTGATGTCGGTCAGCTCTCCTTCGCGCCCATCAAACTTCGATGCGGAGCGCGCGGCGCTCATCAAAGATGCGGCGTCGATGGGGGTCACACTCGATGAGCCCGCGGCGCGTCAGTTGCTGATGTTGCTCGATGAGTTGTCGCGTTGGAACAAAACCTACAACCTCACCGCCATCGGTGAGCGGCGCGACATGGTCGTCCGGCATTTGCTCGATAGTCTTGCCGTATGGCCCCTGCTCGAGGGATTGCGAGTCATCGATGTGGGGACGGGCGCCGGGTTTCCGGGGTTGCCGCTCGCCATCGTTGACCCAAATCGACAGTTCACACTGCTCGACTCCAACGGAAAGAAAGTGCGCTTTGTGGCGCATGTGGCGCGGACACTCAATCTCGGCCACGTACAAGCCGTGCACGCCCGCGCCGAGGCCCATACGCCCTCGACGGTTTACGACACGGTGGTCACGCGTGCCTTTGCACCCTTACCGGAGTTACTCGAGAAGGTGGCGGGTCTATGCGGACCGAAAACCCTCGTATTGGCGATGAAGGGTCGGCGTCAAAGTGCAGAACGTGAGGGCCTGCCCGCCGGGTGGCGCATTGAGACCGATCGCGATCTATCGATTCCGGGGCTCGCTGAGTCGCGACATGTCATCGCGCTGCGCCGGATGGCCTGACGACGCTTGCGCTAGACTCTAGCCATGGCCCGCATCATCGCCGTCGCCAACCAGAAAGGCGGCGTCGGCAAGACCACCACCGCAGTCAACCTCGCCGCGTCGCTCGCCGTCACGCGCCGTCGAGTGCTGCTCGTCGATCTTGATCCTCAAGGTAATGCGACGATGGGTTGCGGTGTCGAAAAAACTTCGATCACCCGCGGCATCGGCGATGTATTGACCGGCGACTGCTCGACACGCGATGCACTCGTCGCACTCGAGTCCCCGGTGATGTCGCTCTTACCAGCCAACCAAGATTTGACCGCTGCCGAAGTACAGCTGCTGTCGATGTCCGTCGGTCGCGAGATCCGATTACGAAATGCGCTGAAGCCCGTACGCGATGACTTCGATGTCATCCTCATCGACTGTCCGCCTTCACTGAACATGCTGACCGTCAATGCGCTCGTCGCCGCCGATGGCGTGCTTGTACCGATGCAGTGCGAGTACTACGCACTCGAGGGGCTGACGGCGCTGCTGTCCACCATCGAGCAGATCAAAGAAGCCGTGAATCCCAGCCTTCAGGTGGAAGGCGTACTGCGCACGATGTTCGATCCGCGAAACAACCTCGCAAATGAGGTCAGTGCGCAATTGATCGAGCACTTCGGTGACAAGGTGTTCAGCACCATCGTGCCACGCAATGTTCGGCTCGCCGAGGCACCGTCTTTCGGCAAGCCCGCGTTGCTGCACGACAAAGATTCGCGCGGCGCACTCGCTTACCTCGCTCTCGCCGGCGAAATGATCGGACGCGGCGAGGTGCCCATGACAGCTTCTGCTGCGATGGGCGCCGCGCGCCCTGCTGGCTGAACGATGCTGATCGAGCCGCGCAGTGCAGCGCCCGGCGCGGTGCTGCGCTGGTCACGGCAAGCCATCGATCTGCTGCGCCGCGGACTCGGCTTCTGGTCTGTTCTTTCTTTGCTTATGTGTCTCTGGATGTTCGTCGGGCATCGATTTCCGCTCGTGAGCGGCATCCTGGCGCTCGTCGCGCTGCTTTCCTGCATGCTGATTGCATCCCACGTCGATCGCAGCGGCCGCATCTCTCTCGGGGAGGCTCTCGAGATGTTGCGGGGCAAGCTTCGGGTGCTCCTCATGTTCGCAGGCATCGTCGCGATCGCCGGCGGACTCGTGTGGGTGCTGCTGCTCGCCAAGCCCGGTGTCGCGTGGTGGAACATCCTGTACACCGAGCGGAATTCGGTCGATGTACTCTCTGCCGACGGATTCGCCGCCCTGCGACAAATCTTTGTGTACTCGGCCTTTGCTCTCGGGCTGTGTTACTTCGGCCTTAATATTCCCGGGCTGACGTCGTTTTTCCAGTTTCTTGGCATCACCCTGCTCGGGCTGTCGTTCCGCGAGGCCTGGCGGCTCGGTGCGGCGGGGCAGATCCGCAATATCGGCCCCATGCTCGGAGTGGCCCTGCTCTTCATGGTGTTACCGGCGGCCTTTGCCTTGTTGTTACCGCCGATCGTCCCCGTGCTGTACTGCTTCTTTGGCGCGCTCGGCTATGTCGCTTTCCGGGAGATCTTTCTCGGTATCGGTGAAAACCAGCCCCGAGAGGTGACGGCGATGACGTCGGCGACTCCGCTATCATCCCGCGTATGAACCAGAAAAAGCCCGTTCTCGGCCGTGGTCTCGATGCGCTGCTCGGACAGATGAGCGCCAGCCGGGCCTCGACCGGCGCGCCCGCCCTGCCGGGCGATGAGCTTGCGAAGCTGCCGCTCGATCAGCTGCAACGGGGTCGTTACCAACCTCGCGTCGACATGCGCGAGGAAGCGCTCGAGGATCTCGCAAGTTCCATTCGCGCCCAGGGCGTGGTTCAGCCCATCGTCGTGCGGCCGATCGAGATGCCGGGGGCCGCGCCGGGGGCGGGGCCCACGCGTTACGAAATCATCGCCGGCGAGCGTCGCTGGCGAGCCGCCCAGATGGCCGGCCTCGAGACGATCCCGGCGGTCATCCGTCGGGTACCGGACGAGAGCGCCATCGCCATGGCGCTGATCGAAAATATCCAACGCGAGAACCTCAATCCGCTCGAAGAGGCCCGAGCCCTCGATCGTCTGATCCGCGAGTTCGAGGTGACCCATCAGCAGGCGGCCGACGCCGTGGGTCGGTCTCGTGCCGCGGTCAGCAACCTGCTGCGTCTGCTCGAGTTGCCTGCCGAGGTCGCCGAACTGGTCGATCGTCGCCAGATCGAGATGGGCCACGCCCGTGCCTTGCTCGGTTTGACGCAAAAGCGTCAGCAAGTTGAAGTGGGTCAATTGGTTTCGAAAAAGGGCCTATCAGTTCGTGAAACCGAAGCATTGGTTCGCCGGCTGAACAATCCGCCTAAAAAAGATGACGGAATGGATCGCGATTTTGGGTCCGGAGCCCCCAGCGCAGCGACGGATGCCAACGTTCGCGAGCTCGAAAATAGGCTCTCCGAAACCTTAGGCGCCGACGTCAAAATCGAATCGATCGGCAAAGGCGGCAAGGGTCGGCTCGTGATCGCATACCACTCGCTCGACGAGCTCGACGGAATCCTGTCTCACATCCATTGATGACCTAGGGTCGCGACCCTATAATCCGCGCGCCTTCGCAGCGGTCGCCGATTTATTCGGGGAGCGCTCAAAAATCAGCGAAGCCACTTGCCGTTAGTACAGATCGCGACAAGTGGCTTTTTTGTTGCCCACAGGACCGCTTGCCCATGACCGTTTCGAGCGATCCGCAAACGCGCAGTCTCGCCGTGCGGATTCTCCTCTGGCAGGCCGCTGTGACAACCGTCCTCGGCGCGCTCGTCGCGTTGTGGGCTGGCTCGACTACCGGCGTGTCGATCGTGACCGGCGGGTTGATCGGGCTGATCGCGAACCTGTACATGACGGTGGCGGTGCTGCGCCCTGCGCGATCCGCCGGCTTCGCGTTCGGTCGGCTTCTAGCGGGCCAGTTCGTGAAGGTGCTGCTGACCGTGGGAATGTTTCTCGCGGTCGCGCAGCGCAAAGACGTGGTGTGGCCCGCGGTGTTCGCGGGATATGTCGCGACGTTGATGGTGTTCTGGGTGGTTCCGGCGCTCGCTGCACCGAAATTGCCGCCGCGCTCCAAAGCGCGGGAATGATCTCGCGTCGCTGGGTATGAACGAAGTCAGACGGACCAGGTAATCGAAACACGATGGCTAGTCAGAACGGCGCAACCGAAACGCCCACCGAATACATCGTTCACCATCTGACCCACCTCAAGGTTGGACAGGGGTTCTGGACCGTTCATGTCGATACGCTTCTGATGTCTTCGTTGTTGGCGGCTGCCGTGGCGGCCTTCCTTTACGTGGGCGTGCGCGGAGGCAGCGCTGCAGGCGCGCCGTCGGGCCTGCGCAACTTCGTCGAAATGATTTACGAGTTCATCGACGGCCAGGTCTCCGACATCTATCACGGTAATCGTGCCCTCCTGGTGGCACTCGCTCTGTCGCTGTTCACCTGGATCGTGGCGATGAACTCCATGGACCTGCTCCCCATCGACATGCCGGGAAGCATCGCGGCGCTGTTCGGCGCGGAGTATTTCCGAGTGCTTCCGACCGCCGACCTCAATGGCACGGTTGCCATGGCCGTCGTGGTGCTGTGCCTTATCATCATCTATGCGATTCGAGCCAAGGGCGTGGGCGGCTATCTTCACGAGTGGATCGCTGCGCCGTTCGGCAACAACCCGCTGCTCTGGATTCCGAACCTCGCGCTCAACATTGTCGAGTTGTTGGCGAAGCCCGTGTCATTGTCGATGCGACTGTTCGGCAACATGTATGCGGGCGAGCTGCTCTTCATGCTGATCGCACTGCTCGGAATGGCCTTCGCGGTCTCGATCGGCGGCATCTCGCTGTTCATCGGACAGATTATCGCCGGCACGGCCTGGGCGATTTTCCACATCCTGATCGTGCTGCTGCAGGCGTACATCTTCATGATTCTCCCCATCGTGTACATCTCGATGGCGGAGGAGCATCACTAACCTTCAAAGTTTTTAGTTCGTTATCCACGCGTTTGATTGATTTGAGGAGTCTCTGAAAATGGAAGCGATTGCAAACGTACAGGCGTTCACCGCCCTCGGCATCGGCATCATCATCGGTCTCGGCGCCATCGGTGCCTGTATCGGTATCGGCATCATGGGCGCCAAGTTCCTTGAGTCGGCGGCCCGCCAGCCCGAACTCACCCCGATGTTGCAGGGCCGTATGTTCCTGCTCGCCGGTCTGATCGACGCGGCGTTCCTCATCGGTGTCGGCCTCGCGATGCTTTTCGCCTTCGCCAACCCGCTGCTCGCCAGTCTTGCCGGCTAATACGAACCCCGGAGGGCTCCCGCGAGGGAGACACAGGCCATGACGATCAATGCCACTTTTATCGGCCAGATCATCGTCTTCCTGATCCTCTTGTGGTTCATCGGGAAGTTCGTCACGCCCGCGCTGGCTGAGGAACTGAACGCTCGTAACCGCAAGATTGCCGACGGCCTTGCAGCCGCCGACAAGGGTCAGAAAGACCTTGCCGACGCCACCAGCCGCGCGGATGCGATCATTCGCGAGGCGCGCGAGCGCGCTCGGCAGATCGAGGACCAAGCTGCGCGTCGTTCGAACGAAGCGATCGAAGCTGCCAAGCAAGCGGCACAGGGCGAGGGCGCCCGTATCGTCGCTGCAGCGCGAGACGAAGCCGCCACGGAAACCAACCGTGCCCGCGACCAGCTCCGTAAGGAGTTTGGATCGATGGTCGTAGTCGGTGCGTCTCGACTGCTTGAGCGCGAAGTCGACGCGAAGACGCACGCTCAGTTGCTCGACAAGCTCGCGGACGAGATTGCACGTGGCTGACGAGGCCACCATCGCCCGGCCCTACGCCCGAGCGGCGTTCGAGCATGCGCATGCCGCAGGGCAGCTCGCCGCGTGGGGCGAGATGCTGGAGCGCGCGAGCGCGGTCCTCGACGACGCTCGCGTGAGCGCACTCGTCGGCAACCCGCATGTGCAGCGTGCGGAGCTCGTGACTTTTGTCGCTGAGCTTGTCGGTGCTTCGGGCAACGAGAAGGCGCTCAACTATCTGCGTCTGCTCGCCGACAACGGTCGTCTCGCGATGCTGCCGCAGATCGCTGTCCAGTACGCCGCGTTGCGTGCGGAAGTCGAGAACACGGTGGATGTCACCGTGACTTCGGCCCTTCCGCTCACGGCCGAGCAGTCTGAAAAGTTGACGCAGGCACTCACCCGCCGCTTGCGTCGTACGGTTCGTCTTTCTCCGACGGTTGATCCGTCGCTGATCGGTGGCGCCGTGGTTCGCGCGGGGGATTTCGTCGTCGATGGCTCGCTACGCGGGCGTGTCGAGCGACTCGGTAACACGATGGCCGGCGCCTAATGCGTCGTCCGCACCAGGTTTTTTAGAGGACCAGACATGTCCATCAAGGCATCCGAGATTTCTGATCTCATCAAGCAGCGTATCGATCGCTTCCAATCGGCCGCTGAGGCCCGCAACGTCGGCACGATCGTGTCGGTCACGGACGGCATTTGCCGCATCCATGGCCTCGCCGACGTGCGCTACGGTGAAATGATTGAGTTTCCGGGCAACCTCTTCGGGCTTGCGCTCAACCTCGAGCAAGACTCGGTGGGCTCGGTCGTGCTCGGCGACTACAAATCTTTGAAGGAAGGCGACACCGTCAAGACGACGGGCCGCATCCTCGAAGTGCCGGTGGGTCCGGAACTGCTCGGCCGCGTAGTCGATGCGCTTGGTAACCCGATCGATGGCAAGGGACCGCTCAAGACCTCGCGCACCGCGCCGATCGAGCGCGTGGCGCCAGGTGTCATCTACCGTAAGTCGGTGAGCCAGCCGGTGCAGACCGGTTACAAGGCCGTCGACGCGATGGTGCCGGTCGGTCGCGGTCAGCGCGAGCTCATCATCGGCGATCGCCAGACCGGTAAGACTGCCATGGCCGTCGACACCATCATCAACCAGAAGTCATCCGGCATTAAGTGTATCTACGTTGCGATCGGTCAGAAGCAATCGTCGATCGCTAACGTCGTCCGCAAGCTCGAAGAGAACGGCGCGATGGACCACACCATCGTCGTCGCCGCCTCGGCCTCGACGCCCGCTGCCATGCAGTACCTCTCTGCATACGCCGGCGTGACGATGGGCGAGTACTTCATGGACAACGGCCAAGACGCGCTCATCATCTACGACGATTTGTCGAAGCAGGCCGTGGCCTATCGCCAGATTTCATTGCTGCTGCGTCGCCCACCGGGTCGCGAAGCATTCCCCGGTGACGTGTTCTATCTCCACTCCCGCTTGCTCGAGCGCAGCGCTCGCGTGAACGAGGAGTATGTCGAGATGGTTACGAAGGGTGCGGTCAAGGGGAAGACCGGCTCACTCACGGGCCTGCCGATCATCGAAACCCAGGCGGGTGACGTGACGGCGTTCGTACCGACTAACGTCATCTCCATTACCGACGGTCAGATCTTCCTCGAGACCGATCTCTTCAACGCGGGCATCCGTCCTGCGATGAACGCCGGTATCTCGGTCTCTCGCGTCGGTGGCGCCGCACAGACCGACATCATCAAAAAGCTCGGCGGCGGTATCCGTCTCGCGCTTGCCCAGTACCGTGAGCTCGCAGCCTTCTCGCAGTTTGCCTCCGATCTCGACGAGGCAACTCGTAAGCAGCTCGAGCGCGGTGTGCGCGTGACGGAAGTGATGAAGCAGAAGCAGTACGCGCCGATGTCGGTGGCTGAGATGGCCCTGTCGATCTACGCCGTCAACAACGGCTACATGGACAAGGTCGATCGCAAGAAGGTCGTCGACTTCGAAGCGGCGTTGCAGTCGTTTGCAAAGGCGAGCCACAAGGCTTCGCTCGATGCGATCAATGCCGAGCCGGTACTCAAGAAGCACGAAGAGACGCTCAAGAAGATCTGTGACGACTTCGCGGCGACTGGTACTTACTAAGGATCTTTGACGGATATGCCCGGCACAAAGGAAATACGCACCAAGATCGCGAGTGTGAAGAGCACTCAGAAGATCACCAAGGCTATGGAGATGGTCGCGGCGAGCAAGATGCGCCGCGCTCAAGATCGCATGCGCTTGTCGCGTCCTTATGCCGAGAAGATCCGTATCGTCATCGGGCATCTCAACAAGGCGAACCCCGACTACCGCCACCCGTTCCTGGTCGAGCGTGAGCCTAAATCGATAGGCATCATCGTCGTGTCAAGTGACCGCGGTCTGTGCGGTGCGCTCAATACGAACGTCTTCAAGAGCACGCTCATGCTCATGCGCGAGTGGCAGGGCAAGGGCGCCAAGGTCAATCTTTGCCTGCTCGGAAACAAGGGCGTGGCGTTCTTCCGCCGCTTAGGGTTGCCGATCCTCGCCAGCATTGGCGGTCTCGGTGATCGTCCGCACGTCAAAGATTTGCTCGGCTCAGTCAAGGTCATGCTCGACGCGTATCGCGAGGGCACCATCGATCGTCTTTTCATCGTGAACGCGCAGTTCGTCAACACGATGACCCAGAAACCGGTCGTGACGCAGTTGCTGCCGGTCGAAACGTCGGATGCTGGCGACCTTCAGGAGCACTGGGACTACATCTACGAGCCGAATGCCGCCGAGATCATCGACGGTGTGCTCATGCGCTACATCGAGTCTCAGGTCTACCGCTCAGCGGTAGAAAGCGTGGCCTGCGAAATGGCCGCACGAATGGTCGCGATGAAAGCGGCTTCGGATAATGCGGGCAAGCTCATCGGCGACCTGCAATTGGTTTACAACAAGGCGCGTCAGGCGGCGATCACCAAGGAATTGGCGGAAATCGTCGGCGGCGCAGCAGCGGTTTAACGGCAAAGAATTCAACGCATCACGGCACAGGATATCGACATGGCAACCGGCAAGATTACCCAGATCATCGGCGCGGTCATCGACGTGGAATTTCCGCGCGAATCGATCCCGAAGGTCTACGAAGCGCTGAAGCTCAAGGATGCAGACCTCACGCTCGAGGTACAGCAGCAGCTGGGTGACGGCGTAGTACGTACCATCGCCATGGGCGCTTCAGAGGGTCTCAAGCGTGGTCTTGAGGTTGAGGCGACCAACGCACCGATCTCGGTCCCCGTCGGCAAGGCGACGCTTGGGCGCATCATGGACGTGCTCGGTACGCCGCAGGACAACCGCGGCCCCGTTGCCTCCAAAGAAAAGTGGTCGATTCACCGTCCGGCGCCGTCGTACGACGAGCAGGCGGGCGGTCGTGACCTCCTCGTCACCGGCATCAAGGTCATCGACCTGCTCGTGCCGTTCGCGAAGGGCGGTAAGGTCGGCCTCTTCGGCGGCGCCGGCGTCGGCAAGACCGTGAACATGCTCGAGCTCATCAACAACATCGCCAAGCAGTACAGCGGTTTGTCCGTGTTCGCCGGTGTGGGTGAGCGTACTCGTGAAGGCAACGACTTCTATCACGAGATGGCGGAGTCGGGCGTCATCGACCTCGAGAAGCTCGAGAACTCGAAAGTGGCAATGGTCTACGGCCAGATGAACGAGCCGCCGGGCAACCGCCTGCGCGTGGCGCTCACGGGTCTCACCATGGCCGAATATTTCCGTGACGAAGTGCGTGAAGACGGCGGCAAGGGCCGTGACGTGCTGTTCTTCGTCGACAACATCTATCGCTATACGCTCGCGGGTACCGAGGTGTCGGCGCTGCTCGGACGCATGCCTTCGGCAGTGGGGTACCAGCCGACGCTCGCCGAAGAAATGGGTGTGCTGCAGGAGCGCATCACCTCGACGAAGACGGGCTCGATCACGTCGATCCAGGCCGTGTACGTTCCGGCGGACGACCTCACCGACCCGTCACCGGCCACGACCTTCGCTCACCTCGATGCCACCGTCGTGTTGTCGCGTCAGATCGCGGCTCTCGGTATTTATCCGGCGGTCGATCCGCTCGACTCGACGAGCCGTCAGCTCGATCCGCTCGTCGTCGGCGAGGAGCACTACAACACGGCACGTGGCGTACAGGCCGTACTGCAGCGCTACAAAGAATTGCAGGACATCATCGCGATCCTGGGCATGGATGAGCTCTCCGAAGAGGACAAGCTCACCGTATTCCGCGCCCGTAAGATCCAGCGCTTCCTGTCGCAGCCGTTCAACGTGGCAAAAGTGTTCACGGGTCAGGATGGAAAGATCGTGTCGCTCAAGGACACCATCCGCGGCTTCAAGGGCATTCTCTCGGGCGAGCACGACAGCCTGCCCGAACAGGCCTTCTACATGGTCGGCTCGATCGACGAAGCGGTCGAGAAGGCGAAGACGCTGCAGTAACGGAAGGCATTCATGGCCGCAGACAGCACCATCCATTGCGACATCGTCAGCGCCGAGGGCGAGATTTTCTCTGGCCCGGCGAAGATGGTGTTCGTCCCAGCGGCGCAAGGCGAAATCGGCATCGCGCCACGCCACGCGCCCCTGCTCACCATGATCAAGTCGGGTGAGGTGCGGGTACAGCTGCCCGACGGCCAAGAGCAGTTTTTCTTTGTCGGCGGTGGTACGCTCGAAATCCAGCCCAAGAAAGTAACGGTACTCGCCGATACCGCGGTACGCGCGAAAGATATGGACGAAGCGGCTGCGGTTGAAGCCAAGCAACGCGCTGAGGAAGCCCTCAAGGGCAACATCGACAAGATCGAGCAGGCAGAGGCGCTCGCCGAGCTTGCGCGCGCGGCTGCGCAGCTCAAGATGATCCAGAAGCTGCGCAAGATCAAAGGCTGAGACGCGACGGTGCCGTCGCGACAGGCGGGCACGCTATGAACATCGCGATCGTCATTCTCGCGGCGGGTCAGGGTAAGCGGATGAAATCCGATTTGCCCAAGGTGCTGCAGTCCTTGGCGGGCAAGCCGCTCCTCAAACACGTCATCGATACGGCGGCCACGCTCGATCCCTCATCTCTTCACGTGGTCTACGGCCACGGGGGTGATCGGGTTCGCGAGGCGCTCGCCGATGCTCCGGTGACCTCCTGGGTCCTGCAGGCTGAACAGCTCGGCACGGGGCACGCCGTTCAGCAGGCTTTACCGTCGTTGCGAGACGACGAGATCGCGCTCGTGCTCTACGGCGACGTTCCCTTGGTGCGCAGTGAAACGCTCAAGACGTTGCTGTCGCTCGCAAGTCCCGAATCGATGGGTTTGCTCACGGTGATGCTCGAGGATCCGACGGGCTATGGACGAGTGCTTCGTGATCCATCGGGGCGGGTACTCGGCATCGTCGAGCAAAAAGACGCGACGGTCGAACAAAGAAATATCCGCGAAGGGAACACGGGGGTCATGGCCATCCCGGTCAAATACTTGCGGACTTGGTTGGGGCGATTGCGCAATGCTAACGCCCAAGGGGAGTACTATCTCACTGACATCATCGCCATGGCGGTAGCCGACGGTGTCAAGGTGACTCCACTGGTTGCGCCAAGTGTCGCGGAGGTTCTGGGCGTGAACGATAAGCTGCAACTCGCCGAGCTCGAGGCAGAGAACCGAAAAACCCGCGCTCGCGATCTCATGCTCGCGGGCGTGACGCTCGTTGACCCAGCGCGTATCGATGTACGCGGCACGCTCGTCACGGGTCGAGACGTGTTCATCGATGTCAATGCGGTGTTCGAGGGCAAGGTGACCCTCGGCGATCGAGTACATGTTGGCCCCAACTGCGTTCTGCGCGACTGCGACATCGCAGCAGATGTCCGCATCAATCCGAATTGCGTCATCGAAGAAGCCAGTGTGGGGGCAGGCTCGATCATCGGACCTTTCGCACGCCTGCGCCCGGGGGCGAAACTCTCGAATGACGTACACATCGGCAACTTCGTCGAAGTGAAGAATTCTTCGATGGACTCAGGCGCGAAAGCCAACCACCTCGCCTATGTCGGCGATGCCTCGGTGGGCGCTCGCGTCAATATCGGTGCGGGCACCATCATCGCTAACTACGATGGAGTCAATAAACATCACACGGTGATCGGCGCCGATGCGCATACCGGTTCCAACTCGGTTCTCGTCGCCCCCATCACGGTGGGTGAGGGCGCGACGGTCGGCGCAGGGTCGACCGTCACCAAGACCGTTCCGGCGGGTAAGCTGACCGTGGCGCGTGCCAAGCAGGTCACGCTCGAAGGTTGGAAGCGCCCGCAAAAGAAGCGCTGATACGAGGCCCTGAAGGGCCGTGTTCCCACCCCTTAAAAGGTGCAAAATACTCGGGATCGCGGCATCGAGCGGTCATCAGGGAGGTTTTTCAATCCATGTGCGGAATCGTTGGCGCCATTGCTCAACGTGACATCGTTCCCGTCTTGGTTGAGGGTCTGCGACGACTCGAGTACCGAGGCTACGACTCTGCCGGCGTCGCCGTGCTCAATGGATCGGGAGAGCTGAAGCGCGTCCGAACCGTCGGCAAGGTTCAGATCCTGCAAGACGCCATCGATGCTTCGCCGACCCACGGGCCGATCGGCATCGCCCACACGCGCTGGGCCACTCATGGTGTGCCCTCGGAGCGGAATGCGCATCCGCATATCTCCGACGACGGTCTCGCGATCGTCCATAACGGCATTATCGAAAATCACGAGGCTCTGCGCGCGGAGTTGAGTGCTGCGGGCTACGCCTTCACGTCTGATACTGATACCGAGGTGATCGCGCACCGTATTCATCACCATCTCAAAAAAGGCGGAACGCTACTCGAAGCCGTGGGCCGAACAGTGACCGAGCTCGAAGGCGCATACGCGCTAGCCGTCGTCAGTGAATCAGACCCGGAGCGCATCATTCTCGCTCGTGAAGGGTGCCCGGTCGTCATCGGACTCGGAAAGAACGAGAACTTCGTCGCCTCCGATATCGCGGCACTTTTGCCACAGACGCGCACCTTCGTCTTTCTCGAAGAGGGCGACGTCGCCGAAGTCACGCGCACGTCCGTTCGTATTACCGACCGCAATGGTAAGCCGGTCGAGAGAAAGATTCACGAGAGCGAGTTGTCTGCCGACGCTGCGGACAAAGGCCAATACGCACACTTCATGCTCAAAGAAATTCACGAGCAACCCCGAGCTGTCGCCGACACTCTGCAAGAGCGCGTTGCGAACGGCCGACTGCTCGAGGCTGCGTTCGGTCCTGCGGCGACCGAAGTCTTCGGCAAAACCGAGGTCGTACACATCGTTGCCTGCGGTACGAGCTATCACGCGGGCTTCGTGGCGCGTTATCTCATCGAACAACTCGCTAACATTCCCTGCAGCGTGGAGATCGCGAGCGAGTTCCGCTATCGCAGTCCGGTCGTGCCGCGAAACACGCTGTTCGTGACGATTTCCCAGTCGGGTGAGACCGCCGATACGCTCGCGGCCCTGCGGCTTGCGGAGCAGGCGGGTTATCTGTCTTCGCTTGCGATCTGCAATGTCCCCGAGAGTTCATTGGTGCGCGAGTCCGAGCTCGTCATGCTAACTCGTGCAGGCCCCGAGATCGGCGTGGCCTCGACCAAGGCGTTCACGACGCAGATCGCCGCGCTCGGCCTGCTGGTTGTGGCGCTCGCCAAGTCGCATGGCGCGACGGCCGAACAGGAGCGTACGCTCGTGACGCGACTCGTCGAACTTCCGGGCATGATCGAGAAAACATTGGCTCTCGACCCTATCATCCAAGATCTCGCCAAGCGTTTCGTCGATAAACACCATGCGCTGTTCCTTGGCCGCGGCACGATGTATCCGATCGCCATGGAAGGCTCTCTCAAGCTCAAAGAAATCTCGTATATCCACGCTGAGGCGTACGCTGCTGGCGAACTCAAGCACGGCCCGCTCGCACTCGTCGACGACGACATGCCAGTCATCGCCGTGGCTCCGAACACCGATCTACTCGAAAAGCTGAAGTCGAACCTCATGGAGGTGAAGGCACGTGGCGGAGAGCTCATCGTGTTTGCCGATCCTGAGTCGGGTATGAAGTCTTCGGAAGGAGTGACTGTCATCACGATGCCGAAGCACGTGAGCTATATCCAGGCGCCGGTGGTCTATACCGTTCCGCTGCAGATGCTGTCGTACCACGTGGCGACGGCTCGCGGCACCGACGTCGACAAGCCGCGTAATCTCGCGAAGTCCGTTACGGTCGAGTGATCGTCAGATTGGAACGGCCTCGAGGTCGTACTCGTCCGAACCCGTGATGTTCACGCGAGCAAACTCGCCTACGGCGAGTTTTCCGCCGCGTTTCACTCGTACCAAGCCGTCGATCTCTGGGGCGTCGCCGCGTGATCGCGCCAGTGCGACATTGCCTTCGATACCATCGACGATCACCTGCTCTTCGCAACCCACTCGCGCAGCCAGTCGGGCGGTACTGATCCGCTGGGCCACCGCCATGAAGCGTGCCAAACGCTCTTCTTGAATCTCAGGTTCGATGTGCGGCGCGACGTCGTTTGCGCGAGCACCTTCGACGGGCGAGTATTTGAACGCTCCCACTCGATCAAGTTGAGCCTCTTCGAGCCACGCCAGTAGTTCTGAGAATTCGGTCTCCGTCTCTCCTGGGAAGCCCACGATGAATGTGCTGCGCAGCGTGAGTTCGGGGCAAGTCGTGCGCCATTTCTTGACTCGCACGAGCGTGTTCTCGGCATGAGCGGGGCGCTTCATTCGTTTGAGTACCGTCGGACTCCCGTGCTGGAAAGGGATGTCGAGGTAGGGAAGAATCCGCCCCGCCGCCATGAGTTCGATGACCCCATCAACGTGGGGATATGGGTAAACGTAGTGCATACGTACCCAAGCACCGAGGCTTCCCAAGCCGTCGGCGAGATCGATGAAGCGTGACTCGTAATCGCGTCCGTTCCAGCTGCCGGGCGCATAGCGTAGATCGGAACCGTAGGCGCTCGTGTCTTGGGAGATGACGAGCAATTCCCGAACGCCCGCTTTGACCAGTCTTTCTGCTTCGCGCAGCACGTCATCGATCCTACGGCTCGCGAGTTTGCCGCGTAAATCGGGGATGATGCAGAAGCTGCAGGTGTTGTTGCAGCCTTCGGAAATTTTGAGATACGCGTAGTGTCTTGGCGTCAGGCGGATGCCTTGCGGCGGAACGAGATCGACGAAAGGATCATGCTTCGGCGGTAAGTGTTGATGGACTGCCGAGAGCACGTCGTTATACGCGTGCGGACCTGTGACCTTGAGTACACGAGGATGTCGATCGAGGATGCGTTGCGGGTTCGCGCCGAGACAGCCTGTGACGATGACCTTTCCGTTTTGCTCGAGTGCTTCACCAATCGCGTCGAGCGATTCGTCGATCGCAGAGTCGATGAATCCGCAGGTATTGACCACCACCAAATCGGCGGAGTCGTAATCCGCCGCGACGGCATAACCTTCTGCTCTCAACTGAGTGAGGATGCGCTCCGAGTCGACGAGCGCTTTGGGGCAGCCGAGGCTGACGAATCCGACTTTGGGGTTTTTCCGTGACACGCGCCATTTTACCGCTGCGTGGCCGCGCTTGTCCGCAGTCTGGACGAGCGATCTACGGTTCTTCTGATGACCTCTAAAGCTGAGGCTGAATACGGTTCGTGAAGAACCTGAAGATCGGCATCGTAGGCGGCGGCATTGGCGGACTCTCCGCGGCACTTGCACTCCAGCGTGCAGGGTTTCGTCCCGTTGTGCTCGAGCAAGCATCCGTCTTGGCCGAAGTTGGCGCGGGACTCTCATTGAGTCCCACCGCAGCGCATGCACTCAATCATCTCGGACTGGGCGAAGCCCTACGTACCAAGTCCTACCATCCCGAGGATCAGTGTGTTCGTCATTACAAAGATGGCCGACCACTCAACTGGATCAATCGAGGTCGAGCGCTCATCGAGAAATACGGAGAGCGTTACTACCTCATCCATCGGGCTGATTTGCACGACGCGCTAGCCGCGGCCGTGCGCGTCAACGACTCGTCTGCGATTGAGCTCGATCGACGTTGCCGTACCGTTTCACAAGACAGTACAGGCGTCACGATCACCTTAATCGATGGCAGTGAACGACGATTCGACATGCTCATCGGTGCTGACGGATCACGATCAGCCGTCAGGCATGAGATTTTTGGTCCGATCGAGCCGCAGTACACGGGATACATCGCCTGGCGGGGTGTCGTTCCGATGGAGCTCGTCCCCCCCGAAATCCTGGAGCCGCCTTCCGGCATCTTTTTAGGCCCTGGACATTTAGTCAATCGGTACCCGATTCGTGGAGGCAAGCTCCTTAACTTCGTGGCGTTCGCTGAACGAAAAGATTGGACCGAAGAGGGCTGGTCTATTCGATCAACAGTTGACGAGCTACTCAAAGAATTCGAGGGCTGGACCCCAATGGTGCGGCGTATCATGGAGCTCGTGCCGCCTGAGCAGCTTTTCAAGTGGGGCCTCTTCGATCGAGAGCCGCTCAAGACCTGGACGAAGGGCCGAATCACACTGCTCGGCGATGCTGCGCACCCGATTCTGCCGTTCCTGGGTCATGGTGCCGTACTCGCGATCGAGGATGCCGTCGTGCTGTCACGTGCGATTGCAGCCGCTGACCGCCTCGACGAGGCCTTCGAGCGGTATGAGCGTGCTCGCATCGAGCGGGCATCCTTTGTCGTACTCGAGTCCCGAAAAGCCGGGAAAGTGTTTCATGCGCCCGATCCCGAGCGCTACTCAGAACGCACGAAGGGGCAGGCGGCCGACGAGGGGATCGGACTTTTCTCCTATAACCCGGTCACCCAGCCCGTTTAGCTCTCCTTATCCTGGGACGCTGTCGATTCCCGAAGCGGATTTACGAATCCCGGTTTGTGCACGGGCCTCGACTTTGCCGCTCGCTAAATCGAGGCAAGCGATCTCGCCTGAGAAGAAATTGCTGAGGTATACGTATCCGCCGCGAGGTGTACCGAGCGAGGCCCAGCCGAAAGATCCGAGCGAGTAACTTCGAATGAAACGGCCGGCGTCGTCGAGCGCATCGATTCCGCGTCCGTTCACGACGAGTAAGCGACCCGCTTCGTCGAGCCCCACATCAAAGAACATTCGGCCAGAGTTTTCAGGAGCGATGACGAGATCAGGCAAAGATTTCTGTGCGACGAGATCCCAGCGCATGATGCGGGGGCCAGATTCCGAGGTGTAGAGGAGCGTTCGTCCATCGGGTGCGATCGTGCTCGATGTGAGGCCCTGAAAGCCGCCCATGCCACCGTGTACAGGCGTCGCATGCTCGCGCAGGAGTTTTCCGGCCCGAGAGAACTCGAACAAATGACCGTCGCCGAAACGACGGGTGCCGGGCATGAAGGGCAGCGTAGTCCCCAAAGGAACTCGTGATGTCTCACCGACGAAGTTTTCACCCAAAAAGAATCGACCATCCTTAGCGAAGGTGATGTGAGCGAAGGAACGCGGGGGTGCTTTGAAATTGACGAGTCGTTTTCCATCTGGACTAAATCGCACGATCTTGTAGGCAAAAGAGTCGAATGCCCAAAGCGTTCGATCAGGCCCAAATTTAAGACCTTGAACGATATGGGTCGTATCCTCGAGCCAGATCGTATTTTTGAGTCGTAACTCAGCATCGTAATGAAGGATGCGACCGCGACCTCGATGATCGTCTTTAGGATCATTGAGTACCGTACAACCCACCACGACGTCCCCTTGAGAAAAGGGCCGTACGGTCGAAATGACTTCTGCAACCGAGTCATTGCAGAGGAGTGTGCCGAAGGGTAAGGCACCAAGAGTGGTGAGGATTTCTCGACGTTGCATGAAGAAGATTTATTTTTTGACTGAATCCCAGGTGGACTTGGCGCTCGACGAGGGCGGAAGCCTTCCGCAGTGCAGACCGGCATCCACCATCAACACCTCGCCCGTCACGACGCTGGCACCCTCAAGAAACCATACGAGTGTCTCGGCGATTTGTTCGGCGGTGGGCACGACTTGTAGCGGTACCATGGCGGCTGCATTGACGAGGAACGCCTGGTACTGCTCCGGAGTCATGCCGCCTTGCAGCCAGCGCGTCTGGATCGCGCCCGGTGCGACGGCGTTGATGCGGATTTCCGGCCCGAGTACCAGCGACAAGGACTGCGTGAGCATGTTGAGCGCGGCCTTGCTTGCGGCGTAGGCCATCGAGGATGCGATACCCGTAATCCCCCCGATCGAAGAATTGTTGACGATGGCACCGCGACCTCGTGTTTTCATGTACGGCGCGACGGCTCTCACCATCTGATAGGCCCCCACCACATTGACTTTATAGATCGAGAGAAAATCCTCTCCCGTCAGACCGTCGAGGTTTTCATAGGGGTTGAATTTTGTCTTGGCGGCGTTGTTGATCAGGTAATCGATACGACTCCATTTGTCGAAGGCAGCCTTAGCCATGGCTTGGCACGCAGACTCTTCCGCGACATCGCCCTGAAAGACCAAAGTCTCTGCACCTCTCGCCTCGCATTGCTTCGCCGTGTCCCGAGCCTCGGCCTCGCTACGCGTGTAGTTGATGACGACGTTGCAGCCTCGCTCTGCCAGCATGATGGCGGCAGCGGCACCGACGCCCGTAGCCGAGCCGGTAATGATGGCGACCTTGCGGGAAGGGGACATGATGACTCCAAAGTAGTCGAGGGATCCGGGTTCGATCATGCCGACTCGCATGGCACGGGGGGAACCACTCGGAGCCGGCTGTCCGATGTAAGGTCAGCCGTTTCCGCCAGGGGCCAACCCTATGGCCCCAGCCGGGGCGGGGCGGTTAGGCTGTGGCATCGTCAGGGCCGACAGGCCGAACGGGGGCAATCATGGCATTCAAGGATATGCGCGAGTTCCTCGCGCTGCTCGAGAGCGAAGGACAACTGAAGAACGTCGAAGTGCCGCTCAACGGCCGTCGCGATACCAACGAGCTGCAGGCACTGATGAACTACGTCTGCAGTAAGGACGGTCCGGCGCTGATGTTGAATAACGTCGATGCCATCAATACGAAGGACGTTCCCATCCTCTTCAATCCTTTCGGTACTCGCGAGCGTACGGCGATGACCATCGGTTTTCGAGATTGGCGTGAAGCCAAGCTGCACCACTCCGAAGTCCTTGCCGATCCGGCTCACTGGCACGCTCCGAAAATCATCGACAAGGCCAAAGCGCCTTGCAAAGAGGTGATCATCAAGGGCGATGACGTATCGCTCGATAAGCAGATTCCCCATGTATGGTTCGGCAAAGAAGGGCCGGCCTACATTACGAATGCCATGACCTTCTCCAAAGATCCGGAGACCGGCGGACGAAACTGCGGCTGGTATCGATTCACGCAGTTTTTGGACGCCACGCACCCGCAAGGCGGTAGCTACAAACCCGAGAGAGCCAAAACGGATCTGGCGGCATTTTATTGGTGGAACCCGCCGTTCTCCGATATTGGCCGACACACGTTCAAAGCCTCTCAGATGGGTAAACGCCTCGAAGTCGCCATCGCGGGTGTTTGCGATCCAGCGCTGCATCTTGCATCGGCCACAGGGGTTCCGTTCAACGTCGACGAAACCTCGTTTGCCGGTGGATTACGCGGATCTCCCGTCGAAATGGTCCGCTGTGAAACCGTCGATCTCGAGGTGCCGGCCAGTGCCGAGTGGGTGCTCGAGGGCGAAGTCATCACCGACGAGCTCGAAGCGATCGGTTGGCACTCTAATCCCGTCGGTTACTACGACCGAGTGCAGGTGTTTCCGATCGTCCGCATCAAATGCATCACGCATCGAAAGAAACCGATTTGGCACGCCACCATGGAGATGGTGCCGCCGTTCGATCACAACTACATCGCACTGCTGCCGGTCGAGGGCGAGGTACTCTCTGATCTGCGTAAGAAAATTCCTGAAGTGCATGACGTCGCCGTCACACCAAACATGTGTTATGTCGTGCAATTATCGGTGGACGGCTGGCGCAAGCCTCATCCGAACTTCGGCAAATACGTCATTCATGCCGTGTGGGGTTCGGCGGGTCGCTGGGGGCGAACGGCCAAGCTTGTCATCGTCGTTGGACCGGACGTTGACCCCTACGACCTCAAGCAGGTGGAGTGGGCGATGATGACGCGCTGGCAGCCCGTCAAAGATTCGATTATCCAGCCAGACGGTATCCCGATGATCCTCGACCCGTCCTGCGAAAAATCACCGCAGTTCGGCGCCTTCCGCTCCGATCAAATGGGCATCGATGCCACAATCAAAATTCCGGAACGATTCACCGAGTATCCGGAGGTCTCACAGGCGGATCCGGTGAAAGTGGCAGAGATCGCGAAGAAACTCGCCGGCATCGTTTGACCTCTTCACACGATCGGTTCGGAAGGGACTACTACCGGCGCTTTTATCGCGACGGCAGGACGTCCGTGACTTCCCGCGCCGAGATGACGGCGCGCGCCAGTTTCATCGCCGGCTATACGCGACACATCGGTTGCCCCGTAGCGAGTATCCTCGATGCGGGGTGTGGCCTCGGCTTGATGCGTGAGCCTCTGTTGCGAGCCTTACCCGGCGCGACGTATGTCGGGCTCGAATACAGCGAATATCTTTGTAACCGTTACGGTTGGGTGCAAGGCAGTCTGGCTTCGTTCCGCCCTCGAAAACCCTTCGATCTCGTCGTCTGCTTCGACGTTCTTCAATATCTCGATGATGAGTCAGCGCAAAAAGCGATGCGAAATTTCGCCCGACTTTGTCGCGGCGTGCTGTTCTTCAGTGCGCTGACTCGGCGAGACTGGCGTGAGAATGCGGATCAGTCACGCACCGACCGCGATGTGACCATGCGTACCGGCGCCTGGTATCGCAAGCGACTCACCAAAAACTTCCGCCCGATCGGCGCAGGTTTTTGGATCCGTCGTGGTGCCCCGCTCGTGACCTGGGAGCTTGAGTCCGTAGGCTGACCAGGCTGCAGATCGCTCCTAGAGTAAGGCGCCGGAAGACTCGGGCTGGTTGCCACGCGCAATGTTACGCGGCTCGTGACCTTCAGGCGGAATCAACTTGTACACCACCGGCGTGACGAGTCGCGCGAGCAGTGTCGAGGTGATGAGTCCGCCGATGATCACCCAGGCCATCGGAGAATAGAGCCCACTGTTTTGTGCTGCCAACGGCAACAAGCCGCCGATCGCTGTGGCAGAGGTTAGGAGGATAGGCAAGAAACGAATTTCACCGGCTTGTTCGATGGCCTCATCAAGGGGCACACCTTCTTCGCGCAGCTGATTGGTGAAGTCTACGAGCAGAATCGAGTTTTTGATTTCGATGCCGATCAAGGCGATGAAACCAATGGCGGCCGTGAAGGAGATGTCGTTGTTAGTCAGTAGCAGCATCAACATGCCACCGAAGATCCCGAGCGGTACCACAGTTAGTACGATCAACGTCGATCGGAAGCTTCCAAATTCAAGCACCAGCACGGCAAAGATTCCGAACAGAGCGACGATGATGGCGGTGCCGATACCGCCGAACGCATCGGCCCCCGCTTCAGCATCTCCGCCGAGTACATAGCGATACCCGCGCGGCCATTCCATATCATTCAGCTGACTCACGACCGCTGCGGTGACCTTGCCGGTATTTTCCCCGCGCTGTACGTCGGAGTTGATCGTCACGGCACGCTGTCGGTCAAACCGCGAGATCAACACGGGCGCCGGTTCAAACTCGATCGTCGCAACCTGCGATAACGGCAAAGACTCTCCCGTAACACTGATGACACGCGCAGCTTCGATGGCCTCGAGTGTGGGTCGACCGTCGAGCGAAGTACGGACGACGATCGGATACTGCTCGCCATCGACATCCTTGTATGTCCCAGCTGGGAGACCCGAAATCGCGAGCCGCATCGCGCGGTCGATTTCCACTGCAGGAATGCCGAGTAAAGCGGCCTTGGCGGTGTCCGCTTCGATCTTGATGTTGGTTCGCGGAAATTTGAGCGGATTACGGACGTCTCGGGCACCAGGCGTCTCCTCGATCAAGCGCTCGATCTTGCCCGCCAAGTCGTCGAGTACCTCGATATCGGGGCCGACAATGCGCACTGCAATCGGTGCTGAGACGGGCGGGCCGTTGACGAACTCCCGAACCGAGATACGAGCGCCCGGATAGCCGTCGAGTCGTGAACGCAGCTCGTCGATCTGCTTCGGCGTTCGGCGCGTGTTATAGCTCTCGAGCACCACGAAAATCTCAGCATACGACGAAGTCTCGCTACGTTGGATATGGTTGTAGTACACCTGAGGGTTGCCGCGACCGATGTTCGTGAATACCGAACGTACACCCGGCATTTTTCGAATCTCGGTCTCGACGAACTGCGCCGCCTTGTCCGTCGCGGAAAAACTAGTTCCGGTCGGGGTCTCGACCTGCACCAGGAAGATGGGCGTATCCGCCTTCGGAAAGAGACTCGAGCCGAGTACGGGGACAAGCAGCGCGGATAGCAGCAACGAACCGCCGATGGCCGCCACGACGGTCGACTTCGGCCGAGCAAGACAGTAATGAAGCGCCGGACGGTAATAACGATGGATCCCGTCCATGATTCTTTGGAGCAGACGACTCGAGTGCCCGACTTCGTCGGCGGGCAGCATTCGGCTCGCGAGGAATGGAATTATGAAGAGTGCGATCAATAACGAACCGACGATCGTGGCGACCACAGTGGTTGGCAGCACGCGGATAAACTTTCCGGAGTTACCGGGCAGCGCCATGAGCGGCAGAAAGGCGAAAATCAGCGTCGCCGTACACCCGAGAATCGCGACGAAAATCTGCCGAGTCCCGGCGACGGCGGCCCTGACACGGTCATAGCCCATCCGCAAATGGCGAGAGATGTTTTCGACGGCAACGATCGAGTCGTCGACCAAGAGACCGAGCGCGACCACGAATCCTGCGATCGAGAGCTGATTGAGGGAGTAGCCTAAAAAATAAAGGACCGTCAGACCGAACGCGAGCGACAGAGGAATCGAGATCATTACGATGCTGGCTGCACGCAGGCCGAGAGGCAGCAGTGTGATCAGTACCAAGCCGATCGCGATCATGAAGTCGGTGTAAAGGCGATCGAGCCGCTTTTCGACATTCTTGGATTGGTCGAAGCCGAGCTCGAGCGTCACACGTTTCGGCAGCCCCGCCTGATAGCGTTCGACCACCTGATCGATGGCCTTTCTCACCTCGAGAATGTTTTGCCCTTCTTTCATATTCGCCGTCACGAAGACCGCTCGACGATCGTTGTATCGGCCGATATGCCCCCATTGGCCTTCGTCCCAGCGGATGTCCGCAATATCGCGCAACCGTACGGTTCGACCGTCCGCGGCATTGACGACGGTTTCGCGAACCTGCTCGAGATCTTGATACGACCCGGTCGCTTTTACCGAAAAACTGCGAGGACCGATGTCGACGACACCTGCTGGGATGTTTGCGTTCTCGCTCTCGATGGCCTGAATGATCCGAGTGGGGGTAATCCGAAGGTCGGCGAGGCGTCGTGTGTCGACCTCGATTCGTAGCTCTCGCGGTGGATACGCCCAGCTCTCCGACGAGCGTACCCCTGGAACGCCCTTGAGCGCATCTTTGAGGGTCCGCGCATGGCTCTGCAGTTCTCTATAAGGCGCGTCTTCCGATATCAAGGCGTACTGAACGATGTTGACCAGTCCCGGACTGAACTTTCGAATACGGATCTCGCGTACTTCGGCAGGAAACCCAGGCCTCAATGAATTTAGTTCGCGAACGATCCCCTCGTACTTTCGATCTGGATCGGTAAATGCCTGAAACTCGATGATGGTGAACGCGATACCGTCGGCGACGATGCTCTCCAGTTGCCTGACGTCATCCAGCTCTGCGAGCCGGTCTTCAAGTGGTTTGGCGACGAGGCGTTCGAGATCCTTCGGGTCCCCGCCCGGCATGATCGTCGAGATCTCGAAACCGGAAATTTTAAACGAGGGATCTTCCTCTCGCGGAACTGAGAGAAAGCTGTAGAACCCGAGGACGACCAAACAGAAAAACACCACCAGCGTGAACTGGTAACGCTTGATCGGAAATTCGAGAATCGGAGTGGCCATCTGAACTCAGCGAGTGATGGCGGCAGCCGTTGCCGCGCCAGTCGACTCGTCGACGACGCGGATGCGCTCACCGTCGACCAGATAAAGCGAGCCTTCCGTGACCACCCGTTCACCGGGCTTGAGACCTTCTGCGAGCGCGACGTACTCATCTTTGATGAAACCCACACGAACCAATCGCTTTCGTGCCGTCGTCCCGTCGATGACGAAGACGCTGGCGGTTCGACCCTCGCCTTCGACGATGGCACTCACGGGGACGTACGTAAATCGTACGGATCCGGACCGTGAAGGGTCGATCGTGACATTCGCGACGAGACCACTGGCGAGGCGTAGATCGGCGGTGGACTCGAGTCGGATTTGAGCCGGGAAAAGACCGGTTCGCAGATCTGCCGCAGAGGAGACTTCATTCACGACACCTTTGAGCTCGATGCCGGGATAGGCGTCGACCCGGGCACGCGCAACATCGCCTGTCTTGATTCGTACGATGTCGCGGTCTGATAGCGCAAATCGTAAAACGTAGCCCCGTTCTGCGCTGCCGAGGATGACCACCGGCTGACCAGGAGGCACGAGCTCACGCTCCTCGACCAATTTGCGTAACACCACACCGTCGCGTGGTGCCGTGATCCGCGAATAGCCGAGATTGAAGCGTGCGGCATCACGTCCCGCGCCCGCGACGGCCGCCTGAGTCTGAAGATTCTGCAAGGCTTCGAGGCTGATTACTTGATCGGCGTACAAACGCTCACCCCGTTCGAGGTCGCGCTCGGCTTTCTGCGCCATCTGCAACGCTTGCTCAGCCTGCGCCTGGACTTCCGTGAGCTCGAGTTCAGCGAGGAGCTCCCCTTTTCGTACGACCTCGCCTTCCTGAACGACGATCCGACGGACAATGCCGCCTGTTTTGAACGACAGGCGCATTTCATCGCGAGCGCCGATCAGCCCATTGGCCTCGATGGGAGCCACGGCCGGCCCGGCGGTCGCCTGTGCTGCGCGCACGGGGGTTTCGACGATCGCGTCCTGATCCGAACCGGCGCTGCAACCCCATATCAAAGATGTCGCCATCAGCAGTATGAGAAGCGGAGTCTTCAGGGCATTTGGCTTCACGGTAAGGTCGCTCCGGTGGAGTAGTGGAGTTCCGCCTGGCGCGCGAGCAATTCGAAGCGCACGGCGTTGAGGTTGAGTTCAGCGGCGGTGAGCGTGGTACGGGAGTCGAGAAACTCCACTTGGCTGATGACGCCTTCATCACGCTTTCGCCCAGCAATTCGAAACGCTGCGCGGGCGGCCTCGGCGCGGGCCTCGGCGGTACGCAGCGATGCTTCACTCGCCTGCAAGCGATCCAAAGCCTGCTGCACCTCGAGGCGAATTTGCTGCCCAGCCTGTTCCCGCTGAAGTTCTGCTTGGCGCTGCGCAATCCGGGCCTGACGTACTTCAGCGCGTCGACTGCCGCCATCGAAGAGCGTCCAAGTGAGTAACAGAGATACGGTTGCGAAATTCCGTCCTCGACCGAATTCGTACTCCTCACCTTGGGATCCGCCGTCGAGTCCAAGTGCGATCGAGGGTTTTCTCGCCGCCTTAGCCGCATCCACTTGGGCGCTGGCCGCGCGAACGGCGCGATCGAGCTGCGCGTACTCGGCTCGTCGGGTCACCGCGGCTTCACGCAACACGGACAAGTCGGCGACGGTACGAGAGATCTCGCCGGAGACATCGGCCAACTCGAGTGTCGAGTCGAGAGGTCTGTTCAATAGAAAGTTGACGTAGCTCGCCGACTGGTCGCGAAGATTTCGTGCTTCGGTAAGTTGTTGCTCGACGGCGAGCAATTCGGCTTGTGCCCGTAAGACCTGATCCTGGGTGATCTTCCCGTTACGGAACAGCGATTCATTGATACGAAGATTTTCGGCGAGCAAGCTTCGGCTGGCTTCGATCAGGCTAGCGCCGCGGCTTGCGCGAAGCCAATCAACGTACCCTACGGTGATGTCCCGACGTAGTCGACCGACGAGCGCGAGACGCGCAAACTCGCTAGCTTCGAGCAGCGAGCGTCGCGCGCGGACGGCAGCAGGAATCGCCGGTACGTAAAGTGGTTGTCGGATGCTGAGACGTGTTTCCTGCTCTTCTTCGCGCTGCAGCAAAAAACGCGGATCCTCGATGGTCCCGAATCTTGGTGCTTTGCCATCCGAGATCAGTAATTCATTGAGAGTGAGATAGACCGGATTCAGAGCCGATCCGATGGGCAACGTGATTTCACGACCACCCTCCGCGCGCGTATAGCGAGTACCAATCGACGCTTCCGGAAAAAATTTTCCCCGCGCGGCATCGAGTGCCGCCTGACCACGCTCGACTTCGAGCGTGGCCGACTGCAAGGCGAGATTGGACGCGATCCCCGCACGAACATATTCCTCGATAACCTCGGGCACCGGACGCCCACTTGCGGTACCTATGAACGTGCTGGCTTCCCTCGTCGGACCGCTTTGCGCAGCCGCAACACCCACTAATCCGACGGCGAAGGCGACGATGCCGAAGAAAACCGCAGAGAGGGGCGTGCGCATGGATTCAGGCCCGCTTCGATTGACCGAGCGACATGGCATCAAGTGCCAGCCTGAAGCCGTGCTCGATCAAAGATTCTGCAGACACCCCGGCACGCTGGAGTCCGCCAATCTTGTGCATGGTCAGTTGAATAATGCCGTGCATGAGGCCCCACAGCGTGAAACTCAGCAACGCTGGGTTACCGAGGTCGTTACGGATCGAGCCATCTTTGAGACCGTTTTCGATTGCGCGTGTCAGTGAGGCATGAGGCCGCTCGCCAAACTTCAAGAACTCTTCATACGCGGGGTCGAAATCACCTGTCGGTGAATGCGCTTCGAAATGCGCCAGGACTTCGAACCGCACTGGACTCTCTCGAGCGAAATTCACGTACGCACGGCCGCAGGCTTCGACCTGTTCGAGCCCCTTGACCGGCTGCGACAGCGCGGCCACGAATCGCTCGTTGATTTGCTCGAGTGCGCGGATGGACACCGCGATCAGCAGATCGGCCTTGTCGCGAAAATAGACGTAGACGAGCGCACGCGACAGTCGCGCCTTGCGGGCCACCTGATCCATGGTCATCGCCTCGATACCGACGACGCTGGCGACGGCCTCTGCGGCATCGAGGATCTCGAGGCGTCGGCGTTCTTTTTCTTCCAGACGGCGTTCGGCGAGGTAACTCATGTCAAGTATCTTGCCGAACTTTTTGACACGATGTCAATTACTAAACAGGTGTTTTTCTATTAGACGCCTGTCACCCTGCCAACCAGGCCTTGAGTATCCAAAAAGCTGCCATTCCGCCGATAATTGTTGCGATCATGCTGCGACTGGTCGCGAAAATGACGGCAGCGACGACGCCCGCGATCCATTTGGGGTTCTCCCAGGTCAAGTTGAGGATCTCTCCGGTGAAGACCAGATCCGGAGCAATGATCGCCGCGAGGGCGCAGGCCGGGGCGAAGCGCAGTGCAGCATCGAAGGAGGGGGGAATGCGCAGCTTCGCCCCCAGGAGATGGGGCCCGGACCGCGTCACCAAGGTGGCTGCGGTGATGGCGAGAATGACCCACCAGACATAGGGCTCGATCACGCGACACCTCGTTGTCGCTCGACGAGGAACGCCGTGATGACCCCCACCAGAATTCCGAGCGGGAGTCCCAACCGCAGCGGTAGGTCGTGCGCGATCACGGACGTGACGGCCGCCACGGTTGCGCCGGCGAGTACGGGCCACTGACGACAGAGCGGCACCAGCAGCGCAACGAGCGTCAGGGTCCCCGCGAGCTCCAGACCCCAAGACAGGGGAATTCCCGTGGCTCCGACGATGCCGATGATCGAAGACACCTGCCACCACATCCAATTACTGCAGGCGCCGCCAAAGTAATACGCGACCGGTTGCGGGTAGTGAGGTTCACGCTCGAGCAGCGCAGAGAACCGCGCGAACATGATGTCCCCAACTAGGAATCCCAGCCCGATCCGCTTGCTAATCGAGAGTGCCGCCAGATGCGAGCGCATCATCACGCCGTACACGACAAAGCGGAGATTCACGATCACTGCCGTCACGAAGATGAGCCAGATTGGCGCGAAGGTTGCCATGAGGGGCAGTGCCGCGAGCTGCGCGCTGCCGGCGTAGGCAATCAAGCTGAGTGCGATCGCTTCGGGCACAGAGAGGCCGGACTTCACCATCGCGACGCCCGTGACGAGTCCCCATGCGAACACTCCGGGCGCAGCGGGCATCAACTCGCGTACGCCCTGACGGAACGCCGTACGCGGCGACATCGCCGCGGTACCGATGACGGAGGGATCAGACAAGATCGATCGCGTGGGTTTTGAGATCGGCGAGGGTCACGACTTGCAGCGCGCGCCGATGGGTCGCCTTCAAGCTGACCTTCGGCGCGCAACCTGCCTCGAAAGCCTCCTGCCAACGCGCCGCGCAAAGGCACCAGCGGTCACCCGACTTGAGTCCTGGGAAGCCGAACTCCGGCCTCGGCGTCGACAGATCATTGCCTCGGGATCGGGAGAACTCAAGAAAGTCCGCCGTCATCACGGCGCACACGGTGTGGGACCCGGTATCCGACGCGTCGGTCTCGCAACAGCCGCTACGGAACCAGCCGGTTTTGGGCGAATGGCTGCAGTCGGCGAGGGGGTCACCGAACACATTGACCTGCCTGTTTTGACCGTCGCCGCTGCCATCCATGCTGAGGCGAAGGGTACCTGAAACCCATTCCACAAATGAGAATGATCCGCAATTGCATACACGGGTTGGGCTGTCGGATACTTTGCCCATGACCGATTTGACCCAGCCTCCGACGACCCTTTCCGGCCTCAGGGCGGGTCAGTCGGCCGTGGTCGATCGGATCGATGCCGACGACGTTTTGGCTCGGCGGCTTCTCGAGATTGGTTTTTTCCCAGGCGCGAGCGTCGAGTTGGTCGCCTCCATGTGGCCTGCCCACGATCCCGTCGCCGTCAGGGTGGGCGGCGCCACGTTCGCCTTGCGACGACAAGAAGCTGAGCGAGTGAAGATCCGATGAACGCCGCAGACCTCCGTATCGCCTTAGTGGGCTTGCCCAATTGCGGCAAGACGGCGCTCTTCAACCGAATGACGGGTAGCCGTCAGAAGGTTGCGAACTATCCCGGCGTGACGGTCGAAAGAAAGGAGGGGTACTACAAATCCGCCTCCGGGCGTCGGTATCGACTGCTCGATCTGCCGGGAACCTACGGCCTTACGCCAACCACGCTCGATGAAGCCATCACCCGCGACGTTGCGCTCGGTCGGCTCACCTCCGAGCCCAGACCCGAGACGATTGTGTTGGTCGCGGATGCCACCCACCTTCCGCTGTCGCTGCGTCTCGCCCTCGAGGTAAAACGAATTGGGCTGCCGATGATCGTGGTGCTCAACATGACTGATCTCGCGCGTAAGCGCGGCTACACCATCGATTGCGATCGCCTGTCAAAAGAGTTGGGGACGCCCGTGATCGAAACGGTGGCGGTCGCACGCGGCGGGGCGGATGCACTGATCAGTCATCTCGACAGTCTGCCCTCCGACTTTTCGGCGACGCCTCCTACAACGGAATGGCGCGAGCCCTCGGCAGAGGATGTGCAGCAGACACATGCCGAAGCTGCTCGAATTCTCACGGCGTCTGGCTACCGCGAGCCCGCTCGCAGCGAGTTCATCGCGGCTGCTGACCGAGTGTTGCTCCATCCGTTCTTCGGGCTACTTGTCCTGGGCACGCTTCTTTTCTTTGTCTTCCAGGCTGTATTCAGTTGGGCTGCCCTGCCCATGGATCTCATCGATGCGGGCATGGTCTCGCTCGCAGAGTGGGTGAGGGGCAGCATGCCTGACGGACCGCTGCGCAGTTTGCTGGCAGACGGCATCATCGCCGGTGTCGGCAGCGTCATCATTTTCCTGCCGCAGATCATCATCTTGTTTGCGTTCATCCTCGCGCTTGAGGATAGCGGTTACTTGCCGCGAGCGGCTTATCTACTCGATCGGATGATGGGTTCCGTCGGACTTTCCGGACGGGCATTCATTCCGCTGCTGTCGTCCTTTGCTTGTGCGATTCCCGGGATCATGGCCACACGAACGATTCCGAGTCTGCGCGATCGTCTGGCAACCATCATGGTCGCGCCGCTCATGACCTGCTCGGCCCGCCTTCCGGTCTACGCGCTCCTGATTGCAGCATTCATTCCGGATCGTGATGTCGGCGGCTTCAGTCTGCAGGGCATGGTGCTGTTTGCTCTTTACTTTGCAGGCGTAGCAGGTGCGCTTCTCGTTGCCTGGGTTCTCAAAAAATTCCGTGGCAACAGCGATACCCATCTATTGATGCTCGAGCTTCCCGATTATCAGTGGCCGCGTTTCGGTAATCTCGCGTTCGGTTTGTGGGAGCGCGCCCGACTATTTTTGGCTCGAGCGGGAGGCATCATCCTCGCGTTGATGGTGGTGCTGTGGTTCCTTTCCACCTATCCGGCTCCGCCGGCGGGCGCCACAGGACCTGCCATCGAATACAGTTTTGCCGGGCAGCTGGGCCAGGCGCTGGCCGTCGTCCTCGCCCCGATCGGTTTCAACTGGCAGATTTCGATCGCACTGATTCCGGGACTCGCGGCACGCGAGGTGGCCGTGGGTGCATTGGGTACGGTGTACGCCCTGTCGGGTGATGAAGACGTCGTCTCCACGGCGTTATCCACGGTTATCGCGAGCCAATGGAGTCTGGCGACGGGCCTCGCGCTGCTCGCCTGGTACGTTTTCGCACCGCAGTGCCTGGCGACCCTTGCCGTCGTGAAGCGAGAGACCAACAGTTGGCGGTATCCTCTCATCATGACGGTGTACCTCTTTGGCCTCGCCTACCTCGCCGCATTCGCGACCTATCGAATCGCCCTGTGGTTCTCGGTTGGGGGATGACAATGCCGCACGACCTCTGGCAACAATTGATCGTCGCACTCATCGTGGTCGGATCCTCGGTCTACGTGTTCTGGGCGGTCTCCGGGCAGGCCTTGCGTTTGCGACTCGTGACGGCAGCTCACCGTTCGTTACCACCGTTGCGAGGCCCTCTCGATCGAATTCGTCGACGACTCGAGTCTCCGGTCGGTTGCTCTGCGTGCCGCAGCGGTCCCAAATGAGAAGCAGCTCGCCGAATCTGGCGTTATGCCTGATCGTCATTGCATGGCTGACGGCGATGGCACCGCCCGCCTGGACACAAACGACCGCGATACGAGATGACACGGGCGCGACGCTGCGGCTCACGACTCCCGCTCGCCGAATCGTGAGTCTTGCACCGGGGGCGACCGAGATGCTGTTTGCCGCCGGCGCTGGAGATCGTGTCCTGGCTACCGTCACCGGCTCGGACGAGCCTGAGGCCGCCAAGAAAATCGAGCGTATCGGTGATGCGAATGCATTGGTCTTCGATCGACTCATTGCACTCAAGCCCGACGCAGTCGTGGTGTGGAAAGACCTCATTAACGAACTCATCATCGACAGCCTCGTCAATAAGCTCAAGCTGAACGTGTACTACGTGAGCGTTCGTACGCTGGACGATATCCCACGCTCCGTTCGCCGGCTCGGAGTTCTCGCCGGGACCTCAGCGATCGCAGAGCCGGCTGCACGATCGATGGAATCAAAAATCATAGCGCTCCCGAAGAAAGCGTCATCTAGTCGTCGCCCCGTCGATGTCTTTTTCATGATCTGGGACGTACCGCTCTACACCGTGGGAAGCCGTAACGTCGTACCCGATGCGCTACGTCGCTGTGGCGCTCGAAACATTTATGACGATATCGACGTCCCGTCGCCCATCGTCGAGTTCGAGGACATCAAAAAACGGAACCCCGACGTGATTTTGATGGCGGCGCCGCCTATCACGGCCCGAGACTGGCGCGAGCGTTGGGCGCGATTTCCGTCGATCAAGGCAGTCGCCAACAAGCAGGTACTCACTTACTCGGATGTCCGCCTCACTCGTATGGGACCGAGTGCAATCGACGCAGTACCGGGGCTGTGCCAGCAGCTCGATAGAGTTCCTCGATGATCCAACTCAATCGCGGTCTTGGACTGACGGCGGGCATCGCCATCAACGTGGCGAACGTCATCGGCACCGGAGTTTTTCTCAAGACTCGCGTCATGACCTGCAACGTCGACGATCCGATGATCGTCATGGCGGTGTGGGCCGCGGCAGGCGTCCTGTCTTTGCTGGGTGCATTTTGCTATGCGGAACTGTCGTCGATGATGCCCGCGGCGGGGGGCGACTATGTGTTCCTTCGCAAGGCTTACGGTCGATTAACAAGTTTTCTGTATGGCTGGACGGTCTTCGCAATCATGAAGACGGGCTCGCAAGCCGCGCTCGCCGTCGGCTTTGCAATATTCTTGAACACAGCGCTCGGTGGCGCTCTCGACTCCACTTGGCTCACGTTGCCTTTGGGCGATGGCATTGAGGTACCGGGCATCACGATATTCGCCCTTGGAGCCTTATGGCTCGTGACGTTCTTCAATTGCGCATCCGTGACGGCGACCGGCGGCGCCGCGACCTTACTCACGATCCTCAAAGTATTGACCGTCCTCGGTGTGGGCGTCGGTGCTTTTGCTTTCGGCAGTGGCGATTTCGGCAACTTCGCATCTTCGGCATCTGGCGGTACCTGTGAAGGCGTCGAAGCCAGCGCAATGGGTGGCATCGCCGGCATCGGTGCAGCAATGCTCGGAGCGCTGTGGGCTTATGACGGTTGGAACAACGTCGCACCGCTTTGCGGCGAAGTGAAAGATCCGCAGCGTAATCTGCCGCGAATGTTCATCTGGGGCACGTTACTGGTGATCATTCTTTATGTAGGCGTGAACGCGGCTTATTTCTACGTTCTCTCACCCGCCGCAGTCGCGAGTGTGTCGGCAACTTCGTCGGTCGCAACCGAGGTGCTCGCGTCGTTCGCCGGGCCTTTTGCGGTGACGTTCATGGCTGCCGCGCTCATACTGTCCTCGTTGGGTTCTCTGCATTCGTCGATTCTTGCGAACTCTCGGGTGCCTTATGCCATGGCGGCTGACGGCATGTTCTTCAAGCCGCTCGCCAAGTTATCGCCGCGTACTCGTGTACCGGTGAACGCAGTGCTCGCGCAAGCAGGGTGGGCGAGCGTGCTCGCGATATCGGGAACCTTCGATACCCTCACCGATTCAGTCGTTTTTGCATCCTGTCTGTTTTATGCGCTGAGTGCGGCGGCCGTCATCGTTTTCAGAATGCGCGAACCCGATCTGCCACGACCCTTCAGAACCTGGGGTTATCCGTTCACGCCGATAGTCTTTGTATTGGTATCGGCCGCACTGCTCGCGAGTGCGCTCTATGCCACACCGAAGCAGGCGCTTCTCGGTGTGGGCGTCATTGCGCTCGGTGTACCGTTCTACTTCTATTGGTCGCGACAGGTTGATGCGCGCGCAGCGCGCGAATAAGCACTAGTCGCGGAAGTTGTCGAAAGACAGCGGCCGATCGAACTTTTCGTTGCGCAGCAAGGCGATCGCGGCCTGCAGATCGTCTCGTTGCTTCCCGGTGATCCGAACTTTGTCGCCATGGATGCCGGCCTGCACTTTGAGTTTCGACTCTTTGATCAGCTTGACGATTTTCTTGCCACAGTCTTGATCGATTCCATGACGCAGGACGACATCTTGGCGTGCCTCGGCAAGATTGGTCTGTGCGTCCTTGATGTCGAGACAGCCGATGTCGATACCGCGCTTGGTCAGTTTGAGTTTCAGGATGTCGAGCATCTGCTTCAGATGAAATTCGACTTCACCTCGTACCTCGACGGTGAAGTCTTTTTCGCGTAACACGAATTTACAGGCCGTACCCTTAAAGTCGAAGCGCTGCGAGAGCTCGCGATTGGCTTGATCGACTGCGTTGGTCAGCTCGTGAGCGTCGATTTCGGAGACGGCATCGAAGGAGGGCATATCCGGAATCCGTCAGATTTTTGGAAGTGGCAGAGGTGGCGGAGGCGTTTCAGCCAAGAGCATATCGAGGGCCTTGGTGAAATCAGCGACCAGTCTTTCATAGTGCTTCCCAGTCGCGGGTCCTGAGAAACCCGTATGGATCTTGCGAACCTTGCCTTGTCGGTCCACGAAAATAGTCGTGGGAAATGCGAAGACACCATTGAGCTCCGGTAGCTTGGAGGCCGCATCGTCTTTATCGGAGGTTCCGGCAATCAGCATGGTGTATTCGATGTCGTAGCGACGACGGAAGCGATCCGTCGCTTCGGCCGCGCGCTTGAAGTCACCGAACTGCTCGAACATCAGCGAGATCACTTCAAAACCCTCGGCGCGTCTTTCGCGGTGCAGATCCGCGAGGAACGCAGCCTCATCGTGACAATTTGGGCACCAGCTGCCCGCGAGCGTTACGATGATCACCTTGCCATGGAAGAACGGGTCTCTGATCGAGATGTCATGCCCGGCGAGATCCGGGAAACGGAAGTTGAGGCGATCCGCTTTGCCCACGAGCTGGGTTGCGTTCTCGGCATCGCCGAGCGAGGCGTTATCGTCGCGCCGCGCGACGAAGCGATCTTGGAAAGCCGTTCCCGACCAGAACTGACCGAGCAGCGAACCGTCGTCTTGGAGCGTTCCTCGATAGAGAAACACGTGTCCGCCGTCAAACTTGGAGAGCTTCAGTTCGCCGTCAATGAATTCGCCGTCCAGGAATCGATGATCACCCGTGGGTGTCATGACGGTGCCCGTGACCACGGTACCCTGTTGTTCGAATTCGCCTACTGCCGGTGACGCCTTCTCACCTTCGCCGAAGGTGAACGCCCAGCGCCCTCGGATCGCAGTGCCGGAGTCATCGCCCGTACGCGGCGTGGTGGTGGGCTCCGAGAAACGCCAGGTCTGGCCATGTGTCGCGGCGAAGGGGATGAGCTGGAGTTTTCCGCCAGCCTTAACCATGGTGAGCGTGCCCTGCAGCGTGCCCTCCTTGATCTTCGCCACGATTTTGTTTTCGAAACCCGGCATCAGCATCGTGACTTCGTTGTCATGAAGGGTGATTTCGGTCACGTCGACGCGGTTGGGGCCGTTGACCAGCGTAACGACCGGTTTTCCATCTTTTGCCGCCACGGACATCCCGAAGGGCAGCTCGCCGCTCGGCACCTGTAATACCGCGCGCCACGGGCCGACACGTAATCCGTCGATTTCAGGGGTGGTATCACGTGAGCAAGCACTGAGCGTCATGAGAGCGACCCAAGGCAACACAAAGCGGGAAGAAAGGGAAAACTTCATACGTACATTATGTACGATAGACTTATGGATGGCCTGTCCCTTGAATTCTGGCCCCTCGTGTTCGTTGGCTTTGCGGCGCAACTTATCGATGGAGCGCTCGGTATGGCCTATGGCATTTCGGCGAGTGCCTTCCTCACCACCATGGGCCATCCGCCGGCGTTCGTGAGTGCGACCGTCCACGCGGCTGAGGTCTTCACGACGGGAGCTTCGGGTGTTTCGCATGCATGGTTCAAAAATCTCGATCGAAATATTTTCTTCAAGCTCGTTCTGCCCGGCATGGTCGGTGGGGCCGTGGGCGCGTGGCTCCTCGGCAATCTAGAGGGGGATCTACTCAAACCTTTCGTTTGGGTCTACCTGCTTCTGACCGGAATTTTATTGTTGCGACGTGCATGGTCACGCAGTGAACCCGGACTCGCGCGCGCGCCCAGTCATGCGCTGGGTGGGATCGCGGGTTTCCTCGATGCAATCGGTGGTGGAGGCTGGGGGACGGTGACGACCCCTACGCTGATTGCTCGTGGGGTTCCGCCGCGCTACGCCATCGGTACCGCCAATGCGGCGGAATTCTTCGTCACCCTCACCATCTCCATCACCTTTCTTTTCACGTTCGATTGGGATCGGTTCGATCTCGTCATCGCCTTGCTGGGTGGGGGTGTGATCGCAGCGCCCGTCGGTGCATGGGTCGCCAAACATGTTCCACCTCGGGCTGCGATGGTCACGATTGGATTACTGATCATCGGACTCGCAGTGAACGGACTTGTTTTGATCGCCCGTTGACGTCAATACGGCTCACAGGGATACTCTTGCTCGCCATGAACAGCCTGCGTACCAAAATCGACTCCCGCGCCCGCCGCGACGGCCGTCTTTTGGGTGGGTGGCGACTCTCCTGAAGGAGAGGGCGCCGGCGCCGCTGTTCGATCAAACCAGCAAGAGGTTCAAGCCAGCAAACCCATCTCCGGATACTCTCCGAGATGGGTTTTTTTATGTATGAAACCGCCATTCGATATTTCCGGTGATCTCGATACACCGGTCTCCGCTTTCCTGAAGCTGCGTGCGTTCAGGCCCACCTTCTTGCTCGAGAGCGTAGAGGGCGGCGAGCGCCTCGGGCGCTACTCATTCATCGGATTCGGAGATTCATCGTTTCAGTTCCGGCTCGACGCTCGTGGTCAGTGGCTGGGTGCCGAGTGCGCAGCCCTGCCTGCAGATCAGGCGCAACTCCTGAACGCCTTGCGCTCGGCACTGGCCAAAGCGCCTCGGCCGACTGCGCCTGGGGCCGGGCCCGGATTTCCGCTCGCGGGGGGTCTCGTCGGGTATTCCTCCTACGACGTGGTCCGTTGGTTCGAGCGTTTACGCGCCCGTCCGTCTGCGGTGTCTTCGGTGCCCGATATGCACTACGCGGCGCCGTCCTCACTGCTTGTCTTCGATCATCTGACGCGGGGAATTGCGTTGCTGCACTCTGGTAGTGAGTCCGAGCGTCAGTCGCTACGCCGTGAAGTCATTGCAGCACTACGCGGCGCCGTCCCTTCGCCGAAAACCTCCAGTGGCTTTTCTTTGGCAGAAGCCTCGATGTCGCAGGGTCATTTCCTTAATGGTGTTGCACGTACCAAGGAATACATCGCTGCGGGAGATGTCTACCAGCTGGTTTTATCGGTGAGATTTTCCGGGCGTCACTCGGTCGATCCGTTCGATGCTTATCGCGCTCTACGGCTCATCAATCCTTCGCCCTACATGTACTACCTTGCCCTAGACGACATCAAAGTCGTGGGCTCCTCACCCGAAGCGCTCGTAAAGCTGTCAGGTGGACACGCACAGCTGAGGCCCATTGCGGGTACGCGGCCGCGCGCCGCCGATGATCTCGAGGATCGGCGTCGAGAACAGGAGCTCTTGGCAGACGCCAAAGAAAATGCCGAACACGTGATGCTCGTCGATCTAGCCCGTAACGATTTGGGTCGCGTCGCTCAAGCAGGATCGGTACACGTCAATCCTTACCGATCTATCGAACGGTATAGCCATGTCATGCATATTGTGAGTGGTGTACATGGAGAGCTTGCCGCAGGACGCGACGCCTTCGATTTGTTTGCTGCAGCGTTTCCGGCCGGCACTTTGGTCGGTGCACCCAAGGTCCGCGCCATGGAAATCATCGATGAACTCGAACCCGTACGGCGAGGGCTATATGGCGGTACGGTCGGATACTTCGGTGCACAAGGCGAAATGGATCAGGCCATCACTATCCGTACGCTCGTCTTCAGGGGCGATGAGTATTCCTATCAGGCAGGTGCCGGCATCGTCGCGGATAGCCACCCTCAAAGTGAATACGAAGAAGTGCTCGCAAAAAGCGCCTCGGCCGCGCGCGCCTTGCAGATGGCCGGAGAGGTGTCATGAGCGCCCGACTGCTACTGATCGACAACTACGATTCCTTCACCTACAACTTGGTGCAAGCGTTTCTTGTTGAAGGTGCCGAAGTAGACGTTCGTCGTAACGACGAGATCACTATTGATCAGGCGTTGGCATTGAAGCCCACCCACGTTTGTATCTCGCCGGGCCCTGGAACGCCGTACGACGCAGGGATCTCCATGGACATCATCCGTGCGTTTGCCGGGTTGGTGCCTGTGTTTGGTGTCTGTCTTGGACACCAATCCATTACCGAGGTGTTCGGCGGTAAGGTGGTGCGTGCCGGGAGACTGATGCACGGCAAGACCTCTCTCGTCACCCACGATGGACTGTGCTTGTTTTCCGGCATGTCTTCGCCATGCCAGATTGGTCGTTATCACTCATTAATCGCCGAGCCCTCATCGCTCCCGTCCGAACTTCTGATCACGGCACAAACCGATCAGGGTGAGATCATGGGCGTTCGCCATCGAGAGTTGATGGTAGAAGGCGTGCAGTTTCATCCTGAAAGTGTGCTGACTCCGGAAGGCCCGCGTTTGATGCGTAATTTCTTGGCGCAGCAGGGAGGTCGGCGATGAGCGGAGTCGAGAGTCTGCGACCGCTGCTCGAGCGACTGCTCGACCGAAAAGATTTATCCGAGACCGAAGCAGGGATTATTTTTTCGGCGCTCGCCGATCCTTCCACACCCGCTGCCCTGGGTGGTGCGTTACTGGCGGGGTTGCGTGCCAAAGGCGTGACGGGCGAAGAGCTTCGCGGCTTTGCGAAAGCGATGCGTGAACTCGCGCGGCAGCCCAACATCGCTGAGAATCTTCGATCGCAGGCGATCGATATCGTGGGCACAGGCGGCGATGCGTCAGGGAGCGTCAATATATCGACCGGTTCCGCATTGCTGAGCGCCGCGTGTGGCATTCCCGTCATCAAACACGGTAATCGCTCGGTATCGAGCAAGTCCGGCAGCGCAGATGTCCTCGAGAAGTTGGGGCTACCATTGCCGCTCGATGAAGCGCGGGCTGGAGCATGCTTAGAGAAAACCGGCTTCACATTCCTCTTTGCGCCGCACTATCACCCCGCGATGAAGTCGATTGCGCCGGTTCGTCAAACTTTAGGCGTCCGCACGGTGTTCAATGTGCTCGGGCCGCTGACAAACCCTGCCGCCCCTCCGTTTGCGATCGTGGGTGCCTTCAATGAGACGACCGCCGAGTTAATGGCAAACGCCCTCTGCGGTATGCCAGGCCTGGTCCGTGCTTGGGTCGTTCACGGTGCGAAGGGTTGGGACGAGCCAACTCCTCTCGGCCCATTCGTCTTGTTCGATGTGAAAGCAGGTCGTGTCGAGCGATCTCAGCGCACGCCGGAAGAGTATGGACTCCCGCGCTGCGACGTCGCGGCGCTGACGGGTGGCGATGCGAGCTTCAATGCGGTGGCACTCGATCGGGTGTTGCGAGGTGAGGACCGCGGCGCTCATCGCGATGCCCTGGTCATGGGAGCCGCGATTGCTCTCGAATGCTCGGGTCGGGTGCGCTCACCGCGAGAAGGTGTTGAACTCGCCAGTGCTGTGATCGATGACGGGCGAGCCGCGACGATGCTGGATCGACTCAAGGAGTTCGGTCGATGAGCGAGTCTGATTTTCTCGCGACGATGGCAGCACGCAGTCAGGAGCGAGCAGATGCCGCCCGTGCTCGTCGCTCGCCGTCCGATTTATTGAGACAAATTCATGACCTCGGCCCTGCGCCTCGTTTACATCGTTCCTCCGCGGGCTTCGATCTCATTGCAGAACTGAAACTTCGTTCGCCTGCTTCGGGGCTTTTAGCGAGCGTTGATCACGATAATCTCGAGCAGCGTGTGCTCTCGTATGCCGAGGCGGGTGCCGCCGCTGTGTCCGTTCTGACCGAGCCTTCCCGATTCGATGGCGAGCTTGCGCATCTTGAGCGCGCAGCCAAGACGTTGGAAGTATCGTCGGTGCCGACGATGCGCAAAGATTTTCTGGTTGATCCTTATCAGGTGCTTGAGGCTCGCGCTGCAGGGGCGGGTGGCGTATTACTCATTCTTCGCATGCTACCGATGGATGCGCTGGCACGCTTATTCGACACCGCGCTCGAACAGGGTTTATTCGTCTTGCTTGAGGCATTTGACGAGCGTGATGTCGAGACAGCGACTCGACTGACCGAGCCACGACTCGGACGTCAGTCGACGGCGACTTCAGGCAGCCTCGTCATGCTCGGCGTGAATTGTCGAGACCTCATTTCCTTGAAAGTCATTCCGGATCATCTCGAAGCCCTCGCACCAACACTCCCGCACTGGTTGCCCCGAGTGGCGGAGAGCGGTCTTGCGACGGCTGACGATGCCGGACGGTTGGCTGCAGCGGGATATGACCTCGCGTTGGTCGGGAGTGCCCTCATGACTGGTACACATCCACGCGATCTGGCGACACAGATGCTGACGGCGGGACGGTCCGCGAAGAGGGCCGCAGCATGTTCGTGAAGATTTGCGGACTTCGCGACGAAGAGTCGGTCGCTGCGGCGCTCGAAGCCGGTGCAGATGCGATTGGTTTTGTCATCGCACCCTCGGTACGCCAGGTATCCGTCGCTCAGGCCGCACGATTGGCGGAGTCCGTGCGCGGGAAGGCATGGTGTATTGCGGTCACGCGGCAACCCCCCGTTACGGTGGTCGATGAAATTTTCGATGCGTTCGCGCCTGATTTGCTTCAGACGGACCAGGGTGATGTCTCGTCTTTGCCACCACGTGCACAGGAGAGAGTGCTGCCCGTCTATCGTGAGCACGAGTTGATACGCGACCGACTGCCCGCCTGTCTTCTTTTTGAGGGCTCTCAAAGCGGTGTAGGACAAACGGCAAACTGGATGCTAGCCAAAAAACTCGCGGCACGCACCCGTTTGCTATTGGCAGGGGGTCTCAATGCACAAAACATCCACGAGGCCGTCCAGCAGGTCCAGCCTTGGGGCGTCGACGTTTCGAGCGGTGTCGAATCGTCACCCGGCCAAAAGACGCCTCAAAAAATTCATGAGTTCGTGAAGGCGGCACGTGCCGCCTTCGGGGAGTTTTAAGAATGAATGCCCATGTTCGATTTCCCCTTGCTGAGCAAAGAGCATTGCTCGATGCTGAGCTCGCCGGTCGTTTTCCAGATGCCCGCGGACGTTTCGGACCATACGGGGGACGTTATGTTCCCGAGACACTGATTCCAGCACTCGAGCGTCTCGAGGCGGGGATGCGGGAGCATTTACACCGGGAAGACTTTCAGCGGGAATACATAGATCAATTACGTCACTGGGTTGGACGCCCGACGGCGTTATCCCACGCACCGCGCTTATCAGAAGCATGGGGCGCAGATGTCTGGTTCAAGCGCGAAGATCTCGCGCACACCGGCGCACACAAGATCAATAACGCCGTAGGCCAAGCCTTGCTCGCAAAGCGACTCGGTGCGAAGCGTATCGTCGCAGAGACCGGTGCGGGTCAGCATGGGGTTGCGAGCGCGGCCGCCTGCGCACGTTTGGGGCTGCCTTGCGTTGTCTACATGGGTGCCATCGACATGGAACGTCAGGCGCCGAATGTCGGGCGTATGCGATTGCTAGGCGCTGAAGTCGTCCCGGTGACCGGAGGTGATCAAACGTTACGCGCGGCGATCGACGAAGCACTCCGCGATTGGGTCTCCGACCCGACGAGTACGTTTTATCTTTTAGGCTCTGCGGTGGGACCGCACCCTTATCCCTATCTTGTCCGCGAGTTACAGGCCGTCATCGGTCGCGAGGCGCGAGCGCAGTGCCTAGAGCGCCACGGTGCACTACCCGATGCCATTTTTGCCTGTGTCGGTGGAGGTTCAAACTCCATCGGCATGTTTCATGCTTTCGTACCCGATGAGAAGGTTGAAATCATCGGTATCGAAGCGGGAGGGCGTGGCGTCAATCTTGGAGAGAATGCTGCGAGCCTGTCTTACGGATGGCCTGGTGTCCTGCAGGGCTGTTACTCGTTGTTGCTGCAGGATGAAAATGGCCAGATTCACGAGACTGATTCCATTTCTGCCGGCCTCGATTACCCGGGCGTCGGCCCCGAGCATGCCTTGTTGCTCGCCGCGGGCCGCGTCAAATATGAGTCGGCGACCGACTCCGAAGCACTGGTTGCACTACAAGAGTGCTCGCGCCTTGAGGGGATCTTGCCTGCGCTTGAAACTGCGCACGCATTGCATGGGGCGAAGCGCTGGGCTGCCACTCATCCCGGCAAGCGACTGGTGATCTGTATGTCGGGACGTGGCGACAAAGATATGCCGACACTTCAGCGCACGATCCTCGCAGAGACTCAATCATGACGCCCGCAAAGAGATTGGCCGAAGTCATACGTCAAGCCGGTGCCAAGGGGGAACCCGCTCTCGTTGCGTTTATGACGGCGGGCTTCCCGAGTGCATCAAAATTCACAGAGCACCTGACCGCCGTGGCCTCCGCCGCTGACGTCGTTGAGATTGGCGTGCCGTTTACCGACCCAATGGCCGACGGCATGACCATCCAACGATCGAGTCAGGCCGCACTCAAGCAGGGCGTCAGCCTGCAATGGATTCTCCAAGAACTCAACGCCATGCAGCGCCCTGCCGCGCCACTCGTCTTGATGAGCTATCTCAATCCGCTCTTGCAGTATGGCTACGAACGCCTGGCAAACGATGCACTGAAGGCCGGTGTGTGCGGATTCATCGTCCCGGACTTGCCCTTTGATGAAGGTACGGAGTTCAGGGTTGCCCTTTCTGTAAAGGGTTTATCGCTCATCCAAATGGTCACGCCGGTGACGACCTCGGAGCGACTTGCACAGATCTGTAGTGCAAGCGATGGTTTCGTCTACGCCGTAACGATGACGGGGACGACTGGAAAATCCGTAGCGGTGCCCGACACCGTGCTCGATTACCTCGACCGCGTTACCGCCGCCTCTCCGGTCCCCGTTTGTGCCGGCTTTGGTATTCGGTCTCGCGATCAGGTCGAAAAGCTGAAAGGGCATGTCGCTGGAGTTGTGGTGGGCTCTGCTCTCGTCGAAGCACTCGAGCGTGGCGAAGATCCTACCGCCTGGTTGAGGCAATTGAAGAGACCATGAGGGCGCGACCGTGCGCAGATCAGCGACGGCCGATGAAGTAGGTAACGATCGCTGCGATGATGAGTAATGGTGCGAGCCCAGAGATTACCGGACCCGGATCCAACCAAAGAATACCGCCAAGACCCAGTACGCTCGCCACCAGCGTCGTATTTCGGCGACGCTCTCCGGCACGTATCTCCAGGCGAAGTCGCTCGATGTCTTCAGGCTGTACACCGATGTGCAGCTTGCCGTCTTGCGCCTTTTGCACGGCCACCTTGAGCAGAGGAGGAAGCGCGTGCGCCACTTCGACCAGCGCCGGTAGATGATCACGGAAGTGCTTGAGTTGGGTACGAACACTCAGCCGATCACGCATCCACTCGCGGAGGATAGGCGCTGCCGTTTGCCAGATATCGAGCTCCGGATAGAGGTCACGACCGAGTCCCTCGACGTTAAGTAGCGTTTTCTGAAGCAGAATCAACTGTGGCTGGATGCGCATGTCGAAGCGGCGCGAAATATCGAACAACCGAAGCAGGATCGTTCCGAAGGAAATGTCTTTGAGCGGTCTGTTGAAGATAGGCTCCAGGACAGTACGGATCGCAGATTCCATTTCATCTACGCGCGTCGTCGGTGGGACCCATCCGGATTCGACGTGAAGCTCGGCGACGCGTCGATAGTTGCGATCAAAAACCGCCAAGAAGTTCTCGGCGAGGTAATGCATGTCGCGCAAGTCCAGCGTCCCGACGATGCCGAAGTCGACGGCGGCATAGCGCGGTTGGCTCGGATCATCGACGAGCACGAAGATATTCCCCGGGTGCATGTCTGCATGGAAAAAATTATGCCGGAATACTTGAGTGAAGAAGATCTTCACACCATTTTCGGCAAGCATGCGGATGTTCGTTCCCAAGGCACGGAGCGTGGTCATATCGCTGATCGTAATGCCGCGTATATGCTCCATCACCATGACGTTGACACGGCAGTGGTCCCAGTAGACCGCCGGAACATGCAGCAGGGTCGAACCTTCGAAGTTACGGCGTAGCTGAGCTGCATTGGCTGCTTCGCGCATCAGATCGAGTTCATCTAAAACCGTTTTTTCGTATTCATCGACGATTTCATCGATGCGAAGTCGCCGCGCCTCTGAGGAGTTTCGCTTGGCGAGATTGGCGAGTGCGTGCATCACTTCGAGATCGCCGGAGATAATCTCCCGCATGCCGGGTCTCAAAACCTTGACTACTACCTCGCCGGCGGAGCGAAGTTTGGCGATGTGCACTTGGGCAATCGATGCCGCTGCCAGCGGCTTCTCATCAAAAGATTCGAAGACCTCGGATAATGGCTTACCGTAAGCTGTTTCGATGATTTTTTTGGCAACCGCTCCGTCAAAAGGTGGAACGCGATCTTGTAGCTTGGCGAGTTCCTCAGCGATATCGGGGGGCAGGAGGTCACGCCGGGTGGAGAGGGCCTGACCCAGTTTGATGAAAATCGGACCGAGCTCCTCGAGTGCGAGACGTAATCGTTCGCCGCGGGCTGCAACCTTTCGCCGCTGTAACCATGTCCAGGGCGAAGCAAGAAAAATGAATCGCAAGGGTCGATAGAGACGGGTCTCGGTGACGAACTCGTCGAGTCCGTGGCGAACGAGCACGCGCTGAATTTGGATCAGCCTGGCGAGCACACGCAACTTCATGGATCGACTCTTTTAGGATTGAGGCGCTCGAGCATCGTATCGAGGCGAGCCGCGGCACGATCGACGCCTTCACGAAGTTGATCAACCTCGTTCAAAAATACTTCGGCTTCAGCACGTGGAACGAGATCGCGGGTTTCGTGAGCGAAATACTCTGCGGCATTACGAAGCGTGGTATCGGCACCGCGTCGCCCGAATGCTAAAGCTCCCCGAGCCAGTGCTGCTAACCGATGAGCCGGCGAGTTTCCGATCAGCCGAGACAGCTCCTCTTCGAGGTCGGGTTTCAGCAGCAAACCAAGGTCGCGGTAGCGCTGCAAGAGTTCGACCTCGCCCCTGACCTGCACAGCTCCTGATTTGAGTAATCGTTCTGGGGCTGGCCCTGTCATCGCTAGCAGGTTGATGGGGGATCCCTCGACCTCGGCATGACATTCGCCCTCGCAGTAGCGAGAAATCTTTAGTGACTCGCCGAGGGATTCGATGGTGATCGCGATGTCGAGATCTCGAATCATCAGCTTGAGGCGACGACCCTTGAGTTCGGCGCAGGCACGTCGAGCGCCCGGTGAGTCACCGAGGTTACGGTTGAGCAGATTTTCGATGAGTTCGGTGAGCACAGGAGCCAAGTCCATCAAGTTTTGTAGCCGCGATGGACGGCGACGATACCGCCCGAAAGATTGTGATAGCGGCATTCGACGAGGCCGGCGTCGCGCAACATGGTGAGGAGAGTGTCTTGGTCAGGATGTTTCCGGATCGATTCGGCGAGGTAGCGGTAACTCTCAGAGTCGTTTGCGACAAGTTTGCCGAGCACGGGCAAAACTTTGAATGAATAGGCGTCGTAAATAGGTCGAAGCGCCGGGATCGTAGGTTGGGAAAACTCAAGTATCAGCAACTGACCGCCCGGCTTCAGTACACGCCGCATCGATCGCAACGCGGCAGGTTTATCGGTGACATTTCGCAGTCCGAAACCGATCGTGATGCAATCGAAGGTGTTGTCGGCGAAGGGGAGACACTCGGCATTGGCCTGGACGTATTCCATACCGCGAACCACGCCGGAATCGATGGTGCGATCACGACCGTGCGCGAGCATGGCGCCGTTGATATCCGAGAGTACGACGAGACCTCGATCGCCTACTTGCGTTTGCATGCCACGCGCGAGATCTCCGGTTCCCCCGGCCACATCGAGAGCGCGTTGCCCGGGGCGCAAGAGGGTCTGGGAAAGGGTGAACTCCTTCCATAAGCGATGAAGACCGCCTGACATCAGGTCGTTCATCAGGTCGTACCGCGGCGCAACGGAGTCGAAAACACCGCGAACACGCCTCGCCTTATCGCTCCAGGCGACTTCTTCAAATCCGAAATGGGTGGTCTTCGATTCCTTCTCGGCGGACATGAACACGGACTCCGGCAGGGCCGGTCATTGTAGCCTCGACCGCCCCGAGATGCGGGGCTATGGATTTTCCTTGGAGATGGGCGTAAAACCTGTTTCACGCGTACCGATCCCGAAGTGGGTCGGCCGGACGGGGGTTATAAAAAAATAAGAGAAGGGATTGCACGGCCGGGCATTGCCCGGCCTCTTTTTATTCTGAATTAGCCCGTTGCGGCGCGTACTCGCTCGAGATAACGCTGCCAGAGCGTATTTTGTTCGCGCCCGAGTTCTCTCAAGTACCCCCAGCTGTAAAGGCCGCTATCGTGCCCATCGTCGAATAGCAGCCTAACGGCGTACTGACCAATAGGCTCGACTGCTCTGATACCGACGGCCTCTTTTCCGAGCACGAGGGTCTCCTGGCTCGGACTATGACCTTTGACCTCTGCGGAGGGAGAGTGCACCCGGAGAAACTCGAACGAGAGGAGGTAGCGCTCGTGATCGCCAAAGGCGACTTCGAGTACCCGGGACTGCCGACGAAGCCGAATCTCTGTAGGGGTATCCATATCGTTCCGAGGGGTGGTGGGCTACGCATCGTACCTCTCGTCCAACTCCTGTTCACGGTGACATTTGAACGGTGCGGTCGGATACTCCTCCTAATTAGAGCGAAATCGTCAGACCAAGGGGGTCACATGGCGTCGACGGATACCTTGCATCCCGACTATTTCCATAAAGTCGTGGATTGCCAGTGGGCATGTCCTGCCCATACCGACGTGCCGGAGTACATACGGCTCATCGCACAAGGGCGCTTCACCGACGCCTATCTAGTGAATCGAAAGTCCAATGTGTTTCCGGGCATTCTCGGGCGAGTCTGTGATCGCCCCTGTGAGCCTGCCTGTCGGCGTGGAAGAGTCGAAGAAAAGCCGGTGGCGATCTGCCGACTGAAGCGCGTGGCCGCAGACCATAAAGACGAGTTTCGTGATCGCCTTCCCACGATTCCCGAGAAAAAAAACGGCAAGCGGATCGCCTGCATCGGCGCGGGTTGCGCCTCTCTCACCGTGGCGAACGATCTCATGCCGCTTGGCTACGAGGTCACCATCTTTGAGCAGTTCGCCACAGCGGGTGGACTGATGAGAACGAACATCCCGTCGTTCCGGTTGCCAGGATCGGTGATTGACGAGGAGATTTCTGCAATCGTCGACATGGGCGTGGATCTCCGTCTCGGACACCGTATCGAATCCATGAAAAAGCTGCTCGACGAGGGCTTCGATGCCGTTTTCGTCGGCTCGGGTGCGCCGAAGGGAAAGGAGCTGTCCTTGCCTGGGCGGCAAGAGGGCGCTGCCAACATACACATCGGTATCAGTTGGCTTGAGTCGATTGCGTTCGGGCATATCGATGCTGTGGGTAAAAACGTCCTCATCATTGGCGTCGGCAATACGGCGATGGATTGCTGTCGGAGTTCGCTGCGTTTAGGCGCGACGAGCGTCAAAGTCATGGCACGTAAGCCTCGTCAATTTTTCAAAGCCTCCGAGTGGGAGCTCGAAGACGCGGAAGCCGAGAGCGTAGAGATTGTCATCAATCGCTCTCCGAAAAGTTTTGTCATCGAAGGGGGTCGCCTCAAAGGCATGATGTTCGACGTGATGGAGTACGGCGTGGATGCACGCGGGCGCATCACCGATGAGCGGGGCACAGGCGAAGAGTTCTATCCGGCAGATGACGTCATTCTCGCCATCGGGCAGGAAAACGCCTTTCCGTGGATCGAGCGAGATATCGGCATCGAATTCGACAAGTGGGAGGTCCCCAAAGTCGATGCGACCACGTTCGAAAGCACGCGTCCGGGGGTTTTCTTTGGTGGGGACGCGGCTTTTGGGCCCAAGAACATCATCTGGTCAGTCGAGCATGGACACCAAGCCGCGATCTCGATTCATCAGTTCTGTCAGGGTAAGTCAATCAGCGACAGAATGCCGCCCGGCGTCAATCTGCAGAGCCGCAAGATGGGCATGCACGAATGGTCTTACTCCAACGACTACAGCGCTCTCGAGCGACGACTGGTTCCCCATGTCTCGCTGAAAGAGCGCTTCAAGAAGATCGATATCGAGGTCGAACTTGGCTTTACGGCGGAGCAAGCTGTCCAAGAAGTTCAACGCTGCCTCAATTGCGATGTACAAACCGTCTTCGACGCCAAGCTGTGTATTGAGTGCGATGCTTGCATCGACATTTGCCCCGTCGACTGTCTCACCATGACGCCTGAGGGCGATGAAGCCGAGCTCCGTACTCGTTTGAAGGCGCCCGCCTTGAATGTGATCCAGGCGCTCTATGTCAGCTCCCCGCTCAAGTTCACTGGTCGTGTCATGGTCAAGGACGAAGATGTGTGCGTGCACTGCGGGCTCTGTGCCGAGCGCTGCCCAACGGCCGCATGGGATATGCAGAAATCTTGGGTGAAGTGGCCGCATGCCGTCGACCAGGTCACCTGAGGAGTACACGCTAATGTCAGCTTCCTCGAATACATCTCGCATCAATGATTTCGTCATCAAGATCGCCACCGTCAACGGAACGGGGTCGGCGAGTGCCAATACGTTGTTGATGAAATCGATTTTCCGAAGCGGCATCCCGGTGATGGGGAAAAACTACTTTCCCTCCAACATTCAGGGGCTACCGACTTGGTACGAGATTCGCGTATCGAAAGACGGCTATGTCGCACGATCCGGAAAAGTCGACATCATGGTGGCGATGAATGCCGAGACCTACGCACGTGATGTGCGTGACGTCGCTCCAGGCGGATATTTGATCTACGACTCGACTTGGCCAAGACCTGCGCTTCTCAAGCGTGATGACATCATGGTCATCGGCGTTCCGCTTGCGAGACTTTGTAATGAAAACTTCAAGGGTGTGCGCACACGGATCCTGATGAAGAACATTTGCTATGCCGGCGTTCTTGCGGCATTGCTCGACCTCGATGTCGAACGGATACGCGAGTTACTGGCAGAGACGTATGCCAAGAAGCCTGCGCTCGTCGATTCCAACATGCAAGCGATCCAACTCGGATACGACTACGCGAAGAAAAACTTCGATTGTCCGTTGCCCTTGCGTGTCGAGAAGATGGACAAGACTTCCGGCCATATCATGATCGATGGCAATACGGCAGCAGCGCTGGGATGCATCTACGCGGGGGCTACGGTCGCAGCGTGGTACCCCATCACGCCATCGACGTCGCTGATGGACGCTTTCAAGAGTTTCGCTGACAAAACTCGAATCGATCCGGAAACGGGCAAAGCCAACTTTGCGTTCATTCAGGCGGAGGATGAACTCGCGGCAATCGGTATGGTTCTCGGTGCCAATTGGAACGGCGCTCGATCATTTACCGCTACGTCGGGTCCGGGCGTATCGTTGATGAGCGAGTTTCTGGGTCTAGCCTATTACGCCGAAGTCCCTGCGGTTCTGTTCGATGTACAGCGGGTCGGCCCGTCGACGGGTATGCCTACGAGAACGCAGCAATGCGATCTGATTTCATCAGCCTACGCATCCCACGGTGATACCAAACACGTCTGCCTCTATCCGGCCAATCCGGAGGAGAGTTTCTATATGGCCATACAGGCGTTCGATTTGGCTGAGCGGCTGCAGACTCCGATCATCGTATTGCTCGACCTCGATGTCGGAATGAACGATTGGATGTGTCGTGATCTGCAGTGGGACGATAACTACCGACCGGATCGCGGAAAGATCCTGGGTAAAGAAGAACTCGAAAAAATCGAGAAGTTCTATCGTTATCTCGATAAAGATGAGGATGGCATTACTTATCGAACTTTCCCGGGGGTTCATCCGAAAGGGGCGTACTTCACCCGTGGCTCTGGGCACACCCAGTTCGGGACCTACACGGAAGACTCTGCAGACTATCAGCTGGTACTCGATCGGTTGGTTCGCAAGTTCGCGACAGCCAAGCGTCATATGCCGAAACCTGTGGTTACCGGAGACGGTAAGTCGAAAGCCGCGATTGTCTCCATCGGTAGTTGCGATGGAGCAGTGCGAGAAGCCCTCGATGTCATCGAGGCGCGAGGCGTACACCTCGACTACATGCGTGTCCGTGCATTCCCCTTCGATGAAGAAGTGGAAAAGTTCCTTGCGGATCACGAGATCATTTATGTCGTCGAACAAAATCGTGATGCGCAACTCAAGTCTTTATTGACCCTCGAGACGCGTGTGGAGAAAGCAAAGCTGCGCTCACTCCTGCATTACAGCGGATTGCCGGTGTCATCAAAATTCATTGTCGATGGTGTTCTCGGAGACCTGCTTGAGGGTCGCCGTGCTGTTGCGGGAGCGGTGTCATGACCTTCATTCCCAAACCGAAGATTGCGCATCCGTCCCTGCCGAAAAATGAACTCGGGCTGACGCGCCGCGATTACGAGGGCGCATTGTCGACGCTGTGCGCAGGCTGCGGACACGACTCGATCACTGCAGCAATCATCGAAGCCTGCTGGGGCATTTCGATGCGTCCAGAGAATCTGGTCAAACTCTCCGGCATCGGTTGCTCGTCAAAAACAACCGCGTATTTCGTCAGTGGCGGCCACGGGTTCAACTCTGTGCATGGCCGAATGCCGTCGATTGCCATGGGGGCCAATGCGGCGAATCGCGGTCTTTACTACATCGGCATTTCTGGCGATGGCGACTCGCTGTCAATCGGGCTCGGCCAGTTCTGCCATGCAATCCGCCGCAACGTGAACATGCTCTACATCATCGAAAACAACGGGGTGTATGGACTTACGAAAGGGCAGTTCTCGGCCTCTGCCGACATTGGCACCAAAGCCAAGAAAGGGGAGGTCAATCAGCAGCCACCTATCGATCCGGTGCTGCTGGCGATGAACCTGGGTGCAGGTTTTGTGGCTCGCAGTTTCTCGGGTGATAAAGCCCAGCTCATACCGCTCATTCAAGCGGGCCTCAAGTATCCTGGTTTCGCATTCATCGATGTACTTTCGCCCTGCGTGACATTCAACGATCACGAAGGCTCAACGAAGAGCTATGCCTATTCCCGGGAGCACTATGAACCTGTGGTCGAGGCGGATTTCGTGCCTTTCAAGAAAGAGATCAGCACCGAGTACGGGCCTGGTGAGGCGCTACCCGTGATGCTCCACGACGGTAGTCGAGTCGTGCTACGCAAGCTTGCCGAAGACTACGATCCCTCCGACGAGCTCGCCGCACACGACTACGTGCAGCAGCATATCGCTAAGGGGGAATACCTTACGGGGCTTTTGCATTGCCGCTCCACTCAAGACTCCGAGTTCCACGCGCTCAACCGAACTCCGGAGGCGCCGCTCAATCAGGTTCCCTTCGAGCGTCTGAACCCCGGGGCCCGACAACTCGGCAAGTTGTTGGCGCGATACCGCTGAGTGGCCTACACTTGTGCACTACGGCGAACGTTACGCCGCAGACATCGGAGTTCGTGAAAATGGGTAAGGGAGACAGCAGAAGCCGTCGCGGCAAGATCTACAAAGGCTCTTTCGGCAAGACTCGCCCGAAGAGCCCGGCGCGCGCTAAAAAGCGCGCAGCCAAGCGGAGTTCGAAGAAGTAAAACCGGGAGCCGACCCGGAAAAAAACAATCGGGCTTTACAGGCTAATGAAGGCCCGCCGGCCAAAACCGGCGGGCTTTTTTCATTTACGCTTTTCGGCGAATGACATGCGATCGAGGACGCCAAGCAGTAAGGCAGAGACCACGAAGGTCATATGCAGAATGACGTACCAAAGAATCTTGTCATTCGCGATGGTTCGAACATCCATGAACACTTTGAGGAGATGGATGGACGAGATCGCGACGATGGAGGCTGCCACTTTGAGCTTGAGCGTACCGGCATCCAGTTTACCGAGCCAGCCAAGCTTGTCGGCATCACCTCCGACATCGATCCTGGAGACGAAGTTTTCATATCCTGAAAACATCACCATGACGATTAGGCTACCCACGAGCACGAGATCGATCAACGTCAAAACCACCAGTACGAGATCAGCTTCGGTCATCGTTCCGATCGCCATCAGGACGTGGAGCGCCTCTTGAAAAAACTTGACGCCAAGCGCGACCAATGCCAGCGACAACCCAAGATAAAGTGGTGCTAGCAACCAGCGGCAGGCGAAAAGAATTTTTTCCAGGGTTTTTTCGATCATGGAGGTTTGCCTCAGTTAGGGCGCGGATTCTACCGAAAGACCAAAAATCTTTAGCGGCTCTGGGCGATCCCCCAAAGGTTTTTGCTCTAGAAAAGACAGTCCCAGCTTCTGGAGCACCGCGATCGATCGCGCATTACCTGGTGTCGTGATACCGAGGACCACTTGTATTCCGAGAGCCTCTCGACCGTGCTGCATGACGACTCGAGCGGCCTCGGTGACGAACCCCTGATCCCAGAAAGCCGGCAGGAGTGCGAAGCCGATGTCCGGGTGAGGTAGCGTATCTCGCTTGACGAGGCCGCACATGCCGATGGGGATATCGCCATCCTTCAGGCTGACCCGCAGCAGGCCATGCCCGTATTGGCGATAACTCGAGAGGGGCCCTTCTCGCAAATAGCGCTCGGCGTCTTGAAGAGTTCGAACTCCGCGATCGCCGATGAATTCGATAAACGATGGTTCGTTGAGGAGACGCAGGATAAAAGCTACATCGTCCATGACGAACTCTCGAAGTCTGAGGCGATCGGTACCGAACTCAAGTGAAAGAGGAGACATTCTTTTTGCTCGGTGTCAGGTACCCGGGGGGCGATACCTTCCGACGAGCTTTTTCCAGCGCTCATCAATTCGATCGAAAGCCTCCGGCGCGAGGCGCGAGAGCTCTGTTCGATTGAGCGGTTGGTACTCTTTTGGTCCGCCCTCTTCGGGCCATTGGCGGGTGGCATCGATGACGATTTTCGAAGTCATCGGTTTTTTGGTTAGAGAGGGATCGAGGGGCATTCCACGAGACTCCGGAATGATGACGGTCGCGGGTTGAGGCTGCCATCGTGAACCCATTGCGTGCATGACCTGAGTTCGATCGAGCACTTCGATGTCGTCATCCACCATCACGACCACTTTGGCAATCCCGACGATTTGAGCGATCCGCTTTCCGATCTCGAGCGCTTCGCCAGGTTTGGTTTTCTTGATACTGACAAAGCAGAGCCCCGTTGCCTCGACGGGCGTATGTAACATTTTTACGTTGGGCACGAAGCGCTTCATGGTATGAAGCGCCACTTGCTCGAGTGGAGCGGTGGGGAACCCTCGAGTCACACCGGTGTATTGGTTGACGATCCAAGGATTCTTGCGATGCGTGATTGCCGTGACGTTCATCCAGAAGTTAGCCGCCTTACGAGCGCCCATGTAGCCGTACATTTCGCCGAATGGGCCTTCCGGCAGCATCTCTTGGTCGAGGGGGACTTCTCCCTCGATCACCATTTCAGAGCTCGCGGGAACGAGATGGTCGTTGGTTTCAGAGCGAACCACCCGGAGCGGTTTGCCGCGAATAGCTGAGACCACCTCGAGCTCATCGGCTTTCGCACGATTCAGTTTCGATCCGGATACTACCCACGTGACGGGATCTTGTCCGAGTGCGATTGAGACTTTGACCGATTTTTCGCCACGCGCTTTCGCCTTCATGAACGCCTGCCACGCACCTTGACCCTCTTCGGGGTTGATACCGAGCATCCGCGGTCCCTTGATTTCGCATCGATAGGTCCCGAAGTTTTTTCCGAGCTCGGCGTCGTTGGTGAATACCGACCCGGTGTTCACGTAGCGCGCAGAGTCCGCGGGATTCGACTGAATGAATGCGAACTTGCGCAGATCAATGTCGTCGCCTGTGAGGACAACCTGCTTGCACAACGCTTCTTCACGACGGACCTCTGCGAAAGGGGCCGTCGGAAAGGCGCCGCCTTTACCGAGTTGTAGAAACTCTTCGACTCTCGCGAGCGCTTTGTAATAAGTCGCAAAATGATCGTTGGGCACAGGCTCGAGGCCGAAGCTCAAGCACTCGGTGTCCCAGTGACCGCAGTGATTCGTGATGATGGGGCCTTTGTGCCAAACCCCGTCGATCTTGACGTTCTCCATGATCAAGGCGGGGGCGAAGTACATCCCGAACTTATCGATCAGTCGGTACATCAGCGCCGTGCCTTCATAGGTATCTTGGTCAATGTTCCGTACGCGCAAGACCAGGCCGCGCCGCTCGAGCTCTGCCATCCATTCCCGAAGATCCTCGAAAGGTCCGACCTGCCAGCCGGGAGTAAGCCCTGCGGGTGGGGCGGTCGTTGGTGCGGAAACCTCCCGAGCGGCTTCGGCAAGCTTGAGATCGGCTGCGACTAACGCCGCGGCCGACAGACCCGCGCTATTCGAGAGAAAATCGCGACGCGAGAAAGGTGTCATGTTCAGTATTCCCCGATCGAACTCGTTCGCGTTCGAACGTGACACGGGACACCGCCTGAGTAAAGCGAGCGGCGGGTGTAGCGACCAGGCTATGATCACCGACGTCATGGCAGGCATCGCACGAAAACCCGCGCAAGCGCGCGTCACGAAACCCAAGCCGAAGGGCATGACCCCTCGGAATCTGATTGTCGTACTGGGCGATCAGCTCGATCGCTCCTCGGCGGCCTTCGATGGATTCGATCCAGCAGTCGATATCGTCTGGATGTGCGAAGCCCGTGACGAGTCGACCCGGATTCCTGCCAGTCTGCCGCGCATCGTCATGTTTATCTCGGCGATGCGCCACTTCAGGTCGATGCTTGAGAGCGAAGGCGCTCAAGTGATCTACCACGAACTGAAAGCTAGCCAGCATTCTCTTCCTGAGACGCTGCGCCGAGATGTCACGGTCTTGAATCCACAGCGGATCATCATGGTAGAGCCGGGTGAGTGGGGTATTCGCGAGTCGCTTCGCGCCGCATGTCCTGCTGGATTACTCGATGAGCGAATCGATCGGCATTTCCTTTGCTCACACGCGGAATTCGAAAAACATGCGCACGGTCGCAAGCAACTTCGTATGGAGTTCTTTTATCGAGAGATGCGCCGTCGGCATCACGTGTTGCTGGATCGCAGCGGCGAGCCGGAAGGCGGTGAGTGGAACTACGACTCCGAGAATCGCAAGAGCTTCGGTCGAGAGGGCCCGGGGCGCCTTGCGATGCCATCGCCCATCGTGTTTCCGCCAGATGCCATCACCCGACAAGTCATCGATGAGGTGAGTTCGGAGTTTCCCCATAATCCGGGGCGTCTCGATGATTTCGATTGGCCTGTGACCCGCGAGCAATCACTCGAAGCGCTTCAAGATTTCATCGAACATCGACTATCCGCTTTTGGCGATCATCAGGATGCAATGTGGACGGGTGAGCCATGGCTCTTCCATTCGCGGATCTCTGCAGCACTCAATTTGAAGTTGCTGAACCCCAAAGAGGTGATCGATCAAGCGGAGCGGGCGTATCGCAAGAGCCTCGCTCCTCTGGCCTCGGTTGAGGGGTTTATCCGGCAAATCCTTGGTTGGCGAGAGTATGTCCGGGGAGTGTATTGGCGTCATATGCCGCAATACCTCGAACGAAATTCACTCTCAGCACACGAGCCATTACCGGAGTTTTTTTGGACGGGCGATACGCCGATGCGTTGTTTATCGGAGTGTGTCGGTCAGACGCTCCGCTACGGCTATGCGCACCATATTCAGCGTCTGATGGTAACGGGGCTTTTTTGCCTGCTGCTGGGGGTCGATCCCAAGGAAGTACATCGTTGGTATCTCGCGGTCTACGTCGATGCAATCGAGTGGGTCGAGTTACCCAACACCTTGGGGATGTCCCAGTACGCCGATGGGGGTGTCATGGCTTCGAAGCCGTATATCGCCACGGGTCGTTACATCGAACGGATGAGCAACTACTGCTCCGGATGTCGATTCGATCCAGGCCTCGCGACCGGCGGCAAGGCATGCCCGTTTACCACCCTCTACTGGGACTTTCTCCAGCGCCACGAGTCGATGCTTCGTAACAATCCACGCATGGGGCTGCAGGTCAAAAACCTCGCCAGGCTGGAGGCCGCACAGCGAGCGGCGATCAGTCAACAAGCCGAGCGGCTACGTCAGAGTCTGCGGGCGCAAAGATCCTCGTCGTAGTACCCTTCGTTCATGACTTCAGCGGCCAGTAATCTCTCGCAGCGATTTCCCAAAAAACGCGTCTTCATAACGGGCGCTGCAAGCGGACTCGGCTTGGCATGTGCCGAAATCCTTGCACGAGAAGGCTGGCAACTCGTTTTGACCGATGTCGATGCGGTACGCCTCGATTTGGTCGCATCCGGTTTTGTCAGAGATGGGGCTCGAGTTGCTGCGGTGGCATGCGACGTGCGTGATGCTGAGGCGATCACCCGCCTCATTGACTCCGCTGTCGAGTCGATGGGGGGTATCGACGTTTCCATTCACTGTGCCGGGGTTGCGCTCGCTGGACCTTTCCATGCCAGCACGGCTGAAGAGTGGGACTGGACGTTCGATATCAATATGCACGGGGTCGCCAACGCCAGTCGTGCCGTGATTCGACATATGGCCCAAGGTAAGGGTGGACTGATCGTCAATATCGCGAGTATCGCGGGCATTTGTACAGGCTCGAATATGTCGGCCTATAACGCCTCGAAAGCAGCCGTCATCGCCTTCAGTGAATCGTTGATGCAGGAATATGCCGATTACGGCATTCACGTCGTCGTTGCGATGCCCGGATTTTTTCGTACTCGTCTCATCGAAACTGCCCGGGGTCCAGAGCGAGCAATCAAGGCCGCGGGACGTCTCATCAACGACTCAGGGCTCTCTGCCGACGAAGTGGCCGAGCAGATGTTGTCGGCAGCTGCCCGAAGACAAACTCATTTCGTTTATCCGCCCAAGTACCGAACCTTCTGGCGTCTCAAGCGTCTGATGCCTCAATATTTCCAGGCTCTTTTTCCTCGACTCCTCAAAAGTCGACAAAAATCCAGAGCTTGACCTATGCCAGCACCGTTTCATTTGGCTATTCCCGTCCATGATTTACCGTCCGCCCGAGAGTTTTATGGCGCACTCTTCGGCTGTGCGGAGGGACGGTCCGACCGGGAATGGGTCGACTTCGATTTCTTTGGGCATCAGCTGGTCGCCCACGTCGATCCTTCTCGTCAGGCGTTTCATCCTCCCGCTCATACCAACAAGGTGGATGGTAAAGACGTCCCCGTTCCTCATTTCGGATTGGTGCTGGAGTGGTCGCAGTGGCATTTACTCGCCGATCGCCTCAAGGCGGCGGGTGTCGACTTCGTCATAGAACCGGGAGTCCGCTTTGCCGGCGAAGTGGGCGAGCAAGCAACTTTTTTTCTCTACGACCGATCGGGCAACGCACTCGAGTTCAAAGCCTTCCGCGATCCGTCTCGACTCTTTGCCAAGTAACCCGGGCGGTATCAGGTGTTCACCGAACATGAGGTGATGGCATCAGACGGACTCCGGCTGTACTACCGAAAGTTTCGGGGCGATCCGCAACGTACCGCCGTACTCTGTCTTCCCGGGCTCACGCGTAACAGCCGTGATTTCGAAGAACTCGCGCCGCATATTTCCTCGAGCGCCCGTCGAATCGTCGTGACGCCCGATCTCCGTGGGCGAGGGCGTTCTGCTTCGGATCCGGAGTGGCGAAATTATCGACCTCAGGTGTACGCACGTGATGTGCTTTCCGTGCTCGATGCGGCGGGGTTATCGCGTGTCATCGTCATCGGCACGTCGCTCGGCGGCATCGTCGGGATGCTACTCGCCAGCCTCTACCGGACTCGAACTGCGGGACTCGTCCTCAACGATATCGGACCGGTACTCGATGTCGCCGGAATGGTTCGCATCGCGAGTTCTGCGGGCACTGCCCGCGCAGTCTCAAGTTGGGCTGAGGCCGCAGCCGATGCGCGTGCAGCCAATGTGCAGGTGTATTCCGACTTCTCAGATGCAGACTGGATGACGTTCGCACACCGGGTTTATCGACAAGAAGCCCCGGATCGAATCATCCGCGACGTCGATCCGAATGTCGGGCGTGCGGTGCGAGAACCCGGTGACGTTCCGACCGACGCCGTCCCGGATTTCTGGACCGCTTTCGACTCGTTGAGTGGGCTGCCGATTCTTTGTCTACGTGGTGAGCTGTCGGATTTGCTGTCTGCTGCGACCGTTGCACGTATGGCCGAACGGCACCCTGGCATGCATTCGATCGAGATTCCGCGTCGGGGCCACGCGCCCACCCTCGACGAGCCGGACAGCCGCGCAGCCATCGACGCGTTCATCGAACGACTTTAATCGGCGTCTCGCTCCCCGACGGGACGTGACCGGTTCCAAGCGATCGACACCAGAATCGAAACGGCAAGGATGGTTCCGATGATGCTGAGCGACCAGCTGATCGGAAACTTTCCACCGAAGGCTTCGTTGAGCCAGACCATCTTGAGGCCGACGAAAACCAGAATGACGCCGAGTCCATACTTCAAGAACAAGAACGCTTTGACCATGCTCTGCAGGACAAAAAAGAGCGAGCGTAGGCCGATGATGGCGAAGATGTTGGAGGTGAAAACGACGAACGGCTCGTTGGTCAGCGCAAAGATTGCCGGGACCGAGTCAATGGCGAAGATGATGTCACTGAACTCGATGAACGCGAGTGCTACAAAGAGTGGGGTCACCCAGGTCTTTCCGTCGATCTCGACCCAGAACTTGTCGCCATGAAAAGCGGGAGTGACGGGGAAAAGTTTTTTGACACCCAAGATAATGGGGTTGCGCGACGGATCGAGTGGCTTCTCAGGTAGAAAGAGGATCTTGAATCCGGTGAGGATCAAGAAGATGCCGAAGATCACGACGATCCACTCGTACTGTATCAACACCGAGCCGAGCGAAATGAAGAGCGCCCGAAAGAGAATGGCGCCCATGATCCCGTAGAAAAGCACCTTCTGTTGATACTACGGCGGAACCGCGAAGTACGAGAACACCGCGACGAAAACGAAAACGTTGTCGATGGCAGGTGCGTACTCGACCACGTAGCCCGCGAGAAACTCGAGGGACGTATCGCGAGCGAGCTGCGCATGGTCGAGGCCGACGAGATCTGGCCGATTCGGCAGCTCGTATAATAAAAACTGATAAAGCCCGTAGTTGAAGGCGAGGGCGAGCAGAATGAAGATGACACTGCGGATACTGGCCTCCCTCAGGGTCGGCAATGTACCGGGCTTGCTGAATACACCGAGGTCGAAGGCGAGAATGGCGAGAAGCGTCACCACGAATCCGATGTACGCCCACCAATACTGGGCGAAGGGCAGCAGCAGGATGTCTTCCATGAACGTTTTCCTTTGGGGCGCAGGGCGGGCGCCGAGACCTGAGGGCGGCGGATTTTAGCATCGGCTAGACTCGGTCTTGAGGGGGAGAGTTCCATGTCCGATAACGCCATCATCATTGCCACCATGGTCCTCTACATGGGGATCTGCCTGGGATTGGGCTTGATTGCCTGGCGCCGGACTCAAAACTTAGGCGACTTCATCTTGGGCGGCCGGTCTTTGGGCAGCTGGGTGACGGCCCTGAGCGCCCAGGCTACCGATATGAGCGGTTGGTTGCTCATGGGTTTGCCGGGCCTCGCCTATGCCTCCGGATTCGATGGAATCTGGTTACTCTTCGGACTTGCCGTCGGAACCTGGCTCAACTGGCGTTGGATCGCTGCTCCCTTGCGCGAAGCAACCGAGCGTCTCAGCAATTCTTTGACGATTCCCGATTATCTGGAGCGCCGGTTTCGGGACGATAGTCGACTCCTACGTAGCATCTCGGCGATTTTCATCTTAGTTTTCTTCGTTTTTTATACGAGCTCGGGTTTCGTTGCAGCAGGACGACTTTTCGAATCGCTTTTCGGGTTGCCCTATGTCGAGGCCATATTCTGGGGTTCGATCGTCATGCTGACGTACACCTTCTTGGGGGGGTTTCTCGCGGTAAGTTGGTCCGACGTTTTACAAGGCACGCTCATGTTCGTGGCGCTCGTCATGGTGGCTGTACTCGGCGTAGCGCTTGCCGGAGGCTTCACGACCACGTTTGAGAGGCTCGAAACTCTGGATGCGACATTGCTCGATCCCTTCATCGCCGATGGCGGTGAAGCACTCGGTGTGATCGGTATCTTGTCGCTGCTGGGATGGGGCCTCGGTTACGCAGGCCAGCCGCATATCCTCGCGCGCTTCATGGCGGCGAAATCCGTGGCCCACATCACGTTAGCTCGCCGAGTCGCAATGACCTGGGTGGTCATCGTCATGGTCGCAGCTGTCCTGGTTGGGCTCTCGGGTCGATTGGTGCTTCCGCAACCTCTCGCCGGAGCCGATGCCGAGAAAGTCTTCATCGTGATGTCCACTACCTTTTTGCATCCTGCGTTGGCGGGCCTTTGTCTCGCGGGCATCATGGCCGCCGTCATGAGCACGGCCTCCGCACAGTTGCTGGTGGCCTCTTCAGCGTTCACTCAAGATTTTTACGGGAGCTTGTTCCGGCCCAGAGCCAGCACGTCTGAGCTTTTGTGGGCTGGCAGACTGTCGGTGTTGGCCATCGCGCTATTGGCGCTCGTGATCGCTCTCAACCCAGACAGTACGGTGCTTGATCTTGTGGCCTGGGCCTGGGCGGGCTTTGGTGCGGCGTTTGGTCCTGCGATCATCCTGTCGCTCTACGATTCAAAAACCACTCGCAACGGTGCGCTGGCCGGCATTATCGCGGGTGGGCTGACAGTCATTCTTTGGAAGCAGGGCGCCCATCTCGGTGGTTGGTTTGCACTTTACGAACTCGTCCCCGGATTTCTTCTGTCGACACTCTCGATTTTGGTCGTGAGCCGCCTCGACAGAAATTCAGCTACGATGCCAGTGTGACTACGTCGATCGAAGCCAAGCTCGGCCCGGTGCGTCTCGCGCCCGGATACAGTCCCTGGAACGCGCAGACTTATCTCTTTGCCGCCTTCATCACGATCGGCATGTTGGCTTTCGTCAGCTTCATCCAGCCCTATCTGCTCAATGCCAATCTGAAAGTTCCTGCAGGCGAACAAGGCCGTGCACTGGGTATGCTCGGCTTCGCTAACGAAATCGTGTCCCTGTTGCTGGTCGCGCCGTTCGGCGCGCTGTCGGACAAGATCGGTCGGCGACCTGTCTATGCGCTCGGCTTCGTCTGGCTTGCAGCCGGGTTCTTTCTTTATCCGCTCGCTCAGACTTTTCCTCAGCTTTTGGCCTGTGCGCTTTTTTTCTCGGTGGGTGTCGCCGCTGTGGGCTGCATGCTCGCAACTGTCCTCGCCGATACGCCTCAAGAAGAATCTCGCGGGTTGTTTGTGGGCATCACGGGTTTTTGCCAAGGACTCGGAGCGACACTGGCCGTACTGGTCCTCGGCAAGGTTCCGCAGCGACTTGCCGATCAAGGGATGGATGCCGCGATGGCCGGACGCGTCACACTGGGCATGGCCGCGGCCCTCTGCCTCGTGACGGCGCTGGTGTGTTGGGTGGGTTTGAAGCGGGGAACGCCCAGTCAAATTGGGGAGCGTGAACCGCTACGGGTACTGCTAAAAACCGGACTCGCTGCCGCTCGTGCCAATCCGCGAATCTGGTTCGCCTACATGCTGCAGTTCGTTTCTTTTGCTGACCGCGTGGTCATCGGCACATTTTTTAGCGCACGCCTTCAACAGACGGCGATCGCGAATGGGCAAACTGTCGCGGAGGCGGCCTCTGCAGCGACCAAGCCTTATGTCATCGCAAACGTGTCGGCGTTGCTGTTTGCCATCGTGTTCGGATTGATGCTCGACAAGATGAACCGCGTCACCGCCGGTGTGGTTGCCATGGCGGTCGCAGGCATCGGCTATATCGCCGGTGGTTTTGTAGGTGATCCGACGAGCGAGTGGATTATCGTCGTCGCAGTCTTGCTGGGCCTCGGACAAATTTGCGCCATCATCGCGAGCCAAACCGTGCTCGGACAGGAAGCGCCGCAGGACGTTCGTGGCGCCGTATTCGGACTCGCCGGCATCTTCGCCTCATGCGGCGTTTTGTTCACCACGGCTGTCGGCGGATTCCTGTACGACATCGTCGGCAAGGGCGCGCCGTTCTTCGTGATCGGTATCGTCAACGTCAGCATTATGATTTTTGGCATTTACCTGCTGCGCTCGAAGTCGAACGCGTGAGACTCCAGATTGCGACCTGCCAGCCGCTCCCGGAGCCGGATGCGGACGAAGATATCTTGCTCGATGCGCTGCGCACAGCAGGCATCGATGCGGAAATGTCGGCCTGGCATGACCCGGAAGCCTGGGAGTCTCCGACGCCAACCATCATTCGCTCGACATGGGATTACATCCATCGTTTACGGCCTTTTGCCGAATGGGTCGTGAAGGTGTCGGCGGTGGCGCCGCTGTGGAACCCCGCAGAGATCATCTTCGACAATCTCCATAAGCGTTATTTGCTCGACCTTGCCTCGCGAGGGGTACCGGTCACACCCACAACGATTCTCGAGCGTGGAAGCGAGGTGAATCTCGCTACCCTCTGCGCCGCTCGAGGATGGAATGACATCGTCATCAAGCCGGCTGTGGGCGCCGGCTCTTTCGAAACGCACCGTGTTCGTGGCTCATCAGTCGAGGCGGCCGTTACGCTGAGCCGTCTCCTCGAGGAGCGCGATGTACTCGTACAGCCCTTTCTAAAAGCCGTCGAAGGGCATGGGGAGCGCGCCCTGGTATGGATCGACGGAGAGTTCACTCATGCTGTGAGGAAATCGCCGCGCTTCGCAGGGAACGACGAGCAAGTGTCCGAAGCCGTCCCGATCTCAACGGCGGAGCGCTTGGTCGGAGAAGCGGCTCTCGCCCTAATCTCACATGATTTGCTGTACGCGCGCGTCGATGTCGCGCCCGGTGACGATGGCACTCCGGTTGTCATGGAGCTCGAACTCGTCGAGCCCTCGTTGTTTTTGAAACAGCACCCGCCTGCATTGCAGCGACTGGTGCAAGGGATCGCTCGCCGACTGACGTAGCGCGGTCACCCTACCATCACGATGGGTAATCCCTCTGGGGATTCGAGGCGGGTGCCCTCGGCCACGCCATGTCGATGAAAAACGAGCGCAGGCCGATCGAATTGGGCCTCGTCATGAATCGCGATGACCAGGCCGCCTGCTCGCATCCATGTCGCGGGCCAGCACGGGCGCCCTTGCCACGGTTCGGCGCCTAAGGCCTGCCAGAAACCGGCGCTGATTTCAGGCGCCGCCGACGGCAGGCTGAAGGCCAAAAATTCGCCGAGTGTCGGACTCATGGAAGAGGGATTCCACGCATCATCCGGATGTGTCGCGCGCTCAAGCAGGGTGATCATGTGACCGGCCGGATCGCGTAGCCCGAATTCATTGAAACAGTCTGCGCCCGTCTTGGCGAAGGCGATCACGGCACCAGCCGCGCGATAAGCCTCGAGCGCGGCGTTGACGTCATCATGAACACTGGTGAAGGACGGCGACGGAAACTTGTACTCGTGCAAACCGATCGTCACTCCACCCAGGGTGACAACGGCATACGGATGCGGCCACGCATTACCGACGCTTCCCCTCGAAAACCCTACCAATTCATAAAAGCGTAGCGAGGCATTGAGATCTTGCGTGCTGACGCTGATTTCGTGGAATCGTCCAAGGTCGAGCCTGGTTGCGGGAGGGCTGGGCACGGCTATTGAGTTATCCCGGCTTGCCAGAGAATGAATGCGTATTCCTCAGCGACTTCGCGGTAACGCTCGAAGCGACCCGATTTTCCACCGTGCCCAGCTTCCATATTGGTACGTAGCAGTAGCGGGTTGCGATCAGTCTTCACGCTGCGAAGTTTCGCCACCCATTTGGTCGGCTCCCAGTACTGTACCTGGCTATCCCAAAGACCGCTCGTCACGAGGATCGCTGGGTAGTTTTGAGCGCTGACTTGATCGTAAGGTGAATACGACAGCATGTAGTCGTACGCCGTACGGTCTTTACCCGGGTTACCCCACTCATCGAACTCGTTGATGGTGAGCGGGATACTCTCATCGAGCATCGTCGTTACGACATCGACAAAAGGAACATGCGCAATGAGCGCCTTGTACTCACTCGGCGCCATGTTTGAGATGGCGCCCACCAACAAACCTCCGGCGCTACCGCCCATTCCGAATACCCGTTTCGGATCGGCAATTTTTTCGGTCACCAAGTAACGTGTGACATCGACGAAGTCCGTAAACGAGTTCTTTTTATTGCGCAGCTTGCCGCTCTCATACCAGCTTCGACCCATCTCCTGTCCGCCACGGACATGGGCGATCACATAGACAAATCCGCGATCGACAAGCGACAGCACCGGGGAGCGAAAGCCGGGTTCGGACGAAATACCATATGAGCCATACGCGTATTGATACACCGGGGCTGTGCCGTTGAGCGGTGTCCCGCGGCGATAGAGCAGGGTCACTGGAATCTTCGTACCGTCTCGAGCCGTAGCGAATCGGAAGTCTGCCGCGTACTGGGATGCATCGAATCCACCGAGCACCGGTTCTTGCTTGAGCAGCCGGCGCTCACCCGTCGCCATATCGTAGTCGTAAGTGCTCGCCGGAGTGGTCGGAGAGGTATAGACATACCGAACAAGCGTTGTGCTCTGCTCGGTGTTGTTGCCCAGTGCCATGACGAACGCCGGATCTACCGCGTCCATCAGGAAGTTCTTTTTTCCATCCCAGGATTGAATGCGTATCTTTTGTAGGCCGTCCGATCGCTCAGAAACCGTGAGGTAGTGATCAAACGCATCAAAACCGCCGATGAAGGCATCATCGCGATGGCTAACCAGGTCTTTCCAAGTACCGCGATCGCTCACGGTAGCCTTCGGCGCCTCGATAATCCGGAAGTTCTTCGCTTTCCAGTTCGTTCGGATGATGAATCGATCCCCGAGGTCTTCGAGTTGATACTCATGATCGCGTTCGCGCGGCAACACCACGCGAAACTCCAGTTTTGGATCGTTGGCATCCGCGTAGCGATACTCACTCGATACGGTGCTCTGCGAGGCGATGAAGAGGTATCGATCCGATTTCGACTTCTCAACGCCCATGTAAAAACTCTCGTCCTCTTGTTCATAGACGAGGGCATCGCTGTCTGGATTGGTTCCGCGCTCATGTCGGAAGACTTTATTGCCGAGTAAAGTCTGAGGATCTTTGCGGATGTAAATGAAGGTTCTGTTGTCATTCGCCCAAGCCACATCCGGCTCGACGTTGGTCAGAACGTCAGGAAGAAATGTACCGGTAGTCAGATCTTTGATTCGAATCTCATACTGCCTTCGACCTACCGTGTCTTCCGCAATCGCTGCCCAGCGCCCATCTCGGCTGACTTCAAGCCCTGCAAGTTGATAAAAATCGTGTCCCTGAGCGCGAACGTTACCGTCGATTAAGATTTCTTCAGGTGCATCCTTGCTGCCTTTCCGTCTCGCGTAAATCGGATACTGCTTACCGGTTTCGTAGCGGGAGTAGTACCAATAACCGTTTCGACGTTGGGGAACGCTGGCGTCGTCCTGCTTCAGGCGCCCTATGATTTCTTCGTAAAGAGCTTGCTCGAGCGTGCGATGCGGTGCCATGACCGCTTTCATATAGTCGTTCTCGGCCTCGAGGTAGGCGATCATCTCGGGATTCTTGCGCTCATCGTCGCGCAACCAGAACCACGGATCGATACGATCACCGAAAGGTGATGTGACGGTGTGTGTGCGTTGCGTCGCTTTCGGCGGTTGAATCTCAGTTGCGTTCACGATATGAGGTCCTCGATATCCGCCTAAGGCGACGAGCAGGGCGACTGCGGCAGACCAAACAAACTTTGAGTAGGTCATGATGTCTTGCAGCCTCCGCTTTGAATCAAGAGTCTTGGGGGGATCGTTCGGCCTGAGCGATCAGGCGATCGAGCACAATCATGGCGCAGATCGAGACCAACGACAACGCCGCGCAAAATCCGAGCACGGGTAAAGGGGTGTCTGTCGCCACGAAGCCCATCGCTTGCACGGCGATTGCTGCACCCGCCTGCTGCGAAAATCCGATCATCCCAGAGGCGACCCCCGAATAGCCAGGTGCGATTCTGACCGCGGTAGCGGTGATGTGCGGCAAAGACAGGCCCTGCGCGAAAGCGAGGGGGAGCATGGGCCCGAACCACCAGAGCGGTTCGGTGAAACCTGCCAACACGAAACCGAAAGCCACACATGCTGATACGGCCTGTAACCAGATCCCGAACCGCGCCAGGCGTTCGATCGCTGCGTGACCCTTCAGTTGCGAGACGCAAAAGTTACCGAGGAAGTATCCAATCGAGAGAAAAAGGATATAGATCCCGAAATCAGTCGCGGGCCGGCCCAGCATATCGGCGAGCAAGTAAGGGGCGACAGTGATGAAGCCGAGATACAACGCATAGATAATCGCCGCATCGAGCGCACAACCAAGAAAAGCCCGATTACGAAGGACGCTGGTCGAGGCGCGACCCACCGCAGCCAGGGACATGACGCCCGCATGCGCGATACGAGTCTCAGGCAGGGCGCGCCAAGCCACTGATGCAATGACGCCTGACGCCACCAGAAGTAATAAAAATGGCGCATGCCACCCAAGTTTTTCGGTGATTAGGCCTCCTAGCCACGGTGCAATGGCGGTCCCCATCATCATGACCAGAGTCAGATTTGCGAGCGCTCGAGTTAGACGCCAGTCCCGATAGATATCACCCAAGATTGCGCGAGAGACAGTGGTTGTGGCGGCACATCCTGCCGCTTGGATCGCTCGTGCGATGACGACGAGCTCGAGAGTCGGCGCAATGTAGGCCAGCGCAGATCCTAAAAAGAAAACGCCGATACCCCCGAGTAACATGGGACGCCGACCGAAGCGATCCGATAAAGGACCCGCGAGTGGAATCCCCAAAGCGAACACGAGCAGGAATACGCTGATCACCGCCTGCGTTGCCGCGGTGGTTGCCCCGAACTCATCTCGGATTGCCGGGAGAGCCGAAAGTAGGATCAATGTCGAGATGGGTCCCAGTGCGCTGCAGGCAGCCAGCAACGGGAACAGCCCGCGTGGCGACGCGGCGCCTTCGCGAGCCTCGGCAATACTCACACCCCTAAGCCACCGACACAGACATATTTGAGTTCGGTGTAATCGTCGATACCGTAACGTGAGCCCTCCCGACCCAAGCCGGATTCTTTGACACCGCCGAACGGAGCGACCTCTGTCGAAAACAGCCCCGTATTGACGCCGACGATGCCGTACTCGAGGGCTTCCTGCAGCCGCCAACTACGCGCAAGATCCCGCGTATAGAAATATGCCGCCAGCCCGAACTCCGTGTCGTTGGCCATACGGATGACATCTTCTTCCGATTCAAAACGGAACAGGGGGGCAACAGGACCAAAAGTCTCCTCTCGAGCCACCCGCATCGCAGGCGTCACATTGACGAGTACCGTCGGTTCAAAGAAATTACCACCCAGCGCATGAGACTTGCCGCCGCAGGCGATGCTGGCGCCTTTCTCAACGGCATCGCTGATATGCGATTTCACCTTGGCGAGCGCGCGAGCATCGATGAGCGGCCCTTGCTCGGTAGCCCCTGCGAGGCCGTCGCCTACTCGCAGTGTCGCGACAGCTTTCACAAGACGCTTGGCAAACTCGTCATAGATGCCAGCCTGAACATAAAATCGGTTGGCGCATACGCAGGTTTGCCCAGTGTTGCGATATTTGCTTGCCATGGCGCCCTGCACCGCGGCGTCGATGTCTGCGTCGTCGAACACGATGAACGGCGCATTGCCGCCTAACTCCATCGACACTTTTTTAACGGTCCCTGCGCACTGCGCGAGTAATTTTTTCCCCACGGTCGTTGAGCCCGTGAAACTGAGCTTGCGGACGAGCGGATGAGAAGTCAGTTCACCGCCGATGGCTTCTGCATCACCCGTGACGACGTTCAACACACCTGCTGGAACACCTGCGCGACTCGCGAGTTCTGCCAGCGCCAGCGCAGAGAACGGCGTCTGCGGGGCGGGCTTCGAAACAAATGTACATCCTGAGGCGAGGGCCGGCCCCAGTTTTCGCGTAATCATCGCTGTGGGGAAGTTCCAAGGTGTAATGGCGGCTACGACACCAACAGGCTGGCGCAGTACGAGCAGTCGCGAGTCGGCTCGGAAAGTCGGGATGACGTCACCATAAGCGCGCTTGCCTTCTTCGGCAAACCATTCGATGAACGAGGCTGCATATGCGACTTCACCTTTTGCTTCGGCTAGCGGTTTGCCTTGTTCGGCCGTCATGATGACGGCGAGGTCATCAGTATGAGTGATCATCATCTCCGCGAATCGGCGGAGAATCACCGATCTTTCTTTGGCTGTTTTGCGCGCCCAAAGAGGCTGCGCCTTAGCTGCGGCTTCGATCGCCTGCTTGGTCTCGGCAGCTCGCATGATCGGTACTTCGCCGACCAATGAGCCATTAGCCGGATTCAGGATGCGGATTTTCTCGTCGTTATCGGCTGCGCACCACTCGCCATTGATGAACGCCGCTTCGCGAAGGAGTGCGGGATCTTTGATTTTTAGGGTTGTCATGTTTGGATACCATGCTGTGCGCGGTAGTCGCGCAAGGCGTGAAGATGGTCTGCGGAAAGGGGCTCTCTTCCTGTCGTTGCGCGCGAAAGAATATCGATCAGATCTGTGAGCGTCAGCAGGCTGATGCAGCGAAGCCCGAACTCCGCCTCGACTTCTTGAACCGCGGAACGCTCGCCCTGACCTCGTTCCTGACGATCAAGCGCGAGTAGAACGGCGACAGGCTCGGCGCCTGCACGACGAATAAGTTCCACCGACTCACGAATGGCCGTACCGGCTGTGATGACATCATCGACGATCACCACTTTTCCGGCGAGTGCGCGACCGACCATCTGCCCGCCTTCGCCGTGGTCTTTCGCTTCCTTGCGGTTGAACGCCCAAGGCAGATTTCGGCCGTGCCGCTCCGCATAGGCGATCGCGGTTGCCGACACTAATGGGATTCCCTTATACGCAGGGCCAAATACCATATCGAAGGGCAGCCCCGATGCGTGAAGGGCGTCTGCGTAGCATTGACCCAATATGGATAGTGACTCCCCATCGTTGAAGAGCCCGGCATTGAAAAAATACGGGCTCTCTCGACCCGACTTCAACGTGAATCGGCCGAAGCGAAGCGCGGCGCGGGCGAGGGCGAGATCGATGAATCTGAGTTGGTAGGGCTGCATCCCGGTATCATATCGCGGTGCGCATCATTACCCTGAATGCCAACGGCATCCGCTCAGCCGCGGCCAAGGGGGCGTTCGCCTGGTTCCGACAACAAGACGCGGACGTCGTGTGTATTCAGGAGACCAAGGCCCAGGAACCCCAACTCGAGGGGCACGATATCGATATTCCGGGATATCACCGTTATTTCTTCGACGCCCAGCAGCCTGGTTACTCGGGGACCGCCCTCTACTGTCGGCGTAAGCCGACCGACATCAGCCGTGGCTTCGGCATCGACGAGTTCGATGATGAGGGTCGTTATCTCGAGGCTCGGTTTGGCGAAGTCTCAGTCGTCTCCCTGTATCTGCCCTCGGGATCGTCAGGGCCGGAGCGGCAGGCGTCCAAGTTTCGATTTCTCGACGTGTTCATGCCGCATCTCAAGCGACTGCGTCGTCGTCGAAGTGAATACATCCTCTGCGGCGACTGGAATATTGCGCACAAAGAAATCGACCTCATGAACTGGAAGTCGAACCAAAAAAACTCAGGCTTCCTGCCCGAAGAGCGCGCCTGGATGGATGAGCTCCTTGGCTCAGCGGGATATGTCGACGCCTTCCGAGAAGTGAACCCGGAGCCCGATCAATACACATGGTGGTCGAACCGCGGCCAAGCTTGGGCGAAGAATGTCGGGTGGCGCATCGACTACCAGATCGTCAGCAAGGGTCTCGCGGGAGCCGCGCGATCGGCTCATATTCACAAATCCACCCGGTTTTCCGATCACGCTCCGCTCATCATCGATTACGACCTTCGCGTATGAACGACACCACTAAGCCCGGTCTTCGCCAGATTCTTTCGAGTCCGCGCCTCGGCGCCGTGCTGGTGATGGGCATGGCTTCAGGTCTGCCATACAACCTCACCGAATCAACGATGCAGGCATGGCTCAAAGATGCCGCCATATCGAACACGACGATTGGGTGGTTATCGCTCATCGGCCTTGCCTACACGCTGAAGCCGCTTTGGGCGCCACTGCTCGATCGTTACTCGCTACCGTTTCTCGGCCGGCGCCGCGGTTGGATCCTGCTCTTTCAAATTTTGCTTGCTGTGGCGCTCGCCGTGATGGCGACGCATGGTCCCGAGCAAGGGCTCGCGCCCTTCGCGGTGCTCGCCTTGGTCGTGGCGGTGCTGTCGGCATCACAGGACATCGTCATCGATGCGTGGCGCACCGACCTTGTTTCGCCTACGGAGCGCGGCCCGGCTGCCACGGCGGCCAACCTCGGGTATCGCCTCGCGGTTTGGTTTTCATTCGCCGGTGCGCTGGTCCTCGCCGATTTGGTCGGTTGGCGTCAGACCTATTTCGTGATGGCCGCAGGCATGCTCGCCATCAGCGCCGTCACGTTTCTTGCTCCGGAACCCAAGCTTCATGCCCCGCCACCACGAACGCTGCACGAGGCGGTTACCGGACCTCTACGTCAGTTGTTGGCTGGGCAGGGGATGCTGCTGTTGTTACTGACGATCGTTCTGTACAAAGTTGGGGATGCTTTTGCACTGAAGTTACTCACACCGTTTCTGATGGATGTCGGATTTACGAAAACAGAAATCGGTGCCGTCACCAAAACGGTGATGTTGGTCGCCAGCATCACAGGCGCCGTGGTGGGTGGGCTGTGGTTGGTAAATCTCGGGTTGGTTAGAGCATTGCTTGTGTTCGGAGCCGCCCAGGCTATCGCCAATCTTGGCTATTTTGTGGTTGCGACCCAGGGTGACAATGTGACCCTGATGGCAGCGGTCGTTTTTCTCGATAACTTCGTCGGCTCGATGGGAAATACGGCGCTCGTAGTGCTCATCATGGGTATTTGTGATGTTCGATTCAGCGCGTTTCAGTATGCAGCGCTTTCTGCGTTAGCTGTCCTGCCTCGTAATCTACTGGGCGCACCCGCTGGCATATTGTCGGACGCGCTCGGCTGGGCGCCGTTCTTTGTTTTGACATTCTTCACCGCGTTGCCGGGTCTTGCCATGGTCTGGTGGCAACGCAACCGTATTGCGTTACTCGACCTACCAAAAAATTGAGTCCATCGTGATCGAATCCTTCCTAAAATTCTTTGTTGTCTTTTTCTTGGTGGTCGAGCCTATTTCACTCGTGCCTGTTTTCGCGAGCCTCACAGAGGGCGCGAATGCGGCCTATCGCAAGCGCATGGCGATCAAGTCTGTTTTGGTCGCCGGGCTCATCATTCTGGGGTTCGCGTTGAGTGGTGCGGCATTTCTCGCGGCCATGGGTATCAGTATCGATTCATTTCGTATCTTTGGTGGGCTGTTGTTGTTTCTTGTTGCACTTGAGATGGTCTTCGCTCGAGAGTCGGGAACCCGAACATCCACCGACGAGCAGGCTGAGAGTCGTCGTCGTGCCGACATCTCCGTTTTCCCGTTGGCATTTCCCTTCATGTCCGGGCCGGGCGCGCTGACAACGATTCTTTTGTGGTTCGGCCCGGTCTCAGTGATGAGTCAGCCTGCGCTATTCAGCACGCTTCTCGCCGCAGCTATCTTGGTTTTGCTGATTTGCCTAGTGGTAATGCTTGGTGCCGGACGATTGATGCGCATACTGGGTGCAACCGGTACCAATGTGGCGAATCGTCTACTCGGCGTTGTGCTCGGTGCATTGGCCGTTCAATTCATCGTTGACGGGATCCGCGCCAGTTTCAATATCGGTTGATCAGTCCCGATCTGATCGCCGCTCAAAGGAAAGATCCCACACGCCATGACCCAAGCGCTGCCCCCGGCGCTCGAAGCGGGTGAGTGCGCGCCACTCGGGCCTTGGCATGAAGCCTTCGGTCCCCGCGAGGTTGACGAACTTCGGATTTGCGCCGACGACCTCAAGCATTTGTATCGCGTAAGGCTCCCAGTCGGTCGCCAGCTGTAGCCGTCCACCATGCTGGAGCCGTGATGCAACCAGTGACACAAACTCGGGTTGCACGAGTCGACGTTTGTGATGGCGCTTTTTATGCCACGGGTCAGGAAAGAGAATCAGGATCTCATGGATCGACCCAGCTAGGATCAGGCGGTCGAGCACCTCGACGGCGTCATGGCAAACCACTCTCACGTTGGATAGCTGCAGCGCCTCTAAATCGAGTAGCAGATGTCCGACTCCAGAGCGATGTACCTCGACCCCGATAAAATCTCGTTCCGGATGAGTGCGGGCGAGCCTAATCAAGTTTTCCCCATTGCCGAAACCGATCTCCAGACTACGTTGGGTTTTGCGACCGAACGTTTTGTCGAGATCGAGAGGCTCGCTGAACTGCGAGAGATCAAGACCGAACTTGGGCCATAGATCGGTCAGTGCCCGCTGCTGGGCGGCGGTGATTCGACCCGCACGCAAGACGAAGCTGCGGATCTTCCGGGAAATGATTTTCGACGATTCAAGGTCTTCGGCCATCGGCCACATTATGGCATTCGTTGCCTATCAGACTTGCGTACCCACTATCGCTACTGAGAAAGTTCAGGGGTGGCACCTTCCCATTCGCGCTCTTTGAGGTTCTGACTCCATGCCCGCCCAAATCCAAACCGAAATCCTGAAATACAGCGCTGCTGGTCATCAGTTCTCCAGCTATGTCGCCCAAGATCCGGCGCGCACTGGGAGGCGTCCGGGATTGATCGTCCTTCCGGAGTGGTGGGGCCTTAACGATTACCTTCGTCGCCGAGCGCGAGAACTTGCCGGTCTCGGATTCGTCGCGATGGCGATGGATGTTTACGGTGACGGACGCGAAGCCGCCGACTCCACGGAGGCCGGCACCTTGATGAACGGGTTGTTTGCTGATGTACCGTCGCTGAGTGAGCGATTGCGAGCAGCCTATGACGCCTTGTACGCCCATCCGCTGGTCGACCCCGATCGCATCGGGGCGATGGGCTATTGCTTAGGTGGAGCGTTGTCGCTGCACATGGGCCGGATCGGCATTCCTTTGAGTGGCGTCGTGAGTTTCCACGGCGCACTGACGCGCGCCCACGAAGCAAAAAAGGGTGAGTTCAAGCCTGCAGTACTGATTTGTCATGGCGAGGCCGATGCACTCGTTCCTGCTGACGATCAAGCAGCTTTCCGCAAAGAAATGGACGATCTTGGTGTCGACTATCAGTTCAACGCTTATCCCGGCGCGAAACACGGGTTCACGAATCCCGAGGCCACTGAGAAAGGCAAAAAGTACAATTTGCCTCTGGCCTATGACGAACGAACAGATCGTCAGTCTTGGGAAGACATGAAGGCGTTTTGGGCGAAAGTGTTTCGCTAATCGGACAGATCACTCATCGAAGCGCAGGTGCTTCACGCTCTTGCCGTGGCGTCGAATGAGTCGTAGAGCCTCGATGCCGATCTTGATGTGCCTCTCGACGAACGAGCCCGTTACCTTCCGGTCCGAGGCTTCGGTCTTTACACCTTCCGGAACCATTGGCTGATCGCTCACAAGAAGCAGAGCGCCCGACGGGATCGAGTTAGCGAAGCCCGCAGCGAAGATTGTCGCGGTTTCCATATCGATGGCCATGCAGCGAGTTTTTCGCAGATATTCTTTGAACTCGTCATCGTGCTCCCACACGCGACGATTTGTTGTGTAGACCGTGCCGGTCCAATAGTCGTAATCAAGATCACGGATCATCGTAGATACCGCACGCTGCAAACTAAAAGCTGGCAGTGCGGGAACTTCCGGCAGTAGGTAGTCGTCCGATGCGCCTTCGCCACGAATGGCAGCGATCGGCAGAACGAGATCGCCGATCTGGTTCTTGCGCTTGAGACCCCCGCACTTTCCGAGCAGCAAAACCGCTTTCGGCGAAACAGCGGAAAGCAAATCCATCACAGTGGCCGCGTTGGCGCTTCCCATACCGAAATTGATCATGGTGATGCCATCGGCTGTCGCATTGGGCATCGGACGATCTCGACCGAGAATCTCTGCACCCGTCTGCTCGGCGAACAACTCAAGATAGTTGCTGAAGTTCGTCAGCAGTACATATTGACCGAAGCCATCGAGGGGAGTGCCGGTGTAACGCGGTAGCCAGTTATTGACGATTTCCTGCTTGGTTTTCATGGTCCGCAAGGTATCACGATCGCACTAGAATATAATCCTGCACCTTGCCTCTGCCTGGAGATCCCGTGAGCCGCTCCAATGTCCCCGTCGTGGGCTTCGACATGCAGCCGACGCTCCATGGCGAGCGCCTATTGCTTCGGCCTGTGACCAATGACGACTTCGAAGGCCTTTATCAGGTGGCCTCTGATCCTGCTGTTTGGGAACAGCACCCGGCGAAGGATCGATGGAAGCGCGAGGTCTTCGCGGCTTTGTTCGAACGGTTGCTACGGGGTGGGGGCACACTGGTCGTGATCGACCGTCCGAGCGGGGCAATCATCGGCAGCTCAAGCTACTACGAACATCGCACCATGGACCGCGATATCGTCATCGGCTACACCTTTCTCGCATGTCGATACTGGGGAGGTCGCTGTAACGCTGAGCTCAAAGCCCTGATGCTTCAGCACGCCTTCAAGTTTGTAGACCGTGTCTGGTTTCACGTGGCGCCCGAAAACTGGCGATCACAGCGGGCCATGGAGAAAGTGGGGGCGAGACTAAGTCACCGGGCCGTTCGCGAGAGCGGCGGCGTGATTTCAGAGTTTTTGCACTACGTCATCGACAAACTGTGAAGCCATGAAAATCTGGACTTATCCCTTTCGCGTCACGATCGACGGACGCTCATACCGCACGGAAGTCATCGCGGGCCTGAAGACGATCGAGAGTCGTGTATTCCTCGAAGAACAGGAACTCGCAAGAGATTTCACTGACGTCATGACGCCCGATGGCACGCGTAACCATCAATTACGGTTTTCCTTGTCGGATGGGCGTGAGGTTGTCGTAGAGGCGGGATATATCGATTGGATTCGTGTCGGTATCGCCGTTCGCGTCGACGGGGTGGTCGTCTACGAAAGCCATCCCGGTAAAACGATAAAGTTTCCTACGGTGTCCTTACCTGATCCGGAGAAAGCAGCAGAGCTGCAGGCAGAGCAAGCCGCCGCATGGGGTCGCAACAAATACTCGATTTACGTGGATGTCGGAATCGGAATTTTGTTCTTCGTAATGGTCAAAGCGACCGACGATCTCCCGTTTTCCGCCCTGGTAACCGCTGGCGCTGGACTCGGGGTGGTAGTTGTTCAGCGCTTCGTCAAGGTCGATCTCTTGGGTGGCCTTGCGATGTTTGGCGTGGTCATGCTCCTGATTTCAGCCGGGTTCTCTTGGTATTTTGACAACGACTGGGCCGTCAAAATGAAGAGCACGATACTCGGCGTGTTTGTGGCAACACTGATGTTGAGCGATGCGATGTTCAACCGAGGGCGTTACTTTGGCGGTCGATTGCTACGCTTCATGCCCCAGCCCATGGATGCACGGCGGCTTGCAACGGGCATGGGAGTGCTGGGTCTCGTGATGGCTTCGGTGAACTGGATCTTTACGGAGTTCACGAGCCAGGATACGTGGCTCTATTACACGAGCTTCGGCGATTTCATCCTGACGATGTTTCTCATACTCGCCGTTTTTCGTTACGCGAGTATTCGTTAATTTCGCCAAGCGCTTGTCAGTAGACCGGCGATCTTTTTTCCTTGACGGTCGCGCAAATAGCTCAGGATAAATTGCTGACAAGCGGTGGTAGTTTCGGGGGGCAGACCAAAGCGCTGAACCAAAGTCGGCATTTCACCAATCGATGAGGGGAGGCCCGAAGCCGTGATTCGTGCGGCCAGATGCAACAGTGGAATGGTCCCCGGGAGGAATTCACTGACATCCGAAAATTCGAGCGCCGCCAATCGACGCCTCGCGATGTTCAAGAGCGCTCCGGTTCCCGCGATGGAAAAGTTCTGAGGTAAAGATAAAGCGAGCATCAGCTCTCGGGTGAGGTCTTGCACACTCGCGGGAGATCGAGGCGGTGTTGCGGAAATGCCCGAGCATGGCACTGCAGCGAGCAGTGCAAGCTGAAGGACAAAACGTCTATTCATGAATCGCACCCTCGATCACCGATAACACGTCGGCACTTAAGTGTACGCCAGAGAGTCGATCGTTCGAGGTGGTCGCTATACTCGGGGAGGTCGGCCCGCTCAGGAAAACTCGACGGACCCGTCTACCCGAATGACGGTATCTCCACCCACCCAGATTTCATCGCCGAGCCGCTCGACATAGACGCGACCGCGGCGCTTGAGCGCGGTACCCTGCGACGCGATGTACCTCGCCGGAGCATGACCCGTTTTGATGAGCCAACTGGCCAAGCCCGCATTCAAGCTCCCGGTGACCGGGTCTTCTGCGACCCCGAGACCGGGAACAAAGGCCCGAACTTCATAACTCGCCTCCGCCCCGGGCGGGTAAGGACCGATGACCCCGAGCTTGAGGTCCCGAAGCAAAGCCATTTCGGGTTGAAGGGCGAGCACCTGATCGGCTGATCGGAGCATGACGCCGCACCAGCCGGGGCCGTTATCGACCCACTGGTGCATGAGGATATCGTTTCGCGGGACCCCTAATCCTGTCGCGATGACCAGGAGCGTCTGTTCATCCAACAGGCCGCTGCGTCTCAGGGGAGGTGCGGCGAACGCGAATCGCGAACCGTCTTGGCGGACTCGGACCAAGCCGATGCCGCACTCTTGAATAAGCTCTCCTTTCCGGTCGGGCGTACCGCCTGCCACCAGCCAGGCACAGGCACTACCCAGAGTCGGGTGGCCGGCGAAGGGCAACTCGCCGCCGGGGGTGAAAATACGGACTCGGTAATCGGCTTCCGTCGAGGTCGGTCTCATCAGGAAGGTCGTCTCGGACAGATTCGTCCAGTGTGCGAAAGACGCCATTTGTGCCCATGAAAGATCGTCCGCGTTGTGCACGACGGCAAGCGGATTGCCCATAAAGGCCTCCGCCGAAAACACGTCCAGCTGATGGAATCTTTTCAACACCCCCACGATCGGAATTTACCGTGATCCGTGCGTCCGTGAATATCTTTCGGGTGTTGTAGTTAAATAATACACTTCGGATATCCACGACCGAGGCGACGACCCAATGCGAATTTCCCGAATTCTCTCCACGACAGCTGCCGTCTTTTTGGTGATATCTCTGGGGGCGCCAGCGAATGCGGCGGGGGAGGCCACTAAGGTCAGGACGATCGACGCACAGTCGATCAGTTCAGTCACCCTGAAAGCGGGTGTCGGGAGCGTTCGGGTCGAACCGGGTAGCGGCGACACCATCGAAGCTCGGGTCGTCTTGCGAGCAAAACGCACGACCGGCATTTTCAGCTCGCTCCCTGATGTCGAGAAACTCGAGATTTCCGCCACGACGCGCGGCGATCAATTGGAGCTCGACGTGGATGCGAAAAATATCCATGAAGATTGGGTGCTAAAACTCCCGACTAAGAAGATGTCCGCTCTCGAAATCATGGTTGGGGTCGGCGATGTCAAAGTGACCGCTCCAGCGAAGCGCATCGAGCTCGACTTGGGCGTGGGTGATGCCGGGATCGATGTCGTGACTGGCGCGATCAAGGTCAGCGTCGGCACGGGCGACTTGCGGATCAAAACAGCGCTTTCCAATGCAGGTGAAATCAAAGGCACGACCGGAGTGGGAAGCGCCTCACTCAAAGGGATCGAAGGTACCGTCAAAAGTAATGCGGTCGGTGGCCGGGTCAGTGGGCAAGGGGGTGGGCAGCAGCCCATCGATGCAACGGTCGGCGTGGGTGACCTTTCCATCGAACTTGATGGGAAGAGCCTGCCGTGAGACGTGGACCACCCTACTGGTTCCCCACCAAACGCTACGGCTGGGGCTGGGGTCTGCCGACTTGTTGGCAGGGTTGGGTCGTTCTGGGCACCTATCTTGTTTTGTTACCAATCGGGTTCTTTCTCTTTCCGCCTGTCGAGCGAATCGTTGAATTCATGCTGTTCACCCAAGTCGCTACGCTGGCGCTGGTATTTGTCTGCTGGCTGAAGGGCGAGCCGCCGCGTTGGCGCTGGGGCGATTAGGATCTGTTGCTCACTCGATAAGTTGCTGCGAGCTAATTACTGCTCCTAAAATGAGTTCAACGGCGCGGGCGTAGTTCAATGGTAGAACTGTAGCTTCCCAAGCTACTAACGTGGGTTCGATTCCCATCGCCCGCTCCATCCATCCACACATCTGATACGGGTTCTGCCCCATGAAAATTAAAGTGTTCGAGTTCTCGACGCCTTATTGGTCATGGGGCTGGAGAGTATCCCCGCAGGACGTCGAACGAGCGCTCGCTCAATGGGCATCCGACAACCCTAATGCACAGATTCGCGATATCAAGCACACGACCATGGGCGGGTTATGGCACCCACCGCAGTTGCTGATCACGATTTACTTTGATTGACCTTGATCGAGCACGTCCGACGTCTCGTCGTTTTTTTGATGCTCGGCTTCGTGTCGAGCTGTGCATCGGTCCCGATTACCAGCATGATTCAGCTCGCCGCGATGGGCAGCGGCGGGCTAGAGCAAGTTGATCCAACCGAGATCAGGGTTCGGGTTTCAGTGTCGCCGGGGTTCGAGATCGATGTCGCGCGAACCACACTTGGCTTTTCAATCGCCCGATCAGACGGTCTCGCACGCAACGAGAGGCTCACACTCGAATTAATCGAACGAACCACGATGAAGCGCTCTCTCGGCTTCATGCGCGGGTCTGTTTCTGTGCCGACCTATGTGCTTCGCCTCACCCCCGCCGATGTACAAAAGTTTTTGGAGATCCGAAAGTCAGCGCTTGCCAAAGACAGTCGTGCGAAGCGTACCTTCAGCGTCAGCGCGCCGTTTTCAAAGACACCAAAAAACCCGAAAGCCGTGACGGTTTGGACGGATCTGAAGTTATCGAGTGACGGGTCTTGGGTGGTGTTGTTGGATGGCGTCGAACTTGTTTTCATAAATGCCTATGGCTCGACAACAAATTAAACGATCGAGTTTGCTCTCCCTTCAATAAATTCTTCTTCTCCCCACACATGTATCGGTTTTACTGAAGGAAATTTGGTCAATTGAGTTGGTAAAATAAGATGCACTTAACATGCTAAATCTGCGAGATGAAGCAAAGCGATAGCTTATCCAGCACACCCGTCATCCGGCTCTTCGACAAGACCGATGCCGATGCCGTTAGTGCGCTCGTCCTCGGAATTCAGAACGACGAGTTCAATCTAGGGTTGTCGATCTGTGACCAAGCGGATCTGACAGATATCGAGAGCTACTACCTTCGCAACAACGGGACATTCCTGGTTGCCGAGAATGACCGCTCGGATATCGTCGGAACAATCGGATTGCTACGCCTTCGCGCCGATCTTGGCGTGATCAAGAAGTTTTTTGTTGCAGCCCCCTACCGTGGAAAAATACATGGCATCGCCCAGATGCTATTCAAGACATTTATTGATTTTGCGCGATCGGAGGGAATTCATCAGATCGTGCTAGATACGCCGTCGGCGGCGACCCGGTCTCACTGCTTTTACCGGTCGGTTGGATTTGCTCAGATCGCGAGGAACGACCTGCCTGTAATGTATGACTTCCCGGAGCGAGAGACCCTATTTTTCAAATTGGATTTATAGACAGGTGCGCCCTGTAATGTGCCCACACCATGAATTGTGAGAGTCGTGAAGGAAATCAACTCTCTTTCTCACAGAAATCATTTTTGTGAGTGCAGATTCTAAGTTCGAGATCGCTCGCTCAAAAAGTCAACTAAATTATTCGTGCGCTGTGATAGTCTCGTTTTGAGCTTAAGAACGAGCGAATCAGTCGATAGTGGGGTCTTACCACAGTGACTTTTCAGAGACACGCAGAGTGATTTCACAGGGAAATTACAGGTGTTTTTGAATCACATCAAAGATTGCGGCTGCCCTTCCCAAGCTACTAACGTGGGTTCGATTCCCATCGCCCGCTCCACTTCTCCTCACGGTCAGATCCAGATGTCCCCAGAGGCTCTCAGACCAAAGAGAGCAGAGGGCGGACTACAGCGGGTTGTTGCGGGATTCCCCGAAGAGCACTGATTGGAAAGTTGGCACGTATCTTTGTACAACGACGAGCTAATCAGCTCGTTGGCGGATCACCTTCAGTTTTATTCGCCTGGTCTTTACGTACTCTCGTCAAGAAGTGGTAAAGCAATAAAGCAATGCCTATTGCAACAACCACCGAGCCATCTCTGACATCGGATCTGCCAATTGCGATGGCAACTCCGCCAAACGTGAGGATTAGTCCCCAGAGCAGTGTGGGCGAGCTTTTGGGATTAGTCGATTTCGAGCGACCGAACAGCACATCTAGCGGTAGTGGCTCGGGCTGGTAATCGACACCGCGCTCGAGTGCAGCGAGCCGCTCTTTATGTCGTCCTTCGATCAACTTCTGTTTTGTACGCTGGTCCTGGTAAATCCAAACGATCGGGATCATTATCCCGAAGACTATGGCAAAGATCGGTACCAAGACTCCTAGTTCATCTGCCATGGCATACTCCTAATGACGTTGCTTATGGATATTAGACGTAGCAGAAGGCAATCCGGTTTCAAATAGAATTTTGAAACCGACTCGCGCTGCGGTGCGTCTAAGGGTATTTGCCCACACTCTTAATGTCCGATAGAAATGAAACTGACGGGACAGCACCCCATCGGGACCGTGCAGAGTTTCAGAATGTGGTTCGCACCTATTCCAGAACGGTCTTCAACCTCGCGTATGCGATCGTCGGGGATCGTGGAGCAGCAGAGGAGATTTCACAAGACGTCTTTCTTCGCATCTGGCAGCACCTAGGAACCTTCAAGGGGCAATCCGCCTTTACTACGTGGTTGTACGCTATTACCCGCAATACCGCTATTTCCTATCGCCGCAAGCTTCTAAGTCGCGGGGTATCTCAGGGCTCTACTTACGATCCAAGCCCCGAAGAGTATTCACCGGCTGATGTACAACATACAACGGACTTCCTTGAAGAGCGTCTGCTCATTAACTCCATAGCGGAGTTACCGCCTGACATGCAGTCGGTGATTCGCTTGTATTACCTCGAGGAGCAGTCTGTCGATCGCATTGCGCAAGTGCTGCAGATTCCAAACGGTACAGTCAAGACGCTGCTTCATCGAGCAAGACTTCGATTACAGAGCCGATTGGAGAAATATCGTATGGAGAAACTAACATGAATAATGACGACGTACTGGTTCGGTACTTCTCCACCGTTACCCCATCCCCTAATTTCGAGTCCGATTTGTTGCGAATCTCGACGATGGAAGGTTCGTTGGAACGGCAAAAGGCGGCGGAATATCGAGCGCTATTAGAAGTCGATCGGGAGATCCAGGTCTTGGCGCGACGCTTTAAACAGCAAGTGCGCGAAAGTTATCTCACACTAGGTGCTGTAGTAATTTCCTCGATAGTTACCTTCAATATTACTTCGTCTGTCTTTCTCGATATGAAGATGTCGCTTATAGAGGTTGCCGAGTCAATCTCAATGATTGCGGATCTATCATCAGCTCTGTGGTTGTTATTACCGTTATTCACGACATTGATCACCGTTATCATAGATCGACGGGGGTCGAAGGGGTTGCCCTGACCTAAATCTGGAGGGATGGTCCGCCGCGCGATGGATAAGCGCGGGAAATGCTGGACATCCCTAACCGAGGGACAAGAGAGCTCAGTGATTTAATTTACTGAAGGCAAGTTGTTAGGAGCATCTCGAGAAAGGAAGACTGATCAAGAGCTCAGGCAGCTACTGCCATATCCAGCTAACCGCCGGATATTCGTGGTGAATTCTCGCAGCCTGAGTAATAGTGGTACCGAATCTATGCAGATTCGTCGTTGAATTCCTGATGGATCCGTTCGATTTTTGACGTCGAGATCACAACTCTCCTTAACGACTCAATAAGGAACGATGATAGCGTCCTATCAGCCGGAATTACTGATGTTGACATGCGAGGCGTCACCGAGCATCGCCGAAGCTGGATTATCATGATTCAGTCTAATCGATAGATCGCCGTAATCTCATTGGTCTTTCGTGAATCGGAAGACGTCCTCGAAATCTCGCTTGAAGAATCGAGCGATGCGGAACGCAAGTTCCAGAGAAGGGGAATACTTCTCCTGCTCGACGGCATTGATCGTCTGTCGGCTCGCGCCGACTTCGTCCGCCAATTCCTGCTGAGACACTCCGCGCTCGAGGCGAAGGTCTCGGATCCGATTCCGTACTCGCCCAGTCGCCTTGCTCATGACCGGCGGTAAAGAAACAAAATCGATACACCGCGAGCAATTTCCTGCACTATAAGTATGGTGGACAGCCCGAGCAGGATGCCGGCAGGAGAGACGAAATCAAGCGGCATGTCCTCGCGGAATCGAAAGAGCTCGGTCAGTAGGACATGGAGGATCAACACGTTGCTTCCCGCCAACCCAGCCCAATAGCCAACTTGATCCGATCTACGCTCGATGAAGACGTCCCTTTCATCCGACTCCACCTCGGAAGGATTTCGCAGGAAAAGAAGGCTGCGGATAATGAGCTGTGCGATCGCCGCTATTGCACCAACAGACCCCCAGGTCCAGAGAAGCTTTACGGGATCTTGATCGATGATCGACAGCCCAAAGGATTGTCCCAAGACCGTTACGCCATCGGTTAATCGCATCCATATGAAAAAAAGTACGAAGCCCCAGAGAGCAAGTTCACACCAAACACGTTTCTCATGTGCGCTCATGTCCAAACTCCAGTTTGTAAAAGATGTTGGACATTGTAATGACCAATTGGGAAATGTCAAACTTCTTTTACATCACTGATTGAAGTCGGATTCCTCGTGATAGAGATCCGCAACAGAATCCTGAAGGGTTGAGTAGGGAATAGGGAGATCGCGCGCCCTGTAATGTACCCAGCCTGTTGCCAAAGCTTGAGGATTCGTTACTGACGAGCCCCTATCGCGCGTGACACCGCGCGTTACGGTGTTGCATAGGGCAAGAGAGCTACCTAGTGCTATCCGATAGGCGTCTAATTGTCTAATTGAAGTGTCTATTAGGGGGATGGCACCCGCGTGTCGTGTTCGTGTCGTGCTCATGTCGTGGTGCTATTGGCGGCGGTAAGCAATGCTGGTGACGTCGATCAGGAGATTGAGTGTGATTATTAGGAAGTTAAGACTGCAAAGGGGTTGGACACAGGATCAACTCTCGGAACTTTCAGGGTTGAGCGTAAGGACCATACAACGCCTTGAGCGCGGTGAAACTCCTACTCTAGAGACCGCAAAATCACTCGCCAGTGTCTTTGGGATCGACTTCCAATCACTCAAGCCACGGGAGCTCGACATGAATACTCACGACGAAAAATCTACCGTTTCCGAAGATGAAAAAAATGCACTGCTTTATGCGAAACGAGTAACTGACTACCTTCAGGGGGTAGTGGTCACCGTAATCATCGCTGGGATACTGTTTTATGTAGTTGGAGCAACCAAAGAATTACTTCTGTTTTTTGGCGTATTTGGATTGGCGTTGCTCATACAGGGCTTGATAGATTTCGAGGTTATCCGTTTCAAAACTGTAAACTTCGAACGATATCTCGCTGAGCGAAAACTAGGTCGAAAGCTTTAGCTCTAATCCCTCAGTTTTGTACGTGCAGTAGCTAGGTCGAGCTTGCTACTGCGCGTTCAAGGGGTGCCTTTACCTCACTTGACTTTGTGGTGCTCTCTGTAATCTGCCTGCACTACGAATTGCAAAAGTGATGAAATAATCTATCATACCGCTCATGAAATTCGGTTTTGGATTACTCGGTCTCGCAGCGCTAATGGGTTGCGGGGGTTCGGGTGGGTATGGTTCCTCCGCGCCACCGACTGTGGCGCCGCCGATTGGGGTTCTTCCGGTGGAGCGGACTTTCGATTTCTCACAGGGCAACGGCGGCTGGTTGAGCGGGTTCGCGGACTACTCACCCAGTACTGCGCCCGTCGATGTCGTAGCGGATATTCGGGCGCTACCGACCGGCTTTGCGGGATCGGGGTATTACGTCGCAGGCACAAATCGCAGCGATGATCTTTTCATCTACGTTAAAACAAAAGTTAGCGGACTTGTCGCTGGCAGCACTTACCGTATCCGATCAACGGTTGATTTTTTAACCGACGTCCCGACGGGCTGCGCTGGCGTCGGTGGTCCACCAGGGGAGTCGGTGTGGATCATCGTGGCTGCCTCAATGATCGAACCGCAGACGATCTTCAACGGCTCTGACTACAGAATGAACATTGAGCGCGGAAATCAATCACAAAGCGGTCGTGATGGTGTCGTAGTCGGGAACATTGCCAACTCAGTGCAAAACTGTGGAACCCGGCGTTGGGAGTCAAAGTCGCTGTCCAGTCCTTCCGGCTCAACCCTGGCGGTGCGTGCCGATGATCGGGGAGAAGCGTGGGTCTTGGTAGGAATGGACTCGGGATTTGAGTCGCTCAGTAGGATTTATATCCAGCGGTTTCTGATCCGATTCGAAGCACCCTGATTGATCTGGTGAGGTGTATAACCTCTCTGTGCAATAAAACATCAGAGGCGGTGAATCCCTTCAATAAATTCCATCTCTCCCCACCCATATATCAGTTTTACTGAAGGGGATTTGGTCGATCTGATAAGTGATAAGTGGAAACTAAATTTTATAATTTTGCATTTCGGTAAGTGAAGGGAACAATCCGTAATGTCAAATAACTATATTGTCGTGTTCGTTAGTACACGCACGAAAATCGATGACGTGAGCTATTCCCAGATGGCGTAAGAGATGGAACGGCTTGCAAAACGACAACCCGGGTTCATTTCGATGACGAGCGTACGAGATAGTTATGGTGTTGGGATCACTGTTTGCTATTGGGAATCTCAAGAGGCGATCGTTGCGTGGAAGAACAACGTCGACCACGCCGCTGCACAGAGTCTCGGGATGAAGAGTTGGTATTCCGCCTATTCGGTAACGATTGCTGAAGTTAAAAGAAGCTATACCTCCTCCGGTAGGTAATTACAAAATGCTGCGCCGCAAAATAGTCTTTTGACATTTGAATTGAGATAGCTCGAACCAGTGTGAGCGGCAAGAAGAACGCCTCGTCTGCGTGCCCTGTAATGTGCCCACACTGTGAATCGTGAAAGTCGTGAAAGAAATCAACTCTCTTGCTCACAGAAATCATTTTTGTGAGTGTAGATTTAAAGTTCGAGATCGCTCGCTCGAAAAGTCAACTGAAATATTCGTGCTTTGTGTTCGTCTCAATTTAACAGCTAGGATAAATGATTCAGTCGATAGTGGAGTCTTACCACAGTGACTTCTCAGAGACGTGCAGATGCGTTTATAGAGTGATTACAGGGGTGTTTGAGTTGCATCAAAGATAGCGGCTGCCGTTCCCAAGCTACTAACGTGGGTTCGATTCCCATCGCCCGCTCCATCCATCTACACATCTGATACAGGTTCTGCCCCATGAAAATCAAAGTGTTCGGATTCTCGACGCCTTATTGGTCATGGGGCTGGAGAGTATCTCCGTAGGACGTCGAATGAGCGCTCGCTCAATGGGCATCCGAAAACCCCAATGCACAGATTCGCGATATCAAGCACACGACCATGGGTGGGTTATGGCACCCACCGCAGTTGCTGATCACGATTTACTTTGATTGACCTTGATCGAGCACGTCCGACGTCTCGTCGTTTTGTTGATGCTCGGCTTCGTGTCGAGCTGTGCATCGGTCCCGATTACCAGCATGATTCAGCTCGCCGCGATGGGCAGCAGCGGGCTCGAGCAAGTTGATCCAACCGAGATCAGGGTTCGGGTTTCAGTATCGCCGGGGTTTGAGATCGATGTCGCGCGAACCACACTTAGCTTTTCAATCGCGCGATCAGACGGTCTCGCACGCAACGAGAAGCTCACACTCGAATTAATCGAACGAACCACGATGGAGCGCTCTCTTGGCTTCATGCGTGGGTCTGTTTCTGTGCCGACCTATGTGCTTCGCCTCACCCCCGCCGATGCACAAAAGTTTTTGGAGATCCGAAAGTCAGCGGTTGCCAAAGACAGTCGTGCCAAGCGTACCTTCAGCGTCAGCGCACCGTTTTCAAAGACACCAAAAAACTCGAAAGTCGTGACGTTTTGGACGGATCTGAAGTTTTCGAGCGACGGATCTTGGGTGGTGTTGTTGGATGGCGCCGAGCTATCATTTTGGTCATGAACCAAGCGACATCGACTTCAACCTTGCCCGACCGACTGAGCGTCGATCCGAATAGCCGTTATTACGATGAGGCGATCCTGGCTCGTCACGTCGGAATCCGGCTGAACGGCGTCGAGTATCACAACGTCGAGGAATATTGCGTTTCTCAAGGTTGGATCCGAACGACGATCGGCAATACGGTCGACCGGCGCGGAAAACCGCTGACGATCACCCGCAAAGGTGTCGTCGAGCCCTTTTTCAAAGATTAGACACGCAGCACTCGCTGGTTGCCTCGCGGGTCGATCAATCGACCGATATCAACCTTACTCCGGTGAGTGAGCGCCCGCCGGTGCGTACTCGTAGCTTGAGCCGACGCCGAGCGGCAACTCGAGCCCCCAAAAGACGAGCAGAAATGCCGTCCAGCAGACAATGAAAGTGACTGAGTAAGGAAGCATCAACGCGACCAGCGTCCCGATTCCCGCGCGCTGCACATAGCGCCGGCAAAAAACGACAATCAACGGGAAGTAGGGAAGTAGCGGCGTGATGATATTCGTTGAGCTGTCCCCGACGCGGTAAGCCGCTTGCGTGAGATCAGGCGATACACCGAGCTGCATCAACATCGGAACCATGATCGACCCGATGAGCGCCCATTTTGCCGACGCAGAGCCCACCAATAAGTTGACGAGACTAGTCAGCAAGACAATACCGGCAAGCGTCACGCCGAGTGGCAGAGCCGCTTCGCGTAATGCATTGGCGCCCTTGATCGCAAGTAGCGCGCCGAGATTCGACTGGCCGAATACATAGATGAACTGCGCGCAAAAAAATGCCATCACGATGTAGTACCCCATGCCAGACATGGCCTTGGTCATCCCGGCGATGACATCACGATGTGTTTTGATACTGCCCGCAGCGATGCCATAAGCGATGCCGGGAAGCAGGAAGCCAATGAAGATGATGGGGACAATCGATTGCATGAGCGGTGCGCCAGAAACGAGTAATAGGCGCGCACCCTCGGCGTTTGGCGCTGCAGCCCAAGGGGAGTTCGCCGGCAGCAACGTCAGTGCAAATAAAACACCGGCGATCACGGCGACGATCAAGGCATAGCGCAAGCCTCGACTTTCCGCCTCTTGCAACGGTTCTTGGGTGGGCAACGTAGTCGGATCGCCATCTACGGTCGTGGCACGTAAACGAGGCTCAATGACAAGATCTGTCAGTGCCCAACCCAGCACGATGATGAGTAGCGAAGAAGCTGTCGTGAAGTAGAAGTTATTGAGCGGATTGACGATGACTGTCGGATCGACTAAGTGCGCTGCGGTCTGTGTCAAGCCCGCGAGCAACGGGTCGAGGCTAGACGGCACTCCCATGGTTGCACTAAATCCGCCTGATACACCCGCGAACGCCGCGGCGATTCCGGCGAGTGGATGGCGACCTGCGGCATAGAAAATCACGGCACCCAGCGGAATGACCAAGACGTATCCCGCATCAACGGCAACGTGACTGAGGATGCCAACGGCGATGAGCGCGGGGGTCAGCAACTGACGAGGAGTGACCGCCATGGCAGCACGTAGCATTGCATTGATGAAGCCCGTGTGCTCAGCAACTCCGAGTCCGAGCATGGCGACGAGGACGACCCCTAGAGGCGGAAAACTCGTGAAGGTGGATACCATCGTCGCCATGAAAGCAGTGAGGGATTCCCCGGCAAGGAGATTGCGGATCTCGAGAGGTTTTCCACTCCTGGGGTCAATTTCATTGAACGACATGCCGGACAAAAGAGCGCTGACGACCCAAGCGACGACCATCAGCAACAAAAACAGCACCGCTGGATCGGGCAAGCGGTTACCCGCCCGCTCGACAAGATCTAGTACGCGGATTAACCCCCGGCTCGACGGCTGACTGGATTCAGGGGAGGGCGGGACGGGGTCACGGGACATGGGATTCCTCATTAGGGATTCATGATCGGATTCGAGGCTATGCTAGTCGCATTCGTGCAATCAATGATCAAGTAGCACTTTCTCGACAACCTTGCCAATCAGATGGTTCCAGCCCTCTGATGACATTTTTTCTTCGGCTACATCATCGACGATCTGGCCAAGCGTGAAGGCTTGAACAAAGATGACAACGCTCGCTAATTCAAGAGTTTTGCTTAGCCAACCTTTCTCTCGCATACGAACAAAAATTTCTTCGAAAGCCCGATTCAGGCGAGCCTGCTCCTTCGATAATAGTCGTGCAAAACGCGGGTTCTGCTCCGAATAGGCGAGTAGCCGGAGTCGTCCAAAACGGAAACCTCTTCGATCCGGGCCTTGAGATTCCTTGAGAAGTCCATTGACCCCCGTCAAGAAGGCGTGTTTCGTTGAGGACGCTTCTACCAAGCGACGAAACGAATTGATGTTCTCCTCAACCGATGTAGAAAACATTTCAAGTAGTACGGTTTCCATTAGATCGGAAAAGTCTTCGAAATGTAGATAGAGAGTGCCACGGGCGACATTCGCTTCAGCTAAGACCATTGCGGTTGTGATCTCGCTGGGATGTGATGTTTTCAACAGCCTCTGGACTGCGGCGATGAGACTAGCCCGAGCAACACTATTTTTCGGTCGCTTTTGCGAGGGCAGTACGCTGAAAGAGTTTTTGCTCATAGGGTTTAACCAAAGGCCGTGAGGCTGTTTATCTCACGAGGCGTTATCTGCAACCAGTGCCGCCGCATCGGCGGTCAAGGCATGAGCAGAGAGTCCCTCGATGACACCACGCCGATCATCGACACTTTTGTTTTGACTTGCCTTGAACTTGGCTTCAACAGATTCAAGCTGGAACGTTAGCGCGACGATTCCTGTCAGCATTTTTGCGATATAGGCCGACGGAGCGTCAGTGACGGACCACGGCACTGCACGCGCTGTTTCCATTTTTTGCGTCAGCCGATCGACGACGAGTCTCTTGTCGCCGTCATCATGGGAGTATCGCAACTTGCCTCTGAGGTGAACCCCTGCGTAATTCCAGGTCGGAACGACTTCGTGGTTGACGGCCTTACTCGGGTAAAAGGACGGAGACACATAGGCCGAGGCGCCCGTGAAGACGAGCACCACCGAGGGATTTTGATCGATTAACTTCCAGATCATGTTGGCTTTAGCCACATGCGCAATAAGTTGTCCGCCAGAAGTCAGACCGGAAACCCTCATAAACGGTATGTGATCGACGTAAGGCTGACCATCAGCCACCAGAACGACTGTGGCTAACGGGTGTTCATCGACGAACCGCTCAATTTTGCCCAGGTCGGTTTCTGTAAATGCGGAGGGGACGTACATGATCTCGAAAAACCCCGCGAAACGTGACAGAGGATGCGACGGCCGATAATACCCCCCGGTATACTTGAAGTCAGGAGACTCCCCCCTTATGAAGACGCTTGGCCGCATCGTGCTCAAGGGCCTGCTGACAATTTTGCCGATCAGCCTGACGCTTTATTTTGTCTATTGGCTGGGCGTCACGGCGGAGTCCTTGCTATCAGGGCCCCTTAATTGGCTCCTCCCGCCTTCTTTCTATCGACCCGGCATGGGCCTCGTCGCTGGTTTCCTCCTGCTCATCATCGTGGGCTTGCTGGTCAACGCCTATGTTGTTCGTCGGCTATTCGAATTGGGTGAAAATCTCCTGCTGCGTGTGCCTGTGGTCAAGACCGTGTTCGCTGCGCTACGAGACCTCACAAAACTCGTTCGTGTGGGAGAGGCTAAAGGCGATCTACAGCGGGTGGTGATGGTCGAATTCGGACCCGGCCGAGTCATCGGGTTCGTCACACAAGAAAATGCCAGCCTGCCGGGTATCGGTACCGATACCTCGATGGTCGCTGTTTATCTCCCCATGAGTTATCAAATCGGTGGCTACACGCTTTACTTGCCTCGAGATCGTATTCAGCCAACGGATCTTTCCGTTGAGGCTGCGATGCGCATCGTGCTGACGGGCGGACTGCAAGAAAAATGAGAGGTATACGTTAATGATAAAAGTAGATTATTCGACTCGCGGTCGGATTGCCGTGATCGGATTTCAGTCTCCGCCGGTGAACAGTCTTGGCTTTTCATTACGTCGCGATCTGCTTGCCGCGCTTGAGCGTGCAGTCGCCGACAATGCCGTCGAAGGGCTGGTACTGATTGGATCGAATTCCACTTTTAGTGCTGGCGCCGACATCCGCGAATTCGGCGGCGCCGACATGCGTCGCGGCCCCTCGCTCTGGACGCTCAATTCTTTTCTCGAGCGCATGACGAAACCTGCCGTTGCCGCGATCGAAGGCATGGCGCTCGGCGGTGGACTTGAGCTTGCGATGAGCTGCCACCATCGAGTGGCTCTCGCTGGCGCGAAAATTGGACTCCCAGAGGTGAAGCTCGGCTTACTCCCCGGGGCGGGGGGTACTCAGCGTCTTCCCCGATTGATTGGCGTCGAAGGCGCGCTCAATGTCATGTTGTCCGGAGAGCCCTTGCCGGTGACGCTGTTCGCTAAGTCCCCGCTCTTCGACCAAGTCGTCGAGTCCGCGCTGCTCGAGGCCGCCATTTCTGTCGCCGAAGCGTCGGCCGCTGCGCTCAAGTCCGGTAAGGCATTGCCCCGCGCGCGAGATATGAAAGTGCGTGAGCCCGATGTGCAAGCGCTTTGTCAGTTTGCGCGAAATACAGCAAAAGTCGCTTTCAAAGAATACCCTGCACCGCTGTCGATCATCGATGCCGTTCAGTTCGGAGCCGAAAACTCCTTTGATGCCGGTTTGGCAGAAGAAGGACGTTTGTTCAAGCAACTGATGGACGGTCCTGTTTCGGCCGCCCTGCGGCATGTGTTTTTCGCTGAGCGTGCGGCGTCGCGAGTCGACGATCTCCCGCCCGATACCAAGCCTCGAGATGTGAAGAGCGTCGCCATCATCGGTGCCGGAACCATGGGAACGGGAATCGCCATCAATTTTTTGAATGCAGGTATTCCGGTTCGTCTTCTCGAACTCAACAAGGAAGCGCTCGATCGGGGCGTCGGGCGTATCCGCGAGGTCTACGAAGGCCAGCTCAAAAAGGGCAAGCTCGATGCTGCGAAGATGGAGTCACGAATGGCGCTTCTGACCCCGGTACTCGAGTACCCCGCCATCAAAGACGTCGATCTCGTGATCGAAGCAGTCTTCGAGGAGATGGGCGTTAAAGAAAAAGTGTTCCGCACGCTCGATGCGACGGTACGTCAGGGCGCGATCCTCGCTACCAACACCTCGACACTCGACGTCAATCATATTGCAGGCTTCACTGCCCGCCCGCAGGACGTGATCGGCTTGCACTTTTTCAGTCCGGCTAACGTAATGCGGCTGCTCGAAGTCGTAAGGGGCGCGAAAACCGCGCCGAATGTGCTCGCCACCGCCATGTCGCTGTCCAAGAAAATCAAGAAGACGGCGGTCGTATCGGGTGTGTGCGATGGATTCATCGGCAATCGAATGATCCACCACTACTCTGCACAGGCGATGCAGATGATCAACGAAGGCGCGAGCCCCGAGCAAATCGATCGTGCCGTCGAAAAGTTCGGCTTCGCGATGGGCCCGTTTCGCATGGGGGATCTCGCGGGCAACGATATCGGTTGGCATATTCGTAAGCGTCAGTATGCCGAAGGGTCTCTCAAAGTCCGGCAGGTCATCGCCGACAAACTGTGCGAGCTCGGACGTTTCGGACAAAAGACCGGCGCCGGCTGGTACGACTACAAGAAAGGCGATCGCGCGGCTTATCCCTCTGCGGCGGTCAGTGCAATCATCGATGAGGCGCGCAAGGTTGCGGGCACGCCGCTGCGCAAACTCGATGATCGTGAGATCGTAGATCGACTCGTTTACGCGCTCGTCAACGAGGGTTCACGGATCCTCGAAGAGAAGATCGCTCAGCGCGCCTCGGATATCGATGTCGTTTATCTGATGGGCTACGGCTTCCCTATCTGGCGCGGTGGCCCCATGCATTACGCCGATTCCCAAACGCTCTACGAAGTATCGCGACGCATGCAGAGTTTCGCGACCCAGCCTGGAGGTGATGCCGAGTTCTGGAAGCCCGCAGCGCTCATCGAGCGTCTGTCGTCAGAGGGTCGTTCATTCACTGGAGGTGCCGTATGAGCCGTGTTGTAAAGGGCCGCGAGGCCGTCATCGTTTCCACGGCACGTACGCCACTCGCCAAGAGTTGGAAGGGTGCACTCAACATGACTCACGGCGCGACAATGGGCGCGCACGTCATCAAGGCCGCAGTCGAACGAGCCGGAATTGATCCCGCTTCCATCGATGATGTGATCATGGGTTGCGGAAACCCGGAAGGCGCGACGGGCCTCAACATTGCGCGACAGGCTGCGTTACGCGCCGGGTTGCCCGTCAGTGTGCCGGGGCTGACAGTGGCTCGGTTCTGTTCATCTGGACTGCAGGCCATCGCGCTCGCCGCTCAGCGAGTCATCGCTGACGAAGGCGATGTATTCGTGGCGGGCGGGCTGGAGTCCATCTCCTGCGTACAGGCTGAGGCCAACCGACACATGTTGACGGAGGCTTGGCTGCTTAAGAATAAGCCGGCGGTTTACCACACGATGTTGCAGACCGCAGAGACCGTCGCGGCACGCTACGGCATCTCACGCGAACGCCAGGATGAATATGGCGCTCGAAGTCAGCAGCGAGCGTGTGCCGCGAAGGCCGCGGGGCATTTCGATGCAGAGATTGCCCCGATGACGGTACGGATGGCGGGCATCGATCAGGGAGCCGGCGGCAAGCTGTACACGCGTGAGGTCACGCTCTCTCAAGACGAAGGTCTGCGCGAAGGAACGACTGTCGATGCCATCGCGAAGATCAAGTCTGCCTCACCGGGCGGAACCGTCGCAGCGGGCAATGCGAGCCAATTCTCTGATGGCGCAGGTGCCTGTGTCGTGATGAGCGCGGCCGAGGCAGAACGATGCGGCGCGAAACCCCTCGGTGTCTTTCGCGGATTTGCCGTCGCAGGCTGCGAGCCCGATGAAATGGGCATCGGCCCTGTATTCGCCGTACCAAAATTGCTCAAGCGCGCCGGCGTAAAACTGGAGGGTGTCGGACTCTGGGAGCTCAATGAAGCCTTCGCGGTTCAGGTGCTTTACTGCCGCGACCGTCTCGGTATCCCAGACGATCGTTTGAATATCGATGGTGGGGCAATCGCCATTGGACATCCTTATGGCATGAGCGGCCAACGACTCGTGGGGCACGCCTTGATTGCCGGCAAGAGGCTCGGCGTCAAATATGTGGTAACTACGATGTGTGTAGCGGGCGGTATTGGTGCTGCGGGTCTCTTCGAGGTTCTCTAATGCATCGTATTCTGGTGGCATTCGTCCTGACGCTTCTATTCACGTTTTCATCACGTCCCTCTATGGCTATAGAAATTCCAGACTATCGTGTCATCGAGCAGGACGGGGCGTATGAGCTCCGCGAGTATTCGCCCTATTTGATCGCCGAGACGGAAGTCGAAGCCGGGTTCATGAATGCAGGCAACATCGCTTTCGGGCGCTTGTTCCGCTACATCAGTGGTTCGAATACGAGCCAGACCGAAATCGCGATGACCGCACCGGTCGAACAGTCTCGGGAAAGCGGCGGTCAAAAAATTGCGATGACGGCACCGGTCGAACAGGCCAATGTCGATGGCGTCTACCGTGTGGGATTCGTCGTCCCGAAAAAATTCACGCGGGAGACCGTGCCAAAACCTCTAGACCCCCGTGTGTCGATTCGCGAGGTTCCTGCACGAACCGTGGCTGTTTGGCGTTATTCAGGGCGTTGGACCGAGGAAAACTTCCGCGAGCATGAACGCGATCTACGCGCGTTACTGATACGCAAAAGTCTTCGTGCTACAGCAGGAGACAGCGCGATCATCGCGCGCTACGACGCACCCTTCATGCCGTGGTTCATGCGCCGAAATGAAGTTCTCATTCCGCTGGCTGCGCCGGATACTCGTCAATGAGCGACCTTAAAAGCCTTCGTCCGCTCGATGGATTGAATCGTCGTGGATTCGTAACTGCAGCACTCGTCGGCGGTTTCGCTGCGGCAGCACTACCGATCAGTGCCACCACGATCACCACTAATACCTCTGGCCTCGAAGCGGGTGAGACACGCATTCCGGTGAGCGACGGTGCGCTTCCGGCTTACTTCGCGCGCCCGGCCGCAGGGAAAAACTTTCCTGTAGTGCTGGTGGTACAAGAAATCTTTGGTGTCCACGAGCATATTCGAGACGTTTGTCGGCGTTTTGCCAAGCGTGGGGCGCTGGCTATCGCGCCAGAGTTGTTTGCGAGGCAGGGCAATCCTGCTGCGGTTCCGGATATCCAAACCTTAATGCGCGATATTGTCTCGAAAGTGCCCGATCAACAGGTCATGGACGATCTCGATGCGACGGTTAAGTGGGCTCGCCGTGAACATGGCACCGGAAAAGTTGGAGTAACCGGATTTTGTTGGGGCGGGCGGATCACTTGGCTCTACGCAGCCCATTCGACAGAACTCGCTGCCGGCGTAGCGTGGTACGGACGCGTGGTCGGCCAGCCGAGTGCGCTTCAGCCAAAACATCCGGTGGATGTGGCCGCGTCACTCAAGGCCCCGGTGCTCGGTCTTTATGCAGGGCGCGACGGTGGAATTCCTCTGGCCTCTGTCGAACGCATGACGGCTGCACTGAGTACGCCCGATTCATCGATCGCGGCCAAAGTTTCTCGTATCGATGTATATCCCGAAGCTCAGCACGGCTTTTATGCCGACTATCGTGCCTCGTATCGTGCTGAGGACGCAGAGCCCGCGTTCCGAACCGCACTAGATTGGTTTGCCCGTAACGGACTCGAGCTTTAACCGCCGGAACGCTTGGCTGCCCAGCCGAGTCGGGTCAGCTCTGCGACTAAAACATCGCGGTGATCACCCTGGATTTCGATGACGCCATTGCGGACGGTGCCGCCACTTCCGCAGCGCTTCTTGAATTGCTTGGCGAGATCATCGAGCGCCGAGGGTGAAAGTGGCAGACCAGACACAATGGTCACGCCCTTGCCGCCACGCCCCTGGGTTTCTCGACCAACTCGGACCACCGCCTCTTTGCCGCCAGATTTATGGGGCGCAACCAAGGCACCGGCAAGCGCCTTGCGTTTGGCATCGATGTTCATGACTGTGAGTCTAGGCAATCTGCATGCTTTCGACAAAGGGCGGTCGGGCTAGAATGGCCTCATGAAACGCCTGTACCCCCTGATGGTTTTCGCACTTTTTGCGCTCTCTTCGACCACGCTACTCGCGCAAAAAAAAGCCGCTCCAGACCTTGAGTCGGAGTTGAATGCACTCCTCGAGTCGGTCGTAGGTCGTTATTCGGGTGAGGTCGTAGATCCGATGGACAACTCCGGCGAGCGCCGGTCGATGTTGCATCACAAGATCGCCAGAGTCGATCTGCCAAACTTCGGTGAGTATGTCCTCCATCACCAAATTTCGCGTGATGCACTCGATTCGGAAACGCCCTGGCAGCAAAAAATTTATGTCTTTGATCAAGACCCGAAGCGTCGGCAAAACACGATGCGGGCCTTCGTGATTCCGAGGGAGCTCGGGCTCGCCAATTTCGAAGGAGACCCTGTCAAATTCCAGAAGCTGGCCTCGGCGAGTACGCCTTCTACGGCAGGGCTTCAAGCATTTCCGGACGGCTGCAAAATTACTTGGGTGCGCGAAGCGGAATCGATTTTCGTTGCGCGGGCTCGACGAGAGGGGTGCCGTTACGAAAGCGCCGCATTCCGCCAGCGGGTCTCGGCTTCGCTGACATATCGGGTGACGCCTGATAGCTTCGGCATCGAAGAAACATTCTTTGGTGACAATGACAAACCGCTGGTCCCGCAAAGAGGTTTACTTACGGCCGCCCGTAAGCCTTCGACTGTTACGGCCGTTCTTGCCGCATCGAAGCCCGAAGAGTGGCGACGACTCGATCCCGAAAGAACGATTTACATGGATCTCGATGCAGGCCGCGTGATTTTCGAGCTGTCGCCGACCTTCGCGCCGCGACATGTCGAAAACATTCGTGCGCTCGCACGTTCGGGTTGGTTCGATGGTCTCAGCATCAATCGTGTTCAAGACAACTTCGTCACGCAATGGGGCGATCCAGACGGCAAGAAAAAAATCGTCGGCGCAGCCAGTCGTTTGCCGCCTGAGTTCGAGCGAACTTGGACACCTGAAATCGCATTCAGCGAATTGCCTGATGGAGACGTCTTCGCGCCACAGGCGGGATTCGTCGAAGGTTTTTGGGCTGCGGGAGATCGCAAAGCCAATCGCATTTGGCTCGCTCACTGTTATGGCACCCTCGGCGTGGGGCGAGATACCGCTGCAGATTCAGGGAGTGGCACGGAGTTGTACGTCGTTATCGGTCACGCACCGCGTCAACTCGATCGCAACATCACGGTGGCGGGACGAGCGGTGAGTGGAATGGAGTTGTTGGCCTCGTTACCTCGCGGAACAGAAGCACTGGGTTTCTATAAAATCGCCGCCGAGAGAACGTCGATCAGACGACTCCGCCTGGCGGCGGATGTTCCCGCAGAAGAGCGGACCGAACTTGAATTGCTACGGACCGACTCCGAAAGTTTTACAGAGGTGGTTGAGGCGCGTCGTAATCGTCGGGACGAGTGGTACAAAGTGCCCGCTGGGCAAATCGATTTATGCAGCGTCCCGCTGCCGGTGCGACGAGTTACTCCTTCCGCAGTCGTGCCAAACGGCTAAGGCGACTGATACCGAGCGCGCCACTTCGTACGACTTCCAAAATCTGAGCGCCCTTGGCGAGATCGGCAACGAACTTGTCGATCTCCGATTCATTCGCCGTAAGCTCTACGATGAACCCTTCGCTGGCTGGATCGATCACTCGTCCCCCAGCACGCACGACGTAACCCCGAACGGCATCGGCTTGCTCCGGTCTCACTTTGAGCTTAAGTAGCACCAACTCGCGCTCGATATGTTCACCCTGCGTCATGTCTTCGACAGAAACCACGTCGATGAGCTTATTGAGCTGACTCACGATCTGCTGGATGACAGAGTCAGACCCTCGCGTGATCAGGGTAATGCGAGAGACGGTAGGGTCATCGGTTGCCGCAACCGACAGCGACTCGATGTTATAGCCTCGAGTCGAAAAAAGTCCGGCCACTCGAGTGAGGGCTCCGGCTTCATTTTGCAGATTAATAGCGATGATGTGGCGCATGGCGGTCAGAGCATATTGCACGAAGCGATTGAACTGGTAGTCTGATTAAACCCCTGCCCGTCATTTGGTTGATCTCATGTCATATCCCCCTGCGACTCATCCGCGAGCCGGCTCGACCATGTCGGGTGCCGAAATGATCGTCCAAGTGCTCGCCGACGAAGGGACGACCGCCATTTTTGGATATTCGGGGGGCGCGATCCTGCCCACCTACGATGCCGTTTTTTTGTATAACCAGTCGCAGCTCGAGTGCGGTCATGCGCAGATGCCGTTGATCGTGCCTGCCAATGAGCAAGGCGCCGGTTTCATGGCTGCAGGGTATGCCCGCGCCAGCGGGAAAGTCGGTGTTTGTCTTGTCACGTCGGGACCGGGCGCCACCAACACGGTCACGCCTGTGCGTGATTCGATGGCCGATTCGATCCCCATGATCGTGATCTGCGGACAGGTGCCAACCGCGGCCATTGGAACCGATGCCTTCCAGGAGGCGCCGGTGCCGGCCATCATGGGCTCCATCGCGAAGCATATTTTTTTGGTCACCGACCCGATCAAGCTCGAAGCCACGATTCGTACGGCCTTCGAAATTGCTCGAACGGGTCGTCCGGGACCGGTCGTCATTGACGTCCCCAAAGATGTGCAGAACTGGACGGGCGTATTCAAAGGAGAGGGCGTATTACCGATTCCTGGATATCGAAAGCGCCTCTTTGTAGCTGCTCATGCCGGTATCGAAGACGACGAAGCAGCCGATTTCTTTTCGATGCTCTCGGCTTCGAGGCGGCCGCTGCTCTATGCCGGCGGCGGGACCATCAATGCAGAAGCGTCCGCTGCACTCACCGAATTTGCGACCACTTTCGGAATTCCCGTCGTCACGACACTCATGGGTATCGGCGCATTTGATACCACACATCCCTTGTCCATGAGCATGCTCGGCATGCATGGTGCTGCCTTCGCAAACTATGCCGTCGAAGATTGCGACATGCTCATTGCGGTCGGGTCGCGGTTCGACGATCGAGTAGCGGGCGTACCGACACGCTTCGCACCGAAAGCAAAGAAAATCGCACATCTCGACATTGATCGCGCCGAGATCAACAAGGTCAAAAGGGTCGACTGGAGCCACGTCGGTCAGCTACGTGATGCTCTGGAGTCACTCACCCGCCACGGCCAAAAAACAGGATTTCGCGGTGATTTTTCTGCATGGCATCAAGAGCTTGCTGCCCTGCGTCGTACACACGCGATGAACTACGACCGCCAAAGCGAGCTCATTCAGCCTTATTACATCATCGAAGAAATCAACCGGCTGACGCGTGGCGAGGCAATCATCTCGACGGGCGTCGGTCAGCATCAGATGTGGGCAGCGCAGTACTTCGATTTCCGAAAACCACGACTGTGGCTCACATCCGGCTCCATGGGTACGATGGGCTTTGGTTTGCCTGCAGCGATCGGCGCTCAGATCGCGAAACCCACCGCACTCGTCATCGACATCGACGGAGACGCGTCGATTCGCATGAATTTTGGGGAACTCGAAACCGTCACCACCTATGACTTGCCCATCAAAGTTGTAGTCCTCAACAACTTCGGCGATGGCATGGTGAAGCAGTGGCAGAAGCTTTTCTTCAAAGGCCGAATGTCGGCGAGCGATAAGTCGCTGCATAAAAAAGACTTCGTCAAGGCCGCACAGGCGGACGGGTTTCCGTACGCAGTCCGTCTCGATAAAAAATCAGACGTACCTCGAGTGATCGAGGAGTTCATCCGATATCCGGGCCCTGCTTTTTTAGAGGTGATCATCGACCCGGATGCCGGTGTATATCCGATGGTGGGTCCGGGCCAATCTTATGACGCGATGATCACGGGCGATTTCATCGTTGCAAGACATGCCGTCAAGGACGGCGAGGCGCCCGGTCCGTCAGAAATGTTCTGACTCGCACAGTGCAAAGTCGTGTGCCATCAACCCGCTTCGATGAGACGAAATCCCGCGGGGGCGTCGAGCGCAACGGACTTAACGAGTGCAAACACCTCGAGGCCTGTGACGAGATCGAGTGATCTCACAGCCGCAGGGGTGACCGCAGAAAGCAGTCTTTGTGCGCCGAGCTCGATTTCAACGAGAACGATTCCGTCGCCGCGATCTCGGATACGACCGATTTTTCCCCTCAAGACATTCCGGACTGAGAGACCCTTTGGCATTTCGGTGGCGATAATCACTTCGTTGGCAGGGACATAGGCGCGAAAACTCTCGCCGGTCGGTGTCGTGCTGGAGGGCAGATAAACGCGCTGCCCGTCGAGATCCGCTTCAAAGCCAGCGTCCTCCGATTGAGTCGAACGACGACGTAAAGAGAGCAGTCCGCCGATATCATTTCTCATCGACAGTAGTGGCGTGTCAGATCGTCCCAGCAAGTCGTGAACGGGCCCTCCTGCGACGACCGATCCGCAGTCCAGCAGGATGAGTTGATCGGCCAGACGAAGTACCTCGGCGAGACTATGGGTGACATAGATCGATGGAATGGAAAAATCGTGTTTGATTCGATCAAGCAACCCCAGGATCTCGTTTTTCTTGGGCGCATCGAGCGCAGCAAGCGGTTCATCAAGCAACAAGATGGACGGATTAGCCAGGAGCGCCCGTCCGAGTGCAACGCGTTGTCGCTCACCACCCGACAGCTGACGGGGCCAGCGGTCGAGCAACGAGCCGATACCGAGGGTATCGATGACCTGCACCCGAGAGGGACCTCGCTGATGCCTCGATCGTCGAGCGCCAAAATCGAGATTTTCGGACACTGTCAGATGGGGAAAAAGCAATCCGTCCTGAGGAACCCAGCCCGTCGCACGCTGTTCGGGCGGTAGATCGATCCCTCGTTCGATATCGATCAAAACACGATCGCCGATGCTGAGACAGCCTCGGTCGGCTCGAAGAGATCCATTCATGAGATCGAGCAAAGTCGATTTTCCCGAACCTGAGGCGCCGAAGATGGCGGTACAACCAGTCGCTGGGACCTCGAATCGTACGTCGAGAAAAAAATCTCCCCGCTTCAATGAAACATCGACGGAAATCACGGACGATTGCCCCAGCGCTGCGCGCGTCGGCCGAGCCACTCAGCTGCGAGTAAGGCAAGGAGGGCGATGGCCATCGAAATCAGCGCGAGCTTCATGGCGACCGCTTCACCGCCTGGTGTCTGCAATGCACCGTAGATGGCAAGTGCTAGCGTCTGAGTTTCGCCGGGGACATTTGCTGCGAACGTGATCACCGCTCCAAACTCACCGAGGCAGATCGCAAATCCGAGCACGGCAGCAGCCGAGATTCCGGGCAGCGCCAGGGGTAAGGTGATCGATACGAAGCGATCGAACGTACCCGCGCCCAAGCAGCGTGCGGCCAACTCAAGACGCGGATCAATGGCCTCGAGCGACAGACGAATGGTACGTACCATGATGGGTAGTGCCACGAGTCCGGCGGCGAGTGCAGCGCCGGTAGTTGTAAAAACGAGGCGCAGGTCGAAGGTTGAATCAAGCCAGCGCCCAATAGGACCCTGAACTCCAAAGATCAGAAGCAGACCATACCCGACGACAACCGGCGGCAGGACGAGCGGGGAATGCACGAGCGCGTCGAGTAGGGCCCGACCTGGGAATTTCTTCCTGGCCAAAATCCAGCCGAGTGCGATTGCCAAGGGCAAGGTAAAAGCGAGCGCTCGTACGGCAACGCTCAGACTCGTCAGTACGGCCAGCCATTCGGGATCAGACAATGTCACCCCTGCATCCTATACTTCGGTCCATGAAATACCTGCATACAATGGTCCGCGTGACGGACCTTGACGCTTCGCTGCGATTTTATCGGGATGCCCTCGGTTTGGAGGTGATCTCTACCAAAGAGGTGCCGAAGGGCCGATACACGCTGGTTTTTCTGGCAGCACCGGGCGATCACTCAGCCCAAATCGAATTGACGTTTAACTGGGACTCGGAGGTTTATACGGGAGGGCGAAATTTTGGGCACGTTGCTTATGCAGTGGAAGACATCTATGCGACATGCCGACGTCTGATGGACCACCGGGTCACGATATTGAGGCCGCCGCGAGATGGCCGAATGGCCTTCGTACGCTCCCCTGACGGAATCTCCATCGAATTGCTGCAGCGAGGCGGAGCAAAAGCCCCCGAGGAACCCTGGATGTCGATGCCCAATACCGGCACTTGGTAATCGATGTTCCATCTGCGAGGTAGACGGTCCCTCGGCGTCATCGTGATCGCCGCATTGATGACACTCGCCGGCTGTGTATCGCCGCGAGCGTATCTGGGTGAGCCGATTTCGCGCGCGACGATCGACGAAGGGTATCGGGGCAGCCGTGTCATGCCTTCTCGGCAACATGACGACGTGCTTTTTATTGTGAGTTTGTCGGGTGGCGGAATGCGTGCCTCGGCGATGGCTTATGGTCTATTCGAGCACCTTGCCGCGGATCGCATCGCCGTCGGATCAAAATCATCGCGACTTCTCGATGAGATCGACGTCATCTCGGCGGTATCGGGGGGCGCCGTTCCAGCGGCTTACTTCACGCTATTCGGAGATCGTCTTTTCCAGGACTTCGAGCAGCGATTTTTAAACAAAGACTTCACAGCTTCGGTACGTCGCGGCATTCTCCTCGACCCTCGGAACTGGCTGCGGATGGCTTCCAGTGAATATTTTCGAGGGGACTTATATGCCGAGTACTTCGATCGCCGCTTGTTCCGCGGAGCGACGTTCAGCGATCTCAGTCAACAGGGCGATCGACCGTTCCTGATCATCAATGCAACGGATGTCGGTCTCGCAAGTCGCTTCGAGTTCACGCAAGACAGTTTTGATCTGATCTGTACTGATCTTCTGCGGTATCCAATCTCTCGCGCCATTGCCGCTTCCACGTTGATTCCTGCGCTACTGACGCCGATCACCATCGAAAACCGTGCCGGGCGTTGTGGCTATGCACTTCCGGATTGGGTTCATCGAACACTCGAAACGGGCGATCACAGTTCGCGCGAGTATTTTCGCGCTTCCGTCTTGAAGTCCCGTAACGATGCGTCGCGATTCGGATATCTGCATCTCGTCGACGGCGCACTGAGCGACAACCTGGGTGCCAGGGCGTTGTACGACGCTGTGGCGGATGGCAGTCGCTGGATGACATGGGGTGATCTTCCGACTGACTCTAGTCGTCGCAAATTTATTTATGTTTCCGTCAACGCTGGCGATTGGAAATCGACGCAGGTTGGAATCAATCGCCAACCTCCCGATGCGCTGCAGATGCTGCGCCTGATGGGAACGGTCCCCATGGATCGATATTCCGCCGAGAGTAGAGTCGTGCTGAACGAAGCACTCAAGCAGCACGCCGATCATAAAAAAGCCGAGCTGTACCACATTGAAATCGAGCTCGAATCGCTACGCAGTGATCCGAAGCTGACTCGTTTGGTCGAGCTTCCGACTTCTTTTACTCTCGCCAGAAATGACGCTCTGGACCTGCGCTGCGCGACGCGTCGGATGCTCTTGGCGTCCGTCGATTATCAGCGACTAGTACGTGACCTGTCCGGAACAGCCGGACAGCTCTCGACCTGCGGTGACTGAGCGCGCGATTGAGCGCTCTCACCACGTCATCGAGATACCTTTAGTCTTGAGATAGGGCTCGAGTCCCTCCTTGCCGAACTCCCGACCCCAGCCAGATTGCTTGTTGCCTCCGAAGGGTACCGCCGGATCGATTGCAGCGTGCATATTGACACTGACCTGACCCGCATCGATTTTTCTAACCATTTGCATGGCGGTACCGAGATCACGCGTCCAAACGCTGCCTGAGAGTCCGTAGATGGTGGAGTTGGCGGCGCGTGCGACGGCATCAAGATCCCCATCGCCAAATGTCTGAACACAAAGCACTGGGCCAAAGATTTCGTTTTTGACGGGAGTCATGTCGTTCTGGGTTCGGGCGAGAACCGTCGGTTCGAAGAAATATCCGGGGCGTGTTGGCACGGTACCACCGCAGACGATCTCGGCACCTTCCTTACGACCTGCCTCGACGAAACCGGACACGCGGTCACGCTGTTGAGAAGAAATCAGCGGACCGAACTCCGATGTGGGGTCGAGCCCTGGACCGAGTTTCATGGAGCGAGCAATCGCCGCGATACCCTCGACCACTTTGTCGTGCGCCCTCTCATGAACGAATAGCCGCGTACCCGCCATGCAGTTCTGGCCTTGCAGGAAAAAGCAGGCGCGCGCTGCACCCGGGATGACTTGCTCAAGATCAGCGTCCGGAAACACAACGACCGGGGATTTACCCCCAAGCTCCAGCGTGACTTTCTTTAGATTGCCAGCCGCCGCTTTCACGATGAGTCGGCCGACTTCGGTCGAACCGGTGAATGCGATCTTGTCGACTCCAGGATGAGCGGCGAGGGCAGCACCGGCTGATTCGCCATATCCGTTGACGATATTGATGACCCCGTCCGGTACACCGGCTTCCTGACAGATTTCTGCGAGTCGCATGGCCGTGAGCGGCGTGAGTTCCGCGGGTTTCAGCACGAGCGTGCAGCCCGTCGCGAGTGCAGGCGCAATCTTGAGCATCACCATCGGCAAGGGTGAATTCCACGGCGTGATAGCGCCGACGACGCCGATAGGCTCGCGCAGCGTGAACGAGAGAGCTTCGCCCGGAAGCTTACCCTGCGGTGCTGCCGGTATCGTGGAGCCTTCAATTTTGGTGGGCCAGCCCGAGTAGTAGCGGAAGAACTCCGGAACCACCATGCCGCAAACATACTGTGCCAGTGGAGTCGGCAGTCCGTTATCCAGAATTTCGAGCTCGCAGAGTTGTTGAAAATTGGCGACGATCAAATCGGAAATCTTCCAAATGACTGCGCTGCGCTGCGCCGCCGTGAACTTTGACCAAGGGCCTTCGAATGCAGCTCGTGCTGCTTTGACCGCTGCATCGATTTCTGTTGCACCACCTGCTGAGCAACTCGAAATTTTGAGGCCCGTCGCCGGATCGTGAATGTCGATCGCCGTGCCCGATGCGGGATGAACCCATTTTCCGTTTATGAAATGGCCGTGCGACCGCGCGAGAAAATCCAGCGTCGCTTTCGAAAGCGTGTAGTGCGATAGGGCAGACGTATTGGCGCTCATGATGACCCCCGGGTCGGTAGACCTTTCGAATCCTAAAGCCCTTAAACCACGGCTCCGCCGGTCTGGAGAAATCGCGACCAATGCGTGGCCGCGTGACACCCCGGTCAACGCAGCCGGACTACGACTTTTCCGGTGTTTCTTCCAGCGAGGAGGTGCTCGACGGCATCGGCGACGCGATCGAGCCCCACGAAAGGCGTCGGATCGATCAGTACCTGCAACGTTCCGTCATGAAACAGCTGCAGAAGGCGCGCGGCCGTTTCGTCGAAGTACTCAGGAAAAGCCTGATTCTGAAAACCTCGAATCGAAGCGGACTTCCAGTAGAGTTTTCGGTAAGCACGGGCTTGAGGGACCAACTCGACCTCTTTATCGAAGTCGGAGGTGTGGCCACTCACGATGACGCGACCACGGAACGCGACATGATCGACGAACGTGTCGAAGATTTCTCCTCCGACCGAGTCGTAGGCGACGTCGATTCCCTTCGGATACTCCCTCTCCAGAACCTCGCGCACATTCTCTCGTCGATAGTTAATCGGTCGATCGACGCCGAGCTTGCGAAGGAGCGTGACTTTATCGTCGCTTCCGGTGATGCCGATCACATGACATCCCCGCAACTTTGCGAACTGCACCACGAAGTGACCGAGTCCACCTGCCGCGGCTGATACCGCGACTGTCTCGCCATCGCGAACTTCCCCGATACGCTCGAGCCCCACCATCGCAGAAATTCCCGTGGGAATGAGCGCGAGAGTCTCTGCCGTAGGGTCACGTACCGATATGACTTTGCTTGCAGCGGCGATTTGAAAGTCGCGATATCCAGAGCCAAGACGACTCGCGGCGACCGCATCGCCTTCGCGCAAATGAGTGACTCCGGGGCCAACCGCGACGATTCGTCCTACCGACTCGATCCCCATATCGAAGGGCGGAGTGACCTTGAGGTATCGAACTGAATTCCGACAGAGGTTCTTATCGAAAATCGCATTGACGCCCGCGAACTCGTTACGAATGACGACTTCGCCGGCCTGAGGCGCTCGCCACGCTTCTTTGACGACCCGGGTCGAGGTACGAAAGTCGCCGGTGATCTGATGGATGATCACTTTCCGATAGTCCGATGGGTGGGTCGTCTCTGCCATGTTCATTGTCGTCAGTTCGTTCAGCCGAGTAGAGTGCAGGCGAAGCTTATCTCACGGAGATCCCCCAGGTGCCTACCATTCTGGTTACCGGAACATCGCGAGGACTCGGACTCGAGTGCGTGCGTCAATATGCCGAGGCGGGTTGGACCGTGCTGGCCTGCGTCCGTCATCCTGATGCGTCGTCCACACTACAGACATTAGCCTCGGCTTACTCATCACGCGTTAAGACGCTTGCACTCGATGTGGAAGATCACGCCGCGATCGATCGACTTGCTCATGAACTTGATGGGACGACCATCGATGTCTTGCTCAATTCCGCAGGCACCATGGGTCGTGGCAGTTTTGCGAAAGATGGGCTTGCTTTCGGTAGTTTTGGGCACTCCGATTACAGCGACTGGGAAAAGCTCTTCCGTCTGAATGTGATGGGTCCTATGAAGATGTCCGAGGCCTTCGTTGGACATGTCGCGCGATCAGAACAAAAAAAGATCGTGACGCTCACCAGCATGCTTGGCTCGGTAGCCATCAATCGCGTCGGCAGTCTTTATGCTTATCGAGCGAGCAAAGCGGCCGTCAATGCCATGATGAAGTCGATGTCCATCGATCTTGCCAAATCGTATGGCATCGCTGCGACGGCGCTACATCCAGGATGGGTACGTACTGATCTTGGCGGCCCCCGCGCCGACATCGACGTCGAGACCAGCGTCGCCGGCATGCGCAAGGTGATCGATATGCTGACCCTCGAGACGGCGGGTCGCTTTTGGGTGTATGACGGCAGTGAATTGCCGTGGTGACCGATCTCTAGAAATACATCGTCGACATCGTCTTGCGACTCGGATCGTAGGCGGAGTATGTCTTGCCGACAGTCGACGGATCACCCAGCGCTTGTACTGCAAGATCAGCGAGATCAGCGCGCCCGATGAAGCTGAAGGCGGCAGGGTCCTCGGCCAGCACTGCAGTACCCGTGGTCGGAACGTCACCCAGGCCGCCAGGTCGAATGATCGTGTAGTCGAGACCGCTCGCGCGAAGATGATCTTCAGCCTGCGTCTTTAGTGCGATGACTTCGGCCAAAAATCGCTTTGAAAAACCGGGCGCTGCGTCAGCAGAGTCCCCGGCGCCGATCACGGTGATGAACACGAAGCGCTTGACGCCGGCCGCCTTCGCAGCGTCGATGACGTTGCGATTACCAACATAATCCGGGCGTTTGTGTTGCTCGCCGCGGGTAGTACCCAATGTCGAAATCACGGCCGCATAAGCGCCTGATGTGAGTGCGGCATTCACTTGGTCGGCATCCAGTGCGTCGGCGATGACGGTACTGACACCGAGCTTGTCGAGCTCCGCGGTGTTCGAGGTACTTCGAACCGCAACCGTGACGGCTTCACCCCGTTCACGAAGTTTGCGGACGATTTCGAGGCCTGTTCCGCGAGTTCCTCCGAATACGAGCACCGGACCGCCCGGTGAGACATAGTCTGATGCTGCGCGAACATTGACCGGATCGTGGGACGACCCGCTCAGCCAGAAGAAGTAGGCCAGCACGAACAAGACCAGAGCGAGGATCAACCCACCGATTGCTTTGAGCGTACCGAGCAAAAACTTCTTCATGGCGATGACCCCTGATCAGCGAGCGCCGGGTGGCGCGTAGTTTTCGACCCACTCTCTGACCGTCTTGTACCAGAAGAGAGAGTTCTGTGGCTTCAAAATCCAATGGTTCTCGTCCGGGTAGTAGACAAACTTTGAGGGAACACCGCGCTTTTGGAGGGTGTTGAAGAGTTCGATACCCTGGTTTACGGGAACTCGCATGTCGAGCTGTCCGTGTATGACGAGCGTCGGGGTAGCAAAGTTACCCGCCGAGGTATGCGGGGAATATCGGGCGAACTCTTCGGGACGCTCCCAGAACTCAAAGAATCGATCTCGCTCAGCGCCGTAATCGGCGCCGATCTGAGTGAAGTTGTTGTACACCGCAGCGTGCGCGATCAAGGCTTTGAATGGATGAGCGCGGCCGAGCAAGGTACTTGCGAGGAACCCGCCATAGCTCCCCCCGCCCGCCACCATGCGATCTGCATCGACATAAGGCTTGGCGGCCAGCCATTCCGCGGCTTGGATGGTGTCTTCGTAAGGCTTGGTGATTCGATCGGGATTGATGGAGTCGGTGAACGCCTGGCCGAAACCGCTGGACCCGTGGAAATTGTGCCAGGTCACGATATAACCCCAATTGGCGAACACCTGCGCATTCCAGCGCCATTGGACGGCATCCTGAATGCCGTTATGCGGCCCACCGTGCAGCAACATGAACACCGGATACTTTTTGGATGGATCAAAATCTGGGGGATAGACGACCCACATCTGGATCGGCGCACCACCGGAGCCCGAATAGGTCACGCTCTCGACCCGGCCCTGCGCTGTTGTGGCAAGCGTCGTATCGTTGAAAGACGACAGCTTCGTCGCTGCGCCGCTACCGAGATCGAGACGCATTAAAGTTGGCGGCTCTTTAAATGACTGACGCAGCGCCACGGCTGCCGGACGCGAACCCGTCGTCGCGGCTACTGCGAGATTACTGAAGCTGCTACCGCCGGTGAGGGCCTTTGGTTTCCCCGGCGCAGCGAGATCGAATCGATAGACGCGATTGGTCGCGGCATCGTCGATGGCGCTGTAGAGGGCTTTCGAGTCCGCGCGCCAAATCGGTCCTGAGACCGTTCGATCGAAATCGAGTGATAAATCGCGACGTTCGTTGGTCGCACGATCGATCAGCAACAGCTTGCCTCGATCGGCGTAGAAACCCGGTATCGATTGAGCGGTGTACGCCAGCCACTTACCGTCTGGGCTGTAGGTTGGCGAACGATCATCGGCGCGATTGGCCTCTGTGAGATTACGAGCGGGCTTACAGCCACACGAGTCGAGTGCAATCAAGTCAAAGTTCGAGTCGACGCCAGTTTTATCGGTATCGGTCGAGAAGGTGACCTCAGTGCCATCCGGCGAGATGTCGTAGGTTGAGTCCGAGTACTCCGATTTCGGCAGATGGAATCCAGACTGCCGAGTGATCGCAACCGGCTCACCTCCTGTTTTTTCAATGGAAAAGAGGTGTGGTTCACGGTCGTCTAAGAATCGATCCCAATAAGAAAGCGGAGCGCGATCCCATACTTGAGCGGTCATCTTGCTCTTTTCCCGCTCTTTGAGGCGCTTGGCTTGATCTTCCCAGCGAACGAGATCACTCCATATCGGAGACGCAAATGCGATTTTCCTGCCGTCCGGGAACCACTTCGGCGCATTGGCTCCAGTTGGAACGTTTGTCACGCGCTGAGCCTCACCGCCATCGACGGGAATGACATAGATCTGAGTTTCCTCATCGTCACCGCGCTTGGAGATAAAAGCGATTAGAGATCCGTCTGGGCTGAATCGCGGCGAGGCATCCGTTGCCTTGTCGCTCGTCAGTCGACGCGACATCCGACCGTCTGTCGAAAACAACCAAAGATCTGTAGATCCCTTATTTTCTTTGACATCGAATCGCGTGACGGTGACCACGGCAAGCCGGCCATCGGGGGAGATATCGGTATCGCCGAGGCGAACCAGCGACCACATACGGTCGGCTGTCAGACTTTCCGACGGGGCCGGTTGTGCGACCGCTGACTCGACGGCCCATAGGGGCCAGATCAGAGTCAGCAAACAAGGGGCGAGAGTCCGGAGCTGGGCCATCTTCATGGAACATTCCCTAGTAGAGGTTTGGTGTAAAGGCTAAGACATTGGCCGGGACTCCGCTACAGGTCGTCAGTCAGTCGTTGGCTCGGGCATACTTGGTCTGTCCTTAAGCCCCTTGGCGCACCAATATAGGCCAAAGAGATATGTCCAACCTCGGTGAAGGGAGAATTGTCGTAGGCACGGCGCGCGGTGAGCGCGGCGATGCCATCGACCTCGTGCGCCGGTGGTTCGATGCCATGGCGTCGGGCGATCTCGAATCGGCGTCAAAGCTCATGGCGCCAGGCCAACGCATCACCATTTCTGGTGGATATCGATTTTCGAGCCTGGGTGAGTTTGCGGCATTCGCCGCGAAACGCTACAGATCCGTCCAAAAGCAGTGCGATAACTTTGAGGCCTGCGAGGCGGCCGGCGGATTCGCCGTATACGTGCGTGGCGAGATGAGTGGATCTTGGTTGGACGGAACCGCGTTTTCTCGGATTCGTTGGTGTGACCGATTCCTCGTTCAGACTGGCAGCATTATCGAGCTCGATACGTTCAGCGATCTTGCAGAGACCCGATTCTCGGAACTTCACAAAAATGACTAGCCCACGACTCGATCGGTACATTGCTCTCGCCCTGCAAGTCGATTGCGACGGTGTTCATCCCGATCACAATCGAGAGGCCGCTGCAGCGCGTATGGGCGCATCCTTGACTCGCATCGATCAGGCGATCATGGGTGCAAAGCGCTGGATCGGCGCCGATCTCAAACTTGTAGTTCTACCTGAGTACATCTTGTCCGGTCCGCCTTGGGGTGAAACCATTCCGGAGTGGGCAGCGAAGGGCGCGATTGCACCCGATGGCCCAGAGTACGAACGGCTGGGCGCCATTTCGCAAAAGCACGGGATTTTCCTCGCCGGTAACGGCTATGAGACCGATCCAAATTTCCCCGGAATTTATTTTCAGGCCTGCTGGGTCTTTGATCCGTCTGGGAACCGGGTGCTCACGTATCGACGGCTGATTTCAATATTCGCTCCGACGCCACACGACGTATGGGACAAGTACCTCGATCTCTACGGAATCGAGGGTGTGTTTCCCGTTGCACACACGGCCATCGGTAAGCTTGCCGCCATCGCTTCAGAAGAGATTCTCTATCCCGAAGTCGCTCGCGCTCATGCGATTCGCGGTGCCGAGGTATTCCTGCACTCTACGAGCGAAGTTGCATCGCCTAATCTGACAATCAAACAAATTGCTCGACGTGCTCGGGCACTCGAGAATCTTGCCTACGTCGTGTCGGCTAATACGGCCGCGTTACTCGGAATCGACGTTCCTGTCGATTCGAGCAACGGCTACTCTGACCTGATCGATTACCATGGTAATCAGATGGTCGTTGCCGGCACAGGAAACTCTTCTGTGGCCTCCGCGTTCCTCGACATCGCAGGCCTTCGCTCATACCGACGTCGTCCCGCCATGGCGAACATGCTTTCCCGCCAAGCGCTTGAGATGTTTGCCGATTCTTTTGCGAACGCTGATCTACGTCGACGCAACGGATTGCTGCAAGGCGGTAAGCTCGTGATTCCAGATCGAGCTTACTTTCAGCAGCGCCAGGCGGACGCGATTTCACGTATGGCTGAGCGCGGCATAATCTAATTTCATGCCAGAGGCCCCGATCGGGCATGCCTAAACGCGCCATACACGACCGCTTCGGGGAGCCACGCTCGGTCCTACGTGTGGTTGACGTTGCTGCTGAGCAGCCAGAACCCGAAGAAGTCATCATCCGAATGGAGGCTGCGGCGATGCATATCGCCGACCTCCGAACCATCGCGGGCGCTGAAGGATTTCGCTATCCCTTGCCGCGCACACCGGGCTACGAGGGTATCGGTCGCGTCGTCCGCGTGGGGGAGCGCGTCATGTCGATACGCGTCGGCGATAGAGTTTTCCCTGCGCTCGGCAGCGGCACCTTTCGCGAGGAAGTGCGTTGTCGCGCGGATGCCTGCATGGCTGCGCCGGAGGGCGACGCGCTGCAACTAAGTTTATTAACGGTCAACGGGCCGACAGCCTGGGTCTTGCTGGAAGATTTCGCTCGACTCCGCTCAGGCGACTGGTTGATTCAGAATGCTGCGAATTCGAGCTGCGGACGATACGTCGTTCAATTGGCACATCGGCGTGGCCTTCGTACCATCAACGTTGTTCGTCGTACCGATCTGGTCGATGAGATGACATCGTTGGGCGCAGACCTGGTACTGCTTGACGGTTCAGACCTTGCGGAGCGCGTGGAAAAAGCCCTAGGCGGAGCACCCATCCGACTCGGCATCGACGCCGTCGCGGGTGAGGCGACACAGCGCATCGCGGAGTGCCTCGCTTCAGATTCACCCCTCATATGTTACGGAGCCATGAGCGGCGAGCCCTGCAAGCTCGATTTTTACTTGATGTTTCGTCAAGGAATTATGCTGCAGGGTATTAGTTTCGTGCGACAGCTCCGACACCGTACACCCGCGCAAGTTCGTCAGATCTATTCGGAGCTTGCAGCACTGATGGCGAGCGGTGGCCTGATCGCCCGGATTGGGGGCGTATTCCCATTGAACAACATTCTCGAGGCCTGCGATCTCGCGGCTCGAACCGGCAACGACCGCGACGGCAAGGTGATCATCACCTTTGGGGAATGACTGCGCCTCTCATCGACCACAGCACTAGAACCAGCAATGGTAGCGTCACCAGGTTGAGCGTTTCCCAACCGAGTGTTTCGATGGCGACTCCGGCAGAGAGCGATGCGAGCGCTTGCGAGCCGAAGACCATGAAATCGTTGAATCCTTGTGCTTTGAAACGCTCGCTATCTGAGTAGGTTGAAGAGAGCAGGGTCGTCGCGCCGACGAAAAGAAGATTCCAGCCGACACCCAGTAAAAGAAGCGCTGAGAAATAGTGGAAGAAGTGCCGCCCTACGAACGCGCAAATGACAATGCAGACGATATTGATGGCAACGCCTGTCAGCATCATTCCGCGAACTCCAAGTTTGGAGACGAACCATGGAGTTGCGAGCGAAGGTAGATACATTCCAAAAAGATGTCCGGTGATCACCGCTGTGGTCTCGCCTGTCGAGAAGCCGTCATGGACATGCATGCTGAGCGGTGTGGCAGTCATGATGAAGCTCATGACCGCATAAGATGACAAACCGGCGAGTACGGCTAACCGGAACGTCGGACGGCCCATCAACTCCTTGAGGCTGCGAGACGAAGTTGCCAGCCTCTCTTTTTTCATGACCGATGTGGCCGGTAATCTCGTCAAGACGAGTGCGGCACCAAAGCAAAGTCCTGCGAGAACAACAAACGAGAAGGTGTACTTCGGCCAGTCGCCGATATCACTCACGGCGCCGCCCAGCGTCGGTCCCACGAACGCTGCGATGAGGGTTCCGATCATGACAGTTGAAGCCGCTCGTCCTGCCTCCGACGAGTCTACGAATTCGATGGCAGCGAATCGATACTGCTGGACAAAGGCCATGTTGCCCCCGATGAGAAACCCGGCGAAGCAGAAGAGCGTGAACTCATTGAGCAGAATGGCATATGCACAGAGTAGGGCCGCAAGTGCGGCGATCAATGCGCTACCGATGAAAGCGGGTCGGCGACCGACTCGCTGCATGAGCAGCGCGGCCGGTAAGGACATTGCGGCAAGGCCAACGATGGACATCGACAGTGGTAGCGTCGCCAGCGCGGGGGTCGGCGCCATATACGTTCCGACGATTCCACCGAAAGTGACGAGGGTGATAGAGCTACAGGCCGCGAGGGCCTGCGCGAGGGTGAGCGTCCAGACGTGCCGCATAGGTGGTCTGCAGTATATCCGGCGACTGCACCTCGGTTATGCTGCTTTCTATGAGTGAGCGATCTGCAAACGACTATGTCGAACGTATCTTGAATGCGTGCGTCTATGACGTTGCGATCGAATCACCTCTGGAGCACGCAGGCCGTCTATCCAGACGGCTAGGCAACGAGATTTTATTGAAGCGAGAGGACTTGCAGCCGGTCTTCTCTTTCAAGCTTCGAGGTGCTTACAACAAGATTTCACAATTGTCGGATGATGTCGCCTCAAGAGGCGTCATTTGTGCTTCAGCAGGCAATCATGCTCAAGGTGTCGCGCTCGCGGCGACACGACGCCGTATTCCCTCGCTCATCGTGATGCCGGTGACGACGCCCCAAATCAAGGTACAGGCCGTCATCGATCTCGGTGGCGAAGTGGTATTGCACGGCGATGATTACGATGCGGCGTACGAACATTCACTCAAACTCGCCCAAGAGCGGCATCTCATCTTCGTTCATCCATTTGATGATCCGGATGTCATCGCGGGCCAAGGCACGATCGGTGTAGAGATTTCGCGTCAGACGAGAGGCGAGGTCGATGCCGTGTTTGTACCCGTTGGGGGTGGCGGCCTGATCGCGGGAATCGCGACATACTTGAAGCATGCGCATCCGAAAATACGAGTCATCGGTGTCAACGCTGCGGATTCCACCGCCATGCACGACTCATTTCAATCCGGCGAACGACGCGTGTTGCCGCGAGTCGGCATTTTTGCAGATGGTGTCGCGGTACGTCGGGTCGGTGAAGAAACCTTCCGGTTGGCACGCCAGTTCGTCGACGAGATGTTACTGGTCGATACGGACGAGATCTGTTCGGGCATACAAGACATCTTCGAGGATACGCGCTCCATCGTCGAACCCGCAGGCGCTCTTGCCGTCGCTGCGATAAAAAAGTACATCGCTCGAGAGAATTGCATCGGAAAACGTTTCATCGCCATCAACTGTGGCGCCAACATGAACTTCGATCGTCTGCGTCATGTTGCCGAGCGTGCGGAGATCGGTGCAAAGCGCGAGGCGCTCCTTGCGGTCGAAATTCCGGAACGCCCGGGTAGTTTCCTTGAGCTCTGTCGTGCACTCGGTCATCGAAGTGTCACGGAGTTCAATTACCGCTACGAAAAGCGGGGGACGGCCAAGATTTTTTTGGGCTTCGGTATGCCGGGAGGGCGTGACGAACGGAGTGTCGTCATCTCGACGCTCGGTCAATCGGGCTATGGCGTCACCGACATGACTGATAATGAACTCGCCAAGTTGCATGTGAGATACATGATTGGTGGTCACGCGGAGACTGTTTCCGACGAGCGACTGTTCCGCTTCGAGTTTCCCGAACGGCCTGGAGCTTTGCTGCGGTTTTTGGAGGCGGTCGGTTCGCGATGGAATATCACGCTCTTCCACTATCGTAATCATGGCTCCGATGCAGGGCGGGTGATGGCAGGAATCCAGGTATCGGAGGCAACTCAAGAAGAGTTTTTATCTCATCTTGCCGAACTGCATTACCCGTGGATCGACGAGACCGATAATCCAGCCTACCGATTGTTTTTGGGAAATTGAGCCTGCCATGCAGTGTTATCAAGGCATCGTTCTTGCACGCGAGGAGACGATCACCGTCAGAAATGTGAGCCACCGGGTGGTTCATTGGGGAGAAGAAGGAGCACCCAAAGTGGTTTTGCTCCACGGATTCCAGGATTGCTCAGACACTTTTCAGTTTCTGGTCGATGCGCTACCACGCGACTATCACTTCGTCGCGCCCGACTGGCGAGGGTTCGGTGGTAGCGGCCGTAACGACGCACCGTATTGGTTTCAGGACTATCTGGCCGATCTCGAAGGAATTCTCGATCATTATTCAGAAACTGCAGCGACGCTGATCGGGCATAGCATGGGGGGTCATATCGCAAGTCTTTATTCGGGCGTACGTCCTTCGAGAGTTCGCCGGATTGCATCGTTGGAAGGTTTTGGCTTGCCGAGAGTTGATCCGTCGATTGCCCCGGATCGGTTGGGTCAGTGGCTGGATGAAATCAGGAAAGGAGTCCGGGAGACACCCTACGACTCACCCGAACGCCTTGCTCGAATGTTGCAACATCGAAATCCGAGACTGACGGACGAGCGTGCGGCGTTCATCGCGAAGGCGTGGACCAAACCTGCGCCCGAGGGTGGCTTCATGCTGCGCTTCGATCCTTGGCATCGGCTCATCAATCCCGTCTTGTATCGCCGAGAGGAAGCTGAGGCATGCTGGCGCCGGATCGTCGCTCCGACCTTGGTGTTGCTTGCTGGAGAGTCCGAGTATCGAAAACGTCTCGGCACGTACGACGGAAGTGAAGAGCTGGAGCGCTTCAAGTCGTGCTTCGCAAACCTCGACGTGATCGATTTCCCGACCCTCGGACACATGATGCACCACGAGGATCCGGCGGGTGTTGGGGCCGTTTTGTCGGGTTGGTTACGCCAGGAGAGATGACGATCGTCATCTTCTCCTGCGACAATGAAATCTCCATGAGCGCTGTGATCCGTCCCCCTCTTGGCCCCAACTCCGTGACGCCCGCTGTGCGCTGGGCTGGATTTCTCGGTTTAGTACCGTTTGTTTTTGCGCTCGGTCTCGTCACGATCGGCGCCTCTCGAGGGATGGCGCCTCTGGGCTTGCAGATTGCGACGGCTTGGGGTGCGGTCATTCTCACTTTCATTGCAGCGGTCCACTGGGGGCTCGCGCTTGCCGGCAGACTACCGTGGTCCATCCAGACGATTGTCGCCTCGACCTCGCCCTCGATTGTCGGTGGAATGGCCATACTCATCGCCGGAGAGCGGGGCATGGCTATCCTCATCGCCGGCTTTGGCTTGTTTTGGCTTTATGAAAACCGAACCCACGCTGAGACACTTCCCGCCGATTATCTCGATCTGCGGCGAGTGTTGACGCTCTGCGTCTGTACACTATTGGTGCTGACGGCGTTCGCCGCCTCCGGAGTCGCCTCGTGATCCTAGAAGATTTTGCCGAAGGAAAATGGCTCCGACCCTTGACGGTCGTAGGCTTCATTGCCGTCCTGGTCCTGCTCGCATTCCAAGTTCTTCAGCCCTTTATCGTTCCGGTGATCTGGGCAGCAATCCTTGCTTATGTGACCTGGCCGATGCACGAGCGTTTAGTGAGAATCTGCAGCGGTCGACGAACGCTTGCAGCCCTGATCATGACATTTTTGTTGAGCGCCGCGATCATATTGCCGATTTTTTGGTTTGCGTTGCTGATCAAAGCTGAGGCTTTGCCTTTTTATCGTGAGATCGTGCCGCTCCTGGCTACGCTCAAGGTACCGGAGTTCATTGCAGACATCCCACTGCTCGGCCCGCGCCTCCAGGAAATACTCGCCCAGGTCGCTCGCGATCCTGGTGCACTCGATACCGCCATTCGGCAATTCTTTGCTCAGTCTTCCGGCGAGATCAGCGCGATGCTCGGCGGCGTCGGGCGAAATCTGGTCAAACTAGTCATTGCGATGGTGTCCCTCTTCTTCATGTACCGCGATGGCGAGCATTTCGCTTCTCAAGTTGGCCGAATGCTCGAGCAGTTCTTCGGAAAAGTCCGCGTCCAGCATTACCTCGAGGCGATTGGAAACACTGTCAAGGCGGTGGTGTACGGGATTGTGCTTGCGGCCCTGGCGCAGGGAACACTCGCCGGCATCGGGTACTGGTTTGCCGGACTTCCCGTGCCGCTTTTGCTTGGGATGCTGACCTTCCTCGTGGGTCTTGTCCCGTTCGTCGTTCCCTTTATATGGGGATCTGCGAGTGTTTGGCTGTATCTCACCGGCGAGACGACCGCTGCCATTGGTCTTGCAATCTGGGGCCTCACTGCAGTGAGTTGGATCGATAACATCGTCCGCCCGCTCGTCATCAGCGGCGCGACGAGAATTCCGTTTTTGCTCGTGCTGTTCGGTGTACTGGGCGGACTGACGGCTTTTGGCCTCGTAGGGCTATTCATCGGCCCAGTGATCCTCGCCGTGCTGATGGCAATCTGGCGCGAATGGCTCGCGGAAAAACGATCGCAATCGATTATCGAAGACGCGACGCTACGCTGATCCCAGCGGTATCGTTTTTCGAGTCAGGTGGTCGCGAGGGTCAGGACACGAGGATTCGCGGGGGCTCGATAGACTCTCATTCGTGTAATCAGCCTATCGGGGTTATCGTCAATCAGTAGCATTTCACGCACCCCTTTTCTCAAAAAGCCCTCTTGATCGACGTGATCGAGGAACTGCGATAGTCGAGCGTAGAAACCATCGACATCGAGCAGTGCGCATGGTTTCCCATGCAGACCGAGGTGACCCCAAGTCCACACCTCAAAAAGTTCCTCTAGTGTTCCGACCCCACCCGGTAGCGCAATGAATCCGTCAGACAGTTCAGCCATCAGCGCTTTGCGATCATGCATCGACTCCACGACGCGGAGATCGTCGATTTGGCGGTGAGCCACTTCGCGCTCGACAAGATTTTGGGGAATAACCCCGATGACCTCCCCACCGGCGTTGCGAACCGTATCGGCGATCGTCCCCATCAATCCGATGCCGGCGCCTCCGTAGACGAGACCGATTCCCGCGCGGACTAAAGCCTGACCCAGCGCTTCGGATGCCTCTCGATACTGAGGCCCATTCCCGGCATTCGCACCGCAAAACACGCAGAGTCTTTTCAAGCGATCGTCCCTCACTCAAACATTTTTACAAGTGCTGCCGCCCATCGATGCTCGGACGTAGGCAAGGCTAATCGGAGCGCACCAGGAACCGCATCGGCTACATGCCAAGTGGATTTCTGCAGCGGATCGACAGCCGATGCGGCGAGTACTACCCGCGACGCCGAATTCCGAATGGCGTATTGCAGCTTTTTACGCCATGGGAAGGAAAACTGCGCTCTACATGCGCGCTGCCAACCGCCGTTCGAACGGAAAAGATCGAGAACGCGCTGTTGAACTCTATCGGGATCAATCTGCGGCTCCTGTCGAAGGGCGGCGCTCCCCTGTGATGTGTACCAAGGCCAGAACAAGCCGTGATCTCGCGCGATATGCCACGCCTTCAATAGATAACCCCCAAACCAGTCTGGCTCAATATCAGGGGTTCCCTTTTCAATAAATTCTTTGGCTATGCGACCTTCGAGATCAGCAGCGCCTACCAGTGCGATATTTTTTACGAGAGATCGATGACGCAGGGCGAGCTCCAGACCGACTAGGCCACCCATCCCGAGACCTACGATATCCACAGAGCCGATCTTTAAAGAGACCAATGCTCGACGAACGACGCGCGAGTAGTCGCCAATTAATGATCTCGATGACTTCAATAAATCGTCTGATTCTCCATGGCCCGGTAGCTCAAGGGCTATGACAGGCCGAAGTCCGATGAATCCTCGAGTAATTTCTTTTACGGCATCGATCGAACCTAGTGCGTCATGCAATACGACGATCGGGCGACCTGGTCCGTCTGTATTTTTGATTAATCGAAGTTGGCCGTCTTTTAGATACACATAGTCTTGAATCAGATTGCCCCGTCGCTCAGTGGGCGGACGAGGGCGTAGCGCTTTCGGTGGTCGATGCGCAGCGATGTACAACCGACAAAGGTTATGGGTCTCTTCGACAGACCCCCCACGCTGGACAGTGACCCGATTACTCGTTTTCCTGATACGCGGTAAATGCGTGGCGAGGACATCAGATACATAAGCGGTGACCAGCATCGGTACGCGCATGGTCTCAAGCGCGCGATTTGACTTCATCAAAAACGCTGCACGATAGCCGACACGGTAGTGATCGCCCGAGCGCATGAAATCGAGTAGAGCGGTGTGCAGCGCCTCGGGCAGAGGTACGTTGTTGTACAGACGATTTGCTAGCGACTTGGCATACCACGGAAAGAAAATCGTCTGCTCCCTCATCCGTGCCCAAAGCCATGTCAGGTGAGAGCCATCCCATGATGGCGTGAACGACGGAAGATAATGACGAACGATGTCTTTCTTTTCTGTCTCGGACATCATCACGTAGCCGTTGCCAACCGCGCAGACGATACGCTTCGGATAGGCTGCTGCAATGGCTCCAGAAATCATCGCCCCCGTATGAAAGCCGTATACGGCCGCTCGCTTTATGCCCAATGCATTCATGAACTCTATAGCGGCATCGGCGAAATCGTTCATGGACGCCGTCTTGACTCCGAGTGGATCGGACAAGCCGAACCCGGGCGAGTCGGGTGCGATACACGTGAAGTGGGATTTCCACTTATCCATCGTCGCCAACATGTCGCGAGACGAGAGCGGCGACTGGTGAAAAAGAATGACGAGCGGACCCGAGCCGACGCGACGGTAGTGCACCTGTCGTGCGCCCCATCGTCCTTCGGTGATGGTCGCAAAATGACGGGTGATGACCGAGCCGGACATGAGAGACTCCCTGTGCTGATTCGCTGATGGACGTTAACACCGCTTCATGAACCAATCGACTGATCCTGCGACAGGGTCCACCGACAGGACGTCGGATACAGGGCGGGTAGGGATGCGCGCCGCACTCGCGTACCCGGATTTTCGTCGGTTCGCTCTAGGGCGATTCCTAGCAACACTCGTCTGGCAAATGTTAGGCGTGGCCGTCGGCTGGCAGGTCTATACCACGACACGCGATCCGCTCGATCTGGGGCTTGTCGGATTGGCGCAGTTTTTACCGTTCTTCTTTCTAGTCTTGCCGGCAGGACAGCTGGCTGATCGGACCGACCGACGTATCGTGATGCTTATTGCTTATGCCATCGACGCGGCATGCATTGTGGTACTGATCATCTTTTCCTTAAGCGACAGCCGCGACGTGTTTTGGGTATTCGTGGCGATGGCGTTGCTCGGTGCTGCCCGTGCGCTATGGATGCCCGCGGGGCAGGCCATGGTCGTCAACCTCGTACCCTCGGGGGTATTCCCCTCGGCCGTTGCCTTGAATTCCATGCTGTTCGAGGTCGCCGTCATCGTTGGTCCTGCACTGGGAGGGATCATCTATGCGTTAGGAGAATCTCGCGAGGCGCCCGTCGGTGCATTACTGGTTTATGTGACAGCGTTAACGCTGATCATTGGCGTCATTTTTTTGTTCGCGAGAATTCGACCACGTCCAGTGATGCACGCCACCGCGCCTGCATCATGGCGCGAGCTGACAGAGGGGCTTCGATTCGTTTTTCAACGAAGAACAGTACTCGGCGCCATTTCCCTTGATCTATTCGCCGTGCTGTTTGGCGGAGCGACGGCGCTATTGCCGATGTTTGCAGCAGACATCCTGAAGGTGGGTCCGGAGGGCCTCGGAATCTTACGGACGGCCCCTGGGCTCGGGGCGGCCATGGTGGCGATTTGGCTGGCCCGGCGCCCCATTTCCAGGCACGTCGGGCCGTGGATGTTTGGCGGTGTCGCCGTATTCGGCCTTGCGACCGTGGTGTTTGGGCTATCGACATCCTTCTGGTTGTCGGTGGCGGCATTGGTATGTCTCGGTGCGGGAGACATGATCTCGGTCTTTATCAGGCACTTGTTGGTCCAGCTCGAGACACCCGACGAAATCAGAGGTCGGGTCAGTGCTGTGAGCGCCATGTTCATCGGCGCCTCAAACGAGCTCGGGGAATTCGAGTCCGGTCTTACCGCCAGCTGGTGGGGGCCGGTTCATGCGGTCACGTACGGGGGTGTTGCCTGCCTCATCATCGTGGCAGCCTACTTAAGGTGGTTCCCGGAGCTCAGGCGCCTCGACCGCTTCCCTCAGCCGCCCTAACGTGTAGTCCTTGTAAAGTTTCGCAAAGTGCTTACGCCCGGGAACCGTGTCGACGGATCACCGGTCAATCGAAAGCGGGGTGCGTGGCATACTCATCTCCGATCCTTGGGAGTCCCTGAAGATGCATTCCAGAGCCATTCGGTTCTCGCTTTTGGCCGTCGCCGTGGCGTCTGCGCTCGGCGGCTGCATGAACGCTCGCATTGAGGAGTCTCGCGAACTGCCGACCCAGATCGCTTCCGGCGAAGCGGTGGTGATCCTTGCGAAGCCTCAAATCGAGGGGACTTCAGCCGAAGACGATTTTATGGATTGTGTCGGCCGTGGGCTGGCGAGTGGCCCAAAATCGGTCCTAGTCCACGATAACGATCGTTTCGTGGATGAACTCTTCCCGTGGTTCGAGCCCGCGACGGCCCCGTCGCGCCCCGAGGCCGTGACGCAGCTGTTGGCGAGACCGGGGGTGAGCGAGCGCGTTGCTGCGTCGGGCGTGCGGTACCTCGTCTGGCTGGACGGCGGTACGCGAAAAATCGACGGTGGAGGCAGTATCGCCTGCGGTGCGGCGCCGGGCGCCGCGGGGTGTATCGGCTTCGGCTGGTGGGAGAACGAGTCGAATTTTGAAGCGACGATCTGGGACCTCAAGCAAGCCAAGTCTGCAGGCAGTGTGGGTACCAACGTCTCCGGCACATCCGCTATCGTCGGTGCCGTCGTTCCGCTTCCGTTCATCGCACGGGTCGAGAATACCGCGTGTAATCGACTGGCGGATCAGCTTCAGAGTTTTTTCACAGGCGGCGGCTGAACGAGCCCATAGAGATCTGTCATGACGGTCAAAGATATCGCCCTGATTTCATTGATTTTGCCCTTTGCTCTCGCAGGCTGTGGAACGATGCCTTCTACAGACGGCGGCTCTACAAGCACATCCGGCCGTTCGTCGGGCGGCATCATGTCGGGCGGCATCATCATGGGTGGCGGGACGAGTGGAGACACGAGTCGAGACACGACCAACGACACGAGCACCGGCGGCGATACCCGCTCTGATCGAAAAGGCTCTAGCAGCGACGGTAACGACTCCTCATCGACAGAACCCACGACCGCTGATGAAAGGAGTGGCACGCTAAGCAAAACGCTGGATGACTCGCTCGGAGAATTCGATAAGACGCTCGAGGAAGAACAGCAGCGTACCGCTGCTGAGCGGGATGCCCGTGCCGCCAATCGAACGGCCACCGCGTCGACACAAGATTCAGAAGGCGGGATCGGCCGGCGCGAGGGCGATCTTCGTTCGGAACGACCAGGACAATCAGGTTCTGGAGGTAACCCAGACACCTCAGGTGATCGTCAGGACAGAGGTGTCGTTGCTGGCGGCGGTAGCGGAGCGCCTGATCGAAGCATTCCATCAGGAGAAGACGACGACATCGTCGCGCGGCGTTTGCGTCGGGCGGCAGAGCAGGAGACTGATCCCGAGCTCAAGGAAAAGCTCTGGAAAGAGTATATGGAGTACAAGCGTAATGTTCAGGGCCGAGGCTGACGTCTTGTCATCTCACCGCATCTTGAGAGCACTGTCATTTGCTGCTCTGGCGGTGACCGTGCTTGTCGGTTGCGTCGTCAACGAAACTCGTCCTTTGCCTAAGCTTGAGGCCGTTCAAGCCAAGCAACAGATTGCGGAAGCCGAGCTATTGGACGTGGCTGTCCAAGCGTTCGATGACAACATCCCTGAAGCGATAAAAGATAACGAAGAGGCTTTGGACAAGCGGCGGATCTATCCCGATGTCCGCAAAGCGGAGTCTCGATTGCTTGCCAATCGACTCAAGACAACCCTTGAAACGAGTGGGCAGTGGGGCGCCGTTCGCGTGGTCCCCGAGGGCGTCAGATTTGTGGACATCCTAGTGACGGGAAAAATTCTGGAGTCGACGGGTGGCCGACTGGAGCTCGAGGTCCGAGCCGTTGATTCGGTCGGGCGTATCTGGATCGACGATAAGATCTACGCAGGTGACGCTGATCTCGGGTCGTACAAGACCGACGCTGCAATGCGCGCTCGAGATCCCTTCAAAAACGTGTATGTACAAATCGCCGACGATCTTCTCCAGGCTCGTGAGCGTTTGACGACGATCGACCGTCGAGATATCCGACAAGTTGCTGCGCTACGATTTGCAGAAGATCTCGACCCCCGTTCATTCGGCGGGTATTTGGTGAGAGATAAAGACGGGCTCATCAAAGTGAGTCGACTTCCGGCCAGTGGCGATCCAGCCCTTGAACGAGTCGAAAAGATACGCGAGCGCGATGCTGTCGTGATCGACACGCTCGACGGCTATAACGAACAGTTTTCTGAGGGGCTCTTCGATTCCTATGCCGGCTATCGACGTACGAGTCGAGAAGCCATCGAAAAAGAGGACAAGGCCCGCGCTCAGGCGACCACTCGAACAGTACTGGGTGCCGCAGCAGTGCTTGCGAGTATTTTTGTTTCTAGTCAATGCAGCGGCTCCGATTACAACTGTCAACGTATCGAAGATGCAGTGAGATATGGAGGCGGTGTCGGCGGTGTCGCCGCAGTCATGTCCGGAATCAAAAAATTCGAGGATGCCAAGACGGCTGCTCAGGAAGTGAAGGAGCTGGCCAGAAGTTTCGAAAACGAAGCGGGATCGCAAATTGTTGAAGTTGAGGGCCGATCTCTAAAGCTCGTCGGCACCGCTGAGGAACAGTATCGCGAGTGGCGTCGCCTGCTCGCCGCAATCTATGCCGAAGAGACGGGAGTCGCTCCCGTTGCGCCAATAATCTCGCCTGCAGGCTCTTGAGGTGTCGTGGAGACACTTTCGAAACGTCAAAGGCTTTTAGGTCGCTTCGTACTGATCGAACCACTCGGGCGTGGAGGTCAGGCCGAGGCCTGGCGTGCGCTCGATGAGACGCGATCTGCACAGATTGCATTAAAGGTTTCGGAGAGGAAGGAGTTTTCATCCCTCTCGGCGCAGTATGAAATAGCCCGTCAAGGCGCTGGAAAAGGCGTGCTCGAACTCTTCGAGCCTCTATCTGATGAGCGTTTTTCAGTCTTGCCCATGGAGCTCGCCTCCGCGGATGCGAAATCTTTAAGAGCTAAATCGTGGACCCAGGTTCTCGGTCTTCTTCGGGAGGTGGCCGAGGCACTAGCAGGATTACACGAGCGCGGAATCGTACATCGCGATCTGAAACCATCGAACGTGCTGATCGGTTTTGACGGGCGCGCAAGACTGGCGGACTTTGGTGTAGCGGCAAGAGTCGGAGAGCAGTCTGTAGCATTAGTGGGGTCGCCATTCTCAGCGAGTCCGCAGCATCTCGCTGGATCACTCGCATCGCCGGCTGATGATGTCTTCAGCTTTGGCGCGCTCGCCTATGAGTTACTCGGAGGATATCCACCGAATTACCCAGACGCCGAACGAGCGCGGAAGGGGCTACCACCGCCACGACTTGCGACCTCGGTGCCAACTCCAGCAGGCCTCGTCGATCTCGTGATGTCGTTACTCGCTGCGGAAGAAGACTCGCGACCAAAAGATCTACGTGAGATCGCTCGTACGCTGGCGTCCTTTGAGTCGCGACGGCTGAATCCGGTCGTTGCAGCGAAGGTTATCCGTCCCGAGGAGATCGCGGCCGAGCGTGCGGAGACACCTAGTCTCCCGAAATCGTCAGTGGGGGCATGGATCGGACTTAGTCTGCTCCTGGTCGCTTTGGCGGCGGTGTTCCTCGTGTTGCCGCGATTCGTTACGCCACTTGCTAGGCCCGACAACCGTCCGACACCTGCAGCCTCAACGATATCCAAACCGGTCGTCGAGCTACCCGATCCAACCTTGATCGCTCGATTCGAAGACGAGGACGCCCGGTTCCGTGTATTACTCGAGGAGCTTGAAACGCAGGGCGCCGGGATATGGGGCGGCGCGACGTTTGCCGCGGCCAAGTCTTTGGGTGCGCTGGCTCTTGAGGCTGAAGCGTCACGTGACTACAGCCTAGCCCTCGATCGAATCGGCGTGGCGCTCCAGCGACTCTCTCGCATCGCCGAGGAGCGTCCGCAAATCCTTGCCCGTCAGTTACGCGATGGCGATACCGCATTGGACGCGGGCCGATTGGAAGTCGCGAGACAGGCCTATCAATTGGCTCAGCGGATCGACCCTTCCAGCGAGGACGCCGGGAAGGGGCTTGCTCGGGTGGTCGCGCTCAGCCCGGTGCTGCCAGCGCTCGTCGAGGCAGAAACCGCTTCTTTGACCCTCGATCACCTGCGAGCGCTGACGCGATACGAGGAGGTGCTTCGGGCTGATCCGGTTAATCGGGTCGCCCGTGACGGCGTTTCAAGAGCCCGTGCTGCAATTGGATCCGATCAATATGCTCGAGAGATCGGCGATGCCTTGGCCGCTCTGCGCGCCGGTCGTACGCCGGAGGCACGAGCCGCGTTGACACGAGCTGCCGGTCGTCGTCCAGGAGCCCCCGAGCTTCCTCAGATTCTCGCGCAGATCGAGGCCGTTGGTGAGAAACGGACTCTCGGCGTTATCGGTCAAGAAATTCTCGAACTTGAAAACTCTGAGCGTTGGAGTGAGGCGTTACTTCGGTACGATGCTCTACTCGCTCGCGACACCACGCTGAAGTTCGCGAGAGACGGACGTATTCGCGTTGCGCCCCGTGCCGAACTTTCTCGCCGTATCGAGAATCTTTTGTCGAATCCCGCTCGACTCTCAGCGCCCGAGGTCCGTCGTGAAGCGGAGCGACTGCTCTCTCAGGCATCAGTAATCAAGGACAATCGGGCTGTACTGTCGGCTCAGACCGACCGGTTACGTACCACGCTCAGTCTCTATGAGACACCTGTCGTTGCCGTCATCGAGTCGGATGGTCTGACTTTGGTCAGTGTGCAGCGGGTGGGAAATTTCGGAGCATTTACCCGGCGTGAACTTTCTTTGAAGCCTGGTCGCTACGTCGCTATTGGTAGCCGCGCAGGATTCCGCGATGTACGCCAGGAGTTTACCGTGACACCGACCTCGACCAATATCGTCGTGACGGTGAAGTGCACGGAGACTGTTTCGTGATCCAACTTCATGAGCCTGCTGGCGATCGGGAGATCGCTTTACCGTGTCGTATCGGCGGAACTGCGGACGATGACATCGTCGTGCCTGGCGCCGGATCGGACGCGGTTTTGTTTGCCATCGTCGATGATCAATTCGGGATCACTCTGCTCAACGGCCGCGCTTGGCTCAACGGCGCGTCAATCAAAGCGGCGGAGTTCTTTCCTCTACAACGAGGAGATGTACTTGCAGTGGGTGCAGCGCGCGTTGTCATTCAGTCGGAGCGGTCTATCGACGTCCGACACCTTCAAGGTAATGACACCCTTGCGTCGATTGACAATGCTGCTCCACACGGGACGGAAGAACTCTCCCAAGACGGTCAAGTCACGGCGGCGAGTTTTTCGCTCGATGAAGACGCGATACGGCGCTCGACAAACGATAGAGCTGATCATGGGTATCGCTTCACTCGAAAAGCCGTTGTATTGGTTTTCGGTGTTTTAGCGCTCTTCGGCCTGTTTGCATTTCAGTTGAGCAGGCTCGAGCCCGTCAGGGTGAACGTGATCCCCGTGCAGGCAGAGGTTTCTGGCTCGGGATTCGGTTGGCGATCGGCAGGTACGCTTTTGCTCCTCCCCGGAGATCGAACGATTCGGGCGGAGCTCGAAGGTTATGAACCGATTGAGCGTGACATCACGGTGCGAGCCGGCGCTCCGCTCGTAGTCGACCTCAGACTTGCCGAAAAACCAGGAATCTTAGAAATCGATACCGATGGCGTAGCCGCGGACGTTTTCGTCGATGGCGCCGAAGCGGGGCGCGCACCGGGTTCGGTGAAAGTGATGCGAGGGGCGCGTACGGTCACACTCCGCTCCGCTCGGCATCTCGATCATATTACCCAGCTCGAAGTCGACGGGCGTGGGGTCCGCCAGCCTCTCAGCGTCCGCTTACTTCCATCGTGGGGGACTCTCGAGGTCAGCACAACGACGTCCGGTTCAAAGCTTGTCGTCGGCGATTTAAAAGCTATTTCTTTGCCTGCCCGTATCGATCTCCCTGCAGGGTTGCATCGACTCGCCATCTCGGCAGAGGGGGCGAAGTCATGGCAAAGCGCTGTCTTGTTGAAGGCGGGACAAATCGAGCGTATCGGACCGATTGAGCTTGGTGCGCCGGATGCGAGGCTACGAGTGACCTCGCGTCCTGCGGGAGCGGATGTGACGATCGGCGGCGCATTTCGCGGACGGACTCCTTTGACAGTCGAATTGCCTGCGGGGGCTCATCACGAGATGGGGCTGTCTTTGCAGGGCTACGAGTCGACGCAGCGCCGAGTTTTTGCGGAGTCGAATCGTGACATGGCGCTGTCCGTGACTCTTCAGCCCGTACTGGTACGACTGACCGTACAAGGTGAGCCGTCTGAGTCGGACGTACTGATTGAGGGTGTGGCCCGCGGTAAGACACCACTCACCATTGAGTTGCCGGCTAGGCGACACACACTCGAGCTGAGGAAGGCGGGGCTGCAGACAGAGCGGATCGACGTTGACCTCTCTGCCGCAGTAGAGCGATCCGTCGAGTATCGACTCGTTCCTGTCGGCCGTTCCAAAGATTGGAAGCCTCCCACGCCCGCGATGCGTGCGCAGACCGGAACCCTACTCCGACTCATCGAGGGCGGATCATTTGTCATGGGTAGTGAGCGTCGCGAGCAGGGCAGACGAGCTAACGAATTCCCGCGTCGAGTCACCTTGTCGAGACCCTTCTACTTCGGGACACGCGAGGTCACGAACGGGGAGTTCCGCCGTTTCAAGGTCGCACACTCATCCGGATTTGTGGGCAAACGAACCCTCGATCTCGAAAATCAGCCGGTCAGTAATGTCAGCTGGACAGAGGCCGTCGAATACTGCAATTGGCTGTCGGCCCAAGAGGGTTTGCCTGCTGCGTATGAGCAGAAGGGTGGAGCTTGGGTGCTGATCCAGCCCGCGAACACCGGGTATCGCCTTCCGACGGAGGCGGAATGGGAGTACGTGGCCAGACACTCGGGACCGGGATCTCGAGCCCAGCGTTTCGAATGGGGAGATTCGTTGCCGCCGCCGCCGGGAATCGGCAATCTTCCGGGTCAGGAAGCCGTCGCCGAAATGTCGCGGATATTGGAGGGTTGGGCGGACGACTACATTGTCGTGTCACCACCCGGAAAGTTTCGTGCGAACGCATTCGGAATTTTCGATATGACAGGCAATGTGTCGGAATGGGTGCATGATGCCTATGTGTCATTCGAGGCCAACGCAGGCGGAACCGATCCGATTGGCCCCAGCAACGCGGGTACTCGTAGAGTGATCAAGGGCAGTAACTGGCGCACCACCACTTTCGCTGATCTTCGCGCTGCATGGCGCGAGGGCGGCGGCGCCCCGGCGCAGGATCTGGGTTTCAGGGTGGCCCGCTACGCGGAGTGAATCATTGATGCAAACGAATCGACGAACTTGGCGAATGATCTTGATGACCGCTACTGCAGCCCTGCTGTGTTGGGGTGCTTCACTTGTGATGTTGCGCGCGGTCGCGCAAGACCGGGAGCCGCCCGATACCAACGAGGCCGAGGAGATCACCCGACGCGGCACGCCTCCTAAAACCTCCGACGAAGAAGCCCCGGAGTATCGTGATTCCGCCGATAACAATATCAGCCTGCCGATAGACATCTGACCATGAATAAAAAATCCACCAGCGAATTTTTTTTTACGATCGTTGCGTTGCTTGTTTCGATCGTCGTTGTGCACACCGTGTACGTGCTGCATGTTCGGCCTGTTGCCGAAGCGACTCTGCAGGCGGATCGAGAGCGTATGCAAATCGATCCGAACTATGTCCCGCAGCGCTCGATCGAAGTCGTACTCAAAGATTATGAGCAAGAGGCGACCATCATCTTGATGCTATGGGCCACGGCCATCATGGCCTATATGACCAAGGCAAATGTTAAAGAACAAGAGGCGCTCGACGCTGATCTGCTACGCCTTCCCGATGGGATGAAGATACTTCCCGAAGATACGCGTGAGTACGCGCGACAGATCGAGGGGCTACCTGGTGAAACGCGCCAGCTTCTTGCGCCACGAGCTCTCTTGGGTGCGCTGGCGCGATTCGGGGCGACTCGAAATGTGCAGGATGCCTCAACGGTTGCCCATGGCATCTGTCAATCGGAAGCGGATCGACTCGATTCCGAGCTCTCGATGTTGCGGTATATCGCTTGGGCGATTCCTGCAATCGGATTCATCGGGACTGTTCGTGGTATCGGCGATGCGCTATCGCAGGCTCACAAGGCAGTGACAGGCGACATCTCCGGTGTCACCGAGGGCCTTGGTGTGGCGTTCAACTCGACCTTAATTGCGTTGTTGCTATCGATTCTTCTGATGTTCCTGTTACAGCAACTTCAGCGTGTACAGGAGCGACGTGTACTCGATACAGAAACTTGGCTCGACCAAAAAGTGATCCGGAACTTACAGGCTCGCGGATGACGGCAGTTGGGGTCTATTTGAACGACGCAGGGCTTGCGGTGACTGGCCAAGACCAGTCCTTTTCCGTGATGCCCTCGATCGTTCATTCAGACCCAGCGAACTTCGATAGTTTGGGATTCTCTGCGCGACATGTCGCGCGGCTGACACCGCGTGCGGTCAGTGTCGATCACTGGACGACACTGACGCGCGCAGGACTTAATGTCACATCGAGCGCTCGATCGATCATCCAGGGCGAGTTACGTGCTCGTCTCGTGGATCGATCAGTCAATACCCCTCTGCAGTGTGCCGTACCGGCGGTGTTCGGGCCCGATTCGCTGAGTGTTGTCCTGGCTCTGATGAGACGAGAGGGATTCAATGTCCACGCCTTTCACGATGCCGCCTCTCTCATGGTGGCGAGTGCAGGGCTCGGCGGTACGACGATCGTGCTTGAGATGGGGCTTGGGTATTTCTCCGCCACTCGAGTCGACAGCGATCAGGAGGTTCGCCGTAGGGCATCGACGACTCGCTACGGCGCCGGCGTACTCGCTCTACATCAGTGCTGGTTGCAACGCATTGCAGAGGCTATGGTGCTGCAGACCCGCTTTGATCCCCTGCATGACGGGATGAGCGAGCAACGTCTTTATGACGATCTGGAAAAGACCTACTCGACGGCTGCGAGTGAGGGCGCTGCGGAAATCGGTTTATCGACGCCGAACGGTGTCGTTCGCGTCACGTTGAGTCGCGATCAATTTGCAGAGGCCGCGTCCTCAATCTATTCCGAAGCGCTCGCGGTTCTGCATGAGCTTCGTCCTGCCGGCTCCAGGACAAACCTCCTCTTGGATGAGCAGTATCTTCAGTTGCCGGGTTTTCTGGAGCGATTAGCCTCTCTAAGAGGCTGCCGTGTATTCGTTCATTCGACAGGCTTTGCCAGTCGCGCAGCCGCGGCTGAGCAGGCGACATTCGATGCAGACGGATCGGTGACGATTCATCGAGGCCATGTACTTCGACCACCGCTCGAGATACCTAAAGAGATTGATTTATCAGACTATCAATCCGCCAATGGCCTCTCGCCGACTCACGCGCTCGTTCAGGGCACAGCCGTTGAGATACTCCCGGGCGTTCTCGAAGTCGGCCGTAATCCGCAAGGTCGTGGGCTACGGCTGGGCGAGGGCTTGGCAGGCGTATCTCGGTTGCACTGCTCCCTTCAATGCGATGAGTCGGGAGTGACATTAGTTCCGCACTCGACCCAGGGTACTTGGCTCAACGATGAACGCGTAAGTGGCCGCGTACGAGTCAGCTCCGGGGATCAGTTACGCATCGGGAGTCCCGGGGTCGTCATCGAGTTGATCGCGGTTGGCGGAGGCGGCCGTGGCGCGTCGTCGTAACGTCGAGGTTTTCAGCCTCTCTTTTCTCGATGTTATTTGTTGCGGATTTGGCGCGGTCATCCTGTTCTACACCATCATCAGCGCACAAAGTGGCATCGAGCGCACTCGAAAAGCGGAAGACTTGAGTGCACAGGTATCCAAACTTGAAGAAGAAGTTTTGGTTGGTGCGAAAAATCTAGTCGTTCTGCGCAACACTTTGCAGCGTACGGAAAGTGAAACCATGTCTGCGATGTCGCGGGCGACTCAGCTGATCGAAGAGCTCCAGCGGAAGCGCGAAGAGAGCTTCATTTACGACGCGGAGACGCTTGCCAAGCGTGAGCGGATCGAAAAACTCAAAGCCGATGTTCAAGCTCTCGAGGCGAATACTCGCCGACTCGAGGCCAGTGCACAGGTACAAAGTCCGCGGGGGGAACTGACCGGAGCCGGCCAATCGAGGGCAAGTCGTCGTTATATCACTGGGTTGACGCTCAAAGGACGCCGTATTCTCGTCCTAATCGATCGATCGGCGAGCATGCTCGATGAGGATCTGGTCAATATCATTCGACTCCGGAATTCTCCGACACCGGCTCAAATGGCAGCCGAGAAGTGGCGTCGAGCGACCGACATCAGCAACTGGATTATCAGCGAGATTCCAGACTCTTCCCAATATCAGGTGTATGGTTTCAATACCTCGGCGACTCCGCTACTCGATGGACCGATCGGCGAATGGCTACCGGGTAACGACTCAACTCGTCGCGAAAAACTTCAGGATGCGCTCGGACAAATCGTACCTACCGGCGGTACGAGCCTGATCAACGCCTTATCGGCAATACGCGGCATGCGTATTCCGCCCGACCAGGTCATCGTCATTACAGATGGGTTGCCAACTCAAGGAGCGAGCGCACCCGCATTACGACGGTTCGTCGATGCGGGAGACCGGGCGCGTCTCTTTGACGAGGCGATCCGTGGCGTAAACCGCAGTATTCCCATTGATGTGATCTTGCTACCGATGAAAGGGGATGTTCCGGCACCGCATCGATACTGGGGATTAGCTCGTATGACGAAAGGTGCCTTCGTCATGCCTTCGCCGGACTGGCCATGAAACTCAAGCGGCGAGATACCGAGGTATTTAGCCTCTCTTTCCTCGATGTCATCTGCTGCGGATTCGGGGCGATTATTTTGCTGCTCGTGCTCTCTGAATTCGGGCAGCCCATCGTCATCGAACGCTCTCGGCAGGATCTCGAATCACAAATCAAGAAACTACAGGAAGAATTGTTCACGATCCGAGGAGAGAGTGAACAACTCGAGCGCGTTCTGAAGGGACGGATCGATCTATTGACTCGCGAGCGGAAAAATCTGGCGAGAGTTGCCGGTGACGTATCCACACTGCGCGGTCAATTTGATGCCTCACGTCAAAACGCAGCCGTCAGTAACATACTAGAAAACGAATTGCTGTCGGCTTATCAGGAGCTCGAGGCTGAGAACAAGCGTGTAGTACAAGCATCTCGCGCCCGCAAGCGCATCACTACGCAAGCGGTTGGCGGTATCCCAGTAGACAGCGATTACGTCATTTTTTTGATCGATACCTCAGGAAGTATGCAAGGAGGTCATTGGGAAACGGCCATGGAAGTCATGCGCGAGATCCTCGATATCTATCCCCGGCTGAAAGGTGTTCAGATTGTCGATGACAATGGTCGGGAATTGTTTGCTGGCACACGCGGCCGATGGATGACAGACTCCCCAGCGCTTCGTACCGATATCGTCCAAAGGATGCGAAGCTGGCGTGCCTTCAGTGACTCAAATCCTGCCGATGGCATCGAGCAGGCCATCAAGACATACTGGTCTTCCGACAAGCGAATCAGCATTTATGTACTCGGCGACGAGTTCACGGGAGAGTCGATTCAACAAGCTTTGGATGCCGTAGATCGGATCAATCGGCCGGACTCATCGGGGCGACGCCGGGTTCGGATCCATGCGGTCGGATTTCCGGAGGCGCCGGGAATGACACCGTTTACAAACATTCGTTTCTCAGCCTTAATGCGGGCGATGTGCGAGCGCAACGACGGAACGTTCGTCGGCCTCACTAACACTAAGAGCTGTGCCGTCAGTATGAACATCGGAGGCGTCCGAACATGCATCGGTGGAGATTGACCGCAGTCGTTTTCTCGACCCTTACTCTCGTAGCCTGCGGCGGCGTGCAGATCGCTCCAGCACCGCAGTTACCTAAAGCTCTGATCGACGTGCTACCCGCAAAGGTTGGGTTGGTGATTCCCGCTGACCAGCGGGAGTACACCCATACGGAAACTCGAGGCGGTATGGCCTGGACCATTTCACTCGGAGCAGGACAGCAGCAACTGTCGCGTCGGGTACTCGAATCGACTTTTCGAGAAATCAATGAATTCCCCGACCTCGAAAATGCACGATCAGCGACCGACTTACAGGCCATCTTCGAGCCGAGAATCGAGCAGTTTTCTTTCGCAACGGCTCAGGAAACCGGCGGAGAGTATGTCGCTGTCACCATTCGTTACCGCATCAATGTCTATGCCCCAAATGGTGAACGCTTCGATTCATTGACTCTGACGGGCTATGGCACGGCATCTGCCGATGGTCTGGGGTCTGCAGCGCCTATGGAGGAAGCATCTAGATTGGCGATGAGAGATGCGGCGGCACGCTTCCTGACGCAGTTTCCCGATACGGAGGTCGCCAAAGCGCTCGTCGGCGGTCAGCGACTTCAAGTCAGCGCAGACGACGCTCTGCGCGCCTTGGCGGCAACGGGCTTGCGCATTGACGCAGTGCCCATCCGGATATCGCGCAGGATCGATCCCGATTGGAAACCTGCCGCGCTCGCCGTCAATTCGTCGGCGCAGGCTCCGGCTGCACCCTAATCAGCAGCTGCTCCGTCATCAAGAAGCCCTCCGTCTCGACGGGCTGCCCGCCCTCGATCCGTGGTGCGAAGCGAGCTTTACGAGCGGCGAGCAACGCCGCTCGATTGCTGTTCTCGGGCGCTATGGAGTTAGCGATGACGGCGTCCTGGACCTTGCCGTCGCGTCCGATCTTCAGCCGCATCTCAACCCTTCGTAATACATAGTCGTCAGGATTTTGGGGGCGTAATCGCATGACCGAGATGGCGGGGGGTCGGTATATCAACCGTCTTGGTGATTCCAGCAAACGCCGCGCCTCAGGCTCGGCCGTCTCGAGAGCCCGATAACTTTCCGTGTACGAGCTGCTCGCTCTCGAAAAGTTTCCGGCCAACAAATGCCAATCTCCGATCTGCGCCCAAGTCTCTCCGAGCAGCTTTGCGTTAACCGGAGCAGTCTTTCTGATGACGTCGACTGCGAAGTTGAGCGCACGAAGCCCCTCGGCATTCAGCCGCGCTTGACCCGGACTGGTAAACATCGCATCGCCCGGATCTGCGGCCTCGACCCCGGAGCCCTCAGTGATTTCCGGTCCGTAAATCGCCTCCAGCATCCATGTTCTGGCAAGGCCCTGAAGCGCAGGAACACCGATAATCGGTTTATCTGTTGCGAGTTCCTCGGTGAGCTGGAGTGCGCGCGCATGAAGTCCGCGAGCCGTCGAGTACCGACCCATCGTCTCATGCCATCGAGCTAATCGATCCAAGGGATCGAGCAGTCGCAGATCGCGCTTTCCGAAGTTTGTTTCAGCGATACGAAATGCGAACTGATGCTCACGGTCCCCGTCGACATCCCGCCCAAGCACTACATAGGCGTCAATGAGCGCATCGACCGCATCAAGTTGATCAAGGTTATAAAGTCCATCTAGATTTCGGGATAGATCGACGGCGCGTTTGAGAGCAATGGCTGCCTCCGCAGGGCGTCCGTTCGCAAGCCACGTCTCGCCAAGGCCGTGTAGGGGGCGAATCAATTGTCGATCTGCCCCCGAAAGTCGTCCTTCGATCAAGGAGACCGCACGTTGATAACTCCGCTCGGCGGACTCGAACTCACCTTGTCGAAACTGAACAGTTCCAAGGTTTGTGAGCGGATTAACAAGCTCGCGTGAGTTACTGCCATGACGGCTCTCCACTGCCGCAACAAGTTCTTCGGCACGCGCTTTGGCGTTAGCCAAATCATTGGCCTCGAGGGCAGATTTGAACTGAGCGAAAATCTGCAGAGGCTCGAGCCCCTGTGCTCCCACGTGCAGTGGGAGCAGGCCGGCGATGCCGGAGATTAACGCCGCTCGAAGAGGTAGTGAGATACCAGCCATTCGCGCCCGCTCCGATAACCGAATAGTTCCGCGCAGGACATAAAGAAAATTCGCCAATACACCCACCACTTCAGGCCCTGATCGGCACCATAGGCTTCCGCAAGAATTGGCATCAGCGCTGGGCGATGCGCATCCATTTTTTGAAGCCAGGCTTCTGAGGTGAGTTGGTAGTGACGCCCGTCGACCTGCCAGTGATCCGCAAGTCGCAGGTCCCTTTGAAAATAATGTAGCAAGTCATCACTTGGCATGATGCCACCAGTAAAAAAGTACTTCGCCATCCAGTCGGTGTCATCGCGCACTTCAAAGGTATAAGCGAAGCGATGATGCGTAAAAATATGAACGAAGAGCGTTGCGCCGGGAGACATCCACCCTGCGATTCGGCCAAGAAGCGTCTCGTAATTTCGCATGTGCTCGAACATCTCGACCGAGACCACTCGATCAAACCGTATCTCTGATCCGAACTCCAGCTTGTTTGCGTCGCAGGTGACGATTTCGAGGTTCTTCAAGCCGCGTTCGGCAGCTCGAGCATCGATAAACATCTTTTGGGTTCTGGAGTTAGATACGGCAGTAATCCGAGAGTCAGGGTACTTCTCCGCCATCCAGAGCGAGAGCGAGCCCCATCCACAGCCGAGCTCGAGAATCCGATCACCGTTGCAAAGCCGGGCACGATCGCAGGTCCGCGCCAGCATTCGCGCTTCGGCGGCATCGAGGTTAGTGGCCGCTTTGGAGATATCGAAATCGTCGTAGTAGCAGCTACTGTATTTGAGATGCGTTCCGAGCACCTTGAGGTAGAACGCCGTCGGAACTTCATAGTGCTGCTGATTGGCCTCAGCCGTATGAATGGCAATGGGGCTTTCGCGCAACGTGCGAACCATCTGCATCAGATGAGCCTGCTGGGATTCCGGATCGCCTTTATCTTCCTCTCGAATACGCTGAGCGAGTAAATCGCGAATGCGACGACGGATCAGCCAGTCTGGGATCCGGTCTTGTTCGACCAAACGCATGGCGAGTGGGGTAGAAGAGTTATCAGTCATTTGGGCGATGAAGACTTCAATGTTTGGAGAGCGCGTTCCAGCACGGGGATCAAGGATCGATAGAGTACAAAAATTGCGAGAGGTCCGATAAGGATCCAACCCACTGAGGCATGCACGATGGCGTCCCACATCGTCACGATGGCGTAAAGCACGCCTTCCGACAATATCTCCAGGCCGGCCTCGATAGTCATCGGCTGGGGATCCGATCCAAGGACCCATTCGCCAAGCCTCATGAAGGGAATAATCAATACAAGCTGAATGGGGCCGACGAGCCAGCTGACCAACTGAATGGCTGCAAGGTTTAATCGTTGCCATAGCGCAATCAGAGTGAGCGCGGGTGTCGAGACGCCGAGAACCGGGAACATTCCGACACCGGCACCAAGAGCGAGACACAAGGCCAGATCGCGAGGAGCGAGACCCTGACGAAGCAGGCCGAGGACCGGATCAACGACACGACGACGAACGATATCAAGCATGGAGAATTCCGTTAGGTTCGCGGATCTATTTTTGTACTCGTCTGGGCCAGCGCTGCGCCGATCAGTAGCGCCGCAATATCTGAAGTGTCCGGCAAACGACCGGGAATCCATTGTTGCAGGAACTCGGTCGAGATGGCGACCAAAATGACAAAGGGCAGGGGGGGCAGTCGACGCGATACGCTTTGCAGGGCCAGCCAGGCGAGCCCGATCCCTAGGAATAAACGCTCGAGTAATGGAAGCGCACCAGGATCTCCCGATGTTCCCGCCAATTCGGCGAAGGGTAGCCAGAGAATGCCTTCCCCACTAATGTTGGCCGAGGCGCTCGAAGGCCATACTCCCGAAACAAAAAGTGCCAGGCAGGACAGCAAGAAGGCCTGCGAGACCCAGCGCGCAGGACTGATCGTACGCATGACTGCGATCGAGATGACCGACAGGACAAAGGCCGTCCCCTCGGCGGGACTCAAATATTGTCCGACGAATAACAGTCGCGCCCCTACAGAAACCCCGAAAAGCAGCCCCAAGGCCGACCAAAAGTAAGGGCGACGCAGGAGTGCATTTAATAGCGTGCCGAGAACCAGATAGCAGGCAAAAAAACCGAGCATCTTCCCGGCCTCGAAGGGCAGGGCGAGGCTAGTCTCGATCGCTGCTTCGATCCGGCCCGGGCGAAGTCTCGGAACAAACGGAGCAAGATGAGCCACTAACCACAGTGCGACGAGCAGCGCGGGTGCTGGCCCGATCGCGAGTCGTTGAAGTCTTCGAGACAATGGGCGTACCGGCAGGGCCGAGTAGAGCCCCGCGACCACCGTTCCAAGTCCCGCACTCACGATATTGAAGACCCAATCTGCGAGGCTGGGATCCCGTGCGGGAAGGGAATGTTGAGCCACTTCGATCGTAAGGGACAGCACGGTCGCTGCAAACACCGGCCAAAGAATTCGAGTAAGTGCCGATCTACTTTTTTCGAGTGCGATAGACCCAAGCAAACCGAGTGGCAAATAAAGTAGCAGGTTGACAATCGTGTCCCGTTGAGACGGATCACGCCATTCACGCAGCTTCGGGAGTCCAGACATCACTGCATCGAGTAGTAGCCGAGGCTGAACATCAAAAGGATAAAGAGATGCGCTCGCGATCAGTAACGCCCAACCTACGAGCAACCAAAGAGACAGTCGGCGTACCGCGAGATCTTGGGGCGCGAGACGCGTGCGCATGGATCCGAGACTTGTCACTTCTTTCCGAAGAGGCGCTCGAGTTCAGATCGAGCGGCATCAATTGCTTCGACATTTGCAGGCTTCCACGCATCAGCCCGCGGCTTGAAATGATCACAGAAGTTAGCGCGCTCTTTATCTCGTACTTCTTCGGCGGTCGGCTCGCGACACTGCTTGGCAACGCTCGTGTCGTAGTCGATGCAAAGTTTGCAGACATGAAGCTCGGCTCGACACTTGAGGCATTCGTCGAGGCGGCGTAGGGGCAAGGATAGCGACGCTAAAGAAGCGCCGCATTTCCAGCATGAGAGAGCGTGGGCCATGACCGAGAGGCTAGCGCGTCTCGAGGCGATCTGCCAGAAACTCCCGTAGCGCCTTGCCCGTATGAGAGCGTGTCGGTCGTTGAGCGAGGAATTGTGGAGAGCCCTCTGCGACGATACGTCCGCCGCCGTGACCGGCCTCTGGGCCCATATCGAGTACCCAATCGGCTTCCGCAATGACGTCAAGGTTATGCTCGACGAGCACCACGGTGTTTCCCGCATCCACGAGCCGATGCAGTACATGAATGAGTTTTTCTACATCTGCCATGTGTAGACCCACCGTAGGTTCGTCGAGAACGTACAAGGTGTGCTTAGGCTTGCTGCGAAGCGGGGCACGTAAATCGACCCGTACTTTGGCCAGCTCCGTCACGAGCTTGATGCGCTGTGCTTCACCGCCAGATAAGGTTGGGCTTGCTTGACCGAGCGTAAGGTATCCGAGGCCGACGTCGCATAGCAGTTTGAGTACATGATGCAAGCTTGCGTGGGGTTCGAAGAACGACGCCGCATCCTCAATATTCATGGCGAGTACATCGCCGATATTGAGGTCACGCCAGGTGACCGAAAGCGTCTCCGCGTTGAATCGACTACCTCGGCAAACATCGCACGTGACTTTTACATCTGGCAGAAAGCTCATTTCGACGGTCTGTACGCCTTGCCCCTCGCAGGCGTCGCAGCGTCCTCCAGAGGTATTAAAAGAAAAGCGACCCGCGCCATATCCTCGTAGCCGCGCCTCGCTGGTATGGGCAAAAATCTTTCGAATGTCATCCCATATACCGACGTACGTGGCAGGGCAGGAACGCGGGGTTTTTCCAATGGGCGTCTGGTCGACCTCAAGCACGCGATCGACAGATTCGATACCGCGAATTGCAGAGCAACCGACTGGATCTCCGTCTTGGGAAACGATCGTGTGTGCGCTGGTATAGAGCACGTCGCGGGCGAGGGTGGACTTCCCTGAGCCGGAGACCCCCGTCAAGACGACCAGTCGCCCGAGCGGAATGCGCGCATCGATGTCGGCTAGGTTGTGGAGCCGGGCATTTTCGATGACGAGCGACGGCGTTTTCTTGTCAACACTGCGGTGGGGCGTCGTGCCGTGCTTCAGCGGATTACGAAGATAGCGACCTGTCACCGACTCCGGATTGGCGATGAGATCTTTGAATTTGCCTCGACCGACGATACGCCCGCCGCGAACACCCGCCCCTGGGCCCAAGTCGATGACATGATCCGCGCGGCGAATGGTGTCTTCGTCATGCTCGACGACCACCAGCGTATTGCGATGGGCTGCTAGCTCCCCGAGTGCTTCGAGCAGAATTCGGTTGTCGCGAGGATGCAAGCCAATGGTCGGCTCATCGAGTACATAACAGACGCCGCGAAGATTGGAGCCAAGTTGTGCTGCCAGACGAATTCTCTGCGCCTCGCCGCCGGACAGTGTCGGGGCGGCGCGATCGAGGCCGAGATATCCGAGGCCGACGCGCTCCAAGAAGCCGAGTCGTGTCCGGATCTCGGCAAGCAGATCCCGAGCGATGGCTCGCTCGCGTTTATCGAGCTTCAGGCCTTCGACCGACGCCAGCGACTTCGACACGGGTTGACAGGTAAAACCACCGATCGATTTTCCGCGGAAACGGACCGATCGAGCGACGGCATTTAGTCGTTCGCCGTGGCAAGTTTGGCAGGCGTTTTCTTCGCCTTCATGCCATTCGTTCCACGAAGCTTCCTCTCCTGTTTGCTCCTCATCGAACCCCGATAGCTCGAGCCCCGTCCCAAAACAACCACCACACCATCCCTGCTTGCTATTGAACGAGAACAATCTCGGATCGAGCTCCGAAAAACTGCTTCCGCAATTCGGACAGGCTCTCTTCGTCGAAAACACGATGGGCTTTCGACTTCCTTGAGGGAGTACTTGAACAACGCCTTTTCCATACTGCAGCGCTTCCGCCAGTTTCGCTCGGAGGTCCGATTCGCCACGAGCAGAAATGCCAAGGCGGGCGATGGGAAGCTCGATATCGTGCTCTTTGAAACGGTCGAGACGCGGCCATGGTTTGACCGGCAGACGTTCACCGTCGACCCGTAACTCCCGATAACCTTTTGCCGCGGCCCATTTCGCGAGGTCGGTGTACAGCCCCTTACGCGATACGATGAGGGGCGCGAGCAGATCAATGGTCTTGCCCTTGAAGTCTTTGATAATTCGCGCGGCGATGGCTTCGGCTGATTGCGGTTCGATAGCGACATCGCAATCCGGACAATACTGAGTTCCGAGCTTGACGTAGAGCAGCCGCAGGAAGTGGTAGATCTCCGTTAGCGTGGCGACGGTGCTTTTTCGTCCGCCGCGACTCGTGCGTTGTTCTATCGCAACCGTAGGAGGTATACCGCGTATTGAATCTACCTCGGGACGCGCAGCCGGCTGAACGAACTGTCTTGCATACGCATTGAGTGATTCGAGATAACGACGCTGCCCTTCATTAAAGATAATGTCGAAGGCCAGCGTCGATTTTCCCGATCCGGAGACGCCTGTCACCACTGTAAAGGCATTACGTGGAATCTCGACATCGATGTTTTGCAGGTTATGCTCGCGCGCATTACGGATAACAATAGACTTGTCTTTCGAGATCGCTCTCTTTGCGGATGCAGGCTCACGCACCGACGCGCTGAAGCTTCCATAGCGAACCGCCTCTCGCAGCGCTTGCCCTGTGTAGGATCGTGAGTGGTGCTCTATTTGGGCAGGCGTTCCACAAGCAATGAGCTCACCACCGTGGTCGCCGCCGTCTGGTCCGAGATCGATAATCCATTCGGCAGAGCGGATGACATCGAGATTGTGTTCGATGACAAACAGCGAATGCCCAGCATCCAAAAGCTTTCTAAAAGATTTGAGTAACTTGGCAATGTCCTCAAAATGAAGACCCGTAGTCGGCTCGTCAAACAAGAAAAGTTTTCCAGTCCCGCCTCCCTCGGCGGACTCAGCAAGGAAGCCCGCGAGCTTCAATCGCTGCGCTTCGCCACCCGATAGTGTTGGAACGGGCTGTCCGAGCTTGAGGTAATCGAGTCCCACGTCAGCAAGAGGCGCGAGTCGAATCGCGAGCTCAGGATCATTCGCAAAGAACGTGAGCGCCTCAGTCACCGTCATCTCGAGTACATCGGCAATGCTTGCCGAGCGACCATTTGGTCCCGGGTGTCGTACCTCTTGGGTTTCCAGGCGATATCGCGAGCCATTGCACTCGCTACATCGAAGGTATACGTCTGACAGAAACTGCATTTCGACGTGCTCGAAGCCGCTGCCGGTGCATGCGGGGCAGCGACCCGTACCCGAGTTAAAACTAAACGTTCCGGCGGTATAGCCGCGTTCTCGTGATTCAGCGAGTTTTGAGAATCGATCGCGAACCACATCAAACGCACCGACGTAACTTGCCGGATTCGAGCGTGCAGTCCGACCGATGGGCGTTTGATTGACGAAAACGACGTCCGTAACGTATTCAGCCCCTTTCAAGCCTTTGTGGGCACCAGCAGCCTCTGTTGGACGGCCCAAATGCTTGAGCAACGCGGGGTACAACACATCCTGTATCAGCGTCGACTTTCCGGATCCTGAGACGCCGGTGATACAAACGAGCTGATTGAGCGGAAAGCGGACGTCAATCCTCTTGAGGTTATGTTGTTCAGCACCGAGTAACTCGAGGTACCGCGGGTTGTCGCGCTTTCCTGTGTCTCGTGGGGGCGGCAGTTCGACGCGTCTCTGCCCACGGAGATAGGCCCCTGTCACGGAAGCCTTCGTCGCACAGACTTCTTTTGGTGTACCCCAAGCGACGATCTCGCCCCCATGCTCACCGGCCCCTGGCCCCATATCAAGAAGTCGATCGGCGTGTTGCATGATCTGCGGGTCGTGCTCGACGACGAGCAGGGAGTTTCCGGCGTCGCGCAATCGATGCATGACGCCAATCACGCGTTGCATGTCGCGTGGATGAAGCCCAATCGACGGTTCATCGAGAATAAACAACGTGTTGACGAGTGAGGTGCCAAGCGCAGTCGTGAGGTTGATGCGCTGAACCTCGCCGCCCGATAGGGTTCGAGACTGTCGGTCGAGCGTCAGATAACCGAGCCCGACCTCGCAAAGATACTTATATCGTCCGCGTATCTCAGCTAACAACAATTCCGTCGCTTCATCGAGCGCGCCGGAAAGTCGTAATTTATCGAAGAAGTTCCGTGACCTCTCGATAGGGAGCAGCATGAAATCATGCAGGCATAGCCCAGGTATCGAATCGAGTGTCTCTCGCGACCACTCGACGCCCCGCGGCATGAATCGCGATCGATCCGCAAGCGTGCTAAGAGCGAGACCAGAGTCTCCGAGTCTCCATAGCAGCGACTCGGAGTTCAGGCGGGCGCCGTCGCATGCGGTGCAGGGTGAATAAGCGCGGTACTTCGACAGCAACACGCGAATATGCATTTTATAGGCTTTGGTTTCGAGCCACGCAAAAAAGCGCTTGACGCCATACCAGGTATTGCGAGCCCATTTACCTTCTCCTTCGATGACCCACTCGCGCTGCGTGTTGGTTAGATTTTTCCACGGCACATCGAGTGGGATTCCGCGTTTCTTGCCCAGGCGCTCGAGATCATCCTGACACTCGCTGTAAGCGGCAGTCTGCCAAGGTCGAATCGCGCCATCTCGAAGGGTTTTTCCGTGATCGGGAATGACTAGGCCGTAATCAACGCCGATGATGCGGCCGAAGCCGCGGCAGGACTCGCAAGCCCCGACCGGAGAGTTAAACGAGAAACTGCTGGGTGTCGGCTCACGATAAGCGATATCGCAGCGTGCGCAGTGCAGGGTGCTCGAGTAGCGCCACGTCTCGCAAATAGACTCGGAGTTCTCGGTATCGAGCGTATGAACATGCATACGCCCGCGACCCATCCGAAGCGCTGCTTCCAGCGAGTCTGCGACTCGAGCGGGATCGGCATTGTCGAGGCGAAGTCGATCTTGAATGACCTCAATCGATTGTTTGCTGCGTGAGAGGATGCGGGTGTATCCCTGTTTCTCGAGCAGCGTGATGACTTCCGTATCTTTGAAGTTCTTCGGAATCTTGACGTCAAAGCACATCAACAGACGCGGGTCGCCGGCCGTAGAGGCGCGACGAATGAGATCGGTACGAATGCTCTCGGGCGTGTCTCTATTCACCGCATCGCCGCATTGTCGGCAATGCAGATGACCCGCGCGAGCAAACAATAGTTTCAAGTGGTCATTGAGTTCGGACATCGTGCCAACGGTCGAGCGTGACGTACGAACTGGGTTCGTCTGATCGATGGCGATGGCCGGTGGAATTCCTTCGATCGCATCGACCGCGGGTTTATCCATACGATCAAGGAACTGTCTGGCATAAGGAGAGAATGTTTCGACGTATCGTCGCTGTCCTTCCGCATAAAGCGTGTCGAACACGAGCGAAGACTTCCCCGAGCCAGATACGCCCGTCACGACGACGAGCTGACCGGTCGGAATCTCGATATCAAGATTCTTCAAATTATTCTGGCGAGCGCCGCGAACGACGATCGCCTCATGGTCTGGCTCGCGCATGAGGGGTAAGACCGCGTGAAGGGGGTAGCGAATCGTAGCTTTTTGTCCGCTCTGCGGGAACAGGCTCGAGTACGGCCACGATGCGGATTGCCTGATAGACGAGCCGTGCCCTCGTGAGTAAACCCGGGCAACTTCACCGCCATGTCCCAATTGACCATCGCCATCGTGGGCGCCGGAATCGCCGGTCTGACAGCAGCTCGTGCGCTGCAAGGCTTCGGCTTCAGGCCCGTGGTGTATGAGCAGGCTCCCGTTTTGGGTGAGGTCGGCGCTGGGCTGACGGTTTCGCCAAATGCCACGCATGTTCTTAATGCCATCGGACTTGAGGGCACCTTGGAGCGCATCGGGATGCGCCCCGACCGCGGAGGCGTGAAGCACTGGAAGACAGGCGAGATGCTGGTAGAGATCTCCCGTGGAAACGAGATGCGAGAGAAATATGGCGCGGCGTACTACCAGGTTCACCGTGCTGATCTACACCGCGAACTCGCTGATCTCGTAGTCACGACCGATGAACAGGCCATTCGAACGAATCATGCGTTTAAGGGCCTCAGACAAGAAGCGGATGGAGTCACGCTGTTTTTCGAAAACGGCACATCAGTACGAGCAGACGTCGTCATCGGTGCAGACGGCGTTCGATCGAGGATCCGCGAGCAGCTGTTTGGAAAAGACACGCCAAGATTCACCGGATACATGGCGTTCAGAGGGCTCGTTCCGTTCGCGAATCTTCCGCCAGGCTTGATCGAGCCGAGCTCATGTCTATCCACCGGCCCTGGGCGTAGTTTCACCCGCTATCTCATCCGCGGCGGCTCGCTGGTCAACTTCGTCGCGCTGACAGAGCGCGACGATTGGCGGGAAGAGGGTTGGTCGATTCGGGCCACAATCAAAGAAATGCTGGAAGAGTATTCCGGGTGGTACGAAGGAGTTCGTACGATCATTGCAGCCACGCCACCCGACGGATTGTTCAAATGGGCTCTGTTTGATCGCGAGCCACTAGCCGAGTGGACTCGCGGCCGAGTCACGCTCATCGGCGATGCCGCCCACCCGATGCTGCCTTTCCTAGGGCAAGGTGCTGCGATGGGAATCGAAGACGGGATGGTGATCGCTCGGGCGTTTGCCGCCGCGGGTTCGATCGACGAAGCGCTTCGGCGTTATGTCGAGGCGCGATTACCCAGGGCCAACTGGGTGATGTTGGAGTCTAGAAAGACCGCCCTCAACTATCACTCAGGTCGAGAAGAGAACTTCAAACCCGGCAAGCACGTCAGCGCCGAGTCGCTTGGCTTAATGTCCTACAACCCAGCCGCTGTACCTGTCTAACGCCTCTCTCTGTGGTCTAATGTCGCCGCCATGGACCAGGCTCGCGACATCCACTCTTATCGCAAATATTGGGCTGCGCGTTTCGGCGTAGCCCCGTTCCTGCCCATGTCGCGTGCCGAGATGAACGCGCTCGGCTGGGATAGTTGCGATGTCATCGTCGTTACCGGCGATGCCTATGTCGATCACCCGAGTTTCGGAATGGCCATCATCGGCCGATTGCTCGAGGCGCAGGGCTTTCGAGTGGGCATCATCTCTCAGCCGGACTGGCAGAGCGCCGATCCGTTCCGCGCTCTCGGTAAGCCCAATCTTTTCTTTGGGATTACCGCCGGCAACATGGACTCGATGGTGAACCGTTACACCAGCGATCGCCGAATCCGTAGTGACGATGCCTATACGCCAAGCGGCGAGGGTGGAAAACGACCCGATCGATCGGTCATTGTCTATGCGCAGCGCGCCCGCGAGGCATTCCCGGACGCGCCTATCGTTATCGGTGGCATTGAAGCCAGCCTGCGTCGAATCGCACACTTCGATTACTGGTCTGAAAAAGTGCGTCGCTCGATCTTGCTCGATGCCAAGGCGGATCTCCTGCTCTATGGAAACGCTGAGCGTCAGATCGTCGAGGTCGCGCACCGACTCGCCGCCGGCGAGCCGATCACCGCTATCAACGATTTACGCGGAACAGCGTTCACCCGAAAATCGATGCCTGAAGGATGGGTCGAAATTGACTCGGCACATCTTGATACGCCCGGGCCACTCAATCCGCCGATCGACCCGTATGCCATGGATGACAATGGCGGCACGAAGGCGGCAACGGCTGCGGCAGCTCAGGAAACTTCGGGAGAGACCGTAGTCCGCTTCGTTCGGCGCGTCAAAAACGCCGATCGCAGCCGAAGTGTGATTCGTCTTCCGTCTTTCGAGCAAGTGGTCGACGACCCGGTCATGTACGCACATGCCTCTCGTATCTTGCACCTTGAGGCAAATCCCGGGAATGCACGCGCATTGGTTCAGCGCCACGGAAACATCGAGGTATGGCTGACCCCACCCCCGATTCCGCTGACCACCAAAGAGATGGACTATGTCTACGAGTTGCCCTACCAGCGGCAGCCGCATCCGTTCTATGGTAAGGCGGATATCCCTGCCTACAAGATGATCCGATTTTCCATCTCGATTCAGCGCGGCTGCTTCGGCGGATGCACCTTTTGCTCGATCACCGAGCATGAAGGCCGCATCATCCAGAGTCGTTCTGAAGCGTCTGTCCTAAAAGAAATCGAGAAAGTACGCGATACGGTTCCAGGCTTCACGGGCGTCATCTCCGACCTCGGAGGCCCGACGGCCAATATGTATCGCCTTGCGTGTAAAAGCCGTGAAATCGAGAGCGTCTGTCGCAAGCCGTCGTGTGTTTACCCCGGTGTATGTCCAAATCTCAACACAGACCATACGCCGCTCATCGAGCTTTATAGAAAAGCGCGGGCATTACCGGGCATCAAGAAGGTGCTGATCGCCTCGGGAGTGCGATACGACCTCGCTATTGAGTCCCCGGAGTATGTCAAAGAACTCGCTCAGCATCACGTCGGCGGATATTTGAAGATCGCTCCAGAAGCGATCGGCGAGGGGCCGCTATCGAAGATGATGAAGCCGGGGGTCGGAACCTATTACCGATTCAAGGAGCTATTCGATCGATACTCGAAAGAGGCAGGAAAAGAGCAGTACCTCATTCCATATTTCATCGCTGCACATCCGGGTACGACTGACGAAGATATGTTGGAACTCGCGGTCTGGCTGAAGAAAAACGGCTTTCGAGCTGATCAGGTCCAGGCATTCCTGCCTTCCCCGATGGCCACTGCGACTGCGATGTACCATTCCGGCAAGAATCCGCTACGACGCGTGACACGACAAAGTGAAGAAGTCGTGATTCCGAGGGGACTCAAGATCCGTCGTTTGCACAAAGCCTTCCTGCGCTATCACGATGCAAACAATTGGCCGATGCTCCGCGAAGCCCTGCGTCGGATGGGGCGTGCGGATCTGATCGGCCCGAGTAAAAATCATCTGGTTCCGGCATGGCAGCCGGCGGGGACTGGATTGAAAGGCGAAGGCGCACGTCGCGCGCAACCGTTCCGAACGCAACACACTCGTCCACGGCGAGGTGGTCGACCGTGAGCGTGACTCACGAGTTTCGCCCTGGGCTCGAGTTCGACGTCGCTTCGCTCGAGCGGTATCTAGCCCAGCATCTGCCGGGGTTTCAGCGCCCGTTACGTATTCACCAGTTTGCCGGCGGGCAATCGAATCCGACCTATCGTCTCGATGCGCTGAACGCGTCTTACGTTTTGAGAAGGAAGCCTCCGGGCGTGCTCTTGCCCTCGGCTCATGCGGTTGATCGCGAGTACCGAGTGATGCATGCCTTAGCGACTCACACGGAATTTCCGGTCGCAAAGCCTTTGTTGTTATGTGAAGACCCAACGGTCATCGGCACGGCTTTCTCCGTGATGCAGTATGTCGATGGCCGTATCTTCTGGGATCCTGCGCTACCCGAACTCTCTCCAGAGGTGAGGCAGTCCGTATTCGGACAAATGGTCGAGACCTTGGCGGATCTCCATGCCATCGACTACCGACAGATAGGGCTCGCCGACTATGGACGCCCCGAAGGCTACGTCGCTCGACAAGTCGGCCGATGGTCAAAGCAATATGCGGTGGATGCCGAGGCGGCCGGCCGAATCCCAGCCATGGAACAGCTCATTGAGTGGTTGCCAAAGCATGCACCGGCGCAGGAGCCCGCACCCTCACTCGTGCACGGGGACTACCGCCTCGACAATATGATGTTTAACGTCGATGCATCGCGTGTCGTGGCCGTACTCGATTGGGAACTCTCTACATTGGGCGACCCGATAGCTGACTTCGCTTACCACCTTATGATGTACCGAATGCCTTCTGGCGGGGTTCGTGGTCTACAAGGTATCGATCTGAAAGAGCTCGGCATTCCCGCCGAGAAAGAGTACGTCGCACGATACTGCGCGCGTCTGGGCCTCGAGGGTCTGCCCGACCTCGAGTACTACATGGCATTCTGTTTGTTTCGTCTTGCCGGTATTTGTCATGGCATTGCAGGACGCGTTCAACGCGGAACGGCGGTCAGTCCCGAGGCAAAGAACTATGCGGCGCAGGTTGCTCCGCTTGCTGAGCTTGCCTTGAAAACCGCACTCCGCGCTTAAGTTCGAGGCGTCGTGTAAACCACGGTCGACGGGTTGCGCTCTCGCTGGAGCCTAGCCGCCACGTCCTCGGCCTTTGCCCAGGCCCGAAGCACGTTTTCCCCGGCTAGTTTTTTGAGGTCTTGATCAGACCATCCGCGCCGAACGAGCTCAGCGAAGAGTTGGGGATAGCTCGACACATCGTCGAGCCCCTCGGGCCACCAATCGTTCCCGTCGAAGTCTCCGCCGATCCCCACATGATCCACACCCGCTACGTTGCGTATGTGCTCGATGTGATCGGCCACCATCGCGATAGTCGTCGTCGGCAGTTTGATAGCCGCGAACCCCTCTGCACGGATTTTCGCGGCGTCCTCTGGCGTGGCGGCCGCTCTGGCGCGAAGGCCGATTTCCGCCATGGCAGGTTGCAGCACTTTACCCACTTCACAATTGATGAAGCTTGATACGAAGGTGACCATCACAACTCCGCCATTACGCGGAAGCTCTCGCAGGATGTCATCCGGTACATTGCGAGGAACATTGCATACGGCCTTGGCCGAAGAATGCGAGAAAATCACTGGCGCTTCTGTGATACGAAGCGTGTGCGCCATCGTGCTCGGAGCGGCATGCGAGAGATCGATGAGGATGCCGAGACGATTCATTTCACGGACTATTTCTTCGCCGAAAGCGGTCAGCCCGTTACTGCGGGGCTGCAGCGGTGCCGCAGCATCCGCCCAGTCTGTATGAGAGTTATGAGTGAGCGCCATATAGCGCACACCGAGATCGTAGTAGGTACGCAGGGCGCCTATAGAATTCTCGAGACCATAACCGCCCTCCATGCCTAGCATCGAGCCGATTTTTCCTTGGCGCTTAGCCTTGCGAACATCGGTTACCGTCAGGGCAAGCATGAACGTATCAGGATAGAGAGCGATGACTCGACGCGCGATATCGATTTGTTCGAGTTGTTGTCGCGCAAATGGCCCAGACCCTTCGCCTGGAATATAAACAGACCAAAACTGTGCGCCTACGCCACCTGCACGCAGACGGACAAGATCGGTATCGCCTTTGGTTGGCTTGCGGAGGTCATAGGCATGGACATCACGCGGAGCTTCACGCCGCTCTCGAATGGCGTAAGGTAAATCGTTATGACCGTCCACCAGAATTCCGGATCGCAGAATACGCTTGGCTCTTTCGAGGGCGAGATCTTTAGTGGGCTTTTCGCTGGCAACCGCGTGGGAGCTCAAAGTTATCAGCGCAAAGACCAGAGTGGACGCAATCAGTCGAGAGATAAACATACGAGCGGCTCCCACCGGTAAGATTAGCAAGAGTGTCGCGCCGGGCGACGGACCTTGCAAGCCGAGAATCCGAAATGAAAAACGACTCCACCACAAACCTCGCCATTGCCGGCGTGCTCATTGCGACGGCTACTGTGCTCGGCGCCTTTGGCACACACGCTTTGAAGCCCGTGTTGCCGCCGGCGCGTTTTGACAGCTTCGAGATCGGGGTGACGTATCAGTTCTTTCACGCACTCGGTCTATTGGGTATTGCGCTTTTGCAGAGGAGCTATCCTGCGTCTGTGGGCCTTCGCTGGAGCATCAGACTCATCCTCATTGGGCTATTACTGTTTTCCGGCAGTATTTACGCGATGACGCTCGGTGCCCCTCGATTCCTCGGCATGGTCGCACCGATCGGCGGAACGTCTCTGATGGTCGCGTGGGGAGTGTTCGCAACAACCTGCTGGCGACTCAGACTCCAGTCAGCCACTCCTTGATGGTGTTCGAAACACCCTCTGCCGCTTCCTCGTGAACGTAATGACCGGCATTCGAAAATCTGACGAGCTTCGAACCCGGAATCATTGACTGCAGTTCATCCGCCTCTCCTCGGGATTTATTCTTGTCCTGGTCACCCCACGGAATTAGGGTCGGAATCTTAACTTGTTTCGCCAAGATGATTTCTTCACCTTCGCGATACTGCTTCATCAACGAAGTCATGCCGGACATGTAGCCTTCCGTCCGCGCACCGAGCATCACCTCATCGATCACGGACTCAGTGACAATCTCGGGATTCACATAAGACTTCTTCAAAAAATTTCCACGAAACTCACGGCTGCCAAACATTTTCGCGGACATACGAGGAAGGGGAGGCAAGGTCACCTGCACGACCTTAGGTACGCCCGTTCGGATGATGCCCGGATTGAGTAACACGAGCCCGCGGGCCTCGACGTCTTTGACTGCCGCTTGCAACGCTACGGCGCCACCTAATGAGTGTCCGACATAGATCACCCGACGCAGCCCAATTTTTTTGGCGGCGGTTATGAGCGTCTGTGCTTGCGGACCGTTGTGGTAGTCGAAGTCTACGGGCTTCTCGGAGAGGCCGTAGCCAGCCATATCAATTGCGACGACATGGCAGCAGTCCGCGAGACGTGGGGCGAGCTCTCTAAAGCTTTGCAGCGAGTTGCCGAATCCGTGAATCAAAAGTAGAGAGGGTCGAGTGTCGTCGGCAGACCCCCATTCGCGATAGCGCAGGCGCACTCCATCGACTTCGACGAACTTATCGTCGGCTGTCGCAAGACTTGCGATGGGCACTTCCGGTTCACCAGGCCAGTACGCCCAGGCGGTGAGTCCGACCCATAGCAAGACAACGAGTGAAATCAGGCCGATGGCGAGACGTTTGAGGATCTTCATGGCTCTGATTGCATACAATTCCGAGGCGTCTGGCAACGACGCATATTCGAGTCTGACCACGACGTGATTTCACTGCCTTCCTTGCCGATCGTCGAAGCGCTTCCCGCGCTCCGAGCCGCCTTGATCAGCGGTCGCTCGGCCGTAGTCGAAGCACCCCCCGGCGCTGGAAAAAGCACGGTAATCCCGCTCGCCTTGTTGGACCAGCCTTGGGTCAAAGGCCGAAAGCTCCTCATGCTCGAGCCCAGACGACTGGCGGCGAGAGCAGTGGCCGAGCGGATGGCGAAGACCCTGGGTGAGTCCGTGGGAGATACCGTTGGATACCGTATGCGTCTCGACACTCGCGTGAGTCGTACGACGCGTATCGAGGTTGTGACGGAAGGCATCCTCACCCGGATGCTGCAGTATGACCCGTCGCTCGAGGGGGTTGCAGCGATCCTCTTCGATGAGTTTCACGAACGTAGTCTGCAAGCCGACTTGGGTCTCGCACTGTGCATTGATGCACGCCAAACTCTCGATCTCGACCTGCGATTGGTCGTCATGTCTGCGACGTTGGATGGCAAGGCGGTCGCCACGTTATTGAACGATGCGCCAGTCATCACTTCGACCGGCCGAATGTACTCGGTCGAGCCTCATTACCTTGGGAAAGGATTTCCCACACTTCCGGGTGATGTGGACTCGCCCGAACGCCTGACTGCACTCGCCGTACAGCGAGCAGTCCGCGACACTGAGGGTGACATTCTTGTATTCCTGCCGGGTGCAGGCGAAATTCGGCGTGTTCAAGACATGCTCTCAGGTCCGGGGGAGTGTTCAGACCGGGGAGTCAAAATATTTCCCTTGTTCGGCGAGTTGTCGCCTGCGGAACAGGATGCGGCGCTCGATGACGATCCACGTTTACTGCGTCGGGTGATTCTCGCGACAAATATCGCCGAGACAAGTCTGACGCTCCCGAAAATTCGAGTCGTCATCGACAGCGGTCTCGTTCGCCGGGCCGTATTCGACCCCGTCACGGGAATGAGTCGTCTTGATACGTGTCGAATCTCAAGAGCCTCGGCCGAACAGCGTTTAGGACGCGCGGGACGCGTCGCTGCTGGTCACTGCTATCGATTGTGGAGTGAGGGGGCGCACCGCAGTCTCGCGGCCCAGACACCCGCCGAAATTCTTGAAGCGGACCTCGCACCGCTGGCGCTCGAGCTCGCTCAATGGGGCGCTACGGAATCGAGTACCTTACGCTGGCTAGATCCGCCCCCCGCCGCGATGCTTTCCGCAGCCTACGAATTACTGTGTCGACTTGGATTACTGAACGAGCTTAATCAGATCACAGAGCGCGGTAAGGAGGTAGCAGACTGGCCAATGCATCCGCGCCTGGCGCTCATGCTTCTCGAGGCTGCAGATTGTGGAGAGTCGAAACTAGGCGCGCGACTGGCAGCATTGCTCAGCGAGCGTGATGTAATACGCGCATCGGGCGAGCGCGACACCGACATCATGACTCGCCTCGACGTTCTCGATGAAAAAGTGCCTATCGGTGTCGTGGTCGATCGCGCTTCGCTCAGTAGGATCCGTAAATCTGCATCGATTTTCGAGAGACGATTATCGGATCGTTCGATCGACAAAAGCCGGACTGCGATCGTCGCGGCCGGGCTTCTGGCGTATGCGTATCCAGAACGTATTGGTCGACGCCGATCGTCTGGTGACGGGCGTTACCTGCTCGCTAATGGAAGAGGCGCTGTGTTTCGCGGGGCTGACCGTCTTGCGCGTAGCGAATTTATCGTCACCCTCGATCTCGATGACCGAGACCGCGAGGCGCGTATTCTGCTCGCCGCGGCACTGGACCGATCAGTGCTCGATCAGATCGCTGGCCATCGCATGAAACGAGAGTCCGAAGTCGTTTGGTCCTCGACGGAAGACGCCGTCATCGCCCGCGACATTCTCAGGCTAGATGAGCTCGTTCTTGAAGAGAAAACTCTGTCTCCAATACCACCTGAGAAAGCGGTTCCAGCGATCATTGCCGGAATCCGAGCAATGGGACTCAGCGTTTTACCTTGGGATCAGGAAGCCCGGTCTTTTTGTGCGCGTGTCGAGCTTGCGAGGCGGTACCAGTTGAGTGGTGCTGATCAATGGCCGTCCTTCGACGAGACCTCACTACTGCGCTCGCTCGAGGACTGGTTGTCGCCTTGGCTTGAAGGCGTGACGCGACGATCACACTGTTCACGCATTCCGCTGATGGATGCGCTGCGCTATCGATTGGGCGACCGCTCTATACGTGAGCTCGATGACTTGATGCCGATGTATCTGACGGTCCCGACGGGCTCGCGAGTCCGTATCGATTACGAAGATGATCTCGCGCCATGTGCTTCGATGCGGATGCAAGAGGTATTTGGTCTTGCCAGCACACCTCGTATTGGTGGCGATACCGTTCCGGTGACGTTTAAGTTATTGTCACCCGCACAACGCCCATTGCAGATCACTTCTGATCTCGAGAGTTTTTGGCGTAATGCCTATACGGAGGTCCGTAAGGACATGCGCGGACGCTATCCGAGGCACTATTGGCCGGAAGATCCGCTACAAGCCGAGCCAACGCGGAAAGTTCGTCCGCGCTCGTGATCCCGATCGCAGCAATTAGATCTTCAGCGTTTAAATGAAAACGGCGCGCCTTCGCGATGATTTAACGCTGCCTGAATTTCCGCGACGATCGACAAGGCAATCTCCTCAGGCGTCCGAGCGCCGAGATCCAGGCCGATGGGGGCTCGCATGCGGGATACCAGTTTCTTCGCGACGCTTCCCAGGCTTGCAAATAATCGCTCGCGTCGCGCCAAGGGGCCGAGCAACCCGATATAGGAAATACCCGTATCTGCCAACATCCTGAGGTACTGCTCATCCGCAGTCAGGTGATGACTCATGACGATCGCTGCATCGAAGTCATCAAACCTAAAGTCTTTCGGCAAGGCAAAGCCGTCCGTATGAAGGAGTCGAGTTCTAAGATCGAATCGCCGGGCGTCAAGGTAAGCAGGACGATGATCGACGGCCGTCACGCGCCAGCCGAGTAAATGGGCCAGCGTGACGACCGGCTCCGCATCGGGTCCTGCGCCGCAGAGGAGAAGCCGAGTAGTCTTTTCAGACGCGATCGTAAAAACGTCGTTCGAGAGTGTAGTCTCGATATTGATGCTGACCGATACCACCCCGGTTTTTACGTTGATATCGAAAGCCGCTTTACCTTGATCATCATCCGCTTCGAAAAGTCCGGCCAAGGGTTGATAACCGTTCGATGAGTCAATCCGCAGCAGCAAAATGTCCATCGCACCCTCGCACCCGAGGCCAAGACCCCAAATCGTATCGTCTGACCCTCGGCTATCGTAGTGCCGTACCAACGATCGCCCACTGCCGCTCAACAGTTGCAGGGCGTGATCTTGGAGATCACCCTCTAGACAACCTCCACTCAACAGCCCACATTGGTATCCAGATACGGAAAACAACATGAACGCGCCCGGTTTTCGATAAGTCGAGCCTTCCGTCGAGATGACGAACGCGGCGACGAGAGGGCGTTGCGCGGCGCGCTCCACTTCGAAGAATTCCCGAATCACGCGGCGACCTTACAGAGGTGAACCATCATCACGACTGACGGCAATGACAGCCGATCGGGCGGGTAAGCCTTGACCATCCGGCCAATGGCTGACAGGTTTTTCCACAGTGCCACCTTCACCCGGGTGCTGAATGCTGAGGAATAGTGTTGTACCGTCCGGCGTGAATTCGCACCCACATACCTCTGAGCCGATGGGCGCGCTCATGACTTGTTTGAGCAAGCCGCGATCAGGGCCGCTCGTCGGCACGACGAAACATCCGTTATTGCCGATGAGCTCTTCGTCAGCATCGGTGACGACCCACAGGCGGCCGGTCGGATCAAAACCAAGATTATCCGGGCAGGCGATCGGGCTGACTTGCGAGCGATCGGTATAGCCACCGTAAAACACGTCGTCTCTCGTGAGTTGATCCGGAACGATGTCTTCAGCCTTTGTCAGGAACTTCGCAGTTGTGTTTCTCGGATCACCCGCAAGCAGGAACACATTCCAGGAGAATCTCACGCTAGCGGCATCATCGTTGTCCTCGACGAGTTCGACGATATGCCCGAAATCATTTTTCGGTCTCGGATTTGCGAAGTTGGGTCCTAAATCTATTTCGCGTCCGAGAAAATCACCGCGACGCACCTCGCGATCGCCATTTTTAGTGAGCGCCATATACACCCGACCTGTGACGGGGCTTGGCTCGACATCTTCCGGACGATCCATGGGTGTCGCACCTAATTGATCTGCCGCAGCCCGGCACTTGATGACGACTTCTGCCTGGCTACGAAAACCGTTGCGACCATTGAGAGGGCCATTTTCATCGTGAACAAGGGGCAGCCACTCGCCACGACCGTCCGCATCGAATCGAGCGACATACAGCGTGCCGTGATCCAGAAGATCGCGGTTTGCAGCGCGATCCTTAGAGTTAAATCGATCACGGGTGACAAATTTGTAGACGTATTCGAACTTCGCGTCATCACCCATATATGCCGCGACTCGACCGTCCGCCGTCAAAATCGTATTGGCGCCTTCGTGACAAAAACGCCCTAAGGCTGTGCGTTTTTTGGGCGTTGATGACGGATCCAGCGGGTCGATTTCCACGATCCATCCGTGACGCAGTGCCTCTCGTGGTTCGCGACGGATATCGAATCGGGGGTCGATCGAATCCCAACCATAAGCGGAGCGTTCGCGCAAAGGCCATCGTCGGTACGCGAGTTTAGTAGAGTCGTCTGCCGAACTTTCAACCCAGCTTCGCGCGCCGCCAAAGTAATCCTGAATGTTTTCTTCAGCCGTGAGATAAGTACCCCATGGCGTTTTGCCGCCTGCGCAGTTGGCAAAGGTACCAAGCACAGTCGTCCCGCTAGGGTCGGCATCAGTCCTCATGAGCGTATCGCCACGCGCCGGTCCCGTGATCTGCATTGGCGTATTGGCTGTGATACGTCGAGTGTAAGTTCCACTACGAACGACTCGCCAACCGCGAACACCCCGCTCTAAATCGAGCACGCTCACCCCGTGAGCGGCCTGCATCCAGGCGACGGCCTCCGGATGAGCCTGTATCCAGGCTGCTCGGTCTTTAGAAAAGTTGGCAAACGAGAGTTCTGGGGCGACGTACTCATGATTGACGCAGAGCACGCCCGAAGATCGCTTTTTCGGCGAGGCAAAAAATGCGAGTGCGTCGTTATTGGTACCGAAGCGTTTCTCTTGCTTAGTCGCCGCCTGGCCGTCGAGCCAAGTCAATGAGCGAAGGTCTTGTGCGGTAAGGCCTGCGTCATCCTTAAAGAGGGGATCGCCAGCGCCGATCAGCACGTCATGACGTAGGCCCGGAGAGAGGAGAATGCCATCGTCGCGAGTTGGGCCGACCGATTTAAACGAACGTTGATGGCGGGATGTCGCCGTAGCGTTCGCGAGGGAAGGCAGCGTTCCGGCAACGGCGGTGGTTATGGTGCCCGAAGCAACAAAGCCACGGCGTGACATCCGCCTCGACAGCAGTTCACCGAAGTAGATTTGTGTGCCGGGTGATTTGTCTTCCATGACGGGCATCTCTCAAAAATTGAAGTGATGACAGGTTAGGTGCCAGGAACGCCCTCGAGGACCGTGACATAAAAGACACCTTTACCTTCACGAAGTTTCTTCGCAGCTTCGTACTCTGCCGATTTCCAGAAACCCCATGCAGCGTCTTTGGAGGGAAACTTTGCAATGAGAATACTCTCATTTCGCGGCTCGCCCTCCGCGACCTCAACCTTAGGAGCCGGTGTCACAGTAATGTAATGTCCGCCGAACGTTTTATAAATTGGCGGCAGTGCGGCGTTGTACGCCTTGAAGCCTTCGAGATCGGTGACCTTGCCTTGAACGAGGAGATAAGCTGGAGCACTCATTTAATGAGCCCCTCCGCTTTCAGCGCTGCTTGGACAGCAGGCCGACCGGCGATCCGGCCGTGGTAGGCCTTGAGCCCCGGCCACTGACTAAGATCGATTCCGACGAATGAGCACCAACCTAAAACAGTGAACAGGTAGGCATCGGCGACCGTAAAGGTGTCGTCCATGAGAAACGGTTTGTTACCGAGCTCAGATTGCGCAAAATCAAATCGACGCCCGAGGTTCGTTTTCGCGGTCGCTTTTTGTTCGTCCGTCGTCCCCGGAATAAAGAATGGGCCAAACTTGGAATGCAGCTCCGAGTTGATATAGCCCAGCCACTCGTGGAGTCGGTAACGGGCCATAGACCCCGCCGCGGGAGCTAATCCCGAACCAGGATTTTGATCTGCGACGTAGGGGAGGATGGCCGTGCCTTCGGTCAAGACTGACCCATCGTCGAGGCGTAGCGCGGGGACATATCCCTTGGCCGTAACTTTCGAGTAATCCTCGCCACCCGCCGTTTTTTGCCCGCGACCCTCAACCTTGACCGCTTCAAAGGACAGCCCCGCCTCACGCAGGGCGATGTGGGAGGCAAGCGAGCAGGCGCCCGGGGAGTAATACAGCTTCATAAGTACAACCTCTAGAGAATAAGTCGCTGATCGATCGAAGCGGGAATGCTATCCACAGCCGACAGGCGCGGGAAGGGATTGCTAAACTCCCGTCCACCGGCGGGCCCGTAGCACAGCGGTTAGTGCAGGGGACTCATAATCCCTTGGTCCTTGGTTCGAATCCAAGCGGGCCCAGTCTTACAAATCCGTCCGTTTTTCCCCCAGCTCTCGGATCAACTCAATAACCGGCAAAAAGGTTGCCTAAACTAACTTCAACACT